>OATI01000014.1_pt1 | contig 244608 bp, 198 predicted proteins | sample 1494981 | NCBI WGS metagenome assembly OATI01 (sample SAMEA2579952, study PRJEB22360) | human gut metagenome
AACTCAATTCTATCACTATATCTTTCCGCATTTCACTTTTTTGTAGTAACTTTGCTGTTGAAAAACGTAAATTTTTTCATAGTTAAGGTTTTGGTTAATAAGAGATGGCCCGCTTGTGAAAGCAGACCATTTCGTTTTTTTATACCTACCCATCATTTTCCTGTTATTCCATAGCTGCAAAATGGAACATACTGAAACACTGTTAGGTAAAACACTGTAAATCAAATCTATTTTTACTTGTTTTTTGCTGTAATCCAACTAAAAGGTGGACTGAAGGGAAAAAAGAAATCCCCAATAGTGACTGACTATCAGGGATTTACTTTATTTTTCATCTTGTTTCAGTGATCCGCCTGGGATCCTCCTATCGGAGTTACCATGCTGATATTTAAAACTTTATATTTTTAGCTTCAAGCATATCCCATGATTTATCCCACTAATTTGCCACGTGCTTTTGCGGTAGTTTGCTCATGGAGAATACTGAAGGCAAAGATAGTTGTTTCTCTTGAATTTACAAAAATAGAAACCTGTTTTTATTTAATCGTCACCAGCAAAAAAACTGTTCTTTTCTTTCTGTTGATTGTCATAGTATTACAGTTCGTACTAAAGGAAATAAATCATTTGTTGGCATAGTTGCAACAGTATCACCTATATTTTCTTTAATAGTATTATTCAAACTACGTTCTAGTAAGTATCCTTTTTTCCCTTTTAGAAAAAATCTAGATACGCCTTTTGATTTATTTATCAGATAAGCAGATACATTCGAATATGGGGCTATTTGTAATTCAGAAAAACACTTAACAATATCAGTTCCTGTGAAATATTCCTCAGCCTTTTCTATCCCTGCTTGACATAAAGAACATTTTCCGTTAGAAATATCTACCATTGCTTTATTTCTAGATAACCACTTTCTGTAGTTACCGTCATATAAATGTTGAGCTGAAATAAAACTATTTAAAATATCTCTATCTATATATTTTTCTCTAGAATTATACTTATATAAGAGGAATAGAAGTGTTAATCTTCCTGCATAATCTGCTTTTGATTGTGCCTTTAACTGTTTCAAACGTTGGAAGCATAACACTTATAACCTTTTTATCATTTCAAATTGTTTTCCTGCCGGTTCTATATTTTTCGATTGAAGAAAAGTTGTAATTGAATGACATTCTATGTCGGTATTAATGATCTTAATAGAACTATGTTTATTGCTTTCGAGCATCTTCTGAAAAAGCAATGAACCAACTCCCCTGCGGCGGAATTGTTTATCAACAGCTATTTGAGTAACATCCCCAGAGATAGGTTCAAAAACTCCATAGCCGATAAGATTGCCTTCAGAAAAAACGCCTAAACAAATAAAGTCTTCTAAGCATCTCTCTATCGCTTCTATACTATTCTGCCACGAGGGTTTGAAATCCCAAAAGTTGGGTATTGAATTATATTCATCAATTTTAATTGGCTTCAATGTATAAGGGAAATCAAGCGTTCTAATAGTCTTGCTAATCTGATTATTTTTTAACTTGAAGTAATAAAACTCTCGTGTCACCTCGAAGCCTAATTTCCGATAAACGGAGAGTGCACCTATATTATGCTGTAATACTTCTAATAGATATTCCTTTACTCCTAATGCTTTTAAATGGGGAATTGAATATTTAAAAACCTGCGTAGCCAACCCTTTTCCCTGGTAGTCTTTCAGTGTTCCTGTCCCAGTATCGTAAGCAGTTGGTGTTCCATAGAAATTCCCTATCCCATTACACGTAAACGAAACTATTTTATTTCCATCAAATGCTCCAAAAGAGGCTTTGGGTTCAAAACCACGCCGTTTTAGCATAGTTAAAAGCTCTACTTTGTTTAACTGCACTTCATAATCGGCAAAAGCCTGTTCAAATGCCTCAAATAATTCATTAAGACATATATTATTTAAAGATCTTATTTCCATATTCATACTACTTTATTTACTTTTTTGCAAAAGTAGTGAAATGGTATATAATAGTTCATTGACCTATGTTAAGAGATTTAAGTCGGCTCAATGATTCTGGTTTAATTCCGAGATAAGCGGCAATATAATACTGAGATAGGTGTTGTTCTATTTGTGGATAGGTTTTTAGCAATAATTTATATCTTTCAAATGCACTATCCATTAGGAAAGAAGTTTCCTTCCTGCATTTCTTAATTAACAAGCTATCAGAAATATATTTTCCAAATTTAAACCACTCGTTCGATTCTTCGAGTAATTGATTGTAGGCTGAACTGGAAAGTGTGACAAGATGGGTATCTTCCAAAGCCTGTATGCTTCCGATACTAGGCTCACCAGTAAGGAAACTTTTGTAAGAGACGACAATTGAACCGGAAAAGTAAAAGTCTTTAATGAACTCAATAGCATCTTTCTCAATATAGGAACGTAACACACCACTTTCGATTATACCAAGATTATAACAAACTTTGCCCTGTTGGACAAACGTCTCTTTCTTCTTCAAATATTTCGTTTCTGCCAATTCAAGAAACCTATCGCACATATCGTTCGATAGATTTAGTTCTTTTTTCAGTATTTGTTCAACAACGTTCATTTGTTTATCAAATAATATTATACTATAACTCAATGATATCAAAGGTAATAATAATCTTTGATATCATTAATAGTCTTTCCAATAAAACAAGACTATTTTAGATAAATCTAAATATTTCAACTAACAAGATCGCTTTTGATTTGAGTAATAGTGATTCTGTATTTCATGATATGAGTTATCTGAACAGACTATGGAAACTGATTTATTTCTATATCGGTTATTTATACTTAGCTTATTGTCAATAACAGTCACTTTATACCACTTCCAGACAGTTTTGAAAACGGCTCTTGATTCTTCTTTCATTTGCTGCTGAAATAGAATAAACACGTTTTATAAACCATTTAAAATTGAAAGTATGGAAGTAGTAGCCATTAAAAGAGAACCTTTTCGTATGTCTGCGAACGGTTCACCGAGTTTGCCAAACGAATAGAGAGTTTGTGCAGCACTCATACCCAAAAAGTAGAAAACTGGCTGGATAGTCAGGAAGTATGCCTGTTGTTAGGCTTTAGCAAACGAACGTTGCAATATTACCGAAGTAGTGGACGGCTGGCTTATTCTCAAATCGGCAGCAAAATTTATTATAAGTCTTCCGATATTGAAAGAATTATTGCGGACAGTGAAACACAGAATCAATCACCCAAAATAATACTCAACAATATCCTTTAATTCAAAACAAGGATATTTAATCTCTACTTGTTCTTCATCTTCAAATATGACTTTACTCTTTACCATGTTTATTTAGGTGATATAATACCTGAATACCAAGCCCGAATGTCATCATTCGCTCTTTTTTGTTGGTTAATAGCTGTTGTGTCCAATCAAGCAATCCACCATCAGCAATTTCAATAGTATTGCCGCCGATCACTATTTGCTGCTTTATTCTGAAACCATGGTAATAGTTATTATCATGTTCCGGTGCTATAACCAAGACCTCAAGATTACTATTCTTTTCCCGGACATACGATATTGATTCCATTATAAGCGGGCTTTGGCTGTCATAACCTTTGCATGGAATAATCTCATAATATATTTTTTCCACACCGTAACTTTTACATATTTCATACGATGTAGTTAAATGTTTTAATAGTTCTTCTTTCTCAAAATTAAAGCTACCAGTATCTCTACCACATGAAATAAGGGCGAGAACTGTAAAATGAGGAGTGAAATTAGGATTATTAAATACCTGTGTCCTTATTACCCGTGAAATGTTGCTGTAATTATAGGTTTTGTTATCTAATTCTCCTTTTTTCTTTAACGATGCGTAATGCAATGCTATTGCATTTGTCGGGTCTGCCTGTACTTCTGTGTTTCTTAAAGAAGTAAGGACTTTTTTCTGATCTACTGTTGCTATAACACTACTTGTCCCAAACTGAGCGACCGGGGAAAGTTCTATGGGTTCAAATCCTCTACCTGCTATTAATTTATAGCACTGTAATTCATTTTCTTTATATTCTAAAACATCTTCTAATAAGGCGGGCTTAACAAGCTTATTACCCTCATATTTACTTAGTAAAGACGAGGGAGTTACCTGCCCGACACGCTTGTTGAAAACGTCCAGTAAAACAGTGTTCAGTTCTGACCCGCTTAATTCATCGGACAACACTTTAACTATATCCTGTAAATCTAATTTACTAATAATGTGATCGCCTATATCTTTTTTCATTTTTTCCTAATACTATATAAATGTTCATCAACTATTTGTCCCTCTTTTATAACCGAGGACTTAATAATGGCTTCCTTTTCAAAACCTGTTTTTATTTTGTAATCGTATCATTTTAATGTACTTATTGTTTTTTGCAAAGGTAATCTCATATGTCATATTAATAAGTGTAAAAATGAATCAATCGGCTAATTCTTTTTTAATAACCTAATCATTAATCAAATTGTTCTAATAGTTAATCCTGAATTTTATCTTTTAGTTCTTTTTTTAATTCTGATGGAATATCATTCCAGTGTAAGTTTAATAGAGCTCCTTCTAAAGAATAGAGATAATAGCACACAGGTATAGTCTTTTCAGGATGTTGTTCACGTATCTTTATAAAAGCTTTGACAGATGTTGTTTCTGCAAGATCGGCTAAAGTGAATATACCAATTTCATTAAGGTATTTCTCGATAGTTGCACCTATGTTCTTCACATTTCTTAAATTGTTGTCTATTTTTGATTTCATTTTTACTATGGATTACGTAATATATATCTTCTTTCTACAAATTCGGTAATATTTTATCATTTCGGCAATACTTATTCTACAATGATTCAATAGATCGATTTAAACATCTGATCGGTACCCAACCTTCCTTGGTTGAATTTTCTTTTCGACACCATAACCAACCATTTAGGCATCTTGAGCCGATTACTATCTCGTCTTGATTTATTAGTAACTCATAAGCAGAATAGTCTTCTAATGCAATAGCTATTTGCCGTTCATTCGGTAAGGCCTCACATACGTTCAAAATTTGTATAGGTACCCAGCCTGTCATTCCATTGCCCGCTATGCACCAAACCCAATTTACCCATTCTGGATCAGTTTCTTTTATAGCTAAATTGACTACAACTTTTTCATCTTTCTTTAATATAATAGGATTTTCATAGCTTTCAACCCATTTGTACACAACAATATATTTATCTAAATATTTCATTATCTTGTTATTAAGTTGTTTTCAATAGTTGCTTTTATATTTTTAGTGATTTCTTTAATCACCGTTTATTTTTAACTTCATCCTTACTGGTTATTACATAAAGTATTGACAGTTGCTTTATGCTATATGATTCCATGCCGCAAAGTTAAAGCATAGAGTTTTTCAAAAATAGGAAAAATCGGACATTTTATTCAGCGGCGATCTTTGAGGGCGTTTTACCGTATAATAATTTAAACTCTTTTATGAAATGAGTTTGGTCATAGTAACCAAAATCATAATATGATTTTTCGGATTTTATTAATTTAACTGAAGGGTCAATCTTTAAAAGATTCTGAAAACGAACAATTCGGCAAAAAGACTTGGCTGTATCTCCTATGTAAAAATTAAAAAGTCGTTGTAAATGACGACTACTTATTCCACCATTCAAATCTTTCTCAATAATAATCGATCCTTTGCTTTTTAAAATAGTTTCTAATGCACAGAAAAATCTATTATCAAAAGGTTTATCTATTTTATTAATATGCTTAATAAAATAGATATTGAGTTCATCGCACAAATCCTGAAGGCATAAGCATCTATCTCTCAATTGTTGAATTACATTGTATATACGAGGTTGCACGGTATTTAAACGTTCGTAATGATTGCTTAATTCTGACGCATCTATATTAAATAGTAATGGAAATATACCCGGAAGAAACCGTATTCCGAAATAATTGAATTCTTTATCAATGCCAATCTTCACAAAAGAATTGCAGTACCCCATTATATATGTTTCATCATAATTTGTACAATTAAAAACGATATCAATACACCCATCAGCAACTACACGATAATTGTATATATCATCTAGTGGCTTAATAGTCTTTAGATTCCAATAACAATAAATAAAGTCTTGTAGTTGTGCGTCAGGTGGCAACTCAATATATGAGACCTCGCCATTAGTACCTATTACTGCTGGCTGTACTGGAGTGTACAGGCTTCTTATGTTGTATCCCAATTTCAAATTACGAGTGCTAACTTAGATTATTACTTTATCAACTTTATATATCGGCTATCTCTCACTATAAATCAAAAGCTGACATAGCTTTAAAATATTCGGTGTAGAAATCTATGCATTCCTTTACTTTATTTGTATGGAACGTAATTGAAAGGTCTTTGAACTTCATGCTGACTACATTTATAAATTGTTGCAATATAGTGAAATTTGGAGTGTGCTCATGATATTTATCATGAAGATTTAAGTGTTATTGGGGAAACTATCTCGTAGAGACAGTAGTGGTTTTATTATGCCATCCTTGGACAGTTTTGAAAACGGCTCCTGATTCTTCTTTCATTTGCCGATGAAAGTTAGATCAACACGTTTTATAAACCTTTTAAAATTGAAAGTATGGAAGTAGTAGCCATTAAAAGAGAACCTTTTCGTATGTCTGCGAACGGTTCACCGAGTTTGCCAAACGAATAGAGAGTTTGTGCAGCACTCATACCCAAAAAGTAGAAAACTGGCTGGATAGTCAGGAAGTATGCCTGTTGTTAGGCTTTAGCAAACGAACGTTGCAATATTACCGAAGTAGTGGACGGCTGGCTTATTCTCAAATCGGCAGCAAAATTTATTATAAGTCTTCCGATATTGAAAGAATTATTGCGGACAGTGAAACACAGAATCAATCACCCAAACAAATCACGTCTTATGAAAAGAACTAAAGAAAATTACCCGTCCTTCAACCTGTTCTCCATTATCGGCACATGGGAAAGCGTTAATCTGAATCCTACGGTTATCATCTACCGGAACGATAAAGAGTATCTTCTTTCTATTATATATGTATCGGAAACCACCAAACAGGTTTCACCCGCTACTTATGAGATACAGCAAGATGGTAGCCAGTATTTTATCACTGTTGCATCCAAATGGCTCTATGTAGATTATGATCCGGTAAAAGACGTACTTAACATTTCATCGCTGGGTGACTATCTGCGTAACTGACCAGTTATCTAACCATCTTGAAATCAATATTTCAATAAAACAATCTTTTAATCATGGAACTAATAAATAAAGATACCCCGCAAGTATTTCTTCGCTTGATTCAATGCTGAACAGTATTGAAACTATAGTAAATCGGATGTGGCTTATAAAATTCATCCCTCAGACTTGCCACTATTTTCTGTATGCGGTCAATGCTCATTCGGTCGATGGTTCTACCATCGCTGCCGGGCGTCATATTACCTTGATTGGCATATTTACGCTGATAGGCTATGAAGAACATTTCCTCATTAAACAGAATTCGGTAGAGCCTTTCATATCGGTAATCCGAATCTTTACTATGTTCGCATAAAGCGTTTAATACTTGCTGTGGATCTCTCATACGTCTCACACGTTTTCCTTAGTTTGTATTAAGTTGACAACTGCTTCCCTTGGCCATGTACAAGGCGTTACCTTGCTCGGACTACTACGGAAGCTCCGTTTCCATATCGGGTATTCAGTATCTTCATACATAGCCCATGTTTTCATAGGCATCCCGACTTAGGAAATCCCCGTTTAGTTTCGTAATGACTATTAGCGCGACAGACTGTCGGATGCGACTTTCGTTCTTTTCTCCGCTTATTGCGGTTGCGCCGTAGCGATGCCCTATGCTCTCAAAAGGTTACCTGACAAATGAGAAAGCTACGGTGTGACAATACAACTGCCTTGCGTCACAGGTCCAACATGCCCCACTGAACTATCATTCAACCAGTATAGGCTTCATCCTCGTGTCTGTCTTTCTCCCCAGCGATGCACTCGCCCTTGGCAATTAAAGCGGCCATGCTGCAACCGACATGCGACACTCCCCATTGGGTTTTCCCTACGGATAAGTCGGTTGGGAGTAGACTTAGAACCTAGTCTAGTCTCTTGCTAAAGAGACATTCATTACGCAACCTTTACGGGCACACAATAACTGTTCATACGTTGATTACACAATACAGGTAAAAGTTTTCCGGTACATTCTGCCACATTTTTATACTTTTCAAGTATAGAAGCTGCCACAGGTAACACAGGAATGTTACACATGATTTTTGTCTTTTGGCGGTTCTTCCTTATCCAAAGTTCCCCTTTATTATCTTTTACCAAGTGTTCAGGTGATAAGTCTTTCACATCGCTGAATGCCAAACCGGTGAAGCTGCAAAAAATGAAAACGTCTCGTACCTGTTCCACTCGCTTAATTGTGAACTCTTTGGCGAGAATAATTTTAATTTCGTCCATTGTCAGAAATTCAGGATCGGTTTCTTCCAGCTTGAAGCGGTAGTAAGCAAATGGATCTTTCTTTATCCAGTCGTTTTCCAAAGCAATACGGATAATCTTCTTCAAGTTCTTTAGTCGGGTGATAGCTGAATTCTGCGCACAACCCTTTTCAATCTTCAAAAAAGCATCGAACTTAGAAATGAAGTTGGCTTCCAAGTTATTCAGGGCAATATCCGATAGCTGATATTCTTTCTTAATGAATTCCTCCAAATATCGGGTAGTGGTTTCATACCGTTGAACGGTCTTACTTACGAAATCTTTACCGATCAGCTTACGGCTTTGTTCGTTATGTTCTCTGAATACCTGCAATAGCGTTTTGTTATCTTCGTCCACACCATAAAACAACTTTCTCACAAGATCAACTGTGATAACCTTGCCGGAAGTTTCCAGTTCTCTATAAATTTGGTGTACGTGGGAACGTGTGATTTCTAAGTAGTGGTTCAGTTCCACCGACATACGGTCTTTGCTCATTGGAAACACGACTTCGGAGTGCTTTTCTAAAAGAGTTCAGAGCTGCTGGGGTAAATCTCAGCAGCTCTGAACACACCTTGCTGTTATCTTACGATAACCAATTTCAGTCACCTGAAATTCATTTAGCCATATCTAATTTGCGCACCAATAATTCCATATCATTGCTTACCTTTACATCAGTAATTCGTGCATAGATTTGAGTGGTTCTAATATTGGTATGCCCTAAGATTTTAGATACCGTTTCAATCGGTACTCCATTGGCTATCAGGACGGAAGTCGCGCATGAATGACGTGCCACATGAAATGTAAGGCTCTTATTTATAGAGCAAATAGACGCAATCTCTTTCAAGTACTCATTGACTTTTTGGTTACTTATAATTGGCAAAATCATCCCGTTTGGTAACTGGTCTTTGTACTTTTCAAGAATGGCTTTAGGCACATCAAGCAGTCGGATGTTAGATGCAACATTGGTTTTGTGGCGTTTGGTCATAATCCAAAGATTGCCATCAAATGCGGTGCGAATGTTTTCTTGGGTAAGTTCGCATACATCAATGTACGAGAGAGCCGTATAGCAACTGAAAACAAATAAATCCCGTACCTGTTCCAACCTTTTAGAAGCAAACTTCTTGTTGTAGATGGTGGTTATCTCTTCCATCGTCAGATAATCCCTGTCGGTTTGTTCAAACTTAACCCTATAATTCCCGAAAGGATCAGCAGTAACCAACCCTGTGTTCTTGGCAAAGTTTATAATCGTACGGAAACGCTGTATAAACTTCATCGCTGTGTTGTGGCTGCATCCATGATGGTTTTTGATATACAACAGGAAATTATCAATGAACACAACATTTATCTCTTTGATAAGCATATCCGAAACCGAATACTTGAACTTCATAAACTCGATAAGACGTTTCTTTGTCAGTTCGTAACGTGAATACGTCTTGTCGGTAGTGTTCATCTTTACCTTTTGAAGATATTGCTCGTTGTGCATCTCAAAGAACTCAATTAAGGTTTTACCCCGTTCAATCTTACCTAAAAAGGCGTTTTTTACCCGTTCAGAGGTCACATAACCGTCTTGCTCCAATAGAGCATGGTAATGTTGGTGTACGGTGCTGCGGATGCTGTCTAACATTGAATTGATACTTGCAGCTTCGGTACTTCTGCCGGAAGCCTTTCCTGTACTTACATTCCAGTTGGCTGGGTTTATTTCCATTTGTGTGTTGAACTGCGACACAATTTGGTCGATGGTGATACGCGCGATAATTGGTGCATTACCGTTCTTCTTCGCTGCATTTCGCTTGACGAAAAATAGGAGCTTGAAAGTAGTCCTCATAATCTCATTTTTTTTGGTTGCAAAATTAATTTTATTGATTGTAAATGAGATATTTGCAGGGTGGACAAATGTGGACAGAGGTTAGCCATTTTGGGACATTCCGTGACCTATTTTTCCATGCTTTTGTATTGGTCACGAATTGGTCATAGAAGTGTGTCTTTTCGTGACCTTTTGGTGTCTTTGGTCACGGACATATACAAAGAAAAAACTCCTGCAATACCTTGATATTGTAGGAGTTGTCTTCTTTAAGTCTTGTTTTGACTTGTCTTTCAGTGATCCGCCTGGGGTTCGAACCCAGGACCCCATCCTTAAAAGGGATGTGCTCTACCTGCTGAGCTAGCGAATCATCCGGTGCGTTACTTCTGTAATGCGGGTGCAAAGATAGAAGGTTGTTTTTTATTATGCAAATATTCCAATGACTTTTTTGAATATTTTTTCATCTAACAAACGAAACACATTGGCTCACTGCACATAACAGGAACTAGATTTTTTCAGGTATCACCTCCACATATTCGCCATTGACTAATACTGTTACTGGCCGTTGTGCATCACTACTCATAAAAAAGGCACAAAAAAGACAGAATGGGTATATGAAGAATACAATACCACCATAGATTTTAGAATCTGAAGATATTTATGTAAGTTTGTCCTGGAAAAAAATTACAAAATACATTCTTAAAAATATGGCAGACGACAAGAAAATTATTTTCTCGATGGTAGGCGTGAGCAAAACTTTCCCGCCGCAGAAACAAGTACTGAAAAATATTTATCTGTCTTTCTTTTATGGAGCCAAGATCGGTATCATCGGTCTGAACGGTTCCGGTAAATCTACGTTGCTGAAGATCATCGCCGGCATTGAAAAGGAATACCAGGGAGAAGTGGTCTTCTCACCCGGCTATTCGGTAGGTTACCTGGAACAGGACCCGAAACTGGAACCGGGCAAAACCGTAAAGGAGATCGTACAGGAAGGAGTACAGGAAATCGTTAATACATTAAAAGAATACGAAGAGGTAAACGAAAAGTTCGGCGATCCCGAAGTGCTGGAAGACCCGGACAAGATGGATGCACTGATCGCTCGTCAGGCCGAATTGCAGGATAAAATCGATGCGACCGACGCCTGGAATCTTGACAGCCGCCTCGAACGTGCAATGGATGCCCTGCGCTGCCCGCCTGAAGACCAGATCGTGGATACGCTGTCCGGAGGTGAGCGCCGCCGTGTAGCTCTTTGCCGTCTGTTGCTTCAACAGCCGGACGTGTTGCTGCTCGATGAGCCGACCAACCACCTGGATGCCGAGTCTATCGACTGGCTGGAACAACATTTGCAGCAGTATGCCGGAACAGTCATCTGTATCACACACGACCGTTACTTCCTCGACCATGTGGCCGGTTGGATTCTTGAACTCGACCGTGGCGAAGGTATTCCCTGGAAAGGTAATTACTCTTCCTGGCTGGATCAGAAGACTAAGAAAATGGCTCAGGAAGAAAAGCAGGCCAGCAAACGCCGCAAGACGTTGGAACGCGAGCTGGAATGGATCAACATGGCTCCGAAAGCCCGCCAGGCTAAAGGTAAAGCTCGTCTGAACTCTTACGAAGCCTTGCTGAATGAAGACCAGAAAGAGCGCGAATCCAAACTGGAAATCTTTATCCCGAACGGTCCTCGTCTGGGTAACAAGGTGATCGAAGCGCAACATGTAGCCAAGGCATTCGGTGAAAAACTATTGTTCGACGACCTGAACTTCATGCTTCCTCCGAACGGCATCGTGGGTGTGATCGGTCCGAACGGTGCCGGTAAAACAACACTGTTCAAGATGATCATGGGCATGGAAAGCATCGACAAAGGTACATTCGAAGTGGGTGAAACCGTAAAAGCAGGTTATGCCGACCAGACACATAAAGACATCGACCCGAATAAAACGGTCTACCAGGTTGTTTCCGGCGGACAGGAATTTATCCGCGTAGGAGGAAAAGAGATCAACTCGCGTGCTTACCTGTCACGTTTCAATTTTGCAGGAGCCGACCAGGAAAAACTTTGCGGCGTCTTGTCGGGTGGAGAACGTAACCGCCTGCACCTTGCCATCACACTGAAGGCCGAAGCCAATGTGCTGTTACTCGACGAACCGACCAACGACATCGACGTGAACACGCTGCGTGCCCTGGAAGAAGGTCTGGAGAACTTCGCCGGATGCGCTGTTGTCGTTTCGCACGACCGCTGGTTCCTCGACCGTATCTGTACACATATCCTGTCGTTCGAAGGCGATTCGAATGTGGTCTTCTATGAAGGAACTTATTCCGAATACGAAGAATACAAACGCAAACAGGGTGGCGACACTGAACCTAAGCGTGTACGTTACCGCAAACTTATTGTTGACTAATTACTATTTTATTATTCATAATTCATTTAGAACCATGAAAAAAAGAATGCTCTGCATGGCGGCCATAGCCGCAGCATTTTTGTGCTTCGGAAGCGACGCAAATGCACAGAAGACAACCAAGTTATTCAACGGAAAAGACCTGTCAAACTGGAACTTTGTCGTTGACAAAAATTCCGTTCCGCCTGAACAGGTTTATTCCGTAAGCGACGGTGTGATCAAGATCAAAGGCCAGCCTTTCGGTTATATGTACACGAAAGAAAAGTACGATAACTACAAGCTGCACGTGGAATGGCGCTGGCCAAACGGTGACCAGAATGCGAACAGTGGTATTTTCCTATTGATCGCCGATCCGAAGAATCCGTTCCCGAACGGAATAGAATGTAACCTGATGCTGGGTAATGCGGGTGACTTTGTCCTTCTGGGCGGCTCCGACCTGATGCAATACCAGGGCAAGCCGGGTGAACCCCGTCCTGGTTTCCCGGTGGTAAAAAAGAACGCTCCGAGCAGCGAAAAGCCTGCCGGCGAATGGAACGAGGCCAACATCTATGTGAAAGACGGAAAGATCAACGTCTACATCAACGGCGTTTATCAGAACACCGGATGGAACAAGCAGAAAGACGGTTATATCGGCTTGCAGAGCGAAGGTAAGGAAGTGGAGTTCCGCAACGTGACGATCACTCCCTGGTAAAATCATAATAAATCAGATTATCTGATGACGCGGAAGGCGGCTACCTGGAAGATTCTAATCTCCGGCAGCCGCCTTTTATAATTTTTTTTCACTTAACCTATCCCGTTTCTTTTTGTTGTATGTAAATCAACAATAAAAATGAACGTCAAAATGAAACGGCACAAAACTTTATACATTTTCCTGCTCTTATTATTCCTGCACACAACGGCAAACGCCCAACTGCAAAAAGTAATCAAGGATATTTTCTCGACCGATACGGCTCTGACGCATACCGACTCGTCCGCCATACAAAAGACAGACGCCGCCTTCAAACTGAAAGCCGGGCAAATCCAGAAACTGGATTCGTTACACCAGGAAACGGTTGCACAATTAAGGGGTAGCAAACTCCATGAAAATTGGTGGGAAACGGGAAAACACGCCCTCTATTTCATGCTGGTGCTGCTGGGCCAATACCTGCTGTTCCGCCTTTCTTCCTGGCTCTACCAAAAAGCCAAAACACGCATCCAACAACTGAAAGACACCAAGTTAAAACCAATCTCCATCCAGAACTACGAGTTACTGGATACGCAAAAACAGGTAAAACTGCTGGTTTTTATGGCAAGCATCGTACGCTACCTGCTGCTATTCATCCTACTGGTACTGACGATCCCGATCCTCTTCTCGATCTTCCCGCAGACCAAAGAACTTGCCTACAAGATCGCTTATTACATCTGGAACCCGGTAAAAAGCATCCTGGTAGGTATTCTGGATTATATCCCCAACCTGTTCACAATCATCGTGATCTGCCTCGCTATAAAATACATTATCCGGGGAATCCGTTACCTGGCAACGGAAATAGATGCGGGAAGGTTGAAGATTAACGGCTTTTATGCGGACTGGGCGATGCCGACCTACCATATCGTCCGATTCCTGCTGTATGCATTTATGATCGCTATGATTTATCCTTATTTGCCGGGCGCCAATTCGGGCGTGTTCCAGGGAGTATCGGTTTTTGTCGGATTGATCGTTTCGCTGGGGTCGAGTACGGTGATCGGAAATATTATTGCCGGGTTCGTTATCACTTATATGCGCGCTTTCAAACAAGGCGACCGCATAAAACTGAACGATACGGTGGGTAATGTGATCGAAAAGACAGCTTTCGTCACCCGCCTCCGCACGATAAAGAACGAGATCGTGACGATACCGAACTCATTCATCATGTCTTCACAGACAGTAAATTACAGTTCGTCGGCAAGGAGTTACGGGCTTATCATCCATTCCGAAGTAACGATCGGCTATGACACACCGTGGCGGCAAGTGCACCAGCTTTTGATCGATGCAGCCAAGGCAACATCCGGAGTGATGCCTGAACCGGCTCCTTTCGTCCTCGAAACGTCCCTGAGCGACTTCTACCCCGTTTATCAGATCAACGCTTATATTCAGGATGCGGACAAGATGACAAGCATCTATTCGGACCTGCATCAGAATATCCAGGACTATTTCGATAAAGCCGGCGTCGAGATTCTGTCCCCCCACTATACGGCGTTCAGGAACGGGAATGCCTCAACGATCCCCAAGGAAGAGACACCTGCCGATTAAGCAGGCAAACTTCTTAATTGTTGTTCTTTCCATTCCACGAATCCTTCAATGGTACGGGTCATCTGAAAGAGAAGGCGGTCGTCTGCCACCGTTCGCAGGACAGCCGTGCGAAACAGGGGTAGCTGCATTTTATCCACGTTGAAAGAAGCCTTCATCAGAATGACTTCGTAACCATCGTGCACAATTTCCTTATCGAGAACGACAGGAAATTCCATTGCCAGATAATAAGCCGAACGTTCATAAGCACACCAGGTATCTCCTTCAAGATAGAGATAAACGTACTTCTCATTATCTACTTCATTCAATAAAATCGATTCTACGTCAGATGCTTGTTTCATAATATGAAGTTGAGTTATAATACTATTTCCGGTTTCCATATTCCTGTTGTTTGCTATCTATTTTTCCTTATTGTCTTCACCCGGAGTCTTTGTCCGGTTGTTCAGATGCTCCAGAAGAAACTTTCCCGGTTTGAACTTCACGCTGTTACGCGGAGCGATCATACAGGATGTATTATCCCTGGGATTACGTCCTGGCCTTCCGACCTGTTTCCATAAAGTGAATGCTCCAAATCCCATCAACCCCACTTCGCCTTCCCGGATCAATGCCCTCTCCACTTCTTCTTCCCACACTCTGATAAACAAGGCAGCTTCCTCCTCTTCTATGAGAAGCCGGCTGGCTATTCTTTTGACTAATCTTGTTCGGTTCATAATTCTTTATTTTTATCTTTTATGCAACGAAATCCAATTGGCTGTGTTGTCGGATGAACATAACCATCCTCCTTACCTTCGACAGTAATTGTATTTCCATCCCACATAGTCATACTCGGCATAAATCGATTATAACCACAATACTTGTTATTATCAAAAGCTGATTTTGTACAACTAAAATAGCATTTATCAATAGCCAGTCCATCCGGATCCTCTACCCTATTGTAAGCAATAATTGCCAATTCCCTCTGATTTGGAAGACGCCAACCATTTCCCAGATCAGCACATGGATTGTTTGAACTTGCATACGAAGCATTAACTTTCTTATCTTTATTATCAAACCATTCACTAACCTCGAATGCTTCCGGCAAACGATTTTCTTCGTCAAAAGTATTGTGACCAAAAGTCAGTGGACCATTTACATTGTTACGTTTGGCTTTGGAATTTAATCTTTCAAAAGAATATGAGTAAGCTGTTCTATCCCCATAGCCATCTTCATAATTATTGGAATACTCTACAAAATTTACAACTTCACTCGTTACATTTCTCAAATTACGTACACAACGATAAGGTTTGGAGCCTTGACCATAAGATTCAAAGGAAGTTCCTTCATAGGCCAATAATACAAAATAATTTGACTTATAAAAGGTGCTACTCACATAAGAATAATTCGAATTATCACCCTTATCCTCTCTTCTATATAAGCGAGCTTCTTTTGGTAACACATCTTCTCCCACTATAAAGCCCAGGTATTGTTTTACTGATGGTAGATACCAACGCAATTCATTATCATCGATAGTACCATTTCCATTCAAATCCCGATTTCGTGTCAAACAAGCAAATTCGGCATATTTCTTTTTTTGTTGTAGATCGTTATTCTCATAATCGATATAAGAACTCCACTCATATCCCGCTTTTATAAACTCTTTTGTATTAGTACGACCTTGAATATAAGAATTCTTACCTGAAGGTATAAGACCACCTTTAGCTGGTAAATTATCCCCTTCCTGGCTCCATTCCAAGCCCCAGCCATTACCACCTTTTTCCAAGTCGTATATTGTGCAAATAGGTTGTTGGGAAAAGGTATACGCGGCCATACTTACCGTACTGGGGGACTTATCATTCTCTCTGAAATAGGTGGAAATTTGAATCGTACGGGGTTTGGTATTAATAAAATCTTTCAATGGCAAACCTTTTTGTGTGTCATAGTTACCATTCTCATCTCCATAGTAATATTCATCAATGAAGCAGGTATAACGTATAGAGTCATTATCTTGATACTTATTATCTGAGGCTGCCTTAAACAAATCTTCTTTAAAGCCATCCGCATCCAAAGGTTCTCCATAAGTTTGATCCAAGGCATCTTTATATTTGGCAAAAGTCTTTACATCCTGCGGATTTCTTCGGTATTTAACCCAGTTAATATCAGTATCATCCGACACAAAACCATTTCTGGGAGTAGCGGCTTGTATTACAAACTTTTCTTTGAAAACTTCTTTGGCTTTATCTCCCCCATCAGGTGTTATTCCATATGCCTTAATTAAATCCAATATTTGTTGTTTAGAGAAAGAGATAACAGTCGTTTCAAAGTGAGCATCAAAGGTCCGTATATTTTGAGATGAGAGAAACATATTGCCGTCACCTCCCCATGTCTCATTTTCTGTCTCAACTTCGACGATCAGATTATCTACTCCTGCTACACTGACAGTATAAGTGTAACGATTATTCCGGAAAATATCGAAATTCGTATAATCTGCTTTTTTATTTTTTTCCCAAACCCCCAGATGAATATAATAGGTAACCTGCGCCTTCACATATTTTTCACCAACCACCTGATTAACGGTTTGTGTAGTCATGCCTTCATACGTTCCGTGCAGAACAAGGTAAGTAGAATTGTCGTTGGCCACTACAAACTTTTCCGCTTCATCGTTTGTCATTTCTCTTTTATCGCGACTATCAACAGTAATGTCGCTGGATTTCATTTTCTTTCGGTTTTCCATCATCAGGAAAGAAAAAGTATCAAAACCTTCCCCATCTTTCGTGAAATCGGCATTAGCTTTAGAGTTGAAATAATCCGCAGCAGCATCGGTTTGATAATCATTTGTCTGTTCGAAAACATTCGTACAAAGGGAAAGTTTCTTAACCTGCCAACTGGTTGGAGTAAAAGTAGCCTCGCCGTTTGTACACTTTACTTTAAAATTGACAGCTGCCATCACATGTCTGAGCTGTATCTTACCGTTGACTACCCCGTCTGTACCGATCGAACAACTCTGGTCGGCCTCATAATTGTAAGTTTCTTCGTTAGGAACTACGCAGCCACTCATCAGAAATTCTCCGTCGAGAACAGAGATGCTTTCTTGCAGTAATTTTGTATTAAGTTTTTTCAATTCGTCGAAAGAAGAGACGTTCTTCAGAGCACTCGTCAAGTCAAACAGAGAGTTTTCATAATTTGCTATGGCGTAGATATAGCGTGTGCCGGAGGTTGTATGGATGCTTATATTTCCACTCTTCAATTCATCTGAAGTACAAATGTGAGTATCCCCTACCTGAGACCCATTTTCCTTAAAGATAAAGATCGCAAGCGAACTGACCTTATTATCCGTGCTAATATCCGTAGCACGGGTCTCAATCTTAACCGGGTTGGTTGTTTGGAAAGAGAGTGTGGCAGTTACCGGTACATCTTCTTCCACTGCCGGACCAACCAACGTTTCGTTTGTACATGCAACACATGTAAAGAAACTGATCAATAAACAGATTAAGTTTTTATTAGAGTGTATCATCATTTTATTTATTTATTTTTCTGTGAATACTAAGATCTTCATTCCGGGAGGTGTTTATGATTAATTGAATGTAATATCCTGGTTTTCGTTATCTGTAATATCAGCAATTTCATAACTAAAATCAACATCAAAATTCTGACTAATAGTTACGTTTGCATAAACTTGTTGATCATAAGATTTTCCGGCAATCAGAGCATCCAGCTTTCCATTATCTTTAGATATGAAAGAAACCGGGATTTCTTTTTCAATCGTATTCTTCACTATTCCATCCGCAATTATTTCTAATTTAGCATATACTTCCAGTTTGGGACTTGCCACAGAATAAGTGATATAGGAGAAAGAAGTTTCACCATTTGTATCCAACAATATATCTCTTGTATCAGCAGTTTGAGGAACATATACTATCTTTGAACTTTCAGCAATACTGGCAGTATAGTGGTATGCCCTAAAGGTCACTGTAACGTTATTTCCTCCGGTAACTGTCGGTTCATTCAATGTAACATTTACGCGAGCTGTCAGTTGTTTTAATTCAATATTCAGTTCATTATCTGTTTTAGAAAGTGTCACATTATCTTCTATTCCGACTTTTGTCCAGTTATTCAGGTGTCCTACTGTCTTGGTAGAAAACTCTTCATAAGTGTAGAGATTATTAAAATCGTTTATGTCATCTATATTTGCTACAACAATCACTTTGACGATCCCTGCTTTTGCATCAATACCTTTAACTATCGGAGTTACCAGATAACTTCCATTAGCTGTTCCGGAAGCATAACCGACACGTTCGCCAGACTTCTCCTCGAATACTGCAATTACATAATTTTTGATAGCAGCTTCTTCTGTTGTCAGGTCAATCGTTGTACCTGCTTTCGTGCTAACCCCTTCCATCACCATGCGTACAGATATAGAAGTTTCGCCGTTGTTTGTATTGTTGTTTGTCATGTTGTCGTCGAAACCTTCGATATCAGAAGAACAGGCTGCGAATGACAGAACCATTAAAATTGCTGAGATGATATTTTTTGCGTTCATAGGAATGAATGTTTTTTATCGAATTAAAATTTTACCCTTACGATTACAATGCAAATGTACGGCGACGGCAAATAGTGGATGATAGGCAAATATTACAGGGTGGCACGGTATTTTTTAAAGCCTTGATTTTGATAAAAACACCCTATGAAAACGATAAATTTACCCTGTCAAACAGGGGGATTAAGCGAAAATAAACGATCAAATAAAGTCAACAAAAAATTATTCTCACAAGAATGATAAAAATGCCTTGGTAACTGAGAAAAGCGATGTTTTTTTATGAATACCTTCCTAAAGGTGGCATTTATTACAGAAAAAAGGGAAACGACCGGCTGATGACCTGCGTTCCCCTTTTCTTCTCAAAAATACAACACTAACTATTTATTCAATATCTATTCAATTTCCGGACGGTCGCCTCCGCCTCCCGGGGTTTCCGGGTCAGTAGGAGTATCAGGTTCGGTGGGACGAACCGGACCTCCGGTCGACGGGGGGACTGATTGTTTCAAAACTTGCTGCTTATAATGTACTATCTCCTGGTTTTGTAATGCGATCAGGTTCTTATAAAGGGCGTCTCCTTCCAATACGGCATGCGCATTGATCTGCCGGACTACTTCCTGGTAAACTGCATCGGTCGCTTTACGGGCTTCGGCCAATTTATAATCCGGTTTGTCGAGTAATTCTTTATTACGGCTGTCGGTATAATTGCGGACATTGAGATTCGATTCTTTCAACTGGGTGAGAAACAGGTCCAGTCCGAGTTTATGAACTTCTGACGCATATTTATTTTCCAGATCATATATTATGTTGATCAACAGACCGGTCTCTTTATCCAACTGGCCTCTTACATTGAGTTTGTAATCTTTGATCAACTGGTTCACCTTAACGGCTGCATCATGAATGTCCGGGTCTGCAACAGACAACTGCGCATTTACAACCGCTTTTATGGCCATGAAAAGGGTGTCACGCTGTCTATCATATTCATCTATCTTGTCTGAGTTCAGGCTTTTTTGCGAAATTTTCAAGGCGATATCTTCATTGTCGATGGCTTGTTTGTAGGCGGGCAAAACCTCCGTAAGTTTACCTTTCACTGCCGTATCGGCATCGATACGGCTATAAAAATCGACATTGTAAAGATAGTGTGCTCCGTTATTCATACGGCCGACACTGATTGTGCTAATTTCCATGTTATTTATGATTTTAATGATTTATTGATCTTGCAGTGCTGCACAGCGTCCATACAGTCCTGTTTGAGGCTTTTGCAGTACTACAAACTGTCCGCGCAACCGTGTTTTGCCTTTTGTAGCACTGCAAAACGTCCGCGCAATCGTGTTTGGAGCTTTTGCAGCGCTGCAAGAACCGTTACACGAGTGTATGGGAGGTTTGCAGCGCTGCAAAAGGTTTTTATCAGTTTACATCTTCATGTTGTGTCTCGACAGACCACTCTTCGGGAGTAACGGTCACCCTGACATAGGCATTTTCCTTATATTCTTCATCGCCGGAGCCTTTACCGGTGATCGTGGCATTGATACGGATCACGTAATTGCGGATGACACCGGCAAGGATATGTTCTGTATTATTGGCATCCGTCCCCTTCATATTCTCCAGCCTGATAAAGAAATAGCGGTCTGACAGGATCGGAGTATCTCCTTCAAGGATATCCCCTTTCAAGATCAATGTTGTGGGATTCGATGTTTCCGTATTCTCCGTTACGTAGCATTGCCATTTGTTCGCTGGGACATAACTATTGTCCGCATCGATCACAACAGGATTCTCACCGACAGCCGGAAACAGGTCGAGTCCGGAAAAATAGTTTTCGCCAGCCTCCCGTCCGTGAAGAAAAGTTCGTCCCTCCCCTGTAAGTTCCACGGAAGCATCCGTGCTTGAATGATCCGCCAGGCAGGTCGCATTTTTAGCATCAATCACATAAATCCGCTTCAGATGGAAACGGGCTTTCGCTTCTTTCAGGTCGGCGGCATTATCGCCACTCCAACTGACGCTTATCTGCTCGAGGTCGATGCGGCTGGCGGTACGGTAGACATTGACCGCTTCTTCAGATAGAGAACCGGCTCCGGACGGTTTATTGGGAAACGCTTTATCCGGTCCCCAATAGTTGGCTCCCGGCTTAAGCATTTGATCTGTAATAGTCATAAAACGGCTGCACATCGGCTGGTTATCGACCTTGATATTTTCTAAATCATAGGTCTTCGACTTCAAATCATCCAAATTTGAAAAACTCTGATTCCCGACGTTGACCAAAATCACGTAAGTGTATGGCGTATCGCTTTTGGCACTGATCCGTATCGTGTCGGGAGTAGTTTCCGTCGGTATGTCCTTATAATCCACATAAGCGGTCGTCAGCAAACTACCGTCGGCTTTGAACAGGGCGGCACAGATATTATTGATTTTCTTCTCGCCATTCTTTGTTTCCGGAGTCTCGGACTTTGCAGCTTTCGTCAGTATCGAACCCGGTGCGATCGCCATTGTCAGCGTTGCATCCTGCGGCACGACCACTTCGGGACCGTCATCGCCATCGGACGAACAGGATACCAGGAGGCTTAATGCCAGCAGGAAGGGAGTTATATTGATTGTTTTCATATCGTTCTTTTTTTATTCTACTTCTTCGGTTTGATGTACATATCCCCAACCCGCCACTTCGACACGAACGTCGAGCGAGGCATCGTCGTTCTCTTCGGGATCGAAACTCGTTTCCGTGAAGGTGACATGGAGGCGGTAGATATAATTGCGCTTCACATAATTATGGTCGTAACCGTTCAACACACCATTGCGGTTGATCGGCGAAGTGAAGATGCGCGTCTGGTTCGTTTCCACCAGGGTCGCCTTTACGACCAGTAGTGTCGGGTCATTGCCGGACGCAATGTTTTCGAAGGCATAGGTTTCGAGAACAGGGGTCAGGCTCGGTGTATTGTCGGTTACCGTCAGGTTGAAATCGCTACCGAGGTAATCGGACGGATGAGAACCGGGGGCAAAAAGAGAGGCGGCTTCCGTGACACCCGCCCCATAGATCAGGTTGGCCTGTCCGGAAGGGACTTCCACTTTTCCCCAATCCTCTTCGCTGAAATAATATGAATTACTTTTTACATTTGCCAGGGCGATATGGTCGATCCGCACTGTTTTCCCTTCCAACAGGGAACCGGCAAAACGGGTTTCGATCGTATTCATTTCCACACGAGCAGCAATACGGGTGAGCAGCAGAGGGGTGGAAAGATTATCAATGTTCGTTCCGGCTGTATAGCCGATCAGGTTGTCCTCCCCTTTCACCAGTGCTTGTTCCGTACGGACTACCTGTGTGCTGAAAGTCAATGATTCCTGCGTCTGTGAAGAAAGGTCGGCCAAACGTGACTGCAAACCGGCATAGTTACCGACGGAACTATCTATACTTTCGGGAATGTTTGCCAACACGACCAGCATAACGCGCTCGGGAGTAGTCTCTATATCGGTAATGACCAACTTATCGGGCTCGGGATTCTCCGCACGCCCGTAGCCGATCAATGCAGAACCGTCGCTGTTAAAAACAAATGCGCTCAGGTTGTGAATGTCACTCTCGCCGGGTAAGGCATTCGGATCATCGCCTGTTGCCTTACTTCCCGCCTGACTGCGCAATTGCAACCCGACGGAAAGCTTGGCCTGTTCGACCGGCGGTGTGACTGGCCCGTCGTCTTTCGAACAAGAAGCCAACATGATGGCAACAACTATGGATAAAAGTAATTTATATCGGATCATCTTTCTGAACTGATTTAATTGTTGATTGATTTAAAATTCGATATGGTCGTCCACCGTACCCCAGGGACGGATCGCCTGGCGGACGGAAAGCAGGGCGCCATCTTCACCGAAACGCAGGATGACATAAAGCACTGCGGCTTCGGGAGCGGTGAGCGGTTTGCCGTCGTCGTCGTGGGTAGCCACAGCCAACGTATTGCCTTCGGCTGTCAGTTGCACGTTCAGGTTCTCGCCGGAACACATCCGGTAGTTGGGGGCGAAATATTCCTTGTTCTTATCCCAGTCGGCATCGGGATGGTAATAGACGCTGTCGCCTGTCAACTGTCCCTGATAGTCGAAAGCATCTAACGTGCGGTTGACGTAGTAGTTGCAATCGGCATCGGCCGGCGAGTCATATTTCCTCAAGGCATATTTGATATTTTGCGTCACGATATTGACTTCTGAGAGTTTGGGGCGGACCACGATCGTGTCGTTATCGTAGAGGCTGCCTCCCGCTTTGGTCTGCACCAGGCGGTTTCCGTAGAACAGGTCGTCGGGTTTCTGAGCCAGACCGTCACGGCTTTTGAGTTTGATCTTCAATTCTTCGATCAACTTGCTTTCCGTGACAGTCTGGCTTTCTCCGGACAGATTTCCCCAGGCTATCACATGCAGGTTACAGTCTTCCGGATAATTCAGTCTGATTTCTTCGCGGTTGCGTATTTGCCCTTCCGTCATACGGACGGTTTGGAGATATTCGTAATTTTCATCGAAAACATAGAGGGAAGCATCTGCCAGAGCAGTTGGCGTAACATCTTCACCCTTCGCATTTTCCGCCTTTAAGGTCAGCTTGTAACAGGCTGCCAGATTCTCCTGTATGCAGCCGGAAAGTAACAAGGTTGAAGCGCAGACGGCGGCTACCAACCATCGACAGGTATAATTGATCTGTTTCATATTATATTTCGATTTCTTCATTTATGGTGATTTCTTCAAGCGTTATTCCTTCCCACGATTTAACGGTGATAGTAACGGATAATGTTGCATCATCCTGATTCTCTCCCGGGTCATGGGAACCTTTCCCTTTAACTGTGGGAACAATCTTATAGATAGTGTTACGCTGGACGCCTTTTTTTAGCTTAATGCGATAATAGCGGTCAGTAAGGACTGCCCCATTCACTGCATCATAGATAGTCCCTTTAAAATAGAGAATAACCGGGGCGACTCCCTCCGCTGTATACGAATTAGTCATTGCATAGAAACTGGCAATGTTCGTATGAGGTTGTTCGGTTTCCGCTCCTGTTACGATAACAGATGTATCTTTTTTCAGATAATCAGCCAGAACATTTCCTGCGACAATCTCTCCTCCCTGAGAATAATCCTTAATACCACACAAATAATTATCTTCTATGAATTCCATCGTATGCAAACCTTCGGTTTCTGATAAAACCGAACCTGTTTTTGTGTCATATAAATACGATTGAGGACGAACATTGGCAAGAAATACCTGAGATAACCGGAATTGCATTCCTTTCAGATCCTTGGTACCCCAGTTAACTGCCAGTTCACTTAAGTCCACACGACCGACAACCCGCTTAACCTTCTCTGATATCTGATTTATACCAGCATTCTCCGCTGTCTTCTCAATCTTTACATCCCGGGCAATATTAGTCATAATAAAACCCTTTTTACCAACCTGACCGGTTGATTCGTCGACCTGGTCAGCTAATGAAATCGTTTTATCGTAATAATCTTTCGGCGTGAAAGATGATATTTCCCCGGCATTTGCAATCACCAGCAACCGATAAGTACCGGTTTTCAGGCCGACACGAACGGTGTCCTGGTCATCATTGATGATACGATAAGCACGACCGGCTACTTCGTTGTTACCATCGATAAAAACAACATTCAAGTCGTAGATTTCATTCTCGGCAGTAGTGCCCGGATCTGTTGTTGCGCCATCAGCCTTCGTTCCGTTAATACCGTCCACCGCTACGGAAACAGTGGCAAAGGCATCCTCACCGCCCGGTGTCGAAGCCGGTTCATCCTCCTTCGAACAGGCCGCCAGCAGCAGGCCGGATAAGAGGAACAGATATATTTTATTTCGTTTCATATCAGTTTTATTTTAGCAGTATTAATCAATCGAAGGATTCTCCACAATCTCACCCCAGGCCTGTACTTCGATCATACTTGTCAGCGTGGCATCACCGGACGGGTCATACGGAGTGTCAGAACCGGGACCTTTGATAACGACATCGATAGAGTAAATCACGTTGCGGCGTACATACAGATGATCCGTCACATTGGATATCTGATCGTGCTGTCGGTTTACAATTACGGGATAATAGGTATCCACGTTGCGAGGGTTCCCGTTTTTGTCGGTATAACGGTAAGTTCCGTGAAGGATCAACAGCGTATGCCAGGTTGTTTCCTGCATATTTTCAAAAACAGTGTAAGCATTGGCGGCGCAGTTGGCGATAAGGCCTGTTTCGTCGGTCGCTGTACGGAAATCATAATTATAGGCTGTATGTAACTGATCCGACAGTTTGGAAGTACCTTCCTTATAAATACCTTCAATGTCGGGATTTGCACCTGTCAGGAAGAAATCAGGAAGGGAAGGGTCGGAAACTTCCACAGCGCCCCAATCTTCCGTACTGATATAACGGGAATAATTTTTGACATTTGCCATAAATACGGATTCCAGTTTAAAGCTGGCTTCGTCGCCATATTCTTCCAGCGGACGCAGGAACAACTGGTTCAGGTAGACACGGGCAATCAAACGGTAGATCGTTACCGGAGAAGCGCTGATCTGGTTGGCTCCCGTCTTCTGCAAACCGATCGTATTTTTTCCGGGCTTCAAAGTGTAAGTCTGTACTCCCGAACTCATTGTCGGGGCTGTATCTTCGTTTTCAATCGTCTTGGTAAGGCCCAGAAATTGGTCCAAAGTGGTTAAACCGTCGAAAGTACCTTCGGGTGCATTGGCGACTAGCAGCATCCGGATAGTCCCGGCTTTCAGCGGGGTAATATCTTCAACAGTATTTGTTTGTGTGACTTCGCGGGAGACGATCAATTTGTCTGCATCCTCGCCGGAAGTGCCGAAAATAGCCACATACAGTCTTTCGATTCCGGAGTCACCGGCTCTGGTCCCAATCTGTGGAATCGTGATGCGTAATGAAAGTGAAGCATCTCCGGTTTCATCTATCTCCGGATTCCCATCATGGGAACAGGATAGCAAAGCGAGAAACAGGAATACATTGTAAAATAGAACCCTACTATTCATAGATTATATTGTTTTATAAATCGTCAAACCGGAATATTTTTTGAGAGTGAAACCAACCCGGGATTTCTTCCGGATTGGTTCGTTAGAATTTCGAATAAGGAAATTTAAACTTAATAAACTAGTATAATTGATTGTTAGTCGATGTCAGGGTTATGTTCTACTACTCCCCAGTCTACAACCTGAATATTAGCTGTTAGGCTTGCTGCATTTCCGTCTGGATCTTCTGATGTGCTACCAGGACCAGTAATCTTGACATTAACAAGATATTTAACATTACGTAATACACCGTTATGAGCAGCGAAACCTTCACCTCCTTGAGGAGTGGTGCCATTATTGATAATAGTAGTCCAATACGCATTTTCTGATTTTGCAGTTGTTCCACCATCTGTTGTATATTCATAAGTGCCCCTTATAACAAGACGTGTTGCATCATCTTTGCTAATAGCAGTTGCAGATGAGTTGTCATATACAAATAGCATAGTTTTATCTGCATCAAAATCTAAATAACCACTATTTGCTCCTCCATAATTCACGACATTATTCTCTGTGAATGTCTTCATATAATTAGGATATGTACTAACTCCACCAGAATTAATTTCGTCACCATTAAGTAGACTAGCATCACTTTTAACTACCGAACACCATTCAGTAGCAGCTCCAAATACCATCACACTAGAACGAACTTTAGATGCATAGATAGCATTCAATGTAAATTTCGCTGTTTTGCCTTTACCGAATCCTTCACGAGGTTCCACAGTTATTTTAGAAACTTCTATTCTTGCTACATTACGGTATACTTTAATGTTTTCTGTACTAGCTACATTGCCTGAATTATCTCCATCAGTTGCTGTTTTAAACACAGTAGAAGCATTGGCTGCAATTGTATTTCTACCTTTTGCCAAAGTAACTGTCCGTGCTGCACTTGACATCAATAATGATTCTTTATCTATATTTGCATCAGATATAGCTTGCAAAAATTCATTATAATTTGTTTTACCAGTAAACATATTATCAGTTGGATTTGCAACAACCAAAACCTTTACAGAACCAGATTTAGCAGAAATACATGCTGTTGTATCTATATCAGAAGCAGCTTTTTCCCTTACTAAATAACTGATCAATCCATTTTCGGCGACAGTACCATTCATTGCCCCTGTATTAAACACAGCAATACCAATTTTCCCAATTTTGTTAAATTGGTTATCTCCCTCTCCCTTTGTCTGAAGGCTTCTCAACCCTCCGCCATTAGAACCTACCGAATTAAACGCCACCGTCAACGTAGCATCCAACTCCTGTGCCGGATCCGGGATATTAGGATCGTCATCATTTGAACAAGCGCTGAATGCGCAAGCAACCATAGTTGCGTAAATTAAATTTTGAAATTTCATAACTTATATATTTTAAAAGTGATAAATCATTTTACTACCCTATACTTATTATTCTCAGATTTCTTTTTTTGACTATCCAGATGATTAAGTTTTCTGTTACGTTGTCTCTTGTTGACAGTGCAAATGTAGAAAGCTTTGTTTTTAGGGTTTGTCGGTATATTTATCACTCATGTGAGGTAATTTTTAAATGATAAAAATTCCTCTGTTTGTTTACATTTGTTTTAATGAATACCACGCTTATGCCTTTACCGGTTGCCCATATTGAGATGGATTGACCCCATATTGTTCGGTAAAACGCTTGCGGAATGTCGCCATATCGTTGAATCCGACCATTTCACAGACCTCTATAATAGAATATCGCTGCTGTAAAATTAATTCAGCTGCGTGTTTGATACGGACACTCCGCGTCAGTTCCAGGATGCTGCAATTTGAAAACGCTTTTACTCTACGATAAAGCGTCGGAATACTCATACTCATTTCATCCGCCAAAAATTTTGCATCAAAACAAGGATCATCCAAATGCTCCTCGATAATCTTTACTATTTTATTCATAAAAACATTTCCTGCCGCTTCAATCTCATTTAACGGGGCAGGTACTGCAACAACCGCTTCTTCCGTATCCGTTGCCGACTGGGTATAGAACGCTCTCATTTGCTCGCGGCGTTTAAGCTGACTGATCAACTTACTGCGCAACACTTCAAGGTCGAAAGGCTTAGTGATATAATCGTCTGCCCCTGCTTCAATACCAGCTATCACATCTTCATTCTCTACTTTGGCTGTCAACATGATAACAACCGTCTGACTGGTTGCCGGATTCGTCTTTATTTCCCGACAGGTAGTGAATCCGTCCTTTACAGGCATCATAACATCACACAAAATACCGTCCGGATATTCTTTTTTCGCCATCATAACACCTTCCTCACCGTTACGAGCCTCGAATATCTGGTATTCCTTTCCTAAAGCCAGTTTCAGGAACCAACGGATCTGGTCACTGTCGTCGATGATCAGGATTTTCTTTCCGGTCTCTTTCTTCTTGGGGATAAGCTGAACGAATCCGGCAATCTCTTCCTTTTGAAGTTCGTTAAGATTTACCAGGTCACTGTCAGGTTCCACAAATTCGACTGGCAATTCCATCAAAGACCGTTTTCCCAACGGAATAAGGATCATGCAACGAGTCCCGCTCTGTCCTTCCATCGTCTCCTGAATAAATTTTGCATGTACCGATTCTGCCATATCTGCGATCTGCTTCAAACCGATACGGGCACTGTCCTGCGCATCAAGACCGTCATCCTGCACACTCAAGGAACAACAGGACTTGCCGTCGACTTTAACTACTGCTATGTCAATCGTAATCTTCCCGTACATAAATGTATTCTTCAAAGAATTGGATAACATAGTACGCAAAGCATATTCCATCTTCCGGCGGTCTACCCACACCCATAAAACAGGTGTCTGCGTATTGATTTTAAAATCAATATTGTTCATGGCAATCCAGTCAACAAACAGGTCGCATATCTGCTTCGTTATATCCACCAGATCATAGCGGGCTATTCGCATATGGTTAGCGACATCATCACCGTGGCGAATATCTTGCAACTGATACATCATATCCTGCAAAGCAAGTGTATTGCGATAGGCCGAAAGAACCTGGGTGGAGACCAAACCATCGAGTTCACGATTCTGCACTAACTGCCCCAAGTATCCCAATATCAGGGAGAGAGGCGTACGCATCTCATGTACCGCTTCAACGAAGAAAGAGTTATGGAGTTTTTCCAATTCCTCCGCTCTCCGGATAGCTTCTTTGTATTTGGCTTCATGCTCATGGCCCCAATCGTCCGTCTCCCTGATCTTCTGTACCATGAGTTGTTGTATCTCACGGTTCTTGATGGTCAGCGTATCGACGGTCCGCTTCAACTCTTCGTTCTCTTGCTTGAGCTTCACAACTTCTCCGTCTCCTTGTCTTTCCTCTTTTTCCTGTTTATTATTAAACAGACCAGCGATTAGTGTTCGAAATTGATTAACCATTTCCATATGTATCAAGATTTACTATTTTTCATTTACTGATATCATTGATATTTAACATATCTTCCCCTATTCAGTAGAAGTTCGGTATCTTTTTTATGGATTTACTGCTGATTATTGCCTCAAAGTAACCAATCATACGAGTCCGATTGTAGAACATAAATTACATGTAACTACTGACAGACAACGATTTACACTTTATAGAACAATATATACATAGTCCATACAGAACTATGGTTCAGAGAGATAGACAATAAATTTCTGTTGTTTTTCAACAGAAATTTAAGGTCCCCTATTAAGGAAGAATGGAAGATGATAAAAGAATAGAGGAAGAATAGCCCCTATCGGTTGGAATTATTTTTTCCTGTAAAGATACCGGATAAATAACAGGCCTGTAAAGCCACAAAAGAGAAAGAAAAAGGGTAAAACAAGGGTCACGTTATAAAATAAAGCCTGGAATTAGTTCATATCAGATTATTTTATACCTTTGAATCCGAAAAATATGGAGTTCTGTATGAACTCCGTTCATTTTCATTGCTTATTGATCTTGTCAATAAGAGCCTCACACGGTTTTAAACGGATTGTTTTACGGGGATTAAGCATCACTTTCTCTCCCGTTCTCGGATTCCGGACCTGTCTCCGCGATTGAGGTAAAATAAATATCTTACCAAACTCGTGAATTGCCACTTTTTCATCAGTTATTACCCCTTCAACTACAATATCCAACAACGTATTCAGATAAATACGACTATCTACCAAAGTTATATCCAGCCTTTCTGCCAGCATTCTAACGATTTGTGTTTTATTCATTCTCTACTAATTATTAACTGCGAAAAATTCATTTATTATACCGGTCACAAAGTTCGGACTTTCAATCATACTACACAATCCGGATTTTTTTCATAATATGTTCTGTTTTTGCTTTTTTACTAAAATAATACGGCCTGCCCCCTCAAATCCGGGAACAGGCCGCATATCATTATATTTGCTTCAATTTAGAACGGGACCTCGTTACTACTGCCCTGGTTCAGGAAATCTGCACCGGCAGGCGGTATCGGAGGTAACGAATCGTCACTGTTCATATTCGATGAAAACTCACGGACAGCCACATCTTCATCAATATTCATGAACTTCGCATAATCGCCCTTAAATCGCAGACGCACATCACCCGTCGCACCGTTACGATGCTTGGCTATGATGATCTCCGCCAGACCGACCAGCGAGTTACCGCGTTCATCTTCCGTAATCTTATAATATTCGGGACGATGGATAAAGCAAACCATATCCGCATCCTGCTCGATCGCTCCGGATTCACGAAGGTCGGCCAACTGCGGACGTTTTCCTTCAGCTCCCTGACGGCTTTCCACACCACGGTTCAACTGCGAAAGTGCGATAATCGGGATATTCAGTTCCTTCGCCAACCCTTTCAACGAACGGGAGATAGTACTTACCTCCTGCTCACGGCTACCGAAACTCATACCACTTGCATTCATCAACTGAAGGTAGTCGATGATAATACATCTTACCCCGTGTTCACGTACCAGACGGCGTGCCTTTGTACGCAACTCGAACACCGAAAGACTCGGCGTATCATCCACATAAATCGGAGCATCATACAATTCCTTAATCTTGAAGTCAAGCTGTTCCCACTCATAGCTTTCCAGGCGTCCGCTTTTAATCTTCTCACCCGGTATCTCACATACATTCACGATCAGACGGTTTACCAACTGAACGTTACTCATTTCAAGCGAGAACAAGGCAACCGGCACATTATGGTTCACCGCCATATTCTTCGCCATCGAAAGTACAAACGCCGTCTTACCCATCGCAGGACGGGCAGCGATAATGATCAAGTCGGAATTTTGCCACCCCGAAGTGATCTTATCCAACGCATCGAAACCGGTACGCGTACCGCTCAGACCTTCTTTCTGGTTTGCCGCTTTCTGCAATAAATCCATCGCATCCTTGATAACCGGATTGATCTGGGTCACGTCTTTCTTTACATTCCGTTGCGAAATCTCAAACAATTTACCTTCGGCCTCCTGCATCAGGTCTTCCACGTCGATCGTTTCGTCAAACGCTTTCCCCTGTATCATGGCCGTAAAAGAGATCAACTCCCTTGCCAGATATTTCTGGGCGATAATACGGGCATGATATTCAATATGCGCACTACTGGCAACTTTACTGGTGAGCTGCGAAATATAAAACGGTCCGCCCACCTGATCCAATTCGCCGCGTTTCCTCAACTGTTCCGTCACGGTCAGCATATCGACCGGACGCTGGCTGGCTGCCAGATCCACAATAGCTGCATAGATCATCTCGTGCGACTTTTCATAGAAGCATTCCGGCTTCAATATCTCACTAATGATCGAATAAGCATCCTTCTCAAGCATCAAGGCACCTAAAACGGCCTCTTCCAACTCGCGTGCCTGTGGCTGTAGACGCCCCATATCGGGCACGACCACAGGCTTTTGCTTTCCCCTTCCGGAGTTTCCTCTCCCGGTATTTTTAGTTCCTTCTGCCATTCTCTTTTGTAATTTTCGGACACCAAAAATACGATTTTTATTTGGTATTCATTCCTTTTTTTTACCTTTGCAGCCGTAAAAAGTAATTAACTAATTATGGACGACAGTATTCCGCGAGAAACATTAACAAGTAAAAATTAGCGGACGGGGGTTTCTTATTACCTCTGTTCGTGTTAACAACGAAAGGAGGCAATAATGAAAACATTTCTTTATTGTGAAGCCGGTTTTGTGGAGAAAGACCAGTGGCTTCCTAACAGCTGGGTAAATGTAGAATGCCCTACACCCGAAGACATCCAATACCTTTTAAATCAATTTCACGTACCCGAATCATTCCTGAGCGATATCGCCGATACCGACGAACGTCCGCGTATCGAATACGAAGGAAACTGGCTGCTGACTATCCTGCGTATCCCGGTACAAAGCAAGGAAAGCGGTATTCCCTTCACCACCGTTCCGATCGGCATCATCACCAACAATGAGATTATTATCTCGGTATGTTATCACAAAACCGAGTTATTACCTGATTTCATCCGTTATAGCCGGCGTAAAGAACTTGTCGTACGTCATAAATACGACCTGATCCTGCGTCTGATCCACTCATCAGCCGTCTGGTTCCTGAAATATCTGAAACAGATTAACAACGAAGTGGCACGTGCCGAAAAAGCCCTGGAAAAGAGTATCCGTAACGAAGATCTTCTGCGGTTGATGAAACTGGAGAAAAGTATGGTTTACTTCAACACTTCTATCCGTGGAAACGAAGTGATGCTCTCGAAACTGCAAAGCATTTTCCAGGAACCTATGTATATGGATGCGGAACTGCTGGAAGATGTCGAAACAGAGTTAAAACAGGCACACCTCACGGTGAACATTTACAGCGATATCCTTACCGGAACGATGGATGCTTTCGCCTCCATCATCTCCAACAACGTGAATACCATCATGAAGCGCATGACCTCCATCTCTATTATTCTGATGGTACCAACGCTGATTGCCAGCTTCTACGGAATGAATGTGGTCAATTATATTGAAGACGCTCCCCACGGACTTATTGCGATCGTACTTTTATCGATCACCTTATCCGCTCTGGCATTCTTTATTTTCAGAAAGATCAAGTGGTTCTGATAATTACACAAAAACTCATACAAAAAAAGTCCCGGATATCCGGGACTTTTTGGTTTGTTTTGACGGGAAACAAATCGTTCTCCCGAAAAACGAGATATACTTATTTAAGGGTTGCGCCTCCGTCCCCACCCTGATTCCGGACGATCCAGGGTAAAACATTAAAATCCATTTTCAGATAAGCTTCGTATTCATCAGGTTTTTCCGGATCGATCTCCGGTGTTCCGGAACCAAGTCCGGAAATATTCGTCACCAGCAAACGGTAAATATTATTTCGTACTATCGCAAACTCCATAACTCCCATCTCGTTTTCCTTGTTATTATCCAGGTGCCTGATCCAATAATTATAATAGCAATAATAATTGTTACCTTCCGGATCTTTCCGATAACGTTTCACAAAGAACTTTGCCAGCTCTTCATCAGTCGAATCTTCCGTAATGCCATCCAGTTTAAGTCCGGCATCTTTCATCGCTTTAATACTGTTATAAAATTTATAGTTCGCATAATAAATAGCATCAGGCCTTGCGCTAGTTGCTTCTTTACCCTCTCCCCAAAGCGTACCGGGAACAAAACTTGCCTTAAACCGTACTCCGGTCGAATAAGCATTCAACTGTGCCGTTTTAAACATGCAATTCTCCAGACAATAAAAACCGTGGAACGCATCAACCGGAACCGACTGCCAGCTTTCAGCCACAGAGGTCAATGGATAAGCATAATAACTATCCGGATTATCAAACCCTTTCGCCCCGTCTACCGTTTTCGAAAAGAAATAAGGGTCGATCACATAACCGTTATTCGCATTTATCTCTCCGAAATTTCCATTAGCAATAGTATAGGAAGAAGGAGCATTATTTGCTGTCAGCACCGCCGTATGACGAAACGTATAGAACCATCGGCTCAAATTGATATACTGGAATCCGGTCAGACTGATGGAAACATACTCTTTTCCATTTCCGTCAACCAGGCTGTAATCCTCTTTCGACTGCCCGACCAGAACTTTAGCCATCACACGTTCCAGATTGATAGTCACGATGTCCGGTTCCTCCGACGGTAAAATCTCACGAACTGTCACTTTCAGATTTGAATCGGTCGTACCATCATACAAACCGCTATTATCGGCACGGTTTGTCATCTGCAATGTGCCGTCTTCGGTCAAGACTCCGAAACCATCCTTATAAGTAGACCTATCCACCAAATTTATAAACTCATTTTCCGTACTGAAAGAACCCGTAACATCTCCATTGGCAATCGTAAAGATATCATACGTACCCGGGTCTATCAACACCCGGTTGGCCGTATATTTCACAACATGCTCGTTTTGATTTCCGGACGAGCTATTTTCCGGTAATTGCGGACCGGCCGTACGTGTTATATTTTCCAGCCGAATCTTTTTATATAAAGCCTTCGTATCTGAATTAAACAGGTAGACATTAAGCGACTTCACATTATATTCGTTCGCATTTCCGGTTTCATAAATACCCGAAGTTTCGGCATCTCCGGCTTTAGTTGAAGAACTGTTGGGCACAACAAAAGCAAAACGAACATTTCCTTCTCCTCCATCCACAAAACCGGAATTATCTTCCGGCAAAACATCTGCATCATTAATACATCCGGCCAGCCCCAAAGCCAGGCATAACAGCCATACTGATTTTACAAAAAGTTTGTTTTTCATACGATAAAAGTATTTAGTAAATAATATTCCAGACTAACTCAATGACGTTTATTATTCTCAAAAAATAATGTCAGATTCATGCCGGCCTCTTCCGAGCCTTCCGCTTTTGCAGACTTCAGCAAACGGATACCCTCATACAAATTTCCGGTCATTAACTCATATACCCCCTTACAGTTTTTATAGGCCAACGTTTCATGGGGTGCCATTTGCAGATATTGTCCGGCAGCCTGCCAGTTTCCCTGTTCGATGGCTGCCGCTGCCGCATTCTGGTTGGCTACCGGATGAGCCGGATAAATCCTGACGCTTGTTTCGATTATCTTATAAAACTGTTCCGGTTCATTTTTATAGCTTAATGCAACCATATACAGCTCACGCAAAGAGAGCATCTGAGGGTTCATTTCAGCCACTACACGAGCTTCCTCCAGATTAAAATTCAGCTCTTTCTGATTACGTATATCCGTTGCATCGCTCTCTGGAGAAATATAAGATGCCTTTAATCCTGACAGGCCGGACACTGTCGACGAAGATACGGCCTCCTCCACAACAAGCGGTTTCCCGCTATCCGGAGACAAACCGGATTTCGTCAAACGAACCTCTTCCCTAACAATCTCCCCAGAATGAGTCAACCGGTTCATTTTCAAAAACAACTCAGGTTTACGCATCCAGTTCTCCGCAATAACAGAAGTAGTATAGACAATTTCACAAGGCTCTTTTTCCGACAGTTCCTTTACAAGAAAAAAGTCATCTCCTTTAATTCCTTTTCTCTTATTTAAAACCCGGTTCCGTTCATAAGTACGATGTCTTTTTTTACCATTTAATAAAACGGGAGGCAACTCTTTTTCCTGCCTGTTTTCTTTAATAACCGGAATAAGCGTCAGGGCTTCATTCGATGCAAAATCATGTGCATTGACCATGTACTTTATCGACACCATTAACGAATCCCCTTCCACAAAACAGGATTGCGATTTTATCTCCACATCGATATTTTTTGCTGATAAGGAGTTGCTAATAAAAAATAAGCCCAATAACACGAGCAAATTGATTTTCATATTTATCGTTTTTTTATTGTATAAAGTAGACTAAAGAGAAACCTAACTGAGTCGGACCAACATAATTAGTATGCGCTTTTTCTATCAGAGATGCCCCCTCCTTCCGCCCGTACTTATCATAACTCAAATAAGCATATCCAAACGCAATACTGGCCTCCAGATTCCACAACGGACTTATCATCCATTGATATCCGTAGGAAACCCCGCCACCAACCAGATTTCCTTGAAAACGATAATCGGACAATATCCCTCCGACATTAAAACGAGCATAATGAGCCTGTATACCGACAAAACTTCCCTGAAAAACATCGCCAAACCATTTCCTGAGCTCCGGCTGTATAAGAAGATGCTTCATCTTTCTGTTATCAGCAAAAGTCCACGGATTATAACTTATAATCGAACTGATAGAATAGGTATCATTACATTTTATCTCCCCACCGATATTCAAAGATGACGTCAAATCATAGAGAACATTACTTTTCACTGCTATATTCTGACAATTCATTTTTTGCAATACACTAATAATCAAAACAATAAACAAAAGGCACTTAGGCTTATAAAACAATAAAATACCTTTATTGCAATAATTCATAATGTTACAAAAAGCAACTTTATAATTTCTTTTTTCTTGCATAACAAATATCATCGTAAATAATTAACACCATATATTCTTCACTTTTTACATTTTCACAAAAAAATAATGACTAGAATAAAGGATCGTTTTTTCTAGTCACTATTTCGAGAGTAAAATTCAATATATGATGATTATTGCAACTTCTTGAAAAACTATATTTATCTATCTGTAATACAGCAAAATAAAAAGATTAAAAATGCTTTGTTTTTCATTTAATATAAAATATATTTGCACAAAATAAATGACTAAAAAAAACGATCGTTTTTTTTAGTCATTGCTTTATAACCTTATGAATATTTCATAAAAAACTCCGTATTTCCCGGTATTATTTTTAGTTGAAACCGGGAAATACAGAGTTAAATATTGAACACGAATAAAACCTATACCGCTATTTTTCCTGATTATTCAGTTTACGGACCAAATCGTCTGCTGTCCGGAATTTTATGGTTGTTCTCGGAGCAAGCATAATTGGTTCCATTGTTTGCGGATTACGAACAGGGCGGGACTTCTGGAGCACGGGAGAAAAAACTCCAAGCCCTCCTATCCTCACCTTGTTCTCTGATTTTACTTCATTAAATACAGTATCGATAAATGTATTCAATACCTTTCGTACAGCACTTTGCGTGTACCCTGTCTGTTCTGCAATGGAGTATATCAACTCTCTTTTGTTCATCATATCTTTTACGATTTTTAATTGTTTGTTCTGTTTAATCTGTTATTTCAAAAGCATTTCATTGTTATCTAATAATTTGCGTACCAACCGGACCTGTTCCCCAGACAAGCGTAAAGTCCTCAACCCTTTCTCATACTCACTTAGTTTATGAAAATCGGTACCGACATAATCATAATACCCTTCACGGAGCAAATGCTCCGCTACCTGCCGGACCTGTTTACCCTGTAAACCGGCTAAAGAAAACAGGTTCAGTTGAAATCTATACCCTTTACTTTTCAAATAAGAATAGTCCTCCTGTTTCATATACCCATATCGCTCCGGATGAGCGATAACAGGCGTATAACCATCCAATGCCAGGTCGAACAGGATTGTCAGAAATTTGTCGTGAGCCGACAAACAGGAAGTCTCAACCAAGACCTGCCTGCCGGGAAGTGTAAATAACATTCCCTTCATATATGCCTCAAAACCATCGTCCAGCATATACTCGGCAGCCAGGTGTAACTCTATTTCCGGAGGACAACATTCCTTCAAAATAGCATACTTTGCACACAGGAGTTCCGGTGTATTATTAGGAAACTCCGCCATAATATGGGGAGTCAGAAATATCCGTTTCACACCGACTTCCTTCATTCTCTCTAATGCAGCGATCGAGTCCATCAACGACTCCGATCCACCGTCCACATTAGGAAGCAGATGCGCATGCACATCTGTCATTCCTTCAAGCAATGTGGTACGGATTATGTTTTTCTTTGAGCTAAACCAGGTCAGCATATTGGAAAATAGTTTTTATTTTTTCTTTTCGTTCCCGTAGCCATAACCATAGCCATAGCCGTATCCATAGCCATAACCGTAACCATACCCCGAACGATTATAGCGGACACCATTCAGCACCAGACTCATATTCCTGAATTTACCCTGCCTGTATAGCTTTTCCAGTTCAGGTAACTGCCGGCGGTCCATCAATCCGGCACGCAGGATATAAATGGTCAGGTCGGCTACACGGTTTACAATCGCTGCATCGGCCACCAAACCGGCAGGCACATTATCCAGAATGATATAATCATACCGTTTCTTCAACTCCTCGATCAAAGCTTCCAAACGATCGCTCAATAAAAGCTCGGAAGGATTGGGAGGCACAGGGCCGGTATGGATAATATCCAGGTTTGTGGCAAGTTCCTCTTTTTTTATGATAGAGTTGATGTCATCCACTTTTCCGGATAAATAGTTTGTTATTCCCATGTTAGTGGAACCACTAACATGGCCGCTAAGGGTACCCTTACGAATATCGAGATCGACCAGTATCACTTTTTTTCGGGTCAGGGCAAAACTCATGGCCAGATTCATCGATACAAATGTCTTTCCTGCATTCGGATTGAAAGAAGTAAACATCACCACTTTCATATCCTTCGCTTTCACACGCATGAAATCCATATTCGTACGGACAATGCGGAACGCCTCCGAAATACTGTCGCGCCCATTTTCACGCACGACTATTTCATCTTTATTCTTCTTGTCACGCAAAGGAATCTCACCCAGGAACGGGATCGATACGGCATCTTCCACATCCTTACGTGTACGCACAGTCGTATTCATGACCATCTGCAACCAGATGATACCTGCCGGAATAGCCAATCCCAACACTACTGCTGCCAATAAGATCATCATCGATTTCGGTGCCACCGGACTCCGGCTTCCCTGCGCCGCATCGATCACACGGGCATTACTTTCGGTAATCGCCTGCGACAAAGCATTCTCTTCCCGCTTATTCAACAAGTAGAGATACAACTCTTCCTTGATCTTCTGCTGACGTTCGACAGACAACACATATTTCTGTTGTGTCGGCACAGCCGAAATACGGCGGCTGGTCTGGGCTTCCCGTTCTCTGATATTCTTTATCTTGATATTCAGACCGACAATCAGGTTGTCGATAGCCCGGATAATCGTCTGCTTCATCGCACTAAGCGAATTATTCAGGTCCATCACCACCGGATTCTTGTTACTGCTATTACCTATCAGTTTATCGCGTTTTAGCAACAAGTTGTTGTATTCGCTGATTTGCCCTTCTATATTCACATCGGCAATCCCGGTGTTGGCCGGTATCAGGTCCGAACTCTTATGAGGGTCTGTCAGGTAATCGCGTATATATTTCGCCAAAGTCACCTGATTCTCCAGTCCAAGTCCTTCTTTGCTATACTGGCTACTCTCCTGAAGGTACATTCCCGTTTCCGAACTGATGTCCGTCAGCTGGTTTTCCCGTTTATACGTTTCGATATCGGCATCCACACTGCCTAACTCCTCTTCAATAATGATCAAACGGTCATTAATAAAGTTGGAGGTGTTCACCGTTACCTGGTTCTTATCGTTTATCGCGTCTTCGTTATACACGGCAATCAACATATTCAGAACATCTTCGGCACGCGGTATGGATACGTCCTGCAACGTCAGGTTGATGATCGTCGCCGTCTTACTGGCCAACGCCACCTGAAGGGAATTGCTATAAGTCAAAGCGATCTCCTCCCTGTTCCGCTTACTTATAGTTACCGCCTTCCCGAAATATTTATCCGCATAATACAACGTAGGGGTCACCACCAGTTTACCCACCGGAGTAGAGACCGTATCGTTCAATGCCACTTTCAAGCTCTTAGCCTCATTCGTCGAGAAACCGGACAACAAAATCTCTCCGGCCGACAAAGGTGTCGCTACCAAGGAAAAAGACTGCGAAGCCTCCGCTTCCGGGAACCGTACGGCTATCGGCGATTGCGTATACAACTCTTCCGTCCGCAACCCGTCCTTTATCGTATAGCTGATATCCAGATTCAACCGTTCAGCCACTACCGACATCAGACGCTTCGACTTGAAGACCAACACTTCGTTGTCCACATTACTTTTTACATTGAACATATTCAGCTCTTCGAAAGCTGCCGACTCGCTGAGCCCTCCTCCCTTGCTATTGTCTTTTATCAATACCGATGCCGTACGTGTGTAGACTTTAGGAGCCCATTTCAGATACAGAACAGCTACTCCGGCACAAACCAGGACAGACAAAACGAACCAATACCAGTTGGCCAACACAATATGGAAAAGGTCACTCAGGTTCAGTTCGTTTTCTTCTCTTCGCAAGTTGATTGTTTCTTGTTCAGAATTCATTTGTAATCCGATTATTTAAAGATTAATACCGCAATCGTAGTCAGCAAGGAGATAACAGAAACCCAGACTCCGATCGAATTATTCTGGTTGATGCTGCTCTGACCCGATTTCGCTTTATTCGGTTCCACATAGACAATATCGTTCTGTTGCAGGTAGTAACAAGGAGAATTAAAAATATCCGCCGAACGCAAGTCATGGAACAGGATTGTACGTTTTCCGTTATTTTCGCGAATCACCCCTACCCGGTCACGACGTCCGTAGATTGTCAGGTCGCCTGCCATACTCAAAGCCTCCAACAATGTGATACGGTCGCCGGAGATAGTAAAGCTACCCGGACGTCCGACTTCGCCCATCACGGAAATCTTGAAGTTCAGGAACTGTACCGTCACAATCGGGTCCTTAATCAAATCGCCTTCGATCAGCTTGTTTTTGATCAGTTCGGTCAACTGCATACGAGTCAAGCCTTCCACATGGATTTCTCCCAAGATAGGAAAGTCAATGTTTCCGTTCGTATCCACCAGATACCCTAAAACACGTTGCTGTCCGCCAGTGTTAGAACCCAACTGATAACTTACCATCGGCATATTGAAAGGCAATGCCAGTTCCGGGTCGCGACTGTTCACCATAATAGCCAGCAAGTCGTCACCATGGATAATCACCTCATACTTTTGTTCGATCTCCTGTTGTTTCAACGGAACGACATCCTGCAAATAGATAATTTTTTTAGTCGATGTGCAGGCGGTAAAAAATACCGCCATACACACGACCAGATAGGCCACATACTTCTTAAACATAGTTACTTACAATATTAATTATGCTCAGGTTTCATGTTTCCCTGCTCTTTCTCGATGTTCTGCGATACCGCTCCATACTGTTCGACAACAATGCTTTCCACGCCACGGTTAGTCTTAACACGAATCGTATATCTTATTACCGCCTGCTTATAAGTGACAGTCATCTTCATGTCGCCACTTACCGCCATACTCTTTGACATTGCGATTTCGGAAACACCTTCACTAGCCAAAACATTCCTTAAAGCAGCCATCAGCATTGCTTCAACATCGCCCGTCACTCCTTTACTTTTAGATACGACTTTCCAACCTTCTTTCGCCTTAACGGAAAAGTCTTTCGACACAGCCGTTGTTTTTCCAAGGTTGTCCACTTCTTCAGACAAGAGGGTTTCACTATTCGGTTCGGCCGACAAATCTGTAACCACTCTCAACTCGTGTACAGAAAAGCCATCCAACTGCAGGACATAAGATTTATCCGAATCATCATAAATAACTTCTGCATTATCCGTTCCGTTCACATAATGTTTCACTTCCGTGAAATAAACATCATTATCGGCTTCCAGCGCCTTTACCCTTATTTCCAATGGCTTTTCAAACTTGACACCGTCCGGTTGGCAATCAAAGCTAGATAACGCCAATGCAGAAGATGTTGTTTGCGGAGTAGAAGTCGACACCGCCTTATCGGCCACCTCTTTCAGCTTTTTATCAGCAGCCGGAACAAATGACGTGATTGCTATATCCGTTTCTTTTTCCACTGCGCCGGCAGGAACAAACGCTTCGGTATTTTGCGTAATAACCAGCAAAGCATCTTTCTCCGGAGTCACTTTAACAGCTTCAGCCTGCTTAGTCAGTATCTGCGAGTAAAATACGGTGGCACCTTTTTCTGCTTTGCTATCCACTGTCACTTCATTTTTAATCGTGATGTATCCGTCTTTGGCAAAGCTCAGTTCAAAAGAACCTTTCTTATCCACCTCGATTTGGTAAGCACCTGAAGCATCCGTTTTTGCCGACACCTTTCCGGCAGATACGGAAACATCCGCCAACGCATTCGTTCCGTCCGTTACCTTACCGGTAATAAAATAGGCTTCTTTTTCCAATGGGTTTTCTACTACTTCGGGAACCGGTTCCACTTCATCTTTTTTACATGAGTTGAAGGACAATCCCCCCACCATCAACGTTGCAGCCAACAGGCTCAACGACCAGAAATTAGTTGTTTTCATACTAAAAATGAATTAATTAATATTTATTATTTGTTAATATGTTTATGGAAAAGCTGTTATTTCAATTCTTATCAGGTTTGAACTATCTTGTCCCCGTGCTTGACACGGGGCCGCAGAAGAACCAGCAGTATCAAAAGATACATATAGGATACGGTTTGTGCCTTTGCGATCCCGTATCAAGCACGGGAACAGGATAGCTCAATTATTCCTAAATTGGCACATTGGCATATTACCACATTGGCTCATTATTTTCTATACAGGAAATTATTTTGTAACAATTCTCAGAATCTCCTTCTTTATAAAATCCGGGGCATCATATCCCCGGCTACCGTTTTCGTCGGGACGGACTTCGTAGCTGTAACCTAACAACTCGTCGCCATACGAACCGCCATGACGTGCCCTGTATTCATGGGCAAAATATTCAGGTAACCGGAAACGGACGGCTCTACGTTTCCCCCGCTTCGTTCCCGGAATCGGGAGAGCAAAATGGAAACCACCATTCATCTCACCATCGGTAAACAGGCCATATACCCCGACCGTCACCTCACCGAAATGACGACGGCAATCTAACCGGGCTCCCATATCGCCATACACCAACCGCACGGCCGCCAGGTCTATCTGCAAACCATAATGCGGTTCGTTATACCGTCCCCAGACGGAACCCGACACCCTTCTCCAGGTCGACACCACCCATTCCCCGCCATAGCAGGTACTCGACCCGGTCAGTCCGACATTCGCCCCCACCAACCACCGTCCCCGGGCCGGTTGATAACGGAGGGCGGCATCCACTCCCATCCGGTTGCTTGTAAAGTTTCCGGCCGTAAGCCGTCCCAACACACCACCCGGCAGACGAAATTCCTGCCGCAGCGTAATCACTCCCGGACGTATATATTTACGGAAATCAGTCATATTCGTATAAACCGGCAACACGACCTGCCCTGTCAGCACCGCCCCTTTCCAAAGGTCCATCCGGATAGCCGGAGAAAAATTGACCGCTACCCCATATAATTTATCGAGCCAAGAATTCTGTAAGAACAGCTCCGGATACAACACCACATCTATCCGTCCCGCCATCTTATTCCGGCGTTCTTTCCCTTTCAAGCGCCGCATCGCCTCATCCGTATCATAACTCACCTCCAATGCCGCCGTCTGCCGGGGCAATGTCAACAGCAACCGCGGTATACGGTCGTCCAACACCACCAGCTCATACGTTGCCGCCTGTTCCGTCTCCGGCAGGCTGCGCAGGGCTTCAATCACAGCTGCCAATCCGCGATACGTCCCCCGGTATATATTATCTTCATAGGCTATCGTACAAACCGAATCGGTCTGTGCCACCCGTATCTCTTCCATACCAAGCGAAAGCAAAGTTTGTTCAGCCGCTTCTACTACCTGTCTTCCCGCCGGTTGTTGCCCCAGCAACCCTGTAACCATTCCCCAGGTCATCAGGCAAACCATTCCCAAACGATTCCCTCTCATTGACGGCCTCCTTTCTTTTTGAGCAATACCAGTTCATACCGTATCCCGCCCGACACCGCTTTCAGGTCGTAACAAAACAGGTGTACCGTAAAATGATTGAAAAGACGCACGCTACCACCCATATTCACCGCATTGCCGTCGTACTCCGCCATCAACGAAAGCGGACGGCAGAAGGCGGGCGAATAACTCATCCCACCAAAGACTCCGTCACGAACAGCATGCTTACGGAACGGGATATTCCATCCGAATGTAAACGCCAGGTCATGACCGCCAGACTGAAAATGCTTTGTCGCTACCCCATACACCGACGAGAAATAACGATTGCCGGTCTCCCCGCTAAACGTATTCAGTTGCCCGGTCGTCAGTGCGTCACTACTCCCCACGACCACCGACGGCCAATATCGTCCCTCTTTCAACGGACGTATCCTGAGCGACACCGAACGGTCCTGATTCCATTTACCCGTTTTAAGTTTCATCAACGTACAGCGATAACCGACCTCCAGGCAAGGCAGAAAAGTCACATTCAGGAAATAATTCCCGGAATTATAATCCCAGAAATCAGGAAGCATCTGCTCCGGCAGATAATTCGCCCCCACCATAAACGTTCCGTCTACCTGCATATCTGCCGTCGGAATATTCAATAACCCCGTCACCCCCATCGAGTGTTGAGCGTATAAGGATGAGCCGCCCAGCAAAAAGCCCGCAGCCAAAACAAATAGAAAACATTTCATTTATTCGGATATTATAAGAAACTGTTCATTATCAAACCGCCCCCGGCCTATCCAGCCACACCGAAACGTGGCGCAGTTGTTCCCGGCGTTCCGCCAGCTTTATAACCAGTTCGTACTGCAACTCTTCATGGTCTTCCTGTACTACCTGACGGACCAGCCGGGAGATCAGCCGGAGCAAACGAGCTTCGCTATACAAGAATAGCAGATAAGGCAGATATACATCAGACGATAACAGTTCCAGATCAGCCTGTAATTGCGTATCATATTCCCGATGCAGCTCAGCAACAACACATTGAAGCGGGGCCGACAACCCGTCTTCCGTTCCCGCCTCCTGCAGATGTTCGAAAATACGCTGATGATCCGCATCCTCAAACCAGAGATCATCCGTCTCCAGGGCCGAAGCCACCAGGTCGATAAACAGGTACTCCTCCCCTCTCAAACGAAAAGTAGCCTCCGGATACAACAGGCAAACCGTCAGCAAGGCGCACTCCGACGAATGCGGCCTGTTCTGCAACCGCCCGATCATCCGCGCAAACTCTTCCCTGCCTAACCGACGGAATAAAGAATCCGGATCTCCCCCGCCAGGAATCAACGCCGAATCGGCATCCATCCCCGCTTCCCGCAAGCGCAACACCGCTTTCTTCGAAGCCGCCTGCCCCGCCTCGTCACCGTCGAGCAACAAACAGGCACGGTTGGTATATTTCTTCAGCAAAGCAATATGGCTGTCGGTCAAAGCCGTCCCGCACAAAGCCACCGTATTGACAAACCCGGCAGCATGCATCGCAATCGCATCTTTATATCCTTCGGTAATAAACACATAATCTTCTTTCCGTATCACCGCCACCGCACGGTTGAGTCCGTACAAGGTAGCCCCTTTGTCATACCCGTCGGCTGCCGACGAGTTGATATATTTCGGAACCGAAGTATCTTCGTCACACAACCGGCGTGCTCCCATCCCGACCAGTTTTCCATACTCGTCGCGCACCGGAAAAATAATCCGGTTGCGCATCACCTTCCATTCGGCAGGCACCTGCACAGGCGACATGCCCACTTCAAAATCCAGATAAGCAGCCGAAAGTTCCGTACACCCGCAGGCATAAGGCAACAACAGTTTCATAAAAGCCGCAAAATCCTTTGCAGGCTGTTTCGCCTGTCGTTTGATAGCCAGCCGCCCTGTACCGGGCATCACGAAATCCGGCTTACCCTCAGCAAATCTGCCTGCCGCCAGTTTCCTGACCGCGTCACTCAACGTACAATGTTCCATCTTCCTGACAAACTCGAATACATCCCCATGTTCCCCGCAGGCAAAACAAGAATAAGTCTGTTTTTCGGGATTCACCATCAACGACGGATGGTGGTCCGGATGAAACGGACACAGTCCGACATAATTCTTCCCCTTTGGCTCCAAATGCTGATAACCGCCGATCACCTCCTCGATACGAACAGATGATTTTATTTGTTGAAAATCATTCTTCTTCATAACGCATCCGGTTGTCATAGTTAGTAATACGGGTAAATGACTTATTGTAACGGAAACGGGCAATCCCGGTCGATCCGTTTCGTGTTTTCAGTATATATAATTTTCCTACACCCCGCAGGCTCTCCCCTGTCGTCTCGTCCTTGAAAATACCGTAACGTTCGGGACGGTGAACGAAAAAGACACAATCCGCCACCTGTTCGATCACACCCGAATCACGCAGATCATGCAATTCAGGGACATACGCCTTTTCGACACGTTGTACACTATTACGGTTCATCTGCGACAAGACCAGCACCGGGCAATTGGCATCGACCGCCACCTGTTTCGCTCCTTCTATATTACGGCCCACCAACTGGTCCATCGTCTCACCGGCACGCCCTTTGCGTTCCATCAGGTGCAGATAATCGATCACTACCAGGTCACACTGCCCCTTCTTCTTCTGTAACATCACCTGGGCACGAATATTCTCTATGCTATTGCCCGGCGTATGGTCGAAAAAGAGCGGCAGGTCTTCAAACTTTCCCGCCAACCGTTCCATGCGTTCCAGTTCAGCCGTCGTCAGTCCCTCGATACGTAAATGATCAGCATCCACACTAGCATAACCGGCAAAAAGACGGTTCATCGTCTGCATAGCTGTCATCTCCAGGCTGAAGAAACAGACCGCTTTTCCCGAAAGCGCTACATTCATGGCAATATGCATGGCGACAGCCGTTTTTCCGTCGCTCGGACGTCCGCCTTCCACCAACAGTTCACCGTTGTAAAGTCCGCCCGTCACGTAATCGAACTCTTCGATTCCCGACAGGATACGCATTCTGTCATTCCCCGTGTTCAACCGTTCACGATGCATCTGTAGCACCTCGTTGGCCGTACATCCGATACGTTCGAGCGGTTTGCCCACCGTGCATCTCCCACGCAGTTCGAGCAACGACCGCTCCGCCTCTTCTATCAACAGTGTGTAAGAAGACTCGAACCCGGCCGCCTTTGCGCCCAGCGTCACAAAAAGGATGTTCAACAGGCGGAGCATATACTGTCTTTTCACCTCTTCCACATAATAAGGCAAACCCGAAATATGGCGTATGCGTCCTACCAACGAAGCCATTCGTTTAATACCGCCCCATTCCTTCCAACGTTTCTCGTCGGTCTTACGCATTTCGGTATCGACCGTGATCATATCCACCGTTTCCCCCTTGTCGTAAAGATTGCTGACTGCCTGATAGATAAATGCCAGGTCCGGACGGCTGAACATCTCCGGTTTCAAGACGGGAAAGGTGCCCACTATCGCTCCGGCATCGAGCAGCAAGGCGCTGATAACGGCTTCTTCCACCTGTTCCACACTGATGTTGTTTTCTCCTGCGAATATTTTATTTTCGATATTCTCTGTTGCCATGGTCGATTCAGTTAACGTTTTTATTTGGATATTGCTTGCTTCTTCCCCCTATCTTGGCCTCAGCCTCCGACAGGCGTGCTGCGGCATCTTCCGCCTGTTTCGCTTCGTTCGTCCGACTGGTTTTAGCAGTGTCACGCAACTTGTATTCCTTCTCCGAAGCAAAACAGAATTTATCGTATCCGTTTACGCGGATGACAGAGCCGCCCGGTACCCGGACTATCTCTACCAGTTTTCTTTTCTCCAGTTTTTCAAGCAAGCGGCTGATCGAGCCGAAAGGTATTCCCGACAATCGCGACAGCTCACGATACGTGCCTACATACTCCCCTCTGTAACTCATTACCTGGTTATTTCCCAATTTCACCACCCTGTCATCGAAGTTGCATGAAATAAACAAAACCAAATGCAACCTGGCTAACATTTTTTCTTCTTTCTCCAAACTCAATACCCTAGCATATAAGACTCTGGGTACTTTTACGAATGAATGCCCCATATATTCGAGAGCCACCCGTTCATGTTCTTTGTTTTCTTGTCTCATGTGTATTACTTTAACGTGTAACATCTGAAACGCAATTTGAAACACTTTTAAAACGCTACTCATCCGGTTAACAAATAGATTTAAGCTTTTTCGAAACGCTTTTGAGACGCATTACCCTATTTTCTATATATATTAAAGAACTTCTTAAAAGAACATATAAAAAATAAACATTGATTTTCAACTTGCATTACGAAGACAAAAGTAGACGGTTCGGAAACGGATGGCAACCCGCTTTTTTCCGCATTTTATTTCTTTAGAAGGCTTTCTGACAACAGGTTATAAAATTAAAATACGTATTTTTGTATAAATACAGTTTGTTAAACTAGTATAATCTATACTATGAATGACTCAAATGTGAAGTGAGATATTCTTTCGTACAACTCATTTCAAAAATGGTGAGCAGGGCGGCGGCCAATCTCCCGTAAGAGATATCTCCGAGTAAACCGGCTTCTCTCATTTCGAGAAACAGTTCTATCACTTTCGTCTTTCCCTTTTCATCCAATGGAATTTTTTCAAAAGCCTCGACCAGATTCGTGTATCCGAGTTGATGCAGGATCAATTCTTTATTGTTTTCGAAAAACTGCGTCCGCAGACTATCCCAACGACTCGTGCTTTTCGTGTCATTGCATGCCAGAACAGGGATGAGCATTAATACCAGACCGATTTTATCATCGTTCTTTTCGATTACTTCCTCCAGGTACGTATACGCAAGGTTTCTACCTGTCAAAGCGCCGATTCTTTTTTTACGATCTTGATCAGATCGATATGTTTTTTATGTAATAAATCCATATGGCAATTGTATTATGCTGTCAGAAAGCCTCTTTTAATTGTCAATTCCCTAACGATATAATCGCATACGGATAACTATGTAATCCGCCACGCATAACTATCTGTTTTCTCATTTACGGTTCGCCCAGAAAACGGACGATAACCTGCACCTGTATGGGTGTCAGAATCTTTTTCCCTTTCTTCCATCCGCACCGTTCCAGTTCGTCTGTCAACGAAGGATTGACCTGTACCCATTTGCTTAATCTTTTGGTAGACGATTCGGGTGTCAGTCCCTCTCCATACAGCAATGCCAACTCCTGCCAACCATACGATCTGATCTTGAATTTTCCTTCTTCCATATTTCCTCCTCCGTTGTTTTACATGCCTTGAAGTTACAAAATAAAAACGACATAATCGCCATGATTCTCAATTATTTCAAGAGATTCAATCATATTCATCTGCGTCCCTTAATACAGACATTGAGCATTGCGAATAGATCAATTATTATCAGTTTTGAACCAATTAGTATCGTTGTCTTTAATGGGGCTTTGCCCCATGCCGCAGGCTCTCTTTTGCCGTCAGTTTTAACTGACGGTTTAAAAATCAGGAGACAAAGTCTCTTCCTCTGTGGGCTTTAGCCCCTTTCATAAATGGGCTGTGTTGTTCCTTTTTAAAGGGGGATAAACCCCACAGAGGAACCGGCAAGCCGGAAGCATTAATGATCCGTCAGTTGAAACTGACGGCAAAAGAGAGCCTACGGCACAAGGCAAAGCCTTGTTTGGATGCTACTTTCGATAGCTCAAAACTTTCTATAACTGAATGAAAATAAGAACAAATATTCATCGATCTTCCCGTTGAAGGATAGATAGGAATTTGCGTTTTCCGGCTGATGTACCTTTGTATTGTTATCGATAACCAACCAGTTAATCGTCAATAGCTTTCGGAGTATTTCCATTGGCATATTGGCACATTGTCAAATTAAAAAATTATTTCCCATGGCTTTAAAGTATCATTTAGTACAGCGTCTTGACAAAAGTAAAGATGCTGCTGCCGGTTCAAAGCTGTATTACGGCCAGATCCGTGCCCAACAGAAACTGGAGTTTAACAAACTCTGCGAAATCATTGCTTCTTATTCTACGGCTTCACGCGGTGATGTCATGTTAGTGATCGACGGTTTGTTATACGTTATGCGCCAACATCTGGAAAACGGCGAAGTGGTCCAGGTGGGCGATTTCGGTAACTTCCGTATGCTGGCTGGCAGCAAGGGGACAGCGGTTGCCGATGATTTCACCACGAGTCTGTTCAAAAAGGGTCGTATCGTTTTCACACCGGGTCCCATGCTGAAAGAAGTCACAGCGAAACCGAAATTTGAGAAAATTGTACCGATCACCCCTTCCGGCAACAGCGGCTCGGGGAGTGACCGTCCTGAAATCGAGTAATAACGCACCATGAAAAAGCAAGATTTCATCAAACAATATTTGCCTCTCGCCCAAAAGGCGGGAGTGCAATTCGGAATGAACCCGGTCATCATCCTGGCCCAGTCCGCCATCGAAACCGGCTGGGGCGAAAGTACACTTTGCAAGGAGCATAACAACTTTTTCGGCATCACGGCTTACGGTCATCCCAACCCTTTCTGGAAAGGCGACCGGAGCGATTTATCTGCCGTCACCGGCCGTCCGACCTTATGGTTCCGCCGGTACGCTTCACCGGAAGACAGTTTCCTCGACTTCGCCCGTCTGATCCACTCTGCCTATCCTGTGGCAGCGACTCTCACCTTCCACCCTACGGCTTACGCCAAAGAGATTGCCTACAGCAAATACATCAGCGAAGTGAACGGTGACAACCGTGCCGCTTACCAGCGTATGCTAGTGTCGATCTGCCGGTCGATAGAGCAGTTATCGGTCAATTAATTTTCAATTTTCAATTTATAATTTTCAATTCCCATGAATGTCCTTGAAACAATTCTCAACTTCCTCACCAGCCTTGCCCGGATCATCTTTCCCCGCAAGCGAAAGCCGGCAGCCGGTGACTGCCCCTGTCCTCATCCTCTGCCTGCTCCTGCTGAGCCTCCTCTCCCTCCTGATGCGGGAGACGGAAGTGACCCTGACCTGCATCGGAGCGATACTCTCGCTCTCGGACAGGGGGACTGGGGAACCCGGCAAGAAAACCTCCCTCCCGGAGCCGACTGGCTCGGAATGTCCGGATATAGCCTGATGCTGATGGGCGGGGTTGGGTGTTTGTACAAATGGTTTATTGCGTAAGCGATCCTTCCCTTTTGAGGGAAACAGGGGGTGTGTCGAGGGATGCACTCCCTTTCTATTTCATAAGAACCTGTTTAAATTTTGCTCAAATCAGTTTGAATAATCATGTTAACCTGCGGATAATTTCTTTACATCCAAAATAATCAAACACGAAAAGAGGAAATGCACTCAACACCGCAACTTTAGGACACGGTTGTCCGATATATTTTTCTATTTGTTTCTCAAAGATCACAAATTGTGACACCAACTCTTCCGGTAAAGAATAAGAATCATTGACCACATAATTCATCTTAAAAAGATGCGCCTTTATAAGGGTATTCCAACACTCTGAATTATATTGATGAATATTCGACATTTTAGGACATTCATTACCTACCCGCGTTTTATAATGAGGTTCACTCAAACAGGTAGCCACCTCCTTACAATCTTCTTGATTAGGGCAATTCCTTCCTTTGCATTTTACACACAAGTCCCTAAAACTGTCATGATCCTTAAAATGCCTGATGGCCTCCACCATTGGATAGCTAATATAGAGCTTACCTTGTTCTGTCTCGTTATCAAAGTAAGTCAACATTTCTTTTATCTTTTCATCGCCTGGCTTCCCTTTGTTAGCTGTAGCATGACCATCATAATCAAAGAATAAATGAATTTCCGAAAAATCATCTCTATTATAATCTTCAAGCACCTTGGCATTCTGTTCATTCAATGCTTTAATATAGCTAAACATATCCAAATATTCATCTGTAACAAAAGTAGCATATAGCTGATAAATATCTGCAGCAAAAGCGCACTTGATTATTTTTTCATCCTTAAAAACGGATTTTTCCAGACTTTCAGCAATCACCTTCTCAGCCCTTTCTCCTTCAAAGACAAACAAAATATTAGTCGACATTGAATGCTCCTGCTTTATACATTTTCTCAATATTGTGTGCTTCTCTCAATTCTTTATCTGTGCTATTCGACAAAGATTTGATTTTCTTCTTATTCATCAAGAAATAGCAATCCGGACGTAATAAGTCGTTAGAAAGGATAGACGTATTATGAGTAGTCAAAATAAACTGAACCCCTATTTCTTTCAAAGTTTCCACTATCATCTTAGATAGATCATGATGATAAAAAGCATCAAATTCATCTATGAATAAAAAAGACACTTCTTTTTTTCGTATTCGCTGATACCAACAGTAAAAAAGAGTAAGTGCACTTGTTCCTGTTGACATAATCTCAGTCATCAACAACTTCTTCCCATTAAAATCAAATGCCAAATCTTTTCTATCCAATGATTCTACTACAGAAAGCTTGCAATTAATATTTGCCTTATTTAGGAAAAGCTCAAAATCCTCAACATTCCCCCATTCGATAATATCTTCCGTCAACGATCTCTTTCCGGTATCCTGTAATCCCATATAGGTCCGATCTTCCAACGAACGAAAAAACAACATATGTTCTACAAAGGAGAAAAAGGCTTTAAATATATTGTTTTGTTCATTTTCCTCCAGTACTGTATTGTTTTTAATATACTTCAAAACAGATAATTGAGGATCATTAATCATAGTTTTCAGACTTTCTGCACCTTTCAGCCAAACAGAGAAGTTAGTATTCCCGTTTGTTCTATCAAATGACACCAGGACTGTATCATCTATTGAAAACTCCTCATAAACCAAAACCTTATAATCACTCTTTTTATAAGTATATTTTACAACCTTATTATCAATAAGAAATTCGTAATAAAAATCAACCGTAGGCGAGGTACTATAAGCATTTACATAATTTCTATATCTACGCTCTTCTCTTCTTTGATCAGTCAAATGTTCAATAATATCAAAAATAGCTAATCCCAAATTTGATTTCCCCATGCCGTTATGCCCATAAATAAGCGCAGCATTCACTATTCCATTTTTCACACATTGTGAATTAAATGAATAACCATTCGTTTCCGAAAGATCAAATTCAAAATCATTTTGGAAACATTTAAAATTAGAAACACTAAATTTCCTAAGCATAGATATTATTTCGTTAGTTCACAACAAATATATAAGAAAGAACAACTACTGTAATTTTTTTACGGCTGTTTTTATTCTTTTTTATATAATCATGATATAAAGATTTGCTCACACCGTTCACATAACAAGGGTTATTTTTATATACCGGCTAAATGCATCGGTTTCCATAACCTGAACCTCCTCTCCCTCCTGATGCGGGAGACGGAAGTGACCCTGACCTGCATCGGAGCGATACTCTCGCTCTCGGACAGGGGGACTGGGGAACCCGGCAAGAAAACCTCCCTCCCGGAGCCGACTGGCTCGGAATGTCCGGATATAGCTTGATGCTGATGGGCGGGGTTGGTGTGTCTTTATAAATGGTTTATTGCGTAAGCGATATAAGAAGAGGGAGTGCACTGCCGATATGAGGGAGGAACTCCCTTCTTATTTTCTTACTTCAACAAATCGTTTTCCCCCAACGGAGTATACGGGCCGTCTTTTACTTCAAACAAAACAGAGCCGCTATCCAACACCTCCAATGTATGCCATTGATTAGCTGGTATATGTACACCAAAACTTCCTGCCAAAGGATCCAACAGGGTCGACTCTGTTTCTTCTTTTTTATCATTATAAAACATCACCCGAATCTTCCCACGCAACAGCAAATAAGTCTCTGCCGTATGCGGATGGCGATGAATCGGTAAAATAGTCCCCGGCTCCAACGCATTCAGCAAACGCTGGGCTTTCGCATCCAGGAAGTCGTGGAAATTATGATTCATGCGCAAGCGGGGAGATTTTTGGGCTTGCTTCGTTACTTCGTTTAATAAGGTTAAGTTTATTTTATACATAACGATATACATTTATCTTCTCCAGGCTATTTTATTCAAAGCCTCTTCATGTAAATAGTAATATTTTTTTTTAAACAACACATATGCAACACAAAGCAACACCAATACCACAACAAAATAAAGATACTTGTCTACAGGTAAATAGATTCCCCCTAAAGATATTACTAACTGCACAACCACATAGATCGTTGATACTGTCACATGTTTAATATGTAGTTCATTGGCCATCAACTGATAGAGATGTTTACGATGAGGCTCCCCTATGTTCTCATGCAACATAATACGATGGCAGATGGTGAGAACACTGTCAACACCATATACCATTAACAACAAAATTGCCCAGTAGTTTTCGCTCTTCAATATATAAGAACCCAAAAAGTAGAGCAGAATAAATGCGATAGATATACTACCCACATCACCGGCAAAGCATTTTGCTTTGGTACGAAAATTGAAAAGACAGAACACCAGCACACTGAGTAGAACAACGATGATAAAGTTCTGGTCAGTGAACTCTTCCTGCGAGTTAAGAATGAGCAACGGAATAAGTACAGCCAATGAATAACCACCAGTGATGCCATTAATGCCATCCATGAAGTTATACGCATTGATAATGCCGGTACATACTATAAGTGCAATAATAATCAACCACCAATACTCACACTGTAAAATACCCCACTGATAGAACATGAGTGCCATAGCGAAAAACTGCACAACTAGACGAAACTTGTTGGGTACCGGATGAATATCATCGGCAAAACTGATGCAACCCAACATTGTAAGCCCCAACAGAAACCAAAGACATGTGGAACTATAGAAGATAGCATAAAGCCAAGCTCCAAACAAAAAAATAATGCCACCACCACGTAGTACAATAGAACTGTGTGACGAACGTAAATTAGGTTTATCTATTATATTGTACTTGTCGGCAACCTTGAAATATGTCAATTCAAGGATAAACAATAATACTGCTATAAACAGATATACGATCATACTTATTTGGTATTTACGAATAATCTTATAATCCCATTGTTTTTATAACACTTGCATTTACCTTATTCACATCGAAACGTTCTACAGCAATAGCACGGCTCTCCTTACCCATCCTTTCCACTTCTGCAAAATTGTCAATAAGATATTCCATCTTTTCAACGATAGCCTCCACATTTTTTACAGGAACAAGACAACCATTTATACCATCGATTACTGTTTCTCTACAGCCCGGTGCATCAGTTGTAATAATTGCTCTACCCATAGACATAGCTTCGAGTACAGTTTTTGGGGTTCCCTCATGATATGAAGGCAATACATAAACACTCGCCTGCTCAATGAAAGGACGTACATCTTTTTGCTCTCCAAAATATTGCACAGAACCATCGTCAATATAGGTCTTCAACTCATCAGGTTTCAATGCTGATGGATTACTATCATAAGGTCCGACCAGCAAACAGCAAACAGTTTTATAATTCCTTTTTATTATGCGACAAGCATCAAGATATTCGCCTACCCCCTTATCGCGAATCAAACGACCTATGAACAAAAATGTTGGAACATTAGGAAAATCCTTCACACAAAACTTTTCTGTATTTACACCAGAACCATTCATCATTACAATCTTGTCACGCTTCAGTACCCCAGCATTCACTATATCATTGACATCATCTTGATTCTGCATAAACACTTTATCTGCATAACGAAATGCATTTTTATAAAGCACTGACATCGCCATACGTAAAAACCAGTTTTTTAATCCTGCACCACGAAATATGGAGCCAAGACCTGCAACAAGTGGATAAATTTCAGTTTTACCATATTTTTTAGCTGCAACAGAACCATACGATATGGCTTTTGCTTGATACACAAACAATTTGTCCGGCTTCTCTTGCTTGAAAAACTCTTTAAGAGCAAAGTAAGACTTGACATCAGTTATTGGATTCATGCCATTTCTAGCAGTAAAAATCTGCCGATATTCAATACCTACCTCCTTAAAACTATCATTCCATTTCTCGGAACTATCCGGACCAACAGCAATAACCTGATGACCACTTTGTTGAAAAGCCTTCATCATATCTATTCTAAACCAGAATAGTGAAGGAGTATAACTCGATAAAACAACTATTTTCATAAAAAAACATTAGTAAACTACTCATACAGCATACATGAATTTATCAACCTTTTCTATTTTACTTTTCCCCTATCCGCGAATAAATAAATCCCATCTCTTCCAGTTCTGCACGATTCCAGATGTTACGTCCATCTACAATATACTTATCGGTCATCACCTTCTGAATTACGTTCCAAGTAGGTAAACGGAATTGTCTCCATTCAGTCATAAGCAACAACGCATCCGCACCATCAACACAGTCATAGAGATTTTCAGTGTAGATTACTACCTCACCGATACGACGTTTACATTCATACATAGCAATAGGGTCAAACACTCTCACAGTAGCACCAGCTTTCAGCAATTTATCGATAACAACTAAAGCAGGAGCTTCCCGCATATCATCAGTTTCGGGTTTGAATGCCAATCCCAGCACTCCAATGGTTTTACCTTTTACATCACCCATTAAGCAGATAAGTTTGTCATAAACAACGCTCTTTTGATACTCGTTAACACGTTCTACCGCTTCAATTACCTCCATGTGGTAACCATTATCAATACCGGTATGTATCAAGGCTTTTACATCTTTTGGAAAACAACTACCACCATAGCCGCAACCAGCATAGAGAAACTTCTGACCAATACGCACATCAGCCCCGATACCTTTGCGTACATGATCAACATTGGCTCCTACTCGTTCGCACAAATTGGCTATATCATTCATAAAACTAATGCGAGTAGCCAGCATGGCATTCGCTGCATATTTAGTCATCTCAGCACTGGGAATATCCATAAAAATTACGCGGAAATTTTGAAGTAAGAAGGGTTGATAGAGCTTAGTCATCACCTCTTCAGCTTTCTTACTCTCAATACCTACTACCACCCGGTCAGGACTCATAAAATCCTTTATAGCTGCACCCTCTTTCAGAAACTCGGGATTACTGGCTACATCAAAAGGAACATCTACCCCACGCTTATCCAGTTCTTCTCGGATGACGTTTTTTACCTTTTGAGCAGTACCAACGGGAACAGTTGATTTCGTTACAAGAATAGTGTATTTATTGATGTTTTGTCCAAACTGACGAGCTACAGCAAGCACGTATTTCAAGTCGGCACTCCCATCTTCATCCGGCGGAGTTCCTACGGCAGAAAAAACAACTTCTACATGATCCAGAATTTCAATTAAATCTGTTGTGAAGTTCAAACGCCCATAACTGACATTGCGCTTCACCAACTCTTCTAGTCCCGGCTCATAAATAGGCATTTCACCTGCTTTCAATTTGTTGATTTTACTTGCATCTATATCCACGCAAGTCACAGTGGTACCCATTTCGGCAAAACAAGTACCGGACACCAGGCCAACATAGCCTGTGCCTACGATTGCTATATTCATATAATTATCTGTTAAAAAGTTAGCATACAATTTTGACGTATCCTCTTTTTAAACCTACCAAACAGCAGGTTTTCTTTTCTTCTCCAGCAACTCCGAGAAAAAGCATTATTAAATATAAAGAAAGGCAAGAGCAACCGGAACCTCACTAGCTTAACCGGTTTGAAAAACAGTTCGCTCGCAAAGAAAAAACAACGGCATGTGGAACAAATAAACCTAAGTTATTGAAGCAACCGTCATTTAATGGGGTGACAGTAACATACCAACAATACCCCCAAAAACTTAGCAACATCAACACTTTTCACCCTTCCGTTTTGTTGCACAACATCTACTTTCATCATCCCTTAAAAAAGTTTCTTATAATCGGCAAAACTCATCAATGACTTGTCCTTTTCCGAAATTATCAAGTTTTCCATGCCACCAATTTTCTCAAACGGCCACTCAATGGCGATATCGGGATCATTGTACATAATGCCCGAATCTCCCTCGCCACAAAAAACCTCACCACACTTATATGAGACCACCGAATCTTCCAGCACAAGATAGCCATGACCAAAATATTGAGGCACATAAAGTGTTGCTTGGTTTTCGCCAGTCAAATCGAAACCTCTCCATTGACCGAATGTAAGCGAATTGGGACGAAGGTCTACAATTACATCATATACATGTCCGCTAATGCAACGTACAAGTTTTGCCTGTTGTTTTACTAACTGAAAATGTATAGCACGAATAACCCCACATTTTGAAATAGTGTAAAATACCTCTTTTAGCTCATGCTCAATGCCATTGTTCTTGAATATGTCCATATTGTAGTCCTTGACGAAACCACCACGCTCATCTGTTGCATAGAATGGTTGTATGAAGAATGCACCTTTAAGGTCCAGCTCCTTAAATTCAAATTTTTGTATCATAGATATTTCCGAGAATTGTTTTTTGGAAAGGGAAATATATTACTGAAGTTTTAACCAGTTTATGGTATTTAAGATACCGTCTTCAAATGTAACAGTAGGCTTATAACCAGTATCATTGACCAATTTAGTCGTATCATAGCATTCCTTGGACAACGGAATGCCATTAAAAGGAATCTCACCCAGATATAATTTAATATCAGGATTAATCGTATCTCTGATAATCTTTATATACTCCTTTAAAGGTCTTGCCTGATTGCTGCCAATATAATAAGAGGTATTAGCCTTGCCAAACGCAGACGCATGATAAATACCCCTAACAGTATCAGTAACATATACAAAATCATAAGTCTGTTCTCCCGATGTAAATGCCGCTCTTTTATTCTCAAGCATAAGACGCGAAGCCATATTCACAAAATTATTTGTTGTATTGCCCACTCCATAGGTGTTAGAAAGTAAGCACCATACATGTTCAATTCCAAGTTTTGAACATTCAGCTTTAGTCATATAATTGGCAGTAATTTTAGCGATACCATAGATACTCACAGCATTCGGTGTTGCACCGTCTGTAGGATGATAATTCAAAACATCACGTTCGGCAAGTGTTCCGGCACCTACAAATCTTTTGATATTCATTTTAGGAAGTACGTCAACAAGATTTAAAGCGTACTTTACATTCTTTAATTGCAAATCATATGCAGTTCTTGCATCACCAAAGGAGCCGACCCATGCCAAATGAATACAAGTATCAATATCGCGGTCGGTTACAATTTTGGACAATTTATCAATTTCAGACAATTCGCAATATACTATTTTAATATTAGGAAGTGACTCTATGGCAGTAATATTCTCATTAATATCTTTAACTACAGCAATAACCTCCACTCCTTCTTCTGATAATACTTTCAATAAAGCACTACCAATAAATCCGTTAGGTCCTGTTACCAATACCTTTTTCATTGTTTTACGCTTATTTATTGTAAAATTCACTTATTTGTCTGTCCATACATACTCTCACATCCCCTCCATTCACCCAGCACTTGCTCCACTCCACAACTTTGGCAATGGCGGTATCGAGATCCCAGCGCGGTGTCCAACCAAAGGTAGTTTTTAGCTTAGAACAGTCGAGTTTCAGAAAGTTAGCCTCATGAGGACCACCGTCATAACGGTCAATCCACTTTATACCGTCACCCCACTTCTGTACAAAGAGATTTACAAGTGTTCCTGTCTGAAAACAGTCTACATCATCGGGCCCCACGTTGTAGTATCCTGCAAATTTGCCATCTTCATACTGACGGGCAGCAATCATAAGATATGCATACAAAGGCTCCAGCACATGCTGGTAGGGACGTATAGAAAATGGATTGCGCACGATAATATCCTTCTTTGCCTGAGCTGCACGAACGCAGTCGGGGATAATGCGGTCATTGGCAAAGTCGCCACCACCTATCACATTGCCGGCACGGGCAGTAGAAATGGCTACCTTGCCATCGCCAAAAAAGCTATTTTTGTATGAATGAGTCACCAGTTCTGAGCAGGACTTTGAGTTTGAATAGGGGTCATAGCCATCAAGCTCTTCGTTCTCGCGGTAGCCCCAAGCCCACTCTTTGTTAAGATATACCTTATCAGTTGTAACGTTAAGAAATGAACGCACGCACGATGAGTTACGTACACATTCCAAAATGTTTACTGTACCCATTACGTTGGTCTCATAGGTAAAGACAGGATCCTTATAGCTGTCACGCACAATCGGCTGCGCTGCAAGATGCAGAACCACCTCAGGCCGTACTTCGTCAAATACTTTTCTTAGTGTGGCATAATCACGAATATCGCCAATTACAGTGTGTGTGTCTGCCGCGATGTTTGCAATTTCAAATAACGAAGGTGAGGTAGGCGGATTCAATGAATAGCCGGTAATCTGTGCACCTGCATTCGCCAGCATTTTGCAGAGCCATGAACCTTTGAAGCCTGTGTGGCCTGTTACAAGAACATGTTTTCCTTTATAAAAATCTAAGATATTTTCCATATTATTCTCCATAAGGGTTATCAGGTATTGCACGCTCCCATTTTTTCCAAGGAGCCTTGTCTGCAGCAAGAAGGTTCTCAAGCATAGTTTTTTCACGAACATTATCCATACACTGCCAAAAGCCAGTGTGTATGTAAGACATAAGCTCACCATTATCCACTAGTTGACGCAATGGTTCACGCTCAAACACACAGGTATCATCGGTAAGATAGTTAAATACAGCAGGTTCTAATACCATGTAACCAGCATTAATAGGAACCCCGTCATTGATGTTTTTCTCGCGGAATGCCTTAACAGCCTGATCACCTCCAATTTCTAGTACCCCCTTTTCTTGGGTCTGTTTTACTGCTGTCAACGTTGCAATTTTACCGTGAGATTTATGAAACAATAAAAGTTTATCAATGTCTACATCGCAAACTCCATCCCCATAAGTCATAAAAAAAGGTTCATTACCAACATACCTTTGTATGCGTTTTATGCGACCACCAGTCATGGTGTTATAACCTGTATCTACAACAGTTACTTTCCAAGACTCTAAATTGCTGTGGTGCACTGTCATGCTATTCTTACCATCCCTGAAATCGAAGCTAACATCTGAATTGTACAAAAAGTAGTTAGCAAACCACTCCTTTATATATTCTTGTTTGTAACCGGCGCAAATTATGAATTCGTTATGTCCATAATATGCATATTCCTTCATAATGTGCCACATGATAGGCATACCACCTATCTCAATCATAGGTTTAGGCTTGAAAACACTCTCTTCACTAATACGAGAGCCAAAGCCGCCTGCAAGAAGTACAACTTTCATTATTAAGATTTTAAATATTGTTTTATCTTTTCAATAATCTCATTATCAATATGACTATCAAATTTTCGTCCAAAAGCTCTTTGAGAGGTAACCAGTTCTTCAAAATCTGCATTTTTCCATACATATGGCTGCCCCCTATTCCAGTCAATATGCCTCATTGAACCACGACATTCGTCATGAATATCATACAATGAATCTCTAAAGTCTGAATTATAAAGAATCGTCTGTATCAACCATTCAGATGGACAATAAGCATATTGAAAATGACGTTTAAATTCCGTTTCTTGTTCAAGAACATAAAGAGCTGCTCCATGAGAAATACTCCACCAGTCATAACCCTTCTTTGGGTAACCTGAATAACTCTTCAAAGCATTAATACCAAAAGATGACTGTATTTTTTGAAGAAGTTGGTTAAGTTTGATATAAAACTTACTTATTAAAGACGAAGAAGTACGTATCTTGTCTGAAAAAAACCAGTAATGTTGAGCCAAATAAATGTTTGGGTTTTGAGAAAAACCTACAAACTCTTTTCCTCTATTATGACTAAAAAAAGCATTAAACTCATTATGTTTCATTAGCGGCATATCTGCCCCTGATATAATATGATAATAATCATACTTTTTCTTTACTGCCTCATTAAGTAGCGATTTTATAGCTTCTATCTGAGTATAGTTGCAATATGAGATTGCTACCCTTGGAACAAAATACAATCCAGCCCTTGACACACAACCTGATAATAAATTCTCATTCCAATCAATACTTTTTGAATTTACATGTATATATATATCAAAATTAGGATAATCAAGTAACGAAACCAGCATTCTTAACTGCGAAAAATTGGCATGAGCCATAATCATAATTGCATGTTTCATATTCTACCTAAAGAATAATCCGTTAATTATTCTATATAAATAATAGTTTCATAAATATTCTGTAACAACGCTCAGTGTAATAACATTCTTTTTTATTACAGTTGTCAACAAACACAATCTCATTTTATATGCTTGAAAAATTACTCTACTATAACCATCCAAGCCCATAAACAGAAATTACAACATATGTTTATAGATCTTTCATTACACTATATGCCGTTATTTATACGATTCCTTACTACCTTACAAGGATTACCAACCGCCACAGAATAGGGCGGAATATCTTTTGCAACAACTGCACCTGCACCAATAACAGACCCTCTTCCAATAGTTACACCAGGCAATATTATTACCCTTCGTCCAATCCATACATCATCTTCTATAACAATAGGTTTAACCTCACCAAAACCTTGTTGACACATAGGTACATCCAGCCTGCTAAACAGGTGGTTTCTTACATAAAAAACTACCTCGGGTCCCATCATTACATGCGAACCGATAACAACACCGTTTGGAACATGACAACGAGAACCAATGCCTGAATAATCTCCCAAAACAATATTACGACCAAAATGAGAATGCCTCTCAATATTAACCTCTTTACCACATTTCTTTATAATGTGTTTTGCTAAAAATCTTCGATATTTGAGACCTATTGAAATGTGATAACTTTTCCCTAAAAAGGATACATAACAATAGCTATCGGGGAAAAGATTGGCTGTAATTCTATATAAAATTGAATATATGCGCTGTATCATATCAAACTATTTTTTAATTTTTTGAAGCAGCATGTTTATTAATTTGCTACGCATATCAACATCTAATACAATATAATATACCGAAAAAATATATGTTATAACAAAAGCAATAACCACTACCAATAAACGGATAAAACCGACTTGCATATTATAATGTATTAGTATAACCAGTAAAGCGGGGATAAACGAAGCCAAAAGACATTTACCTATAGTATTACAAAGGAACTCCTTTATATTGAAGCTGTTGGCAAGGCTCTTAAGAATGATACAGTTTACACCCATAACCATAACATGAATGACAAGCATGGTTATGTAGGCATACATAGCGGGTAATCCAAGTTCATATAACACATAAGTAATGGGCACTGTAAGAATGTATAAACTTCCTGCATAAAAGCTGAGTTTTGCAATTCTACCGGTAGCATGGATACTTGTTGTTATTACCGCATTTACCACATTGATGCAGCCTGCTATTAACATAATGCGGCAAAACGTAGATGTAAACATGGGAACATCTCCCAACCACAAATGTAGAACGTAGTCAACCTCTATATACAAGGGAACTGTTACCAACAACAAGAACATGAGACCATACTTAGATGCATCCCTCATAAGTTTATTCATTGTATGTATATTGCCTTGCGCATAATTATTTATTATTTGGGGGCGATAAGCCATCGTTACATTTCGACCGAACCATGCCACCTGTGAGCTAAGAGTCATTGTTATACCGCCAGCAGCATTCACTATAGGACCAAAAAATATATTTATAAGTATTGTTGCACCTTGCAACATACCTGTGTACGCCACATTGCCATAAAGATCCCAGCCTGAGAATACCAACATTGGCTTTATATGTGAGAAATCTCTATGGAATCTTATTTTTAGACTGGGCATATATTTGAAGCAACCAAAAGCATAAAGTATGAATACCGCCAACTGAACAACTAGGAGCAACCCACCATACATTATCAGCTGATCTCCTCCACAGAAATATATGGCAAAGGCACAGGCCAATTTCAACACCACATGAATAATTTCAACTATTGCATAAAATCCCATCTTTTCATAGGACAAAATCAACGAAGTGTAAGGCACTTGTACCAATGACAAAATAGAAATTAATATGCTTATTTGATATAACCAATTTGCCGCTATCATCCTGTCGGGAGGAATATTCAAATGTGTGTTCACAAACCATAGTCCTATTGTTTCTGAGGCGACCACAAAAATGACAGCTATACCCAATTGAAGCATAAACGCAGAGGAGACACGCCTGTTGACTGCACTTAATACCCCCTTACCTATATCATAGTTAATGAATCGGGATATAGCACCACTCATGGTGGTATTGAGAAAGGAGAGCATACCAATGACCCCCCCTACCACAACATACACACCATAATTAACCTCGCCTAGCGCATTGATGATTATTCGCGATGAATACAAGGAAATTATCATCGCAAAGAACATCCTCAAATATAGGGCAAGTGAATTTTTTGCTACTTTAGACACGCTATTTCTGAATAAGATTTATCACTACTTTTATCTCTTCCTCACAAGAAGAGCATACTTATGCTTCTCTAAATAAGCATTCATTTCTGCCTTTTTATAAGAGGTAATATTGGGAAACAGGTAACTTTCATCAAATTTCATATTGATGGTATCTACTTTAGAGAGGTATGTATCTATATTTGAAATAACTCTTGCTGGACAACCTGCAGCCAAAGAGTTGGAGGGAATATCTCTGCTCACCACACTGCCGGCCCCCACCACTACATTGTCACCTATCGACACACCTGGCAACACCACCGTATCGGCCCCTATAAATACATTGTTACCAATAACCACTCGGCCAATACGAGTGACCTTACGCCATGCTTGAGGAGATGCGTCATGGGCCAGCAGATGAACTCGTGGAGCTAATGTCACATTATTACCTATAGTAATGAGCCAACTATGACCGGGGTCAATCATCACATGAGCCATACGTTTAAAGCCGCTGCCCACTGTCATTCCACGCTTTATTAACTCTTCTGTAGTTTCATAACCACGCAGATGGAACAGAATATTTCTTAATAAACTTTTTATCATTGTATAAGATTCATTATTTTATTAATCTCTGATTCGTTTCCAAACTCATGCGATTGACAATATTCCACTATCCTCACTAGTTTTTCTTTATCTTTCAATAGATTAACCAAAGCAGAAGCACATTCCTCATTATCTTGCGGAACAATATATCCGTTCACGCCATCAGTCACTTGACTACTTGCTGTTGCATAGTTGGCAACAACAACTGGCTTTCCCAATATCTGTGCTTCGGTTACTGTTATTGCTTTTCCCTCAAAGCGAGAAGGCTGTACATAAACATCACATGCTTTTATATAGGGATAAGGGTTGGAACGCATACCTATTATTTTCACACAATTTTCAACACCGGCTATAGCTATATTCTTGCGAATTAAAGTTTCATCCGGACCACCTCCAACGAGATACCACACAAAGGGAGATGCTCCCCACTCCTTCATTAGAGCAACAATAAAGGGCACATTATCAAAATTCTTTGCATATCCAAACCTGCCCACAGACAAAAACTTTATTCTTCCGTCATCAACCATATCATTTGGAGAGCCCGCTGCCATAGAACGGATCCATTTTGAACTATGTATGTTTTCTATTACTATCGACTTATTCTTATATTCGGGATAGATTAAATCAAAAATTTTTTTTGTATCAATGGACACATTCACTATATAACTAAGTTGTGAATACATCTTTCTATCGAGATTTTTATCAAATATCAATTTGCTGTAATCGGTATGCACCCATCCTATTTTCACATTAGCATCAACACGCTTCACTATAATAGAAGGCACACCTATAAAACATATTGCCAAATCATATTTTCCTTTTACTTGAGGAATCTGCTTTATTAGATACTTATGATTCAACTGCTGCTGGTGCCACACACAGTGAGCAACACCATGTATTTTACAATAGACCAGATCGTGTATCTTTGCCATTATTCTATCGAAAGCTACACAATAACTACCTCTTTTGAAAAGTGTTTTTATGGGATTGGCAAATACATCGAATCGTGAATCATAGGGAAGAAGATTGACGGTATTTGGAATAAGCGGCATAAATTCTCCCTCGTGGCTATATATTAAAAGATCTATATCGTTTTTAGTAGTATCTATGGCATTGAGCAGCCCCAGCAATGCTCGTTCTGCTCCGCCTATGTACATAGATGTCATTGTTATTAATATCCTCTTTTTCCCCATATTTGCCCAATGCTATATTTTACGATTTAGTTTCTTTTCCAAGAATTTGCGAATTCTACTTGTAACTCCCGACCCAATAGCACGATGCACCATTCTTGTGATACCTATGCGCCATTTTATTTTAGGATCTATCCAAGTCTTAGAATACCAATGGATGGTTCGAGTATTTTTTGTAATGTACAGCTTTCCTGTTCCATCATCAAAGGGATTGAAATACTCACTAGGATAGATTCTCACACCTGCAACATCCTGAATACCAGAATACGACTTTAACCCTTGTCGTTTCAACACGTTGGTAGTGTGTGTCACCACAGTGACCGACTTCACTCCTAATTCAAATGTTTGCTGAGTATAGTAATCAAGAATTTCTTTGTACAATGCAAGACCGGGAGTAACACCAAGCCCAAGACCGGGGGCTACGGCTCCCATAGGTCTGTTAGCACATGGGTCAACCTCGAATCCCATAAAGGAACCAGCCTTCACAATATCGTCCATGGGCTTTATGACCTCTACGTCAGTATCAAAATACAAGCCTCCATACTTATAAAGTATCCAAAAACGGGCGTAATCACTTACAAAGGCATATTTCCTTGCCTTATAAGCCTCACGAGTATATGGAATAATATTAACATCGAAGTTGTCTTCATTCCATTCTTTAATCTCATACTCCGGAAAAAATTTTTTCCATGATTCAATATATTTCAAGGCGTCGGCAGGTAAAGGGTTCCTGCCAAACCAACAGTAATGTATGAGTTTCGGTATCATATTTAAGCGAAAGATTTTCTTACTAAAAAATAATAAAAAACAGTTAAAAATATAATTGCAAGTATTTTTACTACAGCTCTACATCTAACAGGTACTATGTTACTCAAAATATATGTAAAAGCAACAAACTCAAAAGGAGCAAAATAATTGGCTAGCCTTCCAAAGAAATTGGCACCGCCAAAGGTTCCTATTACATAAAATGCCAAAGGTATAACCGATAGTGAAATACATCTTTTTGTATAAATTCCGACTTGAGTATTTATTTTGTTACGATAGATATATGACATAATGGGGACTATTGCATATACAAGCACACGTAATATATTTGAACCTGCCGATTCGGTAAAGGTCTCTAGTTCATAGGAGTCACCCGTAATACTTTGTGTTGTGTTTATCGCTACGGAAACAAATTTTTCAAACATAAATCCCAGTAAAACAGCCGTACCCAGAATAAGCATCTCTCGCTTACTCCATACATCACCGTTAAGAAATGGGATAACTAAAAACATAACAATATAAGGATGTATTGTAGCCGCCAATAAAAGAATTAAACCCGCTGCCAGCCAACGTTTATTTACCAAATCAGTAAAAGCAAGCAGCCCAATAGAGATAGCCATAGATTGTTTCATAGCCGGTATCGTAAACATATACAATCCCAATACTATATGAATAAACAATGTGAGACTTAGATTGCAGGAGTATGTACGATAAAACTCTAATATGCCGAATTGAATGATAATAGCTGATACAAACTTAAATACAAATGCATCAGTTGACACAAAATCCTTTAAAGCAACTTGAAACAGATAGAAGCCGGGATTCTCGCCCCAAGAGCGGCTTGTTATATTTTTCCATAACAATTCGTCTGGGAGATTATTAAAATTAGCTATATAAATTCCAGCATCATTATATACAGAATATGCTGAAACCAACACCAATATTATAAATACTATAAAACATGGTACTATACCAGTATTAACATTACGCCCAAAGTCACCTCGTGACGTATCATAAGAATAGATACCAGATTTTACACTAATACATAACAAAGGTACTAAAAGTAACCACCAAGGTGAAATAATCATACTTTTACCGGCACTGACAAAGCTTTTCGCTTTGTACGTTTTAGATATTCATGAAAAATTAGTCCGAACGGCCAAATTATAAAAGCGAGCAATGGCTTACTACTATTTTTTATATAGTGTTTATTACCTGCAAACCTACTTGCCGATATGTAATGCAAAAGTTGAATGAGTGTGAACGACAGTTTAGGAGATAACTTCACACACAGGTCTCTATACATTGCAAAACTTTTAGCACAACTTTTGTATTGTGCAATCTTATCGAAACTCATACTATCATCATTATAATCTACCACACAAACAGCCTCATTCATAAGTAACATTGTATAACTTTGATCTATTTGGTAGAACTTATAGCTTGGCGGAAAAAAATTTTCCCCTTCAATTTCGGGATAAGGATATAATTTTGAGATTGAGGAACGGAAGATAAACTTCTTATCCCCTTTCATACGATATTTTAAGCGCATATCTATAGATGTACTCTCTTTTACACCTTGAGGTAACTGTGTTCCTATCACTTTTCCAAATTTATCTACATCAAGAGCAATGATACCTGCAATATCATCACGCTTATTACTATTCCAAAATTCAATGATTCTAGCTACAGCATTTGGAGCCATCCAATCGTCAGAATCTATAATGATGTTAATTTCTGTATCAACATACCTATAAGCCGTATTACGTGCTCCCGTCATTCCTTTATTCTGCTGATATACATACCGAATCTCAAAATCAGCTTCAACCATAAATTTCTCCACAACATCACGGGTATTGTCCGTGGAGCCATCATCAACTATCAACCAAATAAAATCACGACTCTGCTGCATAAACAACGAGTTATACAGTTGATGCAAACAATATCCTCTATTATATGTTGTTGTTATAATTGTCAATATTTTCATACTCCATAAATCGAATATAAATCACTTATTTCCTGTTCAAGTGTAAAATGACGTTTTTTAAAGGCTGCTTCTATGACTGAATAATCAGGTTTTTCCTGTTCCAACAAGTAGGCTGCTTCTTCACACCATTCAGACAAATCTTTATTCAAACTAATAAATTTTATTAGTCCTAAATTCATATCTGCAGTGGAGGGAATTGTATCCGATACCAAACAGGGAATACCCGCAGCTTCTGCCTCTAACAGCACTCCAGCCAAACCTTCAAATATAGATGGAAAAACAAAAAGATTAAAACAAGGCATTAACGCATATACATCGTTTCTAAGACCCAAAAATCTCACATACTTAGAAAGATTTAAACTTTCTACTTTTTCTGCAATCTCTTGGCGTTGTGGACCATCACCAACCATAACCAAATAGGATTCGGGGTACAATGTATGAAACTTTGCAAAGAAATCAATTAAGAATGTATGGTTTTTCATAGGTTGAAAACGTCCCACATGACCAATAACCAATGCATCATCTGGTACATTAGGTAGTTGTGCACGCTTCTTCATCTTATATTTTGTCAAATCAATGGCATTGGGCAGAACTGTAGCCTTACCACTTTCAATACACCCTTTACCATAAAGATATTCTGCACACTCCTTGTTCAAAGCCAAACAATGGGTTGCAAATATTTTTATAAGTACCTTACCTATATTTACCTGCATTCGACCAACAAATGTTTTACCATTTAACGTATCGGTATTTCTAGAATGAGCTATACGCACCGGTATGGCGACCACTCTAGCAGCCATACACACTATGCCGCAATGATAAAGCGTATGAGAATGTATTGCAATTGCACCTTGCTGTTTCAAATATTTAAAAGTGGATAAAAGCTCACTAAAATGTCTCATAAGCCCCTTCTCCTTAGGGGATGAAATCTTTATTATACTGCCACCAAGGGATAATATCTCTTTTTCATAAAATTGATTCTTGGATTTGTCCAAAGTAACAAATGCAAATTGTACGTGTTGCTTATCTATATTACGATATACATCCATCATACGACTCTCAGCGCCACCTGCACCAAGGGTACCAAAAACTTGTATAATCAATTCCGACATTAACGTTATTTTATAAAACAAACAGTTCTTTAATGTAAGTTATCTGTCCTATACTTCACAGATTATAATCTACCATCAGCTTGCTCTTCAGGAAGAAGCCACTTAACATCATAAACAACAGACTTTTCCTTACCCAAGGAACGAACATCCATTGTTTTAAACTCCTCATGAGCAACACCTAAAATTACAGTATCAAATTTATCTACAGGCAACTCGTTAGTAATCTCAATACCATATTCGTACATAGCAACTGCAGGATTGGCCCAAGGGTCGTAAATGGTAATATTAAGATTGTATTCCTTAAGCGCTTTTACAATATCTACAATCTTAGTATTACGACAGTCGGGGCAATTCTCCTTAAATGTGAAACCTAAAATTAAAATATTCGAATCTAGGACCTGAATACCTTTTTTCAACATCAATTTAACTACTTGATTCGCCACAAACTCTCCCATACCATCATTCATACGGCGACCAGCCAAAATGATTTCAGGATTATAGCCATACCGCTGTGCACATTGTGCCAAGTAATAAGGGTCAACACCTATACAATGCCCCCCAACCAAACCAGGACGGAAAGGCAAGAAATTCCATTTCGTTCCTGCAGCTTCAAGAACCGCTTGCGTATCAATCCCCATTAGGTTGAAAATCTTTGCCAACTCATTCACAAAAGCAATATTAATATCACGCTGAGAGTTCTCAATTACTTTCGCAGCTTCAGCAACTTTCATGGTCGGGGTCAAATGAGTACCTGCCGTAATGACAGAAGCATAGACATCATTGACTTTCTTTCCGATCTCAGGTGTAGAACCCGATGTTACTTTCTTGATCTTTTCTACCGTATGGAGCTTATCTCCCGGGTTGATACGCTCAGGGCTGTAACCTGCAAAGAAATCAACATTGAATTTCAAACCAGACACTTTCTCTACTACCGGGATACATTCGTCTTCTGTAACTCCCGGATATACAGTTGATTCGTAAACCACAATATCACCCTTAGAAATAACCTTGCCTACTGTAGTACTAGCAGCATAAAGTGGAGTCAGATCTGGATTATGATTTTCATCTACTGGGGTAGGAACAGCTACAACATAAAAATTATAATCACGAATGTCTTCAATATTTGATGTACAAGTAAAACCATTCGCAATGGCAGATTGTAACAATTCATCTGAAACTTCAAGAGTCGCATCATGTCCACTCATTAAAGCATCCACACGAGCTTGATTCATATCGAAACCGACTGTTTTATACTTCGTGGAGAACAAACGGGCCAAGGGCAAGCCTACATAACCTAAACCGATTACGGCAATTTTTACTTCTATGTTCATTGATTTTTAAATTATTCGTTGTTTTAAATATTTTCCCAATACCATTTCACGGCTTCTTTCAAACCCTGTTTCATACTGTATTTCGGATCATATCCCAATAATCGCTTGGCCTTATCCACACAAGCTAAAGAATGAGGAATATCACCTGCACGATTAGGACCATGTGTCGGTTCTATCTTAGCTATCTCCGAATCAAAATCGGAAAGATATTCTTTCAAATAAGTAACCAATTGGTTCAATGTGGTACGTTCTCCAAATGCAGTGTTATAGATTTGGTTGACAGCTTCCGGACTCGTAGTCGTCAAAGCCAACACATTCATCTGAATAACGTTGTCTATATAAGTAAAATCACGGCTGTATTCCCCGTCCCCATTAATATTCGGAGCTTCATGGTTCATAAATTTCTTTACAAACAAAGGTATCACAGCTGCATACGCTCCAAATGGGTCTTGACGACGACCAAAAACGTTGAAATAGCGTAATCCGATATATTCAATACCATACGTACGAGCGAATACATCAGCATAAAGTTCATCAACATACTTAGTTATCGCGTATGGAGAAAGCGGTTTACCAATTACATCTTCTACTTTTGGTAAAGATTTACTATCCCCGTAAGTGGATGAACTGGCTGCAAAAACAAAACGTTTGATTCCTGCATCACGAGCAGCAACAAGCATATTCATAAAACCACCAATGTTGACATCATTTGTCGTAATCGGATCTTTGATGGAACGTGGTACGGAACCCAACGCTGCTTCATGCAAAACATATTCCATATCTTCCACTGCTTTTCGACAGTCTTCTATATTTCGAATATCACCTACTTGCAAGTTGAAGGTTTGCGGATACTGCTCCAATAAAGGAAAAATATTTCCTGGTTTCCCTGTTGAGAAGTTATCCAAACAACGAACTATATGCCCCTCCATTAAAAGATACTCACAGAGGTTAGAGCCTATAAAACCGGCTCCGCCTGTAACTAGAACTTTCATTTTATTTCAATTTTCTATCAATCACTTATCCAACACCTCATACTCCGAATTCTTACTCTTGAACTCCGGTACAATCCCTTTCATCATTTGGACTGTCCCCATTTTATCCACTTTAATCGCCAAAGCAATCAGCGGGCTCATAACCGAGCAAATATCATTGTAATCATATTCTCTCACCTGGGCACGATATATTTTGGCATTATTGGTAGAAAGGGTATTCTCTTTTGTTGCCAGAAGTTCCTCATACAGTTTTTCTCCCGGGCGAAGACCGGTGTATTGAATTTCGATATCCTCGCCGGGGACAAGACCTGCCAATTCGATCATACGACAAGCCAGATCAACGATCTTTACAGGAGTTCCCATATCGAATACAAAGATTTCATTGCCCTTGCCCATAAATGCGGCTTCGAGCACCAAACGACACGCTTCCGGGATTGTCATAAAGTAGCGGATGATGTCGGGATGAGTCACTGTCAAAGGGCCACCTTTTGCTAATTGCTCACGGAAACGGGGAATAACAGAACCGTTACTTCCTAAAACATTACCAAAACGAGTCGTGATAAAACGAGTTTTGCCTGGATGTAAACCTTTGCTAATAGCGATACTTAAACTTTGTACATAGATTTCTGCCAGGCGTTTGGAAGCTCCCATTACGTTAGTCGGATTAACCGCCTTATCGGTAGAAATCATGATGAATTTGTCTACATTGTATTTGACAGCCATATCCGCCACATTACGGGTTCCATATACATTCGTATGGACTGCTTCACAAGGATTTTCCTCCATCAAAGGTACGTGCTTATAAGCAGCCGCATGAAATACATATTGAGGTTGGAAACGCAAGAAAAGGGACTCTACACGATCGATCATCCGGATATCTCCCATTACAGGAGTAAATTCTACCTGAGGAAATTTTTCTTCCAGTTCCAAACGTATGTTGTGCATAGGTGTTTCTGCACTGTCGAACAAGATCAACTGCTTCAGATTGAATGTACATAGTTGACGGCATAATTCGCTACCGATAGAACCGGCGGCTCCGGTTACCAAAACAACTTTGCCTTTCAAGGAAGTGGCGATTTCAGCCATATTGATACAGATTTCCTCACGACCTAATAAATCTTCTATATGTACTTCAGGGAGATTACGGAAATTAACCTTACCTTTCTTCAATTCATCGACAGAAGGAAGCATCAACATACGAACTTTCTTCTTTTCACAATAACGGACTAAACGCTCACTCTCTTCTTTTACTAAATGATAGTCCGTAAACAATACTGCTTTAATATTTTTCCTATTAACCAAATGGTTAAAGTCTACCTGCTTTTTAATTGAATAAATTCTGTATTTTCCTACACGTAAACAGGTATGATCTCCAAAGCGCAGGAAACCACAAACTTTATACAATAGTTTGTCACTCAGGGAAGCATCAAACAAGAAAGTTCCGGATTTATCACCCTGATAGATCAATAATTTTCCTTGATTCAAGGATACACTATTGACTATAATTGAATAGAAAACGATCATGAAAACACGGAGTATTGTCAAAAGGAAGAAGGTAAGGAACAAGTCTACTACAGCTCCTAAGGCTAATTCACGAGGAGATTGAATCGTCGTAGTCAGGTAGACCAAAACGACGATGAAAAGAACCTTTATTAATGAGGATAAAGCAAGACGTCCAGCTTCTGTAAATGCAGAATGCCGGATCACACCTTTATAGGTCTGGCACAAAAAGAAACTCACCAGACTGCTGCAGAAAGAAATGGATAATATATGAAAAAGAGAATCGTCCACAAGCTCTGTTCCAAGGATATACCATAGGAATGACAGAGAAGTAGCAGTAGCTAGAATTGATAGAAATAAGTCAATAAATAGGACGATCCAACGGTTAAAAAATTTAACGCGTGATAATACTAGTGCAAAACCATTGATATTCATAAGTTGTAAATTAAGGATATTATGTAAAAAAGTTCGTCAGTCCCAAGCGGCCAACCTACATAAATCATTGTAATTCTTATACTTAAAGGTCATTGGAGTGACTAAAAAAAACGATCGTTTTTTCTAGTCACTATATTTACCTAATTTTTGTTAACCTATGATTGAAGCGGCTTTTTGAAAAAAACGAATTAAAACATTGAAGAACAAATAGATAATTTCTCAGAAACTCTTTGTATTTCAATAAATATCACTTACCTTTGCAGCACAAAAAAATGACTAGAAAAAACGATCGTTTTTTCTAGTCATTTTGAATTATCCCCCTTTCATCTTTTCAAAAGATTTTACATTCAGTAACAAGCTCGCCTATCAATCTCTACACTCATAATACAGTTTCCTAAATACAAAAAGCCCTGAGAAGTTCATTACTCCCCAGGGCTCCCTTACGATAATTTATTTTTCTTACTTATGCGTATCTTCCAATGAGAATCTGCAAATCCTCTTTTTCTATTTCTGATTCAAGAATATCCATTTCATCAGATGAATAAGCCGCTATATCAAAAGATTTCCATATATCCCATAGCGTATCTGTAATGGCTTCAAATTCCAATAATTTAAATTGATTCCTATATTTTAAAGCTTCTGTACGCCAATATCTTGTATTATCAAAAAAGTTCTTTAAATCCTTTTTCTTCAAACATTCATACAAGACTTCTTTTATTCTATCTAAATCATTTTCCGGTTGATACGGCATATCTGATTCAAATTTTATAAAAGCATTAAACTGTATGGGATTCATCACCTCCCAATTCGCACTAAACTCACGAGCAAAGCGCCGTACCCAACTTTGAGCCTTGGGAGCAACCTCTTCAGAAAAAATAAAACAACTATTGGGGGCAATCCTAGACTCTGATAATAAATCTTTAGAATGTTTTATTTTGCGAACTAACGAGCTTTTATCCAGATTTCTAGAACTTTGATAATCCAAACGCAATTCTACCAACAACAATCTATGATTTACTTTTCGATTATTTTGATAATCACTAATTCCGACTGCTGCATCCATTGTATTATCTTTTGAACCACCACAGAACTTTGTTTCGTAATCATCCAAAGCCAAACATTTGATCTTGCTTGAAAAAATCCCTACTTTATTATAATCTCTTTGAGAGACTTCATCTAATAAACACAAACAATGTTTTGCTATCAAATGAGAAACAATAATGTCTTCATTATAAATTATTGGAACCATAATCTTGAATACGGGATATCGCAATATTAAAAGACTCAAAAATCTCTTTTATATCGCTTCCGAGGTTTTGATATGTATATTGTAATGAATTCTCACTTCTAGTCGCCTGATAAAAACAGGTATTTTCGATAATATCCTCTTTATGAGCAATCGATTGTATAGCTGCAACCATATCCGGATTATGACTGGCAATCATAATTTTTAAGCCTAATTCCTTATGCAGCAAAACTAATAAACGTGCAAATTCCACTATCCACTGAGGATGTAAATGGGCTTCGGGTTCATCAATAAGCAACAAGGTCTCTTCATTCAGATAACCATTTTCCAAAAGACGCTGTAAATAGGCAAAAGCTTTCAAACCGGTAGCAGCTTTTTCCAAAGGTATATTTAAACCATCCTCCCGATGAAAATGCAATTCCTTATTAAAACCAAATGTATCGTCTTCAACTATTATCTGCCCATTTATCAGTCGCCTGATACGTAACAACACTTTTTTGCCAGACTGAGGCATTTCTCCCCGAGGACTTATCATCATTTCATATAAATCTGTCCAATGGGTACTTAACGTTTTAGCTTTATCAGACAAAGCCATTGGAGTATCTATATATATTGCTCTATGAATCATCAATGGAGCATCAAATTTTCCTTTTTCCAATAGCTTAACCCCATCTTCTGAAAGCTGTATCTTTGACGGGGCTTTATCTTCCTCTAAATAATTTCTTTTTATAAATCTATACAGTTGATCTAATGAGCGTTTTTCTTTATTAAGATAAAGTTCTTCATATTTTTGATCAAAATCAGCTATTAATGAACTAAAAAATTCAGCAATATTCTTTTCTAAGAGGATTTTATCATCATTATATGAAATTTTCAGATAAGAGAAAATACGTTTTTTTCTGCTCTTCATCATTTCTGCAGATAAGAAAGATATCAGTCTCAACTCGAACTGCTTAACCAAACTTATATATCTTTCTTTCAATGTGTCTATATCAACTTGATCATTTATCTGATCGATCACCTCATGATATGAGGTGAATTCATCGCTCTGACTTATCTCCCGACTAGCTCTAAACAATTTATGAAGATTTCCTCTTAATTGATTGGAGAATTCCTCATAAAGAGATTCATCAAATTTGTTCGATTCATTAATTATATAATACAACCATCTTGACAAAGTACTTTTGCCACAACCATTTTCTCCGGACAACACAGTTATTCCATTGATAGTAATATCAGCTTTCTCTATAGCATGATACCCATATAGCGAATATTTATATTTGCTCATCTGTCCTTTTTTAATTCTGTCTTTGCAAAAATAAAGGAAAAACCGATGACTACAAAGGTAAAAGGATTTATTATTTATCAAGTATCCTATATTCGAAATAGAAAGCCCTGGAAAGTTTCAAAACTTCCAGGGCTTATTTCTGCCATGTTTTTATCTCTTACTTATGCGTATCTTCCAAAATGAATTTAAGCGTTCCGGCATTTACCAATTCTTCCTGAGAAATAGTATAGCCTTTTAGCTTCTTTCCGTCGGCTGTTACTTCTTTAATATAGATGTCTTCCGGATTGTTATGCATGGATTCGATTACTAACTCACCTTTTGGATAGAATTTCTTATTCAAATCGATGGTAACCTTATTGAAGGTCGGCGAAGTCAGTACATAATCCATATCGCCGGGACAAGCCGGGTAGAATCCCATCATAGAGAAAACAGCCCAGGTTGACATGGTTCCGGTATCATCATTGCCGGGAAGACCGTTCGGTGCATTATGATAGTATTTACTTAACAATTCACGAACGAGCTTCTGTGTACGCCAGGCTTCACCTTTGAAATAACTGAACAGATATGGATAGGCGATATCCGGTTCGTTTGCCATATCGTAATGGCCTTCGTCGAATACCATCTGCAATTTGTCTACAAATTTCTTCTGGCCTCCCATCAGCTTAACCAGACCGGGGATATCGTGAGGAACATAGAAAGTATAGTTCCAGGCACTTCCTTCATGGAAACCGGGATTGGGTTCGAAGTTTTCACCTTGTTTAGGGTTGAAGGGAGAATAGAATGTTCCATCGGGCAGAATCGGACGAAGCGTACCGAATTCTTTGCTGTAATAATGCTTATAGCCCATCGAGCGGTCATAGAAGAGTTTTGCATCTTCCTTCTTTCCCAATGCTTTAGCAAACTGGGACAGGTTCCAGTCAGCTATATAATATTCCAAAGCATGGGATACGGAGTTGTCGTATTGTTCACGAAGCGGAACATATCCTTTGCTCATATAATCGTTATTGTCCGGACGAAGCAGGTTGAACTCACCCGGTGTAGTAGCTCCTTTACGCATCGCTTCGTAAGCTGTTTCTACATCGAAATCACGAAGGCCGCGCATCCAGGCATCTACTATATAAGGTATGGAAGGATCACCTTCCATCGTGAGGGTTTCACGTCCGTATAGTTCCCACTTAGGCAACCAGCCGCTTTCCTTATACATATCGACCATGGTACGGATGATATCGAGCTGACGTTCGGGGAAAAGCAAGGTCATCAAGGTACTTACGTTACGATAGGTATCCCACAAAGAGAATACGGTGTAACGGTTTCCGGTAGTATGACCTACTTTCAGGCTTTCCATCATCGGGTATTCACCGTTCACATCCTGAATAATATTCGGATGAATCAGCAGGTGATATAAAGCGGTATAGAAAATTGTCTTGTCGTCTTTGCTACCGCCTTCTACCTTTACACGAGACAGGTCGCTGTTCCACATATTGCTGGCGGTTGTCCTGACTTTATCGAAATCGAAACCGGGTTGTTCCGTATTCATGTTGAGACGGGCGTTTTCGATACTGACAAAAGAGACACCCATTTTGACTTCGATGGCTTCGTTTTCTTCCGTATCATAGGTGAACCATACACCGACATCGTCACCGCTCATTTCACGGTTATACTTGGTATATAGTTTGTATTTGCCTGAATAGACATCCCATTCGGCTTCCACACCTTTCATTTCACGCTGTTTCTTCCAGTATCCCATCGACTTGGGAGCCTTGCTGACCTTCATTACGAAATAGATCGGAAAAACGGCCTGCGGGTTATAACAGAAAGTTCCCAGCAACTTGCTTCCTTCAATCTCGGTTTCGTTGACGATACGAACGGTTGCTCCGGTTTCGTTGGTCAATCCTTCTCCCAGGTTCAGCAGAATATTCCCCTGCCCTTTCGGGAAAGTGAAACGGCTAAGGCCGGTACGCATACTGGCTGTCGCTTCGGTCTTGATACCATATTTTGTCAGGACATTGCTATAATAGCCGGGATGGGCTACTTCATCCTTATATTTGCTACCATATTCCCGGTAATCGACTTTCAGTTCGCCGGCGGTCGGCATCAATAACAGACTGCCTAATTCGGGACAACCTACCCCACTCAGGTTTACATGGGCAAAACCTGTCATGTAGTCATTGTCGGCGGAGTATGGAGTGGACCACCATTGGCTGTCTTTATCGAAGCGGTTGCTCTCCGATCCCATCACATTGAATGGAGTGACACTCATCATACCCTGGGGACAGATGGCTCCGGGATTAGTAGTCCCGTAGTTGCTGGTCCCGATAAAAGGGTTTACATAATCTACCGGCTGTTGTGCTGCCGCCATCAGGCTACCACACAGCAGGAGGCTCATTACTTGCTTCTTCATTCTCGATTTATTTAGTTAATTAATAATATGCTAATTTGAAAATGTGCCAATATGCCAATGAGATACATATGCATTCATTCTTAGAATCGGCACATTGGCATATTTACCACATTGGTTCATTATCCTTCTTACCATACGACGATCTCATCCACAAAGATGAACCCCTTATTCGCTTCATCAGCTTTCAGACGGACATAGCGGGCTTTCCAGTCTCCCTGGAAGAGATATTCCTGGAAAGAAAGTTCGGGATCTTTATTGAAGATGGTGGTCGGGATAATTCCCTGTGAAGTGAAATTCGTTCCATCTTCGGATGTCAATAACTCGACTGTAGCCGGTTGGAAAACTCCCGGCCCGATCAGTTGCATGAAACGGGCGGATACTTTGTGAATATCGGTAACTTCTTCCATATCGATCACACAATCAAGATCGTTCAGGTATCCCTGCCAACGACCATCCAGATAGGTCAGCCCTCCCCGATAACCATCGAGCAGCGCATTCATACCGCCTGCCATATAACCGGGATACAACTTACTATTATAATGTATAGGCTTGTTGATGGCGCGGTGGTAATCGACTTTCTTCTCGGTCGGGGTTCCCTGCAACTGACCATTACTGAAAATGGCTGCTTTGATATAAGCTGAATCCTTCACCAGAATCATCCCGTCGTAAACTGTGGAGGAGGCTGTCGGGACAGTACCGTCCGTCGTATAACGGATTTCTGCCGGATACTTTTCGGCATCCAGGTAGACTTCAATCTGTTTGCTGACCGTATCGACCTTCATCGTTACTTCCAGTTCGTCGGAAAGAGTAAATGTATTGATGCCCATCTGCTGTAATTTTGAAATATGAGCATTCATACGGGGTTTGAAGTCATTCCATTCGCGCTTTTCCTGAGGCGACCAGGCTATTTCAGCCAAAGCCAAAGCACGAGGAAACATCATATATTCCAGATGTTGTTCGTTCGGAATATATTCTGTCCAGGTATTGGCCTGTACTCCCATGATGTGTTTACTTTCTTCGGCAGTCAGGGAGTCGACCGGAATCGGATTATAACTATACACTTTCTTAATCGGAGTATATCCGCCGATAGCATAAGGTTGTGTTTTCGGATCAGCCTGGTAGAAGTCAAAATACATATAATTACCCGGTGTCATCACCACGTCATGTCCCATACGGGCAGACTTAATGCCACCACTTTCGCCACGCCAGGACATAACGGTAGCCTCCGGAGCAAGACCACCTTCCAGTATCTCATCCCAGCCGATCAGCTTACGGCCTTTAGAGATCAGATGTTCCTCTGCCTTATGTATCATATAACTTTGTAATTCATCCACGCTTTTCATGCCATTCTTTTTCATCAAAGCCTGACATTTAGGACAGGTTTTCCAGGCACCTTTACCGGCTTCGTCCCCTCCTATATGAATATACTCGGATGGGAAAAGTTCGATCACTTCATCCAGTATGTCTTCCATAAAGGTAAATGATTTCGGATTACCGATACAGAAATCTCCGTTCTTATAAGGCTGACCGGAACAGCTTAACTCCGGATAAGCAAACAGGACCTCTTCCGAATGACCGGGAAATTCGATTTCCGGCAATACATTAATATGTTTAGATGCTGCATAGGCAACGATCGCACGTATATCGTCTTTGGTGTAATAACCGCCATAGGCTTCCGGAGTTCCTTCAGGAAGATATTTGCGGTCTTTTCCATCCCACCACTTCCGCCAGTCGGATTCGGTACGGAAAGCGGCATCCGTAGTCAGTTTAGGATATTTATCCATCTGGATACGCCATCCTCCTGCATCCGTCAGGTGAAGATGCAGATTATTCAGCTTATAAAAGGACATTACGTCCAACAATTTGAATACTTCTTCTTTAGGAAAGAAATGACGCGACACATCCAGGTGCATCCCTCGGTACTTGAACCGAGGCTCATCCTGTATCGTGACATAAGGGACTCCCTGGGGAGAAAACAGCTGACGGAGTGTCTGTTCGCCATAGAACAGCCCTATTCCGGTGGCCGCTTTCAGGTCGATACCCTTTTCATTCACTACAAGCTGGTATCCTTCCGGATTCCCACCTATTGACTCATCCACGATAAAGCGGACATTTGCAGGCTTTGCCGTAGAAAAAACAGCAGCACTGTCGACTTTCAAAAAGCCTCCTGAAGCACTAACCTGTGCAGGCAGCGGGATTACATTCAGTTGCACAGTCTCTTTCGGAGAGCAGGCAACAAGAAGCAAAGAGCATACTACAGTAACACCCGTCATCGCTATGCGCGATTGTTTTGGCAGTAACATAATAATCAGTTTTTGTGTATTTATTCTTGGTGCGGTAAATATACAAAGAAAAAGGGAAAATCCCGTAAGAGATTTTCCCTTTATATGAGAAGAAAGCCGCACCGTAGATATGAACAAACTCCGTATGACAGGATTTGAGTGCTTTGCCACCTTTGTAATCCGCTGTGCGATGCATGCCCCGAAGGGTGCGGCCCGCCATTAGCGACAAGAGCTTTGTCTCGGAATTAAAAAAAACTGATGAGTTTCCCAATCGAACAAGTGCGGCTAACTCATTTTTCTTATCACAAAGATATGTAAAGCCTTTGAATCTTCCAAACAAAATGTCAACAATTTCCCCTTAAATAATGAATAAAAAAGTAAAGTCTCAGTGTTTCAGAAGGTATGAATTGCAAAAAGCTAACAAAAAAAGGGTCCCGAAACCGGAACCCTTCTCTTATTGACATTTATATATCAATTTACTTTACTTTTGCAACGATAGCTTTGAAAGCTTCCGGATGGTTCATAGCCAGGTCGGCCAACACCTTACGGTTGATTTCAATTCCTGCAGCATGCAAAGCTCCCATCAAACGAGAGTAAGACATACCTTCCAGGCGAGCAGCAGCGTTGATACGCTGGATCCACAATGCGCGGAAGTTACGTTTCTTGTTACGACGGTCACGGAATGCATAAGTCAAACCTTTTTCCCAGGTATTCTTTGCTACGGTCCACACATTCTTACGTGCACCATAATAACCTCTGGTAAGTTTTAAAATCCGTTTTCTTTTTGCTCTTGAAGCAACATGATTTACTGATCTAGGCATAATTCTAATCTGTTTTGAATGTTAGCGTCATCTCTTAGGATGAACTTGATTGCTAAATGCATTCGGTTAATAAAAATCGTTATAAAACTCGCTTAATGAATAAAGATTACTTCATGCAAAGCATCTGCTTTACGTTGCTTACGTCAACACTAGCTACCAAACCCGTGTGAGTAAGATTTCTCTTTTGCTTCTTAGTCTTCTTTGTTAAGATATGACTCTTAAAAGCGTGTTTTCTTTTGATCTTTCCTGATCCGGTAAGGGCGAACCTCTTTTTGGCACCGGAATTAGTCTTCATCTTAGGCATTTTCCAATTATATTTTAATTATTAAACTTAACCTCCCTTCTATCAGGGACGGATTTTATTCTTCTGTTTTCTTATCACCCTCGCTTTTAGGCTTAGGTGTCGTGATCACTTTCTTTACAACTTTCGGAGCTGCGACCGTAGCCGGGGCTGAACCAGTGCCCGCTTTCTTCGGAGTAAGCATGATAATCATACGTTTTCCCTCCAATACCGGCAACTGCTCTACTTTTCCATAATCCTCCAAATCGTTGGCAAAACGAAGCAGCAGGACTTCTCCCTGTTCCTTGAAAAGGATAGAACGGCCTTTAAAGAACACGTAGGCTTTGACCTTCGAACCTTCCTCCAAAAATCCCTTAGCGTGCTTCAATTTAAAATTGTAATCATGATCATCTGTCTGAGGCCCGAAACGAATCTCCTTCACGACCACTTTCACAGATTTCGCTTTTTGCTCTTTCTGACGCTTTTTTTGCTGATAGAGGAATTTCTGGTAGTCGATTACTCTACAAACGGGGGGCGCAGCATTTGGTGAAATCTCGACTAGATCCATCCCCTGCTCTTCCGCTATTTTTAGCGCTTGAGCGATCGGATAAACACCCGTCTCAATATTGTCACCTACTAAACGAACTTCACGAACACGAATACGTTCGTTGATTCTATACTGTTCTTTCAGATTGTCATTCTTCATTCAAAAAGATTTATTCTCCTCGTTATTAGTTATTTAATCATTACTTTTTTTGCCAGCGATTCATCATTTCCTCTACCTCGCCATTCAAAAGCGCTGCAAAGGTAGCAATTTTCATCGAACCTTTATCACCTTCGCCCTGTTTTCTTACAGAAACTTCATTATTTTCTGCTTCTTTTTCTCCGACGATGAGCATATAAGGAATACGTTTCAATTCATTGTCACGAATCTTACGACCGATTTTTTCATTTCTGTCATCTACCAGAACACGGATATCCTGTTCTTCCAGCTGACGGGCGATGTCCCATGCATATTCATTGAACTTCTCACTGATAGGCATGATACATACCTGATCCGGAGTCAGCCACAACGGGAATTTACCTCCTGTATGTTCGATCAGCACGGCAACGAAACGTTCCATTGAGCCGAACGGTGCACGGTGGATCATTACCGGACGGTGTTTTTTGTTATCTTCACCTGTATATTCCAGCTCGAAACGTTCCGGCAGGTTATAATCTACCTGGATAGTTCCCAGCTGCCAACGACGGCCGATAGCATCTTTCACCATAAAGTCGAGTTTCGGACCATAGAAAGCAGCTTCACCATATTCGATCTTCGCTTTCAGGCCTTTTTCCTGACAGGCTTCGATGATAGCGGTTTCAGCTTTTTCCCAGTTCTCTTCCGAACCGATGTATTTATCTCTGTTCACTTTATCACGTAAAGAGATCTGGGCTTCGAAGTTTTCGAAATCGAGCGCTTTAAAAATGATAAAGATAATATCCATTACTTTCAGGAATTCATCCTTCAACTGATCCGGACGGCAGAACAGGTGGGCGTCATCCTGCGTAAAGCCACGTACTCTCGTCAAACCGTGTAACTCACCGCTCTGTTCATAACGGTAAACCGTACCGAACTCTGCGAAACGCAAAGGCAGGTCTTTGTATGAACGTGGGAATGCCTTGAATATCTCACAATGGTGAGGACAGTTCATCGGTTTCAACAGGAATTCTTCGCCTTCCTGCGGAGTATGGATCGGCTGGAATGAATCCTTGCCATATTTTGCATAGTGGCCAGATGTTACATACAGTTGTTTGCCTCCGATATGCGGAGTCATTACCTGCTGGTAACCGTATTTCTTCTGGATACGTTTCAGGAAATCTTCCAGTTTCAAACGCAACTGAGTACCACGGGGCAACCACAATGGCAGACCTGCTCCTACTGCGGTAGAGAATGTGAATAACTCTAGTTCTTTACCGATCTTACGGTGATCACGTTTTTTGGCTTCTTCCAGTAATGCCAGATATTCATCCAACATTTTCTTTTTCGGGAAAGTGATACCATACAGACGAACCAGCTGTTTGCGTTTTTCATCACCACGCCAGTAAGCACCGGCCACGCTCAGAATCTTTACAGCTTTCAAGTAAGATGTGTTAGGTAAATGCGGACCACGACACAAATCTGTGAAAGAGCCTTGTGTATAGGTTGTGATCGTACCGTCTTCCAGTTCACTGATCAACTCAGTTTTATATTCTTCACCTCTGTCACCGAACATTTTCATGGCATCTGCCTTGGTAATGTCCTGACGTTTGATTTCTTCTTTTTTAGCTACCAGTTCCAGCATCTTTGCTTCGATTGCTGCGAAATCACCTTCTTTGATTGTAGCTTCACCCGGATCTACGTCATAGTAGAATCCATTCTCGATAGCCGGACCGATACCGAACTTGATGCCAGGATAAAGTTCCTGCAGTGCTTCAGCCATCAGGTGAGCACTTGAGTGCCAGAAAGCATGTTTACCTTCTTCATCATCCCACTTCAGCAGCTTCACAGTTGAATCCTGCATAATCGGACGAGACAGGTCCCATGTTTCTCCGTTCACACTTGCGGCCAAAACTTCCTGAGCCAAACGGGAACTGATGCTTTCTGCGATCTGCATAGCAGTTGTTCCTTCGGCGTATTCTCTTACGGAATCATCCGGAAATGTAATCTTTATCATAATCTGTTCTCTATAATTCTTTAATTAGCATGCAAATTTAGCATTCTTTTTCGTAAAATGATCTTTTTAGGTCAAAAGATATATGCTTTAAACCCAAAACAGACATGTTTTGTTGGGAAACATGCCTGTTTTGAATCTAAAAAAGCTTATTCAGATCAATTGCTTGTCATACGTTTGATGATACTATAGGCATTGATAATACCTAATTCGCCTGCCTTACTCAGGTCTGCAATACCTTGATTGGCATCACCCAGGGAGAGATGAGCCAGTCCGCGGTTAAAATAAGCCTCTGCAAAATCAGGGTCACGTTTGATCGCCTCATCATAATCCTGTATGGCCGCCCGGAAGTCACGCTGCACACAACGTAAGTTTCCACGGTTGAAGTAAGCATACACAAATCCGGGATTCAAACGGATAACCATATCGTAATCACGTGTAATCAATTCATGTTCGTAAGCCTTCCTTTTATCCTTCACTTCGGCCGATCTAGGATCAGAAGGAGCTTTCGGCTGTGTCGGACTCTGCCCCATCTTAAAGTTCATACTACCCATAGAGGCTGACAAGTCATCGGTTGTAGTAGTCTGGGACATATCATAAACCAATTGTTTGTAACGTACCACTGCACGGTTGAAATAAGCCATCGTATAGGTCGGATCAAGTTCAATAACCTTATTGAAATCTTTGATAGCTTCCGTAAAGTCTTGTACAAGCATATAATCTACTGCACGGCCAAACCACGCATCCGCATTTCCCGGCTGGACTTCTATCTTCGCGGAATAATCATTGATCGAGGCAAAGTGAACCGAAATCTGATCTTCCGTAAGGGCAGCCTCTTCATTGGTTATACGCAATTTGCGTGATAACACCATACGGGCATTATATTCTTCGATCGTCTTGTCGTAATAGACAATTTTCTTGATCGGATCAATCTTTTCGTAATAAGTCAGGACAAACTGAGGTTCGATATCTACGCGGACATTACGATCCTGCACACGTCCACGGACATCACTCTGGTATTTACTCCTGCGTTCCTCCTCTTTGTCATACACCACCAGGCGATTGAATTTATTGATGTTTTTATCTGATTTCTCACGCGTATTTTCACCTTTGTCATCCGAAGAAGAAGCATTACTATCCTGTCCTGTCGTATTAGTAGAGGCCATGGCATTTCCACCCTGCGCAGACTGGCGGTCTTTCTTCGAATTGTTTTCCATTTCGATAGCGGTCCAGTAGTCGCGATCGGCACCTACCTGGTCATTCATTTTACGCTTAGCTTCGGAACGGCTGTAATAACCCGGAGTAAAATTTGGATATTGACCTAAAACAACATCGAAGTCCTGAACAGAACCACGGTAGTCACCTGTTTCAAAACGCAGGAGAGCACGGTTATAATAAGCCATATAGTTATCCGGTTCCTGCTGGATCACCACATCGAAGTCTTCGATAGCACGGTTGTTATCGCCTACCTGATAGCGGAGCAGTCCCCGGTTAAAGCGGGCAATCAGATTATTTTTATCCATACCGATTACCTGATCGTAATCATCCATCGCACCACGGAGGTCATTCATCTGGTAACGTACCAAACCACGATTGATATAATAGCCACTTTCACGGGTATTCAAGCGGATGGCCTCGTTCAGATCCGCCAAAGCACCTTTCAGATCATTTGTCTGATAAAGCAGGATCGCACGGTTACCATAGGACGGAGCATAATAGGGGTCCATTTCAATAGCCTTATTATAATCGGCAAGCGCTTTTACCGTATCGCCTTTCTCGGTGTACATAGCACCACGGGTCAGGTAATTCATCGAATATTTAGGATGCGCTTTCATCAGCACATCGAAAGTCTTTTCGGCATCATCATAGTCTTTCCGTTGGATATTGGCTACGGCTTTATTAACAAGCATCTGGCGGTCTTCGGGTTTAAATTCAAGACCTTTGTCGTAGTCGGCAATCGCTTCGGCATATTTTTCCTGGCTTTGGCGGGCAATACCGCGGGCATAATAAGCCTGAACCAGAAATGGATTCCGCTGGAGACATAGCGTACAGTCTTCTTCCGCTCCCTTATAATCGTCCAGATTGATCTTGGCAACAGCGCGGTAGAAATAGGGTTCCGCGATCCAAGGTTTTGCTTTAATGACTTGATTGAAATATTGTATCGACAATACGTAATCTTCAAAATACAAGGCATTACGTCCGATAGCCAGAACACGATCCGTATTGATCTGCGCTGACATCGCTAACGAATATGCTACAAACATCAAAAAGAGGAATATTTTTTTCATCAGATTGCCTTAAGTGTTAAAAAGAGGCATGCCAAAAGGTTTCAACAGACTTTTGACACCCCTCTTTATTCAGCGAACAAAAATAAGCAATTCATGTGAATGTTAAAACGGTTCGTAGCAAAAATAATTCTCAACAAACCGTAATCAAGCCAAAAAACTTAAATTGAATGTAAAATGTATCAAATAAAAAGGTTGCACCAGTGTATAAACACTACTGGCACAACCTTTTCGCACGTATTATGAAATAACCAAATTTTACTTCGGCTGTATTTTTACCATCAAATGATCTTTTGCGATCTTATCTCCTTCGGTTACATCCAACTCGGTAATCACTCCGGATACCGGAGCGACGATCCGATTGTACATCTTCATCGCCTGATGAATGAGGAGCAACTGGCCGGCTTCAACTTCCTGCCCTTTTTCCACATAGATCTTCACGACAGTTCCCGGAAGAGTCGAAATCACATCACCGACGAAGGGCTTATGCCACATCTTACGGTTCTTATATTTCTCTGTCAGCAGTGTTTTGTATTTACGGGCGGTAACTACAAAATCTACATATTCGTTTTCTTTATTTTCCATATTTTCAAAAAGTATATGTACGGATTTAATTAGAACGGAGGGATTCCGTGCTTTTTAGCCGGTCTGTATTCCTCTTTCAAAATAGAAAGTTTCAGAGCGTGAAGCAACAACGCACGTGTTTCTTTCGGCTCGATAACAGAATCGATAAATCCTTTCGAAGCTGCCACATAAGGATTAGCGAACTTCTCGATATACTCTTTCACTTTTTCCTGACGCATTGCATTCTGGTCTTCAGCTTCCATGATTTCCTTACGGAAAATAATGTTGGCTGCACCTTCCGGTCCCATAACGGCAATCTCTGCGCTCGGCCATGCAAACATAAAGTCGGCACCCAGGTGACGCGAGTTCATCGCAATGTAACCACCACCGTAAGCCTTACGCAAGATTACTGTGATCTTAGGCACAGTTGCTTCCGAATAAGCATACAATACTTTTGCCCCGTGACGGATCACACCGGCATGCTCCTGGTCTACGCCCGGCAGGTAACCCGGCATATCTTCCAAGGTAATAATAGGAATATTGAATGAGTCGCAGAAACGAATGAAACGGGCTGCTTTGTCGGCACTGTCGCAATCGAGTACGCCGGCCAGCACCATCGGCTGGTTAGCAACGAAACCGACTGTTTCGCCTGCCATACGACCGAAACCGATCACGATATTGGCAGCCCACAGTTCCTGAATTTCCAGGAAGTCGGAATCATCGACGATGCATTTGATAACGTCACGAACATCGTACGGCTGTTTCGGATCAGCAGGAACAACTTCTTCAATGTTCAGCATCGCTGTCGGTTCTTTTGGCTCAGTAGTCTTGGCACGCTGCTGGTTATTCCAGGGGATAAAGCTGACCAGACGTTTAACCTGTTCGAAACAGTCCTGTTCGCTCAAGGCATAGAAGTGAGCATTACCTGTTGTTTCCGCATGAACACGGGCACCGCCCAGGTCTTCCATAGAGATGTCTTCACCTAAAACAGTCTTGATCACATTCGGACCGGTGATAAACATCTTGGAGATATTTTCAACCACGAACACGAAGTCTGTCAAAGCAGGTGAATAAACAGCACCACCGGCACACGGACCCAGAATCAATGAGATCTGAGGGATAACGCCTGATGCGATTGTATTTCTATAGAATATTTCACCATATCCGGCCAAAGCACCAACACCTTCCTGAATACGTGCACCACCCGAGTCGTTGATACCGATAATCGGACATTTCATCTTCAATGCATGATCCATGATCTTAGTGATCTTACGAGCATGTTGCAAACCCAATGAACCACCGGCTACAGTAAAGTCCTGTGCGTAGATACATACCGGAGCACCGAAAATAGTACCTGTACCTGTAACTACACCATCACCCGGAAAATCTTTCTTATCCATTCCGAAGTCACGGCCATCGTGCTTTACAAACAAATCGTACTCATGAAAAGAGTTCTTGTCCAGCAAGGAAAGAATACGATCACGGGCAGTAAGTTTACCCATTGCGATCTGCTTTTCGATAGCAGCTTCGCCTCCACCCATCTCAACGACGGCTTTCTTCTCCCTGAGGGCCTGAATGTTTTTACTTAAATCTGTCATATTATTTAATAGATTTTTATTATTTACCGACAGCTTTTGCTCTGTATGAACAACGAGCAGTCCCTTTAATAATACTATTTAGTTTTCCTTTATTCAACTGGCGACGGATAGCCGAAACATTGTCGATGAACACGTGACCTTCCAGATGCTCGCATTCGTGCTGTACCACACGGGCAGCAAAACCATCTACCACCTCGTCATGTTCCTCCCAGTTTTCATCAAAATATTTCACCCGGATCTTGCTGGCACGGGACACTTTCTCATGTACGCCAGGAAGGCTCAGACAACCTTCTTCCATAGAAATCTCTTCTTCACTGCTTTCAACGATATCCGGATTAACCATCGCACGCTTGAATCCTTTACATTCAGGGAAATCATCTCCCATCACATCAGCATCGATCACAAGCAAACGAATCGACAACCCAACCTGGGGAGCGGCCAAGCCTACTCCATCGGCATTGTACATCGTATCGAACATATTAGCTACTAACTGCTTTAATTCCGGATAATCCCTGGGTACATCTTCAGCCTCTTTTCTTAACACAGGCTGACCGTATAAGTATACTGGTAAAATCATAAACTATAACTGATATTTTTTATTTTCTAAATATGATTGAAGGATAATAACTGCACTGATCTCATCCACCAGGCCTTTATCCTGTCTTTTTTTCTTCTTCAAACCTCCGTCGAGCATTGCCTTGTGCGCCAGGACAGACGTGAAACGCTCATCATAATATTCAACCGGAATATCCGGAATGGTCCGTTTCAGATGTGTCACGAAAGCCTCTACATACTTCATGTTTTCCGAAGGCTCGTTATTCATCTGCTTCGGCAGACCGACCACGAATAAATCCACCGGTTCTTTTGCCACATAGGCAGATAACCAGGAGACCAATTCCCCACTCGGCACCGTTGTCAGACCGTTTGCAATCATCTGTAAATTGTCTGTAGCTGCTACCCCGGTCCGTTTTCGGCCATAATCAATTGCTAGTATCCTTCCCATCGGCTGCAAAGATAGCACAAATATGCATTTGTATTACACAAATACACAAAAAGTGTGCAATTTATAAGTTTAATAGGCATTCTTTTCACCTTTAGACATGTTCAGAATCGTCACCACGATGATCTTCAGGTCCAGGAAGAACGACCAGTTCTCAATGTACCACACATCCCGTTTCACACGTCCTTCCATCTGTTCGAGCGTCTTGGTTTCTCCCCGATAACCGGTTACCTGTGCCCATCCCGTCACTCCGGGTTTTACCAGATGGCGTACCATATATTTATCGATAAGAGCCGAATATTGCTCAGTGTGTTTCAACATATGAGGACGAGGGCCCACTACCGACATCTCCCCTCTTAATACATTGATAAATTGAGGGAACTCATCCAGATTCGTGCGCCGAAGAAAATCTCCGATACGGGTTTTACGCGGATCATCTTTCGCTGCCTGCAATTTATCGGCATCCGCATTGACCCGCATTGTCCGGAATTTATAACACTCAAATTCCTGCCCGTACAAACCGGTACGCTTTTGCTTGAAAAATATAGGTCCCGGAGATGTTGCTTTTATCAATATTCCTATAACGACATAAAGTATCGGATAAATGGTCAGTAAAATACCCAAAGAAAAAAGAATATCAAAAGTTCTCTTTAATGCCCGGTTATAAGCTGCCTGCAAAGGTTCACGGCGAACAGCCAATAATGGAATCGACTCCATTATTTCCATAACAAGACTCTTCTTTATATTCCTGTAAAACTCCGGAACAATATAGAAACGAATCATATGCTTTTCAGCAAAATTCATTATCCGCAATATCTTCTCGTCCTGCGTTCCAGGCAAAGTACAATAGATTTCGTCTATATCATTGGCTAATACATACTTCTCCACTTCATGCGTCATACCCAGGTAATTCGGCAACACACTTTGCAAAGACAGATTATCATCAAAAAAACCCATGATACTGAATCCATAGGAAAGATCATCCTTCATAACCCGGTACAATTCCATACCATTCTTACCTGCTCCTACAATAATAATTCTTTTAAAATTATGTCCTTTTCTACGGTACATCTTTAGTGTAACACGAACAAACACTCTCCAAAGAGCAAAAATTATAACTGTTACAGCAAAATAAACCAGCAGAAATGTAGCCAAGGCATCCCCTATATTCAGAAAGATAAGACAAGTAGCGAACAGAAAAACAAATATAGAGACCAACGCAAAGGCACGCTGTACAATTTTGTCAATAAAAACAACAGCCACATGCAATTGCATGGGAACAAAATAAAGGGCAAAGAAATAACAGAAATTCAATAAGAGAACAACCTCTCTCAAACTATAGGATATAGCTTTTGTATAAAATTCCCCCAACCCATAATAGACAGCGAAGAACAATAGATTTAATACAACTAAATCTCCCATTCCTATCAGCCACTGGATAAGGTAACCATGTTTTTTGTCGAATTCCATAACTGTGTTCTAAAATTCCACAAAAGTAATGAATATTCTGTGCAAAAAAAAGGCTGCACAATAGAATGTGCAGCCTTTTTCAGATATAATTAAAAATAAATTAATTATTAGCAGACATGATAACAACACGGTTCCAGTTGTTTTCGCTGTACGGCTGTTCGTCAGAACCTCTCCATTCGATAGTAATCTGGTTAGAGTTGATACCGTATTTATCGATCAATTCTTTAGCAACGGCTTTAGCACGTTTTTCAGAAAGACCCATGTTGTATTTAGAAGTACCTGTGTTCTTATCAGCATAACCGATAACCTTGATCGGAGCATTGTTTGCCTTCATGAATTCAGCAGTGTTGTAAATACTGATCTGCTGGTTCTTATCGATCTTAGAACTATTCAGACGGAAGTATACTACATTGTCAACATAGTTGTTTACAACATTAGTTACAACTTCTTCGCATTCAGGACAAGATTCCGGACGTTTGCTCAATTCATCGTTAGCAGCACGCAATGAGTTGATCTGATTGTTCAGGTCGTTCAACAAAGCGTAATCCATCGGTTCCAATACTTCGAAATCAGTTTTACCCAGTTTGAATGTCAAACCAGCGCTCAGCTGAGCGATACCGTCTGTCAAGTGGAACATGTTAACACGATTGAACTGTTCGTTCAGCAAAGAACCCTGAACTTCCACGTTCAAATCAACACGTTTGCTCAAACGGAAAGCAGTAAGGATACCAGCATTTAATGTAGGAGATTCTGTTCTAGCATATCCCTGATTTTCGAAACGCTGTGCATAACCGAAACCGACCCAAGGAATCAAACGAAATACTCTTTTTTCATTATAAACTCCCCAGAAATTGGTAACATCCCATAACAAGTCTACATGAGCAGCTGCATATTTGTTGTGCTGCATGATCTCTGCGTTGTCACCTACAAATCCGTGTAAAATACCACCGTTCAACTGAGTACGGAAAGCCAGATACGGGTTGAACCACTTACCAAACGAGAACTGAGGCGCAAAATTCAGACGGTTGCCAAAATCTGCTTTATTATTCTGGTCACCCAATAACATACTTGCACCACCGGCAACAGAAATAAACCAATTATCGCCAGCTTTGTTTTTCTTGAAATTTGTCTTATAACCTTTTTCAGTACTAAAACCAACTTGTGGTTTAAATTCCTGTGCTGACACAGAGAAAACAAAACCTGACAATAAAGCTAAAAGTAATACTTTAGTCTTCATATTCATCAACTTTTTAATTAAACAATCAATTACCTTAAATAACGCTCAAATTTAGAGCAAAATTAAATCTTTTTTTAACTAAAACAAAATAAATCTATGTTTTGTTCTTAATTTATTCAAAATAATTCAGAATTTTATATCCACCTTCTTTCAGATAGGATTCTTTTTTCATCAGCTTGATATCATTCTGCATCATATCCTGAATAAGAGTATCAAGGGTGTATTTCGGTTCCCACCCCAAACGGGTACGGGCCTTCGTAGCATCCCCGATAAGTAAGTCAACCTCGGTCGGACGGAAGTACTGAGGGTCAATACCAACTACTTCTTCACCTATCCGTTCTTTAAAATTTTCGAGATAAGCCTCACCTACTTTCTCTATAAACATTTTTTCGTCAATATAGTTTAATACTGCGACCTCATTAACATTTTCGCCTTTAAAAATGACTTCTACCCCTATTTCTTTAAATGCTTTACTGATAAAATCGCGAATAGTCGTCGTTATTCCGGTAGCAATAACATAATCAGAGGGTTCATCCTGCTGGAGAATCGCATACATGGCACGGACATAATCCTTGGCATGGCCCCAGTCACGTTTGGAAGATAAATTTCCCATATAAACTTTTTCCTGCATACCCAAAGCAATGCGCGAAACGGCACGGGTTACTTTACGGGTAACAAACGTTTCTCCGCGAAGCGGCGACTCATGATTAAACAGAATGCCGTTGGAAGCATGCATTTTATAGGCTTCACGATAGTTTACCGTAATCCAGTAACCATATAGTTTAGCAACAGCATACGGACTTCGGGGATAGAAAGGAGTCGTTTCCTTTTGAGGCACTTCCTGAACCAATCCATATAATTCGGATGTAGAAGCCTGATAGATACGGGTTTTAGGGATCAGGTTCAGCAGACGCACCGCTTCAAGGATACGCAACACACCCAGACCATCGGCATTCGCCGTATATTCAGGAGTATCGAAACTTACTTTCACATGGCTCATAGCTGCCAGGTTATATATTTCGTCAGGCTGCACTTCACCGATGATACGGGTAAGGTTCAGGCTGTCGGTCAGGTCGCCATAATGAAGGATCAGGTTCCGGTTCTCCACATGAGGGTCCTGATAAAGATGATCGATACGGTCTGTGTTGAACATGGATGAACGACGTTTGATACCATGCACCGTATATCCTTTTTTTACAAGATATTCTGCCAGATAAGCGCCATCCTGTCCTGTAATACCTGTTATTAAAGCTACTTTACTCATTTATATGAATTTATTATTGTTTGTCTAAATACCAGTTGTATAAAAGTTCCACACCTTCGGCAATCTCTATTTTATGATGCCATCCCAAAGCATGCAGTTTACTGACATCCGTCAGTTTGCGCAATGTCCCATCGGGTTTGGAAGCATCAAAAACCAGTTCGCCATCGAAACCGATCTTTTCCTGAATCAGTGTAGCGACTTCTTTTATAGATAACTCTTTTCCCGTACCTATATTTATATGTGTGTTGCGCACTTCATTTCCCTCCGGACGCACATCCTGAAAATCGATATGTTCCATAATATAAACGGAAGCATCTGCCATTTCTTCGCTCCAAAGAAATTCGCGGAGCGGTTTTCCGGTTCCCCACAGCTGCACTTTTCCCGGATAGATACCGTATTTCGCTAAAATAGCCAGGATGTTATTATCCATTGCATTTCCGGCCACTCCTTCTACAGGACGTGCATTCAAATCTTTGCGCAAAGCCTCCCAATTATCGGTATGAAGACATTTGCCCAAATGAATCTTACGGATCATCGCCGGAAGCACATGCGAAGTCTCCAGATTGAAATTATCGTTCGGACCATACAAATTAGTGGGCATCACTGCGATATAGTTCGTTCCGTATTGCAGGTTATAGCTTTCACACATCTTTATCCCGGCAATCTTTGCGATGGCATAGGGTTCATTGGTATATTCCAACGGAGAAGTGAGCAGACAATCTTCCGGCATCGGCTGCGGCGCTTCGCCCGGATAAATACAGGTACTACCTAAAAACAGTAATTTCTTTACATTATTAATATAGGAAGCATGGATCACATTATTCTGGATCATCAGATTTATGTAAATGAAATCTGCGCGATACCGGCTGTTTGCCATAATACCACCCACATGGGCGGCAGCCAAAAAGACATATTCCGGTTTTTCCGTCGCAAAGAATTCATTGACCGCACACTGATCGGTCAGGTCCAGCTCTGCATGGGTACGCAAAACAAAGTTTGTATATCCTTTCTGCTGCAAATTCTTCAGGATAGCAGAACCGACCAGACCACGATGACCGGCTACAAATATTTTACTGTCTTTATTCATTCCTTTATCAACTTCAATAAATATTGACCGTACTGGTTCTTTATCATCGGAGTAGCTGCTTCTTTCAGTTTCTCGTCATCAATCCAACCTTTCCGGTAAGCGATTTCCTCCAGACAAGCCACTTTCAGTCCCTGTCGTTTTTCAATCACCTCCACAAATGTAGAAGCCTCCGAAAGCGAATCGTGCGTACCGGTATCGAGCCAGGCAAAACCGCGTCCTAATAACTGAACTTTCAACTCTCCGTCTTTCAGGAACTCCTGATTTACGGTGGTGATCTCCAGTTCTCCGCGTGCCGACGGCTTGATTTGTTTTGCCACTTCGACCACTTTATTCGGATAAAAATAGAGTCCGACAACCGCGTAATTCGACTTGGGATTCTTCGGCTTTTCTTCAATGCTCAGCACGTTTCCGTCCGTGTCAAATTCAGCAACGCCATAGCGTTCCGGATCGTTTACGTAGTAACCGAAGACGGTTGCTTTTTGTTCGTTCTCCACATTGTTAACGGCCTCTTTTAACATAGCCGTAAAGCTCTGTCCGTAAAAGATATTGTCGCCCAACACAAGGCAAACCGAGTCATTACCAATGAATTTATCCCCTATGATAAAAGCCTGTGCCAAACCATCGGGCGAAGGTTGTTCGGCATATTCAAAATGCACGCCATAATCCGAACCGTCTCCCAGCAACCGCCGGAACCCGGGTAAGTCCTGCGGGGTAGAAATGATCAGGATTTCCCGTATCCCGGCAAGCATCAATACAGACACGGGATAATAGATCATCGGTTTATCATAAATCGGCAACAATTGCTTGGATACTCCTTTGGTTATTGGATACAAACGGGTTCCGGAACCTCCGGCCAGTACAATTCCTTTCATAAAACAGACTTTTAATTTTACTTAATACGGGGCAAATGTATATAAAATATTTCATTTTGAAGGCATGGAGGAAATACAATCGGCACCCTTAATTTACTTAATCGTGAAACCTTTCTTTCTTACGGTTTGTTACAGTAGAAATAATTTTTAAAGGTAACTTGATATGAATACATTTGACGAAAGAATCAGTTCCGCTGTAAAGAACTGGTGGGTTTCACTTTTACTGGGATTATTATATATCCTGATCGCAATATGCCTGATGTTCACACCGATGGCAAGTTATGTGGCTTTAAGCCTTTTATTCAGCGTCGCCATGTTCGTAAGCGGTACGCTTGAAATCCTTTTTGCCGTGTCGAACCGGAAGCACATTTCGAGCTGGGGTTGGTATCTGGCCGGCGGTATTATCGACCTGATACTGGGTATTTACCTCATGGCCAGTCCGGGACTGAGTATGACCGTACTACCGTTTATTCTGGCGTTCTGGTTGATGTTCAGAGGTTTTTCTTCCACAGGTTATGCTATGGACCTGAAACGGTTCGGAACCGGAAACTGGGGTTGGTATATGGCTTTCGGTATCCTGGCAATCATCTGTAGCATCGCTATCATCTGGCAACCGGGACTGGGCGTATTCACCCTTGTTTATATGATTGCTTATGCACTTCTTATCATCGGCATCTTCCGTGTAATGCTTTCTTTCGAACTAAGAAGCCTACACAAAAAAGCGACAACTCCGCTACAGTAAAGTTTTTTCCCCACTTGAATGGGGCTTTTTCCCCACTTATATGGGTATTATTCCCCACATATATGGGGCATTTTCCCCACCTATGTCAAAAAGGTGGGGATTTTGTTTCACTAAATATCCCTGTCTGTCATTCTTCCAGCCTTAATCATTTGTTCAATTAAAAAAATAACGTAGTTTTGTAACGCTATAGATACAGAAAAACACATTTGGGATTAAATCTAACTAAAAATAATACTCACAGTGAAAAAGGAAGATGAAGAAAAGGTAAGCGGGCTACCCGAAAATGCCTACAGAGAACTCAAAGAAGGAGAAGTATTTAACCCGATTATGTCACCTCAAAAACAATACAGGGAAGTAACTCCCTGGTCTGTATTCTGGGGACTTGTCATGGCTGTCATATTCAGCGCGGCTGCCGCCTATCTGGGATTGAAGGTCGGACAGGTGTTTGAAGCAGCTATCCCGATTGCCATCATAGCTGTCGGACTGTCGAGCGGTTTCAAACGAAAAAATGCATTGGGAGAAAATGTGATTATCCAATCTATCGGAGCCTGTAGCGGTGTAATCGTAGCCGGGGCGATTTTTACTCTTCCTGCCCTGTATATCCTTCAGGACAAATATCCGGAAATTACCATCAACTTTTTTGAAGTATTCATGAGTTCGTTGCTGGGCGGCATACTCGGCATTCTTCTGTTAATCCCATTCCGGAAATATTTCGTTTCGGATATGCATGGCAAATATCCGTTCCCGGAAGCAACAGCAACCACCCAGGTGCTTGTTTCGGGCGAGAAAGGCGGAAGCCAGGCGAAACCGCTTATTCTGGCAGGTCTGATCGGAGGTTTATACGATTTTATTATTGCCACTTTCGGTTGGTGGAGCGAAACCGTCAGCACACGCATTGTCGGAGTTGGTGAAATGCTGGCCGACAAAGCAAAAGTCGTACTGAAAGTCAATACAGGAGCCGCCGTACTGGGACTCGGTTATATCATAGGATTGAAATATTCCATGATTATCTGTGCCGGTTCATTCCTTGTCTGGTTGGTCATCATCCCGCTGATGTCCGCCATCTTCGGTGCAGACGTACTGACATTGGGCAACGATGCCATTACAGCCACAGTCGGAAGCATGAGTGCCGAACAAATCTTTACGACCTATGCCCGCCATATCGGTATCGGTGGTATCGCGACGGCAGGAGTTATCGGTATTATCAATTCATGGGGAATTATCCGCGGAGCCGTCGGACTGGCAGCCAAAGAACTGAAAGGGAAAAATACGGAAGCTGACACAGCCACAATACGCACACAGAAAGATTTATCGATGAAGATTATCTCGATTGGTATCTTCGCTACGCTGATTGTTACTTATCTGTTCTTCCATTTCGGAGTATTGGATAACTGGTATTATGCTTTAATAGGGTTGTTGATTGTCGGGATTATCGCCTTCCTGTTCACGACTGTTGCCGCAAATGCCATTGCTATTGTAGGAACAAATCCGGTGTCGGGTATGACGCTGATGACATTAATCTTATCGTCCATCATTCTGGTGGCTGCCGGACTGAAAGGAACGGCCGGTATGGTTTCGGCCCTGATTATCGGAGGTGTTGTCTGTACGGCACTTTCCATGGCAGGCGGTTTCATTACCGACCTGAAGATAGGTTACTGGCTGGGAAGTACGCCTGCTAAACAGCAGACATGGAAGTTTCTCGGCACCTTAGTCTCTGCTGCAACAGTTGGCGGTGTAATCCTTATCTTAAACCAGACGTACGGATTTACGACCGGGCAGCTGGCCGCACCGCAGGCTAATGCAATGGCAGCCGTTATCGAACCGCTGATGAGTGGTTCGGGAGCACCCTGGGTGCTGTATGGCATCGGTGCCGTACTGGCTATCGTTCTGAACTTCTGTAAAATTCCGGCACTGGCATTCGCATTGGGTATGTTTATCCCGATGGAACTGAACACTCCGCTGCTGATCGGTGGAGCCATCAGCTGGTATGTAGGAAGCCGCAGCAAAGACCAGGCATTGAATACGGCCCGTTTGGAAAAAGGGACATTACTTGCATCCGGTTTCATCGCAGGTGGTGCCTTGATGGGAGTTATCAGCGCAGCTTTACGTTTCGGTGGCATCAACCTGCTGAACGAAAAATGGTTGGAAGGAAACTTTGCCGAACCGCTGGCTGTTGTAATGTATATTGCATTGATGGCTTATCTGGCGATAAGTTCATTGAGCGCGAAAAAAGAATAAGATAAAGAATGGATGCACCGCTAGTTAATGTTGGGATTATGACGGGGAAGGCTCTCTCTTTCGTATTCAATGGAGAATATATCCATACGGAGAGCAGTTCCTTCCTGACGGGAGAACAACGCGCGTTGTTTGTAAACGGAAATATCGTGTATAACGGCAAGCTCTACAAGGAACTTTTCTTTGAACCGGCTTCGCCCCAATCATCGTTTGACCTGAAAGCTGTGACAATCGGAGTGGACTTCCACTGGCAACGCCAGGAAGACCAACGCTTCAAAGGAGCACTGAACCTGGTGGCAACGAATGACGGGATTGTTGTAATCAACAGTATTGACGTTGAAGAATATCTGACAAGCGTGATTTCGTCTGAAATGAGTGCCACAGCATCAAAAGAGTTGTTGAAGGCACACGCCGTAATCTCCCGCAGCTGGCTACTGGCGCAGATAGAAAAGAATTTCCGCCTGGGTAACGCTTCGGAAAAATATGAGAGTTGCCATCGCGACAATAACCAATTAATCCGTTGGTACGACCGCGAAGATCATACCATGTTCGATGTGTGTGCCGACGACCATTGCCAGCGTTACCAAGGCATAACCCGTGCCTCTACCGCAATCGTACAGGAAGCGGTCCACGAAACACGCGGCGAGATACTGACCGATGGCGAATCCATCTGCGACGCACGTTTCTCTAAATGTTGCGGAGGCGTGACCGAGCAGTTCGAACACTGTTGGGAGCCGGTGCCCCACTCCTATCTGACAGTTGTACGGGACAGTAAAGAAACTTCTTATCCCGACCTGACCGACCCGATTGAAGCGGAAATGTGGATACGTAATTCTCCTAACGCATTTTGCAACACAACAAAGAAAAAGATACTCAGCCAGGTCTTGAACAACTATGATCAGGAAACGATATATTTCTATCGCTGGAAAGTGTCTTACACCCAGGATGAGTTGTCCGAACTGATTCATCGTAAAAGCGGCATCGACTTTGGCGAAATACAAGACCTGGTACCATTGAAAAGAGGTACTTCCGGACGTATCGAAGAGTTACAGATCGTGGGAACCCGCCGTATTTATACTATCGGCAAGGAACTGGAGATACGGCGCACTTTATCGGAAACCCATCTGTACAGTTCCGCCTTTGTGGTAGACAAAGAAGATATACGCGTTCGTATTCCCCAACGTTTCGTACTGACGGGTGCCGGCTGGGGGCATGGCGTAGGACTTTGCCAGATAGGTGCAGCCGTCATGGGTGAAAAAGGATATGCTTATACAAAAATACTGGAACATTATTTCCGGGGAGCATTCATAGAGAAAAGGTATTAATCTAAAAAGGTCGCTAATCTCACGATAGCGGCCTTTTTTTGTGTTTACCTATCTTTCCGGTTCCTAGTGGAATCCGGTTGTCTTTACTCTCACGAGCTCTAACTGATTACAAAGGAATAAAGAATAAATCAAGAAGACAAACAAAATAGATTAATAAGGATATTTTCCCCACAAAAAAGGGAAAAACACCGATAAAATTCATTAGAACGAACCTGACATACGGTCCACAAACACCCTTATCCGTCCTCTAACGTCCTGCCTGAAAGAAGAAGAAGTTTACATGATATTACATTTTAGCAAATTGTTGTTATCTTTGTATCCGAACGTTCGACAGGGACCAAATACCCTGCTCTACTTAATTAAATACTGGTGAATGAATAGCTATATCATCCTCTCTATAATTGCAATTTACTTTGGCATACTGTTGTTGATTGCCTGGATAACAGGCAGGAAAAGTACAAGTAACGATGCTTTCTTTCTGGGAAACCGTAAATCTCCGTGGTATATCGTATCTATCGGGATGATTGGGACATCGCTTTCCGGCGTCACCTTCGTTTCGGTTCCGGGGATGGTTCGCAGCATAGACATGACTTATATGCAAACGGTTTTCGGATTCTTTTTCGGATATATACTGATTGCCAAAGTGCTGTTACCGCTTTACTATAAATTGAAACTGACTTCTATCTACTCCTATCTGGGTGACCGGATTGGAAAGCGGAGTTATAAAACCGGTGCTTCTTTTTTCCTGCTTTCAAAGATTGTCGGGGCAGCGGCACGGCTTTATCTGGTTGTCCTGATTTTACAGCATTACGTCTTCAGTACCTGGAATATTCCTTTTTGGGTAACTGTTATCATCAGTATTTTTCTGGTTTGGCTATACACCTACCGGAGCGGAATCAAGACTATTATCTGGACGGATACGCTTCAGGCACTTTGCCTGGTTGCCATGCTGGTCGTCATCATCTGGAAGGTGAAAGATGCCATGGACCTGGATATGGGAGGCATGGTGCAAACCCTGACCGAGAATCCCCATTTTCGTATCTTTGAATTCAACGACTGGCACAGCACACAACATTTCGTGAAACAGTTTTTCAGCGGCATCTTTATCACCATCGTCATGACCGGGCTCGACCAGGATATGATGCAGAAGAACCTATCCTGCAAAAGCCTGAAAGATGCACAGAAGAATATGTACACCTATGGTTTTGCTTTCACGCCGGTCAATTTTCTGTTCCTGGCATTAGGTGTATTATTGTTGAGCCTGGCTTCTCAAAAGAATATCGAACTGCCGGCCTTAAACGATGATATTCTGCCGATGTTCTGCACTTCCGGAATCTTGGGGCATTCTATTCTAATTTTCTTTACAATCGGTATCATTGCAGCCGCTTTTAGTAGTGCCGATTCAGCATTAACGGCTTTGACCACCTCTTTTTGCGTCGATATTCTGGGAGTGGAAAAGGAGGAAGCGAACAAGGCTAAACGCACCCGATTGATGGTTCATTTGCTTATCTCTGCTCTGTTTGCCATAATAATCCTTATCTTTAAGGCCGTAAACAGCCGCAGCGTGATTGATGCCATCTATATGATTGCTTCTTATACCTACGGTCCTTTGCTGGGATTATTTGTCTTTGGCTTGTTCACCAAAAAACAACCGCGTGACAAATATGTTCCTTATATATGTATTCTCTCGCCGCTAATCTGTTTCGCAACGGATTACCTGGTGAAACAACATACAGGCTATGCCTTCGGTTACGAAATGCTGATGCTCAACGGAGCCATCACATTCTTCGGGTTATGGGCGGCCTCAGTCAAACACAAATAAAAAACGTAAATAACTAACATCACATAATCACCAACAATATCTCCTTACGTTAATTAATAGAGCATGAACATAATAAACCTTGTCTATTATACGTTTTCATAACAAAAGACTCAAATTTTTAAATATCCAGATTATGACACTTGTATATTCTTTTTTAAATTATAACACATGAACTATTTATACAAATATCTAATAATCAATCTCCTAATAATCCCAACTTCATGTTTAAAAGAAGACAACATAGATAATCCTAAACCTCCTGAGCCTACAAGCAAAATGGATTGGTGGGATGAAGCAAAGTTCGGTATGTTTATTCATTTTGGGGTATATTCCGTTCCTGCTGGTGAATTTGCAGGAACAGATCTTGATGGAGTAGCCTATCCTGCTGATTCACCTAAATTGTCGGGAAGTGTAGGTGCAGAGTGGATTATGTACACTGCTAAAATTCCAAGAGAAACTTATAAATTATATGCGAAAGATTTCACTTGTCACAATTTTAATGCGAACCAAATAGCAGATTTAGCAAAATCTTGCGAAATGAATTATCTAGTCATCACGTTAAAACATCATGATGGTTTCGTTATGTATCCTACCAAACTAACAGACTGGAACATTTCGAATAGCGGAGCAAAAGGATTAGATATTATTGAAGAGATGCAGAAAGCATGTGTCAGCAGAGGCATAAAATTCGGTGTATATTTTTCTCAAAATATTGATTGGATGACTGATGAATCTTATGGTTATGTTCCGGAAATAAAAGGTAGATATGAAAAACACGAAAAGTATAATAACTATACTGTAAATTTGATACATGAATTTGTTTCAAGATATCCATCCGTCGATTTAATATGGTGGGATGGATATCTTGAAAATACAAATGCACATTCAGCCAACTGTTTTTTACAAACTGCTGAAAATATACGGCCAGATATTATATTTAATGATAGGTTATATTCAAAACATGAAGGAGATTATATTACTCCTGAGATGTCTTTGGACTTATCCGTTCAAAAATTCAAGAGATTTGAATTATGTAAGTCAATCAACGAAAAAAGTTGGGGATACAGTCAGTCTAAATGGCAAAACTCTTATATGACCAAAGAAGAAATCATAATTAATTTATTAAGATGTATCCAATACGGAGGTAACTTTCTTCTTAATATAGGTCCAAAATCTGATGGTAGTATACCTTTACAGCAATCTGAACCTTTAGAAAAAGCAGGCTATATAATTCAGAGCATGGGAGGGATACAAGGGACTAAAAGCCTAAACCAATTATATGGACAACATAATTGTTTCTGTAGATATACAGTAAAAGACGGTAATACAAAATTGTATATAACAAAAATGCCTAATGTTACCAATCCAGAAATAATGGTAACGGGGATCAGAAACTCTATTATCTCTGTGGAATCCAACCATACGGCAAGAAAAGAAGGAGATGACATTATTATAAGTGGTTTCAATGGAGAATTTGATACGGCATGCCTTCTGCTATCCGGAGAATTTGATTCTTATGACGCAGGAATAAATATACCATGCAACGAAATAATATCATCTTTATCGGCCTTTGCCAACGGAGAATTCGGCATAGAGACAGGAGATGACAATCAGTTTATGCTTACAAATTGGAAAGGAGAGCTTTCCAATTCCATAGAATATTGTGTTAATTCAAAAGAAAACAGATCGTATAATATATCCATTTATACAGCTGAAATGAGTGATTATGAAATATCAGTGGATATTGACGGAGAAAAATACGATAGAACAATAAAAAGAGGATATCAACGCCATAAATCAAAAATAATGGAGAATTACAATTTAAATCAGGGAACTCATTGTATAAAATTGACAATAAAACCAAGCGAGGGGAAATGGGCTAATTTTTATGGGATAGAATTCGAATAATCATATGATGGCAAAAACAGATATCCTCAAAATCCACTAAAGTTTGAATTCTAAATATTTTTATACCTTTGTACATTATAAATTGTTTGTATTAAACACAAAACAATAAAAGTTTAAGAATATGGAAATCAAAAGTGCAGAATTTGTTATCAGTAACACAGACGTAAAGAAATGCCCCGCAGGAAACTTTCCGGAGTATGCCTTTATCGGGCGAAGCAATGTTGGCAAATCCTCCCTTATCAATATGCTGACAGGCAAGAAAGGTCTGGCAATGACTTCACAGAAACCTGGGAAGACATTGCTTATCAATCATTTTATTATCAACAACAACTGGTTTCTGGTCGACCTTCCCGGATATGGGTTTGCTCAACGGGGAAAAGAAGGAAGACAGAATATCCAGCGGATTATCGAAGATTATATCCTGGAACGTGAGCAGCTAACTAATCTATTCGTCTTAATCGACTGCCGCCATGAAGCACAGAAAATCGACCTGGAGTTTATGGAGTGGCTGGGTGAGAACGGAGTTCCTTTCTCCATCATCTTCACCAAAATAGATAAGATTAGTAAAGGCCGTCTACAAGAAAATCTGAAAGCCTATCAGGAAAAATTACTTGAAACGTGGGAAGAGCTTCCCCCTATCCTACTTTCTTCATCCGAGAAAAAAGACGGGCGGGAAGAAATACTTGATTATATCGATACAATAAATAAAAGTTTAAAAGGGTAGCATTATCCGGGAGCGACATGGTGTCGGTTGCACGGAATCGCCACAATTATACCGGAGCGGATACAATCATCCGCTCTGCAAGGTTGCGCTTCACCAAGTATAGTTGCCGTGCAACCACAGCCTCCTGAATAATTTTTCTTTACTTATCTTATGCCGGTTCCAAAAAAATAAATACATTTGTAATTCATCAAAACCGAAAGGAGTAAAGATATGAAAGCAATGGAATTACAGGGTGAACGCCTGGAACTGTTCAACGAAATCATTAACCTTGACACGGAAAGTATCGAGAAAGTAAAGAAGTATATTAAACGTATCGCATCTAACCGATACAAAATATCCCGTACTACTCAAGTGGATGACATTGACATCATCACTGATGAAGAGATTGAAAATGCTATGCGTCCATTATCTTATGAGGAGAAGATAGAAAGCCTTAGGTTGTCGGAGGCCGATCCTGTTTATTATACACAGGAAGAGATGCGAAAAGCTGTTGCTTCATGGAGAAACCTTTAACTATTAAATGGAAACGTCCAGCAAGGAAGAATGCTAGAGTAACTTATGCCTGGTATAAAAAAGAAATGGGCATTAGAGCTGCCGACAAATTCATAAACAGTATTTTAGATACTGTAAACTTACTGGCATTAAATCCTAATATGGGACAACCGATTGAACTGAATACCGAAACATGTAAAAGAAATTATCGTTCCTTCGTAGAACATAAGAACCATAAAATCATTTACTATGTAGAAAAAAAGACAATCTGTATTGCCAACATTTGGTCTAACAGTCAGAATCCGGAAGATTTTAATGAACAACTAAGATAAAAGGAAGCAGTTTCGCTTCCTTTTTTATCTTATATAGCCTTACAACGCCTCTCTTATCTTCTCCACCATCTCCTTGTACTCCTGTTCCGACAGATAAACTTTCTGCGGGTTCATTGTGAATGTTCCTCCGAAATCGGGACCATCTTCATATTTAGGGGCCAGATGAAAATGCAGATGCGACAGCTTATCGGAATAAGCACCGTAATTTATCTTTTGCGGATTGAATACTTTCTGCATGGCACGGGTTACTTTTACGACATCTGCCATAAATGCATTCCGTTCGTCATCGCTCAGCATATTCAAATCGTGCACATGCTCTTTATAGGCAACCAGGCAACGGCCATAATAAGTCTGTTCCTTGAAAAGAAAAAGCCGGGAGACTGATAAAGGAGCTATTTCGATCATCAAATCATCTAAAGTCTGATTGTTCGTGCAATACAAACAATCTTTGGGATCACTTAAATTCATGTTATATCAGATTTATTTATAATGGGCGCTAAAGTAAACATAAAGCCCGGTAAAAACAAGAAACTTTTACCGGGCCTTTCCGAATATTTTAAATCAGCATCTTAGTAACTGATCTTACAACCTATGAAATAACTGCGGGGAATACCCGGACCATAAATATAGCCGGCATCCCGTTTCTCATATTTATCAAAATCATCCTGATAAGAATTAAAGATATTCTGAACACCTGCATTTACCTGCAAAGTAACAGATTTATAAAGAGGAAAATCATACGCCACCTTTACATTCAGGTCGAAGAAGTCCTTCGTTTTCTCCTCCCTGTCTTCCGGGATATAACCGGCCAGGTGCTGAACCAGCATGCTACCGGTATAAGTACCGGTCAACGAAGCCGTCAACCGCTTCACCGGGGTAAATGAAGAAGTGAAATAACCATATACATCCGGCGAACGGAACATCTTTTTCTGAGGTGCCAGATTCTCATTCTCACTCCAACTCTCCGGTTCTTTGTAACGGCTGCGCTGGATAGTTGCGCCTGCCTGAATCTGCATCCATGAATAGACGGCTTTTGCCTCCAGGTTTATTCCCATCACACGAGCACCTTTCCCATTACGACGTTCCATCAACAAGTTATTATCATTGTCGCGCCCTATCTCTTCAAGGATGAAGACATTACGCAGGTCTGTGTAAAAACCTTCTACCAGGAAATTAGTCTGTACCGGACCGAAACGACGGTAAAAGTCGGCAGAGGCACTGATACTTTGCGAGTTCTCTTCTTTCAGGTCCGGAGATATCTGGATGATCGCCACATCGCCGCCGACTGCCGTAATATGCAAATCCTCGTCAAAAGCCTGAGGAGCACGGAAACCACTCGAATAAGACAGACGCAGATTTATATCGCTGGTCGGATTAAAACGCACATTGGCACGCGGACTGAATATCGCATGGTCTATCAAATTATGCTTGTCCATCCGTGCACCGATCAGGAAACTCCATTTCTCATTCTTCCATTCGTTTTGCAGGAAAACGCTACCGATATGTACAGTCTGCTCGATCGTGCGGTGATAGCCTAACATCTTATCCTGCAAATCGTCATAGTTATATTCGGCACCTCCCGTAAACTCGGCAGGCATGAAAAGACATTTATCCCATTCATAGGAATACTGCGCTCCTCCGACAAAGGTCATATCCGTTGTGCTGCCATAAGCATTCGGGTTCTTGTCTGCGCCATAATAACTGTTTCTTTTTGTATGCTGGGCAGAAGTATACACATTCAGACGATGCTTATAATCCTTTGAAAACAAATCGAATTTCAAGCCACCGCCATTGATGTTATGTTCGGTCTGCTCGGCAATATCGGCTTCGTGGGGAGGCAGGTCCAACAGGTTACCGCCACGACGGTATTCATTGATATTATGATATTCGAAAGTCAGCTTCGAATACATGCTTGTTTTCAGGTAAGAACGGAAACCGAGCGTGCGGGCATTCAGTTTGCCCAGTTCGGTATATCCGTCACCGTCATGGTCGTAAGCTCCGCGATAACGGTTCTGTCCGAACATATAAATACCGGCTTTATGGTCGTCCGTCACCAGCGAAGCATTTATCGTTGTGTTATTATCGGGACGGTCGCCGCCAATCATCGTCAGTGAGTGAGAAATCTGTGCCGAATTTCGCAACGGTTCTTTGGTAATGATATTAATCGTACCGGCAATAGCGGAAGAACCGAACAAGGCGGAACCTCCCCCACGCATAATCTCCACACGTTCGATCATATTGGCCGGAATCTGTTCCAAACCGTACACACCCGTCAGAGCACTGAATATCGGACGGCTGTCAACCAATATCTGCGTATAAGGACCCTCAAGTCCGTTGATACGTACCTGCTGGAACCCACAGTTCTGGCAATTGTTTTCCACACGCACACCAGGCTGGAAGTTCAAACCGTCCGCTAAAGAAGTAGCATGTGTCGTCTCAAATGTTTTTGAATCGAGCACATTCACCAACGAAGGAGCCAGGCGGCGGGTTGTCTCATTACGGTTTGCCGATACGACAACCCCATCCAACGACACCAGGTCTTCCTCTGCCTCAAAATTGATTTCCAGCGTTTTTCCTTTCTTCAAGGTGATAGGTTTCTCTACTGTCTTAAAGCCCAGCGTTTTCATCACCAGGGTATATTTGCCTTCCGGCAGGTTCTTCAGGTAATAATGACCGGTGGCATCGGTCGATGTACCGATTGTCGTTCCTTTCAGAAATACATTAATAAAAGAAAGATGCTCACCCGTTTTCTTGTCCAGTATATGTCCTACGATATTGGCATCCGACGGATTCAGGGCCGGAGCATCATCCGCCCATGCTGCTGTAAAGACACAGCATAGGCATAGTATAAGCGTAATTATCTTATTCATTGCGATTTGTTCTGATAAATAGGTAATGTTATAATGTAAAACACGGCACTTTCTAATTCAAAGCCTCCGATGTTTTATACTTTTGACCTGGGTCGAATACATATTTCACCTGGGTCAACTACATGTTTCACCCAGGTCAAAAATGTATTCGACCAGGGTCAAAAGATTAGAAGGACGGTATGTTTATAGTAGAAACACCTATCCTTATCAATAAAAGTCTTACTATTCTTTATCAGAAAACAGGAGGGGCACGAAGGCTAAGCAGCCCTTTGTCTGGGAGTTTATAATCCGGATAGACCGGATATTCTACTATTTCAGCGACTTGCTGTGCATTAAAATTCAGATGTAACGCATGAACAGCCCCATCTTCCACACTAAGAGTCGTCAGTATATGGAATAGCTGTATTTCGGAAAGGGAAGCATGATGATGGCAGGGACCGCCGTTCATCTTTCCGAAAGGGTGAGAATGGACAATCGTCGTGCCATGTTCGATATGGACATGGATAAATAACGTGATACAGCTATAGTAGGCGATAAAAATCACCGGCAGCAGCCATTTCAGATATTTTCTCATCGTTTGTCTCACGCCCTTATTGTTTGGAAGGTGCAAAATTACAAAATATTTTTTATACATTTGCTTATATATTCAATCAAAGCAAACTTTAAAACGACACCATGACAAAAGAACAAATGCTCGAACAATGGACTAGAATCTATGAGCAAGGATACTACAAATGCGCCTTCACCCCGAAAGTATATGAATATCTGGACGAGAAAACCGACCAGATTCCCGAAACGGTGATGTCGGGCCCAAAGATATATGTTGATTATGACGCCTGGATTATACATGAATTAAACGGGGACAATGCGGAGCTGGCACGCCGCATGCTGGTTATCCTCTCGAAAATACGTCGCGACGGACCTATCCATAAATGGGGGATGAAAGATGATCTGGAGATTTGCCTGCTCATCGGTTACGGCCATGATTTCAGGAACCTGATTAAAGAGTCGGTAACCCGTCACAAAACACAAGGTCCGGAGTTATATGAAACAGCACAGATATTACTGAAATATTGCCCGTCCGAATCGGAAGCATTTGCCGACCTGCTTCTTTCCGATAAACTAAAGGAACTGGAAGAACAGCGAAACAACACCCATGAATTATACCTGGCTTTATACCTGGCCATCCTGTTGCTGGAACAGGATGCGGATAAATATGCCCGCTATCTGCCGGTACTGACTGCTTTGGCTTACAGATATTCCGGTCCGAGTTTCACTTTCATCCTGTATTTCTGCTATAAGTTCGCTCCCGAACTAAAAGAGCGTTTACTCCAACTGCTCAAAGAGACTATATCGACACGGGCCTTGTTCTTCCATCTCAATCCGCATAAGATGCTGGCATTCCTGCAATCGATCGGGGCTCCTTTAGGCATTTATTATTATTTGATTCTGACGGAAGATAATGATGCCGACAAGGCATCCATGTTCCATACCTTATATAAAGAAGATAAAGAACTGTTCATGGAAGTCTACCGGATGCTGGCAAAGACAACTCCCATCCAACAGGCCGCCTACAGCCTTTACCTTTTGTCAATCCTGCTCGAACATGGAGAAGGCACGGAAGAACTGGCAGAAAGTACAGAATTACAAGCCCGTTGCATGCTTAACCTGCTGGGAGAAAACTTAGGTAACACCGGTAATTTTATTTCAGCCCTGACGGACGATTCGACACCGCAGGTTGCCTGGGAGAATCGTTTGAAGAATTGCGGCAACTTCGGCTGGGGATACGGGAAAAACGCTCCGGCTTTATTGATCGGTGCCCTGGCTCTTCTATACTGTGAGTCGGAACTGGCCCGGCGGTTCATCAACGTTCTGCTGATTCAGGTCCGTACCAGTGCCGCAATAAATAATCCGGTATATCTTACATACATATTCCTTGAAACACGTAAGAAATGGCTGAACAGTTCTCCAAAGGAAAGCCTTCGGCTATTACTCGACACCACCAGCCGGTTCACCTATGCCGAAGCCTTCAAAGCCTATGCCTATAACCCGAACCGGATGCAGGACGTTCTGGATAAAGAAGATATTATCAGCCACCAGTCTCTGGCACTGGACTTGCTAAACAGCGGCGACCTCTCGATCGAAGAGACACAGAACTGGCTCGACATGATTTACGGAACTTGTAAAACAACGGACGTCCAACCGTTGCTCGGGTTATTATCCAACAAATCGAAGATACTCCGCAAGACTGCCGAAGAGTTGATTAACCTCCATGAAGAAGCAACCCGTCCGTTGCTGGAATCGGGATTATCCAAACTGAAAGGAGATGCCCTGGCAGCCGGTAAACGAATCATCAAACGCTGGGACAACGAACGGAAATTCGGTGCAGACTTTACCTTTACCAAAGAAAGCGTCGTCGAATATTGCAACGACAACTTCGACAAGGATAATCAGAAATTCATTGCCTGGATACCCGAAGACATGTTCACCGACGTACGCTTTGCCGACATGACCGAAAAAGCGCCCGCCATCGTCACCCGTTATATCCTCTCCGAATATCTCTGTCTGGAAGAAGCCTACAAAATAAAGGCTTGCGATAAAATAACGGAGCAGTTGCATACTCCGGACTTCCAGCAAATGATGGAGAACATTTATCTGTTCTGGAAAGAGAACGGAGCGGAAGCTAAAAAGAAAATGATCATGGTCCCGTATTGCATCTACGGTTCCGACACACAGATACTCCGCCTCAAAACGCAGTTGAAAGACTGGGCCGAGGCTTCACGTGGTGCTATCGCCGCCTTTGTGGTCAACGCCATCGCCATGAACGGAGGAAGCGTTGCACTGGTCATGATAGACGGCATCTCTGTCAAGTTCCCCAATAATCAGGTCAAAAATGCCGCCAAGGCAGCCTTCTCTTTTGCAGCCAAAGCATTGGAAATACCGGAGGATGAACTCTCCGACAAGATTGTCCCCACCCTGGGCTTCAATAAGGAAGGAGAAAAGATTCTCGATTACGGTCCGCGAAACTTCACAATAACCTTGATGCCCGACTTCTCACTTTCTATCTTCGACAACGAAAAACAGAAAGCCATCAAGTCGATGCCTGCTCCCGGAGCCAATGACGACGCAGTGAAAGCGACGGCCGCCAAAAAGGAATTCTCCGAACTGAAAAAACAAATCAAGGCCACCGTACAGTCACAAACCAACCGTTTGGAAAAGGTACTGATGAACGGACGTCGCTGGACAGCCGGTTCCTGGAACACCCTCTTTGTAGAGAACCCGATTATGCACCGTTTTGCAACCGCCCTGATATGGGGTGTGTATGACGGAGACAAACTGACCGGAACGTTTCGTTATATGGAAGACGGCACATTCAATACAGTAGATGAAGAGGAATATACGCTGCCCGAAAAAGCTGCTATCACCCTCGTCCATCCCATCGAGCTGGAGGAAGAAGTTCTTGCAGGCTGGAAGGAGCAACTGGATGATTATGAAATTGTGCAGCCCATCCCGCAACTAACCGCTCCCATAATTGTTTTAGGAGAAAAGGAGACGGACGGAAATAAGATAACCCGTTACAACGGCCTGACCGTCAAGTCAGGAAAGATAAGCGGTATGGCAAAGAAACACAACATGGTTCGCGGAGAGGTATGGGATGCCGGCAGCTACACTTGTTATCATCTGGTAGACAAATACCTGAATATGGCCGCCCTGCTGAACTTCGAATATATGTACATGGGCCAGGAATATAATGACGACGTGACACTCGGAGATGTCATCCTCTACCGCCTGGGAGAAGACCAGACGACCGACGACGAACCGAAAAACAACGCAATCCTCTCGCCCGAAAGTGTTCCGGCCCGCTTCCTGAGCAGTGTATTGGGTATTTTTGATGTATTGAAAGAAGAATAAAAAGGATATGAAGAAAAAGCAACAACCGGATTTAGCAGCATTATTCGACAGCTATTGCGAAGCATATACAGCATCCGACTGGCAGGTTCTGAAAACATTTCAGGAGATGCCGCTCGACGACATAATCCGTAAGAACAAACAGGCAGCATACGATTATTTATATAGTGATGTCGCTTTGAAAAAGAGACTGATCTGGTTGAATAAGCTGTTTTCCGATTGCGGCTTGAGAGACTATGAGCAGTTACTGGGATTACTGAAGGAAAACTCCAAACTAATCCGCAGAAACATCGAAAAGATTATCCTCGACAAAGAGAAGAAAACCCGCAATTTACTGGAACAACTGTATCCGGAACTGGACGAGGATTCGCAGAACTGGACCCGGCAGTTATTCAAATACTGGGATAACGCACATGCCTCAGCCAGTAAAATCAAATTCAGAAACAAACAGGCTGTTATCGACTATTGCAGCAAACATATCGAGCTCTATTGCACGCAACAAATAGCCTGGTTACCGCAGAAGCCTTATACGAGAATCCATTGGGCAAACGAAACCGATGTAGACGAGTTTGTGCCGCGCCATGTGCTCCGTTATGTATTAAGCGAACATATGGCACTCACCCAAATCACCCGGCTGCATGCCTGTGATGCGATTGTCCCTTTCGTCGATGAAAAAGAATGGCAGGCGGCCCTGGAAGAACTGTTCCGGTATTGGTTGGCAGACAGTGCGGAGGCCAACAGGAGGATGCTTCTGCTTCCTTATTGTTTCTACGGGGCAGAATGGCAGATAGCCCAATTAGCACCCCTGATAAAGTCATGGTCTAAAGCCTCCCGCAAACAACTTGTCGGCCTCACGATGAAGTTGCTGGGATTGAAGGCTAGTCCTAACGCGCTTATCATACTCAACGACTGGATGGAGACTGCTCCCTACGGCATGTACAAACGTGCTGCCTGGGAAGCATTCCGGCAAGCCGCCATCCGGAAAGGCCTGTCGATAGAAGAACTCGCCGACCAAATCATCCCCGACTTCGGTTTTAACCGCCAGGGAGAAAAGAGGGTGGATTATGGCACACGTACTTTCCGGGTAACTTTGATGCCCGACTTCAGCATATCCGTACTTGATCTTGATAAGCAGAAAGTAAGCAAGTCACTTCCCGCCCCTTTAAAGAGCGATGATCGGGAGAAAGCTGAAAATGCCAGAGCCGAACAGGCCAGCCTGAAGAAACGGGTTAAGACGCAGACCAATATTCAGAAAAAACGGCTGGAACAGTCGCTCAAGAACGGACGGACCTGGCCCAAAGAGGCCTGGCTGGCAACCTTTATAGAGAATCCGGTCATGCGGTATATAGCAACCGGACTTATCTGGGGCGTTTATAAGGAAGGGAAACTCCAGGATTCTTTCCGTTACCTGGAAGACGGCACGTTCACAACTGCCGACGAAAAAGAATTCCTTCTCCCGGACAACGCAGTCATTTCCCTCGTGCATCCGATTGACTTGCCCGATGAAACGCTGGCTGGCTGGAAAGAGCAACTGGACGATTACGAGCTTATTCCTTTCATTCCCCAACTGAGCGCACCGGTCCATCGTCTGACCGAAACGGAAAAGCAGGGAGATACCCTTCTTCGTTATTCAGGGAAAAAAGTCTATCTCAGCAACATTTACGAGTTTGAAACGGCAGATATAACCACCCGGATAGAAAACAACACGCTTCATATCATAGACCGGTCTCTCAATGTGGTGGCACAGCTTTCATTTGTTTACGAAGAAAGTGATTGTTTCCTGAAAGAGTTATACTTCTCATCCGTGGAAGAAGGGGAAGATATAAACACCATACAGTTGCCCAAAGAGGAAAGGCTACCGTTATCGTCTATCCCCGAACGCTTTATCAGCACTCTGCTGGATATACTGAATCGTGCCTTTCCGCTGAATGAATAATCGAATAAAACAAATACAGCACTTACATATATTATATGGATAACAAAATTCAGAAACCATTGATGGAGATGCGCTATGCCGACGAGCTTGCCGCACTCCGCAAACAAGATACAGGAGCCAAGCCTGCAAACTGGCAACTCTCTCCCCGTGCAGTCCGTGCCTTTATCCTCGGCCAAAGCGAACCGATAGAACTGGACGGACGGCTGGTCACCATCACCCCGAAGTTCTTCGGCGATGACGCCCTGGTTGAACGTGCCATCATCACCCTGGCCGGTAACCGGGGATTAATGTTGGTTGGCGAACCGGGCACGGCAAAGACCATGTTAAGCGAACTGCTTTCTGCCGCTATCTGCGGCATCAGTACCAATACAGTACAAGGTACGGCCGGAACCAGCGAAGACAATATCAAATATTCCTGGAACTATGCCCTTTTGCTTGCCAAAGGACCGATCAAGGAAGCCCTTGTCCCCTCTCCCGTCTATATCGGCATGAAACGGGGAATCATCACACGCTTCGAAGAAATTACCCGCTGCCCGCTGGAAATACAGGACAGCCTGATCAGTATTATGAGCGACCGGGTATTGAATATACCCGAACTGGGAGAAGAAGGATTGCTCTTCGCCTCATCCGGATTCAATGTGATAGCAACCGCCAATACCCGCGACAAAGGGATTAACGAAATGAGTAGTGCCCTGAAACGCCGTTTCAACTTCGAGACAGTCGAACCGATACGCAGCGTAGCATTGGAAAGCCGCATCATCACCGACCAATGCCAGGGAATGCTGGCTGCCAACGGATTGGAAATGCCGGTGCAGGAAGAGGTTGTCGACATTCTTGCCTCCACCTTCAACGAACTACGCAACGGAACCTCCTTCGAGAAAGCCAAGATACAGAAGATGTCGGGCGTAATGAGTACAGCCGAGGCCGTATCCGTTTATTACCAGTCCGCCCTGGACGGATATTATTACGGAGACGGAAGCGTAAGCATGCGTTCCCTGGTACAAAACCTGTTGGGTGCCGTCATGAAAGAAAACAAAGACGATTTGCCCAAACTGAAAGATTACTTTAACGGCGTAGTCCGGCTGAAAGCCGAAAGACAAGGAGGAAAATGGAAGGAATATTACGACAACCGGACCTGGCTGAAATAGAGCACCTCTTCGCTACCAGTTTCAATATGGACGGACAAGTGGTGTACTTTCCGGTACGTCACCACTCCCCTGCCTGTGCGCTGCATCTGCAACGTACAATCGACAGTTTCCGTCCGGAACTGATCCTGATAGAAGGGCCTTCGGATTCGGCACAACTGTTGCCTTACATAGCCGACGAAGAATCGGTTCCGCCTTTTTGCATCTATTACAGTTACGATGACAAGGAGGGAAAAGTAAGTGAAGAAAAAGAGAAGTATCGCGCTTACTATCCATTCCTCTCTTATTCGCCGGAGCTGGTCGCTATCCGTGAAGGGGCACGTCGCAACATACCGACCCGTTTTATAGACCTGCCCTATGCACTTCGACTGATAAATAAAATAGAGGAAGAGCCGCAGACACAGTTCTATTATAATGAGAATAAGGAATACGAAGTAAATACCTATACAGCCATGATTGCCCGCAAAGCCGGATGCCGCAGCTTTGCGGAATTTTGGGAAAGCCGCTTCGAACTGGATGCCGGAAAAATGAAAACACACGACTTCGTGCGCAATGTTTTTCATCTCGGTTATTTCATGCGGCTGGCAACACCCGGCAACGAAATGTCCCTGAAAGAAGACCGGCAACGGGAAACTTATATGGCAGCAGAAATACGGGAAGCAATCCCCAACCATCAGAAAATACTGGTAGTGGCAGGTGCTTTCCATATCGCCGGCTTAATGGATGAGTTGCAATCAGACCGGAAACAATCGCTGAAATCAGGCAACCCGGAGCACGTCGCTTCTTATCTGATGCCTTACACATTTAAGGAAGCCGACAGTAAAAGCGGTTATGCCGCCGGTATGCCCTTCCCCGCTTTCTACCAGGAAGTCTGGGAAAAGATGGAAAAACAAAAGAAAGACCCGTTTGCTTCGACCGTTCTCGAATATATTATAAAGACGGCCCGTTATGCCCGTAAAACACAGATAATCTCCCTGCCCGATGAGATTAATGCCTTGAATATGGCACGTTCGCTGGCTATATTGAGAGGCAAACAGAGTGCCGGCGTATATGAATTGCTGGATGGTGTACGAAGTTGTTTTGTGAAAGGCGACCTGAATGCGACTTCGACTTTCGAAGTGGATTTCCTGTATCGTCTTCTCTCCGGGATGGGTGCCGGAAAGATTGCGGCCAACGATTGCATCCCGCCTGTGGTCCGTGAGTTTCGTTCCTTATGTTCGCTTCACCGGTTAAAGACATCGACTATCGAACGGCAGGAAGTAACGCTCGACATCATTAAGAATCCGGCCCATTACAGGAAAAGCCGTTTCCTTCACCAGATGGAGTTTTTGGAGACAGGTTTCGCCACCCTTCAGTCTGGTCCCGATTATGTGAACCAGAAGAACAAAAACCTGGTACGGGAACAATGGATATGCCGTTACGGCACAGGCGTTGAAACCCGTTTGATTGACCTGTCCGTCTACGGGGCGACACTCTCGCAGGTTTGCAACTCGCTCATCGAAAAGAATTTTAAAGACAGCATGACGGCAGAAGAGCTGGGCAAACTGCTCATTTCCGTTCAGGTGATGGGGATAGAAGGCTTTTATTCCCGGTATGAAGACACTGTCCGGCTGGTAGTGGAAAGCGAAGGGAATTTTATCAGCCTCTGCAAACTTATCAACAGCCTGTTATACCTCACCAATATGCAGCAATTGATGGACGGAACTATCCAGCCGGTCATTGCCGGATTGGCACGAACCGCGTTCAATGGAGCAGTCGTACTGATTCCGTCACTGAAAAGCACAACGGAAGAAGAAGAACAGGAAATCTGTGAACAGATGCGCAATCTCTACAGTTTCACCATGGATACGAAAGACTGGTTCGATACCGCCGCTTTCCTGTCTGCCGTAGAGAAAATATTGAACGATAGTTTCAGCAACAGCCGCCTCTTCGGCCTCTGCCTTGCTATACATTATAAAGAAGGACAAACCGGACAGGCTGTTTTCTGCCGGCAGATAGCCGCCTACCTCGAAAGCAGCATCACGCATCCTGAGCAGGCGGCCTCCTTTATCTGCGGCCTGTTTCTGATTGCCCGCGATGTGTTATTTACCGACCCGCATATTCTGGAAGCGATAGACCGGGTTATCGCCAATGCCGACCAGGAGACTTTCCTGACTATTCTGCCCAACCTGCGTTATGCCTTCACCGGCTTTCTCCCGGCAGAAGTCAACCGCCTGGGACAACAGGTTGCGGAATATCATCAGATAGCGGAAACCCGCTTAACAGGAAGTATCACTGTTTCACAACAGGAAATCACCGAAGCTATGCGCCTGGATAAACTGGCGGCAGAAGCACTAAAAACATGGAGAATCATCGAATGGACAAGCACGAAATAGTCAACCGCTGGCGGCTTATATTGGGAGACTTTGCCGAAAACAGCCTGCCCCTCGACCCGGAGAACGCAGAACTGGACGGTACGCTTTATTTCCTATACAACCGCGAATATACCGATGAACAGGGAATACGGAACGACTTCCCCAACTGGGGAGGCCGTGGCGGCTCCATGCTGACCGTCCCCGGATGGCTGAAAAAAGTAAAGAAGCTGTTCCCCAGAAAGACCGTCGAAATCATGCAGAAACAGGCTTTGGATAAATATAACCTTACCCAACTGCTGACCGACGAATCTGTCCTGAGCCAACTCGAACCGAATATCGGACTGCTGAAAAATATCCTGACGTTCCGCAACATGATGCCGGAACATGTCAGAAAGCTGGCTTATTCAATCGTGGAACAGGTCATAAAAGAGATTCAAAAGAAGCTGGAAATAAATGTACGCAAAGCCTTCTACGGAAAGAAACTTCCGCATACCAATTCCAGCTACAAAATATTCCGGAACTTCGATTTCAAGCAGACCATCGAAAAGAATCTGAAAAACTACAGCCGCGAACACGGAACAATTATCCCCGACCGCCTGTATTTCAACCAGAACATACGTCGTTACAATCCCTGGCATATCGTCATCCTGGTAGATGAGAGCGGCAGCATGCTCGATTCGGTAATCTATACGGCTGTCATGGCCTCCATCTTTGCCAAAATGCCGTTTCTTTCGGTCAAGCTGGCGATATTCGACACATCGGTCGTCGATTTGAGCGAACATCTCGACGATCCGGTCGGTATCCTGATGAAAGTACAGCTGGGTGGCGGAACGGATATACATAAAGCGCTGGAATATGGAAAGAAACTAATCTCCGCGCCACAAAAAACAATAGTAGTACTGGTAAGCGACCTTTACGACGGGAACAACTATAGTTATATGTTCCGCTCCTGCCGCGACATCATCGAAGCAGGAAGTAAGTTGTTCGTATTGCCGGCACTCGACTACTCCGGTGCTCCCTGTTATGATGTCCGTGCCGCACGGACCATTGCCGGCATGGGTGCCGATGTAGCCGCAATAACCCCTGAAGAGTTAGCAGAATGGATAGGAAAGATTATATCATAAATGGAGACGGATGCCACGCTTCCGCCGGACAGTTCGTCCCTTTTGCCAACGAAGCCTTCCTGGTTACGCTGGCAAACAAAGGTCTATATAAACGTGCCCTGAAAGACCTGGAAACGACCGGACAAATCGCCCTGACGGCTACAGGCAGCAATCTACAGGTCCAACTGGACAACATTACCGTCTGCCTCGCTTCCAATGTATCCCAAAGCACATGCAGCTGTCCTTCCAAAACTGTCTGCAAGCATATCCTGATGGGAATACTTGCCGCAGCCGGTTATGCTGCAACCGCAGAAGACGATAAAGACGCCGTGCCGGAAACGTCTTCGGAGCTGCCATCTTCCGCCCCCTGGGAGAAATTGATAAATGCAGACCTTACGCAACTTCGCAAACAGGCCGGCAAGAAATTGTTCGAAGACACCCTCCGTCTTATCCAGGATGGCTGGACGGCCGACTTCACGGAAAGCGATATGCTGGAAGCCACTATCAACACCGAAAACATCACGGTCTATTTTCCCAAAGAAGACAGCCTGAACCGTTCCGTCTGCAAATGCGGAGAAAACGGATTGTGCAAACATAAACTGATAGCCATCCTGTCATACCTGAGCCGGCAGGGAATACTATCGTCCGACTCCGCCGGCAACCAGCCGGAACTCTCCCTACTGACGGAGGATACGGTAAAAGTCTTACAGGGAGCTTCCCGCTTCATCCTCGGCATATTGGAAAAAGGCCTGATCAGTTGCGGGGAAAACGAGGCGGAAACAGCCATCCAGTATTCCATCCGCCTGGAAACCTGCGGAATCGGAAATCTGGCCCGCTTATTCCGTTCGCTCTCCTCCGATATCGAAAATATGCTTGCCAAACATGTGGGTTTTCAGCCTCTGACAACTTTTGCCACGCTCTCCCGGTTGTATAACACGCTTACCTTACTCTTACGGAATACACAAAACAACGAGATGCTCGGCAAACTGATTGAAGGGACACGCTCGGATTATTACACCACCCCTATCGGCCATTTCACCGGACTGGGCGCTTATCCCTGGCAAACCCGTTCGGGTTATTTCGGAATTACAGCTTATTTCTTCTATCAGGAGAAAGAGAGTATCTGCACGCTGACATCGAGCATGGCTGATTATTATGAACATACCCAGTCACTCGTTACACCGGAAAACCTGAGGAAACAACTCGAGATGCAAAGCTTTTGGGGGAACAGCGCATCACTGGCCCGGTTATCGATATCCACCCTTACATTGCGCAACTTCAAGCTGAACAGGCAAAACCGCCTCTCATCGTCCTCACAAACACAATGTGAGATAGCAGATAAAGTAACAATCGGTCATCTGAATACATTACTTACGGTTCCGGAGTTATCCGATTTATCCACACGTCCGGACCAACACTACGATTATTTCCGGAAAAAACAACCCGAACAACTGGCTTTAGTCCCTTTCACTCATCTTTCAGAGATACGGTTCAGCTCCTACGAACAGAAACTCTATTTCACCATGACTGACGGTCAGACAGAGACGGAAGGTTCTCTGGCATACAGCGAACTGAACCGTAATGCCATCCGCAAACTGGAACAACTGGGACAACCCTATACAGAAAAGAAACAGCGTTACATGGTCTGCCAGAAACGACCGGACACACTGATTCCAATCAGTATTATCACCGCTTCAGAGATTGATAACTTCTATTTCTAACTTTTTAAAAGCGAACACAATGATCATAAAGAATCTCCTTGCCGAACTGGAACTCCAGCTTTCCGACATTGCCTTCTCCGGCTTGCGCAACATACAACCGGTCACCCTCCAAAAGCTGGAAGACCTCAAACACTGGATGAATGAATTAAATATGTCTGAAGCCATCCGTCTAACAGACCGTTTTATCGATTCAGTCTATGCCTGGCAAGCCGGACAAACAACCCTGGAAACCGTCGCCGCCAATCTATGCGCACTGGAGTTTTATGAAAAGAATTTAGTTAACAATTAATTTTGACATCAAAGGTTTTATTCAAAATATTTCCAACTAATTGTAAGCATATCATACTATATATCTAATAATTTGTTACTTTTGTGGGCGATTTTAAAACGTACACAAAATCTACTAATATCATAAGTCTATGGCAAAGATAACAAAAGAGGAAGCACTTCGGTATCATTCCGAAGGCAAACCCGGAAAGATTGAAGTAATTCCAACAAAACCCTATAGTACACAAACAGATTTATCATTGGCCTATTCTCCCGGTGTGGCAGAGCCTTGCCTGGAAATAGAGAAAGAACCGCTTGATGCCTATAAATATACATCAAAAGGTAATCTGGTAGCCGTTATCTCCAACGGTACTGCTGTTTTGGGACTGGGTAATATCGGAGCGCTTGCCGGCAAACCGGTTATGGAAGGCAAAGGCCTCCTGTTTAAAATCTTCGCAGGAATCGATGTATTCGATATCGAAGTGGACCAGAAAGATCCCGATAAGTTCATCGAAACCGTAAAAGCAATCGCCCCTACTTTCGGCGGTATCAACCTGGAAGATATCAAAGCGCCCGAATGTTTCCAGATTGAACAGCGACTGAAAGCGGAACTGGATATCCCGGTGATGCACGACGACCAGCATGGTACGGCAATCATCTCCGGTGCCGGTCTGCTCAATGCGCTTGAAATAGCCGGAAAGAAGATTGAAGATGTAAAAATCGTTGTCAACGGTGCAGGTGCCGCTTCCATCTCTTGTACGAAACTGTATGTGATGCTGGGAGCCCGCAAGGAAAACATCATCATGTGCGACAAAAGGGGTTATCTCTACGCATCGTACCGATCTGAACGAATCGAAGAAAGAATTTGCTACCACAAGAGATATAAAGACGCTGGAAGAAGCCGTTGTCGGTACAGACGTATTCCTGGGATTGTCTGTTGCCAATGTGCTGACACAAGAGATGGTGCGTTCCATGAACGAAAACCCGATCGTATTCGCTCTGGCTAATCCGAATCCGGAAATTTCATACGCCGATGCAATGGCATCACGCGAAGATATTATTTTCGCAACAGGACGTTCGGACTATCCGAATCAGATCAATAATGTATTAGGATTCCCGTATATCTTCCGCGGAGCATTGGATACACATGCCAAAGCAATCAACGAAGAGATGAAACTGGCCGCCGTACATGCCATCGCCGAACTGGCAAAAGAACCGGTTCCCGATGTGGTCAATGCAGCGTATAAACTGAAACGTACGACTTTCGGACGCGATTATATCCTGCCGAAAGCGCTCGACCCACGGTTGTTGACACGAGTATCGGTTGCTGTTGCCAAGGCAGCTATCGAGTCGGGTGTCTCACGCAAAACAATCACAGACTGGGAAGGCTATGCCAACCATTTGCGTGAAATGATGGGCTACGATAATAAACTGCTCCGTTCCTTCACCGACATGGCAAAAGCAAATCCGAAACGTGTGGTATTTGCCGAAGCCAACCACGTGAACATGCTGAAAGCTGCCGTAGAAGCCAAAGCTGAAGGAATCTGTTATCCGATCCTGTTAGGCAACGAAGAACGTTTGGAAAAAATTGCTGCCGAAGAAAACCTGAGCCTGGAAGGTATCGAAATCGTCAACCTGCGCCACGACCGTGAAGAAGAACGCCGCGACCGCTACGCCCGTATCCTTTCTGAAAAGAGAGCACGCGAAGGCGTTACTTTCTCGGAAGCACGCGAAAAGATGGTCGGCCGGAATGCTTTCGGTATGATGATGGTGGCAACCGGCGATGCGGATGCATTTATCACAGGTGTTTACAGCCGTTATTCGGAAGTGACAAAGTTGGCGGAAGAGATCATCGGTATCCGTCCGACATACGACCATTTCGGTGCCATGAACATTGTAACTTGCAAAAAGGGTACTTTCTTTATGGCAGATACGCTGATTAACCGTCATCCGTCCACAGAAGTCCTGATCGACATTGCCCGCCTGACGCACGATGCGGTGAAGTTCTTCGCGCACGATCCGGTTATCTCGATGGTATCTTATTCAAACTTCGGTTCCGATAAGCAGGGAAGTCCGCTGAAAGTGCACGGTGCTATCGAATACCTTCACAAGAATCATCCGGAAATCGTCGTAGACGGTGAAATGCAGGTAAACTTTGCATTAGACAAGAAGTTGCGTGACGAGATGTATCCGTTCAACAAGCTGAAAGGCAAAGATGTAAACACATTGGTATTCCCGAACCTGAGTTCGGCCAACAGTGCTTACAAACTGTTGCTCGAAATGGGTGTCGTAGAAACCATCGGCCCGATCCAGATGGGATTGAACAAACCGATTCACTTCACCGACGTAGAAAGCTCTACCCGCGACATCCTCAACCTGACAACCGTCGCCGTGGTAGATGCAATCGTACAGGAGCAAATTGAAAAAGGAGAATAAGGAGTTTATTCTTTATAAGAGCAGTGTCAAAATACACTAAATGGCACTGCTCTAATCTTCAGGCAATCCCCAGTAACTCCACCTCAAAGATTAATGTTGAAAATGCAGGAATCGGACCGGAAGCCCGGTTTCCATATCCTACTGTATAAGGGATATAAATGATCCATTTATCCCCCACATGCATTTGTTGAAGTGCAATCTGCCATCCTTCGATAACCTGGTTCAGACGGAAAGCCTCCGGGCAGTTGCGTTCGTATGAATTATCAAATTCGCGCCCATTCATCAGAGTCCCCCGATAATGAACGGAAACAACGTTATCCAACCGGGGAGAAACAGTACCGCTCCCCTGCTCCGTTACTTTATATAATATCCCGCCAGCCAGTTTCTTTACACCTTCCTGTGAAGCTATTTCTTCCAGATACCGCAGATTTTGCTCTTTATATTCCTCTTTCCTGTTCTTTGCCATTTTAGTCATTCTTTCTTTTTCACCGGCAAAGATAAATTATTCTTCAAAAAAGGCCTAAACTTCGTTTAAAACGAATGTGAAGTCCGTTTAAAACGAGCTGAAATTCGTTTAAAACGAGTATGGAGCCCATTTAAAACGAGATTTTACTATCCTGTGAAAATTAGTCCTTTATTAAACCAAGAGTGACTTTTTTGTGTTTATGTGTAGAATCTAAACAAAAAGTTATGCACATAAGTACATGGTGTTATACTATGCTTTGCCTTTTTCTGCCAATGACGCTGATGGCACAGGCTAAGCATAAGTACCTCGATCACGCATTGCCGGAAGCGTGGCAGGAGAATGACAGTAATTTCCAACAAACCCTACCCGTTGATGACAACTGGTGGAGGAATTTCAATGATCCGGTATTGGATTCCCTGATTGATGTGGCCGTGAAGCAGAACTATTCTGTGCAGATGGCTGCCGACCGTATCGCTATGGCGAAAGCCAACCTGCGCATACAACAGGGCAGTTATTCACCGACGCTGGGACTATCGGCGGGATGGAACCGGCAACAAAGCAGCGGCAACACCAGTAGTTTGCCGCAAACAATCACCCAATATGCCGATGCCTCGCTCTCCATGAGCTGGGAAGTCGACGTATTCGGCAGTATCCGTAACCGGGTGAAAGCGCAGAAAGAGAATTTCGCGGCCTCCAAAGAAGAGTACAACGCCGTCATGGTATCGCTTTGTGCACAGGTCGCATCGGCCTATATCAACCTGCGTGAACTGCAACAGGAGGTCGATGTAGTTACCCAAAACTGTCTGTCGCAACAGGCTGTAGTCGAAATCACCCAGAAAAGGTATGAAACCGGCCTGGTGTCGAAGCTGGATGTGGCACAGGCACAATCCGTATATTACAGTACCAAGGCCTCGCTCCCCATGCTGGAAGCAGGTATCATCCAGTACACGAACGCCCTGGCTGTGCTGATGGGACTGTATCCGCAAGACGTTAAAGGACTGATCGACCATCCGCGCCCCCTGCCCGATTACATCGAAACCGTCGGAGTAGGATTCCCTGCCAACCTGTTACTGCGTCGTCCGGATATCCGTTCTGCCGAACGCCAGGTCAACGCCCAGGCCGCGACATTGGGTGCATCCAAATCCGACTGGTGGCCGCAGGTTTTCGTCAAAGGTTCCATCGGATTCGCTTCTCACGACATCGATAAGATAGCCAACCATAACAGCCTGACATATGAAATCGCACCCGCCATCTCCTGGAATTTCTTCCAGGGAGGCAAACTGGCACAGGCAACCCGCCTGGCAAAAGCCCAGTTAGACGAAACAATCAGGCAGTTCAACGAAACCGTCCTCACCTCCGTACAGGAAGTCGATAACGCGATGAGTTCCTATAAAAACTCCATCAAACAAATCGTCGCCCTCCGCGAAGTAGTCAATCAGGGCCAACAAACGCTCGACCTCTCGCTCGACCTCTATAAACAGGGACTGACACCGTTTCAGAATGTACTGGATGCGCAACGCTCGCTGCTGTCGTATGAGAATCAATTGACACAAGCCAAAGGCCAGTCGCTCGTCTATCTGATTCAGCTCTACCAGGCACTGGGCGGAGGCTGGGACGAAGACGGGTATTAAGAAAGGTAGTTTATCAAACTAAAAAACACAAATATGAAAACATCTGTCAGAATCGCCCTGATCGCCTTGTCGGTCCTTATGCTGGCATCGTGCAAAGGGAAAAAGCAACCGGCGGAAACAGCCGCCCCTTCCATCAGCGTGGCAACACCGGAAGTAAAAGACATTACGCTGACAAAAGACTATCCCGGTTATCTGAGTTCGGAATTGACCGTCAATCTGGTGGCCCGGGTAAACGGTTATCTCCGGACCTCCCACCTGGTGGCCGGCAGCAAAGTGAAGAAGGGAGAACTCATCTTCGTGATCGAGCCCGACACTTATCAGGATAATGTAACCCAGGCCGAGGCGGCACTTAAAACCTCCAAAGCGCAACTCGACTATGCCCGCAGCAATTACGAGCGGATGAAAGAAGCCGCCAAAAGTGGAGCCGTCAGCCAGATACAGGTATTGCAGGCCCAATCGACCGCACAGGAAATGGAGGCATCCGTCCGTAACTCGGAAGCCGAACTGAATACGGCACGCACCAACCTCAGCTACTGCTATATCCGTGCCCCGTTCGACGGACGAATCACCCGGGCCACTTACGACATCGGCAATTATATCAACGGAGCGGCGCAGCCCGTCACGCTGGCTACCCTTTATAAAGATGACAAAATGTTCGTCAACTTCAATATAGAAGATAACCAGTTTATGAAAATGATGATTACCGCCGCCCAAAACGATTCGACCGTCAAACTGCCGGAAACAATCGCCGTACATCTGGGAGACAACGGACGGCAAAACTACACCGGACAGTTGGATTATTTCTCTCCCAATGTCGACCTGTCGACCGGAACACTGAACGTCCGTGCCAACCTGGATAACAAGGACGGCGAACTGAAAAGCGGATTATACGTTACCATCACCCTACCCTACAGTGAAAAACGGGATGCTGTCCTGGTACGCGACGCCTCTATCGGCACCGACCAGCTGGGCAAATATCTTTATATCGTAAACGATTCCAATATCGTACGGTACCGTCATATAGAACCGGGACAGTTGGTAGACGACACCTTACGCCAGGTCGTCAGCGGACTTGAACCGAACGAACGTTACGTCACCACCGCTTTATTGAAAGTGCGTGACGGAATGAGTATTACCCCTATAAAATAAGAACGTCATGGTAAAATTCTTTATAAACAGACCCATCTTTGCCACCGTTCTTGCCCTGATTATCGTGGTTGCGGGATTGGTCACACTCAACGTATTACCCATCGCCCAATATCCGGATATCACGCCGCCTACCGTACAGGTTTCGGCCGTTTATCCGGGAGCCGATGCGCAGACGGTTGCACAAACTGTCGGACTGCCGATCGAGCAACAGGTGAACGGTGTGGACGGAATGCTTTATATGAGCTCCAACTCCTCCAGTTCGGGCGCTTACTCACTGACCATCACTTTTGCTGTCGGTACGGACATCGACATGGCAACCGTCATGGTACAGAACCGTGTCAGCATTGCACAAAGCAGTCTGCCGGAAGCAGTAATCGTACAAGGAATCACAACTAAAAAGCAATCATCCAACATCGTGATGATGCTTTCCCTCACCTCCAGGGATTCTCTTTACGACGGACTTTATCTGAGCAACTATGCCAGCCTGAACCTGACCGACCAGCTGGCCCGTCTGCCGGGAGTCGGTTCGGTAAGTGTCATGGGAGCCGGCAACTACAGTATGCGTATCTGGCTCGACCCCGAAGTCATGCGCATCCGCAACCTGACGCCGGACATGGTTTTCCAGGCTATCTCCACACAGAACAGGCAGGTTTCTGCCGGTTATGTAGGGCAGCCAATTGCAGAGGCGAACAATCCTTATCAATACACCCTGACCGTAAAAGGCCGGCTGACTACGCCGGAGGAATTTGGCAATATCATCCTGCGGACAGAGCAAGGCGGTAAAATACTCCGGCTGAAAGATATTGCCCGTATCGAACTGGGCAGCTCCTCCTACAACGTGACTTCACGGTTACGGGGACAACAGGCTGCCGCCATTGCCATCTACCAGCTACCCGGCTCCAACTCGCTGGAAGTATCCAAAGCCGTACGGGCAAAGATGGAAGAGATAGCCTCCACCCTTCCGCAAGGCGTCGAATACGGCGTTACCCTCGACACGACAGAAGTCATCAACGCTTCTATCGACGAAGTGTTGGTGACTTTCCTGGAAACAACAGCCCTGGTTGTCCTGGTTATTTTCCTTTTCCTCCAGAATTTCCGGGCGGTAATCATTCCCTGCCTCAGTATTCCTGTTTCATTGATAGGAACACTGGCTGTCATGGGGGCATTGGGATTCTCGGTCAACACATTAACATTATTCGGATTGATCCTGGCGATTGCCATTGTGGTAGACGACGCAATCATTGTCGTCGAGAACTCGTCGCGATACATGGATACCGGGAAGTATACGGCACGCGAAGCGGTAACAAAAGCAATGAGCGAACTCGTCGGGCCGGTTATCGGTGTCGTATTGGTGCTGTTGGCGGTATTTATCCCCACCACTTTTATTGGCGGCATCTCCGGACAGCTTTACAAACAGTTCGCCCTGACGATTGCTGCCGCAACCGTCCTGAGCGGCATCAACTCATTGACATTGACACCGGCACTCTGCGCCCTGTTCCTGCGCGTCACTAACGACCCGAAGTTTGTCGTCTTCAAAGCCTTCAATAAGGTATACGACAAAACACAGAAAATCTACGATGATGTTGTCGACCGCATGTTGAAACATCAGCTGGTCACATTGATAATCTTCCTGATCGTTTCAGCTACGGCAGCCGTCATGTTCATGCGCTGGCCTTCGACCTTCATCCCGGAAGAAGACGACGGATATTTCATTATCTCCAGCCAGTTGCCGCCGGCCTCGAGCCTGCCACGCACCGAAGCCGTCAGCCAGAAAATCAACAAGATACTGGACACTTATCCGGAAGTCAAAACCTATATGGGAATAAACGGTTTCTCAGTGATGGGAGGCGGCGAACTGTCGAATACCGGTACCTATTTTGTCGTATTGAAGAACTGGAGTGAACGAAAAGGGAAAGGTCATACGGCAGCAGACGTCGTCGCCCGCTTCAACCGGGAAGCCTATGGCATTCAGGAAGCGCAGATATTTGCCCTGGTTCCTCCTGCCATTCCCGGCCTGGGGGCTTCCGGCGGTCTGCAACTACAACTGGAAGACCGCAAGAACCTGGGACCGACCGAAATGCAGCATGCCATACAGACATTGCTGGAAACATACCGTACCAAACCTCAACTTCTGAGTTTATCCAGTATGTATCAGGCGAATGTCCCTCAATACCGTCTGAATATCGACCGCGACAAGGTGCAGTTGCTGGGATTACAGTTGAGCGATGTCTTTTCAACCCTCAGCTATTACATGGGAGCCGCCTATGTAAATGACTTTGTCGAGTTCGGGCGTATCTATCAGGTCAAGATTGAAGCCGGCGGACAGGCGCAGAAGGTCATCGATGATGTTATGCGGTTGAGCCTGGAAAACAGTTCCGGCAAGATGGTTCCTTTCTCCGCTTTTACAGAAGCGAAACAACAATTGGGATTGGACCAGATTAACCTGTATAATATGTATTCTTCTGCTTCCATCACTTGTATTGCCAATCCGAAATACAGTTCGGGAGAAGCCATACAGGCGATGGAAGAACTCATACAGGAACAGCTGGGCGACAATTTCGGTTACGAATGGACCTCCGTCGCCTATCAGGAGACCAAAGCCGGCTCGACCACGATGTTGATATTCGGTATGGCTTTACTGGTGGCCTTCCTGGTTCTTTCGGCACAATATGAAAGTTGGACAAGTCCGCTGGCAGCCATCATGGGATTGCCAATCGCCTTGCTGGGAGCCATTCTCGGTTGTTTCATTATGGGAGTGCCCGTCAGCGTCTACACGCAAATCGGGATTATCCTGCTGATAGCCCTCTCCGCAAAGAACGGTATCCTGATTGTCGAATTTGCCCGCGACTACCGTGCCGCCGGTAATCCGATACGCGAAGCGGCCCTCGAAGCCGGACACGTCCGCCTGCGTCCTATCCTGATGACTTCGTTCGCCTTTGTACTCGGAGTCATGCCGTTGTTGTTTGCCTCCGGAGCAGGAGCAGCCAGCCGTGTATCATTGGGTGCAGCCGTCGTATTCGGTATGGCCATCAATACGATTTTTGCGACCGCCTTTATCCCCAGCTTCTACGAATGGATGCAAACCTTCCAGGAGAAATGGCTGGACAAAGCCTCTCCCAATAAAACTGCAACTAAAGCCTGATGCAGGTCTTTAGATTATAAAAAGAGGATGCGCCAAAAGACTGTAACTTTTCGACGCATCCTCTTATCTATTCTGTTGCGGAATGATCACTCAATGTGATCAGAAAGTAATCCCACACATAGAACTGAGTACTTCCACATCCGATTTATAAATGGTATGTTCCCATCGCCGTCCGGCATTGTACTGGTCAAATTCCTTCAACGACAATTTATCTTCATTAAGGGTTCCGACCTGTTCCGCAGACAGGATCTCTGCATAGACGAACGTACCTTTATCCGGTTCGAGTACAAGCGTATTACGGGGTTGAATGCTCATCGACTTTTCAAAATCATCCAATGCTATAATACGGAATCTTTTCTCCCCGTCTTTATCCGCGATCAGCAAAAGATAGTCTGTTTTATGAGCCGGAGACAAAAAGAGCAGTCCGTCTACCGAATCGATGAATGCCAGTGGAGTATTGGGTTGCGATATTCCTTTTTTCAGATTCGACAGGCCGACCTCGCCATTGGCGAAAACTGCAACCAGGATATCCTCTTTATCTTCCGGATTATACGAGAACAGGACTTTTCCCTCGCCTCCCCAAACACCTATTTTGGGACTGGGAGAACTGGCGATCTTTCCGTTGGCAAACAAAGAAACGAATAAGTGCCCCGGCGTATATCCGTGGTCCGGTTTCTTTATCAGGGGGTTCGTTCGCAAACCGGATGTTTTGCACGCATACGCTTTGTTTTTAGCTTTTCCCTTCTCATTGTCTTTTTTTATCTCGCGCATCGGCGGAAGAACGGTCTCTTCTTTTACCTCTACTTCCGGCAGGAGAAAAATCTCCTGTTGCACATTACTGTCTTGTTGTACCTTAAAAATGTATTCTTTCCGTTCCTCGCTGAAGAATACCGGAAACTCAGGCTTCTTTGGTGTTGAATCCAGTTTCAGTGTACGCCTTTGTTTAACAAACTCGTCCACGTTGCACACCGCCTTTGCCATACTTGAACTGCCTGTTCGGGTATATACAACCCCTTTCACCTTCACCACTTCATTGATCGGCACCACCCTGAAGGCCAATACCATCCTCCCGTCTTCATATTCATAGATCCGGCAACGGATATTTTCCTGATACCGGTTCCGGTCTTCTTCTTTTTCTCCCAACTGGTAAATGATACTTCTGTTGACTTCACGAAGGTAGACATCGCTATCGTTACGGGCAAATTTCAAATCCTCTGCCAACCCGTTCAGATAGCCTTTGTCGTTGACGCCGATATAAAGCGTTCCTCCGTCTGTATTCATGAAAGAGGCGATGACACGGGCCAGGACGACACTCTGATCTTCGCCGGCATTTTTATTGGCATGAATAAAGGCCGATGTCTTAAATTCCTTCTCCATGCCTTCATGCCCGAAGTAGACCGGAACATATGTCTTCTTTTCTTTCCCGGGTTCCTTAAAGCCCAGCAGCAAATTGATGCTTTTATAGATAACCTCCTGCAACTCCGTATCTTTCTCCCTCAGAAAACGAACAATACTGAAATAGCGGGCCAATTCCGAAACAAGCGGGTTCTTGTCCTGCATAAAAGAGTTTAAGAGCGAGAAAGAGTCTTTTTCATACAACGTCTGCATCACCCGTATCACCTGCCGGCACTGTTTCAGATTGCGGCCATAACGGTTTATATCCATGAGCTCCATCTTCTTCAGCAGATCGCGGAACTTTTGTATGTTCGCTTCCGAAAAACGGGTATGATAAGGCTCCGTCATCAGCACTTCTACATTATATATATAGTCGGCACAAAGTTGGTAATAACGAGCCAACGCCTGATTGCCGGTGAAGTTACACAAGAGACTCAATATGTTATATACATTGAACCGTTCGGTAGAATCATCCAGTTCCAAAACCAGCGAATCCACGCAAAAGATCAGTTCGCGCACCAGTTCGATCGTTAATGCCGGGTTATCAGCAAGCGTGCTCTTCACCTCTTTTTCCACTACTTCTTTGCTCTCTTTCATATCGCAAGGAGTAATATTCACATTTTCCAGGCTCAGATCTTTCAGGGCGACGAAAAAAGGGTTATTCTCTTTCTTCTGATCGGTCAATAACACGGAATCGCCGTCTCCTTTATAAATCTCTTTTGTCAGGAATATAAAGAAATCGCGTATATTCTCCAACACGGACCGGTCGAAAGCCGCATGGTCAGGACGAGGCACATGCGACTGCACATTGATCGTATTTTTCAGTTTGTGGGAAAGGAGACCGACATATTCAACCTTAAAGATATCTCCGATCCGGTATTTTTTATGCGAGGTCAAAGCAGTCGTAGCCGTAGCTCCGGACGAAAGCAACCACCAGACTTTCCCATCACGAACTTCGACTACCTTCCCCAGCAATGCTTTCCGCCGTACACATTCCGGATAAATAAATTCATTGAAATCCTGTATCAGGGATAAAAGAATTTCACCTTTCTCCACTTCTTTTATTTTAGCCTGAAACAATTGGTTGACAGAAAACAGATCGGAAAATCCGGGAATCATGCTATAACAGGAATTGATATAGGCAAAAGGCAAACGGGCTTTCATTCCCTGATAAGTTTTGTCGATTATTTCCGCATACATCGACATCGATTCTTTATTAATCGACAAAATACGAATATTTACCCGCTCGTCAGGCGAAGGATAGACAATCCCCGGAAATTCTTCTTCCGACTTCTTCGCAATAAACGCTTCTTCTTCAGGAAACATCTCGACAACCGGTTTGCTGCCCTGCAAAGAAAGAGGAAAATCTTCCGCCAGCTGCTTCCAGTACAACCTGTAATCTTTTATGGTCTTACAGGCATCGAACGAACAGACCGGTTTATCGAATAAGGCCACAAACAACCTGTTATTCAACACAGATACCCGGTCTTTGCGCCCTTTCCATAAAAGGGAAGCATGGGGCAAATGTGTACTGAGCGTAAAACCATCGTTATCGAGTGTCAGCGTATTCGATGCATTGCTATACTGTTGCCACTTAAGTGCCTGCTCAAAAACAGGACAGGCAGCATCTTCAATTGGTATCGTAACGAGTTGTTCCAGCATACGCCTTTCATCATAATCACACAAACTGTCCCAGCGGATTTTACCATTCAGCCGATTCTCTCCGGTTAGCAGCGTATACGATTTATTTTTCAGTACATCACCATAAACAGAAGGGATACGGGATAAATACCGGCAAATACGTGCAGCAATCACCGCCCGGTCAGAATCGGCAACATCTGCCTCTTTCGATACCAGGTAGAGGAAAGCATGTATTTGTATCGCATTCGTAATAACCGGATGGACAGTGTTCCATTCATCCATGTACCATACTTCGGCAGTCTTATCTTCCGCCGCCTGCGCTTTTCTTTTTAACAGGCTGTATAACTCTGCAAGTTCGTTTTTCCCGATTCGCTTGCTTGCTATCAGTTCATTAATCAAACGGACAACCAACATCAAAGCATTCGTCAGAACATCCGTGTCATAGGATAAAAGATATAATATCTGCCGGATTTCTTTTTCTGCATGCCAAAGATTCCCGCTCGCTTTCAACCTGAACAGTATGCTCGCCAGCCGAGATTCGGTCCTTTTATCCAAAATGCATTTACATGCTTCTATTTTCCCTTGCAAATTATCCATCCGCCGAAAGATTTCCTCCCGCTTCTGCTCCACATCATCTTTATAGACAGACTGCAAGTAATCTGATCCTTCACTGATCCACTTAAAAATATCCAAAGCAAGAGTAAACGCTCCGATCGCATTTTTTCTGTCTTTCTGCAAACATTCTGCATGCAGTTCTTCGAAAGCAGCGATTGCCTCTATCCAGGAAACATCATTATTCCGATATAATAGCTGCGCTTTCCTTAATAAAAGATTCGATATATGGTAACTGGACGGACATCTGTTCTTTACAATCCCTATATCCAAAGAGGTGTGAGCTGATATATAATTTACAGTCTTCGTAAAATCAATACGGGTCGATCCTTCCAGTGAAAGATTGTTTTCATATAAAGTGTTTATAGTCAGATCAGTCATATGCGTTATTCTGTTTTTTTAGTTCATATTTTTATTCAAAGCCAACAATTAGGCAAACGCCTTGATTCCTGAAGGCTAAATATACTACAATAATCTGAAAAACCAAATGAGATTGATGATTAATACCAAATCTTTATCAGGCCGGACAACCGTTTGTTGTTTCTCCTGATAAATAACCCTTATCCACGTATCAAAATTACCTATTTGATTTCTGCTGAATAACATTTTACTTTTGTTCAATAATTAAAAACAAAAGCTGTGTCCGTTCGGTTACATTAATATTCAAGGGTAGAATGTCGTCGACTATATACAGATAAAAAATTCATCTATGGAGAACAAGAAACTCACAGCTGCCAACGGTCGTCCCGTAGCAGACAATCAGAACATCCAGACAGTAGGTCCGCGTGGACAAGTGTTATTACAAGATCCGTGGTTTTTGGAGAAACTGGCCCATTTCGACCGCGAAGTTATTCCCGAAAGACGTATGCATGCCAAAGGCTCCGGAGCATTCGGTACTTTCACCGTCACACATGACATTACAAAGTACACAAAAGCAGCAATCTTCAGTGAAGTAGGCAAGCAGACCGAATGTTTCGTCCGCTTCTCCACTGTTGCCGGCGAACGCGGAGCGGCCGATGCCGAACGTGATATCCGCGGCTTTGCCATGAAGTTTTATACGGAAGAAGGTAACTGGGATTTAGTCGGAAACAATACTCCGGTATTTTTCCTGCGCGACCCGCTGAAGTTTCCCGACCTTAACCACGCCATCAAAAGAGATCCGAAAACGAACATGCGCAGTGCAAACAACAACTGGGATTTCTGGACGTTACTTCCTGAAGCATTGCATCAGGTTACCATCACAATGAGCTCACGTGGAATCCCTTACTCCTATCGTCACATGCATGGATTCGGTAGTCATACGTATAGCTTTATCAATGCAAAGAACGAACGTATCTGGGTGAAATTCCACCTGCGGACATTACAGGGAATCAAGAACCTGACAGACCAGGAAGCAGAAGCAATCATCGCCAAAGACCGCGAGTCGCATCAGCGTGATTTGTTTGAAAGCATTGAAAAGGGAGATTTCCCTAAATGGAAATTCCAGATTCAGTTGATGACGGAAGAGCAGGCAGACAACTATCGTATCAATCCGTTCGACCTGACAAAAGTATGGCCGCACGGTGACTTTCCACTGCAAGACGTGGGCATCCTCGAACTGAACCGTAATCCGGAAAACTATTTCGCCGATGTGGAACAAGCCGCATTCAACCCGATAAATACAGTAGAAGGTATCGGCTTCTCTCCCGACAAGATGCTTCAGGGACGCCTTTTCTCTTACGGCGATGCACAACGCTATCGTCTGGGAGTCAACTCCGAACAAATACCGGTAAACAAACCCCGCTGTCCTTTCCATGCTTATCATCGCGATGGAGCTATGCGTGTAGACGGAAACTACGGTGCCGCAAAAGGATACGAACCGAACAGCTACGGCGAATGGCAGGACTCTCCCGAAAAGAAAGAACCGCCTTTGAAAGCGAACGGCGACATCTATAATTATAACGAACGCGAATACGATGACGATTATTACAGCCAGCCGGGTGCTTTATTCCGCCTGATGCCGCCCGACGAACAGCAGGTGTTATTCGAAAACACCGCCCGCCAGATCGGTGGTGCCGAACTGTTCATCCAGCAACGTCACGTACGCAACTGTTACAAAGCCGATCCAGCTTATGGCAAAGGCGTTGCCGATGCGTTAGGCATCAGTCTGGAAGATGCATTGAAAGAAACAAGATAATTACTTGCTAAGGGGTTCCAGTTTCCTGCCTGGGAAACTGGAGTTCCCTCCGCAGGAAATTACCGGACCTCCAACTCTACTACCTCGCCGATCTCCGGAGCAATCAGGTCCAGTGAGTTTCGGGTAGCTGCTTCAAGTTCATTCTTCAACGGTTCGTCCCAGGGATGACGGGCAAGTGCGTATTTGGAATGATGGACAGTGACGAGCCTTTTCGCTTTCAGATCGCGGGCAGCCTCACCCAGGGCAGTCGGCATCAGATGGATATGTTGCCAATCTTCGTTATATTGTCCGTTTTCCAGAATAGCCAGATCAATGTCCGGATATTGGCGGCCGATTTCTTCAAAATGCGTGTCGTAACCGCCGTCACCACCTATATAGACCTTACGTGAAGGAGTTTCAAGCAGGAAAGAAGCCCAAAGAGTTTGGTTGGGAGTCAGTCCGCGTCCTGAGAAATGACGGGCAGGCAGGCAATGAACGGTAAAACCATTGTCCAGCAAGGCGTCTTCCTTCCAATCCAGTTCCACCAGATTCTCTTTGTCATATCCCCAACGCTCGAAATGCTCGCCTACGCCTAAAGGACAGATAACTTTCCGTACCCGTTCTTTCAACTGCACCACTGTCTGATAATCCAAATGATCCCAGTGGTCGTGGCTAATAACCAGGTAGTCAATCTCCGGCATATCCTCCGGTTTATAAATATCCGTGCCTTTAAACGGCTTGTTGACAAAAGATACGGGCGAAGCCATACAGAAAACCGGGTCGACCAGCACACGCTTTCCCGATAACTGGAGCAGATAAGAAGAGTGACCGAACCAGACCATCCAGTCAGAGTCTTCTGGCAAGGTTTTCAGGTCGTTCTTAATTGCCTGCACAGGTTTATCGGGATAAAGTCTTTCCGGTTTTGAAAACAGGAACTTCCACATAGCCCGTAAGCGCCCACCTTCCGAAGTCACCACTTCCGTGAGACGGTGATTTTGGAATGCCCCATCCCTGTACTGGGGCGAACGTTTGATTTTTTCCAGCCGTTCGCCTTTGGGCAGACGTCCGAAACTCGGCTGGTTGACAAATGCAATACCAGCCACCCCCAATACGATCAGTATACCTATAATTATTCCTGCTACCATACGCCACTTACTCTTTTTAATTAAGTTCATAAACCGAGTTCTTTGTTTTTATTGATGATACAAAAATAGAACAATCCGGCGAGGTCGCTGGTAGACGAATTACAGATATAATTACCATTATTACAGTATCTATCCGTTACTCGCCTAATTATATACGGCTAAAGAAATTTTACTTTTTTGTAGGAAACGAAAGAATATGCCAGGTCACCCCGAGACTTATCAGGATCAGCAAGATTTTCACCCAAAGATATTCAATAAGGAAAAGAGAAGTAAGAATGGCAGACAGCCACATCACCGCCACCGAGATAATCTTTGAACGTAGCGGGATTGCTTTGTCTACCAGATAATTTCGGATATACGGTCCGAAATAACGGTTATCCATCGCCCGGTTATATAACTTTTCGGAACTACGGATATAAAACCAGCAGGTAAGTAACCAGAAAGGAGTAGTCGGGAGCAACGGAACAAATATGCCGATTGCTCCCAATATCAGGAAGAAAGAACCCAGTGTTATATAGATAATGCGCCTGGTTTCCTTCATTATTATTCTACTGTATAATCACCGATTTGTTTGAAACCGTTGAGGAAATCTTTTATTTCCATCCGTTTCTTTCCGGCCAGCTGCAATGTCAGGAGACGAATATAACCGTCTTCAACAGCCACATCGACATAACTCTTTGCATCCGTACAGATAGTGCCGGTTGCCAGGTCATGTGAAGCCGGACGCTTTTCCGTCTTATACACTTTCAACGCCATGCGGCTTCCGTCCGGAGCAACCAACTCCGTCCATGCAGCAGGATAAGGAGAGAGTCCGCGGACAAAATCATATATCTTCTTCAACGGTTGATTCCAGTTTATCCGGCAGGTTTCCTTAAATATTTTCGGAGCCGGGCGAAGTTCTGCCGGGTCTTTAAAAAACTCTTCCTGGGGAACGGCATCCACTTTTCCTTCCAGCAGCAAGTCCACCGTTTCCGTCACCAGGCCGGCGCCCATAGTCATCAGGGCATCGTGTACGATTCCGACATTATCCGTATCGGCTATCGGTAAATGTTTCTGACGGATAATCTTGCCGGTATCTATTTCATGTGTCAGGAAAAAGGTGGTCGCACCCGTTTCCGTATCGCCATTAATCACCGCCCAGTTGATGGGAGCCGCCCCGCGATACTGCGGCAGCAAAGACGCATGAAGATTGAATGTTCCGAAACGGGGCATATTCCAGACAACCTCCGGCAGCATGCGAAAGGCGACCACAATCTGCAAATCAGCCTCCAAAGCACGTAACTCAGCGAGGAATGCTTCATCTTTCAACTTCTCCGGCTGCAAGACAGGAAGGTTCTGCGATACGGCATATTTCTTCACCGGACTTGCCTGCAAGACACTTCCGTGACGTCCGACCGGCTTATCCGGCATCGTGATCACTCCTACTACATTATATCCGCCTTCGACCAAGGCTTTCAGGCTCTCCACCGCAAAATCGGGAGTGCCCATATATACAATCCGTAACTCTTTTTTTTCCATCTTTTAATCTCCTGAAAAGTTTTCTACCAATACTTCGCGGTATGAATTAAATATCTTCGATTTCGACATAAAGCCGACATAACGCCCTTCTTCATCCACCACGGGAAGGTTCCAGGCCTTCGTATCATCAAAAATACCCATGATTTGCTCCATCGGTGTCCCGATACATATCTTAGCCGGGGCCGACACCATGAACTTGGATACATGGAACCTGTTATATAACTCCGGACGGAACATAATGTTGCGGATATTATCCAGCAACACGATTCCCAGCAAAACGCCCTTTTCATCGACTACCGGGAACGAGTTACGTCCGCTCTTTGCAATCACTTTCACCATATCTCCCAGCGACATTTCCGGAGAAACGACCTGGAAGTCCTTTTCAATCACGCTATCCGTATTCAGTAAAGTCAGTACGGCGCGGTCTTTATGATGGGTCAGCAATTCGCCTTTCTGTGCCAGACGCATCGAATAGATACTGTGAGGCTCGAACATCAGAATCGTCAGGTACGAACTGATGGAAACAATCATCAACGGCAGGAAAAGGTCGTATCCACCGGTAAGTTCCGCAATCAGGAACACACCGGTAAGCGGTGCATGCATGACGCCCGACATAATTCCTGCCATCCCCAGCAACGCAAAATTCTTCTCAGAAATATACATGGTGAAAGGGAAATAATTGGAAGCATGCGCAAAAAGGAAACCGGAAATACAGCCCAGATACAAGCTCGGTGCAAAGATGCCACCGCATCCCCCGCCGGCATTGGTCGCACTCGAGGCAAACACTTTAGTCAGCAGAATCAAGAACAGGAACACCAGGATTCCCCAGTAAGTATCATTCAAATCATAGAACAAACTCTTATCCATTATATGGGAGAACTGCCCGTTCAGCAACGAACCAATCGTGTCGTAACCTTCACCATACAACGGAGGGAAAAGGAAGATAAGCACACTCAGCATAACACCGCCGAGCAGGAACTTCTTCCAGTACACACCCAACTTGCGGTACATCCCTTCCACCCGGTTCATCACCCGCGTAAAATAAAGGGAAACCAATCCGCAAAAGACGCCCAGCAACAACACGTACGGGATACGTTCTATCTCGAACACTTCTGTCTGCGAGAATTTAAACATCGCTTCCGTCCCCGTAAAAATATAGGAAACCGTCGCCGCCGTCACCGATGAAATCAGCAAAGGCAACACCGATGTCATCGTCAGGTCGAGCAACAAGACCTCGATCACAAAAACCAACCCGGCAATCGGCGCCTTAAAGATACCGGCAATTGCACCTGCCGCACCGCAACCGACCAACAGCATCAACGTCTTCTGCTCCATCCGGAACAGACGTCCGAGATTGGAACCGATAGCCGCTCCCGTCAGCACAATCGGGGCCTCCGCTCCTACCGAACCACCAAACCCGATCGTCACCGAACTGGCAACAATGGAAGTCCAGGTATTATGAGGCTTGATTCGACTTTTACGCTGCGAAATAGCATAGAGGATTTTCGTCACCCCATGGCTGATATCGTCACGCACAATATACTTTACAAACAAACCTGCCAGCAAAATACCGATTACCGGATAAAGCAGGTACAGGTAATTCACCCCGCTCACATCAAAATTTCCGGTAAGCAAATGCTGAATCAGGTGTATCAACTGTTTCAGGATAATCGCAGACGCTGCCGTACATATCCCGACCAGGAAACTGATTACCAGAATAAAATGCTTTTCTTTTATATGCTTGTCCCTCCACAACAGGAACCTGTAAAATAAACCTTCTTTTGCCATTTCAAATACCTTTACCTGTAAATACCGTTCTCACCGTATAAATCAAAATTGTTATATCCAGCACTAACGACATATTTTCATAATATAATATATCATACTTTAAACGCTCTATCATCTTATCGACATCATTGGCATAACCGTATTTCACCATTCCCAATGAAGTAATACCCGGTCTCACATTATGTAACAAATAATAAAAAGGAGCTTTTTTCACAATCTGGTCGATAAAATACTTCCGTTCCGGCCGTGGACCGACGATTGACATATCGCCTTTCAGTACATTCCAGAACTGCGGAAACTCGTCCAGCCGGTATTTCCTCAATATATGGCCGAACGGAGTAATCCGTTTATCCTTCTCCGATGAAAGCAGAGGACCGTTATCTTCCGCATCCACATACATCGTCCGGAACTTATAGATATAAAAAGGTTTCCCCATATATCCAATCCGTTCCTGGCGGAAAAAGACCGGTCCCGGCGAATCTTTCTTCACCCGCCAGGCTATATAAAGGTACATCGGCGAGAGTATCAGCAAGACCAGTACAGAGACCACCTTATCCATCACAAACTTTATATTCTTTTCCACCGCCGACAGGTTATTCTCCGTCACATTTACCAGCGGAATCCCACGGATTGTCTTTATCTTCACCTGCGACAACATGCTCAACTTATCCGCCAGCACCTTGATCGGCAGTTTATAATGATAAAGCGAATACAAAATCGTCAACAGTTTTTTGTTGTCCTCCGTTTCGGCAGCCAGTACCAGTTCATCAATTTTCTTATCTGCCACAACCGAAGCCAATCCGGATAAAGTTCCGGCAACCAGCTCTTTCTCCACTTCCACCGGAGTCGCATCGTCTTCGGGAATAAAACCTGAAATATGGTATCCCATCCGGTACAAATCACCCGCAATGCGGACCGCTTTCTTCCCGGCACCGATAATAAGTACGTTCATTGCCAACTCCCGGCTCTTAATCTTCCGCAAACCGCTCTGTGTAATTGCCAGGCGGGGAATATACGTCAGAAAGAACTGCAATCCGAGAAGGACAAAGAACAACTCATAATAAATATGGAAAGAGCGAGGCAAATCATTCAGCACCACAACAAAGAATATAAATACCACTCCGATTAATGTCGTCACGAACGTAGAGAATAACTCCGTCAGCCTAGACTTACCGAATGGTTTGTTGTAGTAACCCGAAAAATAATATAAGATCAGCCAGAAGAACGGAACGAACAACTGTCCTTTCAGCACCTGCATATACCCCAGATAACTGGTAAAGGAAGTAGCGCCCTCATATACTGCCAATTCTTCATAGCGCAGCCAGTTAAATAAAAACCAGGCTACGGCTGCCGATATAAAATCCGATAATATGTATTTTGCGGCCTCTCTGCTTCTTTTCATTATTATCTGATCACCTGAATAAGACCTCCGGCACCCAATTTAATGATGTTCGACGGTTGTGCCTTGCTCATATCATCCTGGCGGTAGGAAACGATGTAATCCACACCATTCTTTATCGCCTCGGACACTTCAGAGAAATTGGCCGGAGACAATTCCCCGCTCACATTGGCAGAAGTAGAGACCAACGGTTTACGGAAACGCTCACATAACTTATGGGAAAATTCTTCATTAGTAATACGGATACCTACACTGCCATCGTCAGCCAGCAGATTCTTTGCCAGGTTCTTCGCATTCGAATAAATAATTGTCAGCGGCTTATCCGCTACTTCTATCAAATCCCAGGCAATATCCGGAATATCGTTCACGTACATATTTAATTTGGCAGAACTATCCATAAGAACCAGCATAGCCTTATTGTCTGCTCTTCTCTTTAACTCGTACACACGCTGTACGGCATCCTCGTTGGTCGCATCGCAACCGATCCCCCAGATAGTATCTGTCGGATAAAGGATTATACCCCCTTCCTGCATCACTTCGCAGGCTTTTTTAATATCTTCCGTCATTGTTTTTTAGAATATTGTGACAAATATACAGGTTTATTTTCCAACTAACGATATATAGGGGAATAATTATATGTATAGTATACTATATACTTTGTATGCATAAATTCGTACATTTGCATCACAGAGAGTTGAACTCATCCTAAATACGGCTAGATTATGGAGACAAAAAAACGTATACCGATAGGTATCAGCGACTACAAAATGCTGATTGACGAGAACTACTATTATATTGACAAAACGGATTTTATCCGCCAGTTAGTAGAAGAAGGTAGTCTGATTACAATGCTCCCACGCCCACGCCGTTTTGGTAAGACACTCAATCTCTCCATGCTCCGGTATTTCTTCGAACGGACAGAAGGGAATATATACAGGCATCTCTTTAACGGAAAAAAGATCGAACAATGGAAAGATTTTGATCGTTATCAAGGTAAATACCCTGTTATCACATTGACACTGAAAGACTGCAAGGCCGAAACATTTGAAGGAGCACTGGAACGGATAGCCGAGGAAGTACAACAGGAATACATCAGGCATAAATATTTACCGGACAATCCTGATATGGAGAAATCCTATCGCTCCACCTTCGAAATTATTCGTGCCGGCAATCCGACGCAAGTCCAGTTGGAAAGTTCTCTCGGCCTATTGACAGATCTTCTCACAACTCACTGGGGTATTCCGCCTCTGGTATTGCTCGACGAATATGATACGCCAATACATACGGCATTCGATAAAGGATATTACGACACCATGATCGGCTTTATGCGTAACTTTATGTCGAAAGTATTCAAAGACAATACGGATATTTTCAGAGGAGTCATTACCGGCATATTGCGGGTGAGCAAAGAATCCATATTCAGCGGCCTCAACAATATAGCTGTAGACACCATACTCGATAAAAAAATGTGTTCGGCCTTTGGCTTTACTCAGGAAGAAACCGACCAGATGCTGGATGACTACGAGTTATCTTCACATAAGGAAGAAGTACGCCAATGGTACAACGGATATCTTTTTGGCAATCAGGTAATATACAATCCCTGGTCTGTATTAAATTATACTGATAGTAAAGGAAAACTGATCCCTTACTGGGTCAACACCGGTTCTGATGTACTATTACGTCACCTTGTTGCAAATGGTCCTTCTGTGATTCGTCACGGAATTGAGGCGCTGATACAGGGTGAATCAGTTTACAGTACAATAAACGATAAGCTGGCTTTCCCCGATTTACTGGCAAATCCGGTCAATATCTGGTCATTCATGCTGTTCAGCGGATACCTGAAAGCTTCCGAACCAGTCTTACAAAACAACAACCTGATCCGATATACGCTCCAGGTTCCGAATCGGGAAATATCGACCGTATTCTATACGATCATTCAGAACTGGATAAATAACGGTCCGGTCAAGAACGACCGCCTTGAAACAATGTTGCAAGCTCTTGACGAAAATAATATGCCGATCTTCCAGCGACTCCTTAACGACTTTGTAGTCAACACACTGTCCTATTACGACACATCCGGACGTGACCCGGAGAAAGTCTATCAAGCGTTCCTACTCGGAATGCTAGTCAGCAACGGAGCCTACGAAATAAGCAGTAACCGGGAAGCAGGTCTTGGCAGATACGACATTTTGATGCGTCCCCGTGACCTCAGTAAACGGGGCATCATTATGGAACTGAAATTATTCGACCCACTGTATGATGAATCCGTTGAAGAAACACTCTCATCTGCCCTGCGGCAGATAGAAGACAAGCAGTACACTGCCAGCCTCCATGCTGTCGGTATCACAAATGTGCTGGAAATGGCGATCACTTTCGATGGGAAACGAGTTTGGATTAAAACCAAAGAACAGCCTTTGTAAATTTCAAATAAGCATATCTCTCTTACATTTGTTATATATTACATTTATAAGAGATGATTTATGACCTACACATCAATTAAAATCAAACGGCGGAAAACGACGTTGAGGGGAAAGCCGGTATCGCTTTTCGTTCAGTTGATCTGTCACCGCCAGACAAGACGCATTCCGTTGGATATACGGATTTGCGAAGAAGAATGGAATCCCCACAAAGAAAAGTTGCAAATACCGGCAGATACCGGCTCTTCGCGAAACAGCTATCTGCTGAAGGGGAATGAAATGCTCCTGAAAGTCCGCCACAAAATCGGGCTACTCATCATGCAACTGGAAAAACAGGGTGACTACTCCGTTGATGACCTGCTGGTAGCTTACCAAGCACAAAACAGGCCACATACCCTTTCCGGGTATATCGAGTATCGGGCAAAAGAACTTACAGAACAGAAAAAAACAGCCTCCGCTCATCATTGTCGAAGCCTGCGTAACAGTTTCGCCCGTTTTCTCAGCCAGAAAAAAAAGATCGCGGAAAACTTCACGCTACAAGCTATCAACGAACAGATAATAATCGATTATGCCGGGTATCTGGAAGCATTGAAACTCGATCCCAACACCGTCTCTTTCTACCTCCGTGTGTTGCGCTCTATCCTGAACAGGGCGGCAGACGACGGACTGATCGAAAGACATCCATCCCTTTTCCGCAAAGTAAATACCCGGATTGAGAAAACCGAGAAACGCGCCGTTGCCCCGCAGGTAATGCAAAAGATCATGCATCTGGACGACAAACAACTTAAGAACTCGGCAACCCTGCGGATGGCTGTAGACCTTTTCCTGTTTGCTTACTATGCACAAGGCATGGCATTCATCGATATCGCTTACCTGACAAAGAATAACATACGGGGTAAATACCTGGTCTACGTCAGAAGAAAAACCGGACAGACACTAAAGGTAAAGATATTTCCGGTTATGCAGGCCATTATCGAGCGTTACCAGAATGAAAAATGGCCCTACCTGTTTCCTGTACTTAAAACACAGGATGCCTCCTATAAAAAATACGAGAGTGCCCTCCGCCTGCAAAACCTGCGGCTCAAAACTATCGGAGAAATAGTCGGAACCAAGCTGTCCACCTATATTCCCCGGCATACTTGGGCCAGCATGGCGAAAACAAGAGGCATACCGGAAGAACTGATCTCCGAAGGTATGGGACACACTTCCTTGGAAACAACACACATTTACATGACATCATTGGATGATTCCAGAATGGACCGTGTTAATGAATTTGTGATTACGGGAAGAATTTCAAAAGGAAAGAAGTTTTGGAAAGATTCTGTCTCTTGGTAAGAGACGGAAAAGACTGTTTCCATAATTGTTAAAACGTTGCAAATGTAATAACGTTTTTTTAAACCAGCAAAGAAAAAGGCTTATTAATCAACAATGAAGCCTTTACATTCGGCATATCGCCAAATGTTATAACACATTTTAAGGAAAGAACTACATGTTACAAACTTCTTCCCTATGTCCTTTATTTCCCTTTATCTAATCCTTCTACTTATCCTTACTATCTAATTATCAGATGTTTCACAATTGTTTTACAATTTTGGAGGCATTACAACGCTTACAATACCGCATCTTATTCGCCCCTTGTATGGACCTTCACCGATGTATCAAATAACCTCTGGCTTCACCGGAGGCTATTCACAGTCGTCCCCTTCGGTGTCGCTCCGACATCAATGAAATTCGCAAACTACGCCTAAAAAGCACCTTGTTAAACCCTTTTTGTTTTACATGTTGTTTTACTAGGCTACTCCATTTCGAACGATACATACGGCATACGAATTATTTTTCAACACATAACAAATACCTCTTCTCCTCACTTCCGTCTCTTACCAAGAGACGGAAAGACAATTAAGAATATAGCGTGTATAAAAAGTCACCATTTATGTATAAACATTATTGTATTCCCGTATTCCTGTTTCTTCTGTCGTTATGCACATCGTCCCGACTTCACGGGCAGCAAACGGCACTGAAAACAAATCTGCTATTCCTGGCTACCACTACACCGAACGCCGGAGTGGAAATTGCCCTGAACGATCGTCTCACTCTCGACCTCTGGGGAGCCTACAATGCCTGGAAATTTCCCAACGACATGAAACTGAATTTATACCTCATACAACCGGAACTGCGCTACTGGCCCTGTCAAAAGTTTGAAGGACATTTCGTAGGAGTCCACGGTCATTACGGACATTTTAATATAGGACAGATCCCTTTTATCTCCGGTCTGAAAGAACACATACTTCGAGGCGACCTCTATGGCGGTGGGGTAACTTATGGTTATCACTGGGCCGTAGGCGACCGATGGGGATTCGAAGCTATGATCGGTGCCGGATATGTCCGGCTGGACTACACCAAATATCGTTGCGCCGAATGTGCCGAAGCCGTCGGACGCTACACCCGAAGTTACTTCGGGCCTACCCGCATAGGTTTCTCTGTCATCTATTTTCTACGCTAATATCTATCCGTTATGAAACAATATGCTTTACATTATATATATGCCGCCCTGTTCCTGGTTGTAGCTACCGCCGCTACTCCTTCCGCCTGTATGGCACAGGGAATACGTATCATACCCCGTTCCATACAGGTACTGCGCGACAGCCTTCATCTGCATCTGCTAATGGATTTGAACCAGGTAAGTGTCGGCAGCAGCCTGGCAATCACCTTTACACCGGTACTCAGCCACAAGAAACAGCAACTTGATTTACCGGCTGTGGTCATCAGCGGTACACGCCGCGAACGAACCGACCGCCGCGAACGGTTCCTGGAACACAATACGGACGAAACGGCTTTTTATACCCGCCTGCACAACAACCGCCGGACAGATTCCCGGACGGTCGATTACCGCATATCCGTCCCTTTCGCATCCTGGATGCAGCATGCCTCACTCCTGCTCCGGCAGGAAAGCAAGGACTGCTGCGAACACTACCTGCTCGGCACCGACACACTGAAAAAAGACCTCGCATTGGCAATCCGGTCCGCTGGCGCATCTGTGGCACAAATCGCAGTTGCCGCACCGACAACCGGGAAGGCGACAATCAGGCCGGAACAACCGGCCATCCCCCGGAAGACAACTACCGTTACGACTGCTGCGAACGTTACGCTTACGACACCTGCCAGGGTTGTTGCAGCGGAACCGGCTTTCGCTGATATGGTTTCCTGGCTGACACCGATAGCTGCAAACAACGGCAAGAACCGGAACCGTGCCGCCACCCTCTATCTGGACTATCCGCTGGGAAAAGACGATATTTATCCCGATTACAAGAACAACCGCCACGAACTCGATAAGATAGGTAAGCTGGTGACACCCCTGCTCGACAGCGATTTTTCCGAGATCGACGAAATACGTATCTGCGGCTACGCCTCACCCGACGGAAATTACCGCGACAACGAAACACTCTCGGCTACACGTGCCGCACGTTTCTCCGAATATGTGCGCATTACCTATGGATTACCCCGCAGTCTTTTCAGCGTCAGTTCCGTTGCCGAAGACTGGGAAGGCCTGATCGACCTCCTGCAACAGACCAGTCCGCCCTATCGGGAGGCTGCTCTCGACATCATCCGCCGCTACGGCATCTTCAATGGACGCGAAAGGGAATTGATGAACCTGCAAGGCGGTATTCCTTATAAGACCATGCTGCGCGAACTCTTTCCCCGATTGCGCCGTATCGAGGTGACCGTCAGTTACCGCGTGCGAGCCGTCAGTTCCGACGAAGCCGCCGACCTGCTCTATACCCATGCTGACCTGCTCAGTCTCGAAGAAATATATGAAGTGGCGCGTTACTATCGGCCCGGCACCGACCAGTACCGCGAGATTTACGAGATAGCCGCCTACCACTTCCCCGACGACGTGGTGGCAAACATCAATGCCGCCTCCGCCGTGATGCTGACGGGCGACCTGATCTCGGCCTGGGAATATCTGCGCAAGGCAGAAGCCGATCCCCGCGCCTGGAACAATATAGGCGTACTGACCCTGATGGAAGGCAATCCCGAAGGCGCCGCCGTCTGGTTTCGCAAGGCCGTCGGCCTCGAACCGCGCAAGGCACGGGGCAATCTCGAAATAGCTTTGGAAAGGAGCGAACAGCCATGAAAATAAAAGAAATACTAGCCGCCTGCTTATTACTGGCCGCCACCGGATGTACCTTCACGGACGAACCGCAGGTATGCCCTTACAGTACACGCATCGAATACTGGTATGCAGGCAATACCTTTGAAAACGCACTGCCCGCCTATGCGAACAGCCTCCGCCAGTACCTCTTCGACGAAGAGGGTAACCTGCTGGCTACCGACCAAATGCGAGGCGACAGCGTCACCTTCTGGAACGGCGAACTACCGGCCGGACGCTACACCGTCGTTGCCTGGGGAAACCTGGAAAACGAAGAAACAGTAACTGACAGCCGGATGCTCACCGCCAACGGAGGCACGCCGCCAGCCTACCGTGGAAACACCGACCGGCTCTATTACGGCTCCGCCACCTTCGAAACCGTCGACGGCGAAGTCTGCCGCCGGCGCATCTACCTCACCCAGGCGCATGCCCTGCTCAATATCACGGTGGAATGGCGCACCACCGTACTACCGCCCGAAACAGGGATTTTTCGGATGCGGCTGCGTGGGATACACGGATCGTACGGTTTTACACCCGCCTATGAAGAGATACTGATTCCGAACGAGGCGGTCTACACGTTACCGCAAACGCAATCTCCTTTTATCCAGCACGAAACAGTTGCAGCCATGAACTACGACGGCGAAGTTACAGGGCGTTTCGTCACCTTTCGATACACGCCCGACACCCACCAACTGTGGAGCCTCTGGCATAACGATAATATACTGGTACAGGAAATAGACCTCTATAAGTTTTTCAATAAACTGCCTGTCGACCTCAACCGCAGCCTCGAACAGGAGTTCGACCTGCTGATCACCGTCTACGACGACCGTATCGTGGTCAACCAGGTATCGGGCACCGACTGGGACGAAGGCGGTGCCATCGGATAAACAAAAAGTCAATCGAATCACAATATTAACGTGGCACAATGCCACACGAGTATTCATATTAAACTTTTAAAGTCATGAAAATGAAAAGTAACTTATCTGCTTTCGCAGCCTGTAGCCTGGCCGGATTTCTGGCATGGACAGCCTGCACCAGCGAGTACGAGCAACCGCTCGACAAGGAAACCGACGGAGGCATCGACGACCCAACACGCAGGGAAGTAATGCTGACATTGAAAAACAAATTAAGCCTGTCGCCAACAGCGACCAAAGCCGGTGAAATCGCTACCGCCGAAGAGAACACCATCGAAACGCTCGATGTCTACGTGTTCGGCTCCGAAGAGGAAAACGGCACGTACACCTTTCAGGAACGTTTTGCCTACCGCCCCGAAGGCCTGCCGCTACCGGCCGGAGCCACTCCGCTCGAACTGACAGCCATCCCCGGCAAGGACAATAACACGACAGCGAAGCTAACACCTAAAAAAGGGCTTTACATCCGTCTTTACTGCATTGCCAACCAGAAAGAGATGAAAGACCCGGCTAAATTGAGAGATACGACCAATCCCGCCGACCCCGGTACGCCGCTGGTCTTTGCCGACCCGAACCAGACAGTTGCCGACACCCTGTTCGCATCCCTGGTAACGACAGCTGCCGACGAAAGCGGTTCGTCGGTCGTGATCTCCCAACCGGGCCGTCCTACCGAACAGGAATTTCTGACCTACCGCACTCCCTTTATCGACCCGGCATTGGCGGCCGATACCCTGGTCACTCCGTTGCCGATGAGCGGCGCACTGACCGTACCGGTCGATCTGACCGACCTTGCCGTCTCTACGCGCTACACCACAGGCATCCGGCTGACCCGCATGGTGGCACGTTTCGACATCGTGAACAATGAGAAGCTGTCGAACTTACGGATAACCTCCGTCTCGATGGAGAACGGACGAAAAGCTACCTCCTTCTTCCCAATCAAAATCTATGGCTCACAGCCTGCCGCAAAAGGTGACCTGATCGTTTATCCCGCCCGCAAGTTTGAAGGGAAAAATGCCAACGAAGGTAACTGTACAGGTGCTTTCTACTCCTGGCCCAGTCCCACCAAAGACCAAGGACATCTGTTACTGAAAGGTATCTACCGTGTCAACAAGACTGACAGTACGGAAGTAACCTACAAGGTCCCGTTTAAAACAGACAACGGCGATAACAGCACGTATCTCGACATTGCCCACAATCACCGTTATACCGTCAATATCATCGATGCCGACCTGTATCAGCTAAAATGTACCCTGACGACAGCCGACTGGGAAGATGACGGCAAAATCGACGACTACGAACCGGACAACACCCCGGGAGATATGAAAATCGATATACCGGACGCATTTCCCGGCAACAAATATATAGCCGATTCAAGCCTGGTCTATATGACCCGGGGAAGCGGAAGCTATTTCAATGTCACAGTCGGCACCAACTCGGAAATCGGAGTAACCAAATCGTACGAAAACGGCAGCACAGACAAAGACTGGCTGAAAATAGAAGCTCCCACGATAACGGATAACCTGACAAAAGCGCTGAGTTCAAAAACGTATGCTTTCAAAATAATAATAAATGACAGCTACAACGGCGAAGATGCCCCGAGAGCAACCGTCACTTTTACTGATAAAGCACAGGGTATAAGCAAAACTATCTATGTGAAAAGACTGAATTCGGATATTAAAGTAGATAACATAACTTTTACGGCAAAAGCCAGTCAGGATACGACGTTTAAAATCAGTTCACCTAACGGTTGTTCCATTTCTAATATCAATTTCGGTGATGGTGATAAATGGTTTGATGTCACGACTGGAACAAATATTACCAGTGGGGACGATAAAGATATAAAGATTAAGCAAATAGCGAACCTAATGACAGTAAGAATGCATCCTGCTGTTATCACTTTCAAAAACGCGAAACCGGAAAACGGAGATAAAACCATTACTGTAACGCCTGTCGGTTCATTTGAAGCTCCATTAACTGAAGCTGTAACAGATACTACTGTGTACATTGGCCAATTAAACAATACTTCAAACTCAGTAAAATACACTGTTTCAGATTCATACATCGGAGGCATCGGTATTACAGGCGACACGGGTAAAGTAACCGTTTCCATGGTCAATAAAGAGATCTCTATTTCAATAAGAAATGCAAAACAAGGAGATGATATAAAAATCGGAATCACGAATGGTACAGATACTTCAAAGGTGTCCATCGTTAATATTAATAATATTGGTGTCAAAAAATACAAGGGTGATGATGTTTGGTGTTACGAAAGTGTATTTATCGCACCCAGGGATACAGCTAAAAATGTAACTTGGCATGAAGCAATGGCAATAAAATGTCCTGATGGATGGAGAATTCCCAACGCAACTGATATGTATAAACTCACCCGTTCTCCCAAAGAACCGGAGCTAAGAACTTCCGTTTTTTCATCTGGTTTTACCTGGACTTCACGGGTTTGGGATGATATTATAGCATATGTTATTGCTACAGTCCAAACTCCGATGCCTGTCGATGGACAACGTGGAAAGGCTAGTTCAGAAAACACATTCGTCCGTTGTGTCGCTGATTAATAAGATATTCATATACAAACAATTTAAAACAATCCAACAATGGCAAACACACTCAAAGGCTGGCTCGCCGACAACACGGTGACCGCCGATCCCAACGACAAAATCCTTGTTCTCGAATCGACCGGCAAGGCCGACAGCAACAAAATCTACGAAGAAATGCTTAACGAAGATACTGGTCTCCGTATAGAAACCATCGTACATGTAACAACCCTCTATGAACGAATCTGCGCCCGCCTGCTGATGAATGGCTGGCAGCTCAATACAGGTCTGTTCTATGCCGTCCCACGCTTTACCGGCGTGGTGGAAGGCGGACGATGGAATCCCGAAAAGAACAGCATCTACGTCGCTTTTAACCAAGATAAGGTAATACGCGAAGAGATCGCCAAAACAATCGTCCATATTCTGGGCGAAAAGGCGGACGTGATGTATATCCTCGAAGTGGAAGACCGCAAAACCAGTCTGAAAGACGGTACCGTTACCCCGGGCCGCAACCTCTTCGTACGGGGCGCGAACCTCAAGGTTATAGGAGACAAGGCAGGTGTGGGCGTCACCTTCACCAATACCGAATCGAAAAACGTCATTACACTCGAAAGCGATATGATCGTCACCAACAAACCGTCGGAGTTGACCTTGCTGGTGCCGGCCGACCTGCCGGATGGTAATTACGAACTGACTATTACCACACAGTTCTGCAACAGCAAATCATTGCTGAAAGAACCGCGCTCGGTAACCGCCAGCGTCCATGCAGGCAACGGCGGTGGCGGTAGCGACCGACCGGAAATAGAGTAACCGGCAGGACAGACCTGCCAGCACAGGCAGTGATGCCCTGCCAGGTCGGGCAGGCCACTCTTGCCCGATAAGGCAAGTTTATACAGACAGGGAGTATCCCTTTCTCCTCTCGAGAGGGGATTAAGGGGGGTGTTAAAGCCAATTACTCCCGTCATTGAAACAATCATTACATTTTAAATTTAAACGAAATGAATATCAAACATTTATTAGTAGCTGTCGCCCTTTGTGGCGCAACCGTCGGATGTACCGACGAAGAAGTCGGCAAGGAATCTCCCCTACAGGGACAGCCCGGCGAAATACAACTGGTCTTCACCGGAAGCGGAGAAAGTGTGGAATACCCTACCAAAGCTATCGCCTCGGAGAAAGAGAACAACATAGACGAACTGGACATTTACATCTTTGCCGCCGCAACGATGACAACAGAGCCCGATGACTGGCATTATCTGGAAACCTGGTCAACCCGGGCAGGAGCCGCGAACTCCTTCACCCTGCAAAATTCAGGTTCCTCCTGGAAAGCATCTATCAAACCGGGCGAATTAAAAGGCTTTCCCTATCTGAAACTCTATTGTGTCGCCAATTTACCAAATGGCAACAGATATAAACTGGATGGCAGTGACGCCGACGCTCTAACCTCCGTCACAACAGACGACAAAGGTATAATTACAGTCCCCGGCACATTGGAGTCGGCTTTTATACCTACTTATACCGCTAAATTGCTGAAAGCCGGCGAAGGTGGTGCCACCTGGCTGAAAACTCCGCTCATTATGCAAGGTAGCAGCGCCACAAAGATCAGTGGTAGCGCTTCGGTAGTCAACATCGAGCTCAAACGCCTCGTAGCCCGTTTCGATATCGACAACACAGCTTTGAAATCGCGCCTGACCATCAACAGCATCACGGTAGCCAATGCCCGCAGCAACGCTCCCCTGTTTGGCGAAGCATTAAAGGAGATAGACAAGGCAGACCGTGCTACTACCCTGATCACTTATGCAGCCGACGACTTCACCAAGCTGTCCGGAGCCAATATGGGTATGACCGAAAGTGCCCTCTACATATATCCGAACATGCCTTCCGACAGCAGTTATCTGATTGTCAGAGGTAAATTCAGAAGTACTGTAGGCGGTGGCGAAAGCCCCGTGACCTATCCGGTCAAAATCACCCGTACCGACAATACCGACCCGAATAATCCGATAACCGAATACGTTCAGATTCTGTCAAACAACCGTTACAAGTTGCACATTACAGACGTAATCAATTCAAGTATACAGGCAACTTTAGAAGTGGAAGACTGGACCTCAGGCGGCGGCGTAGACAACAAACCTGATAACGCTGCACCCGAATTTCTGGGAGACGCTTCACTCAGCATAGTAAATAAAGACGATGATGTGGTCCAGGTACCCGTCGTTATCAATGAGAATCCTTATGTGCTTCGCGTCAATGAAGAAAGCGGACGGTTCAAAATGATGGTTCTCGCTTCCTCCAAAGTGGAAGCCGATATGTCTGTTATGACAAAAACCTACGGAGGTTGGCTGGGAGAACCGACCTATGCCTACGACACAGACACCGTTCCCGGCAAGACGGCAACCTTCCTGACATTCACTTACGCAGATGCTGTCCGCAAAGCCCCGTGCCAGATCACGTTACGCAACACGGCAGCCAACTATGACCCGGCTTTATGGACGACACTGACAGTCTACGGACCGGTAGTTGCTCCTGTATTAAGTGATGCAGGAAAACATTCGGAAGGTAATTCGCTCGATTTGATAAAAACTCCGGCCGAAGCCAATCTTTTCAATGTAAAGGGCAGCCAGGCTCTCGTGGATATTATGTGTATCGAAGGAGTTACGTATAATGAACCTGAGGGTATAAAAATATCTCCGGTAGCGACCGATGGTTTCACAACAACCTATGCCATCCAGATTGCCGACACGACAAAGGCCCGTGCATCTGTCACAACAGATCCGAACATTACCTTCACCAATCAGGCAAACACGATCCAAAATGCGGATACGATCCTGAAGGTAAACCTACTCGACCCGGCAATCACATTTGATATTTCAAGCGATGATAAAACGGCTACCACTATTACTGCCGATACGATTGAAGTGGATACAGATCAGTTAAGCGACGGAACTTTCACCATTAAGGTTAGTAGTTCGCTAGACCCGGTCTTGCCGCAGAATACGGATTGTACCTGGTTGACGATCTCAAAAGTTGCAGCAAATTGGGAAACCGGAACTCATGAATACGTAGAATACACCGTATCGAACCAAACGGATGTAACTGAATTTACCGAATGTAATCTAACATTCACCAACAGATTAATGAACGGACCTAATCTGACAGTCACACTGAAAAAGAAGGAAGCGACAGCCACTCCTTAACAAGTCCGCTTTTCCATTTAATTAACAACAAAATTTAAAGACTCAAATGAACAAAACAGAAATAGTCAACGACCTGGCCGAGCGTCTTTCGCTCCCTAAGACGGAATGTTATCGTTTTCTGCAAGCCTGGCAAACATTGATGACCGAGCGCCTGTCCAAAAGCGATTCACTGATCCTTCAGGGTTTCGGCACTTTCCATCCCTGGAGCCAGACTGCTCGCGAAGGACGAAACCCGCGTACCGGCGAAACCTGCCTGATACGGCCACGCCGCAGCGTAAAATTTAAACCGGGCAAAATGTTACTGCAAAAGTTGAACAATACAGATAAATAAATCTGCATGAACAAATAAAAACCGACCTCTCTTTAAGTTATGAAGGGAAGGCCGGTTTTTTTATTGTTAATATTTCGCCACCCCCACCAAAATTCTCCATTTTAATTTCTAACTTTACGGATTCAAAAATAATAATTTGCCAATAGTCCTATATGCAAATGTGCCAATCCTGGGAATCAGGATTTTATTAAGGTATTATCATTAGCATATTGGCATATTAGTAATTGGCATATTATTTTTAGGGAGATAAAAAGAAAAAAACAATATATAATGATTAACAAATGGAATTTTCAAACCCCGACAGAAGAAGAATTACATAAGAGAGATGCGCTGGCAGCCGAAATCGGTTTCAGCCCGGTCATCTGTCTCCTGCTTGTTCAGAGAGGGATTACGACGGCTGAAGAAGCCAGAAAATTCTTTAAACCCAATCTGAACGATCTGCATGACCCGTTCCTGATGCCGGATATGGATAAGGCGGTGAAACGATTGAACAGAGCCTTGGGCAATAAAGAAAAGATTCTGGTTTACGGCGACTACGATGTAGACGGCACGACTGCCGTATCGCTTGTGTATAAGTATTTAAGACCCTATTCATCGACGTTGGATTATTACATTCCCGACCGCTATGACGAAGGGTATGGCATTTCTTATAAAGGGATTGATTATGCCTCCGACAACGGAGTCACATTAATTATTTCGCTCGACTGCGGAATCAAAGCAATCGAAAAGATTGAGTATGCAAAGACAAAAGGCATTGACTTTATTATCTGCGACCATCACATGCCGGATGATACATTGCCCGATGCCGTTGCGGTGTTGGATGCTAAACGCGTAGATTCCATCTATCCGTACGAGCATCTGTCCGGTTGTGGCGTAGGCTTCAAATTTATGCAGGCTTTTGCCAAAAGCAATAACTTTCCTTTCTCCGAACTGGAGAAATTACTGGAACTGACGGCTGTCAGCATTGCTTCCGATATCGTGCCTATTACGGGAGAAAACCGTATCCTGGCTTATTACGGACTAAAGCAGTTGAACAGTAATCCCAGCCTGGGACTGAAAGGTATCATCGACATCTGCGGACTTACCGGGAAAGAGATAACCATCAGCGACATCGTTTTCAAGATCGGTCCGCGCATCAATGCTTCCGGACGGATGATGAACGGAAAAGAAGCAGTCGACCTGTTGCTCGCCAAAGATGTAGAATCAGCCCGCGAGAAGAGTGAAAACATCAACCAATACAATGACGAACGACGCGAACTCGATAAAAAGATAACCGACGAGGCAAACGCTATCATCGATGAATTCGCCAATATGGAAGACCGGAAAGCAATAATCGTTTACAATCCCGGCTGGCATAAAGGAGTTATCGGAATCGTTGCGTCGCGACTGACAGAGAAATATTACCGTCCGGCAGTTGTGCTGACCAAATCATCCGAACTGATCACCGGTTCTGCCCGCTCGGTTACCGGTTTCGACATTTATAAGGCAATAGAGAACTGCCGTGACTTGCTGGAAAACTTCGGGGGACATACCTATGCCGCCGGCCTTTCCCTGAAAGAAGAAAATCTGGATGAATTTACCGAACGTTTCCTGAAGCTGGCTGCCGACGAGATTATCCCCGAACAGATGATCCCGCAAATCGACATCGACGCCGTTCTCGACCTGAAAGACATCAATACCAAGTTCATGAGCGAACTGAAAAAGATGAATCCTTTCGGTCCGGACAACCAGAAACCGGTATTTTGCTCGCTGAACGTGAAAGATTACGGAACAAGCAAGCTGGTCGGCAAAGAACTGGAACATATCAAGCTGGAACTGATAGACGACAAATCGAACACGCCCATCCATGGCATCGCTTTCGGAATGCACCAGCACAGCCCGCATATTAAAGGGATGAAACCTTTTAATATCTGCTATACGATTGAAGAGAATACATATAACGGTAACACGACCTTGCAACTCATGGTTAAAGACATAAAGGTCGATGACATATGAAGGGAACCGGTGGACGTCTACCATAAGATATTAGAAAAGTATTGGGGATACCCTGCTTTTCGTCCTTTACAGGAAGATATTATTCACTCCGTTTGTGAGGGGAAAGATACACTTGGGCTAATGCCGACAGGGGGAGGTAAGTCGATTACCTTCCAGGTTCCGGCCTTAGCAATGGAAGGAATATGTATTGTCGTAACCCCGTTGATCGCTCTGATGAAAGACCAGGTAGATAACCTGCGCCGGTTGGGGATAAAAGCTACAGCCGTCTATTCGGGCATGACCCGCCAGGAGATTATCGCCCAGCTGGAAAACTGTATCTTCGGTGATTATAAATTCCTGTACGTTTCGCCCGAGCGGTTAGGGACCGATATATTCAAAAGCAAGCTACAGGCAATGAATGTCTGTCTGCTGGTTATCGACGAAAGCCATTGCATTTCGCAATGGGGATACGACTTCCGTCCTTCTTACCTGAGCATCGCCGATATCCGGGAAGAACTTCCCGGTGTGCCGGTTCTTGCTCTGACGGCAACAGCGACTCCGGAGGTAGTGAATGATATCCAGGAACGGCTACATTTCAGGGAAAAGAATGTATTCCGGAAAAGTTTCGTCCGGAAGAACCTGTCCTATATCGTTCGCCAGACGGAAGATAAGATAAATTCATTAATATACATTCTGGGAAAAGTTCCCGGAACGGCTATTGTCTATGTGCGCAACCGGAAACGGACGAAAGAAATAGCAGTCCTGCTTCAGCAAGCCGGCATATCGGCCGATTTCTTTCATGCCGGCCTCAACCGCGACGACAAAAACCTTCGCCAAAGCCGTTGGAAGAATAACGAGTGTCGGGTAATTGTCTCGACCAATGCATTCGGGATGGGTATCGACAAGCCGGACGTACGCCTGGTAGTTCACATGGATATGCCCGGATCGCTGGAAGAGTATTATCAGGAAGCCGGACGAGCCGGACGGGATGAACAGAGGGCTTACGCTGTCGCTTTGTGTTCCAATATAGATTGTACAAAGTTGAAGAAACGACTGGCCGATGAATTTCCGGACAGGGATTTTATCAGCCGGGTGTACGATGCTTTAGGTAATTATTATCAGATAGCAATGGGATTCGGACTGGATACAGTGCACGACTTCTCCCTGGTCGATTTCTGTACAGCCTATAAGTTTTCGCATCTACAAGCACATCATGCCCTTAAGATACTTGAGCTGGCAGGCTACATAGAATATACGGAAGAACAGGAAAATGCTTCTCGTCTGGTATTTACCGCCACACGCGACGAGCTTTACAAATACCTGCATCAGGATAAAAAGACGGATGAGGTTATACAAACGATACTCCGTTCCTACACCGGTTTGTTTTCGGATTACGTATATATTAATGAAGGGCTGATCTCTACCCGTACCGGACTGAGTCAGCAGGAGATTTATGAAGTGCTGGTCGGACTTTCCAAATACCGGATTGTCAATTACATTCCTCATAAGAAAACGCCTCTCATTATCTATACCCGTACCCGGGAGGAGATTAAATATCTGTCTATTCCCCGTTCGGCTTACGAAGAGCGTAAAGAACGTTTTGAAAGCCGTATCAACCGGGTCATGGAATACATCAACGAAAACCGGATATGCCGGAGCCGGATGCTGATCTCTTACTTCGGTGAAAAAGGAACTTCCGATTGCGGTTGTTGCGATGTATGTCTGGCAAAAAACGATTCGGGCCTGAACAACCATACGTTCAATACCATCCGTGACGCATTGAAGGAGGCTTTGACCGACGGTCCGCAGGAGGCTAAGAAACTGACGGAGAACCTACCTTTTCCCGCCGACAAGATCATCACCGTAATCCGCTACCTGGCCGATCACGATGAACATTTTTCGCTGGAAGATGGAATAATAAGCCTTACAAAAATGAACACTATGTCCGATAACGAACAGTAAAAAGTATATCCATAGACTGAACGACAGGCATTTACCTTTATGGCACAGACTTTGTTATTATAGATTCCAAACAATAATAACAAAGTCTTTTATGTATAAGGTCTATCTCAAACAGGCTATGCAGATGCTAAGGCAAAACAAGTTTTTCAGCATCATTTATATAACCGGTACCGGTCTGGCCATTACGATGGTCATGATACTGGCTATACTATATTATTTCCGGACTGGAAATATCGCACCGGAAATCAACCGTGACCGGATGTTAGTCATACAACACGGAAAAATTCTAAATAAAACAGAAGGCCAGGGAAACGGGAGTAGCCGGCTTTCTTATCCGACCATCAAAGAATGCTTTTATTCAATGCAGACTCCGGAGGCTGTCACTGCTATCCTCCCGATCGGAGAACAGACCGAATTCATACAAACCCCGGGAAGTGATGAAGTATACAACGGACTTGTCATGGGTACGGATGTTGCATTCTGGAAAATATTCCAGTTCAGATTCCTTGCCGGAAAACCTTATACGGAAGAAGAGTTTACCTCCGGAATCAGAAAAGCCGTCGTGAGCGAATCACTGGCACGCAGGCTGTTCAATACATCGGATGCAACAGGTAAAACATTTCTACTGAACTTTGAAGAATACCAAGTCTCCGGTGTCGTAGAAGATGTACCTTCCATAGCACAATTCTGTTACGCTGAAATGTGGATACCTTTCACCAACCGTCCTTCACAGATACAGGGAAGTAAATGGTGTGATTTTATCTTAGGTCATATGCAGCTTTATATCCTGGCAAAGAAACCGGGCGACTTTGACGCTATCCGCCGGGAAGCTGAAGAAAATTGCCGGCGCTACAGTGCAAATATTCCACAATACAATTTTGTACTAAACGAACAACCTGACACCGTTCTACGTGCCTGGTTACGCACAGATTCTTTCGCCAGTCCGAAATTCATGAAACTCTTTATACAAATCTTCTCAGTAATATTCCTTCTGCTGTTGGTCCCTTCCATCAATCTGACGGGAATGACTGCATCACGCATGAAAAAGCGCATGGAAGAATTAGGTATCCGTAAAGCGTTCGGAGCCCAGAACAGGACATTGCTTTTGCAGATATTATATGAAAACCTGCTGCTCACATTATTAGGCGGACTGATCGGATTATTGATCTCCTACGGATTGATATTTATGCTGAAAGGATGGTTACTGGGGAATTACGACTGGGACGGCAGTTCACTCACCGCCTCTATCGATCTTTCTCCCGGCATGCTGATCAATCCGGCAATTTTCGGATATACGCTGATCTTCTGCCTGATTTTAAACCTGATGTCTGCTCTCGTTCCTGCCTGGCGTGCACTCAGACGTCCCATTGTCGATGCTTTAAACGATAAATAACAAGAATCATGATACATCATCTTTTAAAACTTTTATGGAAACAACGCCGGCAAAATGCCTGGATTGTAGCTGAATTATTCCTGGTATTCATTCTCTTATGGTATATCATGGACTACTTCACAACGATCGGATATGCCAATTCAGTCGATAGTGCTTACGATATAAAAGACACTTACCAGGTACGGCTCACGACTGTGCCGCAAAGTAGTCCCAACTATATTCACCATGAAAACACGGAAGAGGCAGCTGCCCTATACCTATCTATTATAGAACGTATCCGGCAATATCCACAGGTAGAAAAGGTTTGCCTGACACAAAATAGTAGTCCTTATAACCCCAGTTATATGGATAACCAAATGGGAAAAGACAGTTCGAAAATGGTGCAGTTCCAATATTTACCGGTTACTCCTTCCTATTTCGATGTATTCAGAGTCCGCCCCTTGAACGAAGATAACCAATCTTCTTTAAAAGACGCTTTGACCGAAAAGAACATTGTCATTTCCCGTAAACTGGCTGAAGAACTTTTCCCCGGAGAACAGGCTAAAGGACGTTCTATTTACATGAAGAATGACAATTCATTCCGCATAGGAGGTGTTTGCGGGATATTAAAACGTGACGATTACAGCCGGGAAGAAAGAGCGGCATATTTTATGTTACCAACTTCCTATTTCAAAGAATGGAATGAGCAACAACTCGCCTGGTCGTTAGAAATCAGTATACGGGTAAAACCCGGACTCAACAAACAAAAATTCATAGAAGATTTCCAACGGGATATAAGGGAACAGATAAATATCGGTAATTTCATACTTTCCAAAGTCGACTCTTACGACGACCTGAGAAACAGACTTTATCTTACAAACGGAGTGACGGATGCCATCCGTTACCGGATAGCCTTTATGGCATTCCTGATCTTCAATATATTCCTGGGAATCATCGGCACTTTCTGGTTCCGTAATGAGTACAGGAAATCTGAAATCGGCCTCCGCCTGGCTGTTGGTTCCACACGCCGCCAAATATTGCAAATGATGATCGGAGAAGGCTGGCTGTTATTAAGCCTGGTGGCTATCCCTGCCGCTATCATCTGCATTAATATTGCGAAAATGGAATTGATTGACACGAATGTTATGCCGGTCACTTTCTTCCGCGTCTTTGCCGGTTTGATATCGACTTATCTGCTTATGGCATTCTTTATCACACTGGGAGCCTGGTACCCGGCTTACCTCTCATCTAAAATTGCTCCGGCAGATACATTACGAGCTGAATAAACCTATTTTTCCTTCTTGGAAGGATAGATAAAAAATCAAGGCTGCTCCGGTAAAAACCAGATACAGCCTTGATTTTTTGATTGCTTTTCTTTCAAAAGAAAAGTAATATCTATTTATTTCTTTTCCTTATAATCCTTCCGGTAACTGCACTGTGTCTCGGTCGGGAAATCTTTGGCTACTTTCTGAGTTACCTTTCCGGTTGCAGCCCATTCCGCACCACGCAGTAACAAAACCTGGAAGCCTGTACACTGCATAGCTGTATTATCTTCAACAGTAGCACCGGCATGTCCGAGCATGGTATGGAAGATACGGGCATTTCCGTAATCGACGGTAAAGACAAGCGGTTCTTCACGTCCTGAACCTCCTGTCTCTTTGTCCGAATAAGCCGTATAAAGCAAGTCTCCGATATTACCCGGACCACGCATACGGTCGTATAGTTCATCCTGGGTATGACGCCATTTCAAAGGCAATCCTTTTACAATGGGATGTATTTTATCACGCCCGTTCAACACATATTCATGCTGTTTTCCATGCGAACCGCCCGGACCGGCAGAACTATCCTTGACTAGTTTGCCATCCTGCCAATACACATAAGGACCGGAGTTTTCATCACGTCCTTCCCATCCACCCAAGGCACATATCTTATTAAATTCCGGCCACTTGGAGAAAGCGTTATCTGCCGCATGATAAACGACCACTCCCCCGCCATTTTGCACGAACTCCAGAAAACGCTTGTTTGTTTCTTCCGGCCATGAATCACCGTTATAATCCAACACAACTAATTCATACGGAGCAAAATCAAGCACAAAACCGGACATATCCTGTCCTTGTGAAGGAGACACAGCGAAATCTACGGAGAAACGACCGGAGTTTTCCAGTATTTGCTTTAAAACAACATGGCTAACTTGCCAGTTATGATTGTTTTGCCCGGTAATCAACAACGTCTTGATAGGTTTGCGTGCAGATACCGAACATACACAGAAAAGGGAGAGCAACACAACCAATAGCTTTCCAAAAAATAAATGTTTCATGGTATAAATATGGTTTAAAGATTTGTTTCCACAAATATAGTAATTATTGTATAAATGCCAATAAGTAAGCAACTACCGGCACTAATATATTTATTACTTGAATTTAATAATCCTGATTACCGGATTATCGTCTTCGACAAGTGTCTTTGCAATCTTCATTCCATTCCCGGCCAAACGTTTTCCATGATAAGCCTCTATAACCGTTGATGCCTGAATCATTTCAGCGACCATATTCCGTGCGATATCAGGCGATGCATCCGGCGACCATCTTCCCTGACTCCAAGCCCTTGTATCATATTCTGTATCCAAAATCGGCGTCTTCTTTATTTCACCGGTCTTAAATTCATACATAAACGTTGGGATCGGTCCGCCTTTCAGTGATTTAAAATCTAATAGAAGCGTACCTATCAACATGAACTTATCAGTTGTTAATAAAGGTATCCATATATTCCGAGGTTCAGGAGCATGAGTCGATGGCTTGCGGGTTAATAAGGGTATTAATCCCTTATCCGGGGATAACCGAAACAATGTGTCGGATGAAATATCCGCAATCATTAGATCCGGACCGTAATGCATATTTTGAGGATAATAAATTCCAAAAGGTCTCCACATATTACCCTCCAATGATTGAGCTATTTTGTTTGTATATCTTTTTTCAAAATGAATGTCTAATACAGAAAGCTGGCTACCATCTTTTTTCGAGACAAGACGGTAAGGGGACTTTTTAGTCTTACTTTCACGACCAGGTTCAATTATTACACCTTCATAGATAAGTAGAGATTCATCGTCAAAATTGAAAATACTCATTTCATTATCAAATGTATTTATTTTCAATGTTCGTTTGTAGTCTCCCTTCAGAGAATAAACCTGAATGAATTGGGAACACACATAGATTTCTTCCTTCTTCTCATCTAAAATTGTACCGACATTAATCCATGTATATTCCCGCCCGCTCTGTCCTTTGTGATTGAAATGTGAATAGAGCTTTCCTGTTTTACGATCGAAAACAAATATATCACCCAATCGGGATTCATGGATAAGAATATATTTATCGGTAACAGCGGAAAGTACCGATGAACCACCCAACAAAATTTCATCTGTTGTCTCCAAAGGCACATACTCTATTTCCGCCATATCCTGAAGGCGCAACTTCTTCTGAGGATAGTTTTTTGAGAAATCAAATACCGGTAAGTCGCCTGTCTTCGATTGGGAGCTTACAACCTGGCTTCCCATTATTAAAAGGGATACCAGTAAGATGAGATTGTTTATTTTCATGCTATTTTATTTATAGGACAATGAATCTCTTAAGCTATAGCTAACACGGTGGCAAGGTATTAAGAATATATTGAATGAACAAGTAAAGAATAGCCTAAAAAAGAATGTGTGAGCGATAGAATATCAATAAGTAAGAAGCGTAACGTTGAATTAATAAAGTTTTGCTTACATTTGTTCTTCTATTAGTCTTTAAATAAAAAGAAATCGTGAAAAGGATTGTTATCATCGGGGCGACTTCCGGTATCGGTTACGAAGTGGCAAAGATATATCGTCAACTGGGTTGGCGCGTTGGAGTGGCAGGACGTCGGCTGGAACGGCTGGAAGCATTCAGGGAGCAGGCTCCCGAGCAGACAGAGATACAACAGCTCGACGTGACTGAGGTGGAAGCCGTAGACAAGCTCCACCTGCTAATTGATAAACTGGGAGGCATGGACCTGTTCCTGCTCAGTACCGGTGTCGGCAATCAGAACCGGACTTTGAATCCGGACATTGAACTGGCAACCGTCAATACCAATGCAATCGGTTTTACCCGCATGGTCACTGCCGCTTACCATTATTTCAAGGAACAGGGATGCGGGCATCTGGCCGTTATCAGTTCTATCGCCGGGACTAAAGGTTTGGGAGTAGCGCCCTCCTATTCCGCCACCAAACGTTTCCAGAATACTTATATCGATGCGCTGGCACAGTTGGCCAGGATGGAGAAGTTGCCAATAACTTTTACCGATATACGTCCGGGGTTCGTGAAAACGGCTTTGCTAAAAAATGATAACTATCCGCTACTGATGCGTCCGGAACGGGTAGCACAACGGATTGTACGGGCTTTGAAACGAAAGAAACGGACAGTCATTATCGACTGGCGGTATGTCACACTGGTATTCTTCTGGAAGTTGATTCCCGATTACATCTGGGAACGATTGTCCATTCATAACTGAATTTGTATATTTTTCCTGTAATCCCTACCTTTGCGGCCGATTATTGAAATACTGTGAGGTTGCATCGAGTCCGCAATGACAAAAGAGGCTTTTGACGCAGCCACACCTAAACAAACAGAAGAATGGGATTATTTATAAAGAAACCGTTAGGCGCTTTACAGGCGGAGGCTAATGAGTCGGGTAGTAAAACGCTGAAACGGGTATTAGGCCCCTGGAGTCTGGTCGCGCTGGGTGTAGGGGTTATCATCGGTGCCGGGTTATTCTCTATCACCGGAACCGTTGCTGCCGGATATACCGGTCCGGCCATTACCTTATCATTTGCCATTGCTGCGTTAGGCTGTTGCTTTGCCGGATTATGCTATGCCGAATTTGCATCCATGATACCGGTTGCCGGAAGTGCCTACACCTATTCATATGCCACGATGGGGGAACTGATTGCCTGGATTATCGGCTGGGATTTGGTACTTGAATATACCGTAGCCGCAACGACGGTCAGTATCAGTTGGAGCCGGTATCTGGTCGTATTCCTCGAAGGGGTGGGTATCCATCTGCCACATACGTTGACGGCATGTCCCTGGGACGGAGGGATAGTCAATATACCCGCTTTTCTTATTGTCGTACTGATGAGTATTTTCCTGATACGGGGAACGGAAGGGAGTTCGATTTTCAACGGGATAATTGTCTTCCTCAAGGTTTCGGTCGTATTGGTATTTGTCGCTTTGGGATGGAAATATATCAATACGGAGAATTATGCTCCTTATATTCCGGCGAATACCGGGACGTTAGGTGAATACGGTTTCTCCGGTGTGCTTCGCGGGGCAGCAATCGTTTTCTTCGCTTTCCTTGGATTCGATGCCGTATCGACTGCCGCACAGGAAGCTAAAAACCCGAAACGGGATATGCCGATCGGGATTCTTGTTTCCCTGCTGGTTTGTACTATCCTTTATATGCTTTTCGCTCATGTGATGACCGGAGTGGCACATTACAGCCAGTTCAACGGGCAGGAAGGGATTGCGCCTGTTGCCGTAGCTATTTCACATATGGGACATGCGGATGCCGCCGGGGTCATCCAACCGGATTATCCCTGGCTGAATAAGGCAATCGTACTGGCTATCCTGTTTGGTTACTGTTCGGTGATAATGGTTACGTTGCTCGGACAAAGCCGCGTATTCCTGAGCATGAGCCGCGACGGGTTATTGCCTCCGTTCTTTTCGCATATCAATGAAAAATTCCGCACTCCGGCACGCAGTAACCTGCTTTTCATGTTGTTGGTCGGATTACTGGCGGCCTTCGTACCTGCCCGGGTAGCCGGGGAGATGACGAGTATAGGGACATTATTTGCCTTTACACTGGTTTGTGCAGGCGTATTGGTGGTAAGAAAAACGATGCCGGACGTGCAACGTGCTTTTAAAACGCCGTTCGTTCCGCTTGTACCGGTTCTCGGAATCGTGACTTGTCTCTGCATGATGCTTTTCCTTCCGGCCGACACATGGATTCGCCTGGTACTCTGGATGCTTATCGGATTGGATATTTATGCCTGTTACGGCATTAAACACAGTAAGTTGGAATATATGCAACAACATCGCAAAGGACAGCTTTCGCTGAACATGATAGGTATCACCCTCTCCGTCCTCTGCGTTATCACCGGGTTGTGGCACCAGCAGACAGTGGGTTGGGATGAAAGCAAGGTTTTGCTAATCATCTCCTTTGTATTCGCATTCACACACCTGCCCTTCTATATGATACGGATTTGGAAGAATACGACGCAAGCTTAATGCCAATATGGTCATGAGGATGGACAGGTTCAATTATTATCAGATTCGAGTCATAGCATTTGTTTCTATATGGCACGCAGATGACGCAGATTGGACCATATAGAAACTTTATACACTCTGTATCTTTTCAAATTATTGCTTTCAGCTTTCAGTTGCCGGGAGAGAATATTTTTCAATATATACGGCTGAAGGGATAGAATTGTAAAAAATGTATACGGAAATTCCGGATAAAGTAACTTCCGGCAAAACATAGGACTTTTGTCTTCAAAGCATATATGTTTTGTCATCAAAAGTCCTGACTTAACATTTCAAAACACCTATGCTTTTTGGAGCGGATAACTACCCGCAGACAAACAAATAACTATCGGTTGGCAAACGGGTGCCTATCTGTCGGAATCAAAATCCGGAATGTGGCACCCTTCAGTTGGATTCCTTATTTTTCAAGGATTATATATTCCTGAAGCCTGAAGGATAAAGTTTGAATAGTGTCACTACCGGATAAGAAATCATTGTTTTCTGGTAAAAGTCAGCCGTTTATTCATCGTGAAATTGACGGCGCCATATACGAATAACCCCAGGAACTGCGCCAGGTATTCATTCATATCACCTATCTCCACCATCAACAGCAGGGAGAGAAACTGTAAGCCGTAAGCACAACCGAAAGCGACAAGGAAAAGAGGCACCTCACGTTCAAACTTTCCACTCCGGGAGGAGAATATCCAGTATTTGCTCCAAAAAAAGTTATTAACCAACGCAGCAACATAACCGGCAATGTTCGACCAAAGGTAATTACATCCGACACCCTTCATCAACACCCAAATAACCAGGGCGGTAATAAGAGCATTCAGGGTCCCCACTATGATAAAACGGAATATCCGTACTGATTCTTTCATATCAATCTCCCACAAACTTATCCTGCCTAATCCTTCGACTCGCGTTCCCTGGCTGTGTATAATCCATAACTCTTAATGGAAAAGGCAGCGGCTATTTTAGGCATCTTTTGTTCACTTTATTTATTTTTCAACGACAAATATACGGGATTTTCAAAAGAACAGTACTCAATCCGACAGATTATTCTTCATAAAAAACTTCTCAAAGAACGCATCCCGGTAACTATTCCCTATCGATATTTCATACTTTCCAATAAATACATCATTGTTGTCAAACGAGGCTATATAATTGGAGTTCACGATATAAGACTTGTTCGTTCGCAGAAAAACATCTTTCGGAAGCATCTCATGGATCGACTTCAGATTCATCTTCGTCACAATCCGCTGTTCGGGAGTCTGTATCACGACATAATCCTTCAGTCCCTCGATGAAAAGGATATTTTCCAGCTGTATCCTGAAATAACGCCGTTCCGCTTTCACAAAGATATGACTGGCGGAAACAGACTCCACCTGATTCTTGCTGTTGTCGGTTTTCAGCAGGGAATGATAAGTATGTGCTTTCTGTACCGCCCGTTTGAAACGTTCGATTTCAATCGGTTTCACCAGATAATCTATCGCATCCACCTCATAGCTGTCGAGGGCATACTCCGCATAGGCCGTCACAAAGATGACAAGCGTATCCGACGGAATCATCCGGGCAAACTCCAGTCCGTTCACCCCCGGCATCTTGATATCCAGAAACACCAGGTCCACCGGACTTGCCTGCATAAACTTCCCGGCAGACACGGCATCGCCGAAACTTCCACACAAAGACAACACCGGCGTATCCTGTATCAACAACTGGATTGCCTTACGACCTAGCGGTTCATCATCTACAATGATACAATTCATACTAATCAGTTTTTAAGTTTTAAACGAAGATTGACCGTATATGTTATATCCGTCTCATTTATTTGCAAAGAACAATCCGTATCATACAGAAGTTGCAGGCGGCGGCTGATATTGGCAAGACCTATCCCCCCGTCGACAGGCTTCTCTTTCTGTTCGGCCGGCTTCGAATTGATACAGATAAAGATAAGCTGCTCCTCTTCCGTTTTGAAATAGAGGTGCACATACGACAGTTTCCTGTTATCGTTATTATGTTTCACTGCATTCTCCACAAAAGGGATGAACAATAAAGGTGGAACGATTATATGCGCTGTTTCCCCTTCCGTAGAGATGATGAAATCGAAATTATCACGCCGTATCTTCTCCATATTGAGATAATCGGTCAGGAAACGGATATCGTCCGCCAGATAAACCGTTTCGGAAGTACTGTCTTTCAGTTGATACTTCAACAGGTCTTTCAACTTGGACAGGACATGTACCGCCTCCACCGGATTTTCCTTTATCAGCACATTCGCGTTATTCAGCATATTGAACAGGAAATGCGGGTTTATCTGATTCTTCAACTGTTCCATTTCCGACTGCATCGTCGCATTCTCCAGTTCGTCGATACGCTGGCCGTATTTCACGTAATCCTGGAAAACAATCACCGCCGACGCGCCCGCAATAATCAGGCTTAACTGGATGATGGAAGAGATAAAAAAGAAGGCTGCCAACCAAAACTGATACAGTTTATATTCTCTTTCGATATCTTCCTGCCGCAGCAGATAAGAAAACAAAATAGCCACAGCGATAACCAAAAACACGGAGATGACATACTTCCCCAGCTTATTCTTCAGCAGTAAACGCGGGGTCAATATAAATACGCTCAAATAAATAGGTATAAGTAGTATCAAACTCTGTGCAATACTACTTCTTATCAAAGACTCCTTCCCCTCTATCAAATCCAGATAAAAATTCACGGATATGATCAGCATACTAAGAAAGAACAGCAGGAAATGCCTGAAAATCCTGTAACGGGAATCAACCAGCAGACGCAACAGAAAACCGGATGCATTTATCATAACCTGATACATAAATTCGTTTTACAAAGAGCCCCATCATCCACCGTCTCCAACTTATAAGCGTCTTTGAACAGCAAATCGAGGCGATGCTTCACATCTTCCAGGTCTTCGTTATGCTCTTTCTGCCCGTCCGGCAGTCCCGGAGCAAAACAAATACAAGAGAAAAACAACTTCCGCTCACCTGCCCGGAAACAGAAATAAATATCCATCCGGGACTCTTCCGACGACAACTGCTTTATATAATGAATGGCAAAAGGAATAAACAATAAAGGTGGCACCAGTTTACGGCTGACCTCCCCCTCCTTCGTCACGGTAAAGCTCAGGTTCGCATACTTCATCTTCGCCAGTTCAAGAAAACGCTCGATAAACGATATCTCGGAAATCAGCAGTACCTTCTCCCGCTTCCCGTCGTACAACTGGTAACGGAGCAGCCTGCTCAACTCCATCAACACCTTCGATGCCTGTCCGGGGTTATCGAAGGTCTGCCTGCCCGCCTCATCGAGCATATTAAAAAGGAACTCCGGGTTTATCTGGTCTTTCAAAGATTCCAGTTCAGTTTTCAGGTTCACCTTCTCCAGTTCGTTCTTCCGCTGGTAGAATCCCATCCAATGGCGAAGCAGGATGGTGATGGAAGTGCCGGCAATCAGCAGACCATACAGGAAAAAGTTACTTACAATCTCGACAGCCATTATCCGGTTCTTATAGAAAAAGGAATAATACCCCGGCTCCTGCCCGGAATACCGGTTCAGCCAGTAATCGCTCCCGAAAGAGACTACAATCATAACCAGAATAAGCAGGGACACAATAATGATATACAACACATACCGGTTTTTCAGCAGCAATCCGGGCAACAGGACATACATGTGCAGGTAAATCCCTCCGAGATAAAACGCCAGCAACAGCCCGCTGACATACCCAATCACACCGCCCACCTCATCCAGAAAACCGGCGCAGGTCAAATAAGGCATATTGAACGCCACAAAAGTAAAGAACAGTACCAGCAGCAAATGCCTCCCGAACCTGTACTTCGGAGCTATCAGGAAATCAATCAAAAAGCTGTTATAGGTTCCTTCCGACTTCGGCATAATAGGAGTTTAATTATTTCACAAATAAAGAACAAAGATATACATATCCCCCTCAAAAACCATATTTGACGGCTATACTCGTATAAAAAGCAGGTGAGAAATGCGGGTCATACTCCCTGTCCATCGACTTGAACATCGCTTTTAGCGTGCGGTCATCATAAAAGGCCGCACGGTAAGCGGACAAGCCAACCGTTATCGGAACGGACAGCGACTTCGTGATAGTCAGTTCCGGTTGCAACCCGGTCGTAATATACTGCTGGGTGAATATCTTATCCTTGCCGTCGCGCTCCACGAAAGCAAGCATACCGTTCATTGAACCGACCAGCTTCAGCCGAAGCAACTTATGCAACTGCATCCCGCCCGATATCTCTACCCCGTCCATCATCGAGACATTCACCATATAACGCCCCTCTAGCCGCCAGTCCACAAAAAGAGCCGGAAAAACCATCGGATAACCAAAGCTGGTATTCAGCGCAACCCCCATCCCCAAATCCAGATTATCGCGCAGATGCCAGATAGCCGCCGCCATCCCCACCCCCATCACATGGTCCCAACGGGCATAGGCAAGGCTGCCGGTATTCATAAAAAGCCCCACCCCGGCACTTGCCAGAAGCGACCACCTCTTACTCAACGGACGGATATACGAAACAGCCAGCTGCGCATTGAAGATTTGCGACTCCATATACTCCGACAAGTCCTTGTTATCCATCGAAGCATAGGAAGCGCCCAGACCGACCATCCAGGCTGTCGGGTGGTTGTTTTCATCCATTTTCATGGATACGGGAATGTTCACCCCTCCCTGAATCACCTTCATATCCCCTTTGCCGCCTACCTTTTTATTATCGGCATCCCGGAATCCGGACGAACCGATATATTCAGTCTTCAGCCAGACCTGTGCGCTTGTTTCCCGGCATATAAAAACTCCCGCCAACATCAACCACAACCATACTGTTTTCATATCATGCTTCTTTTTATTATTGAACTCGAAGCAAAACTAGACAAACAGCCGATGCCCGGATATTTTAGTAGACGAAGCGGCAGTAATAATATACCAAACGGGGTTTCAGGTATATTTCCCGGTAAACCAATCCTTGAACTCCCCGACACGCGCCTTGCTTACCAGGATTTTCTCCTGCACAGGGACTTTCAGGTTCACAGACAGGCGTCCGTTAAACCAGAGGTCGATGTCGGATACGGCTTTCCGGGAGATAAGATACTGGCGGTTCACACGGAAGAAAATATCCGGGTTCAGACAGTCGGACAACTCATCGAGCGTCTGCGTAAAAGTATATTCCCGCCCATCGGTAACGACCGCCTTCACAAGCCCGTCATTGATATAGAAGAACAGAATCATATCTACCGACAGCGGAAGCAACTTGTCCCCCTTTACCGGAACCAGGAAATGCGTCTTGTAGCTTTCCTGCCGTTTCAGCACATGAATCAGGCGGCTGTAATCAAATTCCTTTGAAGGTGCCTCCGAACGCAGTTGTTCCAGTTTGCCAATCGCCTTCCGTATGTCGCTCCCGCCAATCGGCTTGAGCAGATAATCGATGCTGTTCACTTTGAAGGCACGCAGGGCATACTCATCGTAGGCCGTCGTGAAAATGATCGGGCAGGAGATATCCACATGTTCGAAAATCTCGAAGGCGGAACCGTCCGCCAGATGAATATCGAGGAATATCAGGTCGGGCATCGCATTGGCACGGAACCAGTCGATACTTTCTGCAATACTATCCAACACGGCCACAACCCCGATATGCGGGGCCGCCTCCGAAAGCAGAGCCGTCAGATTGCGGACGGCCGCTTTTTCATCTTCTATGATAAGTGCATTCATATCAATGGAATAGTTACGATAAATGTATTGTTCTCTTCACGCACCTCGATTTCCTCCTTAAAGAGCAGGTTGTAACGTTTCGCCAGGTTTGCCAGACCGATTTGCAAGCCTCCGCTGGCTGTAAGCTTACGCTGGACGGGATTGCTGACCGTCAGCCGGTTTCCTTCGGTAAAAACCCGGATGACCAACGGATGGCGATTGCTAATCTCATTATGCTTGACAGCGTTTTCAATCAGCAGCTGGACGGACATAGGGGGAAGCTGGCGCCCCCCGGCGGCTTCGTCTATCCGGATATCAAACTCCAGGTTATCTTCATAACGCATCTTCAACAAAAAGATATAGGCAGAGACAAACTCCATCTCCTCCCGCAAGGTGACGCTTTGGGATTCATTCTCCTGCAAGGTGTAACGAAGCACCCGCGACAGTTCCTGCAAATAATCCTGTGCCTTATCGGGCGTTTCGCGGATGAGCGAGCGCAGGGTATTCAGCGAGTTGAACAGCATATGCGGGTTCAGTTGGTTCTTCAGGGCTTCATACTGGTTCACCAGGTTTTCCGTGCGTAGCTGCTGGTTCTCGACCAACACCTGCTGGCTTTTGCGAAGCAGGTGAATCATATAACAACTGCCCGTCACGATACAGGTAATGATAAAATCGCGCAACGGATGCAGGTAATGGTGTACCATCGCATCAATCGCCGGAATATCGAAATGATGATGAAGGAAGACGAAAACCTTTCCCAACAGATTGCTCATCAACCAGGTCAGGACGAAAGACAGCACCATCTTTCCCCACGTGATGCGCGCCGCCGGACGGTTGAACCAGAAGAAGAACGTATTCAGGGCAAAGAGAATCAGCAGCGAAATAAAAGTAAAAAACACTTCATTGGCAACATCGGCCATCCGCATTCCGGGGAAAAGATTGTTCTCCCCGGAATGGTCGAACAGGGATATCAGTTCCGGGAAATGAGTCAGGAACGCCACCACCACGGAAATGACGACGACTGCCAATACATATTTATCTATATTTACTTTCATACCGCAAATATACTTATTTCTTTTCTACACGCGCCGTCACATACATGCCAGGACGAAAACGTTCGTGGTTTCCTTTCACCCGTGCATAGATTTCGAGGGAGCGGTTTACGGCATCGACCTCCTGGCCGACAGACAGCAGTGTAGCATCGAACGTCTGCTTTCCCATGCCGTTCACGCGGAACTGGATGCGGCTGCCCGGGGTAAGGTCGTCGAGGTCTTTCTCGTAGGCGGTCAGGCAAAGGAGGGTTTCGCCTTTGTCGATTACTTCGCAGACAGGTTCGCCGGCATTGATATATTTACCCAGGTTCAAGGTCATCCCGGTCACGTAGCCGTTCAGCGGGGATTTTACCTCCAGGTAAGGACGGATACCGTCTTTGAGCAGGTCGCCGGGCGTAACTCCGAGTATCGTGAGTTGTGCGGCGGCAGCTTCCAGGCGGCTTTTCATCGAAAGGTAATCGGCCTTGCTCTGCTGGAAACGTTTCTGGGAGGCAGCTTCCTGCGAACTCAGACGCTCCTGGCGGTGGTATTCGGCTTCGAGATATTCCGTTTGGGCATGAGCCTCCAGGTAACTTTGCTGCAACAGGATGAAATCTGGGTTTTCGAGGGTGGCGAGGACGGCACCTTTCTTTACATAATCGCCTGGAAGCAGGGGCGTTGAATGGACGGTCCCTCCCATCGTCAGGGTGACGGTGGCATGGCGTTGGGGAGGCACAATCATGGTTCCGTTGAAGGAAGAATGATTCGGCATGGCGGTTGCCGAAGTGACGGCGTCGACACGGATGGTATCGGTGGCAACCACTACCGGTTCGACAGGAGGTGCAACCGGTTCCGGGGTCTGTTCTTTTTCAGTTGTCGTATTGCAGGCGGCTAATAAAAGGACTGCAACAGGAAATAATATTCGTTTCATCAGATGTTTATTTTTAATATATTCTATTTTCTTAAAATATGGCTTCCGGGAGTTCCGACAGCTTGTCTTTTTCTTACCGAGTATACAATTCCAATTCCAGTGCAGAGACATTGTAATTATAGACCGCTTCAATATATCCCCTCCTTATCTCGCGGGCACTGTTCAGGCTCTGGACGAACTGCATAATATCCGTTTCGCTCTCCTTGAATTGTATCTGCGCACTCTTCAGCAGGGCATCCGCTTCCGGGAGCGCACCGGTCGTATAATAACGGATATTTTCTCCCTGTTGGCGAAGCATGGCTTGCAACTCATCGACCTTGTTGTTCAGTTGACGGGCACTCGCTTCCGCTTCCGTCCGGGCAATACCGGCATCTATCCTCGCCTGCTTCGAACGGCTTTGCTGCGGAAAGAACAAGAGCGGGAAGGAAACACCGACCATCCACGAATTCAACCCGTTCAGCGGTGAAATCTTCTGGCGGATATAACCGACCGAAAGTTCGGGGAAGAAACGGCTACGCTCCACGTCCAACAGTGCCTTCTTCTCGTCTGCCAGGCTCCGGAAATAATTCAGATGCGCTTCCGACGGCGCCGCCTCTCCGGTCACACCCGGAAGTAACGCCAGCGTACTGTCGGCCGGAACAACCGGACTGTCGGCATAACACGCCCAGGTGAAACGGCGGACTGCCAGTTGAAGCTCTTCTTCCGCCTGCATCAGCCGGGTACGCAGGTCGGCAGCCAGCGTCGTTGCCATATTGCGCTCCAGCAAAGTGATATCGCCCTGCTCGTAACGGAGTTTTCCCGCCTCCTGCAAACGGACTGCCAGCTCGCTCTCTTCGCGGTAAAGGGAACAAAGGTTTGCCGCATACTGATAATAAGCCCAGGCACGTTTCACCTCTGCCGTTATCTCTTTGCGTACCATGTTGCGATAATATTCGCCCGTCGCCACCTGCTTGCTGACCAGGGCATTTTTATAGAAAGGAGTCAAAAGATTGCCCAACGACTGGGTGACTTCCAACTGGTTGTCACTGCGTGTCCCGCCATTGATTTGCCCCCAGGAATAGGAAAAGGAAGTCGCTCCCGGGTCCCAGGCCTCTCCCCTTGCAGCCCGCGAGCGGTCTATCGCCGCCGAGGCCGTCTTCAAACGGGGATGGTTCTTCATGGCAAGGGCAAGGGCCTCGTCCAGCGTAACGGTTGCCGGGATTGCGTCGGGAACCGCTCCCCCCTCCGCCCATGCCGCCGGTGACAGGACAGCCAGCAGTAGAACCAGGGAGGCAACCTTCGTCCCCCTCCTTTTCCTGAACTTCTTCCACATCAGCGGGAACGAATTAACCATCCGGTAGAAGACCGGAATAATCAGCAGAGTAAGGACGGTCGAAACAATCAACCCGCCAATCACGACAGTCGCCAGCGGACGCTGCACCTCCGCACCTGCCGACCTGGCAATTGCCATCGGGACGAATCCCAGCGAAGCCACCAGTCCCGTCAGGAATACCGGGCGCAACAAATGCGGGCATCCCCGGGCAATAATCCGGTTCGTACTCATAGTATATCTGTTTCTTTTACGTAAGTCATTGAAATGATTAATCATCAGGATACCATTCAGCACCGCCACCCCGAACAAGGCAATAAAGCCGACCCCGGCAGAAATACTGAAAGGCAACCCGCGCAGCCAAAGCGCCACAATCCCCCCTATCAGCGACAAGGGCACGGTCGAAAAGACCACCAGCGTATAAGTCACGCTCTTGAAAGCGAAGAACAGCAGCAGCAAAATCAACGCCAGCGCAACAGGAATCACGACCAGCAAGGTATTGATGGCATTTTGCAGGTTCTCGAACTGCCCGCCGTATTCGAAATAATAACCGGGCTTCAGCTTGATATTCTTTTCCAGCGTGTCCTGTATCTGCGAAACGACCTGCTGTATATCGGCATCGCGCACATTCACTCCAATCACGATACGGCGTTTGGTCGCATCCCGGTTTATCTGCAAAGGACCGTTCACCAGCTCGATACTCGCCACCTCGCTGACAGGTATCTGGATACCCTCCGCCGTGCGGACAAACAACTTGTCGAGGTTAAGGTCCGACACTTTATCGTTATCCAGCCTCAACACAAGGTCGAAGCGCCGTTCGTTCTCAAAAATCACGCCAGCCGCCTCCCCGGCATAGGCCGTGCGGATAATCGTATTCAGTTCCTCTATATTCATACCGTAACGGGCAATCTTACCGCGGTTGTACCTGACCACCAGCTGCGGAAGTCCCATCGCCTGCTCCACAATCACATCGGCGGCACCGGGTACCTGCTCCACATAGGTTGCCGCCTCTTTCGCCCGGGTGTAGAGTTCCTCCATGTCTTCGCCATACAGCTTGATGGCGATGTCCGCCTTGGCACCCGTCATCAACTCGTTGAACCGGAGTTGTATCGGCTGGCTGAAATTGAACTCCGCCCCCTCGACCGTCTCCAGCGCCTTCTTCATCTTCTCCACCATCTCGGCACGGCTGGAAGCCGACGTCCATTCCTTGAACGGCTTCATGATAATCATCACATCGGCATCCTCCACCGCCATCGGGTCGGTAGGCACCTCCGCCGTCCCTATCTTGGCAACGACATGTTTGATTTCGGGGAACTGCTTCATCAGCGTCTTCTGCGCCCGGCTGGAAAGTTCGATACTCTGCGTCAGCGAACTTCCGGCGGGAAGCGTCATCTGCATCGCAAAGTCGCCTTCATCGAGCGTCGGGATAAACTCCGCGCCTAACCGGGTAAACAGCAGCAACGAAGCCGCCAGCAACGCAAAAGCGGAACCGACCGTCGCCCAGGCATGATGCAGGCAGAACCGCAGGCCGCGTTTATAAAACACATTCAGCTTATCGAAGAAACGGTCGGCAAAGGTCGGCTTTGCAGAGATGGTCCGTTTCAGGAAGAGCGAAGCCATCATCGGCACATAGGTGAGCGAGAGAATCAGCGCACCGATAATACAGAAGACCAGCGTCTTCGCCATCGGCGTAAAATATTTGCCTTCAATCCCCGTCAGCGTCAGGATGGGAAAGAACACAATCAGGATAATCAGGACGGCAAAGGTCGCACTGCGCACCACGCCGCTCGCCCCGGCTTCCACTTCCCGGTCCAGTTCAGCCTGCGTGAGCGTCCTCCCGGCAAGCCGTTTCGTATAGATATGCGCCAGTATCCCTTCAAGGATAACAATCGAGCCGTCCACCACGATACCGAAGTCGATCGCCCCCAGGCTCATCAGGTTGGCCGACACGCCGAAGACACGCATCAGGATGAAACCGAACAGCATCGCCAACGGAATAACCGAAGCGACAATCAACCCGGCACGTACATTCCCCAGAAAGACGATCAACACCAGGAAGACTATCAGTGCCCCTTCAATCAGGTTGCGCACCACGGTCGAGATATTCCGGTTCACCAGCTCTGAACGGTTCAGGTAAGGTTCGACACTGACGCCTTCGGGAAGCATTTTCTGCACTTTCTCCACGCGGGCTTCCAGCTCCTTCGTCACCACATTGGCGTTCGCCCCTTTCAGCATCATGGCAATGCCGCCCACACATTCGCCTTCGCCGTCTTTGGTCATCGCACCGAAACGTTTCGGTGCACCGAAGCGCACCGTGCCGACGTCGCTGATATGTATAGGGATGCCTCCGCGGTTCGTAATCACGATGCGTTCGATGTCTTTCGCATCGCTTATCATACCTTCCGAACGGATATAGTAAGCACGGTTCACCTTCTCGATATAACTTCCGCCGGTATTCTGGTTGTTGCTGCTCAGGGCGGAATAGACGTCGCCGATGGTAATGTTCAGCGAATAGAGGGCATCCGGGTCGACCGCCACCTCGTATTGTTTCAGGTAGCCGCCGAAACTGTTAATCTCCACAATCCCCGGAATACCCGAAAGCTGCCGCTTCACAATCCAGTCCTGAATCGTGCGTAGCTCCATGGCATCGTAGCGGTCCTCATAGCCGGGGGCGACCTTCAGCACATACTGGTAGATTTCGCCCAGCCCGGTCGTTATCGGCATCAGTTCCGGCATGCCCAGTTCGGCGGGAATCTCTCCGGCAACGGTTTGTATCTGTTCATTGATCAGCTGCCGCGCATCCAGTGTCGGGACACTCTCCTTGAACACCACCGTCACGAGCGACAACCCGAAACGCGACACGGAGCGTATCTCTTCCACATTCATAATATTACTCATGGCAATCTCTATCGGGAAAGTAATCAACTGCTCCACCTCCTGCGGGGCAAGCGTCGGCGAGACGGTCACAATCTGCACCTGGTTGTTCGTAATATCGGGGACAGCGTCGATAGGCAACGTCAGCATGGCATAAATCCCTCCGATTAGCAGGAACAGGGTCGTCAATCCGACGAACAGCTTTTTGTGAATCGAAAAATGTACTATGGCTTTAAACATCACTTTGTAATTTAAAATAACATTACAAAGCTAGCGGCTGCAAAAGAAGTAACCTATAAGAAAAGAATGAAGCTGACAGAATGGGAAGTGAAATGTACGAATCAGCTTTTAAACGGAAAAGAGAGAAAGGGCGTAAAGAACAAAATCCGGGAAAAGTCAGAGCCGCACATCTTCGTGTAAAGGGTCATACATGCGTTGTAAAAGGGGGTACATGTGTCTGGTCTGAAGACTGACAGGCTCCTGTGCGCGACTTTTCCCGGAATTTTTTTTTTAGGGGACATCATTCTTTTCATTGAAGTCGTCTGCCTCCTGGTTTCCGCCTTCAATGGTTTCCGTGACGTCTTTCACGTCGCCCGATGTATAGCTATCAGACAGGACAGAGGCATCCGAAGCCATCGCCTCGTCGGTCAGTTCGGCACTCTCGTCCCACAATGTTCGCATTATCTTTGTCATAACCTTTGATTTTATTTGTTAGTACATTATTCTAACAAGACTGCCGCGCAAAAGGTTGAAAAAGGAAAGCAATTTCTGAGAAATAAACGGCTTATTTATCACAGGTCCCTTTGTAACCGGTGGAATCAGAGCGACATAGTTCATGAAGAACTACGTTTATAATGTGGGCAAATATAAGGATTATTTCGGGGTGCGCAACATACGATGGCTTGTTTTTTAGGGGGAGATAAGAATAAATATCTATTAGGGGACGCAAACGACGCAAAGAACGCAGATGCATGCAGAGAAAGATTGATTATTAAAAAGTCTGCGAGCGTCTGCGCCTTCTGCGTCGTTTGCGTCCCCTAACACCGTTCTGTTTTGGTACCAACGAGGTACCGAAGAGGGTTTCACAAGGGGATGCTACAAAAGGAAAAACTGATGTTATTCAACAGAAATTCTCTATAAAACGGTTCATTATCAATAGGAATGCTAGAGTTCTTCATGAACTAAAATACCCAATAAACATGGCAAAAGACGAACCTAAACGGAGAAGCATCATCGGCACACTGGTCGATAACAAATTGACCGAGCGCGAAGACGACTCCACCATCAACATCACTTATGTGGGCCGACGTTCTATCGACGGCCTGTGCAGCCTTGCCGCCAAAGCAGGCAGCAAATTTTCAGCTTCCGAGCTGCTGACCGCTTACAAGGATATCGAAAAGCAGGCGAAGGAAGAAGTATACTCAGGTGCTACCGTCGAATTCGGTTTCGCCAACAACTCCCTGGGAGTCGAAGGCGCCGTGATCGGCCCAGGCGCCGGTTTCGATCCCGCCGTCAACCGCGTGGTTATGCGCTGCATCCCGTTGGTAGGACTCCGTCCTGAGCTCGACATGATCGACGTGATTATCAACGGCACCAACGAAGGAATGCCGACCGTCACGACCCTCTACGACGTGTTCACCAAGACGACCAACGCGAAGCTCACGCCCGGCAACACGCTCAACGGCAAAGGCAACCGCGTAAAAATCGCCGGCAGCGAAGGCAAGGAAGTAGGCTTCTTCTTCATCGACGCTACCGACGAAACAAAGGTCGTAGCCGTACCCGAGACAGCCATCTCGCGCAACGAGCCGTCAAACTTTGCCTTCATCATCCCCGCACTGCCCAACGGCAACTACTATCTGGAGATAGCGACACAATACGGCGGGCAGAGCACAAAAATATTGAAAGAAGTACGCCGTAGCCGCTTTCCCTATCTGCTTCAGGTAGGTTCGGGCGGAAGTGACCGTCCCGAAATAGAGTGACCGCCCCTCCATCCTCCCTCCCCGTAAAAGTCCGGAGGTCGGACCTTATAAGGTCCGGCACCCGGACTCGGGAAGGTCCGACACCAAGACCCGGGAAGGTCCGGTTACCGGACCAAACGCTCCCGAGGTTATAAACCATCGAAAATACTACATTAATCATTTATACGTATGAATACAACAGAACTACGCTCCCTGGCAACCCGCCGTTTACTCGCCGGGTTGTTTTTTGTTATTATGGCGGCAACCCCCTTCATAACACACGCCGCTCCGGCCGGTGAAGGGTGGAACGGCGAAATAGCCGACAAAATCGAAAATGCCGCCGGCAATTCCGGCGACACAGCCGATAAACCTATCCTCATCAAAGAGGCCGCCGAACTGGTCTATCTGGCACAGCAGGCCAATGAAGGAGGTTATATATTGGAACTTGAAAACGGAAATAAGATCGACAACACGGACGAATCCTCCAAACAAGGTTTCTCCGGTTATTATTTCGCTCTCTCCGCCGACATCGACCTGAACGGATATGAGTGGACGCCGATAGGAAACGATACTCACCCATTCAAAGGCCATTTCAATGGCGACGGACATGTCGTAAGAGGATTGAAGATGAATGTGGAGATTGAGACCAAGACTACAACCTATGCCGGATTATTCGGTTACATAGAGAACGGTACGCTCCGCAATCTGGGCGTATGGCTGGCACCTGAAGGGATAGAGGTTTCTTCAACACAATTTGGCTATATCTCTGCCGGAGGATTGGCAGGAGATATAACGGGAACAGACTCAAAGACTCCCGCCAGTATCCAAAATTGCTATGTGGAAGGAGAGGGTAATATAGCAGTCAGGTCAACAGATAATACTATCAAAATTCATGTCGGAGGAATAATTGGAGCGACAATAACTGGCACAAGTATCATTACCCATTGTTACACAACGGTAGATGTAGAAGCAGAAGTAGATAGTAGAAGTATTATCCATGTTGGCGGTATTGCCGGCTATGCTTCAGATATCTCCTATAGCTATGCTACAGGGAATGTGAAGGTAAAGGAAAGAAAAAAAGGTAAAATGCCATTGGTAGGCGGCATTTGCGGGAACGCTACTAACGGGACAATAACAAACTGCGTGGCTCTGAATAAGGAAATCAGTAGTCCGGGATCAGATCAATGCTACCGTATATGCCGTTCTGGCTCCGGAACCAACTACGCCAGTCCCCGCATGATGATAAACGGCCAACCGGTCACCGGTAACGACCCAGTCTCCAAAAACGGGACCGACATCTGGCTCGAGAACTTCAAGGAAACACTGTCGGGCACCTCCGGCAACAACGAATGGACAACGGCCTGGAGCTGGACAGAGGGTGAACTCCCACGTTTAAAGAAACTAAATACCGACGGTACCACCTATTCCAACGAGCTGATATCCGGTCAGAAAGTCCGGTCCCAGTCAGCCTGTCTCTATCATAGCACTTGGGAATCCAAGACCAACATCGCCCAATCCATAGAAAACGCCCCTCCTGCCGGAACCGACGAACCCGGCGACGGCCTATCGCCCGACAAACCTATACTGATTAAGAATGCCGCCGAACTGGCGTATCTGGCACAACAAGTGAATACGGGAGGCTATGTATTGGAAGTTAAAAACGGAAATAAGATCGACAACGAGGCCGATTCCTATAAACAAGGTTTCTCCGGTTATTATTTCGCTCTCTCCGACGATATCAAACTGGATGGAGGACTCTGGACTCCGATAGGACATATGCATATCTTCTGCGGCCACTTCGATGGCAAAGGGCATACTGTCGACGGACTGAGAATAGATCAGATTGATGGCTATATCGGATTATTCGGCTGCGTTAATGACGGCACGATTTGCAATCTGGGTGTCCGCTTGCATGAAGACGGGATAAAGGTTGCTTCATCATACCCTAAAGATAATATCTTCGCAGGCGGAATTGTCGGATATCTACTAGGATTAAACATTGGTGCTTCTCTCCGCAATTGCTTCGTGGTTGGAGACGGAAAAGTGGAGATAACAGCAGGATACCAGGGGACAGTAGGAGCAATAGCTGGGTCAATTAAGAGTTCCGACTCTCATTCCGCCCTCCTGACCCATTGTTATTCCACAGTCGATGTGGAAGCAACAACAGAGAACCAGTGCTATGCAGGTGGCATCGTCGGTAGATCCAATAGTATCCTTTCCTACACCTACGCCACCGGAAGCGTGAAAACCAACAACGCCACTGAACAATCTGCCGGCGGCATTTGCGGAAGAAGAGAAGGCGGAGAACTAACCCATAACCTCGCCCTGAACAGCGAAGTGACAGTATCCGGCGGCTCCGACTCCCACCGGATAACCGGCTCCAATCTCAACGACGAGACGTCTCCCGGTTCCTCCTTCAACTATGCCTGCCCCTCCATGTCGCTGAAGAACCAACCCTTCACCGACGATCCTTCCAGCCTTGACGGTGCAAACACCTGGGCAGACCAATTCAGGAACGACCTCCAAAACATCCCGGCATCACCATCGGACGTTAACGAATGGACAACAGCCTGGATTTGGCCCGACACCCCGTCCGGCCAACCTGCCTTGCTCCCCCAGCTAAAACGGCTCAACCCCGACGGCACTTACCCCGAAGGCTCCTCCGCCGACAACCTGCTTGCCGGATAGCCCTCACTCGCCACCGTTGACTTCCTTTCCGTCCAACCCGACCCGGCGTCTTCCATCGAAAACCTGGGTGGCGGCGACGGCTCAACCGCTGCAACTCCCATCCGCATCCGCAATGCCGTCGAACTGGCCTACCTCGCCCGTCAGGTCAACAACGGCGGTCAAACCCTACAGCTCCTCTATGGCAAAAGCATCGACAACACCGCCGATGATAACCTCAAAGGCTTCGCCGGCTACCACTTCGCCCTCTCCGACGACATCGACCTGAAAAGGCAAAACTGGACGCCGATAGGGAATGAAGACTCCCCATTCATGGGAAATTTCAATGGCGACGGGCATGTCATAAAAGGTTTGAAAATAAGTATTCACAATGAAACGGATGCCGATGTATATGCCGGATTGTTCGGCTACGTTCTAAACGGTACGTTCTGCAACCTGGGTATATGGCTGGCTCCGGAAGGGATAGAGATATTCTCAAGCCAAAGCGATATTTGTGCCGGAGGACTGGCAGGATATATATCCGCATTATATACCAATAATATTATCAGCGTCTCCTGTATCCACAACTGCTACGTGGAAGCAGAAGGGAACGGTACAATCAGAGGTAGAGGAACAGGAGATAACCTTGTCAACATTGGAGGAATAGCAGGAAATGCGTATGCAGAAATAACCAATTGTTACGCTACCGTCAATTTGGAAGTAACAAACATTAGAGTGGCTCGTATCGGCGGCATTGTCGGAGAAGGAGGCCCTGCCATTTCCTATACTTATGCCACTGGGAAAATAAAATGTAGCGGTTCGTGTTTTATAGGCGGCATTACAGGAAGATATACAGGTAGCTCAATAACAAACTGCCTGGCCTTGAACAAGGAGATTACGACTGACGAAAAAGGCCATATCTTATTCAATCGTATAGCAGGATTTGCCTCCACCTCTACCTCCAACTACTCCACCCCCCGCATGATGCTAAACGGTCAACTTGCCAAGAACGATGATAGAGACTTCGACGGCGCCGACACCTGGACCGACAAATTCAAGGAAGACCTGCTAAAAGAGCCTTCCGATAACAACGAATGGGCAACAGCCTGGGAATGGGCGGACGGCAAACTCCCATGCCTGAAAAAAAGCAACCCCGACGGCAGCTATTCTACCTCCCTGATAGTCGGGCAAACACCCCGCCAGGCAGACGATTTCCTCTATCACTCCCCCTGGACCGACAACACTGCCACTTTCATTGAAAACGCCGCTCCTTCCAGCGCCTCTCAACCCGGCGACGGCTCCTCCCCAAACACCCCTATCCTTATCAAAGATGCCGCCGAACTGGCGTATCTGGCACAACAGGTAAATGCGGGAGGCTATGTATTGGAGTTTAGCGATGGAAGCAAGATTGACAACGCCTGTGAAATCACCAAACGCGGTTTTTCCGGCTACTACTTCTCCCTCTCCGATGATATTAAGCTGGAGGGAGGAAACTGGATACCGATAGGAGATGACAACAGCTTCCGGGGCCACTTCGATGGCAAAGGACATACAGTGGATGGACTGAGAGTGGACGTTGTTAAAGAGAATTCATCAGAAAATACGTCCGATAATACGCCTGCATACGCCGGATTATTCGGTTATGTTGAAGATGGTACGCTCTGTAACCTGGGTGTCCGCCTGCATGAAGATGGTATAAAGGCAGTTTCAAATAATAACGATGCCTTTGCCGGAGGAATTGTAGGACTTCAAATTGGATTTGAAGATAACACCCTTCTCCGTAATTGCTTCGTAGTTGGAAACGGGAAGGTGGAAGCTACAGCTGAATTCTCAGGCTTTGCCGGAGGAATAGCCGGATTGATAAGCTTTTCCGTCCCTAACTCCGCCACCCTCACCCATTGCTATGCAACAGTCGATGTCGAAGCAACAGCAAATATCACCTGTTGTGCAGGCGGCATTGCCGGAAGTTCCTACGGGCGCCTTTCCTACACCTATGCCACCGGAAGTGTAAAGACAAACAAGACCAACCAATATGCCGGCGGCATTTGCGGAGATATAGTCAGCGGAGAACTAACCCACAGCCTCGCCCTGAACAGCGAAGTAACAGCAAACGGCGCCAACGCCCACCGGATAGCCAGCAACTCTTTTCCGCCCGATCCTCCGTCTGACTTACTTCCCGTCCTCGACGCCAACTACGCCCGCCCCGCCATGTTGCTGAATAACGGTTCAGATTCCGGTTCCACAACCGTAACCTCTCCCGACGGCACTTCACTCGACGGCGCAGACACCTGGCTCGACACCTTCGCCGACAACCTGGCAAGCGACGATGCCACCAACGAAGGCTGGAAATCCGGCGCCTGGACATGGCCTACCGCCCCGTCCACGCTGCTCCCCAAACTGGCCCTCGTCACCTTCGACGACTCCGGTACCCCCAACGGCTTCACCCCCTGGCCGGCACCAGCTACAACGGTAACTTCCGGCACTTTAGGTTCCCCGGTAATTTCAGTCGCCCAACCCGACCTCGATGCAGCCGACTACCTTGTCAACCGTCCCCTCCTCCACGTCACCCAACCTGCTGAAGGAGGAACACTGGCCGTCTACCTCGCCGACCCGGCAAACCCGACGGCACCGGCTCCCGGTACGCCGACCCTCACCGACGGCACCAACGGCTCTGAAAGTATCCCCGTCGTCCCCGGCACCGCCCTCTGGCTCACCAACATCCCAAAGGCAGGCTACGACTTCAAAGCCTACCTCTCCGGCCCAGCCTCCGACGGCGTCACCCAACCCGTCAGCGGACAGTCACTCACAATGACCGCCGCCGACCTATGGATAACCGCCTCCTTCACCGCACAGGCACCACCACCGCCTCCAACGCCGGTCTACTACGACGTCACCCTTCCCTCCGTGGAAGGCGCCACGACCGACCCCGCCGCCGGCACGTACTCCGTCGAAGCCAAGGAGAGCTTCCGCTTCTTCCTCACCCTCGACGAAGCCTACTCGCAGTCGCAGCCCGTCGTCATCACCGACCGCGGTGAAACGATCACACCCCGCACGAGCGATGGGGCCTATATCGTGAAAACCGTCCACAGCGACGTCTCCATCTCAATCGCCGGCATCGTCGAAAACGACCCTGTCGCCAACGAGTCCATCGCCGCCCCCTCCGATGCCCTCCGCATCTGGACGGAGCCGGGTACCCTCTGCATCGACCTCGACATTACCAACCGCACAAGCACCGGCACCGACACGGATACCGTCCCCTCCGTCCGCATCATCTCCGCCGACGGACGGCTGCTGCACGACTTCCGCCTTGTCCCCGGCCTGAACCGCCGCAATCTGGCCCCCGGCCTCTACATCATCCAGGCCGGCCAAACAGTCCGGAAGGTAATCGTGAAATAAGCGGGTAATAACCGGAAGGTAGTTCAAAAAAATCAGGCGGCTCCTACGTAAGGAGTCGCCTGATTGCTTTATTGATTGAATACGTTCATCCCTGCTCAGACTTGCCACATCTGCCACTTCTAACAATTTGTCGAAGACGGCTTTACGTGCCTTAAAAGGCATTCTTTCCAATGTATCCGTATGCTTTAATAAATATTACAGCGTCGTATACACTATCGAATCCACCGCATGCGACAGGATATAAGCTGCCGGCGTTGCATTCGTTATGGAATACCCCTTCTTCAATTCCTCTATTGCATCCGCTTTACCTTTGCCCAATACAGGGACCAGCAACGGCGAACCGTTCAGGATAAGCGGGCCTGTCATCGTGATGCGGAACTGTCCTGTTTCCGGATGCTGCGATACCGCATAATTGCGGCTGTCGGTCAGCAAGGGAAGATTGTCGGGGAAGATAGACGCCGTATGCGAATCTCCTCCTATACCCAGGATGATACAATCGAAATAGGGAAACTGGCCGTGACGCGGCAGATACTCCTTCACGATACGCGAATAACGCATAGCCTCCGTCCCCGGTTCCCCTTCGCCATGAATGCGGTGGATATGTTCGCGGGGAATGTGGAGCGGTTCGAACAACAGCTTGTTCGCATGACCGAAATTACTTTCCGTATCTGTCGGCGAAACGCAGCGTTCGTCCACCCAGAAGAAACGCATGTTGTTCCAGTCTATCTTATCTTTATATTCGTCCGCCCACAAGGCAAACATCTGTTTGGCCGTTTCACCACCCGACAGAGCCAGGTTGAACGGTTCATCATCCTCTTTACGGGCCATATAATCCATCAACTGGCGAGTCAATGCCCGTAATGCATCTTTGTTGTCTTTGTAATTCTCTATTTTCATATGCTTCATTATTATCAGCCGCACGAATCGCAGGGAGCTCCCATCGAATCTGCGCCTAGCATCATTCTTTCTATCGGACCATTCTGTCCCGGCTCATAGAAGAAGAGATTCTTCGAACCCTCTTCCTTCCAGTGATGCAGGATAGGGTCTATAAAACGCCAGCTTGCCTCCAACGCATCGCTGCGGGCATACAGGGTCGAATCGCCCAGCATGGCATCCAGCAACAAACGCTCGTAGGCATCCGGCAGGTGAGTTTTTGAAAGCGAGTCGTAACGGAATTCCATCCCGACCTGTTTCACGGTGAATCCGGCTCCCGGCATCTTCAGACCGAAACGCAGCGTGATGCTTTCGTCCGGCTGGATACGGATAACCAGCTTATTGCATGAACTGCCCGAACATTGCCCGGCAAAAAGCTGATGCGGTGTCGATTTGAAATGGATGACAATCTCCGACGACTTCTCCGGCAACTTCTTACCCGTAAAGAAATAGAACGGGACACCGCTCCAACGCCAGTTGTCAATGAAAAACTTCATGCCGACATACGTTTCGGTATTCGAATCGGGTGCAACATTCTTCTCCTCGCGATAACCGTCATACTGACCGCGGACTACCCATTCATTCATCTCACGAATCGTATAGGGACGGATAGCACGGAAGACCTTCACAATCTCATCGCGAATCGGTTCCGGGTCGAACACGGCAGGCGATTCCATCGCCGCAAACGCCATCAATTGCATCAGGTGGTTCTGAACCATATCCCGCAAGGCGCCTGCCCCGTCATAATACTTGCCGCGGTTCTCCACACCTAGCGTTTCGGAGGCGCTTATCTCGACTGAATCCACATAATTCCGGTTCCAAAGGGGTTCGAAAATACCGTTGGAGAAACGGAGTACCAAGATATTCTGTACCGTCTCTTTTCCCAGATAATGGTCGATGCGGTAAATCTCCTCCTCTTCGAAAATACGGCAAAGATGTTTGTTCAGTTCCTGGGCCGTCTCAAGGCTTGTGCCGAACGGCTTCTCCACAATCACGCGGCGCCATCCGTCTTCCGTATCAGCCACATTCATGCCGTTTTCCTGAAGATACTTGGGTACCAATTCGTACATCAGCGGCGGAGTGGCCAGGTAATAGATAATCCTGTCCGGGATATTCTCCTGTTGCTGCAACGAATGGATACGGTCTTTCAGTTTCACATATTCGACGGAGTTGGTTGAATCGAATGCCAGGTAGAACAGAATCCGGAGGAATTTATCCAGTTCTGCGCTGTTTGTTTCCTTATTTCCCCTTGCTTCCAGGATGTGTTTACGCTGTTCGGCACGGAACTCTTCGTCCGTATATCCCGTACGGGCCGCACCCAATATAGCGAAATGTTCGGGTAACATATCGCCAATGAACAATTCAAAAAGTGCCGGAAGCAACTTGCGACCTGTCAGGTCGCCCGATGCTCCGAAAATAACCAGGAGTTGACTGTCTGCTCTTTTCATCATCAAGTCCCTCCTTTATACAGTATAAGTTCCTGAAACTGTGTTACCGCCTTCGCCCGTCCAGTTGGTATGGAAGAAAATGCCGCGGTCACGATCTACTCTCTCATAGGTATGCGCACCGAAATAGTCACGCTGTGCCTGAATCAGGTTGGCAGCCGAATTGAGCGTGCGCAAGCCGTCGAAATAACTCAGGGCCGAACTCATGGCCGGCAAGGCTACGCCACTCAGGGCGCCTTCTGCAACCACCTTACGCCAAGAAGGCAAAGCGACCTGTATCTTGGTGCGGAAGAAGTCGTCGAACAACAAGTTCTGCAACTCCGGATTCTTCCTGTACGCATCCGTAATCTTCTGCAAGAATACGGAACGGATAATACAGCCTTTACGCCATATCTGTGCAATCGTGCCGAAGTCCAGGTTCCATCCGTAACGTTCGGAAGCGCGGCGAATCAAAGAAAAACCTTGTGCATAAGAAATCAGCTTCGCAGCATACAAAGCCTGACGAATCTCTTCCACATACAGGTTCTCACCCAGTTCGACAGGTTCGGGATACAATCCGGAAGCCTTTTCGCGTTCAGACGACAGGGCCGACAGCATACGGGCATAAACAGCTTCCGTAATCAGTGTCAACGGATCGTTTTCGTCCATCGCTGCGATGGCGCTCCATTTGCCGGTTCCTTTCTGTCCGGCGACATCCAGGATTTTGTCCAGCAACGGTTTGCCGTCTTCGTCGCGGAAGCGGAGGATATTCTTTGTAATCTCAATCAGAAAACTGTCCAGTTCCCCTTTGTTCCATTCTTCAAAGACGACAGCCATTTCGTCGTCATCCAGTCCTTTACGGTTCTTCAGCAAAGAATAGGCTTCGGAGATTAACTGCATGTCGCCATACTCAATCCCGTTATGCACCATCTTCACGAAATGTCCGGCACCGCCCGTGCCTATCCATTGACAACAGGGAGTCCCATCGTCGAGCTTGGCTGCAATGCCTTGCAATATGTCCTTTACAATTGGCCATGCTTCGGGAGAACCTCCGGGCATCACAGACGGGCCGTGCAGGGCACCTTCCTCGCCGCCTGAAATACCGCTACCGACAAAATAAAGACCTTTTGCCTCCACTTCCTTCACACGGCGTTCCGTATCGTGGAAATCGGAATTACCACCGTCAATAATCACATCGCCGGGCGACATGTGGGGCAGCAGTTGTTCAATCATCTCATCGACCGGAGCACCTGCCTTAATCATCATCATGATGACACGCGGACGCTTAACGGCTTCCACCAGTTCCTCGATAGAATGGGCCGGGATAAAATTCTTCCCCTTGCCGCGGCCGTTCACAAAACGGTCCACCACCCCTTCCTCACCGGGGAAACTACGGTTATATACAGCAACGGTAAAACCTTTGCTTTCCATGTTCAGAGCCAGGTTCTCACCCATAACGGCGAGACCTATCAGTCCGATATCTGCTTTTTTCATGTTCTGTTCTATTTTATATTTCGTTATTTTATCAATGCAAACAAATCGTTCAACGATTCACTCATCGAAGGATGCGTATAAATGCTATCCCTCAGGAATGTGTAATCTTTTCCCGCCCGTATAGCCAGCGAGACGGTATTGATAACCTCCGTCGATTCGGCGCAGAAGAGGGTACAACCCAGTATCTCGCCTGTTTCCGTATCGACAATCGCTTTCAGTAGGCCATCCGTCTGCTCGAAAGTACGTGTTCGCGGGAATGCCGCCGCCGGAATCCGTGCGATACTTATCTTTCTTCCCGAACGCAGGGCCTCTTCTTCTCCCATACCGATACGCGACAAAGGCGGGTCGATGAAAACGGAGTAAGCCACAGCGACACGGTCATCTTTCGTACGGCGTCCGCTACCGAACAGTTCATCCTTTATCACCCGGTAATCGTCCAGGGAGATGTAAGTGAACTGGAGTCCGCCTGTCACATCGCCCATGGCCCATATATCGGGCACGTTCGTATGCAGGTGTTCGTCTACCACGATTGCACCACGGTCGGAAACCTGTATGCCTGCGGCTTCCGTATTCAGGTCCGTCGTGTTCGGACGTCGGCCGGTTGCCAGCAAAACGGCGTCGGCGGGAAGTTGTACTTCGTTTCCTTCTTTCTCTTTATATGTTATAACAGCTCCGGCGTCATTGTGTTCAATCGACTGCACCAAAGCATTCAGATGAATAGTAATTCCTTTCTTTTCCAATACTGTTTTTACCGCCTCGGCAATATCACGGTCTTCACGGGCAATAAACTTGTCGCCTCCTTCGAGCACGGTCACTTCGGAACCGAAGCCGGCAAACATGGAGGCAAACTCAAGGCCGATGTAACCGCCGCCTACAATCACCAGCCGGCGCGGTAACTTATCCAGTTCCATAATAGAAGTACTGGTATAAACATACGGATTACCTTCCAGTCCCTTGATTGACGGAATAATGGTGGAAGCGCCCGTATTGATGAATATCTTTTCGCCCTCCAGGAGAAGGGTTTCATTGCCTGCTTTCACTTCTATTTCATGAGGAGAACGGAAAGAGGCGACACCGGTATAGACCGTAACGGTGTCTTTCGAATCGAGGTTATCGAAATTCTTTTTGCGCAAAAAGGCAGTCAGTTCCCTTTTTCCGGCAATAGCATTCCGGAATTCCTCTGCATATTGCTCAAAAGAAGAGGGTTTCCTGTATTGAGTTACTTTCGACATGTGTACCAGCCTTTTTGTCGGGATACAACCTATATTGATACAAGTTCCGCCATACATACCAGCCGAACGTTCAATAATGGCTACGTTCCAGCCTCTCGTTCCCAACTCTGCGGCCAAAGTCTTGCCGGCCTTACCAAACCCAATGATTATCGCATCATACTTTTTCATCTTTCGTTTCTCCTCTTTTAAGTTAGTTATTAACAGAACATTCGTTTTAACCTAATTGTTCGTAAAATTTATCTATATTCCAATATTTATTATCTATCAGCCTCCCCGCTTAAAACGCAAAGGATGACAATACAAAAGTAGAGAAAGCGACTAGTTAAGGGAATGGTCATTTTTCCTATTGAGTTGGCAATTTGTCATTCACTGGGGAGCAAAATTCCGGACACTACGGAGCGGCTTCAGTTTCCTGTTTAGGAAATGCGAGTTTCTTCCGCAGGAAACTGGAGTTCCCCAGGCAGGAAATTGCAGTTTCCTAGGCAGGGAACTGGAGTTTCCTAAACGCGAAACTACAAGGAAACTGTAATCAGCTGAGCAATAATACACTAATACAAAATTGAGGAATAGTAAGAAAACAGATTCTATTACCTCTTGACAGCCGAAATAAGTAACATCATTTCCACAAATACAGAGAACGACAAAGATAGGCACAAAAACGGCCTCATTCCTGCCTTTCTCTATTTATATTTTGATAACAATTAGACTATATATACAGAAATTTATCGTAAATTTGCGACGATTCTCTCATTTTGATAAGCAGAGAACTCATTGCAATAACCAATTTTACATGTAATGAAACAAGACAAGATCATTTTCGACATCATTGAAAAAGAACATCAGCGCCAGTTGAAAGGTATCGAGCTGATTGCTTCTGAAAACTTTGTGAGCGACCAGGTGATGCAAGCCATGGGAAGCTGCCTGACCAACAAATACGCCGAAGGTTATCCCGGCAAGCGTTATTATGGTGGTTGCGAGGTAGTAGACCAGAGCGAAACGATTGCTATCGAACGGTTGAAACAAATCTTCAATGCTGAATGGGCAAATGTCCAGCCTCACTCGGGAGCACAGGCAAATGCAGCCGTATTCCTGGCAGTTCTTAACCCAGGGGATACATTCCTCGGTTTGAATCTGGCACATGGCGGCCACCTTTCTCATGGTTCTCCCGTAAATAGTTCAGGTATCCTATATAAAGCAACAGAATATAACGTAAAAGAAGAAACCGGACGCGTCGATTACGACCAGATGGAAGAAGTTGCACTGCGCGAAAAACCGAAATTGATTGTCGGTGGCGGTTCTGCTTATTCACGTGAATGGGATTACAAACGTATGCGCGAAATTGCCGACAAAGTAGGCGCCCTGTTGATGATAGACATGGCCCACCCTGCCGGTCTGATTGCAGCCGGTTTACTGAACAACCCGTTGGAATATGCCCACATCGTGACTTCTACGACTCATAAAACGCTGCGTGGTCCGCGCGGAGGTATCATTCTGTTAGGCAAAGACTTCGAAAACCCATGGGGAAAGAAGACTCCGAAAGGCGAAATCAAAAAGATGTCGCAGTTACTCGATTCAGCCGTATTCCCGGGTATCCAGGGAGGTCCGCTGGAACATGTGATTGCTGCTAAAGCCGTTTCTTTTGGCGAAGCACTGGAACCGGAATACAAAACATACCAGGCTCAGGTGAAGGCAAATGCGGCTGCTATGGCTAAAGCATTTATCGACAAGGGGTATAAGATTATTTCCGATGGTACGGACAATCACAGTATGCTGATCGACCTGCGTAAGAAATTCCCTGAACTGACCGGTAAGGTAGCTGAAAAAGCATTGGTTGCTGCCGACATCACTGTCAATAAGAACATGGTTCCGTTCGACAGCCGTTCAGCATTCCAGACTTCAGGTATCCGTGTCGGTACTCCGGCTATCACAACCCGTGGTGCCAAAGAACCGCTGATGGCTGAAATCGTTGAATTAATCGACACTGTTCTTTCTGCTCCCGAATGTGATAAGACAATCACCGCTGTTCGCGAAAAAGTAAACAGCATCATGAAAGAATATCCAATCTTCGCATGGTAAAATACCTTGTATAGGGCCGGCACTAAAACCGCCGTCCCTATACATTATATTATATATAGTATATAAATACCGTATAAGCGGCAAAAATATCTGTTTAACCGGAGTAAATACCGGGACGACCGCTAGGGCCGCCCCTACGAAAAACAAAATTCACAATTATCTATAAACTTATCTTTATAACATGAAGAAGCTCGTTTCAATGTGTGCAGGCGCAGCACTATGTATCCTTGCGTCATGCAGCGAAGGGCCTACAAAACAGATGCCTTATAATCAGGGTATCAATGTAATTCCTGTACCTGTAAGTCTGACTCAGAACGAAGGAGTCTTTAAAGTTGGCAAAAATATGGCTTTCCAGGCTTCCACTCCGGAAGCTAAGACTGTGGCTGAATTTTTTGCTTCTAAAATGAATCTGGCAACAGGTTATCAGGTAACAGTCGGAGACAAAGAAGTTTCTAACGGGATTTCATTGCTCATCGACGAATCACTGGACGTAAATAACGAGGGTTACACACTCGACGTAACTGCCAATGGAGTCGTTGTAAAAGCTAAAACTCCGCAAGGTTTGTTCTACGGTATGCAGACATTCATGCTACTGTTGCCGGCAGAAATCGAAAGTCCGGTTGTTGTAAACGGTATCGCATGGACCACTCCATGTGTTTCCGTAAAAGACGAACCGCGTTTCGGATACCGTGGCTTCATGCTTGACCCATGCCGCCATTTCATTCCAGTTGAAAACGTAAAAAAACAGATTGACGTATTATCCCTGTTCAAGGTCAACCGCATGCACTGGCACTTAACAGACGACCAGGGCTGGCGTATCGAAATCAAGAAATATCCGAAACTGACAGAAGTCGGAGCAAAACGTATCGAAGGCGAAGGCACTGAGTACGGCGGCTTCTATACACAGGAAGAAATCAAGGAAGTTGTGAAATATGCAGCCGATCGCTTCATCACAGTTATTCCTGAACTGGAACTTCCGGGACACGAAATGGCTGCTATCGCCGGTTATCCTGAATTGTCTTGTAAAGGCGAACCGGGTACTCCGCGTATCATCTGGGGTGTTGAAGACATCGTAATGTGTGCCGGCAAAGAAGAAACATTCAAGTTCCTGGAAGACGTGATTGATGAAATCGCCCCGTTGTTCCCCAGTGAATATTTCCATATCGGAGGTGACGAATGTCCGAAGATCAGCTGGAAAGAATGTCCGCTATGCCAGAAACGTATCAAGGAAGAAGGGTTAAAAGGCGACAAACAGCACAGCGCGGAAGAACGTTTGCAGAGTTACTTCGTACAACGTATGGAAAAATATCTTTCCGGCAAATACGGAAAGAAAATCATTGGTTGGGATGAAATCCTGGAAGGTGGTCTTGCACCGTCTGCAACTGTTATGTCATGGCGTGGTGAAGCCGGCGGTATCGCTGCTGCTAACATGGACCACGATGTGATTATGACTCCGGGAAGCGGTGGTATGTATCTTGACCAATATCAGGGAGATTCCAAAATAGAACCGGTAACTATCGGCGGATATGCTACGATTGAAAAAGTATACAGCTATAACCCGATTCCTGACACATTGGTTACAACAGGCAAAGCCCAGCATGTAATCGGTGTTCAGTGTAACAACTGGTCGGAATATATGTACAACACCGATTTGATGGAATATCGCATGTATCCTCGTATGTTGGCTTTGGCCGAAATCGGATGGAGTCCGCTAAACCGTAAGGATTATAAAGATTTCGAACGCAGACTTGATAATGCTTATGTTCGTCTGGATGCACACAACATCAACTATCATATCCCACAACCGGAACAGCCGAATGGCTCATGTAACTTCGTTGCATTTACGGATAAAGCATCTCTGGCATTCAAAACAACTCGCCCTGTCAAAATGGTATATACAATCGACGGAACAGAACCGACTGCCGAATCAACTGTTTACTCTGCTCCTATCGAATTCACAGAATCAGGCATATTGAAAATCCGCTCCGTATTACCTTCCGGTAAAATGAGCAAGACTCGTACAATCACCGTAGAAAAGCAGGCCCTGGCTCCGGCTAAGGAAGTTGCTAAAACAACTCCGGGACTGGAAATGCAGGTTACTGACGGTATGTTCCTTGAATCATCGAAACTGGCTGACGTAAAAGAATGGAAGAAATCGACCATGAAAGATTTGCGCGAACTTACCAGCGTTGTCAAGACCAGCGAATCAATGAGAGGCGTTAAACAGTATGCTGCCGTTGCAACCGGTTATGTAAATATTCCGGAAGATGGCGTTTACTATATCTCTTCTGACAACGAAGAAGTTTGGATTGACGGCAAACTGCTAATCAACAATGGCGGTGAAGTAAAACGTTTCTCACGCCACGACACTTCTGTTGCTTTGGCTGCCGGCCTGCATGAAATCAAAGTGGTATTCCTCGGACATATCATCGGCGGATGGCCTTCCAACTGGAATGACGGCAGTGTAAAACTGCGTAAAGCGGATGCAGAAAGATTCACCCGTATCACTCCGGAAATGCTGGTTCATTAATCACATTTTGGTAATCACAAAAAAGGCCCTGGACGTCACTGTTCAGGGCCTTTTTTTATCTTAATCGACTTTCATCTTCATAATGGTAATCGAGTTGGGCGGGAAAGAATAAACCATCGGTCCACCCAGAGAGAAAGTGATATTCTTCGATACCGGAACAATCCGGGTCGGATTATCAAATGTATTACGCACCAAAGGATCGCCGGTCAATTGAAGGATTTCCGCATCATTTTTGACACTAGCACCTTTTATATTCAATTCCGTCTTTTCTTCATGTTGTGTCGTATTTACGACTTTCAGTATAATCGTATTGGTCTCCTTCTCCAATGTGGCAACAGAAACCAGCGACGGCAGCGGAGGCAATACAACCTCATGCACCAATTTGTCCTCGACATAACAACTTACGGCTTCATCCTTACAAACCACTTTCACATCATACCAGCGGTTGCTTTCAAAAGAATAAGGTTCAGGAGAACGCAATGTGTCTTTAACGGCACCGGCAGAACGATAGAACTCACAGGTTCCGGGAGCAATGGAAACTGCAATATGATCGTTGGCCTCTCCTTCTTTTCCATTATCCCGCACACGAAGCTGAATCTGTCCGCTTCCTTTATTCCTTCTCACTCTCATGGAAAAAGTGTAATCGTGGGCTGTCGAATCGCCCATTAAGATATAATTCCAACGGTTGGCATCGGGAGTTAATGTACCGTTATTTACTTTCCAGCCTCCGGTCCTGACTATCGCATCCGTTACAGGTTTGCCATCAATCCGCACATCTTCAAAGTCATAACTGTTATCAAACAGTTCGATTCCTGCATATCCGAATGTAACCTGGGGCCTGCTGTATGTTTCTATTTCTGTTTTCAGCAAATCATCTCCCCGGTTATCCGAAAACATCTTCATCATATAATAAGAAGGAGACCCGATTGCACTGTTATTATTAAAAGAAATAGCCGGATATCTCTGAAAATCATAATTTACATTCCCCAATACGGGTGCATAGGCCAGGTGTTTTACCACTTCCGGACTACTCTCCACACCAAGCAGGAAACAGGCTTCTCCTATCGCCGCCTGCAAAGTTCCTTGTAAAGAGACATCCCCCATACTGAACTCACCAATGAAAACCGCAGGAAATCTTCTCAGATATTGCCCGGTCTCGTATCTGTCATGATTTGCGATAAGGAAATCTTCACCGGAATAAAAATGATAATCAGTCCACTCGTTACGGTTTTTCCCTGAAATAAACGAGCTCTTAATCACGGTAATTTCAGGATAAGCCTCATTAATAGCTTTTTTAAAAAGGTCAAAACGCTTTGAATATTCCTGCCCATAGTTCTCACTCCCAATCTCTATGTATTTCAAGTCAAAGGGCTCCGGATGCCCATTCCTGGCACGCATAGCACCAAAAGTCGAATCAGCAGGCTGATTGGCATAAGCAATCGCATCCAATGCATCCTGAACCAACTTGTTCATAGCTGTAATATCCTCATAACGGGGCCGGCGGCTTTGGCTTGTCACCCCGCTGTTAATCACATAAAGCGGTTCCGCTTCCAAATCTTCGCACATTTGCAGATATTCATGATACCCCATACCGTTAGTCGAACCATACGCCCATATATTCCAGAAATTCCTGCGTGTAGAAATATCTCCAATGGTTTCATGCCAGACCGGATACGTTCCGGCCGTATAACCTTCTACAAAACTCCCTCCCGGAAAACGGACAAACTGGGGATTCAACGAAGAAATCATCTCCATTAAATCAGGACGCAGACCGTTAGGCCTGTCCTTCCATGTTTTTTGAGGAAATAGAGAAACCATATCCATCCAGAATACAATAGAAGTATCTGCTGTAATAGCCAAAACAGCATTATTTGTGCTTTCCGAAGCGGTAAATGTATGTTTGTATTTCCTCCATTCATATATCGGAGAAACATCAAAAGTCTCACTCAAAGGTGTTTCTGCCACAGAATCGCCTAAAAAGATACGAACCTTTTTAGGAATCATCGACCCACCTTTCAGATATAAGGACAATTCATATTTTTCACCCTCACGTATGGAAAGTCCATTATAACCGGTTGCAACTACGCCTCCTCTCCCGGTTTCCGAAGAAGCGGCAACAGAAACCAATAAAGAGCGTTTATTTTTATCATTAATCAACTCCTTATTATCAGGCCATATACTGGTATTTGAAGAAATTTTCCGCCAGCCGGGTGTTGAATCGGGACGAATAAAAGGAATCGTCCATCCGTTAGGTGTGCTTAATACATTTCGCTTGGCATCATAAGGGCAGTTTAAAGGAGGCACTCCATCCTCAAAACTGCGGTTTTGTATCATCTCCGCATATACTCCCCCATCAATGGCATGGTTTATCTCTTCAATTGTTACTCCATACAAATTTTTATTAACAGGAACAGAAAAGCCGTCCAAATCAATTATTATTGAAGATGTAACAGGCATTTCCGGCTGACAACCGGAAAGCATAGCGGCGAGTATAATGCTTATATTTAATACTTTAAAGGGTATATTCATTTCTTTATTTATCAATTCAATATATCGACTAAGTTTCGCTTTGCAAACTTAAAGAATAATTTCCATATATAACATTCTTTGGAGAAAAGACTATTCTCCTATAAAAACCTTTGATTTTTATACGTTTTATTAAATAATTATTTTAATTTTGTGCATTGAAGCAAATAAAAACAGCACTAGTATATAAAAACATGAAACAGTCAATTCTATTGGTTGATGATAAGCCGGAGATAGCAAAGATTATAATGCTTTATTTATCTTCTCTATATGACGTCACATATAGAGAAAATCCGATTAAAGCTATAGCCTGGCTTAATGAAGGAAATATTCCTGACGGAGTGATATCCGATTTGAATATGCCCGAAATGAGTGGAGAAGAATTCTTATGTTATCTAAAGGCGAATGCTCTTTTTAATCACATTCCGGTATTGATTCTGTCAAGCGTTGAAAGTAGCGCGAACAGAATACGTCTTTTTGAAGAAGGGGCAGAAGATTTTATTCTGAAACCTTTTAATCCTGAAGAATTAAGGGTTCGGGTAAAAAGACTTTTGAGATAAATAACTAAACGCTAGGGTAAATAACAACATTTTGTATGGAATATATCTTTTGGGGACATAATATTCCTCTTGCCGCTCACTTACGTGAAACTTTGCAATGCAAAATCATCGAATGTATCACCTTCCAGCAGATAAAATCTTGTCTGTCCAGTATTAAATACATCGATTTTTGTGTTTTTATGGAGAGGTCCGATATGGCAACAGATATACCAACTATTGCCCAACTGCATAAGTTATATCCTACCCTATACATTATTTTAATCAGTGAAACGTTAAGTAAGGAAGAGAAAATTCCTTATTTGAGAGCCGGCACTGATTGCATGATATCAAAGAACACCTCCAAGGATGATTTGCAGAAATTATTTTCTGTCATTATTGATTTCAAAGAAAAGGAAAAAGCCAGAAAAGATAATCAGATATCATCTTTGACAGAATTCAGACTTCCTTTATGGAAACGAACATTCGATATCCTGGCTTCGGGGTCAGCTATTCTTTGTTTATCCCCGATACTTATTCTGACGGCATTAGCTATTCGTACCGAAAGCAATGGAAAGATCGTATACAAATCCAAACGTGTAGGCAGCAACTATAAGATTTTTGACTTTTACAAGTTCCGTTCCATGTATTCGGATGCTGATAAACGGCTGGCTGAGTATCAGCAATTAAATCAGTATACCAAAAATATGGCCGAAGAAGAGTTTAAAGACTCTTCTTCGGCCGCTGAGATATCTCAGCAATCCTGTTCCAGCGAACAGAAACAAGAACAGGAACAGGATATACTTTTATTTTCGGACAACCTAAGTACTTCCGAAAATAACTACCTAAAAACTAAACGAACCGAACGTTCTAATGCCTTCTTCAAACTGGAAAACGACCCACGAATCACTCGCGTCGGTCATTTCATTCGAAAATATAGTATTGATGAACTTCCGCAATTATTCAACATCCTAAAAGGTGATATGTCTGTTGTAGGAAACCGTCCTCTCCCCCTTTACGAAGCCGAATTGCTTACAAGCGACGAATATGTGCAACGTTTCATGGGTCCTGCCGGACTGACCGGACTCTGGCAAGTTGAAAAACGGGGTGGTGCAGGAAAAATGTCTGCTGAAGAGCGGAAACAACTGGATATCAAGTACGCGAAAGAGTTTTCTTTCCGTATGGATATGAGGATCATTATTAAAACGTTCACAGCGTTTATCCAAAAGGAGGATGTATAAATATCTGATGAAAAATATTCTCATTATATTGTTACTGATAAATACGTCTTACTGTTTCTGTCAAAAAAAGAAAAGCAACTATTTTGACAAAGCTACAACAGTAGAAGTAACAGCCATGGTCAATGCAGATTCTATACAGGCCATGTTAGACGACTATGAACGGGTTCAACTTCCTCCTCTTTCTGTTTTCTTACAATCTGTTTACGATCATCCTTCAATAAAGATATATGAAGCCAAACGGGAAGAAGCTAATGCTGAAATGAAAGTGTCAAGGAGAGAATGGCTAAACTATTTCAGGATATACGGACAATACCAATACGGAAGAATCGTGCAATTATCATCAACAGAAACAGTTGATGATCCTTTACTTATGACAAGTCTAGGAAGTAATAAAAGCACTTATAGCGCAGGACTATCCATATCAATACCTTTCGGCGATTTGGCCAGCCGCAAGCAAAAGATAAGAGCCAAGAAAGCACATTTCCGCCAACTGGATTACGAATATGAGATGTCAATAGAAGAACGAAAATTAAAAATATTGGAAGCTTATAATAATGTATTACAATCTTTAGCTACCCTGAAAGCTAAATCAGATGCTGCTGCATTATATAATGCCCAAATGAAAATATCCGAACAAGACTTCATTAACGGAAAAATTGGTATCGGAGAACTCTCTATAGAGAAAGGAAGACGTACTAATGCAATCATCCTTTATCAGGAAGGACGAACAGCTTTACATAATGCTGTCACTCTACTAGAGATGCTCACAAATGTAAAGATCATAAACAGATAACTTATGGATATCACACTCTATATATCCCGTTTTCTACATCGCATTCGCTATCAACTAATATTAGGAACGTTAGTTGTCACAGCGTTAGTTGCATACTTTACACAGTTCATGCAAAAAAAATATACCGTGAGTACATCTATCTATACTGGCATTACATCCAATACCGGATTAGAGAGTGAAAGTAAACCGGATTGGATGAGTGTAAACAATACTTTCGATAATCTAGTAAATCTGACTAAGTCAAAAGGAACTTTAGAAACCGTATCAATGAAATTATTAGCATTGAATCTTATTAATGGAGATCCCAATATAGATAATAAATATATTACAGCCAAAAACTATCAGAACCTGGTTAGTTTTGTTCCTAAAGAAGTCCTGAATTTAATTGATAAAGATTCTTTTAAGAAAACGATAATTAATCTTGAGAAATACAAACAAAGTGATACGCATAATTTCTTGTATAAGCTATTTAACGGATTCACTCCTTATTATAGTTATAATGCATTATCCCAAATCATTGTAAAACGCCTGGGGAATAGCGACTTGATTGATATTGCTTACACATCTACGGACCCTGGTATCACATTAACAACTGTGAAACTCCTTAGTGAAGAGTTACGCTTTTCATATAATCAATTAAAATATAAAACTGCTGACGACATCGTAAAATATTACGAAGCCGAGCAAAAGAGATTACGAAGTCAATTAAACAATCTCGAAAACGAACTTACGGATTACAATATCAAGAATAGCGTAATAAATTATCAGGAACAAACAAAAGCTATTGCCGGTTCATTTTCAGATTTTGAGAATCGCTATGAAGAAGTAATTCGCAGAATCAATAGTTCTTCACAATTACTTGAAGGCCTTGAACAATACATGCGAGTTCGCGTCAAGTTAGTACAAGCTAACGACGAGTTTATCAAAGCCTTAGAAGAAATATCTAAAATAAATGGAAAAATAACGGAAATAGAAATATTTACAACGGAAGATACTCAAAATGACGATCCAGAATTATTGAAATACAAAAATGATTTAAAGAATGCAGAGAAAAAAGTAGCAACACTGACAGAACAAATCAATAATTATAAAGAAAGTAAGGAAGGTATTTCTATTGATGGATTAGTCAATGAGTGGTTGGCACAAACCATTATCAACATCAAAGCAAAAGCTGAATTGAAGATATTAGACCAAAGGAAAAAAGAATTCACTGAACAATATAAGACATATTCTCCTGTAGGAACCCAGATAAACAGACAAGAGCGTGAAATACATGTGACAGAAGAAGCTTATTTGCAGGTGTTACATGCCCTGAATATGGCAAAAATGAAACAAAAGAATTTGCAATTAACTACTGCAACATTGAACACAATATCAGAACCGACATTCCCTCTTTTCAGTGATAAAAGCAAACGAATGTTGTTAATCATAGCTGCGTTTGCCGGTAGTATAATATTCATTATCGGTCTGAATTTAATCGTAGAATTATTAGACAGAACTCTACGAGATGCAGAACGTGCCCGCAGACTTACTAAAATGAATGTTTTAGGCGCTTTCACGGGTAACCAGCAATTAAAATACAGAGGATTTATAAAAGCTTGTAACAGAATATCTGCAGCCTATACGCATAATCGATTTATTCAACACATGAAAAAAGGAAAAACCTTTCATATTAATATACTAAGTATAGAAAGAAAAGAAGGAAAAAGTTTTGTTTGCCAATATTTATTAGAATATTGGAAAGAAATCGGATTCAATGTCAAATATCTGGTAGCGGGAATAGATTTCCCAATTGATGCAACATATCTATCTTCAGGAGAAATAAGTTCCTACATAGAAGACTATGATCAAATGGATATTCTCCTATTGGAATATCCTTCTATTAAAGATAATAGTCTGCCGATTTGTCTATTAAATAAAGCAGATGTAAACCTTTTAATAGCTAATGCCCATAGAGTATGGAAGAATAGTGATGAAGAATTTGTGAAATATCTAATGGACATGGCTCAAGACAAGCCGTTATTCCTTTATTTAAATAATGCAAGCCGTGAAGCTGTAGAAGATTTTACAGGTCAATTGCCTCCGGAAACTTCTATACGTTCATTTTCCAATCGTATTATATATATGGGATTAACCGCAAGAAACTCTGCTATAAAGGAATAAGTATGAATAACAGTAATTACATACCAGTTGAAACTCGTTCAATAAAGCTTCTCTATCTTATTATATTGATAGGGCTGGTTGGTATTCTCATGGCTTTATTATCCATGAATATGGTACTTTTTGCAGGAATTACAGCACTTCCACTAATATGTATCGCAGGAATCCTAATCTTAAGATATCCTCAGTTAATGTTATTCATAATCTTTACTATCAATTATTTCATTTTGGGGATCACCCGTTATATGCCTATAGAAGGAATAAGTATAATCATGGATATTTTATATGTACTTACCCTTGTACTTATTTTTGTGCATAGTGCACTCTATCATAATATAGAATGGAAAAGAAGCTTCCACATTCTAAGTGCATTATCAGCATTATGGGCCTTCTATTGCATTTTGGAAGTGATGAATCCAAGTGCAGTATTTGAAGGGTGGATTTTATCTAGAGGGTTAATCATTAACGGACTAATTATAACAATTCTTACCTCACTACTATGTACCAGATACAAAACATTGAAAGTTCTTTTATTTACATTTTCATTATTCACTATATTGGCCATATTAAAAACCTTTATGCAAAAATATTTTGGTTTTGATACCTATGAAACCCGATGGCTCAACAATGGAGGTGCAACGACCCATATAATTCATTCCGGTATACGTTATTTCTCCTTCTTCACAGATGCGAGTAACATGGGATCCAATATGGGAGGTGCTGGTATTATTTTTGGTATAACATCTTTGTATATGAAAAATAAAACTTTCAAGATTTATTACGCAAGCGTAGCTATTGCTTCTTTGTATACAATGATGCTTTCCGGTACTCGAGGGGCAATAATTGTACCACTGGCCGGATTAGCACTTTATACCGTAGTAAGCAAACAGACTCGGTCTATTTTAATTGGAACAGCTTCTTTAGTTCTGATTTACGTGTTCTTCGCTTTTACAATGATCGGTCAAAGTAATGCGACTATCAGAAGAATGAGAACAGCATTTACACCAAGTAAAGATGCTTCATATATTGTCCGTAAAGAAAACCAGAAAAGATTAAAAGAATATTTAAAATACAAACCATTCGGAGAAGGATTAGGATTATCTGGTGATGGTTTGGGTGTGAAAGTATCCAGACGTTTTACAACATCTATTCCTACTGATTCTTGGTATGTCAAGATATGGGTTGAAACAGGAATCATTGGTTTAATATTATATTTAGGTATGGTTTTTATTACCATAGCTCGTGGAACATGGATTTTAATGTTTAATATATATGATCCCGAACTAAAAGGGATACTGACAGGATGGCTATGTGCTATATTCGGTATGTTTTTAAGTGCATATGGAAATTCATTTTGGGGACAATTCCCCACGATGGTTATAGTATTCATGGGTATGAGTTTCATTTTAAACGGAAAATATTTTGATAAGGAACTCAGTGATAAAATCAAAAATTATTCATAAACCGACTAGTTGATAATAAAACATGATAGAACTATTATTTAGCTTAAAAAATAACTGGATAGATCAACAGGAGTATTTATTTCTGCTTATAGATGCTGTTTTGTTTTTACTTTTCCTTATAGCAGTCTTATATCTATTCATTTTTGCAGCCTATTCTAAAAAAAAGGCTGTCTATTCTTATCCTAAAGCAAATAAGAAACACAGATATGTCATATTGTTCCCAGCCTATATGGAAGATGATGTGATTGTCGATTCTGTACAATCGTTTTTCAAGCAGGATTATCCAAGAGAGTTATATGATGTGATCGTGATATCTGATCAAATGCGAGAAGATACAATCGCCAGATTGGAGGGAACAACAGCAATGGTGACCCAAATATCTGATCCGAGAAGTACTAAGATCTATGCATTACAAAAAGCGATCGAATACATAGAAGACAACAAATTATCTTATGATATGGTAGTTGTACTCGATGCGGATAATGTAGTAAATCCTCATTTCCTGGATAAAATAAACGATGCCTTCTATTCCGGATGCTTGGCAATACAAACACATAGAGTTGCTAAGAACCGGGATACAAACACGGCTGTATTAGACGCTGTCAGTGAAGAAATTAATAACTCTATTTTTAGAAAAGGACATACACGCCTTGGATTTTCTTCCGGTTTAAGTGGGTCAGGAATGGCTTTCGAATATGATCTATTCAAAAAGATGATCCAGGATATTGATGAAATAGGCGAAGACAAACACATGGAACGCAAATTACTTTTACAAAATATATATATTGAATATCTGGAAGATGTCTATACCTATGATGAAAAAGTAAGAGATAAAAAAGAATTTTACAACCAACGACGCCGTTGGTTAGCGACTCAATTCAATAATCTGTTTTCAGGGATCTCTCAATTACCCGGAGCGATGTTGAGCGGGAAATGGGATTATTGTGATAAGCTATTCCAATGGATGATACCCCCCCGTATTTTGTTGTTAGGATTCGTTATCCTTATCGCTTGTTTTTTAACTATTATAAATATATTTCTATCAATTAAATGGTGGGGATTATTACTTTTCATTGGTATAACCTTCAGTTTAGCAGTTCCCGATTATCTGGTTGATAAGCAGTTTAAAAAGGCAATCATCAGTTTGCCAATTCTGTTTTTTCTTATGTTTCTAAACCTTTTCCGGTTAAGAGGAGGAAGCAAAAAATTTATCCATACTAAACACTCTGTAAAATATGAAAATAGCCATTGAAGCTCAACGTATATTCCGTTCTAATAAACATGGAATGGACTTCGTTGCTTTAGAAAGCATACGGGAATTACAAAAAATAGATAAAGAGAATGAGTATTATATTTTTGTAAGTCCGGGAGATGATCGCTGTCTGGAGGAGACTCCCAATATGCATATCATAGAAGTCAACTGTCCTACATATCCACTTTGGGAGCAGATTGCCTTACCTCGTGCCGTAGCAAAGATAAAAGCAGATTTACTACATTGTACAAGTAACACAGCTCCTATTTATTGCCCGGTACCCTTGATACTGACACTACATGATATTATATTTTTAGAACCGCGGCAAAGCGGAAATAAATCGTGGTATCAAAATATGGGATGGTATTATCGTCGCTGGATCGTTCCTCGCATTCTCCCCCAATGCAAAAAGATCATCACAGTCTCCAATTTTGAATGTAACCGTATTAAAAAGGCATTACATCTTTGTGAGAATCAGATAACGGCAATATACAATGGCTATAATCAGCATTTCCATCCAATACCTGATGTAGCATCTGTTACAGAAAAATATATAGCAGGTCAAGAGTATCTTTTCTTTTTAGGAAATACTGATCCTAAAAAAAATGTGCCACGCACATTAAAGGCTTATAGTATCTACTTAAAGAAGTCAGAGAAAAAACGTCCTCTACTGATTGCCGACTTAAAAGAAGACAAGCTAGATATTATACTTAAAGAACAAGGAATAGAAGAGATCAAACCTTATCTCTCCTATCCGGGATACATTCCCAACAAGGATTTGGCTTATTTATATAATGGAGCATATGCTTTTCTATATACATCACTCCGGGAAAGTTTTGGTATCCCTATGCTTGAAGCAATGGCTTGCGGCACACCTGTAATTGCGGGAAATACTTCTGCCATGCCGGAAATTGCAGGTGAAAAAGGAATACTGGCAGATCCATTCAATGAAGAAGATATTGCAAATAAATTACTCTTATTAGAGAATGATCATCAATATTATGTCGGACAAGTCGATTACGGATTACAACGAGTAAATAAATTCTCCTGGAAGAGTACAGCTTTATCTTTATTAAAAATCTATCGGAATATATAGGATAAAATTATGAATAGTAGTCTTAAAAAAAAAATAAAACAAAATGAGACACTAAAACATTTCATTTTGTTTTTAATATCATCTCCTAAAAATCCGAGGCCCAGACTTTGGGTTAAATGGTTTGTGAATCCTTTTTTGCATAAAAAAGGAAAAGGGGCTGTTATCAGAAGAAATCGGTCAAGAATAGATGTGTTTCCCTGGAATCAATTTGTTGTTGGTACAGATTCTTTAGTAGAAGACTTTACTACCATAAATAATGGTGCAGGAGATGTTATTATTGGAAATAATGCCAGAATAGGCATAGGATCTGTAGTTATCGGTCCGGCAAAGCTAGGGGATAAAGTTGGCTTGGGACAACATGTATTCATCTCAGGTTTTAACCACGGATATGAAGACGGTACTTGCGACTCCAATGAACAGCCTCTTGTAAAAAAAGAAGTTGTGATTGATAATGATTCGCATATAGGAGCAAACTCAGTCGTTGTAGCCGGAGTGCATATTGGAAAAAGGTGTCAAATCGGTGCAGGAAGTGTTGTTACCAAAGACATACCGGATTTCTGTATTGCTGTGGGAAACCCTGCAAAAATCATAAAAAGATATGATCAAAATATACAAAAGTGGATCAAAATATAACATGAATCCAATGTCAAACTCTATGGTTAGCATTATAATACCAGTATATAACACTGAAGAGTTCGTGGAAGAGGCCGTCAGGTCTATCATGAATCAAACCCTACAGGATATAGAAATCATTATTATAAATGATGGTTCTACAGATAACTCTTTATCCATAATCCGAAAATTAGCAAATGAAGATGACCGAATACAGATCTATAGCAGAGAAAATAAAGGTTTGTCCGCTACTCGTAATCAAGGAATTTATTTAGCTAAAGGGAAATATCTATATTTCATGGATAGCGATGACTATCTTGAACCTGACGCTTTGGAGTCATGTTTTCTCAAATGTGAGAAAAATGCTTTAGATTTTATTTTTTTCGATGCCAATATTCTTAACAAGGAGGCAGATTTCGATATCAACATTAATTATCAACGTAAAGATTGTACTAATCCTGATATATTGTATGATGGCATACAATTATTTACGCTCTTAATTGAAAACAGTAAATATACTCCGTCTGCTTGCTTAAATTTTATAAATACTAAGTTTCTGAAAGAAATAAATCTTCTTTTTCTTCCCGGCATTATCCATGAAGATCAGTTATTCAGTACTCTATTATATTTACAGTCAAATCGAGTGATGTGTATACACAAAGATTTTTTTAAGAGAAGACTTCGCTGTGACTCCATTATGACACGTAAATTCTCTTTAAAAAACATAGATAGTTATTTTATCATTACAGATAGATTATTTACTTATGCCTCTGAACATACAGAAACACGGTATATAGTTGATAAACATTTGTCTAAAATGTTGAATGCAGCCGTATGGTTATCTTACAAAATGCCTTTTAAAGATCGCTTATACATAGCAAGACGCTGTATCAAAGACTACAAAAGGTATGTCTCCGGAAAAAACATCCTTATTTTACTGTTTAAATCATTCTTAAAAAAATAGATTACATGTCTTCCACAAAGAAAGAACTTCTATCCGGTGTTTTTTATACGGCAATAGCTAAATATTCAGGAATAATAATATCCTTAGTAATAGCCGGGATACTAGCTCGTCTCATTGAGCCGGAAGATTTTGGCGTAGTAGCAATTGCAACAGTTATTATTTCTTTTTTTGGTATATTCAGCGATCTTGGAATAGCACCGGCAATCATACAAAATAAAGAATTATCCGAAAATGATCTCAGCAATATCTTTTCCTTTACCCTTTGGTTGGGTATTGGTATCTCTATGATTTTTTTCTTATGCTCATGGCCAATCTCCCATTTTTACGAAAGCGATACGTTATTAAGCATCTGTCAACTACTGTCACTGAACTTATTCTTCGCCTCTGCCAACATCGTACCAAATGCATTGTTATTCAAAGGAAAAGAATTTAAATTCATAGCATATCGTAGTTTAACAATTCAAATTGCCGGAGGAAGTTTAGCCATAACTGCCGCTTTTATGGGAGCCGGACTATATGCATTAATCATTAATCCTATATTGTCCAGTATATTACTATTTCTCATATCTTTTCAGAAAAAACCACAGAAGTTATCCGGTACATGGGGGATTCAATCCATGAAAAAAATTCTTAGCTTCTCTACTTATCAATTTATGTTCAATGTAATCAATTATTTCAGTCGGAATTTAGATAAATTGCTGATAGGAAAATATATGAATATGGTTTCATTAGGATATTATGAAAAATCATACCGTCTCATGATGTTGCCTCTTCAGAATATCACACATGTCATATCCCCGGTTATGCATCCTATATTCGCAGACTTTCAAAACGATTTGTCCAGGCTTTCAGATTCATATAATAAAGTAGTTCGTTTCCTGGCTTTTATTGGATTCCCCTTATCTGTGTTATTATGGTTTTGCTCTCGGGAAATAATCCTGATTATCTTTGGTGAACAATGGATGCCTTCTGTTCCTGTCTTTCAAATACTATCCATATCAGTCGGTATACAAGTAATCCTTTCTACCTCCGGATCCATTTTTCAAGCAGCAAATGATACTAAAAGTTTATTTATTTGTGGGGTATTCTCTACTCTGCTCAATATCATAGGAATATTAACCGGAATATTTTTTTTCAAGACATTAGAAGCTGTAGCATGGTGTATATCCCTTACATTTACAATAAACTTTGTACAATGTTATATCTGGATGTACAAAATCACCTTTAAACAAGATCTTCAGACATTTTGGAAGCAATTCGTCTCTCCCATTTTGCTTACAGGAATATTAATTGTTTGCATATTACCTATATATTATGTGTCGGACAAATATCCTATATACATCAGTCTATTTTTAAAAGGCTGCATATCCGCAATAGTCTATGTAGCATACATACAAATAAAAGGAGAATATGATATTATCAATCTGATTAAATCTAAAATTAAAAGATGAAAGCCCTATTCCTCGTATATCATGGTTTCAGTGAAACAAATGGTATCAGTAAAAAAATACGTTATCAGGTAGATGCATTAAAGGCCTGTGGTTTAGATGTACAAACCTGTTATCTGAGCGAGTCCGATGGAAACAAATACAGGATGATCGATAATGCCATTTTATGTGATTATGGACGGGGAATAAAAGGAAAACTACTAAAACGGATTGAGTTCAATTCAATCGCAGATTATGCAATTAATGAAGGTATTCGTTTCGTATATATCCGTTCAGATCATAATGCCAACCCGTTTACGATCAAAATGGTAAAAAAAATGCGTAAAGCGGACATTCGTGTTGTTATGGAAATTCCGACTTACCCCTATGATAATGAGACACCCTCTTCCGGAAGAAAACTACAACGATTTCTGGATAAGTATTTCAGGAATAGTCTAGCCAAACAATTATGCCGGATTGTTACATTTTCTGATTATAAAAGTATTTTTGGTACTTCCACAATCCAGATATCCAATGGAGTCGATTTTAACAAAATAAAATTGAAACAAAAAACAAATGACACTTCTCACGAACTCCATTTGATTGGAGTCGCAGAGATACATTACTGGCATGGATTCGACCGTCTTGTACAAGGCCTGGTTAATTATTATAAGAAAGCCCCCGATTACAAAGTGTTTTTCCACCTAGTCGGTAATTTTTTTGGGGAAAGAGAGAAAAATGATATTTTACCACTGATTGAAACAAATCATCTGGAGCCTTATATCATTCTACATGGGGCAAAACATGGTGAAGAATTAGATCAGCTTTTTGAACAATCAGATATGGCCATTGGTAGTCTGGCGCGCCATCGTAGTGGTATAACCAATATAAAAACACTTAAGAACCGGGAATATGCGGCTCGCGGCTTATCTTTCATCTATTCGGAACAAGACAGTGACTTTGAGGACAAGCCTTACATCTTAAAGGTCCCGGCAGACGAAAGTCCTATTGAAGTAAATAAAATAATAGAGTTTTACAAAAAGTTAAATCCTATCCCTTTGGAAATAAGAAGCTCTATTCTTTCACTTTCATGGGAAGCGCAAATGAATAAAGTTATAAAAGCGATAGAAGAATAAATAACTAAAAAATAAAAGCTATGGGACATCGTACACCAATAGATCGTTATGATCTGAATATTAAAAAGAGTGATTATGTATTAGAAGTAGGTAGCGGGCATAATCCCAGCTATCGGGCGAATGTAATTGTTGAGAAATACATCAGCTCGAACTATCACAGAAGTGGAGAGGTAAAGATATTCCCCCACCAGAAATTTATAAATGCGGATGGCGCCAGCATGCCATTCCAGAATAAAGAATTTGATTACATTATATGTAATCAGGTTCTTGAACACACTGATGATCCTATTGGATTTGTAAAAGAGTTACAGCGTGTTGCATCAAAAGGATATCTGGAACTACCTAGTTTAGTTGGAGAGTCCTTGTTTCCTAAATTAGCCCACAAATGGGTTTGTTTGGAAATAGATGGTAAACTAGTACTATTTGAAAAGGACAAATTGCCAAGGATATACCCCGACTACGGGAGAACTTTTCTCAATTTTCTTCCGTATCAAAGTCTGGCCTTAAGAACTTTCTATTTGTCCTACCATCAGGTCAATACAGTCAGATATGAATGGAATGATACAATTGATATACTAGTCAATCCGCAAGACGAATATTACAGATCCTTTTTTGAAAAGACATGGACTGAAGAGATGCAACATAAAATTTTCCCAATTCGTTCTAAACAACAAGATGTTGCAATATCAATAAAGGTCATTATGCATTTGATAAAAACAATGATAAAAAGGAGGATATTCGTTCACAAACCAATCTCTCTGGCAGAATATAATAATAGTAAATAAAATATTGCATGGACGTAAGTTATTCATAGCAAGCCTTCTGCAAAGTCTCTTATTTGCAGAAGGCTTGCATATATAATACAAGACGCCTCTTTGCTAAAAGTTTTTTGTATCAGAGGCGATAAAAACTTATTGAAAATCAAAGTTTACTAATATTTATCTCTATTTTTGTAAAAAAAAGAAATGAATCTTATTTTAAAAATAGATATTCTACTGTTTGTTATCACTGTACTATTCACAGGATACAATCTTTTTTTCACTTTGGCCTCTTTTGTCAAAAGAAAAAAAGGAAAGACAGACCATGTTAAAACACAAAGCATTGTAGTTATCTTTGCTGCCTATAAGGAAGACCGGGTAATAAAAGAATCTGTTGAAAGTTTTATGAAGCAAGATTATCCCCGGGATAAATTTCAGGTAGCAGTGGTCTCTGATCATATGGAGGAGGCAACCAATCTCGCTTTGGGGCAATTGCCAATAACTCTTTTTACTCCTGACTTTCAAGAAAGTATGAAGCATAAATCCATATCTTATGCATTAGATCACTTGGAAGGATTTGACCGGGTTATTATTATGGACGCCGATAATATTACCGACACAGACTTCCTGACCCGCATAAACCAAGCCACACAAACAGTTAAAGTATTGCAGGCCCACAGAACCCGGAAAAATGAAAACACATCCGTTGCCGTGTGGGATGGCATTTCAGAAGAGATAAATAATACTATATTCAGAAAAGGACGTGTGAACGTCGGACTATCATCAGCTTTGATCGGCTCCGGAATGGTTTTTGATTTTGAATGGCTGAAACAACATATGCATGAGTGCAAAACCTTTGCGGAAGACAAAGAACTGGAAGCCATCCTGGCCAGAGACAACATATTCGTAGATTATAGTGATGATATATATGTATATGATGAGAAGACCGCCAGACAAGACATTCTGATCAGACAACGGTCAAGATGGTTCCATGCTCAGATTCTTGCATTTTCCCTGATAACAAAGGATTTTAATATAAGGAAGATAAATCTGTCATATATTGACAAGGTCATCCAATGGATCCCTTTCCCCAGACCAGTCCGTTTTTTGCTGATATTCCTGATGATACTCTTCTGGTCTGTCGTATCGTTTCCCGTTGCAATTAAATGGTATTACCTGCTAATCATCAAAATAGGAACATATCTCTTAGCAATACCCCGGAATATGTACACCCAAGACTTTTTCGTCAGCATAACAAAACTACCATCAATGATGATAGCACTGTTACGCAGTTACACGGCTTCGATTTGCCGCGTAAAAAAGAAAGACATGAGTTTCAACAATACACCGCATCATATCACTAAAAAGAATAATCATGAATAAAAAAGTCTCCATAATAACTGTTAATTATAACGGGGTCACAGATACATGTGAAATGATTGAATCATTAAAACGGCATGAAAATTATCCTTACGAACTGATTGTTGTGGATAACGGTTCAGCCAGTCTGAATGATTACACTTTGTTAAAAGAAAAATATCCTGATGCAAAAGTAATACGAAACGATATAAACCTCGGATTTGCAGAAGGAAATAACATCGGCGTCAAACAGGCAACCGGTGATTACTTGTTTTTCCTGAATAACGATACGATCATTACCCGCCCTATTCTTGAGATACTGGTAAAACGGCTGGATAGTGATGAAAAAATAGGATGTGTCTCCCCTAAAACGACTTTCTGGCCGCAAAACAATAAACTGCAATATGCAGGAGCCACTCCAATGAGTTACATAACACTCCGTAACGAATTCATCGGCTACTCACAGGAAGACGACGGAAGGTTTGATGTCCCGCAGGAAACAGCCTTTGCCAATGGAGCAGCCATGATGATCCGGACGGCTGATATTCAAAAGTTCGGTTATATGAGCGAATACTATTTTTTGTATTATGAGGAACTGGATTGGTGTACCTTCATGCATAAAGCCGGATTTAGTATCTGGTATGAACCTCAGGCAGTCGTCGGACATAAAGAAAGTGCCAGTGTCGGTCTGCAAAGTCCGTTACAAGTATATTTTCATACCCGCAATCGCCTGATATTTGCCCAAAGAACATTGTCTGACCCATTTGAAAGGAAATGTTCCTATCTATATCAGCTTTTTGTTGCTTTACCTAAGCACTTTCTGACTTATTTATGCAAAGGAAAATTCAAGCTGATACTTCCTTTGCTTAAAGGAGGAATAGACGGAATCTCTTTTATCAGATAAATAAATATAAAACCATGCAAGAAGTATTTTACACTGTAATCGAATGGCTATTTTGGGTCAGCATCTTTATAGTCTTCTATACCTATCTGGGATACGGTATATTATTATATGTATTAGTAAAAGTAAAAGAACTCTTCAAAAAACCCATAAGCATAGGATTGCCCGAGCCTCTTCCTGAAGTTACCCTCTTCATTGCGGCATACAATGAAGAAGACATCGTTGCTTCCAAGATGGAGAACAGTCATGCCCTCGCCTATCCGACCGATAAACTGAAAATCGTTTGGGTTACAGACGGGTCGAACGACCGTACAAATGAACTCCTGAAGCAATATCCGGAAGTAACCGTGCTTTTCCAACCGCAACGCAAAGGGAAAACAGCCGCCCTGAACCGGGGTATACAATACATAACAACGCCCTACGTTATCTTTACGGATGCAAATACCATGCTTAATAAAGAAGCCGTGCATGAAATTATCCGCCAATTCTCCAATCCGGAGGTCGGATGCGTAGCCGGAGAAAAAAGAGTGGAAACAAACACTGCCCAGGGAGCTACGGCGGGAGAAGGTATTTACTGGAAATACGAATCAGCCCTGAAAGCATTAGACTACCGGTTGTATTCGGCAGTCGGAGCAGCAGGAGAGTTATTTGCCGTACGGACGGAGTTATTCGAACAAATGCCGTCAGACACCCTGCTTGACGACTTCATTCTTTCATTACGTATTGCACAAAAAGGATATAAAATAGCCTATTGTAAAGAAGCCTACGCTACCGAAACCGCTTCCCTCAATATGAAAGAAGAAGAAAAACGCAAAATACGCATTGCTGCCGGAGGACTGCAATCGGTCTGGCGTCTGCGAAACCTGTTCAACATCTTCCGTTATGGTATGCTTAGTTTTCAATTTGTGAGCCATCGTGTCTTACGATGGACCATTACGCCGGTCATGTTATTTCTTTTAATACCATTAAATATAATATTAGCCTGTTATGGAGGGTTTACTTATATATTTTTACTACTTTTACAAGTTGCATTCTATATAATGGCTTATGCCGGTTATATGATGGAACAGAAAAATGTTCGAAACAAGTTGTTTTTTATCCCCTACTACTTCTCTTTCATGAATATAAATGTGATAAGAGGTTTTTTCTATTTAGCTGGAAATAAAGGGAATGGAGCATGGGAGAAAGCAAAAAGAATTCAATAAAAAAAATAATTCTAAAATGTAACAAGGAAAACGCCTGTAAATTCAAACATTATTAATATTTTTGCGTACGCATAGTGATTGAATATCAAGAAAAGTTTAAATTTGATATGGATAATTTAGCAGCAGGATATACAGTATTGATCGTTGACGATGTACCAACCAACGTCATGTTAGTACAAGCTATATTAAAAAAAGAAGGCTACAGGCTATTAACCTGTGACAGCGGAGCCAAGGCTTTACGTCTGGCACATGACAAGCACCCTAATCTCATACTATTAGATATCATGATGCCGGAGATGGATGGATACGAAGTATTACAGCATCTTAAAAGTAATCCGGACACAAACGATATACCTGTTATTATCATGTCGGCCCTGAGTGATATGCAGAGTATAGTAAAAGGTTACCAGCTCGGAGCAACAGAATATGTGACGAAACCGTTCCAGAGAGAGGAATTGGTTAAGCGCGTAGCTCACCGTTTCGAGTTATTCAGCATTAAACGAATTAAGCAGGAACTGGAAAACACCATAGAATCCCGTGACACCCTTTATTCCGTTATCGCCCATGATCTGCGTTCGCCACTAGGTTCTCTGAAAATGATGAACAATGCGATCCTTATGATGGTAGATAAAGACCAGGTAAGTCCGGAAGTATTTGAAATGCTCCAGATGATGAACAAGACGTCGGAAGAAATCTTCCTGCTGTTGGATAATTTGCTTAAGTGGGCTAAAAACCGTCTGAAGAAACAAAATGTATATAAACAGGAAACTGATATAAACAGCCTGGTTTCAAGCACAGCAGAAATATATATCCCGATGGCAACCCAAAAAGGACTGACTATCCAATTACAGGACATGGACAAAGAACTATCCGGTTTTGTTGATATAGACATGATCAAAACAGTTGTCAGGAACCTTATTTCAAATGCTATTAAGTTCAGCTTTGAAGGCGGAACCATTACTATCGGTTCCAAGATAGAAGGAGACCATGTTGTTATCAGCGTCAAAGACTCCGGCAAGGGGATAAAGAAAGAAGACCAGGAAAAGCTGTTAAAACAGAATACTCACTTCACGTCCTACGGAACGAATAATGAAAAAGGTTCCGGATTAGGTTTGATGCTTTGCAAAGACTTTGTTGAACAGCATGACGGAAAGCTCTGGTTCGAGTCGGAAGAAGGTAAAGGTTCCACATTCTTCGCATCCCTGAAAGCGTTGAGTAAAGAATAAAAAGAAACTATATAATGAAAAAGGGAAGGTTCATCACCTTCCCTTTTTCATTATAACCCGATTCAAATCTGAAGCGAACCGCTTATATTCAATATCCGGTATGGTTTCTCCGGAGGAAAGAACAACTAACGAATGATCCGGATATCCATTTCTGTAAGCCGGATGGGTATGAGGATACGGATTTTCTACAAACCCATGTAACTGATAAAAATGCAAGCGGGCAGCAGAGACATTATCCGTAACAGGGTCTATTTCTAATAATACACGCCCACTTTCCTGCTTCTATCAGATTCTTCAGAATCAAACCTCCCAGACCTTTCCCGCGCTCATTCGGATGGATTGCAAAATGTTCCACATACGTATAACTATCGAATCTCCAATAAGCGATAAAGCCCAATAAAAGATCATTGACCGGATCAATATGACAATCCAAATGATACCGGCTGTCTGAAAACGCGTCCTGTTGCTGCTCCACAGTCCGTTGTTCATAGATTGGGAAACTTATATCATATATGTTTCTAAAAGCAGTATACCGCGGATGATCCGTTGCTGTCAATCTTATAATCTCCATCTTGTTTTTGTGTTCTTAAACGGATACAAAGATAAAAACTAATGCTTTCTAACCTGCAAGCAATTGTATTCAAATATAAACATACAACCTTTATACTGTTTCATTACTATGAAACAAATGTTTCTCCCTAATGAAACAAGTGTTCCACTAGGGAGAAACAGATTTTACTTAGTATGTATTTTCCAGAGGTCACTGCATCCGTCGGATACCAATAGCCTTATTATACTGGGCCAATGATGCTTTTTGCTGGTACCAGGTTTGGATCAGGCTGCTATAAGACTGTATCCATGACAACTGGGCAGAAAGGACATCGACAATAGGAAGCTTACCTTCGTTGTAACTGAATGTATTCAGATCCAGATTCTCTTCTGCTATCTTACAAGCCTCTTCAGCGACATCGATCTGTTTAGTATTCTCTGTCAGGCTTGTCCATGCATTAGCCACTTCCTGAGTGATCTGGTCGCGGGTATTATCCATTGCATACTCTTTACTGCGCAGCACGGCTTTTTGGGAATTTACTTCCTTGAAACGGGCACCCCAACGGAACAAAGGAATCTTTAAAGATGCAAAGACAGCCGGTGTCCATAAGTTATCGGAGCCTTTTACGTTCAACATAGGAGTTCCCCATGTGCCCTGAAAACCGACAGACAGGGTCGGATTATATTTTGCTTTTGACAGGTTGATCTGTCTTTTCTGATACTCGATGTTCAGTTTGGAGATCAGATAGTCCGGCCGGTTTTCCAATGCTGCCGATTCACCGACCTGCATAGGCAATGGCAAAACCATCGTAATAGAGTCTGTGATCGTTATCGGCTCCATTGGAGGGACACCCATCAGGACATTCAGATTCTGCAATGCAATCTGATAATCCTTATAAGCGGCACTTTTATTCAACTCGGCTTCCTTTAAACGGGCCTGTACCTGCAACAGGTCGGTCTTGCTGATCTGTCCGTCCTGAAAACGGAGAGTCAGCACGTTTGCCAGTTCCTGTACAATATCGACATACTGTGTCATTACAGCGTACATGCCTTTACGGGCGGCTACAGACCAATAGTTCATGTCGGCAGCATAAACGATGTTATCGGTCGTCAGCTCTTCGGCCTCGGTAGCGATCTGGCCCTGGATTTCGGCAGCCTTATAATTGTTGTAAATTTGTCCGCCGGCGTAAATAGGCTGGCTTACTGTGGCACCAAGACTATACGTATTATGGTCCATTTCGATACCGGGTATGCCATCTCCCATTCCCAATTCGTATTTATTTATACGGTATTGATAACTTCCGGAGAAATCCACAGCCGGGAAGAATGCTGTTTTAGCAGCTTTGATAGCATGCTGCATTGCAATCCGTTCTTCCGAACTTTGCTTGATCTGACGGCTGTATTCAAGTACTTTTTCTTTGTATTCGGCTGCCGTAATGAGCTGCACCTGTGCTTTCGCAGACAGGGCACCCAGTAACATACAACCTATTATCAGTTTACTTTTCATATCTTATTCCGATTTAATCTTAAAGAAAATACAATAGGTAACCGGAAGCACGAAGATGGTCAGGATGGTTGAGACAAACAAACCTCCCATGATCGTTGCGGCCATACCTGCAAACATCGCGTCTCCCAACAACGGAAGCATACCCAGAATCGTTGTACCCGAGGCCATCGTTACAGGAACGATACGTGTCTTGGTTGCCTCGATAACGGCATTGACAGGAGCCAGTCCGCTATCCATTTGCAAACCTATCTCATCGACAAGCACAATCGCATTCTTTATATTCATACCGATCAGTCCCAATAATCCCAGCATCGCAAAGAAGTCGAGCGACTTGCCGAATACCAGTAATCCCAGTACCACACCGATGAAGATCAACGGAAGCATAGCCATGATCAGCACCGGTTTACGGTAATATTTCGGGAAAAGGAACAACAGGGTAACATAGATCAGACCGAACATCAACGGAATATTGGCGGCAATCGCTTTGTTACCTTTATCCTGTTCGCTTTGTTCTCCGAAATAAGTCATCTTATAACCTTCAGGAACCTGTATTTGTTTCTGGGCTTCTGTCCAAAGATGGCTGAAAGCAGCCATGGTGTTGGCGCCGCGTTTCGGTTCACATTGCATCATCATGTATGGCTGACGGTTGTAACGTCTCACTACATTATATTCATAATCGAGAGAGAAATCGTCGATAACCTGTTCTACTTTGACGGAACGTCCTTTGGCACTGTAAACCGGCAATGTTCTAATATCGTTCAGGTTCATAGAATCCCTGTCGGCATCCTTCATCAGGATAGGCATGAAGACATCGCCTTCACGATATTCACCCAATGGTACACCGTTCGTTGCCGAACGAAGGGAATAAGCAACCTGCTGACGGGTAATACCCAGGCGCAGACCTTTTTCCTGTGAGTACATCGGTTTCCATACCGGTACTTTATTCCCCCAGCTGTCACGCACTTCCATCACCTGGTCGTACTGACGGGCAATCTCTTTGACTTGTTCCGTTAAAGCGACCAGTGTATCCACATTGTCGCCGATAAAACCGATCTCGATAGCAGCATCAGGTACCGGAGACAAGGCGAACAAGGCTGAACGCGTCAGGATATCAGGATAGTTAGCCACCATATAGTCATAGAATTTACCTTCTTCCGCCTGTGCATCCTCCGCCTTTTTAGTCTCAATCAGCACATTGGCAAAGTTAGGTTTCGGACCTACCGACGAACTTGCCAGGTAATAACGAACCGGTGAACCTCCCAGGGTAAATGAATATGACTTGATATTCTCGTTCTTGCTCAGATAATCTTCGATCAACTTAACATTCTTCTCCACGTCGTAAATACTGTACCCTTCAGGGAAGATCAGGTCGGCACGGAAATAAGGTTTGTTCATGATCGGGAAGAAACTCTGCGGCATGATACTCATAATAAATAAGGAGAGGAACAATGTCGCAATCACGGAAGTAATAGTTATCCATCTGCGTTTGATCAGACGCCCCAGCACCCCTTCGAATTTATGATACAGTTTCGTATCGTACGGATCCTTCGACTCGCCCGGTTTAGCCTCTTTCAGGATAAAGTTACCGAAAGTTGTTGTCTGAGTCAATGCCAGTACCCAACTTAAACCTAATGAAACGGCCAATACGATAAACAACGGTTTAACGATTTCGGCTACTGAAGCCGGAGCCAGATACATCGGCAGGAATGAACAGACAGCGATAAAGGTAGCTCCCAGCAATGCCCATTGCGGTTTGGTCGCTCCATCGATCAGGGCCTGATAACGGGACAATCCCCGCTTGATACCGACCTGCGCATTATCGGTTACAACTATCGCATTATCCACCAGCATACCCATCGCAATGATAAAGGCGGCCAGCGAAGTACGGTTCAGTCCGACACCCCAGATCAACATAAGCAATAAAGTACCGCCCACCGAGAAGAGCAGCGAACTACCCACCAGCATACCGGCACGTGATCCCATCACCAGGAAGATCACCACAATTACAATCAGCAATGATTCGATCAGGTTCAGGATAAAACCATTGTTTGCCTCGTCTGCAATCTTGTTTTCCGGATAGATCGTTTTCAGGTCCATTCCAACAGGGAACAATTGTTCCATCTCCTGGAGGTGGGCAGCGACATCATTACCGACAGCCACCACGTCATCTTTAGCCCCTGTTGCAACTCCGATACCGATAGCACGTTTGCCATCCACACGCATCAGATTGGAAGGAGGATCCATATACCCTCGTTCCACAATAGCAATATCTCCTAAACGGACTTCACTACCGCTTTTGGTTACGATCAACTGGTCGCGGATATCCTGGATATTCTTATAGGTTCCTTCCGCCCGGACACGCAACTGGTAATTACCCGTATTGATATCTCCGGTATTTACCAGCAGGTTTTGCGTTTGCAACACTTGCTGTATCGAGTTCGGGTCGATACCAAGATTTGCCAGTTTAGGAACTGAAATCCTTACATTAATAACTTGTGTCTGTTCACCGAACAGATATACTTTCTGAACACCGGGAACGGGAGACAGTTCCGTCTTGATCTTCTGAGCCCAGTCACGTAATTCATCATAGGTATAACCATCATCCGCACTCAAAGCGTAATAGATACCAAACACGTCTCCAAAATCATCGCTGACTGAGATAGAAGAAGCGCCACTCGGCAGGCGGGGTTCGATATTCGCCACCTTACGGCGAAGTTCATCCCACTTAACGGGCATGTTGTCAGGGTCGAGTGTCGGCTGAAGTTCAATCGAAATCTTAGACATACCGAAATAAGATTCAGACTTGATCTGAAGCACGTCAGACATAGACTGGATCTCACGTTCGATTGGCTCGGTGACCAGTTTTTCTACCTCGAAAGGAGTCGCACCCGGATATTGTGTAACAAGCACAGCCTGCTTGATCACAAAGGGAGCATCTTCCTTCTTCGGCAATTTGAAGAAAGAATATACACCACCTATCAGCATAACAGCCAGGAAGAAGTATATAATCTTCGAATTCTCTAAAGAATATTTTGGAATATTCATTGCTTATCCTCTTAATCTGTTAATACTTTTACTTGTTGTCCGTCGACAAGGCGGGTTACTCCGGCAGTAACGATCTGTTCTCCGGCTTTCAAACCTTCGGTTACGACAACACCGTCTTTGCCGACCAGTTCTTTTTCCGTAATCTTACGACGTTCCACTTTCGAGGTCTGCGGGTTATAGATGAACACATATTTATTACCACTGTTCGGTTCGTCGGCAACGATAGCAGACAGTGGAATCAACACGGCTCCTTCATTGAAGCTCTTGCTCTCTATGTTCAGGATTACACGACAGGAGAAACCTACGGCTACCTTATATTTGTTCAGATTAAATTCGGGATCATCAATATAAAGGAATACCGGTACGCCGGAACCATCGGGCGAGGCTTCCACATATTCTTTTACTTTCGCTTTGAAGCGGGTTCCTTTGTAATTGTCAAACTCTACAAAGATGCTGTAGGGAGTGGAGAAGTAAGTGATATTCGTTTCAGGCATTGTAAACTGCACCTGCAATTTGTTCGGGTTTATCAGGCAGACAATACCTTGTCCCATCTGTACCTTCTGATAATTCTCTACATATTTCTTTTGGATGAAGCCATCGAAAGGAGCACGCAGCTTAGTCTGCTCCAAGGTATTCTGTGAGTTTTCGAATGCTGCCTGTGCATTGGAATAAGCAGCTTTTGTCGATTCATACTCCTGTTGAGAGATTGCCTGTTTAGCCAGAAGTCTTTCTGCACGTTGCAGCTGTGCCTGTGCTGTCTGGAAAGAAGCCTTTTTGGCTTCATAATCCCATTTGAAATCCTGTGGGTCTATTTCGGCTACGATTTGCCCTGTACGTACTTTCTGTCCTTCTTCGACATTCAATGAGATCAGTGGACCGGACATCTTAAAAGCCAGGTCACTAAATTGATCAGGCGATACAACACCGCTAAATGATTTTTCTACCATATCCAAAGATGTCACTTCTTCCAGCTTCACCGGACGAGGGCCCTGTTCCTTTACCGGAGGCTGGCTACATGACATCAATGCTGTCAATACAAAAACGGGAATCAATTTACCATTCATGATAACAACTTGATTTAGTTATTTTAGTTACTTATTAATTATATATGCTTGTATACAGTCATATAAAACTATGCGTTAAGTCATAGCTATACAACATTCATTTTCCACTAATTGTTCTAATTGCGCCGCTCCTTCGGAACCGAACGGCAGCTACTTACATTTGCTTGTTTTATTTCTATATTGCTCGTACAAACTACTAGTGTCAAAAGGACCAACTGTCCCAATCTATTTTTGCTTCCATTACCCTTTCCTGTTCATCGGGAACAGCCGGAAAGAAATCAATTCCCGTTACTTTTTCCACACTATCGACAGGTATCACCATTGACTTCAAAGAAGTCTTTTTATAATCCTTATTTTCCAGAATGAACGCAATTGCTTTATATTCGCTTCCCGAAACATAACAAATCACTTTGTAAAACGCGCCAGGAACACCTACTCGATTCTTTCCCATCCGTTTCATATTGTCCGTAATTACAGGACCGGTAGCAATCAGCAAAGATCCGTAATCTTTCGCCCATAAACGGCTCTGCTCTTCCAGTTCTTTCCAGATACCCCGGTTCAGCGCCGGTTTCTGCGGACAGATATTACTGAAATAAAATGATTCGCGCATTGCCTTTGCCGACCACTTCATGTCACCGGCAGGAGCCATATGGCCACGGTCGTAACCTGTACGGGTATAGTCTTCATTCATTGCTGTCGCACCTTTTACCATCGGGTCCGGTACGAATTTATTAGAACGTTCCGTCTTTTTGCTTTTCGCCTCTTCGGCAGTCAGCTCGTAAGCTACCCAGTTCGCAATCTTATAATCTGAATTGTAGGATACAGTATATCCTTCGTGACGGATCACTTGCTCGGAACGTTTAGCCTTCAATTTAGGGATTTCGGCATTTGCCGGAACTTTAAAAGTAGTTGTTTTCGGACGAGGGGGAACAATAGCAGGCTTTTTATCTGCCGGTTTTTCCTTTACAGGATCAGCAGGCTGCTTCTTCTGTTCCACCGCCACAGGCTTCTTACCGGAAGTAGGATAGAAATAGTTAAACACATATAACAGGCCGATAAAACAGATAACCACTAAGGCCGCAAGAACAAATATACGCCTGATTACAGAAACTAAAGATGCCCCCTGATTCTTCTTTTTCCGCGATTTTGCTTTGCCTTTTCTTTTTGCCATTGATTAATAACCATTTATTCTCCGCCGCAAAAGTAGATAATGTGAGATTATTAAACAATATATAAACCTTAAATATATTCGTCAGAATTAATACAAAAAGTGCCCCGATTAAAAGGGGCACTTTAAATTATAGGTTCCGGAGCCTATCTGCTGTATCTTTCCTTTCGACGAAACGACCTCTGCACTCGTCTGTTCCGGAACTTGTATTTCCATTAATATAGTACGTCCTGACTTGCGTAATTTCACTTTTATATCTCCGTAATGGGTAGGTACTGATGCCGATGCTTCCGTCAAAGACCCCATCTGAGGTTTTATGCGGAATGTACGGAAACCGGGAGATGTCGGTTCAATACCACACACTTTCTGGCTCAGCAGCGTCAGCGGTCCTCCGCTCCAGGCATGGTTGATCGTACCTCCTCCGAAACCTTCAGCGCCGACTCCCCAACCTTCAAACAAGGTGGTATAATCCTTATAACTTAACATACCGGCATACCGGTCACGCATCCTCTGCAAGGCAACCTCCGGGGCATTCATCTGAAAAAGTGCTTCCAATACATACTTTTCCATATAGGGACTGGCATGATATTCTTTTTTCAAGACCTTCAGTATGGCGGGATACTTGTCTTTTGTCGCCAAACCGGATAGAACGGCCATAGCCTGCGAACGGTCGTCATCCTTGCCATGATAACCCGGAGAACGATATGCAGTGCCGGTCCAGAATTTCGTATTAAAGCATTTCTCAATACTATACATCATACGGGTGATCTCTTCTGCATCTGCTTTCTTACCCAGTTGAAGTGCAAATTCCTTTTCTGCTTTCAGTGCCAGATAATACCAGCAGTTCGTCAATACCCCCATATCGATCTGTTCGCCCCAGTCACCCCAACTCCATTCACCACTGCGTTCGATGGGCAGGCCACTCTTATCGACCTGCCATGTTTCATGCAGATAACGATGCAGGCGGTCATAAATAACCGGAATAAATGTACTGTCTCCGCTATAATAATACTGTGTATAGAAACCATACCAACCCACCGAAGCCAGCATCTGCAAAGGCAACTCCTTCGACCAGTTACCGGCAGGAACAGGAGCAAACAATGAGCCGTCGGCACGCTGCCAGTTCATCAGTTCATAAATGCCTTTAACGGCCAGTTTATGGGAAGAAGGAGAAAGTGCATAGAAAGCCTCTCCCAACTCGTTCACCTCGTCTCCCCACCATTGAGCACGTTCGCGTTCGGGACAATCCATATAATTGTCACGCATCGTTATATATAATGTTCTCGCAGAACGTTTCCAAAGTTCGTTCAGGAAAGGATCGTTACATTGAAACGATCCGGCAAACTCTGTATCATAGCCGGTTTCACGATACTTAACTTCCAGTACTTTTACTCCTTCGGGAAGAATATACCACATCTCATGACCGCTCATCCAGCCGTAACTTTCATACTCCTGTATGCCGTTGCGGGTGACATATTCGGCACGGATATTTTCTGGTCCTCCACCCCGATAATTATCCGTCTGCATATGGATTGTCGCACCTTCCGCCGACTCCACTTTCAGATAGGGTGTAAACTGGCAGTTGTAAGGTAAACGGCAGAACAGGGTATCGCCTCTCTCCGACCGGCGAACACCCGGATACTCCTTTAAACCAAAATCCTTAAAGAGCGGAATAGGACGTTCAACCAGGTTTCCCAAAGGCGCTTTACCAACCACTGCAGCGATCTCGGCTCCGGGAAACGTATTCTTATAGCCAGGCTGGTTCCATCCTTCTAATGTTCTGCGGGCATCGAAACGGATATTGCTTTCCGACAGGCGATAGTTCGGATAAGGAGCACCGGTATTCTGATAAGCATCATATACCCTACAACTCCAGCTTTTATCGGATACAATCTCTATGCCGGGAGCAATCGCCTCAAATAACAAGGCTGCCAGTCCACTGTTCACATGACTGAATCCGTTCTTACCAAAATGCCACACCAAAACAGCGATCGTATTTTCCCCCGACGTAAGGTAAGGAGCAATCTCTACCGAATCGTAGTAAGTATCATAAGGAGAAGGACCGCGTTTCAAGCCTCCTTCAAACACCACCATCCGGCCGTTGATCCATAACCAATATTTACTGTCGGCTGCAATATGTGCGGTCAGTGTCCGGGGAACTTCAGCCAAAGTTACCGTTTTACGATAGGCCAGCCAGGTATTGCTCGCACTCTGGCATTGTTCCGTATTTATCCAGTTTGCTTTCCAGTCCGTTTTCGTTTTAGCTTCTGCCGAAGCCAAAAATCCGGCGCATACACACAATAAGAGATACTTTTTCATAATACGATCGCTTTTACAGGTTATCAATTTTATTTAATTCTCCAGATAGACTTTCACACCGTCCGGAGCCTTTACTTCGCTTTTCACTTTACCGTCCGCTCCTTTTTCATGACGGATCGTTATTACACCCTGCGGAGTCGGGAAAGTTCCTTCCACCCATTTTAAATCGCCCAGATGCGGGGTGATACGGACTGCGCGACATCCCGGTTCCACCACCTGAACACCCAATACATATTCACTCAGCCATGATGTCGGACCGGAAGCCCAGCCATGACACAAACTATGACGGAAACCTTTATAGCAATAATCACCATAATCACCGTGAATATCCTTTTTCCCTTCGGGCACAAGTTCGTCGATACGTGCTGCATTCGGAAGCCAGTCCATATTGAAATCTTCCCAGAACGTAGTAGCACCCAGGTCGATCATCGCTCCCCAATACTGGCGGATCACATCGATCGCTCCCTGATAATTCCCGGCAGCAGCCATTGCACGCAACATATAATATCCGTAGAAAGTAGAGAATCCACGTGCCCCACCTACTGACAGATATTTACTGTTTGCCTCTTCCGGTTTCATCAAACCAGCCAGGGCCAATAAAGCCGCACCCTGTTTTGAGCCCGGAGCATCCGGTGCTATTTTAGATTTCAACAAAGGCTTGATCACCTTCGGAGCCGCCTTTTCCATTTTCTTCGCCGTTTCACGACATTGGGATGCCAACACATCGTCACCAAGTGTTGTACATAATTCATCGCCTGCCCTCATAGCCATCAGAACCAGCGATTGCAGACCGGCATCGATCGCCACCTGATTCTCACTTGACGGCCAGTCCATGAAACGCCATCCATCCAGTTTCTCACGTCCGTCTGCATCCACTTTAGAAATCAGGAGGCGCAGAAGGTCGCTCATATAAGTTTGCTGCTCTTTCAGGTAAGCCACATCTCCATGGTGATAATACCAGTCACGCTGGATCAGCAACCACCAGATCGAATAGGCGCTGATGCCATTCATCCAAGCGGGAAGAGGCGTTACATCACGGATCAAGTCAAGGCTCTTTGGGACGACTTCGTTATAACCGAAAACAGTATTTACGGTCATCACTTCCGGATGCATATCACCCAACCAGACCAGACGATCACGCTTAATACCGTCCCAGAGATATTCCTGCATATTCAAATGAACCGTATAAGCACCGGTCTGCCAGATTTTATTCAGCCGTTCGTCACTACTTCGGAAAGAACCTTTGTACGGGATATCACGGAATGTAGAAATAGCACGGATTTCTTTCAAGGAAACTTCCGTAGAATCGCTCATCAGGTCTATACGGGCAAAACGGAAACCGGAATTACCGACTTCCAGCACACCCAACCAGGGCAATGTGACAACAAAATCACGTATTGCATGGTCATTACTGGCCCCGTTCTTCCCATCAATTTCACACATGGCTTCACTGACGGATTCTCCGAAACGGACACGCATCTTTATAGGGCTTTTATTGGAAAAAGCACCGGTCACAATCTGAATGCCTCCCTGAAGTTCTTTCCCGAAATCAAACAAAAGGGCCGGATGCTCTTCTGACGTACTGGTCATCTTGCAAAGAGCACGATCTGTTAATTCTGCCTGTCCGTTACCCGGCAGGAGCAGTTTATCGCCATCTTTTATCAATTCGCTATGTTGTTGCCAGACAATACGCGTCGGGGAAAGATATTCGCGTACCCGGCTGTCGCGTTGCTGGGCCAGTACCGGCAGGGAACATAAAAGAGTAAGAAGTATAAGTATCTTTTTCATGGTATTATCAATAATGAATCAATTTGCTTCTATGGACAGGTTTAGTTATTATCAGATATGAGCTATTTGTGTCTCTTTAATGGGGCTTTGCCCCATGCCGCAGGCTCTCTTTTGCCGTCAGTTTTAACTGACGGATAGATAAACATTCCGATTTTACCGGATTCCTCTGTGGGTTTCAACCCCTTTATCTGGTATCATATTCTGAAAGGGGATAAATCCCACAGAGGAAGAGGCTTTGCCTCCTGTATTTAGAACCGTTGGTTGAAACCAACGGCAAATGAGAGCCTGCGGCACGAGGTGAACCTCGTTTAAAGATAGCGTAAATAGTTCAATTTTTTCTAATTTTGAACCTCACATGCTACAGGAACTACAACCCAAAAGCAGGAACCAGATCATCCAACTGCTGGTCGGTCATTCCTGCCGGTTCATAGCCGGCCATGCGGGCACTCAGATAGATTTGAGCAGATTTTGCCAAGGTGTCGATTGCGTCAAAACATTCGATCAGATCTTCACCGACCGCCAGGATTCCATGTTTTTCCCAGAATACAACATCATGTTTTTCCAGTTGTTTGATCGTTGCATGTGCCAGTTCGATCGTTCCCGGTATTTCATAAGGGACAATACCGACACCTTTCGGTACGATGATACGGCATTCGGGGATCATGCCCCATAATGTCCGGGTGATCACCTGCGAATCGAGGAATGGTTTACAATGCGTCATACCGATCAGTTCTGTCGGATGCGTATGCAAAACGACCTTGTTATCACGTCCCAAGGAACGGAGATAATTGTGCATCATCAGGTGAGACGGCAGTTCGGATGTCGGGGCGACAGGTTGTTCGGCAATGATCTCATAGCTTTTTCCGTCCGGTGCTATCCGGATCAGCGAACCATTTGCGAACAGGTCCTGTGCGACATACCGCATCCGTTTGCCTGTCCCGGTCACATAAAATACATGTCCTCCAAGGGCGGTCATCGCTTCCTGCAACTGAATAGCAGGAGCAAGTGCCGGCAATTCCATTTCTTCCGGTGTCAGTAAACCGGTTAGATTAACAGATATATTTCCTCCATTTCTTTCGGCCCATCCTTTTGTCCAGAGATAGCCAGCCACCTCAGCGATACGGCCAATTTCAGCCATCAAAAGGCTGTTGTTTCCAATTGTTGTCATTTTTTTCTATATTAATTGCTTCGGGTATTCCCGAAAAGTCATCTATAAACTCGGTAACAGCAAAGAGAATATCAGTATTCCCATACCGGTAATTAATACGATAATCGTTTTCCTGCTAACACCTTTCCATTCATTCAATATGATTCCCCAAACATTACTGAATATGACATTCAGCGACATCAGGATACTCCATGAAAAGGCAAGCATTACCGGAGAGTCAGAAAAATAGCTCTTTCCCATGCCCAATCCAAAGAACTGTGAATACCAAAGAACTCCTGCCAGCGCACAAAATAAAACATTATTCAATAATATCTTACCCGGAACGGAGAAATAATCTTTCCCTGTTTTATTTTTTATATTCTGGAAGATACAATAGGCTGCATTCGTCAGGAAGCCACCCATTGTTACCAACAGGATCACCGGATTCAAAGCAAACAAATCGCTTGCACCAGAGGCTTTCGCTTTTTCCAGTATCGGAGTTCCGGATTCAAGGCCCAGATTAAAACAGGCACTCATCACACCCGCCAACAATGCAACCAGCAAACCTTTCGTCAGGGCAAAGTCTTTCACAGCCGCTTTCTTTTCCTCTTCCGTCATGTTGCGGGCACGCAGACTACCGGCATAACCGATCACTGCGATACCAGCCAACGTTACGCAAACACCCAGCAAAAGGATCAGTCCGTCGCCATGAAACAAATCCGTCCCCCCGAATACTGCCGGAAAAAGCGTACCGAATCCGGCACAGGTACCAAGAGCGATACTCTGCCCCAGGGCTATTCCCAGATAACGCATGCTAAGACCGAATGTCAGACCTCCCACGCCCCACAGCATTCCGTAGATTACAGCGCCGGTACTTCCACCGGCACTCCAGAGTTCAGTCAGGCTATTTCCTTCCGGAATAGCGAGTTGTGCGCCCAGATAAGGGAAAACGAGCCAGGCAAAAATACCCTGGATCAGCCAGAAGCTCTCCCAACTCCAGTTTTTCACCTTATTGATCGGCACGTAGGAACTGCTTTGCCCCAGACTGCCGATGGCGATAATCAGTAAGCCTATCAGTATATTCATTTGCGCTTGCTTGTTACTTCCGCTTCATATTTTTCTATTTCTGCAATGTAATCTTCCCCTACAGGAACATTATTTTTCAAACAGTACATATCCCATACGGCAGTCCACGGAAGGCTTTTCAATTCTTCCTGCAATGCCAGGCGCTGGAACAGTTTATCTTCCGATTCATATTGCTGCAAAGTAGCAGACGGTTCAAGCAAGGCTTGCAGGAATGCTTTCAGTGTGGCACGGCAACCGATCACATAAGCTCCTATGCGGTTGATCGTAGCATCAAAATAATCCAGTCCGATATGTACACGGTCCAATGCATTACAACGGATGATCTCACGGGAAAGGTCCAGCAGGTCATCGCTCAATACAACCACATGGTCGCTGTCCCAACGGATCGGACGGCTCACATGAAGCATGATCTCAGGAGTGAACAACAGCATGGAAGAGATCTTATCGGCAATGCTTTCCGTCAGATGGAAATGTCCGGTATCCAACGTTACGATTTTGTTATTCTTAGCTCCATATCCCAGATAGAAATCGTAAGAACCGACCGTATAGCTTTCCAGTCCGATACCGAACAATTTAGCTTCGATGCAATCCTTCATGTTCTTATACTCCGTTGCAAAGATTTCGTCCAGCGAATCTTTCAGCAACTGGCGGTATTTGATGCGGCTTGCCGGCACTTCCTTGGAACCATCATGTATCCAGAGGTTCATCATACAGGGATCGTTCTGGTAAACACCCATCGCCTCACTGATCGCACGGCAGCGTTTCGTATGTTCGATCCAGAAGTTACGGATCGAATCATCCGGATTAGCCAACGTCAGGTTTCCGCTTTTAGGATGTGAGAAAGAAGTGGAGTTGAAATCGAGTTTCATATTGTTCTCTTTCCCCCACTCCATCCAACTTTGGAAATGGGCAGGTTCCACTTCATCGCGATCCACTTTCTTTCCTCCGAAATCGCCATAGATTTCATGCAGGTTCAAGCGATGAGTTCCCGGGATAAAAGAGTTTGCTGTCAGGATATCGGCGCGAACTTCATCTATATTACGCGCTTTGCCCGGATAATTACCGGTCACCTGTATGCCGCCCGAAAGCGAGCCGTCCGGATTCTCGAATCCCGTCACGTCATCTGCCTGCCAGCAATGGAGTGAAAGACTGATTTTCTGCAACTTTTCAAGTGCACTGTTTACATCAACGTTTACAGCAGCAAAACGTTCGGCTGCCAAATCAAATGCTTCTTTTACTTTCTTTTCAGTATTCATGGTATGCTTTTTAATTATTGATATTGTTAATACTTTATTTTACTCCAAATATATAAAAGCCCTTGTCCCCGCACCCGATGCGGGGCCGCATAAAAACAGGCCTGATCGATTCGATATTCATATGACTGGTTCTCATGCGATCCCACGTCAAGCGCGGGAACAAGCTGACTTTTACTATCACACTGGTCTTTATTTATCTTAATTATTATCGTTTTACAACCTGTAAATACCAGTCGTAAACATCTTTCCAAACAGTCTCATCCTGCGGCAGGAATGTTTCGGTCTGAATAGAATCAGCTATCAACTGCCGCATTTCCCAACGGGTGGAGACGATACCGGCAGACCGTGCCTGTACCATACCATTCCCGATCGCCGTTGCTTCCGACGGGCCGGCAATCACCGGCATGCCGATCGCATTCGCCGTAAACTGATTCAGCAGGTTATTTTTCGAACCTCCGCCGATCACATGCAACCGATCGATCCGGAAAGGCGCCATTCCCTTCAACATTCGGATCACCTCATTATAACGAAGTGCAAGGCTCTCGAAGATGCAACGGATAAAATCGGCATCCGTTTCAGGAACAGGCTGTCCTGTTTCCTCACAATAACCGGCAATAGCCTTTGTCATACACGTCGGATTAGCAAAACGGGGATCGTCCGGATCAACGAAGCGTACAAAGGGAACAGCCTGCCCAGCCAGCTCCACGATTTCAGAATAAGCATAAGCACGCCCGGCCTTCTCCCACTCTTTCCGGCATTGTTCCAATAACCACATACCGGTAATATTTTTCAGGAAGCGGGTTGTTCCCTCGATACCGCCTTCGTTTGTAAAGTTATTCTTATAGGATTCTTCCGTTATGATCGGTTCTTCCGTTTCAATCCCCATCAGGCTCCAGGTCCCGCTACTCAGATAAGCAAAATGCTCATCCCTGGCCGGAACAGCAGCTACAGCAGAAGCCGTATCATGCCCGGCTACAGCAATAACGGGTATCTTGCCAATGCCGGTTTCCTCCGCCAGGGCATCCGTCAGTTCCCCGACAAGCGTTCCCGGCATCACCACCTGCCGCACGATAGACGGCGAAACTCCTGCCGCCTCCAGCAGGGATGGTTCAAATTGTTTCGTAACAGGATTAAGCAACTGGGATGTGGAAGCATCCGTATATTCACACACCTTCTTGCCCGTTAACAGATAAGACAATAGGTCAGGGATGAAAAGTATTTCTTCAGCATTTCTCAAAGGTGCAAAATCCTCCTTCCGGGCACGGAACAGCTGAAAGAGACTATTAAAGTTCATAAACTGGATACCGGTCAGCCGGTAGACTTCCTCACGCGGCACCAGGCGGAAATATTCCTCCAATGCACCTTCCGTATACGGATCGCGGTACGCCCTGGGCAACCCCAGTAAAGAACCATCCGAAGCCAGATAACCGAAATCGACTCCCCAGGTATCGATGCCGATCGAATCGACCGGGATATCTTCCCGGGCACAAAGGGAAAGACTTTTCTTCAGTTCCTCATACAGATTATATATGTTCCAATAATATTTCCCGTGCAATTCCAACAGGTTATTAGGGAAGCGGTGAAGTTCCCGCATTTCAAATTTGCCATTCATTAATGACACCAAAACGGCTCTCCCGCTTGTGGCTCCTATGTCAAATGCTAAAAAGTTATGTTTCTTCATGCCTGCAACAAAGTTATTTGTTTTACAGAAGCAAAAGTAAAAGGTTATTTACTATCTTTGCTTACGAAAATGATTTTAAACCTTTCAATTCTGACATGAATAAACACGCAAATAATCAAATACGCTACCTGACTATCGGAGCGTCTGATGAAGACTGGGGGATTACGGTCACCACGATCGGATACCAATTCATTCCACCCCAAAGTCAATATCCGTTATCCGGTCATCCGGACAGTTATAATTTCAAACCGCAGACAGGACGTATCCTGAAGGAATACCAGCTTGTCTATATAACGAAAGGAAGCGGCTACTTCTCTTCCCAATCCTGCAAACAGCAAAAGATAGAAGCCGGCACCATGATCCTGCTTTTTCCGGGAGAATGGCACAGCTACTATCCGGACAAAGAGACCGGATGGGATGAATATTGGGTAGGATTCCGTGGAATACATATCGACAAACGAGTGGAAAAACGTTTCTTCACGAAAGAAGAACCGCTTCACAGAATCGGTTTAAGTGCTACTATCGTAGGATTATATGAAGATATTTTAAAGTTTGCCATGCAGGAAAAATCCGGATACCAGCAGATGATATCCAGTATCGTCCTTCATATAATGGGTACTGTTTATTATAAGAAAAAGAATGGCGCTTTTACTAATACATATGTAGTAGACAAAATCAACGAAGCCCGTATCCTAATGAAAGAGCAGGTGGAAAACCCCGTGTCGCCGGAAGAGATCGCCTCGCAACTGGGACTGGGATACTCCTGGTTCCGCCGTATGTTCAAAGAATATACCGGCGTGTCTCCCGCTCAATACCAGTTACAGCAAAAACTATTGAGGGCAAAAGAACTCCTTACGGGAAGTAACCTGAACATATCGGAGATTGCTTACAGCCTGAAGTTTGAAAATGCCGGTCAGTTCTCGACCTTCTTTAAAAAGAAAGAGGGCGTAACGCCCTCCGAGTTCAGGGAAAGAGCACATTAATACGGTTTATAAGGTACATGCATCACATTCAATGTCCTGGGCAGCCATACACGATAACGTTGTGACTTGTCCCAGGTATTGCCTGCCGATGCAAAGTCACAGAAATGAACAGGACGTGCGGCACTGTTTCCTTCCAGATCAGTCCCCAGGATCAAAGGTGCCGTAAATGTCATCCAGGCAAACTCCGGAGCTTCGACCGGAGTAAGTTCCACATAACCGTCTTTGCTTACAACGACAGCCGTCTCATCTATAAAACCATCATTAAAACGGCTGTCACGTGCCAACACCAAAGGTCCGCGGACAATAGCCTGCGCCTGATTCATCTCAACCAGGCGGGCACGCAGGTCTAACCGCACTGTTATCCGGTCTCCGTCTTTCCACTTCCGGGTAACCGGCAGATAGGCTCCTTGTAAAACGCCCTCAACAGATTCACCGTTCACCTGTACCGTTGCCAGGCTGCTCCATGCCGGAATACGTAATGCGATTGTAAACAGACTTTCCTTTGCCGGAGCGACTTCCAGCGTTATCTCATCGGTAACCGGATAGTCAGTCACCTGTTTCAGTCTGACGGTCTTTTTCCCCGGAAGAGTTATATCCGCTTCCGACTGCCCATAGAAATTCACCCGGATACAATCATCCTTCACCTGATAGGCAAACTGTGGGATCATGGCGAAAGCCCGCGGTCCGTTTGCATTACAGCAATTGATATGCATGCCGCATTGCTCCTCTCCTTCATGGCGGCAACCTTCCAGGGGACTGTATTTGGCAATCTGCGAAGCATCCGCCTTCAAAGAAGCCATCAGGGCATTATAGATGGCACTTTCCATATAATCGGCATACAGGGAATTACCGGTCATCTCCAATAAACGGTTACACAACTGCATCCATGTGAATGTGACGCAGGTCTCCATCGTATGATAAGTTGGGATTGTCTGGCGAACTCTGCCACTGTACCAGCATTCAAAAGCACTCCCCGACCCTGCCACATTAATTTCTTCCTGTATAATATGCCCGACAGTCTTTTCCACAACAGACAGATAAAGCGGATTGCCGGTCACTTTATGCAACTCCAGCAGACCTTCATAGCAGGACATCATTTCATAGGCTTTCTGCCCGTTTTCGCGTGAGAACCATGTTTTAGGATGCGGAAAGCGATTGGCTACCGGCACACCGGCTATCGCTTTACTGATCAGCTGCGGACCTTCCGGTGTTTCCCATTGTTCTACTATATATTTAGCATAATCCAGATAACGGTCCTCTTTCGTCCGATTATATAAATACATCACAGGTTCCAGAATAGAAGAACTGGGCATGCCTACATAATTTCCGGTCGAAACGATATTTACCTTACCGGGACCGACCTGCGTCATTAAATGATCTGCCACACGGCAGGCAGAAGTCAATGCATTCTTATCACCTGAAAGGTCATACCAGGCAACCAGACCGAGGATTGTATATTTCCTGCCCCAGACGTCCCATTGTTTCAACTGTGCATCCGGTGCATAATTTCCGATATATCCGTCGGGAGTCTGGGTTTTCATCAATGCTTCGGCTGCATTCTTTATAATCTGGTAAAGTTCCGGATCCTTATTATATCGGTAAGAAGCAATGGCCCCCTGTATCCATTTCCCCCAGAATTCCGATTGCCAGCGCGATTTCTCCTTCCGGTGCCGGAATGGTTCCACCAGATGATCGACATCCTGCGCTTTCACACGATGCTCTATACAATCGTCTATGCGCCCTCCGACATAACCGGATATTTTAATATGCGTAACAGGTGAATTAACGGGGATTTGCGACAGGACCGACATAACAGCCATACACAACAAAAAAGAAGGAATAACTAATTTCGCTTTCATAATATATCGATCTAAGAATGGATGGTAGCAAAAATAGTTATTCCCCTATTACTCAGACTTGCAAAAATGACAGAATATGTTTCATTTTTGATAGAACCATTCCCTCACGATATTAAAGAAGTGCCAGGCAACTTCTCACATCATTCAGTGAATGACCGTTACTTTTACCTTTCGGTAACACTTGCCGGTAACCCACCAAAGCACCAAAAGCAGAGACCGGATCTTTTTTCGTCACATAATGTACGACGCTGTCCATAGCCAATTGCAAGTTCGTATTTGCTACCCCCGAAAGTGTAGACGATGACAAACCGGCAGCATTGAACCCTATTCCTTTTATCCGTTCATGAGCCTGTGCAATATTGGTCGTCACGGCAAACTGGGCCAGCCCCCCTCCTAATGAATGCCCCGTCACATAAAAAGATTGATCCGGATAAGTATCCAGAAATAAACGAACCAACCCGACAGCATACAAATACATTGTATCGGCCGCCAGAAGCTGATGTACATCCGTCAATATAGCCCCCACCTTCGACAGTTCCGTCCCGGCAAAAGCGATAACGATGCGGTTTTCATATTTCCCCAACCAGACCTTAAATCCGTTCATCAGATGCAACTGGCCGGTCAGTTCGTCATAGTCAGCCATCTTCAGGCTTTCAGGCAAATCTCTCTTTTTAAGGGGAGACACCTTTTGGCTGAAGGTATATCCTGTATAGGCATATTCCGAACATTCGACCATCAAAAGCGCTTCAGCCGGCGTACAAAATGATTGTAAAGGAATATACGGAGCAAATGTTTTCACAAAAGAAGAGCCTTCATGTAAGTTTCTTACCATAGAAGCTACATCAGACTGTACAAACTGCTTTAATATCTCCAACACTTTTTTATACAGACTCCCGTATCCGGGCAACAACTCAAGCCCCTTCTCTTCCAAAGCCAGCAACACACGATCGGCATCCGATTCCCGTTTCATGGATACTTTGATAGTCAGGAGCAGATTTTTCATTAAATCGACCGTCCCGGTTAAAACGCCCAGGAGGCCTTTATCCTGCATATCCGCACTATTCTGTATAGTTGCATCCTGTACCTCCCCTTCCAGCTTCTCTCCTGACAATTCCTCGTAAAGAGCCCTCATTTCCTGCTGTATCTCTTCCCGCTCCAGCCGGTAAGCCGGATCTGCTTTACTTATAACGGCCAGCTGATCCAGCCTGTTATTCAGGGATAGAAGAAGATCTTCCGCTTTTTGAAGTTTTTCCATTTGTGTATATTCAATTATATTGTTAAAAAACTTTGTTCCAGAAAAGCTGGTTCAAGCTGTCCTGTTTCATAGAAATTAGGTGTTTGCTTTCCTTTTAACCTCTTAACCAGTTCATTTGTAATTTCTTCATGTAAGGATAAATAATTTATAGAAGGTTTCTCGCTCAATACCTTCAACAAAGCGGTAGTAAACGCACTGTTCTCATCAAAAAGAAAAGCATAGGACGATTGTTCATCCCGACAACCGGAAATAAGCAAAACCCCGGCTTGTACCTCTTTTTCACTAGCACCCGCCTCTTTCAACTCAGAAGCCAGATTATCATAAAAACTCTTGTTTTTAAAATAGGTTTTCCTTACATATTCTGCCGGCATTTCCTTCTTTACACAACCCTCTGGTTCCGATTCTCCAGCAACAGCTTTGGTTACCGTTCCGCTATGACAACTATCCGAAATGACAAGAATACGGACATCTTTTTTAAATTCTGACCACAATAGATGTAACTCATCATCGATCAGTTCGCCGTCATACAGACACCAGGTTTCATCCAACCCATCCTCTTCATCTCCGTCCATATCCGGTAACTGACCACCATGTCCAGAATAATAGACAAAGAGGAAATCTCCTTCAACAAGTTTCCGGGAAGCCTCCCTGATAGAGCCAATCACATTGTCTCTGGTAACATCGTTCCCCTGGAATATTTTCGATTCCAATCCATTACCCGATGCTATCTGGTAAATTACTGACGCATCATTTTCCGGTTGACCTAACGCTCCGTCCCATCCATCATAATGAACGGGATCTACGTTGTTTAATCCAAATACAATTGCATAACCTTTTGACATATTCTTTCAATTTTAAGTTAGATTATTATATTACCTGTTTTCTTATTTACTTTTTGTAATTCATTATTGATATATATTTTTGCAGGAGGCATGCATAGGCCTTCTCTACCGTTCCTGGCTTGATTTACAGCACCTAAATCATCCTCCGTCGCATTTATATCTAAGAAAGAGTTATTAATGGCCAAACCATCCTTTCCTCTTAAACCGTCTTTTCCGGCCCAACCTCCCATACCTGGGATTCCTGCTTTTCCCGTCAGAGAATAACAGCGGATAAGAGATTCCTGCGAACGAGGCACTGTTATGAAAACATTCGAAGAAATACCGCTATGTCCAGCTCTCCCTCCACGGCCTCCACAACCTCCTTTTCCTGCATTTCCTCCTTTTCCTGGTCCTATAGTCGAACGTCCGCTCAATTTTATTTCATCGACTCCACTTCCGCCATTGCCGCCATCACCACCATTGCCTCCGTTACCACCGTTACCGCCATTACCCGGAATAACTCCAATAATAACCGGAACTTCCGACACTATTGATCTCAAATTAATCTCGGTAATCCTGCAAGCACCGCCATTCAAACCGTCTTCACCGTTTTCACCATTCTCACCATCTTTACCATCATGTCCGTACATACTTTTCGGGTCAAAAGAGACTGGTAACACTTTTCCTAAAAAAGACATCCCTAGTACCGGTTTAGTGCCATCGCTACCATTTTTTCCCTGCATCCCGTCTTTACCGTCTCTACCATCAAATAATCCCCGACGCATACCAAAACCATGAGGAGTACCTAAAATACCAATATCATATTCACTACCGGATGCACCTTCTTTCACAATTTGCTGGCAAGTAAAAACAAATGCGTTTCCTCTTACTAAAACAGAAGCATTTCCTTGAAGGATCAAACGTCCCACATTAAGGATATTATACATTTCTTCCTTTTCATCAACCCCAAATTCACTAGGATGGAGCGTTACATCCCAAACTTCACCAGGGCGGACTGTTTTTTCAAGGATAGACCATGTCCTTACATAAATAGGCAAATGATTCCGATGCCCCACCTGATCCTTTTCCGCCTCCAAAGGATGATCTGCGAAAACATAAGCCTCTCCCCTATCATGCATTCCCTGAGGTATCCGGCTACGATATTCCAAACCATCCAGAAAAGTTTCACTTCGTTTCTTTCTCTCTTCCAAAGTAGCTTGCGAAAGAATTCTACGAGCCTCAGGCATAGTATCTATCCTATAATATGTAATACATTCACCATCCTGTAGCAAAAGGTCTACCTCTTGCCCGGCATCTTTTGCAATGGACAGGAACTCTTCTTTTTCAGTCTCTACCCTTTTCTGAAAATTTGCGTTCAATAAACTCATAAATTTTAAATCAGGCTGACTCAAAACTTCCGTATAATACAGAAAGTTTGAATCAGCCATGACTTAATTAGATTTCGTGAATAAAAATTTCGCCTGGAGCACCTGATAACTTACCGGAAACGCCGCTAACACCTGCATTACCCGCATTACCAGCACTACCATGTGAACCATTGCTTCCGCTAGGGCAACCAGACTTTCCGCCGCCTTTTCCACCGTTACCACCGATTCCGGCTTGACCACCTGAACCAGGTTGACCACCTTTTCCCGGATTAGCCGTATCACGCAAACAGATGACTTTTTTTCCATCACCACGTCTGACAGTTACATAAATATCATTTCCTTTTACACCGTTACCACCGATACCGCCGTCGCCACCATCGCCGCCGTTACCACCGTTACCGCCATTACCGCCATTGGTATGTTCACAAGCGCAAGTTGCACCATTACCACCGTTACCACCATTACCGCCTTTGCCGCCATCGCCGCCTTTGCCGCCCTGGCTACCATCACCGGAACGAGTACTGATAACGAAAGAATCAGCATCAATCGTTCCAATTTTAATATAGGCCGTTAAAGAGGGTAATCCGTCATTTCCTTCAATTCCGGTGTTACCTTTACCGCCATCACCACCTTTTGCTCCCGGCTTACCATTATCTCCGGCAATACCTCCACCTGAGCAACAAGTACCGCCGTCACCATTTGGACCAGTAATGCCGGCAGTTCCTACCAAGGCCGCATCAGGAGTATCTCCGATGACACCAAAGATACCAAGATCATAATTAACTACACCTGCATTTGTATCCACAATTTTCACCAATCGATCAATAGTCAAATTAAGTACGGTATTTGCAATCCTGATGGATGAACCAGGATTCATTGTCAATGTTCCAATATGATACACCCTCGGAGTTGTGGATGTACCAAGATCCCATACCTCATTCTTCTTTAAGACCTTATCGGGCGAAGACTTCACGACTACATTCATAGGAAAGCTACCTTCCATCATTTTACGGTCTTTATCCGTTAATTCTTTTCCCAAGAAAACAAAATCATGTGCTTTTTTCTCGATTGTAGAAGGAGCATTGGATTTTTCGGTTACTTGCAAAGTTTTGTCTACTTCCGGCATGTCATATGCTAAAAGAGCCTTCAACTGGTCGATGTCTTTTACTTCTGCTTCAAACTCCCACTCGCTCTCGGCACCATTTTTCTGTGCAGGAAAATCAATTCCCGCATTTTTTAATTGTTTTTCTAATTGTCTCATAATATTAGTTTTATTTCCTACTCTATTTCGGTTTTTCGGTTCCACCGTTTTTATTAGTAACTCTATACTTATTTTACCTTACATGCTTGCAATGTAACACATTCATAAAAAATGAAACTAATTTGTTTTGTAGACAACTGAATTTGTTTGTGAACAACAAAAACAGCGTCGCCCCGCAACGCAATGCTGCGTCGTGGCATGACGTAACGTTGCGTCGAGGGGCGACGTAGGGTTGCGCTGTGGCACGACGTAAGGCGGCGTCGCGTCACAACGCGGGGAGGCTATTCGATTTCGGGACGGTCACCGCCGCCACTACCGCCGTTACCGACGGTTAATGGGCGTTCGTACTCGATGGTACGAGGTTCTTTCAACAGGGTTGAGTTGTTGGAGAACTGGGTGACGATGCGTAAGGTGTACTGACCGTCTGCCAGGTCCGAAGGGACACGGGCCAGGAGGCATTTCGGGTCGTTCGTTGTCAGGCGGCGAGTGACGGGATGCTCCGTGCCGTCGTTGGCAATGAAAAAGACACCGACACCTGCGGCTTCGCCGACGATCTTGATCTTATCGCCGTCAATACGGATATCATCACCGGGAGTAATGGTTTCATTAGACAAACCGGTGGTTGTATCGGTAACCAGGCCGATATTAGCTCCGCTATCCTTCACCGTCAGAACTTCCACTCCGACATGGCTCAAGGCTTCACGCATTTCAGAAGAGAGCGTGATATCGAGCGTCACCTTATGTTTCTCCGGGTCGAATTTAGCACTCGAGCCGATCCATGGACCTAGCACACGCGGGGTGTACTGACACGTTTTCGTTAATACACTGTAACCGTCCATAACCGCTTCACGGATGATGCGGTCATGCTGGTTAATGATTGATAACAAGGTATCGTACTTGTATTCCGAACCTTCATTTACTATCCGCTGCGCAATGTCTTCGTTACGCAACGAGTTTTTCATGGTGGATACTTCGGCTGTGTAGTCGTTATCCACATCTTTTGTCAGGAGGTTCAGGCGGAGCCAGACCTTCCAGAATTTGGTGTAATTTGCCATAATAAACAATTTAATGAATAAAAAATTAATTATCTGTAGAAGAATTATAAGTTCTCACACAACGAAAAGCTAAATCATTTGTTGTATAACCCAATACATAGCTATCTCCATATGATACATACATAAAATTCCCTGCCCCATCAATTGCCAGATAAGGAAGACCTGCCCCTTGCATATAATTCCTAACTGCAGTTGATTTATAAGGATGTTCACCCGTATTCGCTCCAAAGGTTTGTCCGGACATAGCTCTACTTAATGTACCCGCATTCATTGATGTCCAACCTGACGGGCACTTACTTTTCCATGTCGAATAATTCACAACAGCATTTCCCACTCCTACATTTTGTGACATCCACATCCAAGTAGATCTATCGCCGGGGTCTATTGTTAATAAAGAGGGAGGAGCATCATGTCCTAGAATATTTACAGTTATATGTTCCGTTTTTATATTCATTTTTTTTGTTTGGGCAGACTTTGCAGCAGTAAGAGTTATTACTCCTGTTTTACGTCTTGTATTACACATATCGGCAGATATATAATTATACATTGTCACTTTGACTGTCGTTAATATATCTCCATTTGAAAGTGTTTGTGTCGCAGTCTGTGACGGAGTATTTATCCAGCTGGTATTATCTGATGCCGTTATGCCAAAAGGCGAGCGTACTTTAAATTCAAAATAATTTCTTTGAGTAGGAAAATAAACGACACTGGGAGTTGTAGCCGTTATAGAGTTTTCTAAATAGCTATAACTATTGCTTCCGTAGAAATCCTGTAAACGAAGACCTTGTAGTTTCTGATAAACTGTTAGAGATATACTTTTGGTTTCATCCAGTAAGTTCTGTATTTTTATTGTTGCAGAAATATTTTCGGTACTAGTACTAGAAGCCTGTTTAAATGTAATCTCCATTGTATTATTTGTCGTTCCGGGAATTACAGTCATCCAGCTTGGTGCATTTACTACCTTACAACCTCCTAAAGAAAATACAGTCAATTTCACAGTGGAATTATCATTAAACAAATACATCTTTTTATTGGCTGCATCGTAATAAGACAAACTTCCAGATGAAGTTGCGATAGTGGGTTGAGCTGTTATGATCTCCGGATTATTGGCAACCATTTTTACTGCTATTTCTGTTATCTTACTTTCGTCAGACAAATTGATCATTTCTAATTTTGTTTCATCAAACGCAGCTTTGGGAAAAGGATCCGGCAAAGAGGTTAACGTAAATTTGTAGTTTCCACTTGTCTCTGCAATTGTAGCGGGTGAAACCGTTAACCAGTCAGGTAGATTGTCTACCTTTGAACCAATTGCGGAAAAGACTTCCATTTCAATATCAAAAGTTTGTACGGCCTTCTTTACATCAAAAGTAATAACCTCATCAGCATAGGATGCACCTGTTGAAGAACTTACAACCCGATCAAATCTAGGAGCGGATATAGCCTGAACCATCATAATGCTTTCTTTCGCCGATATTTTGTCGGTAAAACGGAGATATGCAAGGGGAAAATCGGTACCATGATAATCTGTGTTTAGAGAAATTGTATATTCACTTGCACTGTTTTCGGCTTTTGTATTTATCACACCATCAGGTCCGGTAATCTTTAACCAGTCATGATCTTTATCATTATCTATATAATATTTGGATACAAAATATCCTGCGGCTGAACTGCCGGATATTTTAAAATCAGTAATCTCATCCAAAGCGACTGTTATGGTACGTTGTGTTTTATTATATTCTACTCCTGTTGCTGTTCCAACAATGAGTCCTTCTCCACCCGCTTCCCCACCCGGCTCATAATCATCTATATTACCTTCGTCCGTCCAGTCTTCCACGTT
>OATI01000016.1_pt1 | contig 231487 bp, 206 predicted proteins | sample 1494981 | NCBI WGS metagenome assembly OATI01 (sample SAMEA2579952, study PRJEB22360) | human gut metagenome
TAAGATGCAAGATATATGCTCTAAAAACATACGAACTGCTATACATTATATATATGATCCTTTTTCAGTCTACAAAAGGGCCTCACTCCCCTTTCTATCTTATCAATCTCATCATGTCAAAGAACTCGTTTTCCCCGGTTGCTGGCAGGTCCGGGGAAATTACCTTTGTATTTTTACTTACCCTTTCTCGAAAAGGAGAAGAGGCAATATTTGATGCTATTTCTGTTCCTGAATGCAACGTATTGTATGTGCATCACATTTATTCATATTATCCCTCATAGAAGCTCCCCAGTTTGAGTCAATATTACTTTTTACATTAAAACAACTACCCTGATGAATATTACTCCCTTCTTCTCTGGTCCATACAAATCCCCACTCTCCTATATGCCTGAAAATATCGGTAGTAACTCTATAGCCAGCCATTCTATAATAAGTGGTATTTCCAGAACCTTTTGCTTCATAATACAGCACATAACCACCGTCTGACTGTGAGGTAGATTGACTCATTGCATTACCCGTTACCCAAGTATTGAAATTAAAGTTCCCTGATTGAAATAATGCCTTATAATTATTTCTTGAAGCAATACGCCAACCAACCGGACAAGGATCGTGAATTGTTTTATTATTATTAGAGTCATTCCATGAGTTTGCGGTAGTAAATGCAGAAGTTATTCCCCAATAATAAAAAACGGTTGGATGCCGATAAGCCTCCTGAAGTGACACATTTTGAGTTACACCTTGTTTTACAATATATGATAAACCATCCGGACCATATTGATTCAACATATCCGGAACAGGTGAAGGTTCGCTTACCCCTGAAACCTCACTCCTTATACTTGCTGAGTAACTGCTGGGAAAAGGGTCTTTTCTTCCCCATTGATAATGAAATCCATTTGCTTTCGACATCCCTAACGGGTCAGAAGGCACATTCGTATAACCGGCCATAGCTCCTAAATTACGATCCATCATAGGAAATTGGTCACTGTTATAAATATATTTTTGTTTTCGTTTATATTCCGGCGTAAGAACCGTGGCATTCCCTTTTGCATCAGGACTATAGTCTGTGACCCAGATATGCCAGCTCCAAAGAATATTTCCTGTTCCATTTGCACCATCATAAGCGGCAATCAGTCCACTACCTCCTGTCGTATTTGGAGCGACACGACAATAAATACGGGCATCCGTAAAACTTTCACCATTCTTTATATCAACAATATTTGAATGATCGGCTAATGTATTAACCACTCCTAGCACAGGATCACCTACATCACCATTTTCTTTCGTCTGCCATAATACTTTAACAGATTGAATCTTTATAGTAGAACACCAGTCATGTAATTGTTCATTAAGTTGCGTTTCTCCATTTATATAAAATGTATACGGATTAAAACAGAATGCACCACCGGGAGCCACCATGAAACAGTTGGCAGTCGGCACCAGATTGTTATTATTCTCGGATGCCGCTATCGGATCGATAATTGTTACACGGCGGTCATTGACAGGTAAGTCAATATGACTGATCTTTACCGTATAATTATAATCCGTATTACTATACAAATTGAAGTCTGTCGATTCAGAACCACCCAGATAGACACGGTAACTCAACTTCTTTTTGAGGTCAGAAGTATTGGCTGCAATAAAATCGACATACGAACTACCCGTCGGGGCATTCGATTTAATACGGTATGTCTGGGAGGTTGCTAATGAATTCGTTCCACGCACGTTAGCCGGAACCCAACAAGAATAATTTCCGGTACCTATTTGGGAACTCGTCAATTGTATAGTTGTGTATTGGTCCAGTAAGGAAGGATATGTCTTATCATTTTTATCTGGAGCAGTCACTACTTTATAATCAAGAGGAATACTTTGCAAAAGGATTTGTTTTAACTGATAATCACTGTATGAATAAGACCAGTTCAGCGTCAGCCGGGTTGCGAGTCGACGCAGCAACAGGCGGACATCTTTACCTTCAATACTTTTAATCGTATTGTTTTCTACGCATACATGTTCCAGATGCAGAACATAAGGCATCTGGTTCATATCCTCCTGATTGGACGGATTTAACTCGGATATAACGGAGGCTTTAATACTTTTAGTTTGGGAGGATGCCAGACTACCAGTACCCAAGGTAGTGCTAGTGTTACCTTTTCCCCATGCCACGATCACCAATTGGCAGTCGGAGTTTGCTGTCAAAATCTGACTAAAAGCGGAACCGATTTCGTGATCAGCAACATCATTTGCATTCATGCCTCCTATGCGATTGCCGTTCTGATCATACTGTTGTATTTCCAGGTTATAGAGCTTGTCAGGTTTCAGGGAACTCTCCGCTCCTTTCGTGGTTACTGCCGGTTGAAGTGCGTAATTGAAAGCGGCTCCATTCGATTTTGTTGTCGATGGTGCAGACAAAGTATATCCGTCTTTTTCGTCGGCAAAGCCGAGATCGAGCGTTACTTCCACTATCTTTCCTTCCAACGGATTCACCGCCGGACTGTCGATCCGTTCCTCGCAACCTGTGCTTATTAATACCAGTGATAAGAGTGTCATTATGACTCCTTTCCTTTCTAATTTGTGTCCTATACCTATCATCCTTTTATCATTAATTTACTACATCAAAAGCGCCGTTTTAACAATTTGTCAGAATCTCTTTCTTTTATAAGAAAGAGAGTTGGGACTGACGCTTTTCGTATAACCGCTGTTTTTCAACACATTACACTCTGCAGTAAATCAAAAAACTTCTACGCCCAAAAGGATGGCGTTATTTCAATATTATCAAATTGTAGTAAAATACTACTTGAAAACCTTGCTCCGGTCGTTAAAAGTTGCTACTTTAGCCGCCGATAACGCTAGATTATCAATCATTTTGATATAGTCTCTCTTTCTTATAAAAGAAAGGTATTTTCGCTTTTTTCTCTTCCCGTTGAGATTCAAACTGTCGTTCAAACTCTTCTCTTTTTATTTTTACCGTTTTTTTCTGACTCTCCCTTTCCTTTTTTTACGCACATTAACAATACGGGGTTACTACTAAAAATGCACACCAAAAGCTGTACAACTCCGGCTAGGAATTGTATAAAAAAAGCCCCGGCAAACAACTACCGGGGCTACGATTCTCTTATATATTTTAAGTATTAAGCATGCATCACCAATAACGGTGTATCGGTGTGAAATAGCATCTTACGTGCAATCGACGGGTTGAACATACGTGCCAGAATATTGCGACGATATGTGCTTAATGCAATCATGTCGATTTGTTCATCGCGGACAAACTTTTCGATAGCCAGCAACAAATCGCCGTCGGCCAGTACCGTATGGGTAATGTTTGCATCCGGATATTGTTTCAGGAAATATTCGCGGACACCAGTCAGACGTATTTCGTTCCATTCGTCTTTACTTGTCGATATATTGAACAGATGAATATGAATATCATATCCCTTCACCAGGTCCATAAATTCATCGAAAGCCACCAGGTCGCGCTGGTTGAAGGAAGTAGCGAATGCAATATTTTTGGCTTCGCCAAAATCATTGAAGCGTATGTTTTCCGGAATTGCCAAAACAGGTACTTTGTTCACTTCTATCACTTCACCGGTGACACTGCCGATCAGATCCATATCTTTCTGGCTCTTTCCACGCGTACCCATGACAATAAGCGTAGGATGATATTCCTTACAATATGCGAGGATTTCTTCTTCAGGCAGACCTTCCCGTAATACATAATTATATTTTACCTTAGGCAATTCGCCAGCCTGCATCTTACGATTGATCAATGTGCAGATGTTCTCCATATCGATCTGTACACGTTTCAACACGTTCTGTACAGACTCTTCTTCATTTACCTGGTAAGCCAACGTGTCTCCCATCGGAATTGCCGAAGGAAAATATGGGCTGAAATAAGCATGCATGATCATTACTTCCGCACCTGCATGATAGGCATAATTAATACCCAGTTCACAAGCTTTAATGGAATAATCAGAAAAATCAACCGGGATCAGGATCTTTTTCACCTGCGGGGCTGCAACTTCTTCCTGCGTATCCTCACTGAGCCACTTACTGTCCTCTATTATGCGCAAGGCATGAGGCAGATCGCTTTCCTTAATTCTCACACGCACTCCTGCCGAAACGACCGGTTGAATCTGATTTACATTATGTATATAAACTTCAATTCCTTCCGTTTCAAGTATTGTTTTGAGAATCTGAGCTTTCTCGAACGTGTGAATAGCTAATGTTACTAATTTATCTTCCATACTCGTGTGTTTTTATAGATTAAACAATCGGAAAATGCTAATATCACTAATAAAAAAAATCCCACAGCGTTTTTGTTTAGTCAGCTATGGGATTTTTTATGTACTGTAAAATTCTTTACGCCTGCTGTGCTTCAGATACATCCTCTGTTTCCGCCAGTATCTGTAAAGCACGTTCAAATATTGTTGTATCATCCAGAACTACCAAACCACCATCTGGTCCGGGTTCGATATGTATCCCACAGCTTTTACCATCCTTATAATTATATCCACCAAAATAATTACGAACAGTTTCAACTGATAAACCTAACTCATCTGCAATACGATGAGTACTACCGTCAGGCAGACGGTCTTTAATTCTGCGCAATTCATTAAAAGTGATTGTCTTTGTCATGGTTTCCTTATTTTGAAGGTTAATACTTCGTTTATTAATTAATGGCACTAACTTAAGCAATATAAATCAGAGGGACAAATTATTTCGTTAAAATAAACCTTTTAGCAAACATGCTTTACGACATGTGTTATATTTAACTGTAACTGCTTATTTTATCTTAAACAGGCAACTAATTGAACATTAAATACTGCTATTATTAAAACAGCAATGAAAATCGCATATACGATCAGACGCTTCTGCCCGACCGAATATAGCTCACTGGCATTACTGTTTGTACCGGTAACTACCGGACGGACTTTGACATATAGCCAATATACCAACCAGCCAAAGAATACTCCTGCGATCGCTCCGGGAACAATATCCGAAATGAAATGGACCCCCAGATATACACGGGTATAAGCGGTAAGAGCAGCCCAAAGGAAGATCGTCCATGTAAACAGCCGGTAACGGAACAACAATGACATAAAGGTCGCAAAACCGAAAGCATTAGCAGCATGGCTGGAAATAAAACCGTATCGGCCGCCCCGGTAATCAAAGACAGTTTTTACCTGATCCATAAAATCCGGATGATGTGTCGGCCGGAAGCGGGTAAAAATGGGTTTGCACACATGTGAAGCAAACTGGTCACAAAGAGTTATTACCAGCACTATCGCCAGTAATATCAGGATAGATTCCCGCCATTTCTTCTTATACAGCAGTACGACCAATATAAAAAAGGCTAACGGCAGCCAGACTGCCTTACCCGAATACAACCACATAAAGCGGTCAAGGAAAGGAGAATCGCTGCCGTTAAGCATGAAGAACAAATCCCGTTCGTAAACTAATATTTTTTCTACCATCAGATTGTTTCTATATCTTTTGTCGGCATCCAGCCAACATTACCATCTTCCAGTGCTATTTCACTCCAGTCGCCTAATGTACTTCTGACAGACACTTTTGTTCCTTCATGCAGAACGAACAAATCCGTACCACTTGCATCCGGAGAACTTTTCACTGTTACTGTCGGAGCAAAAACAATAGCATGTGTACGGTTTACCAGTTCGCTCTTCTGATTTGCGGCAAAGATATTTGTCATAATCACGCAAAGCAAAAGTAACACACCGATATAGAAACCGACTTTCTTCAGGCGAATCTGCCTTGAAAAGAAAAACAGGATCAGGCATCCGATGAATAAGATGAAACAAACGATTCCCATTTTAGCCCAGGAGTCAGCTGCTCCCATATTCTGAATGGATTCGAACCATCTGCTCAGGAAAAATCCGTCTACCGGTTCAATCTTGTCAACAGTCTTCTGACGTGCCATCTGTAAGTTGAAACGGACATCGGCGTCACCCGGATCAAGAACCAGCGCCCGCTCATAATTCAATATTGCAGAGGCAATCTTTCCTGCTTTGTAATAAGCGTTCCCCAGATTATAATAAATCTCCGGTGAGTCGCCATTACTTTTCAGTATTCCTTCATATAACTCGATTGCTTTTCCATAATCTTCTTTGGTATACGCAGTCTCAGCTTCCTTTATCGCTGCATCCTGCGCATAAGCAGTCCATGCCAGACACTGAATCAATAGAAAAAACAATATATTTCTAATCTTTATATTCGTTTTCATCTTATTGCTTTTTAATTGTATTCTCCATCTTACCAATGGCGTCTACGGTTAACTCATATAACTTATCCATAGCATCCGAAGCCTGAGCCGGCGCATAGCGGGCAAATTCGCAGGTGTTCAGAATATCCATAAACTCATTTGTTAAGGTATCATCCACACCAAATTTGGCCAATTCGGTTTCCACATTATCTTTGGTCAGACTTGCCTGAGGAATATTCAGTTTATCACTCAAATATCCCCACAAAGCCCGGAGAACTTCATCATAGAACTCTTCTTTCTTGTTTTCCTTCATCAGCTTGCCGGCATTCTTCAATCTCCTGACAGCGATTTTATTTGCCTTTTTAGTACGAACCAATGCTATGTTGGCATTTTCCTTTACTTGCTTGCGATAAATAAAGAAGAAGACAATAAACAGGATGGCCGGTACCAGATAGCACATGTAATACATGAACGATCCAAAGAAAATATCGTTGTTGGCAATGAAATTGAAATCTTTCACTTTCAGGAAACGGATATCTTTACCCAGATACTTCACACTCTCTTTATTGCTGAAATTAGACACGACCGGAGAATTACTGCTTCCCCCCTCGCCTTGTTCTACATGAAGCTTGTAAGGATCGGACTTCAATGTCTTATAAGTGCCTGATTTAGGATCGAAATAAGAGAAAGAGATAGCCGGTATCTCAAAATCTCCGGCATAACGGGGAATAGCCATGTATTCGATCGTTTTGCTTCCGCTTACTCCGGCAGCTGTCGTTCTGACATCTGTTTCTGGCTTCGGATCGAAAGTATCGAAATCATTCGGGAAAACAACTTCCGGACTCTTGATCAGTTTAATATTTCCATTACCGGAAATCTTCACTTTAATAGTGACAGCTTCATTTGTCTTTACATTATTGGAATTAATATCCGATGTCATGGTGAAATTACCTACCGCACCGGAGAACGATGCCGGTTTACCGGAAGGCAATGGCTTCACATCTATTGTAGCAGGACTCGATACCAATGCTTTCCGTACTCTGTCGTACATGTCATCGAAACTATCAAAGATGCTGCTTATTTTCCGTTGGGTCGGAATACTGATAATAGCGTCGAACTTACCGCTTTCTATTGTCAGTTTTCCTGAACGTTGCGGATAAAGGACTGTTTGTTTCAAAACAACGGTGAAATAGTTACGACCGTTATAATGTTCCTGCGACCATTGCTTTTCCTGCGGCAACTCTATCTCCTGAGCAAGAAATCCTTCAAACTCCGGAAATTTTACTCCTTCCAGTCCGCACATGCGTGCTGCATATAATTTGAAAGTGACCAGAAAACCTTCCTGTTCATACACATTCCGGTTTGAAACTTCCATTCTCACAAAATAATCATCCTTGCCTATACCTGTTCCGGCTTGTCCGCCATTTGCTTCGGCAGCCTTGTCCGGAGGAAGTACTTTTACACTTAACGAGTTGGATGTGTAATTCGCTCCTTTTACCTTGATAGAAGCTGCCCCGATATTAAACGTACCCTCTTTCTTCGGCATCAGGATATAAGTAAATGTGTAAGCTACCTCCGAAGAAACATTTCCATTAATAATCTGAGTACTCGAACTTGTGGCAAGAGACGGCCCCATCAGTACTTCGAAATCCGTAAGTTCGGGTATCCGCAAATCGCTTGCCTTCGCTTCAGCATTTACGGTATACGCCAATCTGAATTGTTGCCCCATCACAACAGCATTCGGAGCGACTGCCTTAAAGGTCACATCAGCGGCCTTTACCATCACCCCGGCTGTTAGAAATAGAACGAATAAGAAAGCTAATCTTCTCATTATATTGTTGTTTTTTCTGTTTTCTGTATCAATTACCACTCTTTATCTGTTTTGCGACGTTGTTGCTGTTGTGCCTGTGCTTTCTTTACTTTCTCCTGCGTATCCTTTTCATCCTGCAGGAAGGCATCGAGCATCTGCTGCGCATTGTCCCGACTCATCTGTTCATTTTGCTGCTGTTCTTGCTGAGTCTTATTTTCTTTCTTGTCGTCTTGCTGTTGCTGCTGCTGGTCTTGTTGCTGTTGATCGTCCTTATTTTCCTGATCTTCGTTCTTGTCCTGGTTCTGCTGATCCTGGTTTTGATCCTGATTCTCATTCTGTTGATTTTCCAGCAACTTCTGGGCTAATGCCAGATTGTAGCGGGTCTCGTCATCAGCCGGATTCAAACGCAAAGACTGTTTGAATGCTTCCACACTTTTGTCATACTCTTTATTCTGCATGCTAATGTCGCCCAGATTATGGAATATATTTGCAAGACGGGCTTTTCCTTCTTCAGTTTCAGCCATCTTTTCAGCAATACCGGTCAGCAACTGGTATTGCTCAGCTGCTTCAGGAAACTTTTTCTGTTTGTATAAGGCGTTCCCCAGATTGTAAGTTCCTTCAACCGAACGGGGATTTACTTCCAGACTTTTACGGTAAGCAATTTCCGATTCGGTAAACTTTTCGTTGCCATACAACTTGTTTCCTTCACGTACGTTCTTACGTTCAGCCTTTTGGGCAAACACCGCTCCCGAGCAAAACAGGAGCGCTCCCATCCATATCATTGATTTTCGTATACGTCTCATCTTATCCATTGAATTAAGAGAACAATTTTACTTTTCTGAAAATTCGGTTCTTCCTGTCTAAGGTAAGGAAGTCTACGATCAACAGGATCAATGCGATCCATGCCAGTGTCTGAAATTGTTCGTTGTATTCGGAATAGACTTTGCTGTCGAGTTCCGATTTATTCATCTTCTCTATCTCTTTCTGCAATGCTTTCAATGCAGAGTTGGTATTGTCGGCACGGACATACATGCCATGTCCTGCGGCTGCGATCTCCTGGCACATTTGTTCGCTCAACTTCGTGATAACGACATTGCCGTCTTTATCCTTCATATAATTGTTGGCTCCTGCAACAGGAATCGGGGAACCTTTCGGATCACCCATGCCGACAATATTCACATGAATGCCTTTTTCGGCAGCAGCGGCAGCGGCTTTTACAGCATCGCCTTCATGGTTCTCACCGTCCGTGATCAGGATAATTGTCTTATCGGATGTTTCACTGGGAGTGAATGAACGCATAGCCAGATTGATAGCCGAACCAATAGCCGTACCTTGTGTCGACACCATCGACGGGTTGATGGATGACAGGAACATCTTTGCCGAAATATAATCGGAAGTGATCGGCAGCTGGGTGAAAGCGTCACCGGCAAAAACGATCAACCCCATCTTGTCATCCTTAAAGCCATCCGTCAGTTTCGACAACATCTGTTTAGCTTTATCCAGACGGTTGGGTGATACGTCTTCGGCCAACATGGAGTTGGAGACGTCCAGGCAAACCATTATTTCGACGCCCTGGCGTTTTACGGTTTCCAGTTTAGAACCAAACTGCGGTCCCGCAATAACAAAGATAACCATCGTGATGGCTCCGAACAATAGCCAAAACTTCAGATGCTGGCGTTTGGGAGATACCTCCGGCATCAACTCTGCCAACAATTCGGGATTACCATATTTCTTTATTGCTTTTTTCTTCAGGATGATTGCATATACATAAAATGCAATCAACACCGGAAGGATGAAAAGCAAGTACAAAAAGTCCGGATGTGCAAAACGAAACATAAGCCTTTATATTTACGGTATATTTCTTAACAATGTATTTCTCAATAAAATCTCAACCAAAAGCAAAGCGAATAACAACAAGGCCCAGTTCTTATATTCTTCCTGTTTCTTGCTATATTGCTGAACGCTGATCTTGGTCTTTTCCATCTTGTCGATCTCCGAATAGATTTCTTTCAGACTGGCATTATCCGTTGCACGGAAATACTGTCCGCCGGTCGTTGCCGCAACCTGTTTCAAGGTCGCTTCATCGATCTCGACTGGAATATCCTGATATTGTACCCCGAATGCCGTTTGGAACGGATAAGGAGCCATACCTTGTGTCCCTACCCCAATCGAATAAACCCGGATACCGAATGTCTTGGCAATCTCTGCAGCCGTTACCGGCGCAATCTCACCCGCATTATTCACACCATCGGTCAAGAGGATAATCACTTTTGATTTAGCCTGACTGTCTTTAATACGACTTACCGCATTAGCCAATCCCAGGCCGATGGCAGTTCCATCCTGGATGATTCCCGGTTGAATGTCCTTGAACAGGTTTAACAACACCGTATGATCAGTCGTCAGCGGGCATTGTGTGAAACTTTCAGCTGCAAAAACAACCAACCCGATATTATCGTTCGGACGACCGTTGATGAAGGAAGCCGCCACATCTTTGGAGGCCTCCAGGCGGTTCGGTTTCAGGTCCTGTGCCAGCATACTACTGGAAATATCCATTGCCAGCACAATATCGATACCTTCTGTCGAGGTGTTTTGCCAGCTATTCGTCGACTGCGGACGAGCCAGTATGATAATAAGTACCGCCACTGCCGCCATCCTTAATATAAAAGGAACATGTCTCAGGTATACTTTCCATGAAGTTGCTCCCGGTGCATCGAATGCCTCCGAAGATGATACCTGCAAACTAGCCTGACTTTTGCAGAGCTTCCAGATATACCATCCTATCATCGGGATAAGCAGCAATAACAAATACAGATATGTAGGATTTGCAAATACCATTTTATTCTTTTGTTATATTAGAATCGTTTGTTTCAGTTGCTTTCCCTTCCGTCTCTGTTTCGGGAACGGCAACTTCTTCAATCTTCGTCTGATTAATAAATAAGTATGCATTCACCATACTCAGATCATTCTCATCAGGCAGCGGATTCATTTTTGCGAATTTCACGAAATCAGACAAATTAAGTATCTGTTTCAGATTTTCGTAAACCGAATCAGCTTCGTGCTGCTTGCGGATAATGTCCAGGATTTCGCCGGAAGTCATTTCCATCGCATTGATATCGAAGCGGTCCACGATATAGCGACGCAATGTCTCGGTGATTAACGTATAATACTCCTTGCTGCGCCCCTGCTGCCAGAGTTTCTGCTGCTTGATCTCATCCAGTTCCTTGATAGCCTGCTCGTGAGGCGGGAGCTTCGGTTCCGGTTTCTTGAACGGGATAAGAGATTGCTTGTTGCGTATACGTTTAATAATATAGGCAATCACGCAAATCAGGAACAGAGCCAGCAATATGCCATAGATAAGCGGATAGTAGTCTGCCAGCACGAAAGGCGGTTTCCATATATCCTTTATATCATAAAACTCTTCCGGTTTATCCACATTCACAGGAATGGTCGAAACTTTCAGGGCCACCTGGTTTGAATAAACAGTATCGACTCCGTCGATTACTTTGAGTGGCGGCAACAGATACAATGACGAATCGAAAGAAGTTATCAGAATATCCTGCTTGATCAGCAGGCGGTCGTTCTCGATAACCGACGAATCCGCTTTGGAAAGGCTCAGCACTTCTACCCCACGCATCAATGTGTCGTTGGGGATCACTATCTGAACCGGTTTGTCCTTGTCTGTCGTAACCGTCAAATGTAAAACAGTCTGTTCTCCGATCAGGATGGCAGCCGAGTCGATCTTTACATCGATCAATGTCTGCTGTGCCACCATCTTCCCTCCTGCCAGCAGGAACAGAAGAAGGAACAGAAAGCTTTTATTTATTATTTTCTTTTGCATGCTTAACTACGTTTATCAAAAAGAGCAATCAATGCCTTCACATAATCATCTTCCGTACGAATAGAAACCGAATCCACCCGGCATTTCTTGAACGAATCGCTCATGATAGTCTGCCGGCGGTTCCACCATTCCTTATAGGCTTCGCGAACACGGGCGGAAGAACTGTCGATCCAACGTTCTGCACCGGTTTCAGCATCTTTTATCTTCATCAATCCGACAGACGGAAGTTCAGTTTCGCGACGGTCGTACACCTGGATAGCCACCACGTCATGTTTACGGTTGGCAATCGTCAGGGCGTCCTTAAAACCATCCTTATCGATAAAGTCGGATATCAGGAAAGTCGTACAACGTTTCTTTATGGCGTTGGTCAGGAATTTCAAAACCTGAGCGATATCCGTCTTCGTATCCTGTGGCTTGAAGTCGATCAGTTCGCGAATGATATAAAGAATATGTTTTTTCCCCTTCTGAGGCGGAATAAATTTCTCGATCTTATCAGAGAAGAACACCACACCGATCTTATCGTTATTTTGTATAGCCGAAAAAGCCAATGTCGCAGCGATCTCCGTAATAACCTCTTTCTTCATTACGTTCACGGAACCAAAGTCTCTACTACCCGATACATCGATCAGCAACATCACGGTCAGTTCGCGCTCTTCTTCGAACACCTTTACATAAGGGCGCACATAGCGGGCGGTCACGTTCCAGTCGATATCGCGGATATCGTCGCCGTATTGATACTCGCGCACTTCGCTGAACGCCATACCACGACCTTTAAAGGCAGAGTGGTATTGTCCTGCAAAAATATTGCGGGACAAGCCGCGGGTCTTTATTTCAATTCGCCGAACCTTCTTTAATAGTTCACTTGTTTCCATTTTTCTTCAATTTGTGCTTTCAAAACTGATGTAAAACCGTTTCCCAAGTTGGGAAAGCATTTTACAAGGGTGAAAAACCGTTTCCCAAGTCGGGAAAGCATTTTACAAGGGTGAAAAACTGTTTCCCAAACCGGGAAAGCATTTTGCAAGGGTGTAAAGTCGTTTCCCACGCCGGGAAAGCATTTTACAAGGGTGCAAAGTCGTTTCCCAAACCGGGAAGGCATTTTTCACCAGTAAAAAAGCATTGCCAGAACCGAAGGTTAAGGCACCTCTACCTTATTAAGGATTTCGCTGATCACCTCTTCAGATGTCAGGTTATTCGCTTCCGCTTCGTAGCTCAAACCGATACGGTGGCGCATCACGTCGTGGCATACGGCACGGATATCTTCCGGAATCACATAACCTCTGCGTTTGATAAATGCATAAGCACGGGCAGCCAGCGCCAAATTGATGGAAGCACGGGGAGACGCACCGAATGCAATCATATTGGAAAGGTTTGCCAGACCATGTTCCTGCGGGAAACGGGTCGCAAACACGATGTCGACGATGTAGCGTTCGATCTTTTCATCCAGATATACTTCACGCACAACTTTACGTGCTTCCAGTATCTCGTTCTTTGTCAGGATCGGTTTGATATCCGGTTTGATGCCGGAGATGTTCTGACGGATGATTAGTTTTTCTTCCTCTTTCTTCGGATAGTTGATGATCACTTTCAGCATGAAACGGTCTACCTGCGCTTCGGGCAGCGGATAAGTACCTTCCTGCTCGATCGGGTTCTGGGTTGCCATTACCAGGAAGGGTTCCGGCAACTTATACGTGTTTTCGCTGATTGTCACCTGACGTTCCTGCATGGCTTCCAACAGTGCACTCTGTACTTTGGCCGGTGCACGGTTAATTTCATCCGCCAACACAAAATTAGCGAAGACCGGGCCTTGTTTTACCTGAAATTCTTCGCTTTTCTGACTATAAATCATTGTACCGATCACGTCGGCCGGCAGCAAGTCCGGCGTAAACTGTATACGGCTGTATTTGGCATCGATCAGTGAGGCCAATGTTTTAATGGCAAGTGTTTTAGCCAAGCCGGGAACACCTTCCAGCAGGATATGCCCATCTGAAAGCAGACCGATCATTAACGATTCAACCAAATGCTTCTGTCCAACAATTACCTGGTCCATGCCCATCGTAATCATGTTTACAAACGAACTTTTACTCTCAATCCGTTCGTTCAACTCACGAATGTCTACTGTCTGACTCATAGATTTTTTTCTTATTTATATTGTTATTGTTTCTGCTTGTTTTTATAGTTGCACAAAATTAGAAATGTTAAATTCGTATCCTTCACTTTTGCAGTTAAATAATACTAACCGAAGCGAGAACTATTTTGTTTTATTTTACTTAAAATCGTGGATTTTAGTTACAATTTTCCGGACAATATTTCTGTCTGACGTGCAGCGGCTTTCTCTACGGAAGCACGGCTATGTTTGTCTATTCCGTACAGTTCCGGTGCAGGCACCTGTATCTCAGTACCTACGGGGACATTGTTCGGATCCTTGATGACTGATTTATTATATTCATACAGGTAAACCCAGAATATTTTACTCCCATAATATTCAAGAGAGATCAAGGTCAGACGGCTTCCCGGTTCTATTTTTACTTTTGCCAGTATTTTAGGTGTTTGTGCCGCAGGCTCGACTACCGGCGCTACGGATTCGACGGAAACAGTATCCTTCTCCTCTACCGTTTCAGGTTCCGCTTCTGTTACTTCGGGTTCTTCCACACGGGTCGTATCCTCAGGAACAACAGCAGTTCCCGGCAACGACATACCGGTCAGGACAGTCGATCCCGACGTATCAGATCCCAGGAATAAACTCCGGTTAAGATACAGGAAGATACCTGCTATTGCAACAATGGCAACGACACCGACGGATACCAGTATTTTGATCCAGGAAGAAGCCGTCGGCTCCTCGTCTTCAATCTGAAACCCGTCCATGCCAGGATAATTGGCAACTGAAGGTTCTTGCTTCGTTTCTTCTTTTAGCTGGTCTGAAGATGTATTTTCCGGTTCGGTTTGCTCAGGAATATCATTTTCTGCCGGAGAGGGCTCGTCCGGGACTATCGATTCTTCGATTACTTCTTCCGGTTCATTTTCTGCGGGTTCTTCGACCGGCTGCTCAACCTCCGGAAGTTCTTCAGAAACACAGACATCATCTGTCGGCTGCAATGGCTCCGGTGTTTCAACGATCACTTCTTCGCTTTCCTGAAGGATTTCTTCGACAGATTCATCTTCCGCTTCTTTGTCTTCCACCGTATTGGATACGTCCAGATCGGTAAAGTCAACATCTTCGTTCAATTCCGTAGTTTCAAAAAAAGAGAACGGTTTATTTACCAGTTCACGTAATTCTTTATCAGGGAGGAAGGAAAACTTATAATGTGCAGGTATCAGGAAACGCTCGCCGGTATTCACATGGATACTCTCCCGTTTTTCTACCAAAACGATTTTAAAACTACCAAGCCCTTTTATTTTAGCTACTTTATCGGTAAAAACTCCTTGTGATACGATGGCAATAAACTCTCTCAGGAACTGCTCGGCGCTATTCCTATCCTTTCCGGTACGCTCGGCCAGTAAACCGGCCAGATCTTGTATTGTCAGCCGACTATTCATTGTCGCTCAATTCTTTTAGTTTGGATTTCAGGGTCGCCCCCGGCTTAAAGACAGGAACCAGTTTGGGTGGGACCAGATAACGTTTTCCACTTGCAGGATTAACAGAGATACGTTCCGCTTTCTTCTTGACTTCAAACAGCCCGAATCCCTGTAAATAGACAGCATCATTATCCGCCAGTTTCGAACCGACCACAGCCCCAAAAGCGGCTAACATTTCTGTTACCTCTTTCGACGTCCATCCCAGTTTTACAGATAATTCTGTAATCAGTTCCTTGTTTTTCATACTTGCTTCATCTATAGATTCAGCCACGATATTAGTAATTTTTTTGTAAACAGACAAACTTCTTAATGCTTTTTATATCAAAGCAACACTTTTCCGTAAAGGTCGAAAGCCTGTGATTCTTCGATATTTACGTTGTAAAACTCTCCCGGTTTCAATGAGTGCTCTTTAAAAACAATCACTTCAGGGTCCACCTCCGGAGAATCGAATTCGGTACGACCGATATAGCCGTCTTCCTCTTCCCGGTCGATTATTACTTTAAAAGTTTGACCCACTTTCGACTCATTCACCCCGGCAGATATTCTCTCCTGTATCCGCATGAGATAATCCAGACGTTCCTGTTTGACTTCGTCGGGGACATCATCCGTATAATTTTTGAATGAATAGGTACCCTCTTCATGGCTATAGGCAAAAGCACCCATACGTTCGAAACGTGCCTTTTTGACAAACTCGACCAGTTCTTCAAAGTCCTGCTCCGTTTCACCCGGATGGCCCACCATCAAGGTTGTACGGATATGGATACCCGGAACTTCTTCGCGGATGCGTTCCAGCAAAGCATACGTTTCTTCCTTCGTGATATTGCGGCGCATTTTTGTAAGCATCGGATCGCTGATATGTTGTAAAGCGATATCCAGATATTTGCAGACATTCGCACGTTCACGCATCACCCGCAATAAATCATAAGGGAAATGGGTAGGATAAGCATAATGCAAGCGAATCCATTCCACTCCGGGGATATCAGAAATACGTTCGACCAATTCCGGCAACGCGTACCTTTTATATATATCTTTTCCGTAATAAGTCAAATCCTGGGCGATCACCTGAAATTCTTTTACACCCTGTGCCACAAGCAAACGGACCTCTTCTTCTATCTGCTCCATCGGAAGGGACTGGTAATGTCCGGTACTGATAGGAATGGCACAATAGGAACAAGTTCGGTTACACCCCTCCGCTATTTTCAGAAAGGCATAATGTTTCGGGGTGGTCAATACACGGTCGGAAGCCAGTTCACGATGATAAGACTTACCGATATCGGTAAGGAGTTGCTTCCAGTTGAATTTACCGTAAAAGCGGTCTACCTCCGGCAATTCCTGTTTCATTTCCTCCAGAAAACGTTCGGTGAGACATCCCATTACATACAACTGGCCGATCTTTCCTTTTTTCTTGGCTTCACCCAGTTCCAGAATCATGTTGATCGATTCTTCCTGCGCATCACCGATAAAACCGCAGGTATTAACGACAACGATCTCCCCGTTTATTTTATGCGGATCATGCTCCACCGTATAACCGTTAGCTACAAACTGACGCATCAACTGTTCAGAATCGACCAGATTCTTCGAACATCCAAGCGTTATGATATCTACTTTATTTTTCCTCATATTATTTTACGAACTGATAGTAACTAGTTCCCCTCTTGAGAGGGGATAAGGGGTGTGTTATAATTCTGTCCAAAAACAGGCTTTAACACACCCCCTGCCCCCTCTCAAGAGGGGAAAAGTTACTCTTATCTGGTATTATTATTCTCCAAATAGCGAATTGACAAATTCCTTTTTATTAAAGACCTGCAGATCCTCCATTCCTTCACCCAGGCCGATATACTTCACTGGGATACGGAAATGGTCTGAAATACCGATCACTACACCACCTTTAGCCGTTCCGTCCAGTTTCGTTACAGCCAGCGCATTCACTTCGGTTGCAGCAGTAAATTGTTTTGCCTGTTCAAAAGCATTCTGACCTGTCGAACCGTCCAGAACCAACAAAACTTCGTGAGGAGCATCAGGGATAACCTTCTTCATCACATTCTTGATCTTGGTCAACTCATTCATCAAGTTTATCTTGTTATGCAAACGGCCGGCCGTATCGATGATAACGACATCCGCACCATTTGCCTTGGCTGAACTAAGCGTATCAAACGCTACGGAAGCCGGATCAGACCCCATCTTTTGTTTTACGATAGGCACACCTACCCGTTCACTCCAAATGACAAGCTGTTCCACCGCTGCAGCACGGAATGTATCGGCTGCTCCCAAATAGACATTCTTTCCGGCTTTCTTAAACTGGTAAGCCAGCTTTCCGATCGTAGTAGTCTTACCGACACCGTTCACACCGACTACCATAATTACATAGGGCTTTTTATCTTCCGGCACAGTAAAGCTTTCGGCATCTTCCGTATTGTTTTCGGTAAGCAGAGTTGCGATTTCATCGCGCAACAATGTCGTCAGTTCCTGGGTAGTTACATATTTATCCCGGGCTACGCGCTTTTCGATACGCTCAATGATCTTCAACGTCGTATCTACACCGACGTCGGAAGTGATAAGCACCTCTTCCAGATTATCCAATACTTCATCATCGACCTTGCTCTTACCGGCAATAGCCCTGGTGAGTTTAGAAAAAACATTTTCTTTGGTCTTAGATAACCCTTTGTCTAAAGTTTCCTTTTTTTCTTTACTGAAAAAGCTAAAAATACCCATATATTAATTCGCTTAATTTATTTCTGCTTAGAATGAGGCTGCTAAGTTACAACTTTTTTAGTTGACAGATGACAGTTGACCGTGGAAAGTTATTTGTTTTCCGTAAAAACAGCCCTGCCACCTGCTTGTTGCAACTTAACCGTTTCTTCCTTTATAGTCTTCGTAACCGAATGTTCTGTAGACCACCAGTTCATCATCCTTACTCCAGAGAGCCAATGACGGATGCGGTATGCCGTTGAACATGGATGTTTTGACAATCGTATAGTGAATCATATCTTCAAAAACGATCTTGTCCCCTATCTTCAACGGTTCATCGAATGACCAGTCTCCCATATAATCACCACTCAGACAACTGTTTCCGCCGATTCGGTAAGTAGGCTTTCCCTCTACCGGATCTGTTGCATTACGGATAACCGGTTTATATGGCATCTCCAGGCAATCAGGCATGTGGCAGGTAAACGAAGCGTCAATTATAGCCGTCTTTATTCCGTGGTTTTCAACGATATCCACAACGGTTGTCAGGAGAAATCCCGTTTGCCATGCAAAGGCACTTCCTGGCTCCATAATGATCTCTAAATTAGGATACTTAGCCTTAAAACCATGAAGTAATGATATCAGATGCTCCGTATCATATCCTTTGCGAGTCATCAGATGTCCGCCCCCCATATTCAACCATTTTATATGCGGAAGAAAACGTCCGAAACGCTTCTCCACTTCTCCCAATGTTTTTTCCAGATCGAACGAAGTCGATTCGCATAATGTATGGAAATGCAATCCTTCCACTCCTTCCGGTAACTTTTCACCCAGCAGGTCGGCTATAATGCCCATTCGCGAACCGGGCGCACAAGGATTATACAATTCCGTTTCCACATCCGAATATTCCGGATTAATGCGTAAACCGCACGATACCCGATTCCCGTCTGCTTTCACCATCGGATAAAAACGCTCGAACTGAGACAAGGAATTAAAGGTTACATGACTACTGTATTTTAATATGGTAGGAAAATCCATTTCCGTATAAGCCGGCGAATAGGTATGTGCCGGACTTCCCATTTCTTCAAAAGCCAATTGTGCCTCAAACTTCGAACTGGCCGTCGAATAAGGTATATACTCACGAACGATCGGAAAAGATTTCCATAAAGCAAATGCTTTAAATGCAAGAATTATATTCACTCCTGCCCGCTCCTTCACACTTTTGATCAGTGCCAGGTTATTACGAAGCAGCTTCTCTTCCATTACATAACAAGGAGAGGGTATTACGTTGAAATCGATCATTTAGTTTCTTTATTCTATTAAACAAGCTACAAAGATAATCTTATATTCATAATATCCCACCTTATAGACCTGAAGAAGATTTGTATGGTAACTAATTTGTTTTTGAGGACGTCGAAAACAAACTACATAGTAATAAATCCAATAAGCATATCCATTATCTGTCAACTATGACAATATAGCTTTTCTTCCCTTTTAACAATGAGAATAAAGGATGCTATTTAGTAACATTATAGTGTCACCCACTTTCACTCAGTAAATAGTTATACTCACAGCTCTCAACTTAGGCTTGGCTAATTTTTATCTAACTATTGTACTTACACAAGGTATAGATTTTTTATTCGATTCAAACTTTCTTATTTGATATAAAATAGTATATTTGTTACTTGTATAAGTATCCTGTAATTCTGAATATCATGAAACAACTATTATTACTTCTACTTCCTTTTTTATGTCTGTGTTGTAATTCATCCGACAAAGAATATGAAGATTACTCAAAAGAAGTTCTTATTACCGGGAAAATTTTGAACAGAGATTTTTACCCGCAGGAAAAAGACTTAACACTTATCGTTCCTTTTTTCCGGGATCAGGAAACGAAATATGTTGTTCCTATTGCAGAGGACGGTAGTTTTTCATTTCATTTTTCTCCTTACGCTAAACTCCGGAATGTACAGATCAATAAGTTTGCAGACCATATATTAGTCAGTCCAGGCGATAGTTTGCATGTGGAGATAGACTTTAAAAACATACTTAATCCGAAGATTTTTGGAGATGCAGAGAAAAGGAATCAGGAAACAAATACTTTCGTACAGAGCGGACGCTATTATATAGAACACTATTCGATCAGAGGAGATCTGGAACCGGAGGCTTTTGATGCAGAACTGCAACAAGAATATCAACTACGACAAGAACGCAGACAGGAGTTTCTCGAAAAATACAAACCGGATGAAGAAATACAGCAATACACAAACAAACTCCTGGAGATCGATTATTATTGCACACTAATAAGCTACCTGAATAACCGGAGCTGGCAAAATAAAGATATCTCCAGATACAACAAACAGGAAATATTTGTTAAGGTCGATTCTCTTTTCGAAGGGGAAATCATTCCGTCAAATATATTCAAACTGACAGAGATCGTTAACTCTTTTATCTCTTACCCAATATATAAGATGAAGAAAGAGAAGACTACTCTCGATGATATCATAGCAGCCTACCCTACCGGAAAGAATATCAGGCAATATCTTTATGCTGCATCAATCTCACAATCGTTAATAAGTAACGATACAACACTCTTTTCCAGTCGGCAAAAACAGCTCGATTCAATTGTGCATATTCCTGTTTTAAACCGTGAACTTCATCTGGCTTATCAAAACAAAAAAGATTTTCTGAAAAATCCCCGTACCGTATCCAATTATATGCTTTATGGGAACTATTCTGATATGCCAAACTCAAAGATTGACACAGATTTTATGAAACCCATTTATGAAATACTGGACAAATATAAGGGAAAAGTAATCTACCTGGATTTTTGGACTACATCATGCCCCCCTTGCCTGAAAGAAATGGAACCACTCAAAAAACTTCGTAAAGAATATTCTCCGGGAGATGTCGTTATAGTAAGTATTTGTGCCGGCGGTCCCAAAAAGACATGGGAAGATTTAGTGAAACGGCTGGATCTGCAACAGCCAGGCATCGATTGCCTGTATCAAACAGACATTTCGGATGAGAACTCTTTTTATAAAATATTGAACCGACTGGAATTAAAAGGTTACCCTCATTATCTGTTACTCAATCGGGAAGGGATCATTGTGGATTATGGGACAGTGGTACGTCCCAGTGATCCGCGAACCAAACAGAAAATAAATAGTTTATTGTAAGCGTTTATCCGATAATCGTCAACCTGGCAAACTTCAATAGTAACTGTTTTTGTCCGAAATGGGTGAATGCTACCGTTGCTTTTGCATTTCCGCCATCGCCTTCGATAGCAATGACTTCTCCTTCTCCAAAACGGTCGTGACGTACTTTTGCTCCGACACGTAAACCGGAAAGGTCGGATGCAGGAGCAGAAGACGACGCCGGAGTGGATGTTGTTGTTTCTACTTTTGTCAAACGCTGGCGTTGCTGTGCCTGTGCCACAGGAGAGATAAAAGAAGGTTCTTCCTTCTCCACTGCACGTGGCTGCTGAAAAGGTGAAGTAAATGCCGGACGCTGAAACCGTTCGCGGGCAGCAGCAAAAGTATCTGCCGACGAATCCGCCGGAACATCCAGGAAGCGCACATCGATATCTTTCAGAAAACGGCTGGGAGAACACATGGCGCTTTGCCCGTTCCGGAAACGACTTTTGGCATAAGTCAGCACACAATTTTCTTCGGCACGGGTGATCGCTACATAGAACAAACGACGTTCCTCTTCTACCGCACGCGGATTATCCTTGGACATAGATGATGGGAACAACTCCTCTTCCAAACCGACAACAAACACATTTTTAAATTCCAGTCCCTTAGCGGCATGTACGGTCATCATCGTTACTTTATTAGCCTGCTCGTCTTTGTCATTATCCTGGTCGGTCAGCAGGGATACCTCCGAAAGGAAGTCTGCCAAAGAAACCTGTTCGACTCCTTCTTCACGTCTCAACTCACAGAACTCGGCAATACCTTTCAATAACTCCTGTAAGTTTTCCTGCTTACTAATCCCTTCCACCGAACGGTCCTGAAAAAGAGAACTGACAATCCCACTCTCCTTGACCACTATTGCTGCCATTTCTTCGGCGGACAAGCGAGTGTTCTGCTCTATGAAACGTTCAATCATCTCACGGAAATCAGTCAGTTTCTTCGCTGTCCCGCTATTGATAGGCAAGTCGTAGTCGATAGGAGCATTCAGTACCGTCCAAAGACTTACGTTATTTTCCGTAGCTGCTTTTATTACTTTATTGACGGTCGTATCTCCGATACCGCGCGACGGATAATTGATAACACGCTTGAATGCTTCTTCATCATGAGGATTCACAATCAGGCGCAGATAAGAAATGATATCTTTTATTTCCTTCCGCTGATAAAATGACAAACCGCCATATATTTTATAAGGAATACCTCTTTTACGGAGTGCCTCTTCCAGGATACGCGACTGTGCATTCGTCCGGTATAGGATGGCAAAGTCTGCATAATCATAATCTTTGCGCAACCGCAACTCATTGATTGCAGAAGCGACAGCATATCCTTCCTCGTAATCTGAATAAGAAGCAGAAATACGCACTTTGCTACCCTCTTCCTTCTCCGAATAGACATTTTTATGAATCTGCTCCTTGTTCTTATGAATCAGACTATTTGCCGCATTTACAATATTTTGTGTAGAACGGTAATTACGCTCCAGTTTAAAGATACGGCATCCGGGATACTGATTTTTGAATTGCAGGATATTGTCGATATTGGCACCACGGAAAGAATAGATACTTTGCGCATCATCCCCTACCACACAGATGCGGCGATGCTGCTCACAAAGTCTTTGGACTATCAGGTGCTGCGCAAAGTTCGTGTCCTGATACTCATCAACCAACACGAACTGGAAGAAACTGCGGTATTTCTCCAACACCTGCGGATGGTCACGGAACAGGATATTTGTCTGAAGCAACAAATCATCGAAGTCCATGGCACCGGCCTGCTGGCAACGGTTCTGATACCGTTTATAGATTTCACGCAGTAAAGGAACTTTCGAATCTATGTCATGCTGCATCAGTTCCTTGCTTTGTTCGTAGGCTTTCCAGGTAACCAGCGCATTCTTGGCATTAGAGATACGGCTTTGCACCATGCCGAGGCGATATACCTTATCGTCCAGCTGCATCTCTTTAATGATAGCTTTCAGCAGGCTCTTCGAATCTGTCGTATCGTAAATGGTAAAGTTGGAAGGATACCCGATATGCTCCGCTTCATAACGCAAGATACGTGAGAAGATAGAGTGAAACGTCCCCATCCACAGACGGCGGGCCGTCTGGTCACCAGTAATGGCGGCGATACGTTCCTTCATTTCACGGGCTGCCTTATTAGTAAAAGTCAGTGCCAGGATACTTTGAGGTGCCAACCCCAGATGTACCAGATAAGCAATCTTATAAGTAAGCACCCTGGTCTTACCCGAACCGGCACCGGCAATCACCAATGACGGACCTTCGTTATATTCCACAGCTTCGCGCTGACTTTCATTCAGTTTATTCAGATATTCTTCCACGTACCTTTTCTTTTAGGAACACAAAGGTACTAATTTTTATTTATTCGGATTTCATTAAATCATCATTCCTGTTATTTAAAGGGATTCGCGCAAATTGATACGATTGTGTTAGCAAGGATTACAATAAATTATTACCTTCGGGCGTTAATAAAAGAAAAACGATGAACATACGGTTAGCAGCAAATCTATCGGTACTCTTTACAGCTTGTATGCTTGTACTATCATTCAGTTTCGGCTTTCACAACTACTCGGAGGCACAGAAAGCAATCGTTTCGGACCTGAACCAGGCATTGCAGCAGACCATTATGCAAAATTCCGAGCTATGGATGAATCAGGATACGCTCAAAACCTATTCGCGCCTGTCCGCCGTCTTCGGAAATCCCGTTTCCATCGAAAGTTATAACAAAGATTTTGCCGAAGCATTGAAGCTCGAGCAATTAAAAGATAAAAGCGGCATCATCGTACATGTCAAAAACAAGAAAGCCATAGATAAACCGGTAACAGACGCAACGCCGGGAAAAGACCAGACTAAGAATTACCTGGCAAGTGATACCATTATCTGGTTAAGTGCAAATCTGAACCTCCCCGAATCCTCCCTGGAAGATTTGGGAATCTCTTTTCAGGGGTATGTAAACTATTCAGCCTCCGACGTCTTGGCGCTGACAGACAAGAAAGTTCCCCTCCTGCTCCTGTTGTTTGCCCTCATGGCAGGTTGTCTTTCGTGGTTTTTAATGCGGCGCAAGCAAGCTGAAGCTCCTGTACAAAAAGAAAACCTTATCGCTTTCGGAAATCTTACTTTCTCATGCGACAAGGCTTGTTTCTATAAAGAAGATCAGGAAAAACTACGGTTAACCCCGCAGCAATATAAAGTAATGGAAATGTTCTACCTTACCTCTTCCCATATATTAGCACGCACTGATATTTGCGAAGCCTTATGGCCCGGCAAGGAGAATGCCGACGAAACGCTGAACACCCTGATACGCCGCCTCCGCCCGCTTATCGAGGAAAACAGCAATCTCAAAATAACGACAGACCGCGGACGGGCTTACCAGCTGGAAATCAAAGAACCGGTAACAGAGACCTATACCCAGACTGCCTGAACAGGGAGAAACTTTTACACGTAAAAGAATAATTATGAACAAAAATCAGCAACCGGAATGGCTTGAATGGGCCAAGGAACTACAATTTATCGCACAAGCGGGGTTAACATATTCAAAAGATGCTTTCGATATCGAACGGTTTGAACGCATCAGGGAAATATCGGCCGAAATAGTCAGCCGGCAAACCGGTTTGCCTTTGGAGAAAGTAAAGGACTTGTTTTGTAACGAAGAAGGTTTCCAAACACCTAAGCTGGACACAAGAGCTGCCATCTTTAAAGACAACAGGATACTGCTGGTCAAAGAGAAAAACGGCACCTGGTCGTTACCCGGAGGTTGGGTGGACGTAAACCAGACCATAAAATCGAACACGATAAAAGAAGTAAAAGAAGAAGCCGGCTTGGACGTCGAAGCAACCCGGATTATAGCGGTACAGGACCGGAACCTGCATAATCTGCCTCCCTATGCTTATAATGTCTGCAAAGTTTTTGTCCTCTGTGAAGCCAAAGGCGGAGATTTCCAGCCCAACATAGAAACAATAGAAAGCGGTTATTTCAGCCTCGATGAAATTCCCCCGCTAGCCGAAGAAAAGAATAATAAGGAACAGATAGAAATGTGCTTTGCCGCCTACCGGGATAAAGACTGGGAGGTACAGTTTGACTGAAAACCACGAATATCAATCATAAAACGTAAAACCATGAAGACAAAGTATCTATTAGGGATTTTGTTTGTAACAATGTTCACCGCATCATGCAACAGAACCATCGATAACAAGCACAGGTCATTGACTATACAAACAAAAGGTATAGAGTATGATTCTTTGTTCATCCGAAACACGGAGATTCCGCCTTTCTTTATAAAAGGGGAAAAGGCGGATAGCATCACATGGACATTTCAGATACCGGACAGCCTGTATAAAACGACAGCGTCTTTTGAGATACTCCCCAAGCCTTTTGACTGGAATACAAATACCACCTTCAAAGCATCATTTATAGCAACCATAAATGGAAAAGACCTTTATACGCATCAACTGACACTCGATGAAGAATCATCCTTTTTCACTCTTACATATAAGGACTGCAGTACAATGGAGAATATTTTCTTAAAAGCAATAACTCCGGAAGGAACAGACAGTACGGTTATAGGAAAAATCAACCAGACGATATTTACGGTGGAACCAGATAAAGATTCCGAGACATATATCAGATTGATTGACCCTTTTTACAGCCTTTTCATGAGTCAGAACGATACAACCTATGAAGAATATGTAAACAGATACACCCTATTGGCCAGACAATATCCAGATTCAAAATACCTGATCTCCCAATTTGCCAACCATCTGAGTCAATATAAGGACAAGAAAGATGTTCAGACCATTTATACTAATTTCTCAGATAAATATAAAGGTACAATCTGGGGAGAAGCCGTTGAGAAATATCTGACCGCAAAATTCGAAAACATCAGTCTGCCCGATGCTTTAACGGAAGAAAGCACTCCAATCATAAAAGACTCTACACGATGTACGGTCATCATCTTTTCTGCTTCCTGGTGTCAGCCTTGCCATAAGCAACTTCCTGTCCAGAAAGAAATTTATCAGAAATTAAAAGATAAAGTAGATTTCGTAACCATATCCATAGATGAAAAGAAAACAATCAAACAATGGCAGGAATTTGTGAAGAAAGAGGAATTACCCTGGAGAAGCCTGCTAGCTTACCAGGATATAGCCGGAGTACGTGGCAAATATTATGTACCTCACATTCCGCATACCCTATTAGTATATCCCGACGGCAATTTCGAACCATTCAATTTATGGGAAGAAAATGAGATAAACAAGCTATATGCATTAACAGGAAACTAAGCAAAACTTGCCGTCAGAATGAAAGTTGTACCAATATTACGGATATTGTTACCCTAATTACATGTCCCTGTTTTTAGATGTAAATCTCTTTGTATCTTTGTTACTGTTCAAATACTTACGACTTTGAAAAGTAAAACGATAAAAATAGGAACGGTCCACCAATGTAACTGCTACATGGGTAGCAAGACATTGCATCCTCTGGTCAGCGTCATCGACTTATCCGACAGCAACCTGACGCAGCAAAACATCAAGTTAGGCTTTTATGCCGTCCTGTTAAGGGAATGCCGGTGCGGGGATTTCCTGTACGGACGTCAATATTATGACTATTCTGACGGTACGCTCCTGTTCCTCACACCGGGAGAGACCATTGCGATAGATAACTGCTTATTGCCACAGAAAGGCAGGATGCTGGCATTTCATCCGGACCTTATCGGTTGCACTTCGTTGGGGCAGAATATACAGGATTACTCATTCTTTTCTTATCACAAAAATGAAGCCCTCCATATCTCGGCACGTGAGAAACAGAAAGTATCGGAATGTTTCGATAATATCCGTGAAGAGTTACAGCACGCCATAGATTGCCACAGCAAAACGCTGATAACAAAATACATCGAGTTGCTGCTGGATTATTGCACACGTTTCAACGAACGCCAGTTTATCACCCGTTGCGAAGCCAACAAGAAACTTCTCACCAAATTTGAGAAGATACTAAATGAATATTTCGAAGCAGACCGGGTGAAACGCAACGGTTTGCCTTCGGCTGAATATTGTGCGGATTTACTTCAGCTGTCACCCTCCTACTTCACAGATTTGCTGAAATATGAAACGGGGAAAAACATAAAGGAACACATACAGTTCAAACGTATCGAAATCGCCCGACAACGACTTCAGACAACCCACAAAACCGTCAACCAGATTGCTGACGAACTAGGCTATTCTTCAGTCCAGTATTTTACCCGGTTGTTTACCAAAATAGCCGGATGTTCACCCAACAAATACAGGCATCCCAACTGATACATTACATATCACTATCTTGCTTTTCGATGGAGATAAGGAGGAGGATGAATAAAAGTTTCTTGCGGAGGAAACAAAAGTTTTGTGCGGTGGAAACTTTTGTTTTCTCAGCACAAAACAAAAGTTTAGACAGCAGAAAAACAAATAAACTATACCTGACAGCAATTATGGACATAGAGATAAATGTAATACCCCACAAGTGTAAGATGGTTGCATGTTGTATTTGAAAAGTAACAATAATGGTAGATATATCCCTGCTATTGTAGATACATTTATATCTACATTCGTATCATAGTCCGCTAATAAACAATAAATTACAACAGAAGTTGTAGATATTGCAGATAAGAACCTTTGAACTAAATCAATTCCGTCAATAGTTTGTCGTTTATTGTTCCAACAAACCTTCCAGATAACGTTCGGGCGGTAATCCGATGCGCTGCATGAATCCGGCAAGGGCACTAAAATTCAATCCTTCTTTCTCACTGTTAAGCAAAGCAACCCGGCGAATCACACTTAACGGCAAAGAAATGGGAACGGAAGGCAGCAATTGTCCGTTATCATACCGGTAACCGGCTTCGGACGGACTGCGGAGGACTGCCAGCCGCCATTCTTTTTCCGGAGCAGACAGTGGTTTCTTTACTTCCAGGCAGGCATTGCATAAAAGAGAAAAGAAACGCGAATCGGCAGTAAAGCCGCTGTGTTCTTCATCGAAAAAGAATTTATCGTACTCGCGGTCCATCTGGGTAATGAAATTATCGAGTATCCGTTTTTCGTCGTATTTACAGCGTACCAGGAATATGTTTTCAAAAAGACAATGTTCGGCTAATTGCTCATAGTCAAACGATAACCGCAGATAAGGCTGTCCGGCTGACTGTACCTTTTCAGGCAGAACGGTTTCATTCTCATAGAAGGAGAACTTATAAAGTTCCATCTCCGGCCCGATCAGCATCCGGCGCTTTTCACGAAAAAAAGGAATAGCCTGTTTACTGCTTTCCAAAGGGATACCTTTTTGTGCCTCATATGCTCCGATAGCCTTCCGGAGCAGCGATAATCCATATTGATATTCTTCTTCAGGAACCGTATATAATAAATTCTCAGCCTGTAAAATAAATGCCGGTTCGCCGGCCGGTGCGGTGCATCCTTCAACGAACGATTGCAATGATATATAGCCTGATAATTCCATTAATTTAATATTTTTTGTAGGCAAAGATACACTATAATTCAGAGAATTACTACCTTTGTTTCAACTATAAACAATTCTAATAACCAATTACAAGAAGATGAAACGTCGTGATTTCTTAAAGACCAGTGTAGTAGCTGGCGCCGCTCTCTCAATAGACTTTACCGGGTTGCAAGCTGCGTTGTCCAGCAATACGATGGCAGTAGAACAAGCTCCCGAAATGGTCGCCGTAATGGGTGGAGAGCCCGAAGTCATGCTTGACAAAGCATTGGAGACCCTGGGGGGAATCGGTAAATACATCAAGAAAGGGCAAAAAGTCGTTATCAAACCGAACATCGGCTGGGACCGTACACCGGAACTGGCAGGAAACACTAATCCGGGACTAATCAAGGCATTGGTAAAGAAGTGCCTGGAAGCCGGAGCTGAAAAAGTGACTGTTTTCGACCATACCTGCGACAACTGGCAGAAATGTTACGAAAGCAGTGGCATCGCTGCCGCCGTCAAAGAAGCCGGAGGTATCATCATGCCCGCCAACGATGAGAAGTACTTTAAAGAAGTATCCATCCCCAACGGGGTAAAAGTAAAGTCTGCAAAGATACATGAAGCGTTGATTGAAGCGGATGCGTGGATTAATGTGCCTATCCTGAAGAACCACGGCGGAGCGAAACTGTCGTGTGCCATGAAGAACTATATGGGTATCGTCTGGGACCGCCGTTTCTTCCATCAGAACGACTTGCAACAATGTATCGCCGACATCTGCACCTGGCAGAAGAAACCAGTATTGAACATTGTGGATGCTTACCGTATGATGCATCAGAACGGACCGCAGGGTAAAAGCGCTGCCGACGTAGCAACATTGAAATCCATGATTGTTTCCCCGAATATCATTGCTATCGACACGGCTGCCCTCGCTTTGTTCAATCAGGTAAAGAAACTGGATATGGAAGCCGTAAGCCATATCAGCAAAGGCGAAGAATTGAAACTGGGAACAACGGATTTGAAGAAAGTCAATATCAAACGTATTAAGATTTAATGAAGCGATTAAATTATCAGAAAGGAGTGAGAGTACTTCTCGCACTCCTGTTTTTTATACCCATACTCTTGTTTTTTCTTGATTTCACCAACAAGATGCCGGTGGATGTACATAAGTTTCTGCATATCCAATTATTGCCCGCAGTATTAGGCGGTATGTTTGGTATTGTTGCAGTATTACTTATTATGACATACCTTTTTGGACGTATATACTGTTCAGCCATTTGTCCGGCCGGGATTCTGCAAGATATCATCAACCGTCTGTTTTGTATTGGTAAAAAGAAGAAAAAAGGTGTTCGCCGTTTCAGTTATCATAAGCCAATGAACTGGCTACGATATTCAATACTGGCCCTGACAGTGGTGACTACCGCATTGGGATTTTCCGGGTTATGTTTATTACTCGACCCTTATAGCAATTTCGGTCGTATAGCGGCAAACCTGTTTCGTCCTGCTGTGATGTGGGGAAATAATGTATTAGCCGACTGGCTGATGAAGATGGATAACTATTCTTTATTCCATGTTACAATCAGTACGGTTAGTATTGCCGGATTAATATCTGCCATTGTTGCACTGGTCGTATTTATTGTAATGGTTATTTTCCGAGGGCGTTTGTTTTGCAATACATTATGTCCCGTTGGAGCCTTACTCAGTCTGGTATCACGTTATTCACAAATGCGTATCTCGTTTGACAAGGAAGCCTGCAACTATTGCGGCAACTGCGAACGAACCTGCAAGGCGGAAGCTATTAATGCAAAAGAGATGACGGTCGACTCATCGCGTTGCGTGGATTGCTTCAATTGCGTTTCTTCCTGCTCCAAAGGTGGATTACAATACCGTTTCAAACCGGCTTTCCGTAAAGAGAATGACAATCTTGTCCCCGTGCCTGACACGGGGCCGCAGAAGGACAGACATTCTCAATCTGCTGCCGATACGGGCAGTTCCAATGCGATCCCGTGTCAAGCACGGGAACGGACAAGTGCTTCTAACAGCCGCCGTACGTTCCTGGCAACCGGAGTAACGGTTGCGGCAACATTGCCTGTTGTTTCGGCTATAGCAGATGGCGTCGGACAAGCCAAAGGACATGGTCAAGGCAACGGTCACGGAAAGAAAAAAGGTCGGAAGAAATGGCCGCCCATCACCCCTCCCGGTTCCCTGAACCTGGAACGGTTTAAAGACAAATGTACGGGATGCCATATCTGTGTCGTGAAATGTCCCAGCCAGGTATTACGTCCGGCAGGGCTTGAATATGGTTTCGACTATCTATTGAAACCACGCATGGCTTATATCAGCAGTTATTGTAACTATGAATGTACCATTTGCTCGGAAGTCTGTCCGGCCGAAGCTCTCAAACCGATTTCCGTAGAAGAAAAGAAATCATTGCAAGTCGGCATTGCCACCTTCTTTATCAACCGTTGTATCGTGAAGACGGAAGGGACCGATTGCGGTGCCTGCTCCGAACACTGTCCGACACAAGCGGTGCATATGGTTCCTTATGAAGGGACGCTGACTATTCCCGAAGTAAATCCGGACCTGTGTGTCGGTTGCGGCGGCTGCGAATCCATCTGCCCGGTACGTCCGATGCGTGCCATTATTGTAAAAGCAAACACGGTGCATCAGACCATTGTTTTGCCGGAAGAGGAAGAAGTTAAAAACGTAGAAGTCGATGACTTCGGATTCTAACGGAAAAATGCTACCTTTGCAAGCAAATTTTGCAGAATGAAATTCGAATTACAACACAACGATACTAAAACAAATGCAAGGGCGGGCTTGATTACAACCGACCACGGGGTAATCGAGACGCCCATTTTTATGCCTGTCGGAACACAAGGCACAGTGAAAGGAGTCCACATGACCGAGTTGAAAGAAGATATCGATGCCCAGATTATCCTGGGTAACACTTATCATCTTTATCTTCGGCCGGGTCTTGAAATACTGGAAAAGGCTGGCGGACTTCATAAGTTCAATACATGGGACCGTCCTATCCTGACCGACAGCGGTGGCTTCCAGGTGTTCTCGCTTTCCGACAACCGTAAACTGCATGAGGAAGGTGCCGAATTCCGCTCGCATATCGACGGTTCGAAGCATCTCTTCACACCAGAGAAAGTTATGGATATCCAACGTATCATCGGAGCCGATATCATTATGGCTTTCGACGAATGCTGTCCGGGTGATGCCGATTACGACTATGCCAAGAAATCACTGGGACTGACCGAACGCTGGCTGGACCGTTGTTTCGACCGTTTCAACGCTACGGAACCGAAATACGGATATCAGCAATGCCTCTTCCCGATTGTACAGGGTTGCGTATATCCGGATCTGCGCCGTCACGCCGCTGAAAACGTTGCCAGGAAGGGAGCTGACGGGAATGCCATCGGCGGACTGGCTGTCGGCGAACCGACCGAGAAGATGTACGAAATGATTGAGGTTGTAAATGAAATATTGCCGAAAGACAAGCCCCGTTACCTGATGGGTGTCGGTACGCCGATAAACCTGCTGGAAGCTATCGAACGCGGCGTGGATATGTTCGACTGCATCATGCCGACCCGCAACGGACGCAACGGGCAGCTTTTCACCCGTTTCGGCACCATCAATATCCGTAACAAGAAATGGGAAGACGACTTCTCTCCCATCGACTCCGACGGAAACTCATATGTGGATACGCTTTACAGCAAAGCCTACCTGCATCATCTGGTCAAAGTAAACGAACTGTTGGGCTTACAAATCGCCTCCATCCATAACCTCGCCTTTTACCTTTGGCTGGTGAAGGAAGCACGCAGGCACATCATTGCCGGCGATTTCGCTACCTGGAAAAGCGGCATGGTGCAACAACTTGACAACAGACTTTAAAAGTTGACAGCCAACTAAAAAAGACATTCGCATGAAATTCAAATTAAGACGGATAGACTGGTATATCATCAAGCAATTTCTCGGAACGTATATTTTCGCGATTATACTGATTATCTCTATCTCGGTAGTTTTCGATATAAACGAGAAGATTGACAAGTTCCTGAAGCCGGACGTGCCCCTGCAGGCCATTATCCTGGATTATTACATGAACTTTATCCCGTACTTTGCCAACCTGTTCAGTCCGCTGTTCACGTTTATTGCGGTTATCTTCTTCACCTCCAAGCTGGCAGACAATTCGGAGATTATTGCGATGCTTGCCAGCGGCATGAGTTTCCGGCGGCTTATGTTGCCGTATGCTATTTCGGCGGGGATTATTGCGATAGCCAGTTTTATATTGAGCGCGTTCATTATTCCTCCGGCAAATATTACACGTATTGACTTCCAGAATAAGTATATCCGAAATAAAAAGGTAGAATATGCCCGCAATATCCAGATTGAAGTGGAACCGGGCGTGATTGCCTATTTCGACCGCTACGATGCGCGTCCGAATATGGGTTACCGTTTCTCTCTGGAGCATTTCGAAAACAAGAAGCTGGTATCCAAACTGACTGCCAACTCCATCAAATACGACTCTCTGTACAAATGGACTGTCATCGATTATATGATACGTGATTTCGACGGAATGCGCGAACATATTACCGAAGGTTCCCGCAAGGACACTACGCTGACGATTATTCCTTCCGACTTCCTGATTTCCGTCACCGACTGCGAAACGATGACTTCACCGGAGTTGGCAACCTATATCGAACGTCAGAAAACGCGTGGTATCGGTAATATCCAGACATTCCAGATAGAATATCATAAGCGCTTCGCCTCCATCATGGCGGCATTTATCCTGACCTCCATCGGGGCGTCTCTTTCTTCGCGCAAAATCAAAGGGGGAATGGGATTGAATATCGGTATCGGACTGGCGCTGAGTTTCTCCTATATCCTGTTTACGACAGTGACATCGACCTTTGCAATCAACGGATATGTGAGTCCGATGGTGGCAGCCTGGATTCCAAATATCCTTTATACGTTTATCGCCATTTATCTGTATCAGAAGGCACCGAGGTAATACGGGATCTCAAACTAAAATGAATATAATAGACACAAAACCCAAGCCGTTTCAGCGGTCATCCTGTAACATTTGGACTGATCCTTACATACAAAAGCAAATGTTACAGGAACATCTGAATCCTGAAACGGACGGTGCCAGCCGCAATTGGGCATCTATCCTGAAAATTGTTGATTTCATAAATAGCCATATCCGGCCGACCTCCCATATACTTGACCTGGGATGCGGACCGGGATTATACGCGGAGTTATTTCGTGACCAAGGCCATGAAGTAACAGGCATCGACTTCAACAAAGCCTCTATCGATTACGCCTCCCAACGAAGGAAAGATATCCGGTATATCCAGGATGATTATATTCTCCATTATCCGGCGGGTAACTATGATGCGGTCATGATGATTTATTGTGATATGGGTACCCATTCCGACCAGGAACGCGATACGTTGCTCCACCACATCTTCGACTCACTGACCGAAGGTGGGAAACTTATCTTCGATGTTTTTACCGAAGAGCTTATCAAAGACAAACGGGAAGAAAGAAATTGGGAATACAGTCCATACGGCGGCTTTTGGAATGACAGTAATTACCTCCTGTTAAGCCAGACATTCCATCATCCGAAAGAGAAGTGCTTCACGTACCAATACAATCTGCTGACAGATGATGAAATAAAGCATTTCATTGTATGGGACCGTTATTATAATGAAGAGGAAATCTGTACATTATTGAAAAATGTAGGATTTAAAAGTTGCTCGGTATATAAAGATATGCTGGATACAAATAATTTCACGTCAAATCATGAGATGTTTGTGGTGGCGGAGAAGTAAATATAATATATAACAAAAGATGCTACCTAAAACAGATAGCATCTTTCTATAAATCTTGTGAATATTCTATTATTCAAAAACGACTTCGAGTTCATCTACAAATAAAGTACTTCCTGCAGCACCATTAAATGTATCTCCTTTTGCACTGGAAGAACAAATCAGAGCTAACTTATACAGTTTTGTAGCATCATATGTTTTACCTTCCAGATACTTAAATTCAAGACTAAAAGGAGTATATTCCGATTTAGCTGATCCATCAGCCAATTGTGCTATGGCAACGATCTTTTTAGAACCACTGATATCCACCCCTGTCAAAGTTTCACTTTCGCTCGAAACTTCATATAAAACTCCTTTTATACTACATTCGTCTGTCAACTCAGGATGTTCTACAATTTTATCTTTTACAGAACCATCCAAGAACAATTCACCTGGAGTATATTTATAATATCCATTAAAAAATAACGGTTTTTTATCACACATGATTCCGAACTTCGTACTGTTTAACTGATTTGAGAAATCAATTGCAAAACGTCCGGTATATAAAGAACCAGAAGTAAGAGCTGGTGCCATAGATACATCAGCTGTATAAACTGTTACCAGTTTTGCAGCCGTCCCTTTTACTGCATCATCAGTCGGAACAACCGGGAGTTCACCGGTATAACCCAAGAGTGCTAACAGACTAGCTCCGGCAGTACTTGTTGCCCATTTATCATCTGGAGACGGAGTCTTATATGCAGCTTTACCGGTACCTTTATCCAGCCATTCGTCTAACGAATATTGTAATACCTTACCAGCAACAGCAACCGTATAAATCGTTGTTACAATTCCATCTTCCGAAGTGACGGTATAAGTGACCGGTTTAGAAAAATCTTGAGCTACCCCGCTTGCCGGAGTAATCGTTGCTTTATCTGAAATCTTGATGGTAGGAACCAAAGCTGCCAATTCTTCCGCTTTGATCGTATCTGTTACCATAAAAGTAATGCTTGTTCCATCAATAACTGGCTGTGAAACCACTTCTTTACTATCAAAAGTAAACTCCGTAATCTTAGCTTCCGAACTCTGGTCGGCTGCTAATTTCGTTCCTGTAAAGTCTACCTTCACATTGATCGCAGCACCTTCCTGAGTTGCCTTTACATTGATAACCATTTCCAGCTTTTCACCTGTGATCGTACCGCTCATCACCACGTCACAATCGCCGACTACAGGTAAGGATAGCTTTTGTTCGCCATCAAACTGACAAGCGTTATCGCCCTGTTTTTCTACATTACATTTGTCTACGGATATATTTCCGAGCGCCATCGCACCGAAGCTGAAGTTCTTCAGTTCCATCTTGATCAGGTTATCTCCAACCTTTGTCACATACACTTTTTGGGGAAGATCAGTACCTACTTTCGTACCATCCAGGTCTACGTCCAGTGTTCCTTTGTATACACCGTCAAATTCTGTTCCGATAGGTTCTACCTTATCGTCATCACTACAAGCCGAAAACAGGCCTAGCATGCAAAGCAGGCCGAAGAAATACATTAATTTTGTTTTCATAAATCTGTTAGTAAACTAATACCTTTTTAATTAGTAAAATAAAGTTTTTTAGCGGTACGAAGATAAGGATAATTTTTTATAAAACGTTTTGTTCTGGAAAGGCATTGACGGATAAATTGATAGGGAGATATTACCCCCCAATAATACCGCCAGTCATGAGGTGTTTGTGATAGAGGAGAAATAATATATGACAAAAAGAGGATGCATCATTGACGCATCCTCTTTTCTCAAACAATATAACTATATCTTGCTTATTAGTTAGCTTTTAAATCTAAACCTAAATCGAACGCTTCTGTAGCATCCCAATTATTACTGATAGCTGGTAACAACATACCTGCCATGGCGGCATCTGGAGGAATAATACCTGCTGTACTCAACATATTCCATAGATTCAGGAAATCAGAAGAATCGTCACGCATTTTCATGATCGGGTCGAATGCATTCTTGTTAAGGTAAATATAAGTATGTCCATTCTCTGTTTTTGTACTCATGGGTATTCCATTAACAGCCCAATCCTGTAATAAAGCAATCGTTTCATCACTGACCGGAATTTCACTTACTTTGAGTAGACCAGCTAATAACTGTTTTAATTGGGCAGGTTCACTTGTCAATACTGTTGTTATGATCTCAGACATTCCATCAGCATTGCTACCCATCGCTTGCCCGATAATATTGCCTAAATCGAGTTTCATATATAGTTTACCATCTTTATGGAACCAATAGGCCAAGTGTTTAGGAGCATCTAACCAATTGGAAGTTGGGATAAGTGCTTCTACAACCTCTTTTGTCGGTGACTGGAAAATCCAATCTGTTTTGAATTCAATTTTTCCCTCTTTTATATATTTAGCTGTGATAGTACCATCTGTACCTAAAGTAACCGAATTTAATACTTGTGGAAGAAGTATCCCGAAAAGACCTCTGAACATGGCTCCGTAAGATGTACCGTAATCAGAAGAAGATGTAACACAAACATAGTTGACGTAACCAGCACCCGCAAGTACAGCGTTTGGATTCTCATATCCGTTATATTCGAGTGGTCCGGTCGTATAATCCGCCAGACTATAAGTTTTCGCCCATCCGTTCGGGTCATTCATTACGACAGTCAATTTCAATGTCATTACTTTCTCTTTGACAGAACCGGCATACTCCACATTAGCATAAGTAGTAGTAGCTGTTCCTGAAAATTCGCTGTTTTTAACCTCGACATTAGAGATTGTAGTTTCATTTTCTCCCGGGATTATATTATTCAGTAAAAGTTTCCCATTGTTACCACTGGTAGCCGAGAAAGTAACTTTCTTTCCGGTTAGAGCCATATCACCATATGAAAGCACTAAATTTTCTCCACTGTAATCACCTACCAACTCTTCCCAGCTGTTGTCAACTATTTCTTCCTCATCGTCACTACATCCTGTAAATAAGCCGATAGAACAAATCAATGCAAATAAATAGACTAATTTTTTACTCATAGTAAATTACGTTTAATATTATTATTAATGTTAATAGGGTGCGAAGATAAGAACATTTTTTTTGTAAACATACCTCTCCTGATAAGTCCTTAAAAATAGAACATTCTTTATTAATAACATCTCCCATAAAGTAGTGTAGAATCACAAAAATGCTATTTATAGCTAAAAAAATATCAGGTTGTTGCAACTAGTTGCAACAACCTGATAGAGATCTTATAGTTATATCGGATTTTAGTTCAAACTTATTTCACTAAATTCAAACCAATTTCTAATTTAGTTGTTTTATTCATTGCTTCGGGGAATGAATCCAAGAGTCCTTTTACAAAAGCTCCCATTCCACCTAAAGCATTATCTTCAATCATACCGGATAGCATAGGAAGCAACGGTACGATTTTATCAACAAGCTCTTTGTCGATATATACTCTTGCCGAATTTCCATCAGAAGCCATTTCATAATTTACAGGTATTCCATTCTTAACTAATTCTATTAATGGATCAAATGAAGATTGTTCTGATTTTGATCCTGCTATGATCTTTTCCAAATTCAAAAAGACGAGAATCTGAGTCTCAGTTACATTATAGGCTGCGTAACCTTCTTCTGAAGTCTCCCAAGACGGAGTCACTGGTTTATCCAGACTAATTCCACTTTTAGAATAAGATGCTACAATTTGTCCGTTATCCTGAAATGTAACATTTTGAAGTACTTGTCCTAAAACTAAACTTCCTAAAGGACCAGCTAAAGCCGGTATTGATTCTATAGGCAAAAAGCCTCCTAACAAAGTCCCATCCTCGGCTTCCCAAGTCATGAATAGCGGCCCAGAAACAAAACTATCATTTTCGTCTTTCTTTATTTCTGCTAATTTCCATGTTCCAGCAATAGGTGCTGTTATTTTCAATTTAACATCCAGTGTCAAAATTCCAGATTCTACCGACCCTTTTACAGATACTGTACGTAAATCTGTCTTATTTTCACCTTCTAACGCATAGTTTTCTCCTGTTTTAAGCATTTTAGCATCCACTGTAATTTCAGCTTCGCCTGGAATAAGTTTTGTTAAAACGACACTTGCTGACTCTGCAGAATTAGCAGTTACTTTTACAGATTGATCTGAAACTTCAGTGCCATCCAAGCTTAACTTAAGTGTCTCTGCAGAATATGTAGCAGAAACAGCTTTCCAACTGTCATCTGTTTTTTCATCATCATCACTACAAGCCGTAAACAGGCTCACAGAGCAGATCAGAGCAAACAAGTACAATAAATTTTTCTTCATTATTTTTTAAGTTTAATATTAATCGGGGGCAAAGATAGTTATTATTCCTTTTCAAAGTTAAGGTCTGTAATAATAATTATGCCGTTCATACTTAGGAAATCACTATTGATTTTTAACACTATGTCCCTGCGTAGGCAAGAAAGTGAAAGTCAAACTGACCAACAAACCTGCCATATATCTTGAAGAAGGTGGCTGCGATCGATCGGAGATTGAGTAAGAAAAGGCAGCTGGAATAAACCAACTGCCTTTTTTCATTCAAAAAATCGTAATGCTATCATTGCTTTTGCAGGATCAAGGTTACATTTACATCATCCGTCTTTTCGAGGATACCCGGAATTTGTGCCATAACAGCCTTGAAATTATCAGGTAATTTTCCCAAAATCAAACCGGACAAATCTTCATCGGTCAGCAAAGCAAACAGTTTTCCCAATACGTCATATCCGAGAGTGACTTGCGCCGTTCCGTTAGAAACGCTGTAACTCAAAGGAACACCGTCCGAAAGGTAAGGTGCGATCAGCTTAATCGCTTCCAGGAATTTCAGGATTTCACTGCTACCTATATCCGCTTTAGACTTGTTAGCCTCCACTGTTGCCAGGATCTGGGCAATATTTAATTGCACATACAATTTATTATTTTTGATGTAATACTGTGCCAGGTTAAGCGGGGAAGACTGCCAGTCGGATGCTCCTTTTTTCATATAACGGGCAGTAATGTTTCCGTCTTCTCCGTATGAAATGCTTTCAAGTACTTGATGCAGCATAGGGCCTGCAAACAGTCCAATCATAGGTGCAGCCATCGATACAGGAATCGGGCCGGAGATTCCGGAGATACCTAAACCACTCAGGTCGATCGTTGCGTCGCCTGCCGACCAGACAAGGTTCAACGGCTGCTGTACTGCCAGGTTCCAGTTACCAGTCAGGTCATTCTTCGGCATGGTTACGTTCAGGGAGAGGACCAGCTTGTCTTTTTCCACACTGCCGGTGTATTTTACTTCACGCCCGTTGCCTGAATCTGTTCCTTCAAACGTATATTTCTCTCCGGATAGAGTCAGGGGGACATTCGATATCGTTGTAGTAATTTCTCCCGGAATTACGCCGGGAACCAGATTAGGAATTAATGCGGATTTCGATCCGCCATTGATAAGTCCGTTAATGACACTCATGTCAAAGGTACCTTTCATCGTGAGTGTAGCCGTCTTACCGTCTTTTGTCTCAAAAGAAATTTCCTTGCCCAACAAAGCGACATCGCTATACTTCAAATCTAGATTTTCACCGGAGTAAGTGGCATTTACTTCCAAGCCATTCGGATCTTTCGAATCATCATCATCGCTACAAGCGGTAAACATATTTAACGTACAAAGCACGGTAAACAAATACAAAAAACTTTTCTTCATAACTCTCTTTTCTTTATTATAAGTTGCACAAAGATAAATGATTTGCTTGTTAGAAGAGGTGTGTTTGATTTAAAATTATCAGTCATCTATGCCAACAGAAATAGCTGAACTATAACATACTCCCCATAATAGTGGGTGTTTTTCCCCGTTGCAATGGGGATTATTCCCCACTATTAGGGGGAAAATTCCCCACATAAACAAAAAAGGTGGGGAATTTCTAAAGGAGAACTTGCCTCGGCTAATAACCTTCCTTTCATTTGTTCTAAAAAAGAAATGCAGAAGACTCAAATATTGTCAGAGTTGAACTATTTTCTTTAATGGGGTTTTACCCCATGCCGCAGGCTCTATTTTGCCGTCAGTTTCAACTGACGGATAGATAAATCTTCCGGTTTTACCGGATTCCTCTGCGGGTTTTAACCCCTTTTCCCTTTCCTGGGTGTTATTATAATGAAAGGGGATAAATCCCACAGAGGAAGAGGCTTTGCCTCCTGTATTTAGAACCGTTGGTTGAAACCAACGGCAAAAGAGAGCCTGCGGCACGAGGCGAGCCTCGTTTAATAAACCTTCTTAAAACCCAAAAAGCGCCGACAATAAATATTGCCAACGCTTTCCGAAAACTTAATCTATATACTAATTACTCTACCACCAACATCTTATCATTGACAGCCATCTTGTCGCCAGCCGTTATATAAACCTCTTTCACCACCCCGTCTATCGGGCTGCGTATCTCGTTTTCCATCTTCATGGCAACCAGGACGCAGAGAGGGGTTCCGGCTTTTACTTCGTCGCCGGGTTTTACATTTACTTTCAGGATTACTCCCGGCATCTGGGCCGTGATGACCTGGCGGCCGACAGCTACCGACTGGATACGCGACAGGCGCATCTTCTTCAGTTCGTCGATCACCTGTACCTGGAAGTAGTCGCCTTTGTTCTTTACTTCGTACATGTCGTCACGGATATTGGTGATCTGTACGCCATGCGATTTATGATTCAGGATAATGGAGTGGATACTGTCGCCACCTACATTATAATCGACATCATATATCTTTCCGTTTACGGAAACTTTCTTTACCGGGCCGTCTTCCAGTATCTCCACTTTAAATTCGGTGTCCGGCATATCATTTACTGTTGCAAAATAAGTTGCTAATGCTTTCGGCATAATCTTGTCCTCCCCTTTTTAATAGTTATTGGCAGTCATCTGCAATTTACCGTAATATTTCCATAAGGATTCACCGACCAGCGGAACTGTTGTCATACGGGCGGCAGCCTCTTTCTCCTGTTCAAAATGTTTGATCGCTGCGGCGATAACGGCAACCAGCGGGTCATTATTCTGACGACGTTTCAAATCTTCCTTATCGAACTTGGTGTCAATAAAGGTCGTATCGTAATTTCCTTTCAGGAACGTTTCGTTGTGCAACACACGCTGATGGAACGGGATAGTCGTTTTAATCCCCAGTATCTTGTATTCACGAAGGGCACGGGCCATATTGGAGATGGCCGATTCGCGATTACGTCCCCAGGTGCACAGCTTGGCGATCATCGGGTCGTAATGCAGGGAGACTTCAAATCCGGCATAGGCAGCACTGTCCAGGCGGACATTACGTCCTTCGGGAGCTTCGCGCACTTTGATGATGCCGGGGGAAGGCATGAAATTGTTTTCCGGGTCTTCGGCATAGATACGGCACTCGATGGCGGCTCCGCGAAACTCTACATCTTCCTGTTTGTAGGGCAACGGATTTCCGGCGGCAACCAGTATCATATCGCGTACCAGGTCGACACCCGTAACCTCTTCCGTCACCGGATGCTCCACTTGTAGGCGGGTGTTCATTTCCAGGAAATAGAAGTTCTGATCTTTATCCATCATAAACTCCAATGTCCCGGCACTGTAATAACCGATCTTTTTACAGGCTTCGACTGCCACGGTAAGCATCTTTCTGCGGGTTTCTTCCTTGACAAAAGGTGACGGAGATTCTTCGATCACTTTCTGATTTCGGCGTTGGATGGAACATTCGCGTTCATATAAATGAATCACATTTCCATACTTATCACCTAAAACCTGTACTTCGATATGGTGCGGATTCTCAATATATTTCTCGATATAAATGGCATCGTTTCCAAACGAATTGCCGGCTTCGGAACGTGACAGGCGGAAGGCTTCTTCCAGCCCTTCTTCGTCACGAACCAGACGCATTCCCTTACCGCCTCCTCCGGCTAACGCCTTCAGCATAATCGGGTAGCCGACCTCTTTGGCGACCTTACGCACTTCGTCGATATTGTTAACCGGTTCTTCCGTCCCGGGAACAACCGGCACACCGGCTGCTTTCATGATCTTACGGGCTTCCGTCTTGATTCCCATTTTGGCTATCACATCGGCACTCGGACCGATAAAGATGACACCTTCTTCTTCGCAGCGACGGGCAAAATCGGCATTCTCCGAAAGGAAACCGTAACCCGGATGGATGGCTGCACCCGTTTTTTGGGCAATCGCCAGGATCGCATCGGGTTTGAGGTAAGAAGTATCTGATTCATCTTCAGAGATACAATAGGCTTCTTCGGCATACCGAACATGCAAGGCTCCCCGGTCTACATGGGTGTAAATCGCAACGGTGGGTATATTCATTACGCGGCAGGTACGAAAGATTCGCATCGCAATTTCGCCGCGGTTGGCTACTAGTACTTTCTTAATCATAATCGTTCGCGTATTAAAGTGGTAAATTGGAATGTTTCTTCGGTGGGTTGGACTGCCGTTTGTTGGCAAGCAACTCGAAGCTACGGATCAGGCGGGCACGGGTTCCCGACGGTTCGATGATTTCGTCCACATACCCCAATTCGGCTGCCCGGTATGGGTTGGCGAACTTTTCACGGTAATCGTCCTGTAGTTCCTTACGTTTCTTTTCCACATCTTCCGCTTTTTTCAGTTCTTTACGGAAAAGGATATTTACAGCGCCATCCGGTCCCATAACGGCAATCTCGGCAGTCGGGTAAGCGAAATTGATATCACCGCGGATATGTTTGGAACTCATCACATCATAGGCACCGCCATAGGCTTTACGGGTAATGACCGTTACTTTCGGCACTGTCGCTTCGCAATAAGCATAGAGCAATTTGGCCCCATGGCGGATAATGCCTTCATATTCCTGATTGACGCCCGGAAGGAATCCCGGAACATCCACAAAGGTCAGCAGCGGTATATTGAACGCATCACAGAAACGGACGAAACGGGCAGCTTTTACCGAAGCATTAATATCCAGTGTTCCTGCCAGAGCTGCCGGCTGGTTGGCTACCACACCGATCGTTTTTCCATTCAACCGGATATATCCGATCACAATATTTTTGGCATATTCTTCCTGCACTTCAAAGAAGTTATGATCGTCGGCCACCGATTCGATCAGTTCCTTCATATCATAGGGCTGATTCGGATTGGTCGGGATCAGGTTATTGAGTTGTTCGTCAATGCGGTTGGCACTATCCGTCGTAGGAATGAAAGGCGGTTCCTCCATATTATTGCTGGGGAGGAATGACATGAGTTCACGTATCTTCAGGATACAATCCATATCATTATCGCCGGTGAAATGAGCCACGCCTGAACGGGTGCTATGTACTTCCGAACCTCCCAGGTCCTGCATGGAGACTTCCTCCTGGGTGACACTCTTTACCACTTCCGGCCCGGTAATAAACATATAACTGGAATCTTTCACCATAAAAATAAAATCGGTCAACGCCGGTGAATAGACTGCTCCTCCGGCACACGGTCCCATAATGGCACTGATCTGCGGGATTACCCCCGAAGCCATCGAATTGCGTAAAAAGATTTCAGCATATCCCGCCAACGAACGGACACCTTCCTGGATACGGGCTCCTCCGGAATCATTCAGTCCGATAACAGGCGCACCGAGTTGCATTGCCATATCCATGATTTTACAAATTTTCCGGGCATACGTCTCTGAAAGGGCGCCTCCGAAAACGGTAAAATCCTGGGCAAATACAAATACGGTACGTTTACCGATTAAACCATATCCCGTTACAACCCCATCTCCTAACGGGCGTTGTTTTTCGAGACCAAACTCTGTACACCGATGAGTTACAAACTTGTCGACTTCTACAAAGCTACCTTTCTCAAGGAGTAATTCGATTCGCTCGCGGGCTGTTAACTTGCCTGCTGCATGTTGTTTCGCGATACGGTCTTCGCCGCCTCCCAGCTCTGCCTGATGGTTCAGAGCCGCCAATTGTTCAATTTTCTCTTTCATGGCGATGTCGGTTTTTATTGATTGATGAACTTTAATTCACTTGCAAATCTGTCTTTTGCAAAAATAAGATGAACAGACGGCTTAAACTGTGTGATAAATTACACCGTGAAAACACTCCGTGTCTTAATTCCCTTACAATGTAAACATTTGAAACCACGAAACAGTTACGGAATTTGATCGAATTTATCAATGAAAGTATTGATGAAATTTATCCAAGCCGCTTTTAATGCATAAAAAAACTCCCAACGGCACCCTGTATGCCATTGGGAGGTCTGAAATAAAGTAAAACAACAATCTTTCTAACAGGATTTACCTGTCATAATATCTAATACCAATTTATCTGTTTCTTCCATTCCGCGGGAACCTATCGCCGTCAGGTTCGAGATCGACTTGTCCACATCTTCGTCGATAATACCTTCAACCGGAGTCACCACCTTATTCTCCATGGCCATCAAAGCTGAGATCATGGCAGTAGAGACACCGCTCGACACCTTCAATGCGCAACTCGGTTTTGCCCCGTCGCAGATCATTCCGGTAATATTTCCGATCATATTCTTGATTGCATACGATATTTGCATCTTGCTTCCTCCCATCAGGTAAGTGATGCCGCAACTGGAACCCGTAGCAGCCACAACGCATCCGCATAATGCCGAGAGACGTCCCAGGCTCTGCTTGATATAAATAACCATCAGATGGCTGAGCATCAGGGCACGTATCAACTGCTCTTCCGTACATTTGATATCTTCCGCAAACGAAAGGACCGGCAACGTCGCCGCAATTCCCTGATTGCCGCTGCCGGAGTTACTCATAACCGGGATCATCGCCCCGTCCATACGGGCATCGCAGGCGGCAGCTGTCATCACCAACATGTGGGTATAGGCAGAGTCACCCATATATTTCTTGCCGTATTCGCCGGAAACTGTTTTACTGACGGTATGCCCATAGTGTCCCTGTATGGAAGCCTGGGCGGCTTTCTTATTCAGATCTGCCGTTTCAAGGATAAAACGGATATCATCCAGCGGCATTTCCATCGCAAACTCATATACGGTAGAGAAAGAGAGTTTCAATTCATCTCCGCCGCATGACTTATCGTCCGTTGCATCCGACTGACGCAGATCGGTCAAAACTTCCCCGTTTTTCTCTACATATATAATATGTGTATGTTCATGGCAGATAATAACCCGGGAAGTCTGGTCGCCTGCCGTGCAGATCACTTCGATATATAACTTGTCGACATTTTCCTTCAAGGCAATATGGATGATCTTTTCGTCTATCATGGCTTTTCCGGCCTGTAATGCTTCCGGCGTGATGTCACGCAGCACTTCCAATTCGTACGAAGATTTACCGATCAGTGTTCCGAGAGCGATCGCGATAGGCAATCCCACCATCCCTGTTCCGGGTATCCCCACTCCCATTGCATTCTTCAGGATATTGGCACTAAGTAATACGTCTATCTTTTCCGGACGTTCGCCCAATACCTCGGCAGCTTTCGCGGCAGCCAAAGCCACAGCAACCGGTTCCGTACAGCCAATAGCGGGGATTACCTCCTGATGGATCAGTGATATGATTTGTGATTTTGTTATATTATCCATGACAGCGATGTTTTATGCGTTAGATTATTCATGTTTCCGGCAAAGGTAATGATTTCTAATTTATGTTATATGTTTTGCTAAATTAAGAATGAAAATAATATCTTCGCACCGCCTAACTCACAGGGTGATAAAGGCTACTAAATGAATAATGATAAAAAAGATTGTTTATGGAAAGGAAAAAGTTTGTTTTCTATGGGTTAGCCATGCTCGTCGCATTGGCATTAACAGTAAAAGTATTGATCCCCGCATCACCACCGGCTATTTCACCGCCGGAAAAACTATTGTTCGGAAATGATGACCTTCTGAACCGTTCGCTCCCCTCGCTTGAATATATCAAAACCCTTCAACCGGAAAATATCCCCGGCTTACACACCGTTTCGCTTTATTCCCGCAACGACTCGCTGAAACTCGACTATTGTTATCCCGACACACTGATCACCCGCTTGATCGCTCCTACTATTTCTCCAACACAAACAGATCATCCGGATCATCAATATCAGACATTCCTGGCCACCATACCGGAAAAACAAAAAGGCTTCTTCAGCATAGAATATCCGGAATTATGGATTCCATTGGTTCTTTGCTTCACCTGCCTGCTTTGTCTGTTCACCGGACGAGTCTTGTACGTGGTCACCGGCAAGCTCCGGCAGAAATGGACAGGCCGGGATACCGACAAGCCGCAACCGCTCCCGGTCCGGTGGGGAAACGGCAAATGGAAACAGGTGACGGATACGGCAGTCGGCCTATGTATGAGTTCGTTTATCATAACCGGATTGCTCTCCATGTCGCCTATCCCGAAATGGCTGGGCGATACTCATACGGCAGCAGAACAGGACCGGCTGCATCCGCCTCTCCTACTGGATAATTTTAGTATGGAACCTTACCTGCTTTTGCAACCGGATGCTTACGGGACATCCGCTAATGACGGGGAAAAGATTTGTATGCTAAAGCTGCGTTCCTATCTGAATAAGCCGCTGGTAGAGATTATACGTCAAAAAGGGAATAATGCCGTGCAGTCTGAATATATTTATGCCGCGAATAATGTTCCGCAACGTTTTATTGTCACACGCCCCGACATCGTGCATTCGCTGCAAAAATTATATGGGCCGAAAATACCGTTGTTACGCATATCGAAGCTGAAAGAGTATGATGAATATTATCGGCCTGAGTCCGAATCGAAAACATTACCCTTGCCGGTATACAAAGTGGAGGTCGACAACAAAACGCAGGACCTTTATTATTTCCCGTCCTCTGCCCCGACTTATTATCACTATAATTCGAACACGAAACTGAGGAAAAAGATATCAGATTTTGCCACGTATTGAATTATAAGTAATTTTGGCTTCGTTTTCTAATCATAACACAAAGAATGAATCAGATATACGAAGAACGGCTGGGAACAGACCGTATGCTACCTCTTATCTTCCGGATGGCACTGCCTGCGATAGTTGCCCAAATGGTAAACCTGCTCTACAATATTGTAGACCGTATTTATATCGGGCATATTCCGGGAATAGGCACACCGGCGCTTGCCGGCATCGGGGTAGCCGGTTCGATTATTATCCTGATTTCCGCATTTTCATCCATTGTTGCAGGCGGAGGTGCTCCGCTTGCAGCAATTGCCCTCGGACAGGGAAACCGGCAGCAGGCCGGAAAGATACTGGGGAACGGCTTTATACTATTGCTGATCTTTACCGTGCTGACTTCCACCCTCGCCTATATTTTCATGAAGCCGATCCTGCTGTTCACCGGTGCTTCGGAACAAACACTCGGATACGCTTTCTATCTATCTGATCGGTACGTTATTCGTCGAAATATCGGTAGGCTTGAACACCTTCATCAATACGCAAGGACGTCCGGGTATTGCCATGTGGTCGGTAATGATCGGCGCCTTCCTCAATATCATGCTCGATCCGCTTTTCATTTTTGGTTTCAACATGGGAGTAAAAGGAGCGGCATTAGCCACGATTATTTCACAGGCCGGCAGCGCCATCTGGGTGTTGTCTTTTCTGACTTCTTCCCGCGCCTCCCTTCGGCTCGAAAAGCAGTATATGAAACCGGACAGGAAAGTGATCGGGGCGACTCTGGCTTTAGGCATATCGCCTTTTATCATGGCCAGTACGGAAAGCCTGGTAGGTTTTGTGCTGAACGGTATGCTAAAGACATTCGGCGATATTTACGTGAGCGCGTTGACCGTTATGCAAAGTTCGATGCTTTTTGTCAGTGTCCCGTTGACAGGCTTCGCCCTGGGGTTCGTACCTATTGTCAGCTATAATTACGGGCATGGGAATAAAGAAAGGGTAAAAGAATGTTTCAGGATCGTAGTGACTTTCATGTTCCTGTTCAATTTTGTCCTGATGTTGCTGATGATTCTGTTTCCATCCGTCATCGCTTCGGCTTTCACTTCGGATGAAGAACTAATACAGACTGTGAAGCAGGTTATGCCTGTATTCCTGGCTGGTATGACTATTTTCGGCTTGCAGCGTGCCTGCCAGAATATGTTCGTTGCCCTGGGCCAGGCTAAGATTTCCATCTTTATCGCATTACTCCGCAAAGTTATCCTGCTTGTTCCGTTAGCCTTGATCTTACCGCATTTTATGGGAATGATAGGCGTCTATGCGGCAGAAGGTATTTCCGATGCAACGGCGGCTATCTGCTGTACGATCATTTTCTTTATACAATTTCCGAAGATACTGAACAGGATGACCGGTGTATGATAAATTTCACTCTTTACCCAACGTTTCAACGGTAAATGTTTCCGCCTCCGTGCCATTGCCGCGTCCCTCTTCCAGGCGTACACTGAAAACGACTGTGCCTGTTTGTAATTCGGGAGAAGCACGTACTGTGACTTCGTAAGTGATAGGAGTATCATGGGTAACCCGGGCAATCCGGACAGGTTCGGATAGTTCCAGGTTTTCTCCTTCTTCCAGTTTGACTACCGGAAGTACATTCAATGCATCCTGAAAACTGTTATTTACGATTACAAAAGAGATACGACAGGTTTCTCCCGCATCGATCTTTTGATTATAGGTGATGCTATCTTCATCCAGAAGAATATCCTCTATCTGCAAGTCCGGAAGAAGGACGTGAGACGACGGTGTATATTTCGGACTTCTCCTTACAATATGCGTTTCCTCTTCCGTACTGGCTGCAATCGAAGCACCGGCAACGCCACCCACAGCCGTTCCTATAAACGCACCTATTTCAGCACCATTCTCATCATTGATCGCCTCTCCGATCAATCCACCGAAAAGCCACCCGATAAAAGAGCCGACCTGTGCGCCAAAACCGACCCGGTCTTCACTACTCATATTCCTCATGGAGCCGCAACCCGGCAGAAGCAATAAAGAGAGCATTATGGATAGAATCACATTTCTCATATAAAAATCCTTCAGTTTGACTTTATGACATCGGAAAGAGCAAAAACCCCCATTCAATTCCATTTTTTTATGTAAGTTTGCGGCCAGTTAAACAAAGAATAATGATCAATCAATTCCAGACACCATCCGCAGATCTGCAACGCCAATATGATCTTCTCCAAATGGAGTATGAATATGAGAAAGAGACGTACAGGCAACAAGCCGAACGGGTGGGCATTCACAGGAAAATACAACAGGGACTTTGCTGGTATCCTGTGATTCCGGGAAAAAGTTATTATAATTCGCTCAATCAGCTCGTCATTGAAATAGAACGCAGGGACGATAAGGAGATCGAACATAATTTTGAGTACGGACGTCCGGTTTGTTTCTTTACGACAAACGGAACCGGCAGTCCGCGTTATCTGAATTTCTCCGGCATCATCAGCTATGTACAGGACGACCGGATGGTCGTCGTCCTTCCGACACCTTCCGCTTTATTCGACCTGCAAAACGTTAACAGTGAACTGGGCGTTCAACTCTACTTCGACGAGACAAGCTATAAAACGATGTTCAATGCACTATCCGGTGTAATGAAAGCAAAAAATAACCAGCTTGCCCATCTGCGTGATGTGTTGCTGGGGAAGACACCGACCAGCCGGAGAAACCTGTTCCCGGTACGTTTCCCGTGGTTAAACACAACCCAGGAGGAGGCGGTCAACCATGTGCTGTCGGCTAAAGAAGTATCTATCGTACATGGCCCTCCCGGAACCGGGAAAACAACGACACTGGTCGAAGCGATCTACGAAACGCTGCACAGGGAAAACCAGGTAATGGTCTGCGCCCAAAGCAATACGGCTGTCGACTGGATATCGGAAAAACTGGTAGACCGGGGCATCAACGTGCTCCGTATCGGCAACCCGACACGGGTGAATGACAAAATGCTTTCATTTACGTATGAACGGCGCTTCGAGTCGCATCCCGACTACTCCGAACTTTGGGGAATCCGCAAAGCAATCCGGGAGATACAATCCTCTTTCCGTAAGAAAAGTCACAGCGAAAAGGACACGGCCCGTAACCGTCTTTCCCGCCTGCGCTTCCGTGCCACCGAACTGGAGGTGCAGATAGACGCTGACCTGTTCAGCGAAGCCCGCGTCATAGCATGTACGCTGGTGGGTTCTGCCAACCGGGTGCTGACCAACCATAATTTTACCACCCTCTTTATCGATGAGGCAGCACAGGCACTGGAAGCTGCCTGTTGGATTGCCATCAGCAAAGCGGACAGGGTGATTCTGGCAGGCGACCATCACCAACTTCCTCCCACTATTAAATGTATAGAAGCTGCCCGCGGCGGACTGGACCGTACTTTGATGCAGAAAGTAGCAGCCGGCAAACCTGAGACTGTCTCCCTGCTTAAAGTACAATACCGGATGCATGAAGATATCATGCGTTTCTCGTCCCGCTGGTTTTACCAGGACGAGTTACAGGCTGCGCCGGAAGTTAAGCACCGCGGCATCCTCGCCTACGACACACCTGTCGTGTGGTTCGATACGGCAGATTGTGATTTTGAGGAAGATCAATTATCCGAAAGCCAGAGCCGGATCAATAAAAAAGAGGCGGAACTGCTGGTGGAGCAACTGCAAGCCTATATCGAAAAGATCAGTAAAGAACGCGTACTGGACGAAAGCATCGACTTCGGACTGATCTCTCCCTACAAATCACAGGTGCAATATATCCGCGGCTTGATTAAACGGAACTCTTTTTTCAAACCCTTCCGCAAACTGATTACCGTCCATACCGTAGACGGTTTCCAGGGCCAGGAGCGCGATGTGATCATGATCAGCCTGGTACGTGCCAATGACCAGGGAAATATCGGTTTCCTGAACGACCTGCGCCGCATGAACGTTGCCATCACCCGTGCCCGAATGAAACTGATCATACTAGGCGATGCCTCCACGTTGACAAAACATACTTTTTATCGGGAATTATACAAATACATCACAGCCAACGGCCATGTGATCCCATTAAAACCCGCAACAGAAACAGACGATTCTATTCACCGGAAATAAAATAAAGATGAACTATAAACTACTGGTCCTCGATCTGGACGGAACACTGACAAACAGTAAAAAAGAGATCACGCCTTTCACCCGGGAGGTATTAATAAAAGCCCAGCAACAAGGTCTCCATCTGGTTCTGGCCTCCGGACGCCCTACTTACGGTATCGTTCCACTGGCAGAAACGCTGGATATGAAAGAGTACGGAGGTTTCATCCTCTCTTTTAACGGAGGAAAAGTGATCGAAGTGAAAACCGGAAAGGTCTTTTACGAACAGGCCCTGCCACCAGACGTCATGCCCCTGATCTATCAACGTTCGTATGAAGCCGGACTGACAATCCTGTCTTACAACGGCAAATACATCCTGACCGAAAATGCAGCAGACAAATATGTTCAATACGAATCATTCCTGACCAAAATGAAGATAAAGGAAACCGACGACTTCCTGCACAATCTACGGCTCCCGGCTGACAAATGCCTGATAGTCGGAGAACCGGAAGACCTGGTTCCGCTGGAAGAAAAACTGCGTCAGGAACTGGGCCTTCGCCTCAATGTCTATCGTTCGGAACCGTTTTACCTGGAAGTCGTACCCAAAGGGATCGACAAAGCCGCTTCGCTGGAACGCCTATTGGAACGTGTACAGATAAAAAGAGAGGACGTTATCGCCATCGGTGACGGCTACAACGACCTCTCCATGATCAAATTTGCCGGACTCGGCGTTGCTATGGCAAATGCACAGCCTCCCGTAAAATCAAATGCGGATCAGATCACTGCATTTACGAACGATGAGGACGGCGTTGCACATTTCATTCATGATTTACTCAATAGTAATCCCCACCAAAATATACATGAAATAGGTTAAAAAGATACTAACGAGATGGTCTTTATTTTTATTGGATGCGTTTATAAACCAGGATTTTTATGTAGATTTGTAATCTAAACAAAAAAACAGCAAGCCATGAAGTACAAATTATTGGTTTTAGACGTAGACGGGACATTGCTCAACAGTGAAAAAGCAATTACTGCCCGTACCCAGGCTGCTTTACTGAAAGTTCAGCAAATGGGAATACACATTGTATTGGCATCCGGCAGACCGACCAACGGGGTTATGCCGCTCGCAAAGGCTCTGGAACTGGATCATTACGGTGGTTTCATACTCTCATATAACGGTGGCCAGATCATCAACGTACAAACGGGTGAACTGCTCTTCGAGAAACGTATCAACCCGGAGATGCTGCCTTACTTGGATAAGAAAGCGAAGAAAAACGATTTTGCCATTTTCACATATCATAAAGACTATATCCTGACAAATAAACCCGACAACAAACATGTGCAGGAAGAAGCCGCGCTAAACAATATGCGTGTGATCGGTGTTGATAATTTTCCGGAGGCTGTCGACTTCAGTCCTTGCAAGTGTGTGCTGGCAAGCGACAACGAAGAAGAACTGGTAGGATTGGAAAATCACTGGAAGAAACGGCTGGACGGTGTATTGGACGTATTCCGTTCGGAAGATTTTTATCTGGAGGTGGTTCCCCAATCCATCAACAAAGGAAACACTTTAGGCGTATTGATGGAAAAGCTGAAAATTACGACCGAAGAAGTCGTAGCGATCGGCGATGGAATTGCTGATGTCCCCATGTTACAGCTTGCCGGGACCAGCGTAGCGATGGGCAACGCCCGTGATTCGGTTAAGGTCTGTACGGATTTCACCACACTGACCAACGATCAGGATGGTGTGGCAATAGCCGTAGAAACCGCTATCCTTGCTGCCATCAAACCGACAGAAGTTCCTTTGGACCAGTTGAATATACGGGCTAAACATGCACTGATGGGTAACCTGGGTATTCAATATACTTATGCATCCGAAGACCGTGTGGAAGCGACAATGCCGGTCGACGAACGTACACGACAGCCTTTCGGCATACTGCATGGCGGAGCGACTCTGGCATTGGCTGAAACAGTTGCGGGATTAGGCTCCATGATACTGGCTAAGCCGGACGAGATTGTAGTCGGAATGCAGGTGAGCGGCAGCCATATGTCGTCGGCCCACGAAGGCGATACGGTACGTGCCGTCGGGACAATTATTCACAAGGGACGTTCTTCACATGTATGGAATGTAGATGTGTTTACCTCTACTGATAAATTGGTATCATCCATACGTGTCGTAAATAGTATATTAAAAAAGAAATGATAGACTCACTGATCAGGCAGGGCCGGAGTTTTGCAATCTATCGTATCCCGGGGGAAGAAGAACCCCGGTTCGTGATGCAAGCCTCCGGTTCTGCCCGTCTTTTATATAACATCGAGGACCTGAATGAACAACAGGGCTTCGTCATCGCTCCGTTCCGGGTCAGCCGGGAATGTCCCATCGTGCTGATTCGGCGCGATTATAGCGAATTGCCGGATAACAGTCAACCGGATTACATCCGAATGGATTTGGAGTTTCATCCGAATGGAACAGAAAACCCATCCGAACGGAAGACAAAAGACAACTATACACATTGTTTCGATTCCTTTATCAAGCCTTTGCAGGAGAGACAGCTGGACAAACTGGTACTTTCGCGCAGTCTGACACTCGACAGGGAATCCGGCTTTTCGCCTGCAAAGGCTTTTTATAAGGCCTGCAAACAGTATATCCGTTCTTATGTTTACCTCTGCCATACACCGGAAACGGGCATCTGGCTGGGAGGAACCCCAGAAATTATCCTCTCGGGAGAAAAGGGCGAATGGCATACGGTTGCGCTGGCAGGAACACAGCCTTTACAGAACGGCGAACTGCCGACTTATTGGGATGAGAAAAACAAAAGGGAACAACAACTAGTCTCCAATTATATCCACGACCAGCTAAGTTCACTGGGTATCGAATCGACGATGGAAGGTCCCTATTCGGCACGTGCCGGGGCTTTATGTCATCTGAAAAGTGATTTCAGGTTCCGGCTGGACAGTAACGATAAGCTGGGTAGTTTGTTGAAACTGCTACACCCTACCCCTGCCGTTTGTGGATTGCCCAAAGATGACGCCTACCGTTTTATCCTGGAAAATGAAGGTTACGACCGCCGTTACTATTCCGGTTTTATAGGTTGGTTGAACCCGAAAGGCAGAACCGACCTGTATGTAAATCTGCGCTGCATGAATATCAATAAGAAGACACAGACACTCTATGCCGGAGGAGGATTGCTCTCCTCTTCAGAGTTAAGCGACGAATGGCAGGAAACGGAAGACAAACTGCAAACGATGCGGGCCTTATTATGATAGACAGGCGTTTTGCGTTAGATATTATATGTACTTTTGTAAGCAGAATAAGATAAATATAATATATGTATACCGATAAGAAAAACATTCTTCAGTTAGTGGCCTTGCTCAAGGAGCATAGTATAAGTAAAATCGTATTATGTCCGGGAAGCCGTAATTCGCCTATCGTACATACATTGGCGAATCATCCGTTCTTCACCTGCTATTCCGTCACCGACGAACGAAGTGCCGGATTCTTTGCCATGGGTCTGGCATTGCATGGAGGAAAACCGGCAGCCGTTTGCTGTACTTCGGGTACGGCTTTGCTGAATATCCATCCGGCTGTGGCGGAAGCCTACTACCAACATGTTCCTCTTATCGTCATATCGGCAGACCGTCCGGGAGCCTGGATAGGCCAAATGGACGGACAGACTTTACCACAACCGGGCGTATTCGGTTCCCTGGTTAAGAAATCGGTCAATCTGCCGGAAATTCATACGGATGAAGATGAATGGTATTGCAACCGTCTTGTCAACGAAGCATTGTTGGAGTTGAATCATCATGGAAAAGGACCGGTTCATATCAATGTGCCGATCTCCGAACCTTTGTTCCAGTTCACTACTCCCGAATTGCCGGAAGTGCGCGTTATCACCCGCTATCAGGGACTGAATGTGTACGACAGGGAATACAATACCCTGATCGAACGGTTGAACAGCTATAATAAACGAATGATCATTGTCGGCCAGATGAGCCTGATTTATCTTTTTGAAAAGAAGATATCCAAGCTACTTTATAAACATTTCGCCTGGCTGGCCGAACATACAAGCAACAAGACCATTCCGGGCATCCCGGTCAAAAACTTCGATGCAGCCATTTATGCCCTGCCTGAAGAAACGCAGGAAAAGATGGTTCCCGAACTGGTTATTACCTACGGCGGACACATCGTATCCAAACGTTTAAAGAAATTCCTACGTAATAATCCGCCGAAAGAACATTGGCACGTATCGGCCGATGGTGAAGTGGCTGACTTATACGGTGTAATGACTACCGTAATAGAAATGGACCCGTTCGAGTTTCTTGAAAAGATTGCTTATCTGCTGGAAAATAAGCCGACAGAATTTCCACGTGTCTGGGAAAACAATACGAAGAGTCTGCCGGAACCGGAGTTTGCTTATTCGGAAATGGCAGCAATCGGTCGTTTGCTCAAGTCATTGCCGACTCCGTCTGCCTTACATTTAGGCAATAGTTCGACGGTACGATACGCTCAATTGTTTACGTTGCCCGAAGAAGTTGAAGTTTGCTGCAACCGGGGAACAAGCGGTATAGAAGGTTCATTATCCACGGCTATCGGCTATGCGGTAGCATCCGACAAATTGAATTTTGTGGTGATAGGCGATCTGAGCTTCTTTTATGATATGAACGCGCTTTGGAACAGCAACTTCGGCTGTAACCTGCGCATCCTGTTACTGAATAACGGTGGCGGCGAAATCTTCCAGGCACTGCCCGGTTTGTCGATGTCAGGAAAGACACACCGCTTTGTAACGGCTACACATAAGACTTCGGCCCAGGGCTGGGCTACCGAACGGGGATTCCTCTACCAGGGCGTACACGACACGGCAGAATTGGAAGAAGCCATGAAAGTGTTCACCGATCCGAATCCGATCAATCAACCCGTATTGATGGAGGTATTCACCGACAAAGATGAAGACGTCCGCCTGCTGAAAGAATACTACCATAGTTTAAAGACGTTATAATAAACAATACTCTAAATAAAGATTTTATGTCAACACAAAGAGAATGGAAACAGATAAAAGAATATGAAGAAATCTTGTTTGATTTCTACAATGGGATTGCCCGTATCACTATCAACCGCGAACGTTACCGTAACGCCTTCACTCCCACCACGACAACCGAAATGAGCGATGCGCTTTACATTTGCCGGGAGCGTCCGGATATTTGTGTCATCGTCTTGACCGGAGCTGGCGACACCGCTTTCTGTGCCGGTGGAGATATGAATGTGAAAGGTCATGGCGGGTATATCGGTAAAGACGGCGTTGCCCGTTTGAATGTACTCGACGTACAGAAACAGATTCGCTCCATGCCAAAGCCTGTCATCGCAGCCGTCAATGGTTTTGCTATCGGCGGAGGTCACGTTTTGCATGTCGTTTGCGACCTTACCATCGCTTCTGAAAATGCCATCTTCGGGCAGACGGGTCCTCGTGTGGGTAGCTTCGACGCTGGTTTCGGTTCGTCGTATCTCGCCCGTATTGTCGGCCAGAAAAAAGCACGCGAAATATGGTTCCTTTGCCGGAAATACAATGCACAGGAAGCACTCGACATGGGACTGGTAAACAAAGTCGTTCCCTTGGATAAGCTGGAAGATGAATATGTGGAATGGTCTGAAACCATGATGATGCACAGTCCGCTTGCCTTGCGTATGATCAAAGCGGGACTGAATGCTGAACTGGACGGCCAGGCCGGTATCCAGGAGCTGGCAGGCGATGCCACCATGCTTTACTACATGACCGACGAAGCCCAGGAAGGCGGCAAAGCATTCCTCGAAAAACGCCGCCCGCGTTTTGAAGATTATCCCAAATTTCCGTAATCAGAATAATGAGAACAACGCATTATAGAATCCGGATAATTCCTAAAGTTTTACACTTCAAGCAACCGGCAGGGACTTCACGGGGGACTTATACGATTCGTAAGAGTTGGTATTTGGTTCTTACCACTGATGAAATGCCCGGACGATTCGGGATAGGTGAATGTGCTCCACTCCCTAAACTGAGTTGTGATGATCTGCCAGACTACGAAAAAAAACTGGCAACCATTTGTCACCAAACGGAACAGAACGGAATGCCCGATACCGAAGCTCTGCGTTCCTATCCCTCCATCTTATTCGGACTGGAAACGGCTTTCCGCCATTTCCAAACGGGTAATTTTGCACTTTGGGATACAGACTTTTCACGAGGTAAAGCCGGTATCCCAATCAATGGCCTGATCTGGATGGGTGACTATAAAAAGATGCTGGAACAGATCGAGGTCAAAATGCAATCAGGCTTTCGCTGTATTAAGTTGAAGATTGGGGCAATTAATTTTGAAGAGGAACTGGCTTTATTAAAACATATCCGTGCGCATTTTTCTGCTAAAGAAATAGAATTACGGGTAGATGCAAACGGAGCCTTCTCCCCTGACGATGCCCTGAACAAGTTACAATGGCTTGCCGAACTGAACCTGCATTCCATCGAACAGCCTATCCGCGCCGGGCAATGGGAGGAAATGGCACGACTCACTTCCGAAACACCTTTGCCTATTGCTTTGGATGAAGAACTAATCGGCATCAATACAATAGAAAGGAAAAAGGAACTCTTATCAGTTATCCGTCCGCAGTATATCATACTGAAACCGTCTTTACATGGCGGGATAAGTGGCGGACAGGAATGGATCGACGAGGCTGAACAACAAAAGATAGGCTGGTGGATTACTTCTGCATTGGAATCGAATATCGGACTGAATGCCATTGCACAATGGTGTGCAACATTCAATAATCCTTTACCGCAAGGACTGGGAACAGGGGCTTTATTTACGGACAATGTGGAGATGCCGCTCTCCATTCGCCAGGATTGTCTCTGGTACGATCCGAAGAGTAACTCATTCCCCTCGGGGGCAGGGGGTGTGTTAATGCCTGTTCCGGAACGAAATGATAACACACCCCTTATCCCCTCTCAAGAGGGGAAACAGTTACTTACAGATTGTAATAAACAACTGTTACAGTTAGAGGACGGAACGGTTTGTACAGCAGAAAATATACAGCAATTAATAACTAATCTACCTGCCGATGCACCAGAGATACGTCGGGATTTATACAAATTCCTGGCCGACTGGTTCAACGAATCTCCCTACATCACCGTTCATACATCCGGCTCTACCGGAACGCCTAAAGAGTTCACTGTCCGCAAAGAACAGATGATGCAAAGTGCCATCCTTACCTGCTCTTTCCTTCATCTGCAAAAAGGAGATAATGCATTGTTGTGTATGCCATTGCAATATATTGCCGGCAAGATGGTGGTCGTACGGGCCTTAGTTGCCGGATTGACTCTCATTCTGCGCACGCCTTCCGGCCATCCGTTGGCAGATGTAGAGACTCCGCTTCGCTTTGCTGCTATGATACCGTTACAGGTATATAACACGCTTCAAGTACCGGAGGAAAAAGAACGCCTATGCCGGACAGAGATATTAATCATAGGGGGAGGCGCCATAAATAAAGAACTGGAAGCAGAGGTCAGGACATTACCCAATATCGTCTACTCGACCTATGGCATGACGGAAACACTTTCTCATATCGCATTGCGCAGGCTGAACGGCCCCGAGGCTTCTTCAGCCTACACCCCTTTCCCTTCCGTACAATTGTCTTTATCGTCTGAGGATACACTCATTATCAAGGCACCACTGGTTTGCGACGAGACATTAGTGACAAACGACATCGCACAGTTGCATCCGGACGGTACTTTCTCCATTCTGGGAAGGAAAGACAACATCATTAATACCGGAGGTATAAAAGTACAAATCGAATCAGTGGAAGAAACACTACGTTCAATAATTTCTGCTACCTTTGCGATAACGGCTATTCCACATCCCGGATTAGGAGAAGCCATTGTGCTACTGATGGAAAAGACGGCAGACATTGAAGGCCTTTCTGATAGAATAGCCTCTCTCCTGCCTAAATACCAACAGCCTAAATATATCCGGCAGGTCGATGCCATCCCACTCACCGGCAGTGGTAAAACAGACCGGAAAGCCTGTCGTTTATTGGCGGCAAAGCTAATCTGATTATCATTTAAAACACTATACTTATGAGGTATTTTGCACTTACCGTATTATCATTCCTAACCCTTTCGCCCGCCTACGGACAGAGTGGGGAAAGTTGCCGGTTCGCACCGGACCCGACGCTTCAGAAGCCGGAAGTCTATGCCGGATATGATTGCGTCAATCTGCTGGACAGTACGTCCGTAACCGTACAACCGACCGGTTCCGGTTCATTTTCTGTCTGCAAGACTATCAAAATTCAGACTCCCCGGGGAGCAGTGGGTAACCGTATCATCAAATATGATTACGACCCGCTGACGGCTTTCGCACAATTCAAGAGAGCGACCGTCTACCGTGCCAACGGCGATGTAATCAACCTGGACGTTACACAAGCCTGCGACTATGCGGCTCCGGCCCGCGCCATCTATTGGGGCGCCCGCCAGATCATGCTTGAAGTAGGCCAGCTGAATCCGGGAGATATCATCGAATATGAAATCGACAAGAAAGGTTTCACCTACGCCCTGCTGGCCGACGGCAACGATGACGAATCCCGCTTCATCCCTCCCATGCGCGGACAATTCTATGACATCGTTCCTTTCTGGGTGACGGAACCGACCGTACGTAAAGTATATAAAGTATCCATTCCGATGGAGAAAGAAATGCAGTTCCAGTTCTATCAAGGCGACTGCGCCTCTTCCATGCGCTATGAAGATGGTCGGAAAGCCTATACCTTCTCCACCAACAATGTGATGCCGACCAAACGTGAACCTAACATGGTCGACCTGTTCGATGCCGCTCCGAAACTGATGATGTCGTCCACTCCTAAATGGCAGGATAAATCATTATGGTTCAATAAGGTTAACGAAGATTACGGAAGTTTTGCTCCACTGCCGGAAGCACAGAAAAAGGTAGACGAGCTTATCAAAGGGAAGAAAACAGAAATGGAAAAGATAGCCGTCCTCACCCACTGGGTTGCCGACAATATCCGTTACTCCGGCATCTCGATGGGCAAAGGCGAAGGTTATACCCTTCACAATACCAAGATGAATTATACCGACCGTTGCGGTGTCTGTAAAGATATTGCCGGAACGCTGATATCCTTCCTCCGTATGGCAGGTTTCGAAGCCTATCCCGCTATGACAATGGCAGGCAGCCGTGTGGAAAGTATTCCGGCCGACCACTTCAACCATTGTGTAGCCGTCGTTAAATTATCCAGCGGTACATATATGCCGCTCGACCCGACCTGGGTTCCTTTCTGCCGCGAACTATGGAGCAGCGCCGAACAACAACAGAACTACCTGCCGGGAGTTCCCGAAGGTTCCGACCTTTGCCTGACTCCCGTTTCCGCTCCGGAAAACCATTATGTACGTATCAAAGCAAACAATAAACTGGATGCCAAAGGCACACTGACCGGACAATTCACCATCACGGCCGAAGGACAATCGGACAGCAATATCCGCGGCATGTTTACCCGTGGCTGGCAGTCACAATGGAAGAACATGCTTGAAAGCCAGTTGCTAAACGTATCCCCGAAAGCCCGTCTGCTTAGCGTGGATTATGGAAAAGATCCGAAAGACTATCAAGCGGCTCCCATCAAAATCACTTTCCGCTATGAAATACCGGAATATGCTATCCCGGGTAAAGAGGAACTGGTCTTCAAACCGATGGTAATGAACAACCTGTACAATCAGGTAAAGAGTTATCTGCGCATCAATACCGACCTGCCCGAACGCCAGTATGGTTTCAAGGATGGCTGTTCACGTCTGGTGGAACTGGACGAAACCATCCAGCTACCGAAAGGATACACTTTGTTAAATGAGGCAAAGAACGAAAGCAAGCAAAGCGATGCCGCCGACTTCGAAGGATCACTAAGTCAGGACGGCGACAAAATAACGCTTCACCAGAAGCTGGCTCTAAAGAAACGTGTATATGAAGCAGCCGACTGGGACGGTTTCCGTTCTGCCGTTAATGCACACAAAAGTTTCGGTGATTATTTAATTATTAAAAAATAAAAGACAATGACTAATATACTACATAAACTGGCACTGCTTCTCTGCCTGCTGGCTATTACAGCATCCGCATTTGCCGGCCCGGAAGCTGAATATAAGAAGCTGTCGAAAGCATATACATTGAATGCAGACGGAAGCCAGGAGTTCCGCTACAACATGGAACTTACGCTTTTCACACATACGGCCATGAACGGTACTTACGGGGAAAGTTTCATCGTTTACAATCCGCAATACCAGGAACTAAAAATTAATTCCTCTTATACCAAACAGAAAGACGGCAACATTGTCAAAACGCCCGACAATGCTTTTGTGGAAGTACTTCCCCGGACAGCAGCCGATGCTCCGGCTTACAACCATCTGAAAGAAATGGTCGTTGTCCATACCGGTCTGGAACTGGGAGCAACCATCTATCTGGATTATACGCTGACTTCCAAACCGGGGTATCTGCCGGAGCTGGATATTTATAACGAGCTATTACAAACCTCTCCGGTAAAAGAATATACCATCAGTCTGTCTGCACCGGAAAGCAAACCGTTATCCTACACTTTGCAGTATAACAATGCCAAGCCGGCCGTCACAACAGCCAACGGCATGAAAACCGTTACCTGGAAATTACAGAACCTGCCGGCTTCTTCCCGCGACCCGTTCGTTTCGGCTGCCAATGGCGACGTTCCTTTCCTGATTGCAACCACTTATGCATCGAACGGAGACGCATTGAAAGCATTGTATGCGCAGTTCACTCCCGCCAGCGACGTCCAGTTGACTGCCATTGCCGAAAACCTGACAGAAGGTAAAAAGAACGATACGGAAAAACTACAGGCCATCCTGAAACACGTAACGGAAAACCTGGGTTACACTCGCCTTTCGTTGCCGGATGCAGGATATAAAATCCGTTCGGCAAGCGATGTAATCTATTCCGCCTACGGAACCGAAGCTGAAAAGACAAACCTGCTGAACGGCCTGTTAAATGCAGCAGGCATCAAAGCCGAAACAGCAGCATCCTACAGTGTGAATGCCGAACCGGCCAGTTGCGGGTTGAGTGCCATAAAAGAACTGGTCGTTATTGCCAATGCAGACGGTAAACAGTATATCATGTCTCCATCATCCAATAAAATGGCAGCTGCGGGTTCGAATAACCTGACACCGGTCATCAGCCTGACCAAAGCAGGTACGCCTGTAACAATCAGCACACCGTCTACCGACCTCACTTATAAGGTTACCCTTTCCGTCTCTCCGGAAAAAGCAGATGCAAAAGTAGATGCAACTATCGGCAACGCTTACCTCCCCTATTACGGAGCTTATCTGTCTACCTATGCCGGTGCTGATAAGGAAGCAAAAGAATCGAAGACCGGCAACGGAACGACAATCTCCTACACAGCTTCCCAACCTTTAAAAGCGAACAACGGATATGTTATGGTTTCACTGCCCGATGCCCCGGTCAGCCTGGCACATAGTTACTACTGCAATATGAACAGTAGCCGTAAGGAAAACCTGCTGTTGCCCTGCAAAGCAAACGAACAGTATACCTATACCGTTCAAGTACCGGAAGGGATGAAACTAGCTACTCCGGAAGCAGTTAAAACAATTGAAAACGCTGCCGGTAAGGTAGTCATCTCCGTTAAGCAAAACGGAAACAACGCAGAGGTAGAACGCTCTTTGCAACTGAACAAACAGCTCTATACTCCCGCTGAATTCGGCAACTTGCGCTCCCTGTTGACCGAATGGGGAAATCAGTCCGGCAAAACATTGTTATTGTCAATTAACTAAGCGAATACAATCAGTAATTTAAACAAGGATGAAACGAGATAATTCTACTGTTCCATCCTTGTTTTTTTGTTGAATAATAATAACTTTACAGTCAAATATTAATATCTTAAACCGTTGATCTATGCAAATACTAGCAAATCTACTCCTGACACTATTATTATGTTGTATTCCGGGATTTACTTACGCGCAAAGCTTATCTCTCGAGTTATATCCCCAACCACAACAAATTGTTATATCCAACCAGCAATATGTGCCGTCTCATGGATATACATTACAGGGTATCAGCAATCCGGACGCTGACGCAGTGAAAATACTGAAAGAAGCATTGCCCTTCGTCCAATCAGGCAAGTCATTACCGCTGGAAGTCAAAAAGCTGAAAGCCAGAACACCCGAAATGGAACGTTCAGGTGCTTATATCCTGGATATTTCAAAGAAGAAAATCACTATCGAAATTGTGGACGACCGTTCATTATTCTATGCCGCCCAAACACTCAAACAACTGGTCGGCTACAATGAAGCAGGCAAACGCACACTTCCGTTATGTACGATTACCGACTATCCTGACGTACTCCATCGGGGAACTGTCGAAGGCTTCTACGGTACTCCCTGGAGCCATGACGACCGTATCAGCCAACTTCGTTTCTACGGCCAGTTTAAGATGAATACTTACATCTATGGTCCGAAAGACGATCCTTTCCACAGTGCCAGCTGGCGTGAACCCTATCCTGCCGACCAGGCAAAGCAGATTAAAGAACTGACAACCGAAGCTGCCCGCAACAAGGTAGACTTCGTCTGGGCAATCCATCCGGGACAGGATATCAAATGGAATGCAACCGACAGTAACAACGTGATCACCAAGTTCGAACAAATGTACGACCTCGGTGTACGTGCTTTCGCTGTCTTCTTTGACGACATTTCCGGTGAAGGAACAAACGCAGCCAAACAAGCTGGCCTGATGAACTTCATCCAGAAAGAATTTATTGAAAAGAAAAGCGACATACAGCCATTAATCATGTGTCCGACCGAATACAACCGTTCATGGGCACGGACCGATTATCTCGATATCCTGGGCGAACAACTTCACCCGGCTGTCCATATCATGTGGACCGGGAATCGTGTTGTAGACGATATTACCCTGGAAGGTCTTGAATGGGTCAACAAGCGTATCCGCCGTCCCGCCTATATCTGGTGGAACTTCCCGGTAAGCGATTACTGCCGTGACCACCTTTTGATGGGACCCGCTTATGGTCTGGACACTCAGGCTTCCAATGCGATGTCCGGTTTCGTTGCTAACCCGATGGAACGCGCTGAAGCCTCCAAAGTCGCCTTGTTCGGTGTTGCCATGTATAGCTGGAATATACACAGTTACGACCCGCAACTGGCTTGGGAAAAGGCTTGCGAATATTTAGTACCCAAAGCAGCCATCGCCTTCAAGACATTCTGTGAGAATAATAGCGATCCGGGACCTAACGGTCATTTATATCGCCGTGAGGAATCTACCCGCTACCAGGCACAGGCCGACAAATTCCTTACCGGTTACCGCAACGGACAGTTCGGCGAAAGAGATGCAAACCAACTGGGTGCCTTATTCGCACAGATACAGGCTGCTCCCGAGTTGATATACAATCAGGGAGACAATAAGGCACTGATTAAAGAAATCAATCCCTGGCTTATGCAGTTCGAGTTACTCGGAAGATGCGGTTCCAATGCTCTGCGTATGGCTCACGCCTGGTATGAAAAAGACCGCCAGAACACCTGGCAACGTTTCCTCGAAGTATCTGCCGTTATGGACAGTATGAAACTGGTTAACCGTACTTTTAACCAGAATCCGTATCAGAAAGGTGTAAAAGTAGGTTCAAGAGTCCTGATGCCGCTTATTGAAGGTTTATACAGACAGACCAGCCGCAACCTACTTTCGACAGCCGATACACCTTCCAACGAAATCAGAGTTAGCACAGCTTCTACCATTACTAATATAGATCAGTTGAAAAACCAACCCTGGTCGGAAGACGAGAATCTGATAGCCTATGTCCCCATGCTTGAAGTGGTAAAAGTCGAACCTAACCAGTATCTCGGCCTCGGATGGGAAATACAAAAGGACGCCGAATCTTTCACGTTCAACTTACCTCAAAGTAATGTGGACGGACGTGTATTCGAATGGTCGGAAGACGGTAAGACATGGACTATCCTTTCTGATATTCCTGCCGACCGGACAAAATTCACCGTTACTACAATTCCTCTGAACGCTCATTTTGTCCGGATGCGCAACAATTCCGGCAAACAGATGGAACTGAAGGTTGCCGCTTTTTCCGTAAAGACAAAGGAAGCACCAGAAATCAACGAAGAATTGATGATGTACGATCTCAATCTGAGTACTTATAAAACGTTGAAACCGGGCGAAAAGGTTGAAGTGAAATGTAACGGTGTAGACAAGTATATCGAATTCTTCTTGTCCGGCAATAACGATAGTATGGTTTCCATCTCCGGTGTCAACAATGACGGCGAAAACAATATGCTATATTGTGGCTACGTCGGCTATGTGAAGCTGAACAAAATTTCATTTGATGATATGCAAACGCTGATAATCACTCCGGCAGGTAAAACTCCGGTACAAATTCACCAGATTGTCAGGGAGTAAATCATAAATTTCTTCCGGGAATAGCACCGCTTCGTTATTCCTTCATTTAACCGACAACATATTAACACATTACAGGTGACGCAGATATAACAATCGGCGTCACCTGTTTCATTTGAGAACATTTATATCTTGTCCTAAAGAATACAAACCGGACATTTTGGCTGGTAATAACGAGACCACAGACCTTAAATAGCATGAAAGAGAAAAAGGATAACGGGCTAATTTCCAACCCATTGCAGTTTCCTAATTTTTTTTAATAAGGAAACGCCAGTTCCCTAGCCAGGAAACTGTAATTTCCCAGGCAGGAAACGCTGGTTTCCTAATGTGGAAACGCCAGTTCCCCTATAAGGAAACTGGCTCCAGACAATATGTCATAAATCTTTCGTATTCATTCCTCTTCGGTATTTCATGCAGGTGTTGTACATTCACATTTTACTCCATAATAATCACGACCGGATTATCTTCTTCGCCTACTTTTCTTAAAGCTGTGACTTCCTCCGGTAAATCATTTTTATCTCCATTCTCTTCAAACCATGAAACGACCTGATCTGCCGAAATGATCTGAGCAAACTCGCCATCGGGAGAAACTGATTCAGGTTGTAAAGAAAGGAAACCGTCCAGATCGTTTTCAAAAGCGGTGTCATATTTAGCGACTTTGACTATTCCACTTTTCTTATCGAACATAGCATTATAAATAAGCTTATCCTTATACAGATCCACAATGAAACGTAAAAGAAAAACATCTTTCCCTTCCAACATTTCTGTCGGATAAGCTACATGAGTCTTTTCCTTATTGAAACGTTCCTTTGGATTCCAATAATAAGATGCCATATCCAAACGACGGACAGGTAATAAAGCATCTGCCGTTACCTGATAAATTGTATCATTGAATTGTTCCATAAAGAACAAATCTTTCCCCTGGTGCCAGAAGAAACGGTCACTTACCGGATAAGCAGCCATTTTTCCATCCTTATAACTTATAATAATCATACCACCGCCAAAACCTTTACTATGAGTGACACTGAGTGATTCTATATCATCTGGATTCACCTTCAATGACATCGTATCTTTGCCGGATGGTAAAAACTGATTAATGATCATTGTATCACGGAATACAATCACCCGGTCGGGATCACCGTTACCTGCCGTAGAATGAGCGACAAGTGTCTGATTATCTAAATAATTAAAGACTGTAAAGGCAGGAAATACAGAAGTATTAACCGGAGTTTTCTTTTCTCCGTAATAAGAACCATCAGCATTATAAATAATAAGTTTCTCATTCCAACCGCTAAAATAAATCCGGTTATTCGGATAGTCCAGCCAACACCCTCTCACATCGCTATATCCTTCCGGATCATTGCCAACATGCCCCACAGAGGTTAAGAAGCGACCGGTTGCCCTGTCAAACAGAAAACATTGTTTTTGAGCAGTTGTCACCAACAATTTGTCATGTAGGATCTTCACGGACGGATTCTGCCCTACCAAACAACTGTCATTCGTTTCCAACGCCACATAAGATACTTGTTTGAAATAGTCGGAAGCTTTCAATCCGGAAGGAGCGTCGAGAGCGGCTCCTACAGGGATTACGGTTATTTCTCCATCCGTTGTCTTACTTTCATTGCAGGCGGCAAGAAAAAGACAGGCGGCAAAAGCCGCCTGATATAAATAGGTCTTCATCATTTCACTTCTTTTTTGTGGATGCATTTTTCGTTGTTATCAGAATGACACCGTCTTTTGCCCTCTCTCCATATAATTTTACAGCAGATTCATCCTTCAACACAGATATAGATTCAATAATATTGGGATTCAACTTATCTATAGCATCATCCTTTATTTGTTCTACTCCGTCAATAATTATGAGCGGCTTCTCTTTTCCGCTCTGTCCGTCCCTGATACGGATTTTTACGTCCCCTGGCAGACGATCAGACAAACGACCATAACCGACCACCTTTACATCGTCCTCTTTTATTTTACCGGAAGCAATAGCACCCTTAGTAACGACCGAGATCACACCTTGCTTGTCCGAAGCATTATATTTAGCCAGAATTTCTTCACTTTTATCTTTTGGACTCATACTAAAACTATGAATGTTCTCCGGACTCACTTTATCCAGCTCCTCATAAGTAGCTACTTCATTATCGATCAGGATCAGGTTACGAGACATCTCTACTCTCTGTTTGATATTTCTCATCCGATCTTCGGCGTCTTTCGAGAAATTATCCAGTTGTTGTTGCATAACCTCCAGCGGATTTTCCGTTTTCTCTTTTTCCTGTGTAACAGAGTCCTTATTTGCCCTCGCTTCCGTCTTTATTACTTTTACCACTTGAGGGGCAGATGCCACCACCTCTTTTATGGCAGGTTTCTCTACAGGGGCAGGGACAACCTCGACTACCGGTTCAGCTTTTTTAGGCTCGATAACTTCCTTAACCGGAACAATTTCGCTAATTTTGGCACTTGAAATCTTTCCCAGTTCACGAGAGATTTCGGGACGGGCAAAAGCTACAACCGCTACAGCTGTCAGCGGAAGTACATAGAGATACTTTAATCTCGCCCACGGATTCGATTTTCGTTTTAACATCATAGTAATTCGTTTTTTTAGTTTACTGTGATTAAAGCTGTTGGCCATAGAAGTGAAGCGCTGTGAACCAACAGCTTTTTTTATTAATAATAATTGATATTGCTTCGCATCGACGCCGTGATTGATCACACTTTCATCGGCCTCGTATTCATGAATATTCTCCAATTCCTGTTTTAGTAACCAGACAGCAGGATTGAACCATTGAAGAATGACGCAAAAGCTACAGATCAGCATATCGACAGAGTGACGGGCACGGATATGCGCCATCTCATGCGTCAGTATCTCTTCACCGCTTTCTTCCATATCTTTTTGCGAAATGACGATGTATCCCATCCAACTGAACGGACATACAGTCTCATCCGTAACCACCAGTTTGCTACCATCGGGAAGCACCTGCTTCTCTCCCATCCCGATCATCCGGCATATGCGGATTGTCGAATAAAGGAAGCGGGCAAAAAAGAAAACACAGCCTACCAGATAAACTACAAACAGTAACGGAAGCCAGAATGACTGGGAGGTCTGTACCTGTATCTCTGTCTGCATTTGTGCCATCTGTAAGAGATATTCCAGATTCTGCAAGGGGCGCTGTATGGCAACCGGTTCATCGGTCATAATACGGATAAATGGAATGGCAACGGAAAGAATGATTACCCCTAACAAGGCAATCCGGTTAAAGCGGTGAAACGTTTCACGGCTTAACAACAGTCTGTAGAACAGATAAAAAGCTGCCAGACATACAGACGATTTAAGGATATAAACAAAGAAATCTCCCATAATTGTCAGTTTTTATTTCCTTGTTCCACTTCGTCCAACAACTTCCGAAGTTCATCCACAGAGATATCTTCCTCCTTAATCAGGGAAGAAACAACGCCCAGATAAGAGTTATTGAAATATTTGGCAATAACATTCTTCAATGTACCTTTGCTGTACTCTGTCTCACTAACGGCGGCATAATACTGATAAGTATTGCCGAAAGTGTTATGTGAAAGGAATCCTTTATCCTCCAATCCCCGGACAATCGTCGATAATGTATTGAAATGAGGTTTAGGTTCCTCATAATATTCCAGCAGTTGTTTTACAAAAAGAGGACCTTTCTCCCAGAAATAGCCCATGATCTCTTCTTCTTTTGCAGTCAGTCGTTTCATAATTCCTGTTGTTTCGGGCAAAGTAACTAAATGTTTTAGTTTGGAAACTAAATTACTTAGTTAATAAACTAAAAGAGGTCGTTTTTCTTCCTCTTCTTCCTTTTTATTGGATTATTTTTCTCTATCTATGTTCCATTTTTGTGGTCGGAGACCTGTACCCCCTTCTGTTATTTCATCCGCGAGGAACCAAATAACAATGTCTATTTATGTAAAAAGAGGCTCCTGCATTCTATACAGGAGCCTCTTGGTTTTTTATCGTTTCGGAATGTCCACCGACTTATCCGATTTTCCCAGCAAATGTTCTGAGAAGTAATCGACCATACGCCAATAGAAGTATTCATCCATATCACCGAAACCATGACGCTGTTGCGGCAACAGCAACATATCGAAACGTTTATTGGCACGGATCAGTCCGTCTACCACACGCATCGTGTTACCCGGATGCACGTTGTTGTCGATATCTCCGTGAACCAGCAGCAGATGCCCTTTCAACTGCTTGGCCAGTTCGGGATTGCTCTTGATACTGTATGTAAATGTCGTATCGCCTTTTTCTGATACCACTTCTTTTACGCCATGATGCGTTTCACTCCACCAACGGTTATAAATCTTATTATCATGATTACCAGCACAAGATACGGCCACCTTGAAGAAATCAGGATATTGCAGGATAGCTGCAGTCGACATAAAACCACCACCCGAGTGTCCGTGAATACCGACACGGTGGATATCAATGTACTTATGTTTATCCGCCAACTGGATAATAGCAGCTTTCTGATCAGCCAGCCCATAATCACGCAGATTTCCGTATCCGAAGTTATGATACCATTTCGAACGGCTCGGATGGCCGCCGCGGTTGCCGACTGATACGACAATAAAGCCAGCCTGTGCCAGACGGTCGGTACGGACGCTCATACGGGTAAACGGATAGCGTGTCGCTTCAACCTGCGGACCTGGATAAACGTAGTCGATAATAGGATATACTGCTGTCGAATCGAAATTGAAAGGCTTATACATGACACCGTAAAGATCCGTTACGCCATCGGCAGCTTTTACCTTGAACGGTTCCGGGAACTGGTAACCGGCAGCAAACAGTTGCGAGAAATCGCTTTCTTCCAGTTCCATCACTTTACGACCGGTGTTATCCAACAGATCCGATTTCGGAACAGTGTTGATACGGGAATAATTATGGACGATGAATTGGGCGTTATCATCTACACGGACATCATGGAAATAATCGCCGACAGAAACCATCTGCAAACCGCTTCCGTCGAGGTTAGCCCGGTAAAGATGTTCATAATAAGGATTCTCCCCTTTTTCTCTTCCGTTGGCAAGGAAATAGACAACGCGTTTGGCTTCGTCAACCTTCACGATCTGGTCTACATGCCAGGGGCCTGATGTGATGCGGTTCTTCAGATTACCTTTGTCGTCATAAAGATACAGATGCGCCCAACCGTCGCGTTCGCTCCAATGGATCAGTTCTTTTCCGTTATTAACGGCGGCCAGCGGGCGGAGTTCGATATACGTATTCATACGTTCTTCGATAATCGGACGGATAGAGTCTTCACCGATCGTATAAGTACAGACGTCGATGCGATGCAGGTCACGACTGGAACGGGTAACGAAGAAACGGTTATTATCACCCAACCAAATACTGGGCAGTTCTTTCATATCACGCTGTTTATGCAGGCGGGGCCGATAAGCCATACGTATTGTCTGGTCTTTGAATGCTTGCGTATTGATCTCTTTATAAGAGTCGTTACTCATGTCAAACAGATACAGATGACTGACAGGAGCTTCCTTTTCACCCGGCATCTGGTATTTATAAGTCTCTAATGTCGGTCGCGGAGTGGCCATAGCATTGATCACCCACAGGTCTTTCACCTTGCGGTTATCTGAAATAGAGATTACAAAATGACGGGAATCGGGCGACCATAACAGATAACCCGGGTTCTTCCTTTTACCGTTACATAAGGTATCTGTATTCAGAAGACTGTAAGGCTGACCGAAACCGAAGTCTTTTACACCGGTTGTCGTCAGTTGTATCTCTGTGACCGTACTGTCTTTATCATCTTTCTTCAGTTTCTCGTAGTCTTCACGCGACATACGATACAGATTCAGGTCTTTGGCATAGACAACGGTTTTACCGTCCGGTGAGATAGAGGCCCAGTTTGGATATTCCGTATCCTTTTTTTTGTCTGCCAGATAGGTCAATTTACGTGTCGGATAATCATAGGAGAAATAGAATACCTCCTTTTTCGTCTTTTTGTCTTTATCCGTGCTGTCCTTTTTGGCGTCTTGTGAAGAGGTAATTTGGAAAGTAAAAGTACGTCCGTCCTCTCCCGTCTCCAACTTCTGGATAGGCAACTGTTGAGCCGTATACGGATCCTTAACGATCTCAGTCAATTCGGCCGCGAGCTTATCCTGATCGAACAAAGGACGTTTCGTCTTTGCGGAAGGATCAACCACATACCAGACATTACCGTTTCCTGTTTTATATTCATACCAGAAGCAGTTACCAGCCTTAAACCAATGCGGGTCCACCGAAGTGGAAAACAGCATAGTCGATAATTTATTACCCGCAAAACGTTCAGCCTGCGTATAACCCGGTAGCGGATCGTCTGCCGAAGTTGTTTGCGCACTTGCGCCAAAAGAAAGAAGAAGTCCTGACGCGACTAAAAGTAGATGTATTTTCATATTTTACAAATTGTGTTATATTGTTATTACATATGGAAGATGCCATAAAGCAGCTAACTGTTCATTTCATGATAACGACAACCGGATTGTCTTCCTCCCCCACTTTACGAAGTTGTTCCACATCGTCCGGCAGGTTTCGAACTTCCGGATGCTCCTCAAACCAAGAAACGATTTCACCCGGCTGAATAAGTTGTGCGAACTCACCTTCGCTATTGGATGTCACAGGTTGAAGAGGCAAAAAACTACCCAGATCGTTTATCAGCCCACTATCATAAGGGGCCACCATCACCTTTCCGGATCTTTTATTGTAGACCGCATTATAAGCCACCCGTTCCTTTTCATGATAAAGATTCCTGCAAAAACGGAATAAGACGATCTGCCCGTTCTCGAAAAAGTCAAGCAGGTAGAAACCTTTGTCTTTATGCGCATAATACCGATCGGCTACATCCCAATGGTATGATCCCAAATCCAACAGGCGTTCCGGATGCAGACCGTCCGGCATCACCCGGTAAATCGTGTCGTTGAAATTTCCCTTAAAGAAAACATCTTTGCCGAAATGCCAAAAGGGACTCTTATTCTCACTCGCTACGAGACTACTTTTCCCGTCATCCAGGATAATATATAACTTATGCCCTCCTGTTCCCTCTGTTGCAATAGAGAACTTGTCGACATCAATACCCAAGCGAGGAGTATGTTCGTTTGCCGGTTCACTATTAGTCGGGAAAACAGATAAGACCGAAGTGTCTCGTATAAAAGTAATGCAGTCCGGCGTTGTTTCTGTGGCGTATGAATGAACCAACAACGTCTCCTTATCCCAATAATCATATTCCAATGGGCAAATGGAGCCTTCCGGAAGGGTCAAGACCTCAGGCTGTTTCCGGATAAAACGATTGTCCAGATCGTAAACCGTCATCTTCCTGTAGTCGATCGACGGGAAATAAAGTTGTTCCGCCGAACCGTTAAGCCATCCATACATTTCCCTGCAAGCTTCAGGATCATCACCTACATGACCGATCGAATGAAGAAATTTCCCCGTCTGTTTATCAAAGGCAAAACACTGTTGGTGCGAAGTCATCACTATAATCCGGTCGGAAGCAATTTGTATCAAAGGATCGTTACCGATCAGACAACTGTCCAAAGTTTCCAAAGTCACATAATGTACTTGGGAGAAACAATCTGAAGCCTTCAACTCCGTTTGGTTTTCAAAAGCTGTTGCCAGTCGGATCGTTTCGAGTTCTCCGGTTTCCGTCTGACGGCCACTGCAAGAGGCTAAAAGGCCCAAAAAGAGAAATACTCCTCCTAAAAGTTTTCGTTCCATATTCTATTTTCCATAATAACTTAAAAACTTCAATCAGCCAAGGTTAACGCATAATTGTGTTATACTGTTTGCTTGCTTTCATACAAAAGTATATAAATATTTTATTTCTCAAATGAAAGAATAAAAAAATCCCCTACTCTATCGACCGATAAAGCAGGGGATTAAGATATTGTTAACTACTTACTATTATACCGGAAGAGTTCCGCCGATCAGGATAACAACCAGCAAAGCAAGGATTGCATACAACTCAGGGAATACGGCCATAACCATTGTTGCACCGAATACGTTGTGACCTGCACCTACACCGGCGATACCGTTTGCACAAACTTCTGCCTGACGGATAGAAGAGAACAAACCTGCAAAACCTAATACCAAGCCTGCGCCGAAGATAGCTGTTGCATTCAACATTGTAATGCTGTCAACCAGGAATTTCTGCATCATGAAATAACCTACGAATCCGTACAAACCCTGTGAAGAAGGCAACGCACTTAATGCGATGTAAGTACCCAGTGCATCCGGGTTCTTCTTCATTGCTCCTACTACTGCGTTACCGCAGATTGTTACACCATAACTACTGCCGATAAAGGTTAAACCTGTCATCAACGCAATACCCAGATAAGCTAATAAAATTGGTTCCATAATGAAATTTGTTTGTTTAATTATTCTTTTGTTATTATTTAAATCACGTTTTGTTTATGCTTTCTTAAAAGGTTCGTACGCCTTACCGCCGCCTTCGAACTCTGCATTCTTATAATACTCCACGAAGATCAGACGAAGCGGGTGAACCAGCGAACTGATAGTACACAGACCGATGTTGATCGCATGGCCGACCAAAAGGATCAGCAACATACAAATCACACGTAATACTACGTTCAGACCTTCTGTCATATCCACAGCCAACGAATTGAATACGCCTCCCAGGATCGCACCGGTCAGACCGATCGCAAACAGACGGATATAAGACAAAGTATCACCCAGCAGTCCGGAAGCCATATTGTAAGTATTCCACAGACCTGTACCGAAGTTCAGGAAGATATTCTTGCCCGGCGTATTGTAAAGGAAAGCGACCAGCAATCCAAGCCCGGCTATTACCAGGAATACATTCTTCACCATTTCGGGCAACTGTACATTCAGCATCGGCAAGCCGAATACCAGACATAATGCCAGGATAATGAATACCCATGCCAACGGTGCAATACCATATTTCTTCCCTTTCTGAGACATGATCTTCAGCGCAGCAATTGTCTTTCCGAACAAGATCTGCACCAATCCGATTATGATAGAGAACGTCATCAGGTTATCGCTCGATACAAAGTAGTCTTTTACCGAAGCAAAAGCAGGTATGTCGACCAAAGCGATACCGAAGAACGAACCTGTACATGTACCGACGATCAGCGCCGCCAATCCGAGATACTGGAACAGACTCAGGAACGGTTTGAAGTCCGGATTGACTTTCCGTTTCAGGATCGTACAGGCTATCATTACCAGTAACCCGTATCCGCCGTCACCGAAACAAAGTCCGAAGAACAGCATAAAGAATGGGGCAAAGAATGGTGTCGGGTCGAACTCGCCATAGTTAGGCAAAGAGAACATCCGGGTGATCGGTTCGTATAGCTTGGCAAACTTACCGTTCTTCAACAGGATAGGTACCTTGTCACCTTCTTCTATCTCCTGTGCCTGATAGAAGTAATTATCCTTTTCCAGCGCTTCTTCCATTGCCCGGGCTTTCTCGGTCGGAACCCAGCCTTCCAGCAACATCAGCTTTTCCCCTGCCTGACGGTCTGTCTGCACCAATACATTCGACAGATTGAACTCGTTTTGCAGGTTCTTATCGAACAGGTCGAGGGTATTATAATCGGATGCAGCCAGTTTTTTCATTTCGGCATCCAATGCTTTCATTTCCTGCTGTAACAGATCGAGACGTGCATTCAGTTTTTGCAAACCTCTGTCCGGCATCTTCGGACGCTCCGCATCTATATCGATATGTGTACCTTCCTTTGTTATTGTAACAAAATAAGTTACCGACTGGAAGTTATTGATCAACACAGCATTATACTCATCTCCCCATTTCGGTTCATACTTAGCGGTCGGACAAGTCCAGAACGTGATATCATATCCGGCCTTCTTCAAACGATTGAAGTTAGCCCAACTGAAATCACCCCAGATCTCCATATAGGCAATATCCTTTTCAAGAGATGCCTTAACAGACTGGAGCTGCACTTTCTTATCCTGCAATCCTTCTATTTTCTGTACCAACTTCATTCCGGCTTTCTTGTCCAGTTCACGGGCAGGTGCCAACTGAACATCTTTCGACTGACTATTTAGGTTCTTGAAGAAACGCATTAACAGATTGACACGCTTCCGTATAGTCAGAATATCCTGAAGTTCCGCATTATCGAGAATAGACTTGTTTTCCTTCACGTGCACAACGCCCAGTTCGCGCAGTTGTGCCAGAAACGTATCATATTCCCTATGATATACCATAAAGGCATATTTGCTCATCTTTACTATCATACGCCAGCCTCCTCTTTATGTTCTTCTTTCGCTTTACGCTTCTCCTGGTTAGCCCGCATGATCTTCTGTGACGACTTGGAGAGGCTCTCTTCGTCCTCCATAAACCGTTTCACTTTCCGGATCGCATCTTTATAGCCGGGGATCTGTACCTTCTCAAAAAGGTTCACCTTTTGAGTAGTCTTCTTCCTGGCATGCTCCAACAACTCCAGCTTCATTCCCGAAAACTCTGCTTCTATCCCGGTACGCGCCAACTGCTTCAGCAGTTCGACACCATCGGTAAACCAAGCAGGGGAATTAAAGAGACTATAATGTCCGATCTCGAACTGTATCTCGTTGAGGACAGGAACGATCACCCCGGCGATTTTCTTCGTCGTGAGCGTCACATCCTTTACAGCGATCAGTTCGGGAGAGAACTCATTCCACAAAGCCACCATATTTTCGTAGCTCTGTATCTCCTGTTCCAGCTGAAGTTCCAATTTAGTCACTTCATCCTTGGTCCGCTTCACTTCGATACGCAACGCACTTTCCTTGCTCTTGATCGTAGGCAGGGAACGCTCGCGCATCTTCAGTTGCTTTTCCAGTTGCTGAAGAGAGGTTTTATTATATTGAAACTTTATTGCCATATTATATCGTTTTATATTCCATTCGGACGGAACTTTATTTTCTCTCGAAAGAAATTATATTTTCATCCGAATGGGACGGTCATAAGACCTCCTTATTTCTTCCAGTATTTGTCTACCAACTCTTGCTTGATATTCACTTCAGCCGGCTTGAAGTATTCGCCGAACAAGCCCCATGCCACGTCAAGCATTTCGGTTGTGTCGAGGTTAACGTCAATAGCCAATAGCTTTTCTGAATAATCCTTTGCAAAAGAAAGCGTACGGTTGTCGTAGTCTGTCAGGTCGAAACCGTTCTCCATCTTCGTCTTTGCGTTGGCAGCATCGGCATACAGACGAACGGCGGCGTTCATCACCTGCGGGTGGTCTTCGCGTGTCTTCTTTCCTGTTACCAGCTGTTTCAAACGTGACAAGCTTCGGAACGGGTCAACGATTACTTTACCGACATCACTATCACGACGCAGGTATAACTGACCTTCGGTGATATAACCGGTATTATCAGGCACAGCGTGCGTGATATCGCCACCCGACAGGGTTGTTACCGCAATAATGGTGATAGAACCACCGGCAGGGAACTGTACTGCTTTTTCGTAAATCTTTGCCAAATCGGAATATAACGAACCCGGCATAGAGTCCTTCGAAGGAATCTGATCCATACGGTTCGATACGATTGCCAGAGCATCCGCATAGTTGGTCATGTCAGTCAACAACACCAATACCTTTTCGTTCTTCTGTACGGCGAAGTATTCAGCCGCACAAAGTGCCATATCCGGAATAAGGATACGTTCCACGGACGGGTCTTCGGTTGTATTGATAAAGCTCACGATACGGTCAAGTGCGCCGGCGTTGCTAAATGTATTTTTAAAGAACAGGTAGTCATCGTTGGTCATACCCATACCACCGAGGATGATCTTATCCGATTGGGCACGCAGGGCTACCATTGCCATTACCTGGTTGAAAGGCTGGTCAGGGTCAGCGAAGAACGGGATCTTCTGTCCGGTTACCAACGTGTTGTTCAGGTCGATACCGGCAATACCTGTAGCGATCAGTTCAGACGGCTGTTTACGACGCACCGGGTTTACCGACGGACCGCCGATCTCCACTTCCGTTCCTTCAGGGATAGGGCCACCGTCGATCGGATCACCATACGCGTTAAAGAAACGTCCGGCCAACTGGTCACCTACTTTCAGCGTAGGCGCCTTGCCCATGAATACTACTTCGGCATTCGTACGGATACCTTCCGTACCGGAGAACACCTGCAGCGTAACCTCGTCGCCGATGATCTTCACCACCTGTGCCAGCTTGCCGTCTACGGAAGCCAGCTCGTCATACCCAACTCCCGTTGCTTTCAGCGAACAGGTAGCTTTCGTGATCTGGGTAATCTTCGTATATATTTTTTGAAATGCTTTTGTTGCCATACGTTCTGTTATTTTTCCATGCGCTCTGCGAGCAGGGCGTCAAGTTGATCGTTGAACTTCTTAAACTGGTCGCTTTCGTATTCGGAATAGTTCATCTGTTTGAAGACGTTGATCATCTGTTTGAAATATTCCATTACTTCGAGGAAGGTGTCGAAACGGAATTCCGCATGACAGATCTTCACCACCTTATCCAGCATAAATTCCTGACGAGCCAGCGGTGTCACGGCATCGATCGCATCGAAAGCATCCTGTTGCAGGATCACGAAGTCGATCAATTCTGACTTCCAGAAAGTAACATGGTATTCCACCGGTACACCGTCATCACCCAGGATGTTGATCTGCTCAGCGATTTCCTTACCACGTAACATACGGGTCTTGATTTCGTTCACTTTGTCGATCCATTCCGGAGAGATATGTTTGGCGATATATTCCTGGAATTCGGGATATTCCAGATATTTCGAATAACTGTCGATCGGGTTCACAGCCGGATAACGTTTACGGTCGGCACGTTCCTGCTCCAAAGCGTAGAAACAGCGGGCTACCTTCTTCGTATTTTCCGTTACCGGTTCTTTCAGGTTACCACCGGCGGGCGATACCGTACCGATAAAGGTTACCGAACCTGTTGCCCCATTATTCAAATGAACGAAACCTGCACGGGCATAGAAGTTAGCCACGATAGCAGACAAGTCCATCGGGAACGCATCCGGTCCGGGAAGTTCTTCCAGACGGTTAGACATCTCACGCAAGGCCTGTGCCCAACGGGAAGTAGAGTCGGCCATCAGTAACACTTTCAATCCCATGCTACGGTAATATTCAGCCAGCGTCATCGCCGTATATACGGATGCTTCACGGGCTGCCACAGGCATGTTTGAAGTATTGGCGATAATGATGGTACGTTCCATCAATTTACGTCCTGTATGCGGGTCGATCAGTTCGGGGAACTCGGTAAAGATTTCCACAACCTCATTCGCACGTTCACCGCAGGCAGCGATAATAACAATATCGGCTTCGGCCTGTTTGGAGATAGCGTGCTGAAGCACGGTCTTACCCGTACCGAACGGACCGGGGATAAATCCCGTACCGCCTTCTACGATCGGGTTTACCGTATCGATGGTACGAACACCTGTTTCCAACAGTTTGTAAGGACGCGGTTTTTCTTTGTAACAAGTGATGGCTCTCTTTACCGGCCAACGCTGTATCATATTCACATCGATATCCTTACCATCTTCGTCAGTCAGAACGGCAATCGTCTGATTAATGGTATATTGTCCGGCTTCCACCAGGCTCTTTACAGTATAAGTTCCTTTAAACGTGAAAGGCACCATGATCTTGTGCGGCTGGAAGTTTTCGTCCACTTCGCCCAACCAGTCACCTGCGGCCACCTGATCACCCACTTTCGCCAGCGGTTTGAAGTCCCACAGTTTATCGTTATCCAGTGCAAATGTATATTCACCACGTTTCAGGAACACGCCGTCCATTTTATCCAGGTCATTCTGCAAACCGTCGTAGTTACGCGACAGCATACCCGGCCCCAATGTTACTTCAAGCATGTGCCCTTCAAACTCGGCTTCGTCACCTACACGCATCCCACGTGTACTTTCAAATACCTGAACAAAGGCATCCTTCCCTATTACTTTAATAACCTCCGCCATCAGCTTCACGCCTCCTACGGAAATGTAACAGATTTCATTTTGAGAAACCGGCCCATCCACCTCTACGGTCACCAGGTTGGATACGATTCCTTTTACAATTCCTTTCGTAGCCATAATTATTTATTATTGTTTCTTTTAAATTCTTCCAACGCATTCTCACTACCATGCTTCATTGCTCCTACTATTTCACGGAAGGTCTTCTCGCCCGTCACCTTATCCAAGGTAACCCAGCGTTCGATCATTTCCAGCTTCAGCAAGTAGGCGAATACACTTTCTATATCGAAAGTTTTGAAGAACGTATTATCGTCCAGCCATTTCCATTTCAGCAAATCCACTTTCTTTTCGCGAGCCATCAGGTCCGGTTCTTCGGCAATGCGTTGCAGGTCGGGCAGATAGTCCACCGTATCTCCCAATCCGAAGTCACGGGCATTGGAAGTACGGATAGCTTCGGCTACCTCGTTGTGTCCCACTATATAGTCTGCTTTATCAAATCCATACTTACGGCAAGTAATAGCGGTCAGCATGTTATTGATATTGAGGTTCAGTTCAAACCAGCTACGGATAAAACCGTTGCTACATTTCATTGCATAGTCGTAATAAAGGGCTGCCAGGCGGTCTTCCCAGGAGATCGTCTGTTTTTCCTCTTTTTTCAGGCTATCCAGATACAGTTTGAAGAACTCGATGAAATAAGGAGGGATCCGTTTGTTCTTCGGCGGCTTTTCACCATCCTTCAAAGCATCAAACAGACTTTTGTACTCGTCGTATGTAATACTTCCCTTCTCGTCCGGGTCGCTATCCGGCCGCTGTGAGAAAGCCAGCAGGTTCTTATTATCGAATTTGAGGAAAAACAAGTCTACCAGCTTCTTATCACGGGACGTAAGAATACCGTCCAGTTCCTTTCTGAATTCAGAAACGGAATAGGTCAGTTTACTATCATCCAATGATATATTAGGGAGTCCGGCAATCAGACAGTAGTATTTACTCATATCAGAACAACATTTCTACCAGCCCGGGACGCAGGAATTCTTTGAAGAATGCAACAAATTCGTCTTCCCCGAAACTTACTTTATAAGAACCGTCGGCAGGAACAATCGTAAAACCGGCATTCTTTCCGCTTACTTTCTCGATCTTTACGCCGCCGTCCAGCAAAGATTTGGCATTAGCCTCGAAATACTTGGTCAATGCGTCCGCATCGGCAGTCTGGATCGTGATCGCTTCTTTCTTAGCCCATTCTTTAGCCATTTCCAGAATAACTTTCTGCATGAAAGCGGTATCAGAAACGATCGCTTTTACATTCGAGGAAGTAATCTTTCCGGTTATAAGGTTCACAACTTCGCTCTTCAGCGCTTCTACGGCCTGGGTAGCGAACAGCTTCAATTCGGCTTCTGTATTTTTCTTCAGCTCGGCAGCCTGTTTTTGTGCCGCTGCAACAATACGTTTTGCTTCTGCTTCCGCTTCGCTGACAATCACTTGTTTCTGAGCATTTGCATCGGCAATGATCCGTCCGGCTTCTTCGTTCCCCTTCTCTACTCCTTCTTTGTAGATCTTGTCGGTCAGTTCCTGAATCTTTGTATCCATTTTAAATATATTTATTAAGTTGTATTTCTCTCAGATATTAAACGCCCACAAAGTTATTATTTTTCGTGAATAAATGCTGAAATAAATGCAAAATCAATCTAAAAAATGAAACACTATAAATTAATTTCTAATTTTGTTGGTCTAAAAATCGCATTATATGTTCTCAATTAGAAAAGCTACTACAGACGACTGTCTGCTAATCAGAAACTTGGCATCCCAAATATGGGAGCCGACTTATGGTTCTATCCTCTCCCGTGAGCAACTCGACTATATGTTTGAGATGATGTACGCCCCGGAAAGTATTCTTAACCAGATGAATGAACTTCATCACGAGTTCTTTATCATTTACAAGGACGGAGAACCTTCCGGATACCTGTCTATCGAAACAGTTGAGAAAGACTTGTATGAGTTCCAAAAAATCTATTCACTTCCTTCTTTACATGGTTCTGGCATCGGACGTTTTATCATCGAACAGGGAGTTGCTTACCTGAAGACGATCCATCCGGGACCGTTTACCGTCGAACTGAATGTGAACCGCGAGAATCCGGCTGTCGGTTTCTATAAACATATGGGATTCCATGAACATGCGACACGCGATTTTCATATTGGGAACGGTTATTATATGAATGATTATATTATGCGGATGGAAGTGACAAACTAAAGAAAAACTTACTTAATAAGTACCCTTCAACCTACTCGATAAGTAAACCCTAGGGTTACTTACTAAGTAGACGGAAGCTTACTCGATAAGTAGATCGGAACTTACTTAGTAAGTAAACTTTCACATGCTTTACGAAGAATCATTTTATTGTTTTAAAGTCTGATGTAATTTTTCAACCCATTGGTACAGCTCCATACGGATACTCTCTATTTTATCAGGATATTTTTTACTGTCCGCTATCAATTGATATAATTTAAACAATGTCTGCACCGTCATCGCACAGTACGAATATTCCTGATAAGTATAGTTGAGTTCCAATTCCTTAAATTTATCTTGTAAAAATCTGATCAGCACCCGGGTATCTATTTCCTTTAACTCCATTACGGCTTCCACACCTTTCCGGCAAGCCAATATAGTATGAACGATACGCAGCTCATCTCCCAGATGTTTAATCCGTTCAGGTTCACCAATATGATCATCATATACCTTCTGACATAAAGCCAAAGTATTTTCAATATCCTTCGTCTCATTCGTTTTCAATGCTCTATGAAGTTCATCGATCAGTCTGTTAGCCCTGCTGATAACTAAATCATCGTCTTCAACATCAAATATTCCCAAATGAACATTCACCTTCATGTCGTATCTTACATACCGTTCTATAATATTGATCTGCCTATTGGTAGGTTTTCCTTTATTCTTGAATGTTTCAATCAGATTTTTCACACAACGAAGCAACCTGCCACACGCCTCATAATCACCTTCTTTCATCACTTTTTTTACTTCGTCAAGTATATCTTCCACATTTTGTTCCGTAGTGGGCAGAATTAGTTTCACAGCACTACAGTTCTTATAATTTTCAATGACTGTATCGATATCTTCTATTCTCGATTCGTCAAAGTTCTGGTGATGCGTCACATGCCACCCTGCACAAAACGGGCAATAATAACTCCGGCATGGGGCATAACGATTGTTTTCTTCAATTTCAGATTTGTTGAACTCAATAAAGTTGTCAGCCTTCTTCTGGCTCTCAAACAACATTTTGGGGCGTTTACATTGTGGGCAGAATATACGGTTCCTGGTAGGTTTCATGGAATTATCTTTTTGTATACTAGTGAATAGAATGCGACCGATGCGCATACGTTAATGATTAACAGACAAAAGTAGGTAAAAAAAGATAAATTTTCATCCTTATCTGTTATGTTTTTATACTTCAAAAGCATTGGAAAATGAAAAAATAACTTCCTGAAAAAAAGCATAGGACTTTACAAATGTTAAGACAGGACCTTTAACTTTAAAATAAGGGACTTTTAAAATCAAAAGTCCTATCTTTTTTCAAGAAGAATAATTGTGTGTTAAATTCAAAATAGTTATCTTTGGAATATGCTAAATTATAATTAGTTACAAACCATATTTACATTACAATTTAATACTTGAATTCCATGAAACACTTCATCACGATCGCATGCCTTTTGATTTGTATAACAACTAACGGCATTTTTGCACAAACAAATGTAAACAGGCTGGACAGTATCCTTCCTGTCAGAGGATTGGCAATAGCAGCCCCGTCTGTGCAGAAAATGGATGTTTTCCTGAAGTTTATCGAAGAAGAACTTGCTCCCGGACATTTCAACCTGCTCATTCTCCGGGTTGACTGGAATTATGCTTACGAGTCTCATCCGGAACTGCGTGATCCCAATCCGCTTACCCTTCAGGATGTAAAACGAATCGTCGCCACCTGCCGGAAACATAACATACGGATAGCACCGCAGATAAACCTGCTCGGTCATCAGTCATGGGCAGAAACAACTTATGCCCTGCTCCGCGAATATCCGGAATTTGATGAAACACCGCATGTAGATACGAAAAACTATACCGGATGGCCTAACCCGGACGGTTTATATTGCAAAAGTTACTGCCCTCTTCACCCCGATGTGCATAAAGTTGTATTCGCTTTGGTCGACGAACTGACGGACGCATTTGAAACCGATCTGTTTCATGCCGGCATGGATGAAGTTTTCTATATCGGAGATGATAAATGTCCTCGTTGCAGCGGACGCGATAAAGCAGAATTATATGCCGGAGAGGTAACCAAAATACAAAATCACTTAGCTCAACAGGGAAAACGGTTAATGATATGGGGCGATCGCCTGATAGATGGCAAAACAACCGGTATCGGTGCCTGGGAAGCTAGTATGAACAATACGTATCGTGCCATCGACCTTATCCCGAAAGAAGTTTTCATTTGCGACTGGCATTACGAACGTCCGGAACAAACGGCTGTCTATTTTGCCATGAAAGGATTTGACGTCGCCACTTGTCCCTGGCGAAAACCGGAAGTTGCCCTCAAACAATTGGATGATATGAAACGTTTCCGCCAGCAATCCGGTTCTCAAATGAGCAACCGTTTCCAGGGTATTATTGAGACAGTATGGTCAGGTGCCGACGGTTTTCTGGAAAACTATTACAAACCGGAAAGTGAGCAGCAGGAGGTATCGGATGTGGTCACTATCAAAAAACTGATTAGCGCCTATAAGTCGATGAGCAAATAAAAGAAATTCTCTTAGAAAATAAATATCCGTGTACTGAGCATTCTCACATACACGGATATTTTTATTTTATAATACTCTTATAACAGATCCGAAGCCAACTCAGACAACTGGCTACGTTCACCCTTGATCAGGTTGATATGGGCAAACAACTCCTGCCCTTTCATCTTGTCGACCATATAGGCCAGACCATTACTTTGGGCATCCAGATACGGCGAGTCGATCTGCTGGATATCACCTGTAAATACCATCTTTGTTCCTTCTCCGGCACGGGTGATGATCGTTTTGATCTCATGTGGAGTCAGATTCTGGGCTTCATCAATGATACAGAAAGTTTCCGACAAACTACGTCCGCGAATAAAGGCCAATGCCTCGATGACCAACTGATTATTCTTTTGTAAATCATCTATTTTACGGACATCCTGGCTTCCGGGAGCAAACTGGTTCTTTATCACATTCAGATTATCGAACAGAGGCTGCATATAAGGAGCTACTTTCTGTTTTTCGTCTCCCGGCAGGAATCCGATATCCTTATTTGCCAACGCCACAATCGGACGAGCCAGCAGGATTTGCTTATAAAGTCCGGCTTGTTTAAGTGCGGCAGCCAGTGCCAGCAAGGTCTTACCTGTCCCGGCTTTACCCGTCAGTCCAACCAGTTTCACGTCCGGATCATTCAAAATTTCAAAAGCAAAACTTTGTTCCGCATTACGGGGTTGAATACCATAATTAGAACTCTTTTCCACCTTCTTTATCTTTCCCGTAAACGGATTATAACGAGCTAAAACAGAAGCCCGTATACTCTTCAATATAAAGCATTCGTTCGGTTCGAGTTTAGATTTGAATTCAAACAAATCCGCATCCAGTCCGTCAGGGGTTGAATAGATCTTATCGATCAGATCAGGATCTATATTTTCGTAGGTATCCTGAGCACGTTCAAAGATATCGACATTGATTACCTTATCCGTGATGTAGTCTTCCACCTGAATACCCAATGCACGGGCTTTCATACGCAGGTTGACATCCTTCGTAACCAGGATAGTCTGCATCTTAGGTGTCTTTTCCGCAACGGAAAGCGTGCAAGATAAGATACGGTGATCAGGCGTCCTGTCCGGGAAAGACAAAGCTATCTTTTCCTGGTATTTGTCACCTGTTACGACATGTAATGTTCCCAAACCCGGTCCCAACGAGGCACCTTTCAAAAAGAGATCGTTACTGGTCATCAGATCCAGCTCGCGCACAAATTCACGGGCATTATAATTAATCTGGTCGCTCCCCTTTTTAAATTTATCCAACTCTTCCAACACGACGATAGGAAGATAGATATCATTCTCCTGAAAATTTTCGATACACTTGTAGTCATGCAAAATAACGTTGGTATCCAATACAAAATTCTTCTTTGCTCCCATGATCTTTCGATTTAAAGATTATCGCTTCTAAGTTAAAAACATTTTTGGAACTTGTTTGGTTTAAAACGGAAAATAAATGCGCCGGACCAATTTATTCTAGTTTTGTGCGAATTTCATAATCGGTTAAAAATCAGGAGTTAAACAAAATGCCTGAAGGCTGTCACGTCTTACACACTCATATTCAACACCTTACACCATATCCTGCCTGAAGGCTGTCAATTCCCTACATTATATATAAGAATAAATAAAAAGGATTTTATTTTTTTGCAACCTTCCGGCTCTGAAAAAACAATTGTATTCAAACACAAAAACAATTGTATTTGCATTCAAAAACAGTTGTATTTGTAACTGAAAACAATTGTTTTTTTGAATAAAAGAAAAAAGTTCCCGTATGTGCCCGTTGAGTCCCGTTGGGAGCCATTGAGTTCTTTTATAAAATAAGCTTGCCTATCTTTGTATCGTATTCATTGATAACGAAAAGTTCATAAGATACCGGGATAATTAATCCCGTTATGTATCTTTGTACCGAAGATCTGATTTTTTAATAACAAAATAACCTAAGATGTATGATTTTTAATACTAAGAAACTCAAAATTACGTCATTACTGCTATTAGCGGCGACACTTTCTTTCGGACAGAGCAATACTTCGGCTTTATTGCCTCTGCCTAATCGAATCGAACAGATGACAGGTAAAAAGAATTTCGTCCTTACTCCCCGGACAACCGTTAAAACCAATCTGCCCAAACAAGCATTTTGTTTATTTGAACTACAGCGTATTCTGGGCGAACGAACCGGACAGGTTGCCGATATCGGTGCTCCTTCCACATCCGGCAATTCTGTTATCGAGATAGAGCTCGACCCTTCAATAAAAGGGAAAGAACACTACATGCTGGATATTTCAGAAAAGAAACTATCGATCAAAGGAAGCAGCCATGCCGCCCTCTTCTACGGACTGAAAACACTAGATCAGATATTGCTGGGAGATGTATGCAACACAGCGAACAATCAAATCGCTCCTATCCGTATCGACGACGAACCCCGCTATGGTTACCGGGCATTGATGCTTGACCCTGCCCGCCACTTTCTTCCTGTAGAAGATGTAAAATTCTATATCAACCAGATGGCAAAATACAAATACAATGTTTTGCAGTTACATCTGACTGACGATCAGGGATGGCGTGTTGAAATCAAAAAACACCCCAAACTAACAGAGATCGGGGCATTCCGCAATCCGAAAACCGGCTCCAACGGGCCCGACAACGGTTTCTATACACAGGAACAGCTGAAAGACCTTATCAAATATGCTGCCGACAGAAACGTAGAAATCATTCCCGAACTGGATATCCCCGGTCACACGGTGGCAGTTTTGGCTACTTATCCGGAACTGGGATGTACACACACCGATACGATTCAGAAAATAATGGGGCAAACAGTCGACCTGATGCTTTGTGCCAATAATGACAAAGTATATACCGTTTATGACGATATCATCAAAGAAATAGCCGATATATTCCCTTCCTCCAAAATCCATTTAGGAGGAGACGAAGCTGTTATCGAAAAGAACTGGACCAAATGCACTCACTGTCAGGATTTAATGAAACAATTGGGTTACACCAAAGAATCGCAGTTAATGAATTATTTCTTCGATAAAATACTGGCCTCTGTCCGCAAATACGGAAAAGAACCGATGTTATGGTGCGAGCTGGATAATGTCCGTATGCCGGCCAATGAATACCTGTTCGATTATCCCAAAGACGCCACACTGATCACCTGGCGTGCCGGATTAACTCCCAAATGTATCGAACTAACTGCAAAACATGGTAATCCGTTAATCATGGCTCCGGGTGAATATACTTATCTGGACTATCCGCAACTAAAAGGCGACCTTCCAGAGTTTAAGAACTGGGGAATGCCTGTCACCACGCTGGAAACCTGTTACCGCTTCGACCCCGGATACGGACTTCCTGCCGCACAACAGGCGCATATTTTAGGCATCACCGGCACATTATGGGGAGAAGCGATGCAGGATATTAACCGTGTGACTTATATGACCTATCCACGCGGCCTTGCTTTGGCCGAAGCCGGATGGACACAGATGGAACACCGGAGCTGGGATTCCTTTAAGGAACGAATGTATCCGAATCTGATGAATTTGATGAAACATGGCGTATTTGTCAGGGTTCCGTTCGAGATCGTTCCGAGATAAAACAAAAAGCGTAGGCTGGTTATTGATTTTGGCCTACGCTTTTTATTTTTCAAATCTGTATTTCCTTAAATATCATTTTCCACCTCTTTATAAATCACTTCCAGAACAGTTTGGCCGACAGCTTTCAAGGTCGTCTGGTCTATGTTATCCAGATTATCATCATGTGTATGCCAGTAAGTACCAAAGCGGTGTGAACTTTCCGGGTCATAGTTTATAATATCGATACAGGGTATATTTCGTCCTCTGATAACAAAGGTATGGTCGTCAAGCACACCGCCTCCCGGTTCATTAAAGAAGAACTTGCCATAGCCGAGATTGCGCGCAGCCTCCCAAACCTTCTCCACAACCTGAGAAGCATATTCTATGGAAGTAGCTTCCTTGAAGAAGGTAGCATTACGACTTCCCACCATATCAAGTAATATCCCATAATCCGCCCGATAATTAGTCACATGGGGATTGGCAGACCAATACTGTGAACCAAGACACCAACTCTCTTCCGGACTGTTTTCAGTTATAAAACGGGGAGTACCATAATCTTCTGCATCGAAAAATATAACATCGATACCGATATTCGGATTCTGAGCGCCTAACTGACGACATATTTCCAGCAGGACACCTACTCCACTGGCCCCATCATCCGCACCGTCAATGGGAACACGCCATTTGTCAGGATTCGGGTCATGGTCGGCATAGGGACGCGTATCCCAATGCGCAAAAAGCAGAATCCGCCGGGGATTATCCGGATTATATGACCCGATAATATTACGGGCATTCAAACGGTCACCGTTATAAGCAGTAAGCATTGCTTCCTGTACCTGCACCGCTGCCCCAAAACGTTTCAGACCTGCAATCAGATAATCACTGCAATGACGATGTGCCTCCGTATTCGGTACACGTGGTCCGAAAGCAATTTGTTCGACAATATAGGAATAAGCACTATCTGCATTGAAATCGGGAACAGAGACCGCCAATCCGGACTTTTCCTCTCCCTCTGAAACATTTCCAGTATTCTTATTTTTACATGAGAACCCACCGATAATAATGAGCAGAAAGAGAGAGGCCGCTAAGCTGTTTATTCGCATAATTTTAAAGGATTAAGCTTGTTTGTCCACAAAGCTATAAATTATTTTCCAAACCGGGAAGTATCCACCTTATCATGCTCTTTACTCTTATACCCCCCGAATTTCCAGATGAAGGAAACAGTCAGGCAACGAGTATCGTCAATCTTAGTCAGGCGGCTGTATTGGTTTGCCTGATTAATTTCGATTTTATTAGGAAGATTGCTCCGGAAGATATTGTCACATTTCAGAAGAACCGTTGCCTTGTCATTGGCAAACTGCCATTTCAAACCGGCTGAAACATTATAGACAGAACCCAAATCGTAGATTCCCTGCACGGCTCCGGTGATATAATAACCGTTCAAATCCAGTTTCAGATTCGGACGTGATTTTGATAAAGTAAATGTATTATTCAGAAATAATTGCCCCAGGTATTTACTATTATCAAAAGAAATATCATTAAAATGATCCAGCTTCTGTTGCATCCGGATGCCCTGTGCCGTAAACTGGCTGTTCATAAATTCACCGATGCGGAACGGGATAACAGCTCCTACTCCTGCAACCAGGTTATAATCCATATTCTCGTAACGGAACACATTCTTCAGTTCCGTTGAACTCTGATAAGGTAACTGGGCAAAATAATCCGGTTCATACTGGGCAAAAACCATGAAAGTATATTTTTGTTTCAGGATATAAAGCAACTGTCCCTGATAGGAACGGTAAGGCTTCAAAGCCGGATTACCCATTACTACGGAATAAGAGTTTATGGGTGTAGCCTGCGGTGTAATCTCCCAATAAGACGGATATGTCTTATTGCTGTTCACGTTCAGCTGCAAAATATGCTGCGGTGTAAACAGATAACTCAACGAGGCATTCGGGAAGAAGGTCCAATCATTCCAAAGTGTCGATTTCTTGCCGTTGGAAGTATAATCCGATTTAAAATATTCTCCTTTCAAAGAAGCTGTTGCCGAGAAATGTTCTCCGAAATTTTTGGATACTTCGGCAAAGACATTGGCTGTATATTCTTTCTGCAAATTGTTCTCCAGTAAATCCGGGTCCGGTTCGTAACCATCCCCTTTATTATACAGATAATCGATATAGGTCTTTGAGGAAGTGTAACCACCGTGGACACCGTAATTCAGTGTCCATCCGGTGGCAAAAGTGTGTGTATGGTTGGCAAATAACGCCCATTGTGAAATATCCTGTTTGGAATTGTTCTGCATATCAGTCAGCGTTTCCTCTCCACGATTTTCCAGGAAATTCTGGAAAGAAGGCGAATGGTAGTTGGTAAAATCCATTCCGGCTGTAACACCGCTATGACCGTCATACTGCAAGCGGATATTGTGCAGAGTAATCTTATCTTCTCCGGTAGTCCGACTGAAACGCTCTTCTTCCGAAACAGATTTTTCGGGTGTAGAAAAGGAGGTATTGGCTGTCCGGTTCTTTTTCACCCTATTGCCTCCAAAGGAATAGGCTGCCGACAACTTATCTTCATTTTTGAATTTATAGTCCAGCCCCAATCGGATATCTCCGCTGTTTATATAACCGTTTCCTCGTCCGAATTGATGGATTTCCGTCACTCCTGTTTCCAAAGTATGCCTTGCCATAATATCTTCCCCCTCGAAATAACGTCCTTTATTACCATTCACCAGAAAGTCTACGGTCAGGTCAGGAGTCGAATACAACAAATTGGCATGTGCCTTGCCCGAAGCATAATGCTTTTGGAGATAATCGACGCCTACTTCTCCCTGTAAGGCTGTGCTGTCAGTTGTCCCCTTGTCCAGAATCACATTGATTACCGCGCCTCTGATATTATATTTAGCGGGAGCGTTGTACATCACTTCTACATTTTTCACCCGTGAAGAAGGGATACTTTTCAGCATGGTTATCAACTGGTCTACCGACATAGTTGTCAACTGCCCGTTCAGAATGATTTGCGGGGAACCGGCTCCCAATAACTGTATCTCATCCGAGCCGCCGATAATACCCGGCAATTGTTTTACAACTTCAAAGGCATTACTGACCGATTTATCTTTCATCAATTGAGGAACATCATATTTCAAAGCCCCGTTCTCTACTTTCACTTGCGGACGCTCCGCCTTAACAACCACGCCATCCAGCTCATAGTTTTTAGAAGTCAGCCGGACAGTTCCGACATCTTCCCCGGATATCTCCAACTGGAATGGTTCATATAATAGATGTTGGAATAAAAGCCGGCATGTCTGTTCCGCCACATGGTCCAGATTAAAACTACCCAGACTGTCCGTTACCACCGCATCCACATAAACCGAATCCAATGTCTGGAGAACAACGGCTACGCCGTCAACCGGATTATTTTCCATATCCGTCACTCTCCCATGGATCAAACCATTCTGAGCCATCATCATCCCGTTACCACCAATCAGGATAAGTATCACATAGTAAAATATTCTTTTCATATCCGTTTGCTTTATCAGTTCCTATTCTGCAAAGAAAAGAGGTTATGTCAAGAAACTATGTTATCGTTGGCTTATGAAGTGTTATTTAGTCTTATCGCCCGCTATCCTAACAAAGAAAAATTAGATAATAACACAGGTAACAGACTAATCTATAATTATTAAGGTATTCCCTGTTTTCTTTTAAAAGAAGGCTATTTATGGTAACCTTTAGTACAATCTATTGGTTAACTTTGTACCTGAATAATAAGATATTTATGAAAATCAATGCTGAAACAAAATATTGCCAGACATGTGGAATACCTTTAGATATAGATTATACAAATCTTGAGGCAAACCAAAATGTGGAATATTGCGACTATTGTTTGCATAACGGGGTTAAACTCTATGATTTCTCAATGGATTATCTCATTTATCTTTGGGGGCTGTTCCCCGAAGAATATTATAAAGAAACAGGAGTTAATCTCACGTCGGAAGAGTTGAGAGCGGAAATGTCCAAACGACTTCCGAATATCAAGAGATGGAAACAAAAAATCAATACGGCTCATGTGCAATATGATTTGATTATAAGAGTTCAGGAGTATATCAACCGCCATTTGTTTGACGACCTTGATTCCGACAAACTATCCCATGTTGCAGGTATCTCCAAATATTATTTTCGCAGGCTTTTCAAGGCTGTTTGTGGCGAAAATATTGGAATATACATTCAACGACTGAGATTAGAGTACATTGCATTTAAGCTAATAACAACTGACGTAAGTGTCCCGAAGCTTCTCGATCAAATCAATTATCAGAACAAGCACACATTTTCGAGGGCATTCAAGAGTTATTTTAATTGTTCCATTCCAGAATTTCGTAAAAAGCATTCAAACGTCAATCCCGAGAGGAAGAATCCGATACGAATTGAACCAAGTATTGAAAAAATATCTGGTATTCGAATCGCATACTTGAAATTGGAAAGAACAAATAATGTCATCCATAGTTTCTCTGTTTTGTGGAAACAATTGCTACAATTTTCCGAAAAATATGAATTGTCTTCAAAAGGATGTAAATATGTGAGTTTGACTCTCGATTATCCGTATATCACGCCAGAAGAACAAAACCGTTTTATGATTGGGGTAACATTACCGCAATCATTTGAAGTACCGAAAGGCTTTGGCGTTTATGAAATTCATACGGGAGAATATGCAATCTTTCGTTTCAAAGGGTTTTATCATGAATTAAATAAGGTATACCGCCATATTTACCTTGACTGGTTGCCGACAAGCGATTATACCCTGCAGGAACAGTTCACCTTTGAGACTTACATCAACACTCCCGAAAAAACTCCGGCTTCGGAGCTTATAACAGATATTTATATCCCTATTACAAAAAAAGAGACATGCAATACTTAAACCAAGAGATAGAAAACGAATTAAAAAATCAAGGAGCAGAACTGATACGCTTTGTCAATATATCGCATTTAGACGAAAAGCAAAACAGACAACTCCCGACCGCCATTGTTTTTGCGCTCCCGCTAACCGCAGAATATGTTAAAACAGTATTTAATATTCCCGACTACGTACAAGCACGGATAGCGGATAATTACAATTTCGATGATGATGAATATTCGCAAACCGAACATAAAGCCGGAGAAATAGCAGACGAACTGGCCAAGTTCATCACCGGGAAGGGCTATAAAGCCGTTTCGCAATCCGATACGGGATTATTAGCCGACGGCGTATTCGATTATGAAACAAAAGAATCAGTATTGCCCCATAAAACCGTTGCACTACTTGGTGGATTAGGGTGGATTGGAAAAAACAATCTGCTAATTACTCCTGAATATGGCGCAGCACAATGTCTCGGTACCGTTTTAACTGATGCTCCACTGGAAACAGAATTGCATGAACCTCTATCTCCCAAATGCGGTAATTGCATTACCTGCGTCAATATCTGCGAGAGAAAAGTCCTTAAAGGTAAAGTTTGGAGTAGATCTGTTTCAAGAGATGAAATCGTTAACATACATGGATGTAGTACCTGTTTGAAATGCCTTGTGCATTGTCCCAGAACACAAACATATATAAAGAAGAATATTGTCTGAATTTCTACAAGTGACAAACGAAGAATAACAAGTAGAAGAAGCCCAAACGAGGGTTCACAAGAATAAAAAAACGGAAGGGATTGATTTCTACGGTAGAATATTTCATAATAAGCTTTCTTATATTCTGCCCAATAATATCAACAGGAATATCTTCCAGCGGGTTTATTTGCATCGTCATTACTTTATCCATTCTTTTTCCTATTGTTGGCTGTAAGAGTATCTTTTTATCTTCGATAAACCCAACTATTATTTTCTTCCTGTGAACCCATAAAAAGCCAAGATTAAATTCCTTGTAACAAAAAAACGGGATTTGATATTTCCTTACGTGAGTAATATTGTCATCAACTGATAATATAATATCCTTTAGTGCCAATAAGCATTCTCGTATCATAGCTTCTTGTTTCTCGTAATAGCTATTTAACGTGGGTAACGACTTATTATACATTTATTTAGTTATCCCATCAACGATAATAGCCCTGTATATTCCTCCTTTAAGACGATGTTCTTTTGCTTTTTGGTATATGGGATTTTCATACCATGCTTTTGCTTCCTCAAAAGAAGGGAACTCTAAAATTGCTACTCCCTCGACATCAGTACCTTCTATAACCTGATTCTTTCCATAAGCCGCACGGGTAACAATATTGTGCCCTGCTAATCCCGCCGGAGCTTCTTTCGCATAAATATCCAATTCTTGCTGATTGGTCGTCTTTTCTTTGATAAAAATTACATAAGCTGCCATATTCTTTGTTTTTAGATTTACTTGTAAACTATCTAACTTTTTCGATAATTCTATTTTACCCAATTCTAACTGGTTAATTGTATATCTTGTATTACTATACTGATGAATGCTATAAATTGAGATTCCTATTATTGCAAATAACAAGATTACAACTGCGATGATTAACGAGTTATTATTTTTCATTGTCCTTATTTTTTAGTTATTATTACATAGTGAGAAACCCCTCACTCTTTTCTTTTGATGATGCAAAATTAGACTATATGTCAGGTTTACACAAGTACGGAAAAATGATTCAGATAGGGATAAATTATTCCCCTATTGTGCAATTTAGAATCTATGGGTATATTTGCACCTATGTACGAAAGAAAGATACCATTAGATGTGAATTGCGGTCTTGACCTGACAGGTGAAGTACTTTACGGCAAATGGAAAATCCGCTTATTGTGGTTTATCCATGAAGGGTATAAACGCCCGAGTGAGTTGCAACGTAAAATTCCTAATGCTTCCCGTAGAGTACTGAATATACAGTTGAAAGAGCTCGAAGAACACGAATTAATCACGAAAAAGATTTATCCGGTAGTTCCTCCAAAGGTAGAATACAGTCTGACTGAACTTGGAGAAACGTTGATTCCGGTTATTTCCGTAATAGGTCAGTGGGGAGATGAACACTTGGAACGTTTACGAAATCTCGTATTGAAAAAATTGGGACATTTAACTATTGATTGAAATTATGGCGTATGGTCGAAGCACCCGCATCATGGAGTACGCCGTCTTTCGAGCGAAGGTTCACGTCCCCGACTTCCGTGGGCAATGGGATTGCCCGATTTAAACTCCGATCCTGCCAATACTTGAAAACTTAAAGACCGATCCTGACGAATCTGTCCGGCGAAGTGTAGCCAATAACCTGAACAATATAGCGAAAGACAATCCTGGAATAGTAGTGACTATCGCAACCGATTGGATAGGAAAAACGAACGAGACTGACAAGATAGTTAAACACGCTTGCCGCACCTTATTCAAACAGGGGCATCCGGATATTCTCAAACTATACGGCCTTAATTCTGATGATATATACGTTGATAATCTGACAATAAAGGATAGTCAGATTAAAATGGGAGATTCTTTGACTTTCTCATTTGAAATAGAAAATGGGCTTGACAAAGAGCTGGATGTTCGTATAGAATATGCCATATATTATATGAAAGCCAATGCATCCCGGCGAACACGCCGTAGCGGTCATTATCAATGGTAAAGAAATGCAGAAAGCCATATTCCAATTAAACCTTTTTTCTGAAAAATCCCGATGATAAATAATACCTATAGTAGTAACAAATAATCAGTTATGTAGAGGCTGCCAATTATAGTTGGACACGACACGGATTACCGACAGCAATACTGTTCTCGGGAATTGACTTGGTGACAACGCTTCCTGCTCCAATGACGGAATTCCTTCCGATAGTCACACCCGGCAGAATGACAGCTCCGCCACCAATCCATACTCCGCTTTCAATAGTAACCGGACAAGCAATGGTGTCACAAATCGATGCCTTCGAATTAGAGCGAACAGGCATACGCTCCGAAAGAATTACAGAATGAGTTGCCGTGTAGATTCTCACATCCGGAGCGATCATCACATTATCGCCTATATTTATAACCCCATTATCAAGAAAAGTACAATTCATATTGATAATAACCTTGTTACCTATGTGGATATTCTTTCCATATTCACACCGGAAATCAATATCAATTGAGACTTGGTCACCTATACTCCCGAACATCTGTTTATAAATTGCATCTTTAGTTTCATTGTCGGCATAGTCGGTTTCTCTAAGTTGTCGAAGAAACCTTTTGGTCCGTATTGTCAGTTCGACCAGTTCCGGAGACGAACCGTCAAAAGGCTCACCATCCATACATTTTTGATATTCAGTTTTCATATTTAATATATTATATTTTCAGAATCGGGATAATTGTTGTTGCTCCTTATTTCAATCTCTTACCATCCGAAAAGGCATTACCGACCTTTTTACCCACTTCCAGGTAATCGTTATTGAACGGATCGAATATAATAGGAGACACTTTGGATACATCTACTTTTCCGTTTTCGTCGAGAACACGTTCATCCACGCTTACATTTATTATTTCACCTCGCAAAATACAGGTTTCAGGATTATAATCTTTCAATTTACATTCCAACACTACGGATAATTCGTCAATCAACGGTGCATCCACAAACTCCGAACGAGTCGCATGGAAACCTGCACGAGCAAATTTATCCGATACTTTATTACCGGAAACAATACCCACGTAATCACAGGCAACCACCTGTCCGGCCTCTGCCATACTCACGGTAAAAGCCTTACGCTTCAGGATATTTGCAGTCGTTTTATGTCCCTCACTGATACAAATACTAATTTCATGCATTTCGCTGATACCACCCCAAGCGGCATTCATAGCATTGGGAGTTCCATTTTCATCATAAGCAGCGATAATAAACACCGGCTGCGGATAAGTAAAGGGCTTTGCCCCAAAATTCTTTCTCATAATAATTTATTTTTTAGTCCATTTCTTAATATCTTCCTTCGTCGCACCATTCAAAAGTCGGCCTTTCTGCCATTTCAGACCAGAATAGGTTTCCCGTAGCTCTTTTTCAGCATTAGAAATACTGCTGCTACCCGATGTAGCAAACGGAATAATCGTCTTGCCTGCAAAATCATTGCTCTCAATAAAAGTATTGATGATTCTCGGAGCTGAATTCCACCAAATAGGAAAACCTATATAAATGATATTGTAATCTGCAAGATTTTCCGGTTTAGATTTTAATGCAGGACGTGATTTAGCATCTGACATCTCTACACTGCTACGCGAGGATTTGTCATGCCAATCCAGGTCAGCTGCGACATATTCTTTTTCAGGTTGTATTTCGTAGAGCGTTCCACCTGTAACTTCTACAATCAACTTTGCTGCTTTCTCCGTTGTTCCTGTTGCCGAAAAATAAGCAACCAATGTCTTATCACTTTGCGTCTGTGCATTTATGGGGATACATAACATCATGATCACTACCATAATTATACCTTTAACTTTCATTGTTGTCATATGTAATTCTTATTTTTATTGTTATGACACAAAATTACAGAATAGTATCCAATATAAAAGTATATAAATCACTGATTATCTAACCCAAATTACAGATCGTAAACCGCCAGTGATAAGGGTAAACCTCGTCCACGCTTGCTTATCATGTAACATCGCGTCATCCATTCCACATTCCGTCAAGCTGATCTGTCATAATTTTTCAAACTAAAAATATGTTTCAATTCAATACTAATTCCGACACATCAAAAGTAGATAAAATTCAAATAAATATCATAAACAAGACGGGAAAACGGAACAAACAGCGAAGGCAGGACATTATTTTGACCAATAAGCTGTCTGAAGTTTATCACATGACACTTCACGAAACAAGATTCTTAGTCCGTTGCGGAAAGATTCGTTAATGAAAATAGCATCCGAAGGACAGTCTTTTTCACATTTACCACACATGATACAATCCATTTCACCGGTTGGTAGTATAATTTTCTTATTTTCGTCTGTCGAAAAAACATTCAGAGGACAATTCTTTACACATTTGCCACAGGATATGCAACTCGTCATATTCAATAAGACAATATTGCCAATCACTTTATTAATGCCATCCGTACGAAGATTCAATCCTTCAATATCTGACGAAACTGCATATTTCTTTCTGAAGTCTGTTAACGGATGGGCTTTCTTTCTTATCCTCGCAGCAAACAATCTAGCCTTGAATAAATCTTTCTCATCCGGTCTGTTTTTATTATGTCCATCCATGCCGACCCACGGACCGGTACGATCAAAACCGACACATGAAAACTCCCCTAAGAGAACACCCTCTTTTTCCCCGATCAAAGCTTTCAACTTTTTATGATACTACCCTAATATGGGCCTGCATCTGGTTGAAAAGATAAATACCTTTTGTCCTTTTATAGAGATATTTTTCATTAACGAAATGATCTCTTTATTATGCGATGCAAAATTAATCCCCGATCCGAAACCTATCAGATCAAAAGCGGATATATCGGCCTGTGCAGCCTCCATAGGGGTTAATACTATTGCTTTCAACTCCTCTGTCATTGCTTTCGCAACCTTCAGCGTATTGCCGAGATAAGTCGATGAAACTATGATAAGTGTTTTCATTATTTGATAGTTATTATTGTTTCAGGTGTTCCGGGAGGACCATGTACTCCCTTGTATTTAACAAATCGCCTGGTAGAACAATCGATATAATAGTCACTTCCAAAGAATTTTGCCAGCATGCCTGTCAGATGAATATTGATTCGTTGCTCCTGCGTTCCGTTATTATTTATAATTTCTTTTGCATCAGCCTGCATTTCATACAATTTCAAGTTGTCAGGACGGATACACTCAAATTTGAAATTTGATTTTTCCTTCATGGAATAACCCAGATTGAAACCAATATTCTGATACCAGGGATAGCCTTTTGAAGTATATGTTTTCGAAAATGTTTTTGATTTAAAAACTCCTGTCATCTTGTAAATACCATTTTCCAAAACAACTTTTATATCTGTATTTTCAGCAAGATTCGAGTATTCCCATGAAAGAGTTTTATAGCTAAGAGTCATCCCATAACTATGAATTTCATTTCCCTGAACTGTTTTCAGATAGATATGATTATCTTTTTTACTTTCAGTCCATCTGATAACCGATTTTTCGGTACCACAAAAATAGTTATATTCTATCGTTTGGGAATAAGCCTGATAAGATAACAGGGTAAGTAATATGAATATCAATCTTTTCAATTTCACTATTTCATTTTTATCAATCATTGTCCGGCGACAAATATACCTTACCGAACGGTAACATACAAACTATACGATTGTATTATTATTTATTTTTCAATAGCTCCTCACCCTCCGCAAAACTCCACCACCGTCATCTTCCCTGCCAATACCAGCACCTCTTCATAGGCAATCTCATTTTTGCCGATATGCCCGGCCAGCGTACCTATCTTACCGCAAACCCGGAAACAAATCAGGACGGACATCGCAATATGATTTATAGAAGTTTGTGCAGTCCGTTCAACGACTTCTGTCAAATGCAACATCCGAATAAACAAAACGGGAAACCGAAGGGGACAACGCAGACAGGCCATGACTGTTCTTTGTTGCATAAAGTCAACATAGGACTGACGATCATGGACGATGATTTCTTCGATGAACTTCTGATGTTTTTTAGGCAAGGTCGACCAGACGGTGAAAGCCAGTTTGTAAATCTTTTCACGTAAATGGTTACGGCCTTCCTTCGACATCTTATCCAGACTACGGTTAAACTCATTGGCATCCGGTACTTTCCCGTTGGGAAACAAAGCCTCTAACTTATTTCTTTTCTTCATAATTCTATCAGACAGGGGTTAATAATAAATTGAGGGAAAAATCAACAACAGATCCCCCCGGAGATACGGATTCGATTTACAGGAAATGACAACCTGTATCTCCGAAGAAATCCCTTTCTTTTTAAGAGTTCAAATCCTTAAGCAAAAACTTTCCGGGTTTGAACTTGACACTCGTACGCGCCGGTATCACACAGGTAATACCTGTCCGGGGGTTTCGTCCTTCCCGCTCAGTCTGCACCCAGGGGGTAAAAGTTCCGAAACCCTGAAGCATAACAGGAGAGTTCCGTTTGATTGCTTCAGCCAACACCTCCTGAAAGGTGTTCAGAAACTGTCGGGATTGGCTCTGAGTTATTTGCATTTTCTCTGCCAGTTGATTTACTAAATCTGCTTTGTTCATAATTTGTTGTATTTAATGTTATATACTTTATTATAGTTGACACGGTTGTTTCATCGCAGCCTTTTCGCTCTGCCATTCAACACCTCTCCCAGTAGGAAGAAGCACCGAGGCGCGGTTTAGTGTTTGCTGGGCACACCTATTTAGTCCGCACACAGCGAACATAGTGACTGCCGCCCGTGCTGCCCATACCGAAACTGCCACTGCCGAAGAACAGCAGGCAGCGGTTACCGCTGTTACCACTGCAGACCGAACTACTCCAGTAGTTATTGCCGATGAACGCACTGGCGCCAGCAGAGTCTTCTATCTCCGCCTTATTTATATACATAGCATACAATTCTATTTGAGTTGGTATACGCCAACCGGTGCCATCCTCATTTAAGCTAGAACAATAACTTTGCGTAGTGGAATAATTAGCATTATCACTCTTCTGTCCTTTTTGTACTTGTATGGTATAAAAACCTGTCATAGTTGTTGAACCATTAAAAGAACTACCATTAGGTAATCTATTAGAACCATCGTAATTAAATGGAGGATAAGCTCCCATATCAGTTGTTTTGGTTCTGTAACTAGTCAAGACACTCTGATCAATTGTAACCGTCAACCCAGCCTTCTGTTTAACCTTTACTGTTTTAGAACGATTACCACCTGTTACAGCAACAGTAAACGTTGCTTCACGAGCACCACCCGTATTGGCGGTAGCGTTAAATGTTAACGTCTGGTCAGCTCCTGTGGCAGTAGAAGAGGTAGTGGCAGGTGTTATTCCATTGGTTTGCTCAGACGGACTTACCGTCCATGGCAAACCGTCAGTTCCTTGTACTGTTACAGTACCGGAAGTTTCTGTATTTTCTAACTCAATCTCTGTTTTGGAAACAGTAAACGTGGAACCTGACTGAGTTATCTTAATCGTTTTATTCAACCCCGCATCCATACCGCTGACGGCATTACCCGCTTTTACTGTGATGTTACCACTTCGGTCGGAAGCATTCGGATTGAGCACCACGCTATACTTTATCTCCTGGTTCGCACCGGTGGTGTTATCGATACCGTCGGTGGTGCCGGTCAAAGTCAGCCAATCCATAGTTTCCGATACGTTCCACGACAGACCTTTCGTGGCCGAAAAGGTAGAAGTATGATCCGTTGCCGAAGCAGTAGCTTCAACCGTTTGTGCCCCACTTACCGACAATATGGCACCCGCCTGGATAACTGCGATCTTTCCCTCAGGGCCTGACGAAGCATCACCCGCACGAACTATTATATCATCTTCCCGCAATGCAGAGGACGGATTTACCGGAACATGATAAGTGATATTCCCGGCTGCTTCGATAGTCGGGCCACCCGCTGTCGTTACCAGGCGGATCCAACTAGCGGCTACGACATCGGCAGTCCAGTACAAACCGGGTGTAGCAGTAAACGAAGATGTCAGATTTTCGGCACCTTCGGCCGCCACCGTTTTCGTGGAACTGCTGACCGTCGAACCTGCCTGTGTAACAGCTATCTCTTGTTTCAAACCGGTATACCCGGTATCCCCCACCGATGCACCGGCTTTCACCGTTATCTTTCCGCTACGCGCCTGCGCCGACGGGTTCGCGGCGGTGGTTTGTACTTTCAATATTTGAGATTCCCCGGTGGCTTCATTTCCCGAGGTCCACGGATTGTCATCCGCCCAGTTCCACCAGTCTTCACCGCTTACTGCGGCATCCCATGCCAACCCCTTCGTTGTCGTGAACGAAGAGCTGCCTGATCCGTTTCCGGCTGCACCCAGGGATATGTCGGCTCCCTTTTCAAGCGTGGAGCCGTCTTGCGTAATCGTTACCGACTGATTTTCATTATTCACTTTCACAGCAAACGTGACATTACGCTCTTCCGCCTTCGGATTGGCTTCCGCCGCCAGGAAGGTCACTTTGTACGGGCCTTGGTAGGTGAGCGTTGCACCAGCCTGGACAGGCCGGCCGTCTACCAATGCCGACAACCATAGCGGCATATCGAAGCTCCACTCCTCACCCGGACGGGCCGTGATCTGCACTCCTTTTTCACCTCCCTTTCCCGCCGGCATGTTACCCGGATCTACGGTTACAGGAGGTATTTCGCTCACCGTGATGCGCGCATCGGAAATATCGATGCCGACCAGTGTGACGTTCATCGTATAATGTGAATTGCGTCTGATATCATAGTTGTTCTTATCGCCGCCCGGATAGAAACGGAAACGGACGCCTTTATAAGTGACTCCGCCCTGGACGGCCGTACCGGTCAACTCGATATACGTGGCATTCGTTACACCTGTTCCGGTCTTTTGCTTCTCCGAGTCGACCACGTTCCCGGCACTGACCGTGCCCGCCATATTCTCAGGAAGATACCAGTACATGGTCGCACCGCTGCTACTGGCCGTCCCTTCATAGTTCTTGTAAGTAATACCTTCTGTTAATTGTACCGTCGGTGCCGTTACCTGCGACTTGTCGGGAACGGAGTTCAGAGACACGGAAGAAGGGGTGAACGAAAACCCTTCGCCTATCGCATAAGTAAACGTTATTTTTGCCAAAAGACGGGTCAGGTCGACGGAGATATTTTTCACTCCTCCCTCTTTAACAACTCCTTCCCACATACCGGACATGCCGCATAAGTTGGACGAGGGCAGCCCCGTTTCACCCGATAAATAAGTCAGGACATGTTCCTTCAATGCTTTTTCGGTCGCTATCTCTCCCAGATCACCCGAGTTCGGGACGAACCAGACATGGCTCTTCATCTCTTCCAGGCTCTGCTTCAGCTTTATATTCACCGTATTGTCGGACATCGATTCGATATACTGGCTGAACAACCGGTTGCCGGCAGCATCGTACTGCCCGACCCACAGGCTGGCGATCTTGCTGTCCTGGCCGGCAGGCAGGTCCGTTGCCGCGCGGGTCTGCAGCGTATCCGCCGCACAGGCTGCCACCGTATCGGTTTCCAGCGTGCCGTTTTCCGTAAACGTGATGCTGCGTGTCACAGGTGTTCGGCTGGCCAGCACGTTCAGCCTGAAGCCGGCATCCACCTCCTTCAGGGCATGAGGCGGAATATCGTCTTCCTCCACTTCCGTCTGCGTACAACCGCCCCCGACCCACAGAAGCAACCACACAAACAATCCAGTCTTACTTACTACTTTCATTGTATTTCGTTTTTTTATATATTTTGTTTCAACTATTATTTGATTTAATTTTGACAAATAATCGGTTTACTAATTTTCACCAATAAAAAAGCCCCAACATCCTTTCGACAGATGATGGGGTTCAGACTACAGGATATATAGTATGTAATCGTTACATATTCATTAAAGTTTCTAACTTTTTAGCGATAGTCTCCGTATCCGGAAGATATTCCCGATAGGCTTCCGGCAACCTGGATGAAACATCATAAGTAGCCACACCTATAGGTAGGTTGGAGTTTTTCAGAGCATACTCGACAATCATACGACTTTTAGACTTACAGATTATTATACCGATAGAAGGATTTTCATGCGGAAGTCTTACCGTATCATTTAACACATTCAGATAAAACTCCATCTTCCCTTTGTACTCAGGTTTAAACTCACCTATCTTTAGCTCCACAGCAATCATTGCCTGTAAGCGTCTGTTATAAAGCAGTAGATCAATAAAATACTCTCTATTGTCTATAATAAGCCGATATTGGTTACCAATAAATGAAAAATCTGCCCCGAAATCAATCAGGAAAGCCCTGATATTTTTAATAATAGACTGCTCCAGTTCTTCTTCTGAATATTCATTTTCCAAACCGGTGAATCCCCACGAGTATTCATCTTTCACAGCCAGTATTGCCTGATTTTTCAATTCTTCAGGCAGTGTCGTATCAAAATTAGTCTGTCCGAGCAAATACTTTTCAAAAGTCTGCAACTCAATCTTATTGATTAGTAAATCTTTCGTCCAACCATACTTCCGGGTAGCCAAAATATAAAATTGACGCTCCTGTGTGTTTTTACACCGGGTCATAATAACAATATGTTTCGACCAACTAATTTCTCCAACTAATGGTTGGAGAATTGTATCCGACTGATATTCTTTGTAAAACCGGGCCATATCCCAAAGATTTGAAGTTCATTTTGTTGTTCATATATACGCCGACCTAACTCCCAATAAAGAGCTATCATTTCCTTATTGACAGCTTTCATTGCTTCATATTGGGCAGAACGAATACGGGATTTGACTTCATAAAGGAATAAGGAATATTCCTTTGTTTCTGAAATGTTTGTGTTATTATTCATAGTTACTGTTTTTGTTATCCGCAAAGATAACTGTTTTTCTCTATTCCAATGAAAATCTAACACAAATATTCTTTTTTTTCCTAATCTGAACCCCACCATGTCAAAGAACGCTTCGGTTTTTAGTTTTTCTGCGATCAAAAGATATTATCCTCCCCCTATATTGCCGTTTCCGCTCCATTGTATCTCCGTCCAACGGGCAACGGTGACGGTAGTACCTATTCCTTCGTTGATATCCGGATCGGGGTAAGGTTCGTCGGGGCCACCTACGTTATTATCCGTAAAGGCTATTGCATTCCAGTCGAGCACCTTCATCAACAGGGAGCTTTCGCTGTTCTTTACTTCCAGGGTGAAGATATATCGCTTGCCTTCGTCAAAAGAGATATTCTTGTCGACGGTGGCTGTCAGGGTGGCTGTCTTATCATCCCTTACCACCGTTATCTCCACATCGAAAGCACAGGCGTTCTTGGGAAGGACAATGCCTTTCGTCTTGTTCAGCCCCGATCCGGCGGGATCGGCCCCCGCCTCTACCGGTTCAAACTCTTCTTCGGAAAACAAAACTTCCGCTTCAGTTCCCTCACTGCCTCCCGTCGGAAGAATTCCCGTATCGCTGCCTGCCGTCAGGGAAGCTCCCGAAGAGGAGATCTTCCTTATCACAAGAGAAGTACCACGCAACTGTTCGAAAGGCAGTGCATTATCACGCGAAGGAGCCACATTGAATACCACCAACGCACATTTACGCCGGAAAGTGCCGAGCGTCACCCGGCGGGAATCTTTCGTCACCGCCACACCGCGCACAAAAGAGGTCATCACATCCTCTTTATGAGGAATACCCGTTATCCCGTAAGAACCGTCCTCCCCCTTCTGTAAAAGACGTGCCGGAGAAACGGCATAGAAATCGTAAACGCCTCCCCTCACGGTCAGCCCTTTGGCCTCTCCTTCCACCCGCTTTCCATCGGCATCCACCGGGCAGGGCGACAAGGAGCCGTCTTCCCCCACCACATAAGTGGCCTCGAACGAAGGCACTGTCGTTGGGAAAGAAGCCTCCGGCGATTCACCCCCGACATCACCGGTGAAATAAGCACCGATGCGCACTGTCGTTCCCGGGGGCAAAGGAGTGGGAACAGGTGTTTCGTTATCCCCCGCACGGGTCAGGAGTTCCGGCACACCCAGGTCGGGCTTGCCGAAACTCAGGGCCACCGGCCGGCTCTCTTCCGGTACGATCTCCTCTACCGGACCTGCCGTACACCCCGCCAGCAAACTGCCGGCCAGTAACCCGTACAGATATAGTTCTATTCGGCTCCGTTTCATTTCAGTTCGTTCTTCTATTGTTTTGATAATAATAATGTACTAATTTGCCACATTATTCCACCGGGACGTCGGTCGAACCGCCGTCGTTCCAGTCGGCTACTTCCATATCTGCGATCTCGATGCCTTGCGGGGACATACGGATATTGTAGATATAATTCTTTCCCTTTTCCCAGTTGGCCGTGAATGTGCCGGGCGCCCCCCCTTCCGAAGGAGACATGTGGAAGACGCGGCCGTCGTCGAGCGTCAGCTCGAGGGTTACCGCCACACCTGTCACAGGGATAACCAGGCCGAAAGCCTGTACGGCTACCTCGGCCACATTATCCGACGCCCCCACGGCACGCAGGTCGCCATCCGAGATAAAGGTCAGCTGATCCACTGCCGTCAGGGTACCGCTCAGACCGCCCGTTGCGATGTTCAGCTTGGCGGACGTACTTTTCTTAAAGCCACCCGGACTCTTCAAAGCCACCTGTTCGATATAGCTGCCGGAAAAGGCCGTACCCCCTTCAGCCTCCAGCACACGGAAGCTGACCTTCGCCAGGGCGTGCTGCATCACGAGCGATACTTCCGGATGCCAGCGGTCCACCTTGTCCAAGGCGGTACAATAGAGGTAGTCGCCCTGGTCGGTTTCCCACTGCACATCGGTCGCGGCATCCACCGCAGCACCTCCGTCGGAAAAGATAAACCGCTGCTTGTCGAGCACCCTTACACCGCTCATCACCGGTACTTTCGGAGTTCCCGTGAGCGAGATGCTTTTCTCTGCCGGGGCATAGCCGTACACCGTTCCTTTCTCGGTGTACAGCATAAAAGTCTCCTCCCCCTCGGCCGGCTTCCAGGCAGCCGGAACGGCTCCGGCGTCGTAGACGAACCGCTGACTCCGGATACCGCTATCATACGAACTCACCACACCGCTACTGCTCTGCTTCGTAACGCACACGCCGACGGCCGTCAGTGGATTCGGGTTGCTTGCCGTCTCTCCCGGACCGCCCGTCACGATGCTGCGCGATTCTATCTCTACCGACAAGCCCAGGTTCTTAACGGATAAAGGGACTCCCTTTTCCGTATCGCCACCACCGTCCGTCGACACAACGATATCCGCCTGTGTACAAGCTGCACACAGCGACAGGAAGACCGCCAGCGGATATATATATACATTCTGTTTCATGGGCTTTCTTTTTAATGGAATAGACAACGGGAAGGGTTAAAGCGGGATCTCATCCTGATCCACCGGAACCCATTCTTCCACCGTTACATCCACTACCGTCAGCTTGTTGCGACCGGCGGAGAAGGTATAGATGTAGTTTTCACCGGCAGACCAGGAGTTTCCAGGCAGTGTGACCGGGTAGACCACCGTATTTCCATTATCCACCAACGTCACCTCCACATCGATATCTGTGTCCCCGAATCCGTCGGATATCGGATAAACCAGCGCGCTGACCGACCGGGAAACTGTTTGCCCGTTGATGCTGCTGGAAGAGATGAAGGCCTGCTCACCCTCGGTTCCTCCTGCTTCCACCTGTCGCATCAGCGTATAGTTCGTTATCGTACGGGACAAAGTACCCGGAGCCGTATTTTCACTTATCGTACCGTCTGTCAAAGCCATTTTTCCCGTTCCGGTTTTAAACACGTTCGAACCGCCGGCATGGTTCTTTATCTCGAACCTGGTGAACCTGACGGCGTTTTCACTCAGATGGCCGCCGTCGTACACACGGAAAGAGACCATCGCCATGGCATGCTTCATATTCAGGTTGATCTTATAGCCGGGATTGTCCGCATCCAGATTATTGGGGTCGTCCTCAGGACCGACAGGCGTCTTGCCTTCGGCACGCCCGTTATTCACGTTGCGGCCTCCTTCCGTCGCGTCGAAATACAGGTAGTCCTTCTCCGCTACCACGGACAGGCTTGTTTCTGAGTTTTTATTGGTGCTCCATGTACCGTTATTCCAGTATTTCTTTGCATTGTTCGCCGTGGCGTCGATCGCGCCCGTGGCAAGGACCGTTACGGGGATTTTAAGGTCGGATTCTGCGCCGATATTCGTCAGGGAGCTTGTCACGTCCTCATCAAACGGATAGTAGGCATATACCTTTCCGACCGTCTTTGTCAGATAATACGGTTCTTCCTTCGTCAAAACATACGTACTGCCTTTCGATTTGATCGATCTCCAGCCAGCCCCCTTCTCGTCACCCATATACCAGATATGGTGCCAGTTTGCCCCACCGTCGGGAGTATACCAGCCGTTCACGCTGCTGTTGGTTACCAATACGCCCAGGCCGGGGGCTTCCACGCTGAACTTATCCTTGGGATAGGTGATCGCGTCGCCGCTCACCACCGATTTCGTGGACGCACGGGTTCCGGCATCCACCTTCAGGTTGGCAGCAACGCCTAGGGACACCTGACCGCCATCGTTACCCGGTTGAGGTTCTATTCCGGTCTCTGTTTCCGTACAGCTTACCGCTGCCATGAGGACGACTGCCACGGCGCCCATTGTCATTGTCTTTTTCATTTTCGTTCGTTTTAATATAAATACCAGTTATAAATTATTCCATTACTTAGATCGGTATTTCACCGGCATCCCGGTCTGTCCATTGCTCCACGCCGACCGTCGTTGCCTGTATCTTCTGCCCGTCGGTGAAAAACAGCGAGACGACATGCCGCTTGCCGGGCAGGAAACTACCCTCTACGGAAACGGACACCCGGGAGACTGTCTCCACCGCATTGCCGTTGCCGTCTTTTGTTGTCGTCACCTCCAATTGCAGCGGGACCGGCGAAGCGGGAAGCAGGATATACCCCTGCGCTTCGGGAAGCTCGTCGCCTTCCTCTACCACGGGAATCGCCAGGCCGGCTATCTCCTGCACGGCGACAGCTTTAATGTCTTCCGCCGTAGAGGCATCGGACAGTACGGGCGATACCGATTGCCAGTCCAGTTGCTGACGGGTATGTACCCCTGTTACTTCCATCCCCGCGATCTCTCCCCACCGGTCTGCCCGGTCGCTGTAACAAGCCAGGCAGAGCTGGGTCAGCAGATGGCGGAACGTACAGGTGCGCAGGGGGGCAAAGCTGTTTCCCGACAGACTGCCCGTCGCCATCACATCCGTCATTCCGTCTATGGAAAAGATCACCCCGCCTGCCGCAGCATCCGCTTCACCCGTTGCCGGATAATAGCCGTGCAAACGGATATTGCTTCCGTCGGACGGATAAAGCTGCATCTGGTCGAACACCACCGGACGGTTGCCCGCCCCACCGCTCCGGACAGCTCCGGATATACTCCACATACCATACGCTCCGGAACCGCTTTCATCCTGACGGGCAAAACACACAGCCAGATCCTTTTCGTAGCCGGAGTCGATCACTCCGCGGGTGGACACACCGATCGCACCTGTCAGATTTACCACCTGTGCGACTACCGACTGCGATGCAGGGTCGCCGTCGGAACAGGCGGTAAGACCTGAAAGAAGAATGAGGGTCGCTATGACAATCCGTTTATCCATTTCTATTACCGTTTGTTCTTATTACACTCCGGGGGTTATCACTTGTCCCCCGCCGTTGCCAGGCTGCCAGGCAGCGATGCCCGCTTCCGCCGTGATCGTCCCATCCTCCGAAAAAGTGAGCGTGATCAGGTGCGACTGACCGGCCCTGACTCCTCCGTCGATATTATTAATAGTGACGGTCTGTGTCTTTAGAGCTCCGTTATAGTTCGCCTTTACTTCCAGGGCGATAGCCGACGAGGACGTCCCCATACCCGCCACCGGATAAAGCATCAGGTAACCGATAGCCGGGTTTTCAGTCTCCGTAGCCGATACCGTGGAAGGGCAATTCTTTACCGCCAGGCTCTGACCGGAAGCACCCGTTGCCGTCAAGGTGGCGCCGCCGGTCTTATCCAGCGAAAGGGTCAGGCCGGTGGCTATATTCGTGACCGTCAGGGAAGAAACGGCCGTCCATTGCGGGATGGCTTCGGCAGAACCCGTACAACGGAACTGCAACTGGGTTAGCAGGTGCTGAAAGGTGAAAGCCCCGAACGGGTCGGTCAGCTTGCCGGTCTGTATCTCCGTGGCCATTATATCCTCATCCCCGGTAATGGTGTATTTTACGGTTACGGGATTCGATATACCCGCTTCCAACGCCTTACGCGGATAATAGCCGATCAGGGCGGACTCGCCGTCCTCCTTCAGGTAGTTTTGCGCCGTGGAGAAGGTGATCGCCGTATTGCCTGCACCGCCCGTACGTACGGCATCGATTGCCGGGGCGTTCCAGACAGAACCGGTCGACGGGTTGTCGATACGGACGAACGAGATGTTCAGGTCCGATGTGTGACTGGCATCGATCACCGCACGGCTGGTTTTGCCGATACCGGCGGTAAGGCGGATCGCTTCACCGCTGTTTTCCATTACAGGTTCTTCCGTTGCAGTGCAACCCGTCAGAAAGGCGGCAACTAACAGGCTTGTTGCCAAAAAATCTTTTGTTCTCATTTTATACCGGTGTTTAATTGTTTTATATTAATGTTTATTTCTTATTCTTTCTTTTCGGGGTCGACTGTCCCCGAACCCCCGTTCCCTTTTTTCCATTCTGCCAGAACGACCGACAAACCGCCTATTTCGTCGTAACGAACTGTCAGGTCGAGCACCACGGAGAAAGTGTTTTCGATAAACGCCTTGCCGATATCCTCCGTGATGTCGGTCGTGGTTCCGACCTCTTTCCCGTCCGGAAGCGTCATATCCAGTAGCAACTCGACAGGAGTGTCGGCATTTTCCTCTTCCGGCAGGTTAAACAGGTTCAGCGTCGCGGTGTATGTCCCCGAAAAAGTAAGCTCAGGCTCGAAAGCCACGATGGCAGGCGTGCCGGAAAGAGGCTTGCCGCTCGACAGGTAGACACCCGGCGAAAGCCCCGTGAGCCGGCCGGATAATTTCCCTGGCTGTATTGTTTCACCCGTATCTCCGCCCGTAACCTGAATGTTCAGTTCCAGGCTTCTCACCAGGTTGGCGGGAGCAAGCTCTTTTACCGCGGTTTCTTCCCCGTTGATATCCACTTCCCCACAGCCCGTACCATACAGGTTGCCCGGCTGAACGATCAGGACAGACGACGATTTAAGCCCGGAGGCCTGCCGTGCCCTCCCGCACGCCTTGTCATAGCCGTTTTCCGTCTCCAGCAGGACATTCTCACAGTCGGTATTACAGACGACCACTTTATAATGTCCCGCCGGAAGTGTCCCTTCGTACCCGGAGGCATCCCCACGCCGCACGACCGGGCTGCCCGTGCCGTCCTTATAGAAATAATAGGCCATCGAAGAGGATTGTGCTTCTGTCTGTTCCTTCCAGTCGAGAAACAAACGCACGCGCCCGTTTTTCTCCCAGTCTTCCTCCGGCGCATGATAGGCACAGGCGCACAGCAACATACCGCATGTCAGGCAGACCGCCCACTTCTTCACTCTGTTGTTTTTCTGTCTTACCATATTGATTTTATTTTCCTTATCTGACTTGAAAACGATATGCTACGCTGATATGCAGACCAACCATGAAACCCGTCGACGAAAAACGCGTCTCCAGGTAATTCTTGTCGTCTATCTTATCGTAACGGTATTTCTTGCCTTCCGACACAGAACGGTAGCCTGCACGTACGCCCGCCTCCATCGAAAAGCCTTTGCCCAAAGGTACCAGGCAACCTACCGAGCCGCCTGCCGTCCGGAAACGGCCCGTCCTGCCATAGAGGATATCCTTATCGGGAGCGATCGCGCTGCCACGCACGTCGAAATCACCGTATTCGAAGAACAGGCCGGTATTCAGCCACGCATACTTGTCCGAAGTTAACGGCCACACACGAGGCTCGACGGAAAAAGACGAGACGGACCAGCGATCGCGCGTCTTGTCTTTATAGGCAAAATCGGAATACATGCCCGATACCGCTACCGACCAGCGTCCGGCAAAAAAATATTCCAGGGCCAGGTTAGGCATGAATGAACCCGTTTCGAGCTTTGTCTCACCTGTTCCCAGAGGCACCGAAGGAACCAACGTGAACCAGGGAAGGAGATTTGTTTTCACGGCAAGGTATGCCGGCCGCCGAACAGACTTCTCCAGCTTTTCCGGTTTTGCAGCTTTTGCAGCTTTTGCAGTAGTAACAGCGGCGGCGGGTCTTGTCTCCGGCTCCTTGCGGACCGTCGTTTGACCGGCTGTCTTTACCCGCCTTGTTACCTTTGTCGTCACAGTCGTCTCCAGAGGAACTTCCGGGGGTTCCGGATCATCCTTTTTGCCCCGGAGAGTATCCGCTACCGACGCCAGCCGGTAATCTTCCAGTTCCGAACGGTCGAAAAGCGGATCATCTATACGATACACTTCGCGATCGTAGCCGCCCGCTTCACCCCGACGATACAGGTCGGCATAAGGAACGGCACCATATCAGTCGACCGCCGCTTTTATCGCAACCGGGTAACGGCTCGCACTGTAATGGATCGAAGTATTGGCAAACCACGGAAGCGGTTTATACACCTCATAGACATGTACCCGGTCGCGGTAAATGCCGCTGCGGTCGATGTAAAAGGCTACGCATTCGTGGGGGATATCGAAACGGGTCTTCAGGTAGGAGCAGATACGGTTCGCACGAAGGGAAGCTTCATTTATCACCGGCTCTTCTTCACCGCCGTAGGCATCCACATGCGAAACGATCAAAAGATGGTTGTCTCCTTTCAGCAGACGGTTGCGGGAGGCATCCAGAAGTTGCCCCATACGCTCTAATTGGTAAGCGTTATCGCCGTAATCGGCCAGGAATAGGTCGCTGTTCTCCCGAAATGAGAATAAAAAGGATTCCGCCTTATGGTAGGTCGTTGTCTGGGCTGTTACTTCCCGCCAAATCAGGCTGAATAGTAAAAACAGACAGAACGCTTTTCTTTGTGATCCTTTTATCCTATACATAATATTATATCAATACCAGTCTTTGATTTTCCGATTTACTTCTAAGGTGCCCCTTATTTATATAATAAGGTAATAGGAGAAAAAGCACCTCGGTTTTAAGGGGGATTTAATGAGTTTTGTCCCTGGGATATTTTAGAATGATGTCTTATTTCAATATTTTGTGGAGTAAAAACATGTAAAAATGATAACAGTTTTTTTCAAACGGATATTAATAAGACAGCAGTCTTCACCCGCCTTATGTCTTATTCTTTGAAAATTATGATTTAAAGGTCACAAGCAGGAAACTAGGTTAATTAATACAAATTCTATATGTTTTTTTTAGGATTTTACCCAAAAGCTTTGTTTTTCCATAAGATTCTTCCTATGTTTGCAGAGCATTCAAACTCTTTTGCGAAATCCACAAGTTGTAAAGGCCTGGATATCAAACAAAAAGAGAGGGAATTACCTTATTATATAAATAAGGATAATTTATGCAGCCATCAGTTCCTTCACACCTTCAGAAACCCTTTTATTTGCTTCTCCTACCTTACCTGCATCAAATGCAGACAAGTAAATGCGTGTCATTTTCTCGGAAGAATGCCCCAGGGCTTGGCTGATGATAGCAATCGGTATCCCCAGATGATAAGCCGCAGATGCCCAGCTATGGCGAAAAACATAGGTCGTCAACTTTGCAGATAAACCCAATAAGACCTGCACATCTACCAGATATTGATTTTCCTGTGCCAGGCAATGTTTATACTGTTCATGCGTAGCTCCCTCCTGTAACACTGGAAAAAGATATTTGGAATCCGCCCGCCTGTAACGATTAATCAGTAACTGCATAGGCTCCGAAACTTCCATCTCGATCAGTGCACCTGTTTTTTGTCGGCGATACGACAACACTTTTCCTTCTTCAACCAGGTTCTCCCCTTCTAGACGAACGATATCCGCAAAAGGCATACCGCAAGCCAAAAAAGAAAACAGGGCCATATCCACCGCCAGCTTTTTCTCCGGTTCCTCTTCCAGATCAAGTGCAGCCATCTGCTTGATCACTTCCACCGGGACTGCCCGTTTAACAGTCTCCTCCCGTTGCAACTGCATCCCCTCGAACGGCCGTGCCTCAGGCCGCCCTTTCCAACCCCGACAGGCACGGTTGTACATCGCCCGTAGATTACTAATATAACTATTCACCGAATTCACGCGCAGCTTCTTACCTTTCAAGTACAAGACAAACTCCTGCACCACATCCTGCGTCACATCTCCCAGCAACCCGCTCTTTCCTCCCTCACGAATGAATGCTGCAAAATGATTTCGGGTAGCACGATACAGATCGGCCGTGCTTTCATCCCCATTACTACGCTTCTGCTTTTCCTGCTCAAGCATCAGCCTGCAAAAATCTTTATTTCTCATAACTTTTTCCTTCTTTATCGTTATTAATCAAAAAGATAAAGATAAACATTCAGGGCTTGCAGATTGTTCGGCTTTCACGGTTTTCGCTAACCACACTATCTCTAAAAAAGTATGTTTCAGAAAGAAAAGTTCCATTTTCACCCTCATTTTCGACCTTCATTCCGCCCCTTATCCAAATTCATTACAATGATTCTTCCCCATCATTGCAATGCCCCGACCAAGTCATCACAATGACTTCATACACTCATCACAATGAACCGGATCAGTCATTACAATGATTTTTTTAACATTACAAAATATCAGGAAATTTACTTCGAAATTACCTGATAAAACGGGGTAATACACCTTTCAGAAAGCTGGAAGCTCTTTCCGGACAGGCCGTTTTCAGGTGACAGATTGTAACTGGTTTTGTCTTATTTCTGCCACTAGCTCTAAAATCATTACGATGATTTTATTATTACCTACTTAAATGTACATTTTATCTTCTACAAATATCTCTACGTCAAACCTTAACTCTTGCAGAAACACAAAAAAATATCCCCTACATTCCTGTTTCCAAATAGAGCCGGGAATGTAAGGGATAATTATCAAAATGACAATTTTCTATTTTGCGAATAACGATAATCGAAACTCTCTAAAAAATTATCGTCATTTCGTTAATTATTGCTAGCAATCCGAATAAAATCCGAACCTATAAAGAATTAGTAATGTTTAATTTATACACCCAGTCAATTCTATTTGGCAATTGATATTTTTTTTATTCAACCTGTATTAATATTAAATGTATATATGTATGGAAACATTCACAAAACAGTCGTCCGTGAAACTATTGGATTCAGAAACCTGTATAGATAACAAGGTAGTTATATATAAATCCAGAAGTAAGGCCATTCTATTTATTTTAGTTAGTTTGCTACTGGCAATTGCCGGTAAACTTTTCCTTCACCATCCCGATTATTATGTGGTGGGCTGGAGTTTTATTATCTTGTCCGTTCTATGTCTGATTTTCGGTATCGGCACTTACTTCGACAGAAAACCTTACATTATTCTGACAGAAAACGGTATCACGGAAATGTCCGATATACGTGAAGAAATCGAATGGGACGCAATCCTCAGAGCAGATGAATTCTATTACAGGGGACAATATTTTATACGTCTTCTGATAGACAGGGATTATAAACCAGCCACCGTCCGTCCCACGTGGTTTTGGCGCTTTGACAAACTGTATGAGAAAAACGGAATCAAAGCTATATTTATACGCATAGGCTTTTATGAAGTCAGTGCTATGAAACTAACCGGATTTATAAAGAAGATGATCAGAGCCAATGCAGAAAAAAGAGAGGAATTGTTGAACGAAAAACATTTATAACAGTTAATATTCAGACCTTAAACAGAACTTTCCACTTATCAGTTCTGTTTTATAAAAACTAGTATTAATTAAATACCAATTAAACAAATGAGAAAGTTAGTTTTAGCAGCAATAGCAGGCACAGTCGTCCTGCTATTAGCATCCTGCGGTAACAAGACAACCCAGGATAAAGTAAATCACAAAGTAGAAAATGCCAAAGAATCTGTCGACCATGCGATGGACAAAGCTGCGGACAAGATCGACAAAGGGGCTGACAAAGTGAAAGATGCCTGGAACGACACCAAAGAAGATGTCAAAGAAAATGCACAAGAGGCGAAAAAGAATATCAAGGAGGGTTACGACAAAACCAAAAAGGATATAAAAGAAAAACTCGACTGATCTCGCCGGATTACCAAAGTAAAAGGGGGAAGAAAACTTAATTTCTTCTCCCTTTTTGTGTGATCCCCATAACAGATCAAATTCAAGTGAGTACCCCTAAAAAAGTGCTTAATTTGCAAGAGGTCTCTGATTAATCGAGGTACTCCTTTTTTCAGAAAAGGTTACGGTTTAGAGATATACGATTATTCAACATACAATATGACCGCACGGTTCCATTCAGGCTTATCGAAAGGAGGTTCACGGTCCCCTACCCATTCCACTATCACTCGATCGCGGCTGATGTTATATTCATCGATCAATATTCTGGCCACGTTCTGAGCACGTTCGGCAGACAACTTTTCGTTGATCGTGGCAGTGCCGGTCTTCTTATCCGTATAACCAACGACTTTCACCTTCAACTGAGGGTTATCTTTCAGATATTGAGCTATATTATAAATGTTCACTCCCTGGTACGGATCGACTTTCGTCTGGTTGATCTTAAACAGGACAACATTGTTTATCAAAGGATTGGTTTCCACAATCTTTTCAGTAATAATCTCCGACGGCGGACATTCCGGACAACTTACCGGACGCTGCGCCAGTAACTGGTTCTGCTGATGCAACTCATTGATCGTATTATTTAACGCTTCGATCTCAAGCGGGTTTCTCAGTTCCGCTTCCGAGAATGTAGCAGTCTTTCCCAGGTTAAATATCAGACCAGCGGAAGCCGTACCCAATATATCGTAATTACCGCTGGTTTTTACCTGGTTGAATCCGCTTTTCAAAGCTGTCGCAGCAAATTCGATAGACAAGGTAACCCGGTTGGACAATTTGAAATTATTTATAATACCAGCATTCAGTGTCATACTGTTATCGCGGGTATGTCCCATCGCATCTTCGGGCTGGTTCGCATAATCCCAACCGAAAGCCCAGCCGAATCCGACATAAGGGATCAGGCGGTAAACACGGTCGGAACTGTATTTCATGAAATAGTCCGTAATGCTCCACATCAGGTTCGCCTGAAAACTGGCATACCGGTTACGTGACATGATACTTGCGTTATCATTAAAAGTATGCAGATTGGTCAGTCCGGCAGCCTTGATACGGGTACCCAGATAAGGGCTGATCCATTTGCCGACCTGGAATTCTGGCGTTACCGTAAAACGGTTGAAAAAGTCGGCATCCTTATTATTGTCGCCGAAATAGATATTCGCACCGGCACCGGCTCCGATAAACCAATTATCCCAAAACCCGTTCTTAAGGAAGGTGGCACTATGTGCCGGTTCCGTACTATAGCCCTCTTTTTCCTGGGCATAAGAAATCTGCATGACGCCTAAAAGCGCCATAGATATAATTATTTTATTCATAACTTTTTCTATTTGTTTAAAACGATAGTTATCTTCTTACTAGAAACGGTATCCCCAACCAAATGCGATAACGGAGTTGTTATCTTTGCCGAATACATATTTATACTCGACATTCAGGAAGTTGCGTTTATCTAAATTATAGGTAAGGCCGGCACCCAGGTTAAACCCGAAATTGGTAGAACTATGTGAATCGAGCGTAGTTTCTTTACCATCATCCCCCTTGATGGTTTGTTTGCCCTGGAAATTATTCTGTAGATTAAAACCGGCTAACGGATAAAGCGACAAGTTATCTTCATGCAAGTTGAAGACATAATGAGCGTTCACATCGATATCGAACCCTGTCACCTTATTCTTCGGAAAGAAAAACATCAGGTCAGGGGCCAGACGTACATGGTTCGTCAGGTTATAACGCCCCTGGGCACCGATCATAACACGTTTGAAATCGGTTTGATAACCGAAATTTCCCAATAATGAGAAATCTCCCTTTTGCGCAAATGTACTTAATGAGATTGTCAATAAGACAACTAAACCTATAAACTTTTTCATGATCATTCAATTTAATTAAAAAACTTATTCCTATAAAAGATCACCCTGGTACATACCGCCAGCTACCTTATGACAACCGATAGATGAAATCCAGGGTAATCGGATTTTAAACATGTTCAGACTTTCTAGTTGGAATGTTTATTCGTTTTAGAATTCTTCTTCATGTTTCCGTCAGGCTGATAATGGCTCCACTGCATATCCTTTGCCGGAGTTTTGGAAAGAATCATTTTCTTCCGTTCCTTGGCAAGTTTCTCATCCTTCTCTTTTACCATCTTCTCAGTCCGGTCGGTTCCTTTAGGAGTTACATTAGTCAACCCGTCGGTGGAAGTAACATATTCCTGGGGTTTATCGATATATTGCCACTCCTCTTTCAACTGGGTACTACTTCCTTCATTCCACGGTCCACGTGCTTCTTCCTCCTTCGACATATCAAAATACAGATTACTATATTTCGGATTAGTCTGGAAAATACCCGGCGGGAAATTGGGTTTAATAGAATCCAAAGCAGCTTCGAATTGTTGGTAATGAGCAACTTCACGGGTCATCAGGAAATCGAGAGTTTCCTTCACATACGGATCATCCGTAAACGGAATAAGATATTCATACATGATCTTTGCACGAGACTCGGCTGCCAGATTCGACCGTAAATCGACCGTCGGTTCGGCATTGGCTGTGACGTAAGTGGCACTCCAGGGATTCCCGTTACTGTCGGTCAGCGCCGGGCTACCGGGGGCCAAAACCAGGAAATGAGGATTTGTATAAGCCTGGTGAATAAAATCTTCTTTCGCTGCTCTACCATTCATCATCTTATTAATTTCCATATTCTCGACCACATCTTTCATCTCACCGTTGACCGGTCCCAGCAACATCTGGATGGTTGCACCTACAATCTCCAAATGACCCAACTCTTCAGTCGCGATATCCATCAGCATATCGTACTTTTCCGGGAAAGGATTACGGCAACTGAATGCCTGTACAAAATACTGCATAGCGGCTTTCAACTCACCATTCGACCCGCCGAACTGCTCTAATAACAAACGTGCAAAACGTGGATCGGGGGCAGATACTCTGGCGTTATATTGCAAATCTTTTACATGATAAAACATAACTCAATATTTTAAATTACACATTATCATTTCTTCGCATTATCTGCAAAAGCATGTACTTTATTCTTCACCTCATCGGCTTTTTCCGCAAGATTAAAAGTACCGTCGGCTACCTTATCCGCTACTTTTGTTCCGGTTTGCAATGCTTTGTCTTTTGCTTCATCCACTAATTCTTCGGCGTTATCACCGGCCTTATGAAAGGCATGACGTACTTTTTCTTTCAGTTGTTTGCCTCTTGAAGAGCAAGAGAAATGATAGACAACTGCACCGATAATCGAGCCCAAACCCAGGCCCATCCAAAATTTTGAATGATTAGTTTCCATAAATCTGATAAGTTTAAAACGATTAATACTAGAACGATAAATTAAATATCTGCTTTGTGAGGTTTCCTGAAGAAAGAAACGATCCACAGCAGTAAGACAGCCCCTATAACAGAAGTAATAAGACTGCCCAGGATACCGGCAGTTGCAATACCTAACAGGCCGAATACCCAACCTCCTAATACGCCACCGATGATTCCCACCAACAAATTAATGAGGAGCCCGAAACCTCCACCATTCATGATCTTTCCGGCAAGAAATCCGGAAACGATCCCAATAATAATATACCAAATAAAATTCATAATAAAAAATTTAGGATGTAAATAAAATAATTAAATAAATCACCGAGTAGAAGCGTCAGGCCTGACAAAAACTCTACTTATCACCATACACGAAAAAAAACAGGATCTGTAAAAATATGGTTCGGAAAGAGCCATGTTAATTAACGAATTTTTCGAAAGTAGAAACATATATACCTTTATTAGTCTAAAATTGTATATAGCTGTCAATACATCTGCAACAAACCCGATAATCAGATGCTTCAAGATTATCGTTATTTGACTGAACATAATATAGTACTAGTAAAAAGCAGACTGTAAGGTATAATTCGAGACTAAGCCCAACTAAAATTACCTTAATAAATCTTTTTATTTTCATAAATACTCCTTTTCAAACCGGACATTTTAATCTTTCAATTGTTTTTAAAAAGTCGAGGGAATAAGTAGATTCTATTCAGCTAAAACAGTATAGTTTAGGCAGTATTAATATTAAATTTATATATATGGAGACTTTAACAGATCATCCGTCTACGGAACGATTGGATTCGTATGACAAGTATCCGTCTTATTATGGGAGTGACCTGGAACTGGTTTATACACCCGAACAATCTGTTTTCACTTTATGGGCACCGTCTGCAGACCGTGTCCGGCTGAACCTGTATGCGTCCGGTGAGGGAGGCGACCCGGAAGAACAGGTAGAAATGGAAAAAGCCGGCTATGGAACCTGGCGAATCCATATCGACCGTGACCTGAAAGGTTCTTTCTACACCTTTCAGATAGAGAAAAACGGAAAATGGTTGAACGAAACACCCGGTATCTGGGCAAAAGCCGTCGGTATCAATGGGAACCGTGCCGCTGTGATCGATTGGAATGAAACGAATCCGGAAGGTTGGGAATCGGACCGGTCGCCGGAACTGAAAATGTATTCCGACATTATTCTTTACGAGTTGCATCACCGGGATTTCAGTATTGCGCCTGATTCAGGAATAGAGAATAAAGGAAAGTTTCTGGCTCTGACGGAGACAGGGACAAAAACTCCCGAAGGAGAAGCTACCGGTTTGGATCATTTGAAAGAGCTCGGTGTAACTCATATCCATATCCTACCTTCGTTCGATTTTGCCACTGTAGATGAAACAAAACTGGACGAGAATCATTACAACTGGGGATATGACCCTAAGAATTACAATGTTCCCGATGGAAGTTATTCTACAGATCCGGCCAATCCGGTCGTCCGTATCCGCGAATTTAAAGAGATGGTGAAAAGCCTACATCAAAACGGTTTCCGCATTGTACTCGATGTGGTCTATAACCACACGGCATCGACCGACCATTCGAATTTCGACCTGACTGTCCCTGGATATTTTTACCGGCAAAACGCCGACGGTTCTTATTCCAACGCTTCCGGTTGCGGAAACGAGACGGCCTCGGAACGCGAAATGGTGAGGCATTATATCATCGAATCGGTCAAATTCTGGGCCAGGGAATATCATATCGACGGCTTCCGTTTCGACCTGATGGGCATACATGATATCGAGACGATGAACCACTTGAGAAGTGAACTCCTGGAGATCGATCCGACCATTTTCGTATACGGCGAAGGCTGGGTAGCAGCCGACTCGCCCCTCCCCTTCGAACAACGGGCAGTAAAAGAAAATGTCGGGCAGATGGAAGGTATCGGCGTATTCAACGATGAATTTCGTGACGGGTTGAAAGGCAGTACCTTCGACGAACAGGAGCCCGGTTATGCTTCCGGAAATATCAACGGTCATTTCGAACCGGTCAAGTATGGTATCGTCGGTGGAACCGATCATCCGCAAGTCGACTATGGCGGATTGCTCTATTGCAATGCTCCTTATGCAGGTGCTCCTTCGCAAATGATCAATTTCGTCTCCTGCCACGACGGTTATACGCTGGTCGACAAGCTGAAATTATCCGTTCAAGGCGACCATGCGGCGGATGAACTCATCCCGATCGACAAACTAGTGCATACCGTGTTACTGACAGCACAGGGAATCCCTTTCATCCGCAGCGGTGAAGAGATCATGCAGGATAAACAAGGGGAACCGAACAGTTACAAATCACCCGATTCCATCAACCGGATCGACTGGTCGTTAAAAGCTAAAAACCGGGAGGTATTCGACTTTATCAGAGGGTTGATCGCACTCCGTAAGGCGCACCCGGCTTTCCGCATTCCCACAGTCGAAGGTCTGCAACAATGGCTTCGTTTTATGGACACCGGTGATTCGGGAGTAATAGCCTATACGCTGGGAGAATATGCCAATAACGATGAATGGAAAGAAATCCTTGTCGCTTACAATGGCAATCGCCATGAAGTAGAGATCGGCATTCCCGAAGGCGAATGGAATGTTGTTTGCCGCAACGGACAGATCGACCCGGAGGGCAAAGATCGTTTACCGGGAGGAAGTGTAAAGATTGCAGCTTCATCGGCTCTTATACTCTATCGGCAATAAATGATTCATAGAATTTTATCAAATCAATTTAAATACAAAACAAATAAAAAAAGAAAGATTATGGAAAATGGTGTAATGATGCAGTATTTTGAATGGAATCTCCCCAATGACGGGAAACTGTGGAAACAATTAAAGGAAGAGGCTTCGCACTTGCATGACATCGGTGTGACGGCTGTATGGATTCCACCGGCATACAAAGCGGACGAACAACAGGATGAAGGTTATGCTACCTATGACTTATACGACCTGGGGGAATTTGAACAGAAAGGGACCGTACGAACAAAATACGGCACGAAAGACGAACTGAAAGAAATGATCGACGAACTGCATAAAAATCATATTTCAGTCTACCTCGATGTGGTATTGAACCATAAAGCAGGCGGCGACTTCACCGAAAAATTCATGGTTGTGGAAGTCGACCCAAACCAAAGAAACAAAGCATTGGGTGAACCGTTCGAGATACAGGGCTGGACCGGTTACAGTTTTCATGGTCGTAAAGATAAATATTCCGATTTCAAATGGCATTGGTATCATTTCTCCGGAACAGGCTTCGACGATGCACAGAAGCGTAGCGGCATCTTCCAGATTCAGGGTGAAGGGAAAGCATGGAGCGACGGAGTAGACGGCGAGAATGGTAATTACGATTTCCTGCTGTGCAACGACCTCGACCTCGACCATCCGGAAGTGATCGCCGAATTGAACCGATGGGGAAAATGGGTCTCCACCGAACTGAACCTCGACGGCATGCGCCTGGACGCTATCAAACATATGAAAGATCAATTTATCGCCCAGTTCCTCGATGTCGTACGAAGCGAGAAAGGCGATGACTTCTACGCTGTCGGCGAATACTGGAACGGGGATATGGAAACGCTGGACAACTATGTGGAAGCTGTCGGTCATAAAGTCAACTTGTTCGATGTGCCCCTACATTATAATATGTTTCAGGCATCACAGGAAGGAAAAGATTACGACCTGCAGAATATTCTCAAAAATACTTTGGTCGAACATCATTGTGAATTAGCCGTCACTTTCGTAGATAACCATGATTCGCAACATGGAAGTTCTCTGGAATCACAGATCGAGGATTGGTTCAAACCGTTAGCTTACGGACTGATCTTCCTGATGAAAAACGGCTATCCATGCCTGTTCTATGGTGACTACTACGGTATTAAAGGAGAGAAATCTCCTCATACCCGAATCATCGATATCCTGTTGGATGTAAGACGTAAATACGCCTACGGCGACCAGATCGACTATTTCGACCATCCGTCGACTGTTGGTTTTATCCGCACAGGTGATGAAGAACACCCTGGTTCCGGCCTGGTATTCCTAATGTCGAACGATGAAGCCGGCAGTAAAACGATGAGCCTAGGGAAAGAGCATCAGGGTGAAGTATGGCATGAAATAACCGGAAGCATCCCGGAAGAAGTTACGCTGGATGAAGAAGGTAACGGAGAGTTTTCTGTGCAAGGACGGAACCTGGCGGTTTGGATCAAGAAATAAGCCTGCTGCATTATGGATAACATATCGAAAAGTAAAAAGAAACTCACCCTGTCCTTACTGGTTAAAATCATCATGGATATGGTTCGGGGATTTATGGATGACAGCGTACTTCGGTTAAGTGCCTCGTTGGCATATGCCACTTTGTTCTCTATCATTCCCTTTCTTTCTCTTTTAATTACCATAGGAGTGTTTATCCACATGGATTTAACCCATCAACTATATGTGCAGTTGGAGCCGATCCTGGGAAAAGAGGTAGTCGAGACGCTTCGTGGCATTATTGAGAATGCAGCCTGGACCGACTCATCCGCATTTGCCAGCATCGTCAGCCTGGGAGTTTCCATTTTCGGTGCGACTACCATTTTTGCAGAAATACAAAGTTCGCTGAATACGATCTGGGGGATCAAGGCTGTTCCGAAGAAAAGCTGGTTGAAGTATCTGAAGAACAGGCTACTCTCCTTCTCGATCATTCTTATTTTTGCATTTATCCTACTCGTTACGTTCGCTATTTCCAATATTATTTCGGAACTCAGCGCACGGTTCATCAGCAATTATCCGGACGTGGCGAAGTCGCTGGTCAAGACAGTAGGCGTTTTATTGAATATAGGTGTGACCACTACTATATTTACACTAATATTCAAGATGTTGCCGGACGCAAAAATAAAAAGCAAGGATATCTTTATCGGCGCATTCGTAACGACCTTGCTCCTGTTGGCGGGACAGTGGGGAATATCGCTCTATATCGGAATTGCAAATGTCGGAACCGTTTACGGAGCGGCTGCATTCATGGCCGTGACCATCACCTGGATTTATTATTCCGCCATCATTATCTATACCGGCGCAGAATTCACCAAAGCGTGGGCCAACGAAATGGGTGGAAAAATTTTTCCTGATGAATATGCAGTAGCGACCAAAACGATAGAGATACCTTTAGGAGAACCTGCAGGTGAATTAAAAAAGAATAGATTATAGATATCAATAGAAATGTTTCATTTTTAAATAGTATAAGAATATGTTAGAATATGAATTATGGGGGAATACGCTGGAAAGCTGGGGTATCTCCATCCTTATTATTGTAGGAGCTGTTGTAGTTGTCAAGCTGATCTCGTTGTTCAGCAAGAAAGTGCTTAAGCCTTTCATCACCCGTACGCCAAACCATTTGGATAATGTTATTTATTACTCCCTCGAATCACCCATAAAGTTTGCCGTTATGCTGTTGGGTATCTGGATCGCGATCCACCGGCTGGTTTATCCGGACAATTTCGTGAAGGCGATCGACAATGCTTACCGTATCCTGATCGTTCTGGATATCACCTGGGTCTTTGCCCGCCTGATTGGTGGCCTGCTCGGGATCTACCTGGAAAAAGATTCGACCGGGCAGACCCACAAAATGATGCCGATCATCAAACGAACAGCACTTGTTCTCGTCTGGATCATCGGTATTGTGATGGCGTTGAGTAATATCGGGGTGAATATCAGTGCCCTGTTAGGTACGTTGGGTATCGGTGGTATTGCATTCGCCCTGGCAGCACAAGATACGGTGAAAAATATTTTCGGTGCTTTCACTATTTTTACAGACAAGCCGTTCAATATCGGTGATACGATCCGTGTAGACAGTTTCGAAGGGACTGTGATCGATGTGGGTGCCCGAAGTACGAAGATTATGGACTATGACAAACGTATCATCACTTTTCCGAATTATAAGATCACTGATGCCAACATCATCAATATATCTTCCGAACCGAAGCGCCGCGTAGTTTTAAATCTCGGACTGACATACGACACGACACCTGAAAAAATGAAAGAGGCATTGGATATATTGAAAGCCATTCCCGAAAGAGTCGAAAACGTATCCTCCAACCCTTCGGATACTACTGCCGTTTTCACAAATTATGCGGATTCAGCATTGGTTATCATGTATATTTATTTCATTGAAAAGCAGGGAGACATATTAGGTGTAACTTCCAACATGAACATGGAGATACTATCCTCCTTCAATAAAGCAGGTCTCGAATTTGCCTTCCCGACCCAAACGATTTATATACAGAAAGATGAAATTGAATAAACTCAAAGTAGGTGCAAGATACTCTTAAATATCTTGCACCTAAAAATAAGTGATATCTAAATTCATCGTTTCAACAAGAATCAACCTATTCCGGTTGTTTTCCAAAAATCAACCCAAACAGGTTGTTATTTTCATAACACATTTCGCCATCGACTTATGGAAAATCACTCAGAAAGAGAAACTATATTCATTTATCATAGATCAGGTCTTACACATCCTGGTACTGGCTTTCTACTCATCCGGGAAGTGTTATTTAGTCTTATCATACCCCCGAAACTCCCAAACTTATCCATTACTTTTGTCTGAAAGAAGAGATTTTAGACATGAAAACAAAATTAAGCTTCAAGATTATAGCCACTTTGATCAGTATATCACTAGCGGCGCTGTTGTTCTCGCAGGGATACTGGCTGAAAGGATTGTATGACTCGACCTGGATGCAAATCAATGGCAACATAGAGGAAGCTATGCGTATGGCTGATTATAAGGAAATATTTATCCGCATCGACGAACTAACCCAAGGAGATACCCATGGAGAGATAAGTCAAAGTTTTACCTTTTCAAAAGAAGAGGATGAAGAAACTGAAAAAGTAGGGATGATGGATACTTTTGCCGTCCATACGGATAAGAATCCATTCAAAAATGAGGATATATCTAAATCGCTGAATGAATATCTTAGTTTGCTTACCGACCTGGAAGGGCAAATACAACAAGCCCTCCACATGAAAATAGATTCACTCATGCCAGTCAACTATAATAAATACGACAGCCTCCTTTCCATAGAACTCAAACAGCATGATATTTTTGTACCTCACAAGCTGGAAGTCGTACAATTGGTCGACAGCTTGCCGGAGGTAGTAATGAGCATCCAGTCCACCGACTCTGTTATTGCGACAGAGAACTGGGATAAAGCCTCCCAATTCAACTATCCGATCTCTACACAATCGGAGCAATATTACCGGTTAACATTAAAAACTCCTTTTCAACTGATATTCAAACAAATGGCAGGAATACTCATCTCCTCCCTCCTGCTCGTGATCCTGATCCTGATAGCTTTCATCTATCTGATACATACTATTCTCCGGCAAAAGACCGTAGAAGAATTGAAAACGGACTTCACCAACAATATGACACACGAACTGAAAACGCCGATCTCCGTTGCTTACGCGGCCAACGACGTATTACTCAATTACGACAACAACGCCAACGAGAAACAAAAGAAATACCTCGGAATTATCCGTGAACAACTGACCCAGCTAAGCGGCCTGGTCGAACAGATCCTTACGCTTTCGGTAGAGAATCGTAATACATTCCGTCTGAAGCAGGAATCGATTCCTATCACGGATATCATTCCCCCGCTCATTGAACAACACAAGTTGAAGGCCGGTAAGCCTGTCAACTTCACCGTAAATATCCCGGACAACATTGCAGTATTTGCAGACCGTACGCATTTCTATAATATGTTGGGAAACCTGATCGATAATGCAGTGAAATATTCGGGAGACAAACCTTGTGATATCTCCATACAGGCAGAGACACAGGCAAACGGGATCCGTATCTCCGTTACCGACAACGGAATCGGTATCAGTGAAGCCAGCCTGCCACATATATTCGATAAGTTCTACCGGGTACCCAGCGGTAACCTGCATAATGTAAAAGGATTCGGTCTGGGACTCTATTACGTAAAGGACATGATGAGCAAACACGGAGGATCGGTATCTGTAAAAAGCCAACCGGGCAAAGGAACCACATTTACCCTCCATTTTAAAAACTGAAAAAGAAAAGAAAGACTATGGCAAAGATAAAAGTATTACTGGTTGAAGACGAACCGACCCTTGCAATGATCATCAAAGATACATTGGATGGTGAAGAGTTCGACATCGTATTGGCTGCCGACGGCGAAGAAGGCCTGGCTCTTTACAAAGAAGTAAAACCGGATATCATTGTAACAGATATCATGATGCCGAAGATAGACGGTTTCACCCTGATACGTCATATCCGCAAGACCGACAGCCAGATCCCAGTCCTTTTCCTTTCGGCCCGTTCAGCAGCGAATGATGTGGTCGAAGGTTTCGAACTGGGCGGTAACGATTATCTCAAAAAGCCCTTCGGCATGGCCGAGCTGATCATCCGTATCAAAGCCCTGCTGAATAAGATCACGGTCCGTAAAGAAGAAAAGTCGACCTTCAGCCTCGGACAATACACATTCGACTCCATCACGCAAACCCTGCAATATTGTGGAGAAAAGCAACTGTTAAGCAACCGCGAGTCGGAAATACTCAAACGTCTTTGCGAAAACAAGGATCATGTATTACCGATGAAAGATGTCCTGCTCGACCTTTGGGGCGACGACTCTTTCTTTAATGCCCGCAGCCTTCATGTTTTCATTACAAAGCTGCGTCATAAATTATCGGACGATCCCAGTATAAAGATACTGAATGTACGGGGAATCGGTTACAAACTTATTATTGACTGATGAATATGAAAATACTGATAAGCTTGTTACTTCTCTGCTGTACCTCATGGCTAACAGCAAACGACCGGTACGTAATACAAGCGCATATAACAGGCGTAAAAGACGGTACTGTCTTCTTTCTGAAACAATTCGATAACCAGCGGATCATCAACTCCATGCGGATCGAAAAAGGAGAATTCACCATGAAAGGAACCCTGCCCGATATTCCTCAACATTTATGGTTATGCACTACGATAGACGACGAATTCTATTATTGCGACCTGCTTATCGACCGGGACACCCTGTTCATCAAAGGCGACTTATCCGATTTCCCGAACGGATTACATTTCAAAGGAGCCGCCACCCACATGGGATATGCCGTCTATCTGGAAAACACCCACGACCTGAATATAAAAATAGACAGTCTCAGCACCGTCTCCATGTTTTTGCACGACTTGGGTGCCACCGGCAAGAAAAAGGATGATGACAAAAAGAAAAAGACTCTCAAACTATCCTTCGGCGGTGGAAGCCCCAGGCCGGTACGGGGAAGCCAGGAGCTGGAAGTCGATATCGAATTACATGCCGCCCAGCAGGAACGCGATTCCATCCGCATTGACTTTATTGAAAGCAATATGGACAAATATGCCGGCCAGTTCCTCCTTACCCGTATCATGAAAAAGTTATCGCCAGACTCATTACGTCAGTTTTACCGCCTGATCCCGGTAGAGATGAAAAAGACGAAATTCGCCCGCCTCATCAGTAACCAGATCAATCCCTATGCAGATGACTGTATCCGGCAGGCAGACAACCTGCTATCATTAAGCGGCAGTGCTATTCAAATCAATAAATATACGGAAGAAGCATATAAACTATATGAACAGGGAGTGCGCCTGGACCCGGAACGAACCGACGGATATATTGCCCTGTCAACGATGTACGAACGCCTGCTCCCGCTAAAAGGGAATGAAGCATACGACATATCCATCTCCTACCTCAACAAATTCATCGAAAGTGATGTCAGGGAGGAAGATCGCGAAGAAGCCCGGAAACGAATAAAAGATATAGAATTTCGCAAATGGTTGTCGACCAATATCAATCCGGAAATGATTGAAGTGAAAGGCAGTACATTTATAATGGGATCGACCTATAAAGAAGACAATAATCCACCCCATAAAGTAACGGTTAAAAGCTTCTCCATCAGCAAATACGAAATAACCAATTTCCAGTTTGCCGCTTTTTTGAAAGCCTACGGAAGTCAGGTGGTAAAAGAAGGGCCGGATGCAGGACAACCCTTATATTATGAATGTAACTGGGGCATCGGACAAGGGAAACCGATCCACGGTTATGAAGCACACCCGGCCATTTATATTACCTGGTACGGAGCACAGGCTTATTGCCAATGGGCGGGCGGACGTCTGCCCACAGAAGAAGAATGGGAATACGCTGCCCGCGGCGGATTATACGGTAAACGCGATCATCTGTACAGCGGGGGAATGGAACTCGACAGTCTGGGATGGTATGCCGGAAACTCGGAAGGCAAACCGCATCCGGTCGGCATGAAGAAACCGAATGAACTGGGCATTCATGATATGAGCGGAAATGTATGGGAATGGTGTTCCGACAGTTTTGAAAAGGATGGCAAACTATATGCTGTCGTACGGGGAGGCACCTGGTTCAACGAACGGGCGAGCTGCCGTCCTACCTGTCATTATTATATTTACCCGGGAAGTAAACATTTCAACAACGGATTCAGGATCGTGAAAGATATCCCTTAATCCGTCGGAAATAAAACCTGGCAGCAGGGTTCAACTCAATTTCTTTAGAGCCTGTGCCAGTTGGTCCGGGCAAGAGGTACCCCGTTCACGGCAATCGATGCCCTCCAATCGTTGTATGGCGTCCTGTACTTCCATACCGACCAGTAATTTTGATAAACCTTGTGTGTTTCCTTGGCATCCGCCCACGATCTGAACTCCGGTAATCATATTGTCTTCAGCCTCAACAATCATCATTTTAGAACATACCCCACCTATAGGAGTGTAAGCTATACGTTGTTTACTCATCTCTTTGTACTTTTATATTCACGGGGGGCAAAGGTATAAATAAAATTAAGTACTTTTGCCAATTATAAAAAACTAACAGCATGACTTACGAAGAAACGCTTCACTATCTATATACAAGCATTCCGGTATTTCAACACAGCGGAGCATCCGCTTACAAGCCGGGACTGGACACCAGTATTGCACTGGACAACTATCTGGGAAATCCCCATAAAGCCTATAAGACAATCCACGTAGCAGGGACAAACGGAAAAGGTTCCGTCAGTCATTTACTGGCAGCGATCCTTCATCAGGCGGGATATAAAGTCGGACTTTTCACATCTCCCCATCTGATTGATTTCCGCGAACGCATCCGTGTCAACGGTAAAATGATACCCAAAGAATATGTAATAGATTTTGTAGAGCGCCATCGCACCACTTTCGAACCACTTCACCCTTCCTTCTTCGAACTGACTTCTACCATGGCTTTCGATTATTTCCGTGCTGAAGAAGTTGATTTTGCCATTATTGAAGTAGGCATGGGCGGTCGGTTGGATAGTACCAACATTATCACTCCTATCCTGAGTATTATCACGAATATCAGTCTCGACCATACCCAGTTCCTGGGCGATACGGTAGAAAAGATCGCCTTTGAAAAAGCAGGGATCATCAAACCCAAAGTTCCGGCACTGGTAGGTGAAATATATACCCAAAGCGTTGCACAGGTATTTGCCGATGCAGCTCACAGGAATGAGACACTGGTTTATTTTGCTTCACAGGCAGACCTGCTAAACGAATCATATCTGATGGATACCGGCGAATGGTATTTCGATTCCGTCGAGTACGGACAACTATTCGGTGAACTGGGCGGAGTAGCACAAGTAAGAAATGCCAAAACCGTATTGGCTGCTCTCAATCTGCTTTACACTCAGGGAATCGATATACCTCAGGAAGCTGTACGCGAAGGATTCGAGCATGTCGTTGAATTCACCGGACTAATGGGACGCTGGCAGGTTTTGCAGGAAAAACCGAAAGTGATATGCGATACAGGCCACAACACCGGCGGATGGCAATATCTGAACATGCAGCTGAAAGAAGTAATGAAGCGTTCCCACCATACTTATATGATCATCGGCATGGTAAACGACAAAGATATTAACGGTGTGCTGGACCTGATGCCCCAGGATGCTTTCTACTTTTTTACACAGGCATCCGTTCCACGGGCAATGCCGGCAGCCGAAATTGCCGCCATGGGTATGATGCACGGCCTTAGCGGCGTCACATGCGACTCCGTCGCCATTGCTGTTGAACGGGCGTTAGCCAGAGCCGGCGAAGAAGATACGATCTTTATCGGAGGAAGCACATTCATCGTAGCCGATGCCCTCCCCCTTTTCATGAAAGAAGACAAATAATACAACTTAATAAAAACAAATATCATGGTAAAACAAATTCAAATGAAATTGAGCGAATCCAAAACGGCACGATGGTCGGTTTTGGCACTCGTTGCATTTACAATGCTTTGCGGTTACTTCATCACGGATATGATGGCTCCGCTTCAGGATTTATTACAAACCCCCGTTATGAGCGGCGGCCTTGGATGGAGTGGCGATGACTACGGTAAATTTACAAGTGCATACGGCTGGTTCAATGTATTCCTGTTAATGCTTATTTTCGGTGGTATGATCCTTGATAAGATGGGAGTACGTTTCACCGGTTTAATGGCCACCGGTATCATGCTGGTCGGTGTTTTCATTAAATGGTTCGGTATCTCTCATGATTTCGGTGGTGAAACAGTTTCAATTTTCGGAACCGAATGGGGATATCCTCTACTCATAGCCTCTTTAGGTTATGCACTCTTTGGTGTAGGCATCGAGATTGCCGGTATAACCGTATCGAAAATCATTGTCAAATGGTTTAAAGGTAAAGAAATGGCATTAGCAATGGGACTTGAAATGGCGTGTGCCCGTATCGGAACTGGTTTGGCAATCGGTATAACGCCTATTCTGAGCCGTGCTTTCAATAATTCTATCAGCATACCTATTTTTATCGGACTAATCTTATTATGCATCGGATTCCTGTCATTCATCGTATTCGTTGTAATGGATAAAAAACGGGATCAGGAAATTCTCGACGAAGGTGAAGAAGAGGAAGAAGCTCCTTTCCGCGCCAAAGATATCCTGGATATTATTACCCTTAAAGGCTTTTGGTATGTCGCCCTTTTATGCGTATTGTTCTATTCCGCCGTATTCCCGTTTCTGAAATACGCCCCCAGCCTGATGATTAATAAATTCGGTATTGAACCTACTCTTTCCGGAATCATCCCTTCGATCCTGCCGTTTGGTACTATCCTGCTGACTCCATTCTTCGGCAACCTGTACGACCGGAAAGGAAAAGGTGCCACCATCATGATGATCGGTGCAATCATGCTTGTATGCATTCATTTCACATTCTCTTTACCATTCCTGGATAATTGGTTGGTAGCGCTTGCATTGGTTATCCTGTTAGGAATTGCTTTCTCGCTTGTACCTTCAGCCATGTGGCCTTCTGTTCCGAAAATTATTCCGGAAAATAAGTTAGGAACAGCATATGCCCTTATTTTTTGGGTACAAAACTGGGGATTAATGGGTGTGCCTTACCTCATAGGTAAAGTACTCGATAAATACTGCATAACCGGCTATGTCAATGAAAAACCGACTTACGATTATACCATTCCAATGATTATCTTTACCTGTTTTGGTATACTTGCACTTCTCATTTCATATCTCCTGAAAAGAGAAGACCGTATAAAAGGTTACGGTTTGGAATTACCCAATATCCAAAAAGATGCAGATAAATATCTGGCTGAAGAAATGATTGGTGAAGGTCAGAGATAAATTCATTATATAAAAAGACAATCATAAGGAGAGCGGTGTCAGTAATTTATGTAATTTACTGACACCGTTCTCTTTATTTATAAAAAGCTGCATCCGGTCAACTCCTGTTTCTTTTAATGATAACTACTATTCTTATCCGACAATTTTCCATATTCGTATCGATTGCTCAAGGTTTATTTTATCTCTTGTTGAATAAATCAACACCGAACTTGTAAATGTTAGACATATACAAGCTGAAAACTTGTAAATCCTACTCAGTATCAGACACTTTTAGCCTATAAATATTAAGATTGAGTGTTAAGTATTAATATTATGCAAAGAATTAGTTCCATTGATTTAAATTACATATTTTTGTATTGTGCTTCAGTATTGAAATACAGCACATAACCGACAATAAACATTCAAAAAGTAAGTAATATGAATGGGATACAATTTCAACAAAAATTATTGAGCTTGCAAGAAAACATGATGAATTTTGCACTTATGCTCACTGCAAACCGGGACGATGCTCAGGATTTGCTACAGGATACTACATTAAAGGTACTAGATAATCAGGATAAATTCGTTGACAACGTTAATTTCAAAGGATGGGTTTTAACTGTCATGCGTAATATTTTCATAAACAATTATCATAAGATTGTACGTGTACAGACAGTTGTTGACTCAAGTGCAGATTTATATAATCTGGATGTTGTCAATGATTCCGGATTTGATTCACCGGATAAAGCATATCAAATCAAAGAGATCACTAAAGCGATCAACGGCTTGAACGATGATCTGAAGGTTCCCTTCTCTATGTTTTTAAGTGGCTATAAGTATAACGAAATAGCAGAAAAACTAAATGTGCCCTTAGGAACTGTGAAGAGTCGTATCTTCTTTGCTCGTCAAGAATTACAGAAAAGGTTAAAGGACTTCCAAAATATGTAATCCCTCTTCCCTTTCCCAGTATAACATAAAAGCGACTACTATTCATTTGGTAGTCGCTTTTGCTATTTTCAAACAAATGTTAGTTACCGATAAATTACATGACAACTATTTATTTGAAAAATAAATAAGTTCTTTTCTTTAGATTTATGACAGCTTCGATTATACAAGCTATACGTTACATTTGTTTATCCTAATTATTTTGCCTACGTTTGTCTAAAAAACATAATTTAAAGGATCTATTCTATGATTTGTTTTCCTAATGCCAAAATAAACCTGGGACTAAACGTTATTAGTAAACGGACAGACGGTTATCATAACATCGAGACTGTGTTCTATCCTATCCCTGTGAAAGATGCACTTGAAATAGTGAATGCAGAAAAACTATCTTTCACCCAGACAGGAATACAGGTGGATGCTCCCATGGAAAAAAACCTTGTGATAAAAGCACTGAACCTGCTGAAAACACAATATGAAATACCGTCTCTGGAAATCCATCTCCTTAAAGCGATCCCTTTCGGAGCCGGACTGGGTGGAGGATCGGCTGATGCCGCTTTCATGCTGAAACTGCTGAATGATTTCTGCAAACTGGATATCCACGCAGACGAACTGGAAAAAATTGCAGCTTCCATCGGTGCTGACTGTCCGTTCTTTATCCGCAATACACCGGTATTCGCTACCGGAACAGGGAATATATTCGAACCAGTCGAATTATCATTAAAAGGCTATCATTTCTGCCTGATAAAACCGGATGTTGCCGTTTCCACTCCGGAAGCCTATTCATTAGTTACTCCAAAAGTTCCGGCAATCTCACTAAAAGAGATTATAAACAAACCGGTCTCCGAATGGAAAAACTTAATGATAAATGATTTCGAAAAAAGCGTCTTCAGCAAACATCCGGTTATCGGCCGGATCAAAGAAACACTCTATCAGGCAGGAGCTGTCTACGCTTCTATGTCGGGGTCAGGTTCCTCCGTATTCGGATTGTTCGAAGCACCGACTCAGTTCAAAGAGCAATTCACCGATTGTTTTGTATGGGAGGGACAATTACCATGAATGTTATAGCCGGTTTCTTTGATGCATTAGCAGATCGCTGGGACGAACTTTGCTATCATGCACCAGAAAAAATCAATCAGATACTGGAACAGACCACTCTGCATAAAGGACTTCGCATATTGGATGTCGGATGCGGAACCGGTGTACTCGAACAGTATCTGTTAACTTATTCACCAGCCCATATCACAGGAATAGACATTTCGCCACGGATGATTGAAGCAGCACAAAACAAATATGCTACCCCGATAGTCGATTTCCGTTGCATAGATGTTATGGAACTGAAAGACGAACAGTTCGATTTTATTATTGCCTATAGTGTTTTTCCTCATTTCGAACATCCGGATAAGGTAATCGGCCATCTGGCAGAATTACTTATCCCGGGAGGCGAACTTGTGATCTGTCACAGCGAAGGGAGGGAAAACATAAACGGACATCACAATAAACAAGCTAACAAAATATCGTTCGGCCTGCCTACAGCCAGGGAAGTTGCCGCCTTAATGGAACCTTATTTTCATATCGAGGCAATGGAAGATGCCGACGAACTTTATATGGTCAGCGGAATTCGCTATTAATTAATACAAGATAACATGAATAAATGTACCTATTTACTTTCTGCATTACTTCTCTCCGCCTTTACTCTACAGGCAGCAGAAGATATAAAAGTGATGCAATTTCTGCATACCGGTCCTGTTCCGGTTAATAAACCGATCATGGCAGACAGCCTGAATGTAAACGGAAAACCTTTCGAGATCAAAAATCTGTTGAAATCGACAGTTCCTTTCGACAAAGCATTCGCCAACGCGACCATTCTGGATGCAGATACAGCTGGAATTATCAGTTTTCAGGCTCCGGAAAAAGGATATGCCCTGCATCTTTTCTCCTTTTATCTGAACAGTGACCGTTATACCAAAGGAACTTTAGAAGTTTCCGGACCCGGTTCTTTCGATGTGTATGTAAATAACAAACCGGTGAGTGCAACTTCTGAACTGACAATGGAACCGCACCGGTATGAAGTGGTTGTGAAATACCTGACAGCCGACAGCGATACCTGTCCGCCTACATTAAAGGCAATCTATAAAAGTAAGGAAGATGCAAAAGTCGTTGCTTCACTTAATCCGGATAAAAGATATACCTCACGGGATATTCTGGAAGGAACAAACTTTCGTGGCGTCAGCCTGTCCCCCAACGGCAAATATGTATTAGTGAAATATTATACACGCCTGGAAGGTGGTAAAAGCGAATCATACGCTCAATTGCGTGAAGCCGCCAGCGGACGTATCCTTTTGCAGGATAAAGGATTTATCATGAGTGCCAGCTGGATGCCGACCAGTAATAAAATGTATTTCACCCGTACCGGCATGAATGGAAAGGAACTGGTGACAGTCGATCCGGCCAACATGCAGGAAGAGATACTGGCAGATAACCTGCCGGAAGGTAGCTTCAATTTTACCCCGGATGAAAAGACACTCCTCTTCACCATACAGGAGGAAGGTCCGAAGGATGGCCCTGACATGCTCCGTATCCTCGAACCGAACGACCGTTTGCCGGGATTCCGTAACCGTTATTTCATTTGGCGCTACGATCTGCAATCCGGACTATACGAACAACTGACATTCGGACATAACAGTACATATATTAATGATGTCAGCCCGGATAGCCGTTACCTGTTGTTCAGTACCAGTGAAACGGATTATACATCTCTACCTCATTCCAGCAACTCGTTATACAAACTCGACTTGCAAACAATGGCGGTCGATACCCTTTGGGAACATGCCAAATATGTGAACGGCGGAACTTTCTCTCCCGACGGAAAACAATTACTGGTTAGCGGATCGGGAAATGCTTTCGGTGGAATCGGTTTAAATATCAGGGAAGGACAAATCTCAAATACATACGACGGCCAGTTATTCCTGTATGATCCGGCTACCCGGAAAGCAACGGCACTAACCAAGGATTTCAATCCGAATGTAACTGGTGCACTCTGGAACAAATACGACGGTCAGATTTATATGATGACGGAAGACCAGGACTATCTGCGTATCTATACCTGTAATCCGGCAAACGGGAAAATCAAACAGATCAATACTTCTGAAGATGTAGTTTATAATTACTCATTGGCAGAAACAGCTCCGGTAATGTATTATTACGGACAAAGTACTTCAAACGCAAATCGTTTGTATGCTTATGACCTGAAAAGCGGAAAGAACCGTCTGATTTACGACCTGTCTGCTGAAAAACTGAAAGATGTTAAACTTGGAGAAGTTCATGACTGGAACTTCACGGCAGAAGACGGAACAACCATACAGGGACGTTATTACCTGCCGCCCAATTTCGATCCGGACAAAAAATACCCGATGATCGTCTATTACTATGGAGGAACTTCGCCGACGAACCGTGCTTTGGAATTCAGTTACTCCATGCATATGTATGCCGCCCAGGGATATGTAGTCTATACGCTCAATCCCAGCGGAACAACCGGATTCGGACAAGAATTTGCTGCCCGCCACGTAAATGCCTGGGGAGAACCGACTGCCGATGAAATTATCCGCGGCACAGAATTGTTCTGTAAAGAACATTCCTTTGTAAACCCTAAAAAGATCGGTTGTGCAGGTGCCAGCTACGGAGGGTTTATGACACAATATCTACAAACCCGCACCGATTTATTTGCTGCTGCTGTCAGCCATGCCGGTATCAGTGCATTGAGCAGTTATTGGGGAGAAGGATATTGGGGATATGGTTACTGTTCGGTAGCCAATACCGGAACTTATCCCTGGAATAACCCCGAGTTCTTCACTAAACACAGCCCGTTGTTCAACGCTGACAAGATCAAAACTCCGTTATTGCTGTTGCATGGCAATGCCGATACAAATGTTCCGATTGGCGAAAGTATCCAGATGTTCCTGGCATTGAAACTACTCGGCAAGACAGTGGAATTTATCCAGGTTGACGGAGAAAACCACGGTGTAGCTGATTACAAAAAACGCCTGGAATGGCAGAACACGATCTTTGCCTGGTTTGCCAAATGGCTGAAAGATGAACCGGAATGGTGGGATGCCCTGTATCCGGAAAGAACATTATAAATAAAATTACAAAGAAAGAAAGGGAGTGCCGATTAACGGTCGCTCCCTTCTTCGTATATAACATATAAGAAACGGCTTATTTCATATGCGGATTCAATGTATGCCACAGATGGATTTCAGGAATAATACCCATGCTGATCACTTCATCACGCAGTTTACTCAGATGAACATAACTTTCTGCCAGTTCTGCATTTTCTTTCGGTGTTCCTTCTACTTCTTTATAGAAAATACCGTCTTTAGTGATTTCTGTTTCCATAGCCATCATGATATGGTCGAATTTACCGGAGTGAACATATGTTCCGGCAGGCCAGCGGAATGCTTCGCCACCCATAGCGGCACGGATCATTTCGATTGACAGGTAAGACGGACTCTGGAAAGAAGAACGACCGCGAAGTTCGATAATACGTTTTCCACCCTGTATAACTTTCACTTTCAAGTCTTCCCATTGTTCGTCTGTGAGTTCCGGAGTACCGATCAAATCCAATAACGGTTTACCGTCGACAGTTGCAGTAGAAGCAAAAACAGCCATCTGTTCGCCATGGCCTCCATAAGTACGGCAACCTTTTACCAGGTTCTGACGGATTCCGAAGTGCTGTGCCAAAGCTGTTTGCAGACGGGTGCTGTCTAGTGCAGCCAAAGTACTTACCTGGGAAGGTTTCAATCCGGAATACAGCAATGTGATCAATCCGGTAATATCGGCCGGATTAAAAATAACTACCACATGTTTTACATCCGGACAATAAGCACGGAGATCCTTTCCGAACTGAGCAGCAATCTCAGCATTACCTTTCAATAAGTCCTCACGGGTCATACCGGCTTTACGGGCTGCACCACCGGATGAAACAACATATTTGGCACCTCTCAGCGCTTCGCTGATATCAGATGTAAAAGTTATGTTTGCATATTCAAATCCGGACTGGAACATTTCTTCTGCAACACCTTCCAAAGCCGGAGCAAAAGGGTCGTAAAGACAAATATTAGAAGTTAACCCCATCATTAAAGCTGTCTGGGCCATGTTAGAACCGATCATACCTGCTGCACCTACGATAGTGAGCTTTTCGTCTGTTAATGCTTTCATACTGTATTATTTTTTAATAATTGTGTTTGTTAAGAGAACACATATCTTATTGATAATGTTTGCCGTTTCGCCTATATTTTTCTTTTCGGTTACAAAGGTAAAACATCCTTTCCTTATATGCCAATCATTAAATTCTATCCCCTATAAGCTAAAGTTATAGCTCAAATTCCTACCTTTGCAACATGAAAACATTCAGACCGGAAGCATGGTTGCCCACCACCAAGAAAGAAGTTGAAGCGCGTGGATGGGATTATATAGATGTAATTCTTTTCAGTGGGGATGCCTATGTGGATCATCCTTCGTTTGGTGCTGCTGTTATCGGACGTACCTTGGAAGCCTTGGGACTGCGGGTGGCTATTGTTCCGCAGCCGGACTGGCGCGGTGATTATCGTGATTTTAAGAAACTGGGAACTCCCCGCTTCTTCTTCGGAGTCTCACCCGGAGCGATGGATTCGATGATCAATCATTATACGGCCAATAAACGGTTACGTAGCGATGATGCCTATACTCCGGATCGCCGGGCAGGAATGCGCCCGGATTATCCCAGCATTGTCTATACCAAAATACTGAAAGAACTTTATCCCGACGTACCGGTCGTACTCGGTGGAATCGAGGCTTCTTTACGCAGGCTGTCTCATTATGATTACTGGCAGGACAGACTCCGGCCGGGTATTCTGGCAGACAGTCCGGCCGATCTTCTGATCTACGGTATGGGGGAACTTCCCATGAAGGAATTGGTTACCCGCTTACAGGCCGGAGAATCTTTTAATTCATTAAAAGATATTCGCCAAACAGTTTATCTGACAGGAAAAGAAGAGATAAAGCCCGATGACATCGTACTTTTTTCACATGAAGAATGTCTTCGCGATAAATTAAAACAGGCTAAGAACTTCCGTCATATCGAAGAAGAATCGAACAAATATAATGCATCGCGTATTCTCCAGCAGGTTGGAAAGCAGACTATTGTAGTGAATCCTCCTTTCCCTCCTATGACGGAAGCCGAAGTCGATGCTTCGTTCGATCTGCCTTACACCCGCTTGCCGCATCCCAAATATAAGGGAAAAGTCATACCGGCATTCGAGATGATCAAGTTTTCAGTAAATATGCACCGGGGATGCTTTGGTGGCTGTGCATTCTGTACAATCTCCGCCCACCAGGGAAAGTTCATCGCTTCCCGGAGCAAAGAGTCTATCCTGAAAGAAGTAAAGGCTATCACGGAAATGCCAGATTTCAAAGGATACCTGAGTGATTTGGGAGGTCCTTCCGCCAATATGTACCGGATGAAAGGCAAAGATCAAAGTATTTGTGCCAAATGTAAAAAACCGTCCTGCATCTCTCCTGCCATCTGTAAGAATCTGAATGCGGACCATACTCCGTTACTGGACATTTATAAAGCAGTAGACAGTATGCCACAGATCAAACGCTCATTTATCGGTAGTGGCGTACGTTATGATCTGCTGTTGCACCGTTACGACGATGAAATCGTGAATAAGTCGGCTCAGAGCTACACGGAAGAGTTGATCGCCCGGCATGTATCGGGCCGTCTGAAAGTGGCTCCCGAACATACGGAAGACAATGTTCTGAAAATGATGCGTAAACCTTCTTTCGATCAATTCGGACAATTCAAAAAAATATTCGACCGTATCAACAAGCAACAGGGACTTAACCAACAATTAATTCCATACTTCATTTCCAGCCATCCCGGCTGTACGGAAGAAGATATGGCAAAACTGGCTATCGAGACCAAGAAACTGCATTTCCAACTGGAACAGGTACAGGACTTCACTCCTACACCCATGACACTGGCTACGGAAATATATTACACAGGTTATCATCCTTATACATTAGAAAAAGTATATACAGCCCGTACAAAAGAACAGAAACTGGCACAACGGCAATTCTTCTTCTGGTATAAACCGGAATTTCGCAGGCAGATAACCCAGGCATTACAAAAAATAGGAAAAAAAGACCTGCTTACTAAATTATTCGGCCGGTAAACAATAATATTTCACCTATCCTGCTTGTTAATTACGAAAAAATCGTAATATTGCATTTACTTAATTCATATAAATATGGTAAAAGCACTTTTAGCAGGTATATCGCTTATATTCGTTATATCTGCACAAGCACAAAACGAATTCACGATAAAAGGCAAAATCTCCGGACTGGAGGACAGTACCCAGATTGTCCTTTATCGTAGTGACGGACAAGTCATGAGCCAGATCGCTCAGGATACGGTCATCAATGAATGTTTTACCTTCAAAGGTGAAACCGTCGACAATGCTCCCGAAGCATTAATGGTCTCCAGCCATGACAAAGGGTTTCCAAACACCTGGCTGGATGTATGGGTGGCTCCCGGCAAAGAGACAACCGTTACCGGTAATAATAAACTTATCAGGACATGGAATGTATCGGCCGATATCCAGGAACAGCAGGATTTAAACCGGTATGCCGACGCTTGCCGGGAAGAATGTAGTAAAGAACAGGAAATCTATATACAGTTAATGGATTTGTTCTCCAAAGGAAGGACGGGCAATCCTTCCGAAGAAGAAAAGAATGCGATCAGGAATGAAATGAAAGAACTTCAGAAAAAAACGGATTCATTACGACTGATCTCCTCCCAAAAAGAAATCGAAATAATGCAGCAAACTCCTAAAGGAACAGTCTGGATGGATAAATTGCTTGGCCAATGCAAACAAAGTAAATACATGGAGAACTATCCTTATAAGGAAGATTTGATTGCTTTATACAACAAGTTATCCGATAATGAGAAAAACTCTCAGGCTGGTAAGGAAATCACGGTATGTCTTTATCCTCCCGTTACAGTGAAAGAAGGCGATGAAATGGCGGATACCGACCTCTACGACCTGCAAGGCAATATTCATCATCTGGCCGACTATAAAGGTAAATATCTCCTGGTCGATTTTTGGAGCCGCGGTTGTGGTCCTTGTATGATGGCTTTGCCGGAAATGAAAGAAATATCCGAAACATGGAAAGACAAAGTAACTGTCATAAGTCTGAGCACAGACACAGAAAAAGGATGGAAAGAGATTTCTAAAACGAAAGATATGTCATGGGTAAACCTGAATGATTTTGGAGGAATGAGCGGACTGGCAGCTAAATATAATGTAAGAGGAATACCTCATTACGTCATTATCTCACCGGAAGGGATCATTCTGCATAGCTGGAGCGGATACGGAAAAGGATTACTTAAACGTAAGCTAAACAAATGGGTAAACAAATCAGACCGTGTTATGTCTGTGAAAAAGGAAGGGAACACGACCATTGTTGATTTTCCTATTGAAAAATCAAGCAATACGGAAACTGTAGAGATCAACAGAATAGAGTTGACCGGTTCTGAAACGATTTTCCATATGAAAGCCTTTAATTCTCCCGGATACTGGGTAAGTATCGGCAAGGATACTTTCCTGAAAACAGAAGACGGTACTCATTATCCGCTAACATCAGCAGACGGCATCACACCGGACGAACGCTTCACAATGCCGGAATCAGGTGAATATTCCTTTAAACTGCACTTCCCCGCTTTGCCGGCCGGAACAAAAACAGTCGATTTCATCGAAGGTGATTGCGATTCCTGTTTCAAAATAGTAGGTTTGTCACTGACTCAAGAATAAAGATACGGACTTGCCTGAAAAAAATAAGGGACTTTTGAAATGTTAAGACAGGACTTTTAAAAACGAAAGTCCTGACTTTTAACTTCAAAAGTCCCTTATTTTTTTGATAGTGATTATCAAGCCTTTACAGCGATCACTTCAATCTCTACCAAACCATTCTTCGGCAAAGTCTTTACAGCAACAGCCGAACGTGCTGGAAAAGCACCTTCAAACTGAGAGGCGTATACTTCGTTCATCGCTCCGAAATCACCCATATCAGCAAGAAAAACAGTAGTTTTGACTACGTCGCTGATATCAAGACCGGCTTCTGCCAGGATAGCCTTCACATTCTTGAAAGCCTGAGCTGTCTGTTCCTTTACAGCTCCTTCTACGAAATTACCGGTTGCCGGATCGATACCCAGCTGTCCGGAAGCGAAAAGCATATTTCCTACTTGTACAGCCTGGCTGTAAGGACCGATGGCGGCCGGTGCATTTGTTGTTGCAATAACTTTTTTCATTGTGTTTATCTTTTTAGTTGTTTTGTTCTTCATTCATACGCTGGCGGACAACCTCATAAATCAGGATGGAGCTGGCTACCGAGACGTTCAGGGAACCGATCGTTCCGAACTGCGGTATTTTCACCATGCTGTCGCAGATTCGCAGGTTATCCATAGAAACTCCTTTATCCTCTGCTCCCATTACGATAGCAACCGGACCGTCATATTTGATAGAAGTATAGTTCTCGTAAGCTTTTTCGCTGGCTGCATAGACCTTGACACCGCTCGCCTGTAAAAAACGAATGGATTCTTCAATGCTTTTCTCTTTACAAACAGGCAATACATGTAACGCTCCGGCAGATGTTTTGATGGCATCCGCATTCACTGTCACGCTTCCTTTGGCCGGAATAACAATGGCATCCACACCGGCACATTCGCAGGTACGGGCAATTGCCCCGAAATTACGGACATCGGTTATGCCGTCCAAAAGTACGATGAAAGGATTCTTTCCCTGTTCATAAACGAAAGGAATAATATCTTCCAGACGCTGATAAGTAACAGCCGGAATAAAGGCAATCACTCCCTGATGATTCTTCCGGGTCAGGCGATCAAGACGTTCGGCCGGTACACGCTGTACAGGAATATCGCGTCCTTTCAGCACCTCGAACAATTCACGGGAAAGTTCTCCCTGCAACTCGCGCTTAACAAGTATTTTATCTATTTCCTTATCGGCCTGGATAGCCTCGATTACGGCACGTATGCCGAACACCATTTCGTTTTCCTTCATATTCCTTATTATCAGCAGTTTATTATATAAATTGCAAATATATAACCACTATACAACTACAATCTATGCTTATTTTACTGCAAAGATAAGAATATTATATCAACCAGCAGTCATCTGATTATGGCAAGCGGATAAAAACAAGCTATATATCAGACAACCCACCCGGGGCATATATCAGCCCTTTAGACTTTGGCTCTACTTTATCATTGCCTTTTGTTCGAATAAGAATCGCTCCGGCAAAGCCTAAGGAGGTATACCGTAATGCCTGTGCCGGCGTAAGTCTTTCGATAGAACGAATATCCGCAGGATGCAGGGATTCCAAGGCCCAGGTTGTATCGACTACGTATCCGTCAAGCAAAACAACCAACGTATTCCCATTCCGGGTAATTGAATTACCAATTAAAGCCGCTCCCCGCGTCGTTCGTATCTCATATTTTTCATTTACAGACATTTTTTCATCTTCTCCCTGCTGAATCTCACATATTTCAAATCCGATCATTCGTTCCAGGTAAGGGATTATGTTAGGATACAACGGATTTTCAAATTCTTTTTCACCCAAATAATTTACGCCATAAAATTCTTTTGTAGAGGGAATGTCTTCCTTTATACGAGCTGTAACAGTGATAGAAGGCAGATGGTAGATTGAAAAAGAATCAATATAGGCAGAAGAAGCAGGCTCCTTTATGCCCATAGAAAATTCTTTATACAAATTTACCACACCCGGAAAAGTATCATTATCCATTATTATCTTATAATCATAACTTTTCCCTTTCTCATTATAGGCTTGCAAAAAGAAACTCTCTCCTTCTTTAAAATCATCAACGCCGATAACAAAACGTCCATTTAGAATATCTGCATCATAAGTAAAGCCTTTATCATTATTAATGGCAATCAGATGTCCTTTTTTAAGAGGGCGACCGGATTCTGTTTCAACATATCCTGATAAAGCCAATACATCCTCCGGTTTATAAAGATAATCATAAGAATCCTGCAATATATCCTGCCACACAAAGCGTCCCCATTTTCTGGTTAGCAAATATGTCCTCAATTTATTCGTTGAGTCCATACAAAGTGCCAGATCAGGAATGGGTCGGGACAAATCACTGTTAAGTAATGCTACCTTTTCTTCTGTTGTAAATTGATTGGCAGAACTGCGCCGGGAATCATAATAAATTAATGTTTCTGAAACCACCCGGTTCTTTTTGTCCAATAAGATACCGGCTATCAACCCCGACGTATAATCTGTAAACGGAATAACACCACTTCTATGTGCTGTATCGATCTTTTGTTGCAAACAGACCGCTCCCCTGTGGAAAAGCATAAAAGAGTAGGTATCGGTATCATCACCGGAGAAAAGTATATTATAACAAATTCGTTCCCTGTTCTGATTTAATTGCAACACAGGTACTGAGGTTACAGACGGACAAGGAAAACGATGTGACCCTATCCGGATATAATATAAAGACGAAGAATCAGGAATAAAAGAAAAAGAACCGATCCCATAGCTATCTGTAACCAAATTGGAATAAACCGTATCAGACGAGCCTTTGCACAGAGAAGCTGTTGTTTGTACCGGCAATCCATTTTCATCTTTTACTTCAAAAGCTACATTTTGTAAACTGCCGGATAACAAATGACCACCTTCAGGGTAAAAATAAACATGGCTGGGAATGTTACCGCTATACCGGGTAGTCGATAGGTTATCGACCGGTATTGTTATTAGGGTAAAAGCTGTTGGAGAAAAATTTTGCATCAAACGAGTATAAGCACGCAGATAATAATTACCGGAAGACAAATCTGTTTCCAGAAATAACTCTCCCTTAAAACAAGCGGAGTCACACTTATATTTTTGTCGGCACAAAACAGAATCTTCCCTATTTATTAATTCTATATAAACATATTTACTATAAGTTGAGGGTTCTAAAGTAGTCGCTTCCAGTAAGGTTCCGGAAAAAGAAATAGTATCTCCCTGTCTGTAATCAGAATGATCGGTATGCAATAAAATCTTTTCACTTCGCAAAAAAGTAAACGAAGCAAGAATATTTGTTATACAAACCAATAATAAGAAACAGAAAGTTTTCATATTTCTATCCGACAAAAGTTTAGTAACAAATATAATAATAAAATCGGCAATAAACAATTGAAAAACATGTTTTACATTACTTTTATCACAGATTTTTATTAATTTGAAACAAAACAATTTTCTTTATTGCTGTTTTTTCCCTTGAATAAGAAATAATACTCCTGTTATAATCAGTGCAGATGACAAACCTGTATAAAAAACGGAAATAAAAGAGTCCGGCAATAAACGGGAATGACGGATTCCCACTCCTAAAGTGATCATAAAAATCATCACAATCCAACCTTTGGCATCAAAGAAAGAGAAAGGACAATTCTTTTCTCCTTTTTGGGCAATACGACGGCTATGCTTTCTGAACAAACGTAAAAACACAAAATTAAGGAATAACAGAAACACAATAACTGCTTCTCCCACCTTTAACACCGAGTAATGGGCATCATGCATCCACGTAAGAATTCCGATCCGGAGAATATTGACTCCGGCTATAATCCATACGCAACCTGCTATAAATAATAATATCCGCTTATTAACTCTGAACATCCGTCTACTTTTACTGAAATGCAAAAGTACGATTTTTAACGACATATCCTAATCCTGAAAGTTCATGAGGCCTCCTTTTCACTATCCAACTCTTTAATCTCCTTATTCAGAAAAACGGAAAGGATGGTCCTTAAAACAACAATACCGCCAAGGATAGCCAGTTCGTCCAAACTGGGTTCCAAGACGGTTTTAAGAATATCTGAAGCGATCAGCAACTCCAATCCCAATAATAAATAAGTACCTAATTCCGCTCGCAGCCGACGGATATTGACTGTTGAATATTGTCCGGTAAATCGCTTGAGTTCGTTTCCCAGAAAAGAGATAAAAGCGACCAGTGCCCCATAAGTAACGATCAGCAGGCTTACCACACTGATAATCGTAGCCAGAATATTTAGAAAATGCGTGAACATGAGTTTATTCTTTATACTAGGAACAAACTCATGTTCCGGAAAGTTCAATCAGTATTTTCAGCTTCTGCGGTAAACTTCAGAGCGTTTACTTTCCTGCCGTTTATTGTCTTTTTCCTTTTTATCCTTTTCTTTTCTGTCTTTGTCTTTCCTGTCTCTATCACGGTCGCGGTCTCTCCGGTTGTCCGGTCTTTTATCCTTATCGTACCGATCATTTCCCGGTCTGGACGGTTTATTGAAATGCTGGTTATTATTGGGACGATTATGATTGTCCGGACGCCACTGTCCGTTATCATGATGATTGGGACGATCGTATTTACCCCGATACCACTTACCGTCATCAAAACGCCCATGCCATCGTCCGTTTGAATATTCCCATTGATTATGCCAGTAATGGTCTTCATAACGCCAGCAAATATCAGAGGGACGATAATTCGGATAGTGGGGGTTATTATACCATCCCTGATAATCATGGATACGCTGCGGACGTTCGCGAACAAAACGAACATACAGACGGAACTGCGAAGGAGAAAGAACTCGTTGTAACTTACGGTCACGTTCCATACGCAGATTAAATATCTTCTTGGCAGACTGGTCCCAATAGCGGTAATGCTTACGGGCTTCCTTTTCTATTCTCTGACCGTACTTATGTACGATATTATGATAATCGGCGGCCTGTCTTCCGTTCAGGCGCATGGCCTGTTCCATCCAGAGACAACTCTGGCAATGTGGCTCATTCCAACCAAAACTGATCCAAAACTGAGCTTGTCCCGGCAAACTGCACAATAAAATCAACAAACATATAAAGCTAATCCGTTTCATGACTGTTCATTTTTAGTTAGTAATTACATCTATGACCGTTCTAAGAAGAAAAGGTTTAACAGACATAATCAACGTTTGGTTTTCAATAACTCTTTTGCATTGGCTATCGAAGCGCCGGTTAGTGACGCACCGCTCAACATGCGGGCAACCTCTTTAACACGTTCTTCTTTATTCAATTTTTTAATGCGGGTTATCGTACGTTCCGTTGTATCTTCCTTATAGACAAAGAAATGATCTTTACCTTTCGCAGCAATCTGTGGCAAATGGGTAATGGTTATCACTTGCATCTTTGTACCCAGATCCTGCATAATATCCCCCATTTTATCGGCGATATCACCGGAAACTCCTGTATCCACTTCATCAAAAATAATAGCGGGAAGAGCTGTGAAGCCGGCAATCATTGCCTTGATGCATAACATAAGACGGGATATTTCACCACCGGAAGCAGTTTGGGCAACCGGTTGCAGTTCGCCACTCTTATTGGCAGAGAAAAGGAAACGAATATCGTCCATTCCATCGCTTTCCGGCTCCGAACGAGTAACAAAGTCTACGGCAAACCTCACATTTGGCATCCCCAGCGGAATAACCATTTTTACCAGTTGAGAGGCAATAGCTTTGGAGGCGATCTTACGTTGTTCACTCAAAACAGCGGCCTGCTGAAGTAATTCCTGATATGATATTTCCAACTGGGCTTTTATCCCCTCGATCTGCTCGTCGAAAGAGTCTATATCATGTAGCTGTTCCGTATATTTATCCTGAATGGCAATCAACTCTTCCACTGTCGGAACCCGGTGTTTCTGTTCCAATGTGTACAAAGTGTTCAGGCGTTCGTTCACCCATTCGAGACGTTCAGGATTGAACTCGACATCTTCTTTAAGAACATCGGTTTCTGAGGCCAGGTCGTTCAGATCAATATAGGCAGAACGCAGACGTTCGGCAATCTCCCTGGCTTTTGGATAAAACCTTTCCAACGAATCGGCGGTCGAAAGGGCCTCTTTGATAAGTTGCACGCTTCCCTGCTCTTCGCCATTCAGCAATTCTGTTATTTTATATAAGGATCCTTTAATATCTTCGGCATGCGACAATGTCTCCAACTCCTGCTCCAGTTCTTCCTGTTCACCGGCAACCAGATGAGCATCCGTCAGTTGTTCCAGTTGGAAACGGATATAATCCTCTTCCTGGCGGTTCTGATCAGCCTTCTCCGTCAAATCTTTCAACTCCCGTTTCAAAGAGAGATAACGCTGGTATTCTTTACGATACAGGATCAGAAGGATTTCGTTTTCCGCCATTACATCGATTACCTTCATCTGGAAGCGATTATCTCCGAGCAACAGGTTCTGATGTTGCGAATGTATATCGATCAGTCGGCTTCCCAGTTCCTTCATGACGGTAAGCGGCACAGGTGAATCGTTAACGAAAGCACGCGACTTGCCGGATGCAAACAGTTCCCTGCGAAGAATACATATTTCCGGATCATACTCCAGATCATTTACATGAAAAAATTCTTCCAGTTGATATTTGGAAACATCAAAAGTTGCTTCGATCACACATTTATCCGAACCGCTCTTGATACTTTTCCCGTCGGCCCGTTGGCCCAATACCAGCGACAAAGCCCCTAAAATAATAGACTTCCCGGCTCCCGTTTCACCGGTTATCACCGAAAAGCCGTTATCAAACTGAATATCCAGACTATCTATTAAGACAAAATTCTGTATGAATAAAGATCTCAGCATAATTCTCTTTTACTTTTTAAGTGGCTCCAAACGGGTTGTCATTGCCGGATACAGGTTGGAAAGCATTTTGTATCCTTCCTGCTTTTCGGTCGTAGTTGCTTTAGAATATATGGCAACAACTTCATCCAATTTGGAATCGGCAAACATTTGTAACAGGACAGATGTCGGACGGGTTTTCTTCAATTCCTCCAATGTCGGCAATAAAGACAGGATCGTAGTACGTCCGCGATCCACATTAGCAGCCATTTCATCGAGACCTTTCCGGTGATAATTATACCACATGTCACGATATCCTTCCGAAGCATTTTCATTCAATGCTGTTGCTATTGCGTGCCGGTTACGGTCACTGTCAAAGGCTTTCCAACCGTTCCACGACATTTGAGACTGCGCCAGGGTGACAACCTGTTGCGCTTGTTGGAAAAAAGCTGTTCCGCCTCTAGGTGAAAAGCTGTCGAAATCGAGTCCCAGAATCGTATATAAATAGAAAACAACAGTAGCGATCAGGTTACTGTTTAACGTATTCTCCGTATATTCCAACTGTTCGAACTCTGTGTAATCAAAGTCTAATTGTGTATCACGGAAATTCAGCAAAGTCGTTACATAACTTGAGTTGTACACCGGACGACTAGCCTGAATCTGCAATTCAGCCTTATAACTGTTATCAGTAGCCTCGTTGATAATGATATTAAAAGTACAGTCAATCCGTTCGTTGATACCAAAGGTTGCATCCGTCCATTTCCGGGTATTGATAAACTGAGTCAAAGCGTCCTGCAAAGTAGTATATACCTGCTTATTAGTCCCCTGGATCTTATCACTGTTGATTTTGACCTGGGCATTAAACTCGTTTGCTCTATCTTGCGCATAACCGATAAAGGATGTAGTTCCCAACAGGAACAGGAATAACAGTCTTTTAATCATTTTCATTTCAATAATGTTGCCAACTTGTTTACGATATCAACAGCTACCCCTTGTTTTGATTTCAACGGATAACCGGTTGTTTCTCCCTGACGGTCGATAATGGATATCTTATTGGTATCACAACGGAAACCAGCACCTGCGTCACGAAGCGAGTTCAACACGATGAAATCGAGATTTTTCCGCTTCAATTTGCTTTCGGCATTCGTTGCTTCGTTATTTGTCTCCAAAGCAAAACCAACCAGAACCTGTCCTTCCCGTTTAATTGCCCCTAAGGAGGCAGCAATATCTTTGTTCGGAACCAGGTGAAGCATCATTTCCCCTTTACTTTCGCGTTTGATCTTTTCGTCTGCTTGTATCTCCGGACGATAATCGGCTACAGCCGCACATAATATACCGGCATCCGCTTCGGGAAAAGCCGTCATGGCCGCCTGATACATTTCTTCGGCAGATTCCACATCAATCCGTTGTATATTCGGATGCGTGGTCGTCAACGATACCGGGCCGGCTATCAATGTAACTTCGGCCCCTTGCTGTGCACAGGCCTCTGCCAGTGCAAATCCCATCTTCCCGGAAGAATAGTTACCTATAAAACGTACGGGATCAATCTTTTCGTACGTCGGACCGGCTGTTATTACAATCTTTTTTTTTTCAAGGACGGTGCGGGAAGCGAAAAACTCTTCCAGAACAGCTATAATCTTGTCCGGTTCCTCCATCCTGCCTTTACCTACCAGATGGCTCGCCAATTCACCTTCAGCTGGTTCGATGATATGGTTTCCGAATGAACGGAGACGGTCCAGATTCTGTTGTGTAGAAGGATGGGCAAACATATCCAGGTCCATTGCCGGAGCGATGAAAACGGGTGCTTTGCAAGACAGGTAAGTTGTCACCAGCATGTTATCGGCTATTCCATTAGCCATCTTGCCGATTGTCGACGCTGTTGCCGGAGCAATCAGCATGGCATCTGCCCACAGTCCCAAATCGACATGGCTGTGCCACGAGCCGTCGCGGTTAGAGAAAAACTCACTGATAACGGGATTACTACTTAAGGCAGAGAGTGTTATCGGTGTAATAAACTCTTTCCCAGCAGGTGTTATTACAACCTGTACCTCGGCACCTTTCTTTACCAATGCACGGATAATATAAGCAGCTTTATAAGCAGCTATACTTCCTGTAATTCCTAATATGATATGTTTACCTTTCAGCATCATTCTTATTCATTCAAATAAATATTCATCCGAAAGGGATTTTAGTTTCATCCGGGAGAAATTTGACTTTCTCCCGGATGGAATTAATTTTCCTCCCGGATGTATCTTTTTCCTTATAAACGCAACAATAAGATATCGCGCGTTACCTTACTGTCAATATTGTGATGTTCACCCAGATGCCAGCCTTGTTTATCCACAGGAGCAGCCAATGCATCCAAGTCGTTTTCTGTAATGCCACATTCACTCAAACGGGTATTCAACCCCATCCGGCGGAAAAAATCTTCGCAGGCCGTGATTGTTTGACGGGCACGTTCTTCTTCCGTTCCGCCGGTTATACCGAAAACTACTTCACCCATACGGGCCAGTTTTACTTGTTTCTCCTTAAACATATATGTCATAACGCCCGGCAAAAGTATTGCCAACGTCTGTGCATGGTCCAGACCGAATTGGGCAGTCAGTGCATATCCCATACGGTGAGACGACCAATCCTGAGGAACCCCTTGTCCGATCCATACGTTCAATGCATTGGTAGCGGCCCACATCAGATTGGCACGGATATCATAATCATGCGGATTATCCAACACCTTGAGACCTTCCTCATAGATCACTTTCATCAGTCCTTCGGAAAAAGCATCCTGTACCTTGGCATTAACCGGATAAGTAAGATATTGCTCTACGACATGAATAAATGAATCGACAACACCATTGGCTACCTGTCTCGCCGGTAATGAATAAGTTACTTCCGGATCAAGTATTGCAAACTGCGGAAATACCAACGGAGATGCAAAATTCAGTTTCTCACGGGTTTCGGCACGTGAAATAACAGAACGCTCATTCATTTCGGAACCGGTAGCCGATAATGTCAATACGACACCCAGTGGCAATGCTTTCTTAATCACACCGCCTTTGGATAAAATATCCCAGGGTTCGCCTTCATAATAATAAGCTGCGGCAATGAACTTGGTGGCATCTATAACCGAACCGCCTCCTACTGCCAGCAGGAAATCAATATTTTTCTCTTTAACGACATCAACGGCTTTCATGCAGGTTTCATAATGCGGATTGGCTTCGATTCCTGAAAATTCAGTCACTTCAAAACCGTTCAATGCATTTGTCACCTGGTCATAGATTCCGTTTTTCTTAATACTTCCGCCTCCATAGACCATTAACACTCTACTTCCGGCTGGAATCAAGGCTGATAAACGTGCAATTGTACCTTTCCCGAATACAACTTTTACAGGATTAGCAAACTCAAAATTATTCATTGCGTTATTTCGAATTAAAACCTCTCAATTTGATTTCGGTAAGAATCTTCTTCGTATTCAGCGGGAAGTCTCCATTCATAATCCAGGAATAATATCCAGGGTCTGTTTTCAGAACTTCTTCCACCAACTTTCCCTTGTATTTACCAAAGTTAATGACCTCTTTACCATCTTCATTGTAGATCATACGACCGGCAAAATCGACATTGTTAGTAAAACTGGAATATTTGGATAAGAAGTCGATATCATTCTGCAAATCGTCCGGATAACGGTCTAACTGAGCTTTCAAAATCTCATAAGTCGCCATTGTATCGGCCTCTGCCGTGTGAGCATTTTCGAGGCTTTTGTCACAATAAAACTTATAGGCAGCCGATAATGTACGTTGCTCCATCTTATGAAAAATGGTCTGCACATCGACAAATTTACGTTTGTTCAAATCAATATCTACCCCGGCACGAAGGAATTCTTCTGCCAGCAGAGGGATATCAAAACGGTTGGAATTATATCCGGCCAGATCACAGCCTTCAATCTGTGCCGCCAGCGATTTGGCTATTTCTTTAAAGGTCGGGCAATCTTTTACATCTTCGTCCGTAATACCGTGAATCGCTGTCGACTCCGGTGGAATGGGCATTTCCGGATTGATCCGTCTCGTCTTTGATTCTTCCTTGCCGTTAGGGTGAACTTTCACAAAAGAGATTTCAACGATACGGTCTTTTACTATATTTATACCCGTAGTCTCCAGGTCGAAGAAGACTATCGGGTTTTTCAGGTTTAATTGCATTTCTTATTTATTAGTCATTCAACATCATTGGCATAAGCAGCATCAGCTGGTCCTCGTTCTCTTCGTTTTCAGCAGGAACAATTAAGCCGGCACGTGAGGGGTCTGCCAATTCGAGAATTACTTCTTCCGAATTGATGTTACTTAATATTTCAATCAGATAAGTTGCCTTGAAACCGATATTCAATTCTGTTCCGTCAAACTGGCAAACAATCTTTTCTTCAGCAGAAGTGGAGAAGTCGATATCCTGTGCGGAAACCACCATTTCACTTTCCTTCAACTGCAATTTAACCAGGCTGCTTGCCGGATTAGAGAAAACAGATACACGTTTCAATGCATTCAGGAAAGAGATGCGGTCAATAGTAACCTTAAACGGATTTTCCTGTGGAATAACGCTGTTATAATTCGGATAACGACCTTCGATCAGACGGCAAACCATTTCAAAGTTCGCACAGTTCACATAAGCATTGTTATCATCAAACTTGATATTAACCATTTCTGTTTCCTTACCCAGCAGGTTCTTCAGTAGGTTAGCTGGCTTTTTAGGCAAAATGAAAGAAGCTCTTTCCGGTGATTTCACTGAAAGATTACGCAAACGAACCAGCTTATGTCCGTCTGATGCGACAAACGTCAAATCGTCTGTATGGATATCAAAATAGATACCGTTCATCACCGGACGAAGTTCGTCGTCGGCAGTTGCGAAAAGCGAGCGGCTGATGCCGTTCAGCAACATTTGTGAATCCACAATGATTGCAATTGCGTTATCATTCAACGGCTTTTGAAGTGGATAAGTATCCCCTTTCTGTCCGATAAAATTATATTTACCGTTCTGGAAATGGATAAAGATCTCCAGGTTTTCGTCATTGATATCAAAAGTAAGCGGTTGTTCCGGCAGTTCCTTCAACGGATCGAGCAGAATCTTGGCAGAAACAGCGAAAAGTCCGGTACCTTTTGAATTCATCACCTCAACAGAAGTAACCAGACGTGTTTCAGCATCCGAAGCTGTTATAGTCAGTTTATTACCATCAAGGTCGAACAGGAAGCTGTCGAGGATCGGTAAAGAGTTCTTAGACGCAATAACTTTGCTGATAGACTGCAAACGGGATAACAGCGCAGTGCTGGATACATCAAATCTCATGGTTCTTAATTGTTTATATTATTAATTTTATTATTTGACAATATAGTCAGAGCATATCACAAACGCCCATACAAAAGTAAAAAAATATTTGATTAGTGAGGCTATCTTTTATGTTCTTTTCAGCAGAAAGGAAAGAACAAAAAAAGAGGCCCTTCATATCGAAGAACCTCTTTTCTATATCTTTATTAGGAAAGATTATTTCGCGAAATAATCTTTTACAGCTTCATTAGGAATCATTTCTTCCTGGAAGATGTAAGCACCAGTCTTCGGAGACTTAACCATCTTAATTACTTTTGAGTAAGTACGACCGTCACCTTTCTTAAATGTTGCAACTGCTTTTTTTGCCATCGTTTAAAATCTCCTATTACTTAATTTCTTTGTGTAAAGTCATCTTCTTCAGGATCGGGTTGTATTTCATCAACTCCAATCTCTGAGTAGTATTTTTTCTATTCTTAGTAGTGATGTATCTGGATGTACCCGGCATACCACTTTCTTTGTGTTCAGTACATTCCATGATTACCTGAACTCTGTTACCTTTTGCTTTCTTTGCCATTTCTTATTTTCCTCCAAATTAAGCGTTTAAATAACCTTTTTCAGCTGCTTTTTTAATTGCTGCATCTAAGCCCAGCTTATTGATAGTACGCAAGCCTGCGGCTGAAATATTCAGGCTAACCCAACAATCCTGTTCTACCCAGTAGAACTTTTTAGTAAACAGGTTAACATCAAACTTACGTTTCGTTCTTCTCTTAGAGTGAGAAACGTTGTTGCCAACCATTGCTTTCTTTCCGGTAATTTGACAAATTTTAGACATTGCTATCTTCTTTTTTTATTAACGCAATAAATTAATTACAACTCCTGCTATCTGTCTTCCCTTTCCGAACTAGCATCATGATCAGAACGAAGATTCTAATAGAGTTTCTCTCTTTACAGGGCGCAAAGGTAAAAATTATTTTTGATTATTCCACACAAAACGCCAATAAATTTCACTTATAAATACATACAAGCTTCCGTACAACAAAAATACAACTTTATTGGTTCTAGTAATAATAATAAACATAAATACTTACGTAAAAATTATGACTAGAAACTTTAAAGAAGCAGTAGAACACAGGAGAACCTACTATAACATCACCAACAGCTCTCCTATTTCGGACCATGAGATTAAAGAACTCATCGCATTCGCAGTGAAAAACGTACCTTCTGCCTTCAACTCGCAGTCAACACGAATCGTTCTTCTTTTGGGCAAAAATCATAAGAAGTTCTGGGACATCACCAAAGAAGCATTGAAAGCTATCGTTCCGGCAGAAGCTTTTGAAAAGACACTTGCCAAAATAAATACCAGCTTCGATTGCGGATATGGCACCGTCTTGTTCTTTGAAGATATGGAAGTGGTTGAAAATTTGCAGAAAGCATTTCCCAGCTACAAGGATAATTTCCCTGTCTGGTCGCAACAGACTTCTGCCATGCACCAGTTCGCTATCTGGACGATGCTGGAGGATGCCGGTTTAGGCGCTTCCCTTCAACATTACAATCCTTTAATCGATGAAAAGGTGCAAAATGAATGGAAACTCAATCCGAACTGGAAGCTTATCGCACAAATGCCGTTCGGAACACCGACCCAAAAGCCGGGAGAAAAAGAATTCAATCCCATCCAGGAACGTTTCTTTATTTTTGAATAATTTAATTTGCAGGTTATGAAATATGACATAGCCATTATCGGAGGAGGACCGGCCGGCTATACAGCCGGTGAACGGGCCGCCGAAAATGGATTAAAAACAATCCTCTTTGAAAAGAATGCCATTGGCGGGGTTTGCCTGAACGAAGGCTGTATTCCGACTAAGACATTATTATATTCAGCCAAAATACTGGATAGCATAAAGAGTGCCGCCAAATACGGAATCCAGGCAGACAATGCCCCAGGCTTCGACCTAAGCAAAATTATCGCACGTAAAAACAAGACCGTCAAAAAACTGACACTGGGTGTCAAAGCCAAGCTGAACAGCAACGGCGTGACAATCATACAGGGAGAAGCTGTAATCCGGGGAGAGGAAGACGGATATATATTGATTCAGTGCGGCGAGGAAGTTTTTGCGGTAAAGAATATCTTGCTTTGTACCGGTTCGGAAACCGTCATTCCACCGATAAAAGGATTGTCGGAGATTGCTTACTGGACTTCGAAAGAAGCACTGGATGTGAAAGAACTTCCCCGGTCGATTGCTATTATCGGTGGCGGAGTAATCGGAATCGAATTCGCCTCTTTCTTCAACAGCATGGGGGTTAAAGTGAAGGTTATCGAGATGATGCCCGAGATACTCGGTACGATGGATAAAGAGATATCAGCAATGCTGCGGTCCGAATATACCAAAAAGGGCGTCGAATTCTTTCTTGAGACAAAAGTCATCGAAGTCACACCCGACAGCGTGATTGTGGAAAAGGACGGAAAGACTGAGACAATTGAGGCCGACAAGATACTGGTCAGTGTCGGACGAAAAGCCAACACGAAAAACCTGGGCATCGAAACACTGGGCATCGAACTTCTCCGAAACGGCATAAAGGTAAACGAATACATGCAAACCTCCCACCCTAACGTCTATGCCTGTGGGGACATCACCGGCTTTTCCATGCTGGCCCATACTGCATACCGGGAAGCGGAAGTCGCCATCAACCACTTACTGGAACACGATGACCGGATGAGCTATAAGGCTGTCCCGGCCGTGGTCTACACCAATCCGGAAGTTGCCGGCGTAGGAAAGACAGAAGAGGAGTTACAGGCTGCCGGTATTATATATAATGTAGTAAAGATACCGATGACCTACTCCGGACGCTTTATGGCCGAGAACGAATCGTTCGCCGGACTGTGCAAACTAATAACGGATACCGACGACCGTATCATCGGTTGCCACCTTCTGGGAAATCCGGCTTCCGAAATCATCATCGCAGCCGGCATCGCCATCGGGAACGGCTTTACCACCGAAGAATTCAAAAAGAACATCTTCCCCCACCCGACAGTCGGGGAAGTCATCCACGAAAGCTTATATTTATAATGCTTTGCATTCATAACACCCATACAGACGCCTGGTTCAATCTTGCCGCAGAAGAATACCTCCTAAAGAATTTCTCAGAAGATATCTTCATGCTGTGGCAGAATGAACCGGCTGTCGTTATCGGCAAATACCAGAATATACGGGCAGAAACGGATATCGAATATGCCCGGCAAAAACGAATCAGGCTGGCACGCCGTTATTCCGGTGGCGGTGCCGTTTATCACGATATGGGAAACCTGAACCTTACTTTCATCGAAAACAGCAATCAGATACGCTCTTCCGTATTTACCGAAAGTATTATCCGCTTTCTGGAACATTACGGACTACATGCCCGTTCCGACGAAAGGCAGGGGCTGACAATCGACGGCCTTAAAATTTCGGGCAGCGCGCAAGCTATCCACAAACGGAGAATGCTGCATCATGCCACGCTCCTTTTCTCCACAGACTTGGAGATACTCGACCGGGCCCTCCAGCCTTCTCCCGAATATACCGGCGGGGAAGTTACGGCACATCCTTATTATGTTCCATCAGTAAAAAGTCCGGTAACCAACCTGGCGGACAAGCTGCCTGTTTCCGTTTCCATCGACGAATTCAAACAGTCTTTATCCGATTATTTCTCCAACGAAAACACCTCCAGCGAACCATACGAATTCACCTGCCACGACCTGGAAGAAATCCGGTTGTTAAGGAATAAAAAATATGCAGACGTAAACTGGATTTTCAATACTTACACCCTGTAATATAGAACTTTCACCCTCCTTTCCTTGTTCCATTATAACAATAGAATAAACCCGGACACGTCCGTTTGATTTATTCATCCGGCGGTAAACAAAAAGATAAAAGTTAATTACATTATGGCTACATTTGAAATAAAAATGCCCAAACTGGGCGAAAGCATTACAGAAGGAACGATTATCTCCTGGTCTGTAAAAACCGGCGACTCAATCAATGAGGACGACGTACTCTTTGAAGTAAGCACAGCCAAAGTAAGCGCGGAAATCCCCTCTCCCGTTGCCGGGAAAGTCCTTGAAATATTATTCCAGGAAGGCGATACCGTTGCGGTTGGCACAACCGTTGCCATTATCGGACTCGAAGGCTCGGAAGATGATACGGATAATGATACAGCCGCCCATACGACCATTCCCGAAAAAGAATTTGCTGAAACACCGGCAAATGACAAGAACGTTCCCTCCGCCGCTCCCGTCCCTAAAGCACAGGCCGTCACAGAAAATGAAAGATGGTATTCACCCGTCGTACTTCAGATGGCCCGCGACGCTAATCTGTCGCAGGATGAACTGGACCGGATTCCAGGAACCGGCTATATGGGGCGCCTGAGTAAAAAAGATATGAAAGATTATCTCTCGGGAAAGAGAGATGCGACAATGATAACGCAATCCCAACCAGCCTCACAGACTGTAACTGAAAGTAAACCGGCTCCGGCTTCACAGACCAAACCGGCACAGACAAGTCCGGCACCTTCCGCTCCCGCTTCACAAGTAATATCTTCCGCCCCGGTATCAGCCGGCAGCGAAGACAAGGTGATGGAAATGGACCGTGTAGGCAAGATTATCGCCGACCATATGGTTATGTCGAAGAACGTATCGCCCCATGTGACAACTGTCGTGGAAGTGGATGTCACCAAACTGGTTCAATGGCGCTCACGCAACAAGGAGACATTCCGGAAACGGGAAGGCATCAGCTTGACTTATATGCCGGCCATTACGGAGGCAACAGCAAAAGCCTTGTCCGAATTTCCCCAGGTAAACGCCTCCGTCAACGGCTACCAAATCATTCTGAAGAAACATATCAATGTGGGAATCGCAGTCTCGCTGGATGACGGAAATCTGATTGTCCCGGTTGTTCGCGACGCCGACAAGCTGAACCTGAATGGCCTGGCTGTCGCCATAGACACCCTGGCAAACAAGGCACGCGACAACAAACTCGCACCGGACGATATTCAGGGAGGCACCTTCACAATCACGAACTTCGGTACATTCAAGAACCTGTTCGCTACACCAATCATCAACCAACCACAGGTTGCCATCCTGGGAGTCGGTTATATAGAGAAAAAGCCGGCGGTCATCGAAACACCGGAAGGCGACACCATCGGAATCCAGCATAAAATGTATCTGTCCCTGTCATACGACCACCGTCTTATCAACGGTGCCCTGGGAGGTGCTTTCCTCCGCCGCATTGCCGATTATCTGGAAAACTGGAGTCTTTAATAAGTAAATCAATTAAACATGAAAAAGTACGATATAAAAAATACGGACAAAGAAACGCTGCAAAAGTGGTTCTATCTGATGACACTCGGCCGGGCTCTCGACGAAAAGGCCCCTGCCTACCTGCTGCAATCGCTGGGCTGGTCGTATCATGCTCCCTACGCCGGACATGATGGGATTCAGCTTGCGGTCGGGCAGGTTTTCAAAAAGGGAGAAGATTTCCTGTTCCCTTATTACCGGGACATGCTCACCGTTCTATCGGCAGGAATGACTCCCGAAGAAATTATACTCAACGGCATCTCCAAGGCGACCGACCTGACTGGCGGAGGCCGCCACATGTCCAACCATTTTGCAAAAACAGAATGGAACATCGAAAATATATCCTCCGCAACCGGCACACATGATTTGCATGCTGCCGGCGTCGGGCGTGCCATGGTTTACTACGGGCACAAGGGAGTTGCCATCACTTCCCACGGTGAATCGGCCACTTCCGAAGGCTTCGTCTACGAAGCAATCAACGGAGCCAGCACTGAACGCCTGCCTGTCATCTTCGTCATCCAGGATAACGGATATGGCATTTCCGTCCCGAAAGAAGACCAGACCGCCAACCGCAAGGTTGCCGACAACTTCTCGGGGTTCAAGAACCTGAAGATTATCCATTGCAACGGCAAAGACGTCTTCGACTCCATGAACGCCATGACGGAGGCCAAAGAGTATGCCCTCAACCGTACGCCGGTCATCGTACAGGCTAACTGCGTACGCATCGGCTCTCATTCAAACTCGGACAAACATACGTTATACCGCGATGAAAACGAGCTGAATTATGTAAAGGCGGCAGACCCTTTGTATAAATTTCGCCGCATGCTTCTCCGCTATAAACGTTTCACCGAAGAAGAGTTAAAGGAGATAGAAGACAATGCAAAGAAAGACCTGTCCGCAGCTAACCGGAAAGCGCTTGCTGCTCCCGACCCTGACCCAGCCACGGTTACTGATTTTGTCTTGCCCGAACCTTATATTCCCCGGAAGTATACAAATGGCATACCACACGATGAAAAGGGAGAAAAAGAAACATTGGTCACCGCCATCAACAAGACGCTGAAAGCGGAGTTCCGGTATAATCCGGACACCTTCATTTGGGGACAGGATATTGCCAATAAAGAAAAAGGCGGCGTCTTCAACATCTCGAAAGGGATGCAGCAGGAGTTTGGCGACGCCCGTGTCTTCAACGCTCCGATTGCCGAAGACTATATCGTCGGCACGGCCAACGGCATGTGCCGTTTCGACCCCAAAATACATGTCGTGATAGAAGGCGCCGAGTTTGCCGATTATTTCTGGCCGGCAGTCGAACAGTATGTGGAATGTACCCATGAATACTGGAGAAGCTACGGACAGTTCACGCCCAACATCACGCTTCGTCTGGCTTCGGGCGGATACATCGGCGGCGGCCTGTATCATTCGCAAACGATAGAAGGGGCACTGACGACCTTGCCAGGTGCACGAATCGTTTACCCTTCATTTGCCGATGATGCCGCCGGATTGCTCCGGACAAGCATGCGTTCGAAAGGGTTCACCCTCTTCCTCGAACCGAAGGCTTTGTATAATGCGGTGGAAGCCTCGGCCGTGGTTCCCGATGACTTCGAGGTTCCTTTCGGCAAGGCACGCATCCGCCGCCCGGGAGACGATATGAGCATTATCACTTACGGTAATACCACGCATCTTTGCCTGAACGTTGCCGAACGGTTACAACGGGAACATAACCGGAATGTCGAAGTTATCGACCTCCGCTCCCTGATACCGTTAGATAAAGAGACTATTTTCGACTCTGTCAGAAAGACAAGCAAAGTCCTGATTGTGCATGAAGACAAGGTCTTCTCCGGTTTCGGGGCGGAAATTGCCAGTATGATTGGCGCCGAGCTGTTCCAATACCTGGATGCTCCGATACAGCGCGTCGGCTCCCTCTTCACCCCCGTCGGATTCAACCCGATACTCGAAAAGGCAATCCTGCCGAATGAAGAGAAGATTTATAAGGCGGCAAAAGAATTGTTGGATTACTAAAAAAGCAAACGAATAATGAAAAAAATAGGATTATTTTACGGAACCGCGACAGCTAAGACTGCTGCTGTCGCCAAAAAGATAAAGGAAGCGTTCGGAGAAGATATCGTCGATATCATTCCTGTCGAACAATCTGAAGAAAAGGAGTTTAATGCATATGAATATATCATCGCTGGCTCTTCCACCTGGTTCGACGGCGAACTGCCGACCTACTGGGACGAGACGCTCCCCGAACTTACCGGTCTCGACCTGACCGGCAAGAAAGTCGCCCTCTTCGGATTGGGAGACCAGAAGAAGTATCCGGACAATTTCGCCGATGGAATCGGCATTTTAGCAAAAGCCTTCACCGACCGGGGAGCCACCCTGGTTGGAAGGACGTCGCCGGAAGGATACCATTTCAACCGATCCGGTGCACTGCAAAACGGGCAATTCCTCGGATTGATACTGGACATAGAGAACCAGTCCGATAAAACCGATGAAAGAGTCCGGAAATGGGTCGGACAGCTAAAAACCGAGTTTGAGAAGGGTGCCCCTTCTTCCGACGAAGAATTTAACTGCTGATCGTTCCTCGTCAAGAAATACGATAGTTCCACCGCCAATCTTCCGGCGACATCTTAAAGCGTCGCCGGAAAACCCGGAACAGACCGCTGGGACTATAACCACAACGTTGTGCTACCACCCGTATTTCAGATTTACTATGCGCCAGCATGTATTTGGCCATCTCCAGCGAATAGTCTTCGATAAACTTCGCGACCGACGTACCGGCCAGCACCTTTATTGCACCGTTTAAATCGGAGACGCTCACTTCAAGTTCCTTGGCATAATACTCCACCGGAAGCGCCCCTCCGGCATGAAGCAACGGCATAAAATGATTGATAAACGTATTGCCGCTCGGACGATAACCGGGAACAATAGCAGGAAGACCCATCCAGCGCTCTTCTTCGGTTGCCGGACGAGGGTCGATGCTTACAAACAGTTTGGTGACTGATATGGTAGGAAATTTATGGCTCATGCGTTGTTCTTTTAAAGTTACGCAGGTAAAGATAAGGGATAAAAAGCGGAGAAACAAGTCCGGACAAATAAAAATATTGCCAGGCTGATTAGCGCGGCAATTTCGGAGTCCAACAATAGTGCCGGCTTATTTAAAAAGGCATTTCCTACAACTGCAAAAATGCCAGACTATTTAGTGAGGCACTGCCGTAGACCTTCAATATTGCCGCGCTAATCAGCCTGGCATTATATACATTATATTTCTTCTTCTGAAGCCTTATAAAAGCCTATCTCCGATAGTTGCGGAACATCCATTGCCCCGTTTATTATAATCCGGGCCTTGTTGCAACGTACGGGAACAAAGCGGAGAATCAGGGAAGAAATATCGTTTTCGTGGATCAAACCGCGTTTATCGGGAGGCAGGTTCAGGAGCAGCAGTGAGTTCTTCCCGACCGAACGGACAAGGTCTCCTTTCCCCTCTTTCCAGGGAGTGGAGGCCACCGAAAAATCGGTATAGGCCGAGGGCCACAGGCAGAGACTATTATTGTATAATCTTATCACTGAAAGGCATAAAAACGGGTTGCCCTAAAATCACTTTCCAGGCAACCCCTCCTTTGTTGTACGAAAAATAAAAAACAGTGGGCTATTCTCTTCCGCCCCCCAAAGCCCTGTAGAGATTAATCACGCTTTGTATCTCAGTAAAACGGTTGGCGGTACGGGTTAGTTGTGCGCTGAGCAGACTCTGCCTGGCGGTCAACACTTCCAGATAAGTGGTCGTGCCGTGCTCCATCAACAGAGAAGTGCTTTTTAATGCTGCTTCCAGGGACGTGATTTGCTTGTCCAGCAAGAAACTCTTTTCACGGCTGGTTTGACAAGCAGTCAGGGCGTCATTTACCTCGCTTCCGGCATTCAGCAATGATTGCTGGAAGGCAAGGGCCGCCTCTTCCTGTTGCAGCTTGGTAATCTTGTACTGGGCGATAATCTCCCCACGGGCAAACAATGGCTGTGTCAGTGAACCTACTGCCGAAGCCAGGAACTTGCCCGGGTTTACAATCATCGAACCGGCGTTGTTCGTCCATCCCGCGCTACCGCTCAATGTTATCGAGGGATAGAAAGCGGAACGCGCCTGGTTGGTTCCGTAGAAAGCGGCTTCCAGCGTCCTTTCGGCCGAACGGACATCGGGACGGTTTGCCAGCATCTGCATGGGAACACCGAGGGAGAAATTGTCGGGGAACTGTTGTACTCCCAACTCTCCCCGTTCATAATATCGCGGAGTCTCAGCCAACAAAAGGGCGAGACTGTTTTCCACCTGGTTTATCTGCTCCTTCAGGTCCAGCACGGAGGACTGTACCTGGTAATATGCCGCTTCCATCTGCGATACGGCTGATTCGTTGGACAAGCCTGCTTTCATCAGGGCACGGGTGGAAGCAACGGTTTCTTTCCATGCTTCTTCCGTCTGGCGCGTGATGTAAAGCTGCTCGTCCAACATCAGCAAAGTATAGTAGGTGTTGGCTATACCGGCTATCAGCTGGGTGCGGACCGCCTGCTGATAGTCACGGCTTTGGGCAAATAGTGCTTTAGCTTGTTCTTTCGCATTACGCATACGTCCGAAGATATCCAGTTCCCAGCTGGCGGTGATAGGCAACGAGTAAGTCTGCGTTGCCTTACGACCGTCGAAACTACTCACAGATCCCTGCGGCGTAAAGGCGAAAGAAGGAAGAAATGCCAGTTTTGCAGACATCAAAGTCGCTTCGGCCTGCTCCACACGGAGTTGGGCCGACTGGTAATCGGTGTTGTTCTGCAAACCATGTTCGATAAGTTGTTGCAGCTGCGGGTCGGTGAAGAGTTCACGCCATTCCATGTTACCGAAGCTGGCGGTATCTTCTGCCACCACTTCCTCGCCATAGAGATGGTCGGGGACGGTGGTAGCGGGTTTATATTTGCTGTATATGCCGCAACTGCTTAACAAGGCAGATACAGTCGTTAACAGAATTATCTTTTTCATATTCCTTTTATTTATTGATTATTCAACGCCGCCACGTTCGGCTGCACTTCTCTCCTGTTCCAGCAACACCTGCACGTCGGCTTCTTCTTCCATCGGTTTACGTATCTTTTCCTGCAGATATTCAAAGATGATATAGAAGACCGGAACTACAAACAGCAACGCCAGTGTTCCGACAGCCATACCGCCAACGACACCCGTACCCAACGAACTGTTTCCGTTGGCACCTGCACCGCTGGAGAACATCAACGGCAGCATACCGAAAATCATCGTCAACACCGTCATCAGGATAGGACGCAGACGAACCTGTGCGGCTGAATAAGCCGATTCGACGATCCCCATTCCTTTGCGGCGGCGTTCGATGGCGTACTCCGTAATCAGGATAGCCGTCTTTGCCAGCAAACCAATCAACATAATCACACCTGTCTGCAAATAGATGTTATTCTCCAATCCGAATATCTTGGCGAACAGGAAGCTACCCATCAACCCGAACGGCACGGAGAAGATAACGGCAAACGGAACCAGGAAGCTCTCATAAAGACAAGCCAGAATCAGATAAATAAGGAATATACAAATAGCATAAATGAAAACCGTCTGTGCACCGCTACTGCTGGCCTCTTCGCGGGCCATACCGCCGTATTCATATCCATATCCTGCCGGCAGACTCTGTGCTGCCACCTCTTCGATAGCCTTCTGCACCTCACCGGATGAATATCCTTCGGCCGGGTTCACATTCGCTGTAATGGTGCTATACAGATTGAAACGGTTGGACGTTTCCGGTCCGAGCACTTCCGTCAATGTCACGAACTGGCTGATAGGAGCCATTTCCGCTCCGTTACGCACGAACATATTATCCAAAGACTGCTGGTCCAGGCGATACTCGGGCGAAGCCTGCATCATTACGCGGTATACTTTACCGAACTGGTTGAAGTTCGAGATATAAGCGCCACCGCAATAACTGCCCAAGGCATCGAGTACGGTGCTTGGTGAGATACCTGCACGTTTACATTTTGCCGCATCGACATCTACCGATATCTGCGGGAAGTTCATCGCATAAGAAGTATATGCCATCGTTATTTCCGGACGCTGGTTGAGCGCACCGAGGAACTGCATCGACGAATTATAGAATGTAGCCATATCGCCACCCGTTCGGTCCTGAAGGTTCAGTTCAAGGGAATTACCCATACCGTACCCCGGAATCATGGCAGGTTGGAAACTGAATATCTGTGCTTCCTTTATACCGTAGAACTGTGCATTGAGGCGTGCAGCCACGGCATCGGAGTTATGCTCCTTCCCTTTTCGCTCGCTCCAGTCTTTCAGGCGAACGATAATTGTTCCGTAAGAAGTACCCTGCCCGGACATAAGTCCATATCCGGCAACACGGGCATAGTGTTCTATTTCAGGAGTATTATTCAAAATATCTTCCAGCTTGTTCATTACCTTGTTTGTTTCTTCCAGCGTGCTTCCCGGCGAAGTACTTACGTTCACCATAATAACGCCCTGGTCTTCCTGCGGCACGAGTCCCGTCTTAGTGGTATTCATCAGATAAACCAGCAGAACGATGGCAGCCACCAGCGAAGTCCACACCATCCAGCGATGATGGATAAAGAACATTACACCTTTCTTATATTTACCCAGCACAGCATTGAACGAAGCATTATAAGCTGCACGTACCCGTCCGTTGATACTCGTTGCACTCTTCGTTCCATCCGACGGACGCATCATAATGGCACACAGAGCCGGACAAAGAGTCAACGCCGAAATCATGGAGATACCTACCGCAGTAGCCATCGTGATACCGAACTGTGTATAGAACACACCCGACGTTCCGCCCATAAATGTTACAGGGATAAACACTGCCATAAATACACAGGTACAGGAAACGATAGCCATCGTCACATCGCCCATCGCATCTTTCGTAGCGAGATAAGACGACTTATATCCGGCATCGAACTTCGACTGCACCGCCTCGACCACCACAATGGCATCATCCACCACCGTTCCGATGGCAAGTACCAAGGCAAACAGCGTCAAGATATTCAAACTGAATCCGGCAGCCACAAGGCAGGCAAATGTTCCGACCAGCGACACTATAATAGAAATAGACGGGATAAGCGTACTCTTCAAGTCCTGCAGGAAGAAGTACACCACCAGGATAACCAGGATGATGGCAATAACAAGCGTCTCCACCACATTATGTATGGAAGCGAATAGGAAGTCGTTCGAACTCATCATCGTGACGAACTCCGTCCCTTCCGGTAAGCTCTTCTCCATCTGCTCCATCTGGGCAGTTATTTGTTTGTTGACAGCGGTTGCATTGGAACCTGCTGTCTGGAACATCATGAAAAGAACAGCCGGTTTACCGTCCATCTCGCTACGGAAACTGTACGTCAACGTACCCAGTTCCACATTAGCCACATCTTTCAGGCGAAGTACGGAACCGTCGCTCTGCGAACGGATAACGGTGTTCTGAAACTCTTCCACGCTTTTCAAACGTCCGCGATACTTCATCGTGAACTGGAAAACATTCCCCGAATTTTCTCCCAGCGAACCGGTAGGCGCTTCGATATTCTGTTCGCCCAGCACTGCCGTCACATCCGAAGGGACAAGGCCGTACTGCGCCATCCGTTCCGGACGCAGCCAGATACGCATACTATATGTATCACCCAATTCCATTACATCACCCACACCTTCAATACGTTTGATTTGGGGAACAACATTGATGTCCAGATAATTGGCGAGGAAAGTCTGGTCGTAACGACCGTCGGTGCAGACCATTGCACCGATTTGCAGGAAGCTGGTCTGGCGTTTCTGTGTAGCCACACCAATCCTTGTTACCTCCGCCGGCAAAAGTCCCTGTGCCTTGGATACACGGTTCTGTACATTGACAGCTGCCATGTCCGGGTCTGTCCCCTGCTTGAAATATACCTGTATAGTTGCCGAACCGGCATTGGTAGCAGTGGAAGTAATATACATCATGTTCTCCACCCCGTTTATACTTTCTTCCAGCGGCATGACAACACTGTTCATCACAGCATCGGCATCGGCTCCCGTGTAAGAAGCGGTCACATAAACCGTAGGCGGCGCAATGTCGGGATACTGTTCCACCGGCAGCGTAAAGAGCGAAATAAGCCCTATCACCAAAATCAGCACGGAGATACAGATAGCCATCACCGGCCGTTTTATAAATATGTTTCCTTTCATATTCTTTTTCTCCTTGTTTTATTTTACGACAGTACCTTCGCGTACCAACCCGGCACCTTCCGATACAATTTCATCACCGGCTTTCAACCCGTCGAGCACAACATACTCGCGCCCGTCGTTAATACCGGCTACGGTTATCAGGGTGGAGACAGCCTTGCCGTCCACGACCTTATAGACAACAGTCTTATCCTGCAACCGGACAGTCGCCCCCTGCGGGACAACGATACAGTCTTTATAAACGCTCGGTATCACTACCGTGCCCGATGCTCCGCTATGAAGCAATCGCGATTCGTTGGGGAATACCACACGTGCCACCACCGTACCTGTCTGCCGGTCGATGACTCCGCTGATGGATTCTATGATTCCTTTTTTGTCGTAAACCGAATTATCGTTCAGCTTCAGTTCCACTTCCGGCATGTTCTTCAATGCATCATCCATGCTTCCGTGCTCGCGGGTCAGGGCCAGCAACTGGTTTTCAGTCATGGAGAAATAAACATACATATCGGAATTGTCGCTTACTGTCGTCAACGGCTGCGGTATACTCGCGCTCACCAATGCACCTGCACGGTAAGGCAATGCGCCCACAACACCATCGCACGGACTTTTCACTTCCGTATAAGAGAGGTTATTGCGTGCATTCAGTTCCTGCGCTTCGGCCTGTGCCAATTGTGCCTTGGCAGAAAGGAAAGTGTTCTCAGCTGTTTGCAGGCTGAAGTCCGAAACGACTTTCTGAGCATTCAGTTCCTTATTACTGTTATAGGTCAATTCTGCGGTTGCCAGTGCGGCACGTGCCGCTTCCACGTTAGCAGTAGCCGTTTTGAGAGCTGCCCTGTAAGGCACCTGGTCAATAACGAACAGCACTTGCCCACGACGTACTTTTTGCCCTTCAGTTACGTAAAGTTTCTCAATTGTACCTGATACCTGAGGATAAATGTCGATATCCTGCCGCCCACGTATCGTCGCCGAATAAGAAGAAGTAAGCTCTTTGTCCGCCGGAGCCACTTTCATAATTGAATAAGAAGATTTCATCTGTGCATCCGGAGCTTGTTTACAGGATGCCATCCACATCGTACAACCGACAATCCCTATCAGCCGTATCCATTTTTTACTTGTTTTATTCATACTATTGCTATTAAAAAACTGGGACAAATGTAGACGAAAGGAACATAGCCGTAGTGCCCCATTTCTCTCCAAGGATGTCTTATTTTCCCCCACCATCGCTTTTTTACGCTAATTTTATACACCCATGCGGAATACAGAACATCAAAGTAGTGAAATAGAACATCTTAGTTGTCCGGTTATTCGCCAAATTTGCAAAAACAAAAATAGAGTATATGGAAAATGAAGAAATCAAAACTGTCAGTATAGAAGACTTTAAGACCAACGAGCACATCATCGATTATGTAGATGACGATTTTGCAATAGTGAACAGCCTGGAAGGAGCTCCAACCGGTAATGATACGGTACGATTAGATTGTTTTCTCCTGGCTATTTGCGTGGAAGGCTGCATTCAGCTGGATATAAACCGCAAAACTTATCAATTGGAAGATGGCGACCTGCTACTTGGCCTTCCCAACACCATCATCAGTCATATTATGTTAAGTCCCAGGAATAAAATCAGGCTTGCCGGTTTCTCCACCCGCTTCCTGCAACGTGTCCTCAAAATGGAGAAAGTGACATGGAATACGGCCATCTATATACATAATAATCCGATAAAGCACGTTGGTGAAAACAAAAATGAAATCTTTTTTTATTACAGGGATTTAATCGTTGCAAAGATAAACGACGATCCTCATCATTATCATAAAGAAGTAATACAACATCTGTTTTCCGCACTTTTCTGTGAGATGCTGGGAACTCTCCACAAAGAAGCCATCGAACTGGGAGAGGTCGGACATGCGAAAGAAGGGATTAAACAGGCTGATTATATTTTCCGGAAATTCGCTGAAAAGTTATCGGCAGACAATGGCATGCACCGTTCGGTATCTTATTTTGCCGATGCGCTCTTTTACAGCCCCAAATATCTGTCGAAAGTCGTCAAGAAAACATGTGGAAGGACACCTTTGGAACTAATCAACGAAACAGCCATCAAGCATATCAAACACCGCCTGAAACACTCCGACAAATCCATCAAAGAAATTGCAGAAGAGTTCAACTTCCCCAACCAATCCTTCTTCGGCAAGTTTGTAAAAGCTCACACCGGCATGTCCCCCGCACGTTATCGTGATGCGAGGGTGGAATAGTTTGTTGTTTTTTGCTATATTTGCTGAGTAATAACCTTTGAACACTATTAAATAGAAGATCATGAAAGAATTTGAAGAAGCACTAGTTTGCAAATGTAAGAATGAGAGAATACCTGAAGAATTCAATTACTTCGGAAAAGTCATTGGCGAATGGGACCTCGACTGGAACGACCGACTCAATACCTCCACCCCACGTCGTGTGAAAGGCGAATGGATATTCTCATGGGTACTCGACGGTATGGCCGTACAAGACGTTTTCATTGTCCCTTCAAGAGCAGAGCGGCTCACTGATATTCAGCCCGATGCCGCCTACGGAACCACCATCCGCCTGTTCAACATCGAAAGACAAGTCTGGGAAATATTCTACGGATGCCCCGAAGAATGTGCACGTCTCGAAGCACGCAAGGAAGGTGACGAAATCATCCTCACTGAAATAACCTCAAAAGCTATGAAATGGATTTTCTCCGATATCACCGATAATTCATTCACCTGGCGAAGCATTGCCAAAAGCCCCGCCGGAGATTGGATTACACTCGCAAGAGTCTACGCTACCCGCAAAAAGAAATAAAAACAGCAATCTTTCATAATAACAAATGGCATGCAAATTAAAATTATTTATTCAATCTGCATGCCATTCATTATTTCTCATACTTTAGTTCTGCGCCCGGTACTCGTTCGGAGAAGTTCCTACGCACTTCTTGAAAAGACGGGTGAAATGCTGCGGATACTTAAATCCCATTTCATAAGCTATTTCGCTGATAGAACGGCTGGTGTCGAGCACCTTTTCCTTCGCCATGTCAATCAACATCAACTGTATATGTTCCTGAGCCGATTTGCCTGTTTCCTTTTTAATCAAGTCGCCCAGGTAATTTGCGGAAAGATGTAACTGGTCTGCACAATATTGCACAGACGGCAACCCAACCTCTTGTGGCTTATCCGACAGGAAATAGTCGTTCAATATCTTCTCGAACTTCGACAATGTATCTTTATTTACATTCTCGCGGGTAATAAACTGACGGTCATAGAAGCGCAAGCAGTAGTTGAGCAACAGTTCGATATTGGAAACAATCAGCATCCGGCTGTGTTTATCGATCCCCCTGGACAGTTCCAGTTCTATATTCTTCAGGCAATCGATTACGATTTGCCGCTCCTGTTCCGACAAGTGGAGAGCCTCATATACTTCATAGGAGAAGAAATTATAATTCTTTATATTGCGTCCGAGTGTCGTCCCCCGAATCAAATCCGGATGAAACAGCAACGCCCACCCTTTCGGCTTTATCACCTCTCCGTCATTCGACACACCGACCACCTGGCCCGGCCCCGTGAAAACCATCGTGCCTTCCTGGTAATCATAATAATTACGTCCGTATTGCAAGTCGCCGCATTTTACCTCTTTCAGGAAGACTGCATAAAAGCCGTAACTCATCCGGGCACGTTTTATGCCCGCTACTTTCGAGAAGTCGATCACGCTAACCAGCGGGTGCAACGTTTCCTGCCCTATCCGGTCATTATACTGGCAGATATGATCCATTTTTTCTATTTCAGCCATAGTCTTTCCTTTTAAATGTTTCAGTACAAAGTTAATAGATTTTTGTTATATCAGTCAAACTTCAACTATTTTACAGCCTCCGTATATTCCTCATCAGTCACTTCCCCAAGCCATTCCGCGCTGTTTTCGCTTACCTTCGGAGTGATTCCGATATGTGTAAAACGACTATCGGGAGCAGCACCATGCCAGTGGACAGTATTGGCCGGAATATTTACCACATCGCCCGGTTGCAGGCGTTGGGCCGGTTTGCCTCTTTCCTGGTAATAGCCGACTCCTTCAGTACAAAGCAGGATTTGTCCTACTGCGTGGGAATGCCAGTTGTTGCGGGTGCCGGGGGCGAAAGTTACATTATAAATGTTACAATCATATTCCGGTTGTGTGGAAAGCATCTTCAGCCAGGCATCGCCGCTGAAGTTAGCAGTAATAGGATTGCCCAGTCCCAATACCGGTTCTTTTACCTGAGTTTTATCTTCCATTATTTCTACTGTTTGATTATTTCCGTTATTGTTCTTACTGTTGCACACATTCACTGCAAAGAGTGCCATGCAAATCAGGATAATTACTGAATTATTTTTCATACGCTTCCTTATTTAATGGTATTTTATCATCTTCCTTTCGATGCTGCAAAAATAAGGAAACAGTGACAACCAAACTGTAGACGGATTACAGATATTTATACCCAAATTACGGATTACCATTGGGATAGTAACACACGTCGACAGATTATTCTACCATCCCCTTGTCGATACCAAACTTCTCATCCGTCTGACATTTTCCGGCAGGTTCCACATGGACTAGAATATCATATACATTATCTATCGAGTTTTCGATACTTTTTTCTACGGCATCGGCTATTTCATGAGCTTGCATAAGAGTCATCTGGGGGTCGACTTCTATATCAAGGGTGATATTATACAGGTTTCCTATCATCCTCGACCTGACCCGGTGAGGATTGCCTGCACCGGGCACTTTCTCCACGGCTTCGAATATCTTATTATATATATTGACATCTTTCACGCCGTCCATCAGCTCCACATTCGAATCCATGAAGATGCCGACAGATGATTTTATAATGAAGAGACTTATTATTAACCCGGTAATTGAATCGAGTATCGGCAGTTTAAATATAAAAGTAAATATCAACCCCAATAAAACCCCGGATGAAATAATAACATCATTACGCATATTGATAGCATTTGCCGTCAGCATGGAACTATTGATTTTCTTCCCTTGCTTATACTGATACAACGCCAGCAGGAGCTTGCCGGCAATAGAAAAGACAGTAACATATATAGCAATAGCAGACGGTATCTCTTTTACCTCGTCCGAAAAAATACTTTCAACAGACGACAACAGCATCTGTACACCGGCATAAAATATCACGAGCGACAGAATCTTCGTCGCAACACTCTCCGCTTTCTCATAACCGAACACATACTTTTTAGAAGGTGGCCGACTCATAATACGCGCCGTAAAAATCATCACAACAGAAATAATTACATCTGTCGCCGAATCGATACCGTCCCCCAATACGGCTAAACTGCCAGCCAATAAACCTACAATAATTTTCGATACGGAAAGTACAGCGTTACCAATCGTGCTTATCCATGATGTTCTTATCAATATTTTCTCCCGTGACATATCTTTGCCTTATTAATTTTACAAACAGGGGATAAATATAAGCATAATATATCTGTCCGCACAGCCAAACGAAACAACTATTTTCCCTTATTGGTTTTAATTTATCTCAATTTTTCAACACATCCTGTTTCCCAGTTACTTATCAGATATAAAACCTTATGAAAGCCCATTCCAACATTCTTTACCCCTACACAGTTATTGTATTTTTTATATCATTAGATAAGACAAAAGATTCAAACAAAATTAGCCATAAAATAAATCTGGATATACTATATAAATAAATAGTTATCAATATATTACAACAATAACGAATGACTAAAATAATCGATCGTTTATTTTAGTCTGCGCAAAGGTATAAATAATTTTTATATCCACAAGACATATATTTTTTTTAAATTTTGATTTTCAAAGCACTAAATATTTATTAACACAATGTTAAAAAGCACATAATGATGACTAGAAAAAACGATCGTTTTTTCTAGTCATTTTTCGTTAGCTCACATATGTGACTGACGAACTTTGTCATGTCAATAACTAGTATTAATGTAATGGCTTACCTACTTATAATTTTATCCTTACTTATATCAATAATTTTCTCAGCGCTTATTATTCCGAGGATTCTCGTCGTAGCTTTCCGAAAAAAGCTATTCGACATCCCCGATGAACGAAAAGTCCATAGCGGAATAATACCTCGCCTAGGTGGCATATCTTTTGTCCCCACTATCCTCTTTTCATTAGCTTTCACCACCGGATTAAGGTATCTAATCGGCTATGAAATCCCTGCAAACAGGCTTCATTTTATAATTCCCGAATTTTATTTTCTGATCTGCGGTTTGACGTTATTGTATTTATCAGGAATAAAAGACGACTTAGTCGGATTGCGTTACCGTAGCAAATTCTTTATACAGATTATTGCAGCATCTCTTATTCCTCTATCCGGTCTATGGATCAATAATCTGTGTGGTCTTTTCGGAATTGATGAACTCACCCCCTGGCTGGGAATCCCCTTTACCATTTTACTAACAGTATTCATTGTAAATGCGATCAATCTGATTGATGGCATCGATGGATTGGCGTCCGGGTTAAGCAGCATATCGCTGTTTACTCTCGGCTGTTTATACATCTATTATGACCAGTGGATTTATGCCATGCTTGCTTTTTCGACATTGGGGGTATTACTCCCATTCTTTTATTATAACGTATTTGGAAAGGTTGATCGTTGCAAAAAGATATTTATGGGAGATACCGGTAGTCTGACATTAGGCTACATACTGGCTTTCTTAGCAATTGCCTATGCCAATAATAATCCCGAAAGAGCACCATACTCAGAAGGAGCTATAGTAGTAGCTTTCTCAACATTGATCGTACCGATGTTTGATGTGATTCGGGTTATATTGGTACGTGCCCGGAATCATAAAGGTTTATTCAATGCAGACAGAAACCATATACATCATAAATTTTTGGATATAGGCTTCAGTCCGCGCAAAGCAATGATCAGCATATTGGCGATGGCATTAGCTTTCAGTGTCATCAATATGACATTAATAACCTATGTAAATAACAATGTTTTGTTTATAATGGATATTGTTGTTTGGGTTGGATTGAATTTGTGGTTTGATCGAATTCGGAATAAAAAACAAGAAAGAAAATAACCGAAGAGGGCTATTATTCCAACTCTAACTACGTTTTGAGGCCCCCGCAGTATCAGCACGCAGATCCGGATTAGTAGTAAATCTTCGGATGACGACCAACCAGTTGTTGTTTGATGATGGCATGAGCTGACAATATTTGTCCCTAGGGATGGTGGGGAGGGATGTCATTGGGACTACGGTGTACAATATGGCTTCTCTACGGCTATCGTGTTAAGCGGGCGCAGGTCGAATTACTATGTGAATCGTGATATCCCCATGTTACTGCACGTCAGCGATTGGGAAAAAGACCCGTTCCCTTTTCAGGATGGCGTGGTGACCCGCTTCACAATGGAAGGCTTAACCTCCCAGCTTACAAAGAACGAAGCCGATGAAATTGTCCGCTGCACCAATAAGTCTGTGGGGAGAATAGAGTTGTGGACCCCCATGGTCATCCGGAGGTAAAAACTAAATTCGAGGGCACTAAAGCTACTTCTGAATTTCTGCATGCCATTGCCTATGAAGTTTATGTAAAGGAACAATTCACTTCATTATGGTAGTGATGCCGGTGCTGAGATGGCTGCAACTTATCACAGTGTGATAGGAACGGTAAAGCTTCATGGCAGTTCTGTTTGGAACTTCATCGGAACTTTTTTCAAAAATATCTTTAACGGGGGCAGGGATTATGTTAACATGGTTCCTGACAAAATCACTTTGGCTACCAGCCAATGTTAAATTCAAAACTAATTAATTAACAAAACTCGGTTTAGGGCACACTTATGTGCCCCTTCAAAGGGTACACCCTAAATTAAGTACATACGAGAGTGAATAAGTTATTAAATAATAAAGTTAAATTGGACTCATAAAGAGTCTGGAATCATTGCTTGCATATGAAAAATCTAATAATAATTGGAGCTGGAGGTTATGCGAAATCTGTGCTTGATTCTGTAGACTATATGAATTTCCGAATGATTGGATTTATAGATGATATAAAACGTATAGGATCGGAACATCTTGGATATCCGATTATAGGGAATACTATAGATTGTGTGAATAAGCCCGAAGATTGTGTGTATTTCGTTGCTATAGGAAATAATCGAAAACGAAAAGTCTGGTTTAGCAAATTAAAGGAGCGGCAACTGTCCCTTATTAATGTGATTGATAAATCAGCTCTTGTATCTCAGTATTCGACCATAGGTGAAGGCAGTTTCATTGGCAAGTTGGCTATTGTAAATCACGGAGCCTCCGTTGGAGATAATTGCGTTATCAATACACGGGCTCTTTTGGAGCATGGTTGTAGAATTGAGAATCACGTCAATATTTCAACTAATTGTACATTAAATGGTGATGTTGTCTGTGAAGAAGGTAGTTTTATCGGATCTGGCGTTGTCTGCAATGGACAACTCACTATTGGTGAATGGGGACTTGTTGGATCTGGTGCTGTTGTCATTAAGAATGTAAGGCCTCATACGACTGTCGTTGGCTGTCCCGCAAAAGAAATCGAATCTAAAAGTCACAAATATAATTGATCGAAAAATGAAACACATTTATATAATTGCAGAAATAGGATGTAACCATTGTGGTGATCCTGTTTGCGCTAAGGTAATGATAGAGAAAGCTAAAGCATGCGGTGTTGATGCGGTCAAATTCCAAACATTTAAAGCGGCAGAACTTATCTCCAAGTATGCTCCTAAGGCTGATTATCAGAAAAAGACTACTGGTAGTGATGAAAATCAATTGGAAATGACTCGTAAACTAGAACTGCCATATGATGAGTTTATAAAACTTCGTGATTATGCCATAAGTATTGGTCTTGATGTTTTCTCGACTCCTTTTGATATGGATTCTATAGACTTTTTGGAGAAAAGTGGACAGGCTATCTGGAAAATACCTTCAGGAGAAGTAACAAATCTTCCTTTTTTAGAACGTATAGCTAAATACAAGATTCAAGGAAAGAAGATCATTCTTTCTACGGGTATGTGTACTATGAAGGAAGTACATCGAGCTGTTGATGTTATATGTAAGTATGAAGATCCTAAAAACCTTGTGGTGCTTCATTGCAATACGGAGTATCCCACTCCTGATGAAGACGTAAATCTCAGTGGCATTGACACGCTTCATGAAGAATTACCGGGTATAGAGATAGGATTCTCTGATCATTCCGTTGGTTATCTTGCAGCTATTGGCGCTTGTATGAAAAATATTGTTCTTATTGAGAAGCATTTTACTTTAGACAGGAATCTTCCGGGACCTGATCATAAAGCATCAGCGACACCGGAAGAACTTAAAGCTCTTTGTGAGAATATTCGCAGAATTGAGATTATGGCAGGAACTGGGGGAAAAAGGGTAACTGAATCAGAAAAACGAAACATAAATATAGCCCGTAAGTCTATTGTTGCTCGTAAAATAATCAAAAGGGGGGAAATTTTCACAGAGCAGAATATAACGTGTAAACGTCCGGGGAATGGTATAAGCCCTATGGAATGGTACAATGTGCTTGGTACAGTAGCTGTTCGCGATTTTGAAGAGGATGAACTGATAGAAAGATAAAAGTAATAAACGTAAATTAGTTCATTGGAGTTCTATACAATTTGTAAATTTCAATTATAGGATATGAAATGAGATGTGGAACTTTTTCAGTAATAATTATTTAAAGATATAACTATGCATAAAAAACTATTTACTATAGCTTTGGTGGTCGACTGTCGGCAAATAAATGCTCATGAGGTTGATTACTATGCGCTTAATATATGGGGAAAACCATGTTTTGATTATGTGTGTGCAATGGTAGATTCTATGGAATATTATCCAAAATATTTGTTGACTGATTCTAAAAAAATAGTCAACATGTTGAAACGGGAGAGTTTCAATGTAGTTACGTCCTTGGAACAAGTTTTGGAAAATGTTGTTGCCTTAATCTCCGGAACTGCTATCTTTTTGAAAAAAAATACAATTTGCGAGATGCTAGAAATATACACAGGCGGGGTATTGCGCATTGATTATCAGTCTATTATATACACTTTTAATAAGTGTAACTTTTTTGATTCAAGGTATCGTAGGTTACAATCAAAATCGGTTATCATCTTTAATAAAGATGATAACAACTCATTGGCGATAAAAGAAGTGGGATTCTTTGATGCTTTTGTTATTGATAGTAAATATGCATTTGAACAAGCAATAGTATTGAAAAAAAAAGAACTAAGCGTACCTTTGCTCACAAAGACAATAATCGATCGTATAGAAGAAAAAAACAATACTTTTTATCGCAATGATAGTAATACTATCTGCCTTATAGGACATTCCCAAATCGATAATTGGGATATTCAAGAAATAGCGGGATATAATGTTCAGAATTGTGGTATTCGTGGAATATCATCTTTTGAGTATGAAGAGTATATTCTTGCTGAGAATATACTCCAATGTAATGCCGAAGTTTATCTTGTTATGCATGGTACTAACGACATCGTGACCGATCATTCTGACAAGGAGATAATCGAAAGTATTTCTCATACTTTCGATTACATAGAGATGCGCCAACCTCGCGCTAAGATTTATTTTCTTTCATGTGCTCATGTTAATGGACGCTTGGATAGAAATAATAAAAGAATAACAGAACTGAATGAAAAACTGTTTGACAGTTTCCGGTCGAGAGTCGTCTTCATTAATGTGTGTGATCTAGATGATGAATTCGGAGATTTAAGATCTGAATACACAATGGATGGATTGCACTTCTCGGATAAGGGATACGTGAAGTTGAAAGATATTGTAGAAAAAGTAATAACTATAAAAGAATGAAAAGGTATAAAGTCGCTTTTGCGACAGGTTCTCGTGCTGATTATGGGATTGTTCGTAACTATATAGGCAAACTTAATGTTGATCCCGTGATAGACTTTTCTGTATTGGCCACAGGTGCTTTGCCTGATGATAATTTTGGAAATGCGATAAGGATAGTTGAACAAGACGGTTTTAATATAGAACATATATGTGCAGTTAGTAATAATATGACTGCGCTTTCAGATACGGTTGGCACTATGGCAACTGTCCTTGGAGATTTTGGTCTTTATTTTCAGGATAATCGTTACGACCTGCTCATTATACTTGGTGATCGTTATGAAATTTATGCGCTTGCTATAGCTGCTGCTATGCAACACATCCCTATATTGCATCTACACGGAGGAGAGATAACTCTCTCTAATTATGATGAGTTTATTCGTCATTGTATTACTAAGATGAGCGCATATCATATCACTAGTACGGAAGAATACCGTCATCGTGTTATTCAGTTAGGAGAAAGACCTGAAACCGTATTTTATCTTGGTGCTTTAGGTGCTGAGAATTGCTTGAACATTGATATAAACAATGTCCCAGAGGAACTTCATGGTTTCAACAATGGTTTCACAGTACTTTTCCATCCAGAGACACTTAACGTAATCTCTCCAGCAGAGCAAATAGAGGAAATCTTGAAAGCGGTTGAATTTTATACGATTGACTACAACTTTGCTTTCATAGGTAGTAATGCGGATACTCATAGTGATCAGATCACACGTCGTGTTTATGAATTTTGTGAGAAACATAGCACTTGCCGTTTCTATAGCAATCTTCATCCGGATGGTTATCATCATGTAGTGAAGCAATCTATTGCTCTTATTGGTAATAGTAGCTCAGGCATCATAGAGGTACCCTCTCTTGGAAGTTATACCATAAATATTGGAGATCGTCAGACGGGTAGGGTAAAGAGTAAAAGCATACTTGATGTTCGTTGTAATGAAATTGAAATAAGAAGAGCTATTGATTATACGATTGAGCACAAGGATGAACCTGTTACTGATACACCTTATTATAAACCAAATACATCAGAAAACTATTATAACATCACGAAGCGTATTCTTTCGGATGTTGATAAACTTTGTTATAAAGAGTTTTACGATATCAAGTTTTGATAAATATGAGACGATTAGCGATTATCCCAGCTAGAAGTGGATCCAAAGGATTAAAAGATAAGAATATCACGAATCTTTGTGGTAAACCTCTCATTGTTTATAGTATTGAAGCGGCGCTTCTGTCTGGAATTTTCAATAAAATTCTTGTTTCTACAGATTCAGAGTATTATGCTGACATCTCACGTCAATATGGTGCAGACGTAATTATGAGGGGAGAAGCACAAAGTAATGATGAAGCTACCACTTTCGATGTGCTTATGGATCTTTTCAATAGATTGGATGAGGAGTATGATTACTTCACATTACTTCAACCGACTTCGCCTTTACGTAATGCGCAACATGTAAAAGAAGCAGCTTGGCTTTTTGAATCACGTATTAAGGAGTTCGATTTCCTTGTGTCAATGAAAGAGTCGGAGCATACAAAAGTGTTGGTAAACCCAATTGGAGAGGACGGCAGCTTAAGATATTTTGATACAGATTTCTCAACCTATCGTCGTCAAGGGTTCAAGGATTATTCCCCCAATGGAGCCATTTTTATTGGAAAACCCCTGGAATATCTTCAACATAGGCATTTCTTTGGAGCAAGGAGTCTTGCATACATAATGTCTGCAGAAGACTCTGTAGACATAGATAGTGCTTTAGACTTAGATTTAGCCAAGGTACTAATTACTCGGAAGTGTATAGATAAATTATAAGACTGTAGATAAAGTGATTTTTCTATTTTCGATTTATTTCCTCTGTCAAACTCTTATCCCTGAAATGAAAATAAATCGTTGTATGAGAAAAATGTTATGGCACAATACCTTTACAGATGCCATAGTAGCAAATATAAGTTTGTTGACCAAGTTCTTAATTTGGTGAGACAGTAAAGTTCTGCAATGAGTACTAGATATAATATATTAGCTCTGTTACGTTCTCCTTCATCTGTATATGTAATCTTTCGATATGGAACGTATATAGTTCAATTCTTGAATTCCATATTATTGGCAAAAGCTCTAGGTGATATCAAATATGGTATATATAGTTTTGTCTTTTTGATTATGCAATATATGTCGTATTCAAATCTAGGAATTAGTGAGTCTTTAAATACAGAATATGCGGTAAGTAAAAACGGTGATAGATGTAAAATATGGAATACGTCATGGACATTGAATTTATTGATAAATACTTTTCTGTTCATTGTGTTTGCTTTGTTAATTTCAGTAGTTTCGCTATTTAGTCACTATGAGTTCGATTCATATAGTATGCTATTGCTAATGACATGTATTGTAATTAATCTGTCTCGAATTTATATAACATATTATAGGCTACTGGGAAAGCTGATTAAATTGAATATCCAACAGTTTCTTCCTCATTTTGCACTACTTATATTAGTGTTAATTTTGTGGGATCAACTTACTGTTAGACATATTGTTATTTCTTATTTGGTAAGTAATGTGATAGCATTGATCATTTTTAGAGTGGATTTGCCCAATCCTCCTTCCTTTCAAATTGATCGATCGATTGCATCTGTTTTGCTACGGAGGGGTATTACTCTATTACTTTATAATTTGAGTTTTTATCTTCTTACGTTAGTTGCATCATCTTTAGTAAGTTTTTATTTTTCTTTAGAAGAATTTGGATGTTACTCATTTGTTAATACCTTGATTCATGGTGTAATTATGGCTTGTGGAGCATTTTTGTTCATATTCTATCCTAAAATTTTGAACAAACTCTATAGTTGTGATGAAGATAAGGTTTATGAGTTGATAAGTAGAATAAGAAGTATTTATATTCTATTTATAGATTTGGTGTCTTTATTGTCTATATTTGTTGCAATTGTTTTATCTTATTTGTTACCTCAATATAGAAATGATGTCACTATTATATTCCCTATTCTTATTTTGGGGCAGATGATTATGAGTTCTACTACTGGGCATTCAGCTTATCTGCTATCAAAAAAGAAAGAATTCAAGCTAGTTGTTTTTGGGTTCGAATCTGTTGGGGTGACATTTGTTTTAGGAATCTTATGTGGTAAATATTTTAATTCATTATATGCTTTGTCATTGGTTGTTCCTATTAGTTCTTTGTTTTATACATTCATGACAACTCGAGAATCTTTAGCAACCATGAATAAGAGTCATGCGATAACTGATGTATTGAAGGAAATATTTGCACTGAAAAAATGGTTTTCTTGTGTACTTGTTTTGATTTATGCTTTTGTTATTAACCAGTGGCATGTTATTTTGATTGGAGTAGGTATATATCTTTTTATTAATTATAAAAATCTAAGGAACTCAATCAAGGAAGGTGTGAGAATAATTTCTGATAGAAATTCTCTTCTAGTTTAGAAACTAACTCTCTTTGTGAAATATAAGGTAAGCGTTCGATGAAAGCCGTATTCTTGTCTGTTAGTCAGTTCATCCGTTATCAAAGTAAGCCCATATGAAGATAAGTAAGGTTGGTGTTTTATCCATCGTCTATTTTTTTGTCCTATTTATTTTTGCCCTTTTACCCAAAGGGTTGTCGGATTATAATGGTTATGTGCTTTTATTCATGGCAAGTGTGTATCTATGGCTGGTTCGAAACGTTGATGTTTATCGAGTTTCTTTTCTATTCAGTTTAGTTGTGTTCACCTTTTCTTTGTTTCAATCCCCGAATTTTTTGTTTGTAGTACTCGATTGTGCATTTATCTTCTATGTGATTGGTTCCGTGTATATTGGTTGCTGTTTTCCGGTAAAGGAAGGAGAAGTACGTTTCATACGATTGGCTTGTGTGTTTATCTGTCTTCTTTCCGTTTTGGGAATCTTTAATCCGATAATGTATGCTGGAGACGAAGGAGATGAATTTCGGTATTTAGGGATATTTCATGGCATTACCAGTTCGGCCTGTATTTTTTCCATGGTAAGCATTGTTATTTGGGAGTTGGAAAAGAAAGAAAAAAGGCGATTAGGGATACTTGTGTTGTTGATTGTTGGTTTTTTGATTTATATGTGGGCAGCGGGGACTCGTAGTTTGTTATTTATACTACCCTATTGGCTATATCAACTATACACTCAGCGTAAGACAAGAATAATGGTTTTTGTCGCATTGGGTACTTCCCTACTTTATTTATCCCTGTTCTCGGAACAGATTTTCGAGAAATTCCGCTTAGATGAGAACGAGGCTTCTTTAAATACACGCTCTAGCTTGTATTTACAAATAGGAATGGGAATATTAGATAATTATGTGGTGATACCCCATGGCTCATACACCGCTACTGTTGTGATCAGGCAATTTACGGGTGATTCGAGTTATTCACCTCATAACGATATATTAAAATTTATATATGAATGGGGAGTACTTTTTTTTGTGTTTTGTATATTCCTGATGATGAAAATCAAGAAACATGTGCGGTTGGATTTGGAATTTGTACTGATACTTGTTGCCCTAATTTCATGTTCTTTACACAATATGTTGTCCACCGTATATTTATGGATCCCATTCCTATTTATCTTGATAGCCCGCAGGAGAATTGACAAAAATGTGTATATGAAAACTAAATTATAATGAGAGAAAAAACTTTATTGGTTTTGGCAAGAAAATTCAATGATATTTTCTATTCAATTTCCACTCCTGAATGGAAAATATTTAATCGACATGTTTTAGTGATTTTTGCAAATGATATATTTGCAAAATATATTCCTTTCAGAGAACTATTCGATGATATAATCGTATTTGATTCTCCGAAAAGACGTATAAATGAAATTAATGTTATTCGGGAAATAAGGGTTAGGAAAGATGCACTCGAATGCGAGGCAGTCATCTTATCAAACATCGTACTGGTTGCAAATCAATATTTGATAAATATATCCAGATGTCGGTATATCTTTTTGCTGGAAGATGGTTTGATGAATTATTCTGATTTTCGTCCTTCTGACAGTCGGATGAAGTCTGTGGTCCAGTGGGTACTGGGTATAAATCAACGCAAACTTATTGAACGCATTTACCGCACTTATTTGTTGATTCCAGATATGGCTAGATTTTATGGAGGAGTACGAGCCATATTAAAACCGATGACAATCCAACCCATAGGAGAAAACATACTATCGAAAATCGAAGGTAAAAAGATATTTGTAGGGCAATGCCTATATCGATTTGGGTATATTTCCATAGGGAAATATAATGAACTAGTGAACAGGATCATTAAAAAGTATGACATAGATTGCTATTTACCTCACGCTTTCGCTCTTGACGAAGAACGAATAGACTGTCCAATCCTTGATCTCGGTCAGTTGGGTATCACCTTGGAATTCTTGGCTCCCCAAACCTCTTTTACGTTATATTCATTTTTCTCTTCCGTGCTCTATACTACCCGAGTTATAAATCCGGATATCAGAACGTATCAGATACAGATACCAGAACTACCAATGGCATATGGAATACCTATACTTAAAGAATATTGTAGTGGAATTATAGATCCTAATTTATAGCGAATGTTTTTTTAATGGTTTATTATTATGCTTGACATTTCAGTAATCATATTGACTTATAACGAGGAAAAACATATCCGTCGTTGCATTGAAAATGTTATCTCTTTTGCGAAAGAGGTATTTATCATAGACAGTTTTTCTACCGATCGCACGCTTGAAATAGCAAAGGAATACCACAATGTGCATGTCTTACAAAATAAGTGGGAAAATAACTATGCCAAGCAGTTCAACTGGGGATTGGAGCATTCCGATATAACAACTCAATGGGTATTGCGACTTGACGCGGATGAATATCTCTTACCAGAATTAATACAAGAATTGTATGAGAAGTTACCGTCATTGACTCCAGACATAACAGGAGTTCTGTTTAATCGTCGCTATATTTTCATGGACAAATGGATAAGAGGAGGAATATACCCTACGAAACTACTCCGTTTGTTTCGCTTTGGAAAAGGAATGTGCGAGCAACGGCTGATGGATGAACATATACAATTGTTTGAAGGATATACTGTAGAATTTAAACATGACATGGTGGACGAGAATCTAAACGATCTTTCGTGGACGCTCCACAAGCAGGTCAATTATGCGATACGTGAAGCCATTGATCTTTTAGATATTGAGATGGGCCTTACTAAAGTAGGAGAAACAGATGTGGACAAATACATTGGGAAACAAGCTCATTCTAAACGTATGAAGAAACACAAATATGCTCATCTGCCTCTGTTTTGGAGAGCTTTTGCGTTTTTTTGCTACCGTTACATCCTACACGGTGGATTCAAAGATGGTAAAATAGGTTTCCTATTCCATTTTATGTATTCATGGTGGTATCGTATGCTGGTAGATGCCAAGATTTTAGAGATACGGAAAGCGTGTGGCAGAAACAAAGAGAAAATAAGAAAGCACATTTTAATGAATTACAATATAGACATAGGTTCGTAAACAGTCACTCTACAACGCCATACTCTCCCTTTTTTAAGCCTCAGCGTGTCCGCTGAATAATTACAAAATTTGGTGTGCTGGATCTCCTTTGTGGAGTTGTGAGAGCGTCAATGCTTTTAATGCGAAGAAAATGTAATTGGCTTTGATATAAAAGAATGCTTTTGTTTGAGTACCTACATATATTTTGAGAAAAATGAATTTTAATTTTCTTATCATCGGTTCTGGCCTTTTCGGAGCTACAATGTCTTATATCCTTAAATCAAGAGGATATAAATGCCTCGTAATAGAGAAACGTCCTCACATGGGCGGTAATGTCTATACGGAGTCCGTGAATGGCATCAACGTGCATAAGTACGGGGCACATATCTTTCATACCAGCGACAGGAGGGTATGGGAGTTCGTGAACTCGTTGGTTGAGTTCAATCGGTACACCAACTCTCCGGTGGCTAATTATAAGGGAAGACTGTATAATTTACCCTTCAATATGAATACTTTCTATCAGATGTGGGGAGTGACTACCCCGGAGGAGGCTATAAGGATGATAGAAAAGCAGCGGAAAGAATCAGGAATCCTTAACCCTCAGAATTTGGAAGAACAGGCTATATCTTTGATCGGAAAGGACATTTATTATACGTTGATCAAGGATTATACCGAGAAGCAATGGGGACGAAAGGCTACGGAACTTCCTGCGTTTATCATCAAACGACTTCCTGTGCGTTTCACTTTCGATAATAATTATTTCAATGATAAGTATCAAGGTATCCCGGAGGGTGGATACACGAAAATGATCGAGCGAATGCTTGAGGGTGTGGAACTTCGTTTGAACACAGACTATTTCGGGAATCGAGAATATTTTGATTCGATAGCGGACCGGGTAATCTACACGGGTGAGATCGATCGCTTCTTTGATTATCGCTTTGGTCATTTGGAGTATCGAACCGTGAGTTTCGAAACAGAGTTATTGAAGGGAGTTTCTAATTACCAAGGGAATGCCGTGGTGAACTATACGGATGCCGATACTCCCTATACCCGTATTATCGAACATAAACATTTCGAGTTTGGACAGCAACCGGACACGGTGATCTCAAGGGAATATTCCAAGGAGTGGAGACTGGGGGATGAACCTTATTATCCGGTGAATGATACACGAAACAGCGATCTATATGCTCAATACAAGGCGTTGGCCGATGGGCAGGAGAAAGTGATCTTTGGGGGCCGGTTAGCGGAATATAAATATTATGATATGCATCAGGTGATCGCTAATGCGTTGGAATTGGCGGAGAAGCTAAATTAGAAGAAACAAGTATGGAAAAAGGATTGGTTTCAATTATTACCCCTATGTATAAAGGGGCTGAGTTTGTTGGAGATACGATAGAATCAGTCTTGAAGCAAACTTATGCGAATTGGGAGATGATTATCGTGGATGATTACTCGCCAGATGATGGAGCGGGGATCAACGTTGTGAAGCGGTATACGGATTCCCGGATCAAATTGATAGAGAGTAAGGTGAACAAAGGTTCTTCTGGAGCGAGGAATATAGCCTTGCGTGAGGCTAAAGGGCAATATATTGCTTTCTTGGATTCGGATGATATGTGGCATTCTCATTTTCTTGAAAAGCAGTTGCTGTTTATCAAAGAAAAAGATGCGTCGTTGGTGTTTTCATCTTATCGCCGTATAGATGAGGACACGAAAGAGGAATTGCTAAGTCCATTTCTTGTTCCTGAAAAAGTGAATTATAAGTCATTGCTTAAAACCTGTCCTATTTTTCCGTCCACGGTAATTTATGATACCAAAAAGATTAGAAAAAGTTATTTTAATGAAGAGCTTGGCAGTATGCGTGATGATTATGTTTATTGGCTTTCTATGTTTAAGACTATAGACTATGGATATGGCAATCCTGAAATTTTGGTGGATTATCGTATGCGCAAATCTTCTGTTACGGGAAATAAAACCAAAGTGATAAAACCACAATGGAACGTTCTTTACAAAGTTGAAAAACTTGGTTTTGTGCAAAGTCTTTATTTCCTATTTTGTTGGGCATGGATTTCTTATTTCAAATATCGAAAATGACAGACGTGTTTTTCCGATTTTTTTGTTTCAATTCATGAGAGAGACTGTTACTGCTTTTTCCTCTTTCTATAATCGATACGTAAGCTATCAAAAAATGGCTATTGATTGAAAGTTCTATCTTCGCCGCGAACAAATATTTATAATCATGTATAGCAGTAAAGATCTTGAAAGGTTTTACTTTCAGTACCAGACCGAGGCTTTGCCTCATGGAGAATCTCTCCAATCGTTTTGTGTTAAGAAATTGACCATAAGCTCTGTCCGCATAAAAAAATTCTGTGCCACAACACAGTTTGATGCAACCAAAGTACAGGAGTCCGGATTCAAAGCACCTTATACCTTGGGAGAAGGGCTGGCCCGGACGTTAGAGTTTGAATTTGTACATGATGCATCGGAAGGGATTACTTTTAAAAGTGAATAAGTAGACTATTGTTTCAAAAGGAAGCAATACAAACAGTTTTACAATTTGTTTCATAAATACATAGTTACTATATTTGTAATATGAAACAAACGCAAGAATACATATTATCTGAAATAAAAAAGACTTTACAAATAGTAGCACCGAGTGCAAAGGCTATGCTGTTTGGTTCTAGAGCGAGAAATGATGCCCGCGAAGATTCGGATTGGGATATTTTAATCTTAATCGAAAAAGATAAGATCAGGAATGAAGATTTTGATTCTATAGCCTATCCACTAATCGAATTGGGTTGGAATATAGGGGAAATGATTAATCCTGTCCTATATACTTTTAGTGATTGGAAAAAAAGAAGTTTTACGATATTTCATAAAAATGTTGAAGAGGAGGGCATTGCAATATGACATTAAGCATAGACGAAAAGAAAGCGATTATTAAATATCGTATTCAAAAAGCTTGGAACAGTATCCAAGAAGCCGATGATAATGCAAGGTTAGGCTATTGGACATTGGCTGCTTCACGTTTATATTATGCAGCTTATTATATGGCATCAGCTCTGCTCGTAGACAAAGGATTTATTGCTCGTTCACATTCAGGAGTAATACATATAATAGGTTCTGAGTTTGTAAAGAAAGATTTTTTAGCACGTATGGAAAAATTAATTACTTTAAAATAACTGGAAAAGCCTGTTATCACCCTTCCATACCCAAGAAGATAACAGACTTTTTTACATAAGTGATGACGCTTTAGCAGCGCTCATGCAGTAAATAATTTGTACAGCCCCCCAATCAATCCCGCAGCCATCAGGCTGTAACCGGCAATGTCTATGGGTTCAACACGTTGTTTGGTTCCCCAGTCGCCCTGGTGGAGAGCGAGAGTATCGCTCCGATCGCTGTCAGCGTCACTTCCGTCTGCTCCATCAGGAGAGACAGCAGGGTGATCGCCATCAGGAAGAGGACGAGGATAGGGATGGGGACAAGGACAGTCACCGGTTGCCGGCTTTTGTCTGCGGGGAAAGATGATCCGGACAAGGCTGGTGAGAAAGTTGAGAATGGTTTCAAGAGTTTTCATTTTGTATATATTAATATTTAGAAATAATTGAGCTATCCAGTTCCCGTGCTTGACACGGGATCGCAAAGGCACAGACCGTATCCTATAATATCTTTTGATACCGCCAGTTCTCTTGCGGCCCCGTGTCAAGCACGGGGACAGGATAGTTCAAATCTGATAAAAGGTGAACTCAGCAAACAGTATATCTTTCGATCGTCCGGCAGATCGACACCAGCATCCTTTGATAAGCAGCACGGTTGTCACCGTTCACTTCGCTGATGTATTTACTGTAAGCGATCTCTTTGGCATAGGCCGAAGGATGGGCACTGAGCGAGGCAGCCACCGGATAACCAGTGTGGATCAGACGGGCGAAGTCCATAAAACTGTCTTCCGCCGATTCGTAGGTGCGGAACCAGAGGAAAACATGGCCACCGTTTTCAGAAAGATCAGTCTTTTTGCCTTTCCAGAAAGCATTGGGACGTCCGTAAGCGGTGATACCGAAGAAGTTGTTATACTCCTTTGCCAGGGTACTTTCCCCCCACCCTGTTTCGATGGCGGATTGGGCAAGGATAACGACCGGATTGATTCCGAAACATTCCCCCGCCTTTTGGGCGGGAGAGTGATATAGTTTGATAAATTCCTGTTTTAACATAACGGATAATTGATACGTTACTACTCGATTTCCGGACGGTCCGAACCACCTCCTGTAGGCGGAGTGACCGTTTCGATATCCATCTTTTCATATTTGGCATTCTTGCGGATCTCATTGAGCATGGTGCCCGGTGAGAAGACAATACGAGCCTTGTTGAAGAGGGAGACATTGAAGTCCTTTTCGTTTGCAGTCCCCTTGCTGCCGGCAACCATACGGAAGTTACCCAGGCGGCCCATCTGGATCACATCGCCTTCTTCCAGGCGTTCTTCCATGACGGAAAGAAGACCTTCGATGACAAGCATCACATCACCGATAAAAGCGGTGCTTCGAACAGCGATCAGATCACAGAGTTTGTTGAAATCGAGTTTCTTCAATGAACGGACCTGTGCATAAAATAATTTGGAACCTTCGGCAGCGTCTTTGCGCATGTCGGGACGTTTTACTAAGTGGAAACTTAAAGCCATGGGGAATAATTTTTTAATTTGACAATGTGCCAATATGCCAATGGAAATACTCCGAAAGCTATTGACGGTTAATTAGTTGGTTATCGATAACATGACAAAGATAAGGTGCAGGAAAAACGACTGTGACATGAAATGGCGTTACCGGTTATAAAGAGTTTAATAAGGGAGAATAAATATAAAAATAGCACATTTAAACTTTGATTTTCATTTCTTTATATGGTATTTATTTCTTATCTTAGAGGTAATTAATACACATGGAAATGGACGAAGAAAAATTTAAAATCCGTAGTTACGGATGGACGGAACTGGCACTTTGCTATAATCCGGATCTGCATCCGAACTCAGCATCACGTTTGTTACATCGCTGGGTGGTGAGAAACGAAAAACTGGTCAAAACATTAAAAACTGCCGGGTTTTGCGATCGACAACGAAAACTGACACCGAAACAGGTCGGGGTGATTGTCGATTTTTTAGGGGAACCTTGAAAATTGAAAAGTCCCTTATTTCGGAGATGAAAGATATATGTTTTGAAGATGAAATAAGGGACTTTTGAATGCAAAAGATATATCTTTTTGGAGAAAAGGAGATCGGTTTAGTTTGCATAGGAATGTTGTTTTGCAGCATAATACCAAATGATTATGCGTAAACCGATTAACAATAATAAAAAAAAAGGATGATAAACATGTTCCTGAAGAATATGTAGTATTTATGATTGCACTCTTTGCCGCACTGAAACAGAACGGTCTGTTGGGAGGTTATTCATACAAGAAAGTTGCTGAATTTATAAATCCATTTTTCAAATTTAAGTACGCAGCGAGTACCGTTTGCAAAGACATGAAACTATTCGACAAATATTCAGACTATTATACTGAAATACAAGAGTTTATAACAGAGTTAAAAAACAAAGCCAAATCAACTGATAAGAAGTAATATTTATTAACCCGCTGTAAGACAACATTCTAAGAAACACAGAACGGGTTAAAACGGTACTACATCCGGAGAAGTTCATATTTACCTTTGCAGAGAGATTAAATGAAGTCAGTTCTTTATTTTTTGTAATCTGAAAAAATGCCGGAGGCTTATATATCTTTATAAAGAAGTTCTTTCTATATTTATATAGTCTTGCAGACCTTCGGACAAAACGATTTCAGCACATGGCTTATAGCATTCATTTTCAGACAACTAAGAATAACCAATTAATTTCATTTTCTCTTTCAGTAATTTTTCACTTTTAAATTGTATTGTTATGAGAAAGAAAAAGATTGAAAATGAACCGCTTGCAAAGGAATTATCTATCACGGAACTCCTCGGACAAACATTCATCAAGACACCCCGCTCTATATTCAAACGGATGCAGAGTGATGACATTATCGACCGCCAGATGGCTCATTTACATCTGCTGTTGTTTGGCATTTGTTACCATACGGATGGGTATTGTATCGTAAATAAAAGAGCCTATACCTGCCGTAGAGGAGAATTTATCGGGAAACAATCTACCCTAGCCAAATGGATGGATGTAAGTGGTAGCACATTGAGCCGCCTATTGAAGAGAATGAAATATCTTAAACTGATATCCATTCAACGTATTATCGGTGGAAGCCGCATATATTTGACCGGTTACGATGAATTTACTTTTGTACCTACCGAACCGGAAACCGGAGGAAATAAAAAGACCGATGTCTCAAAAAGTTCAGCCACCGCCCAAATGGCGGAAGCCGAAAGAAACATGGGCGGACGAAGCATGCAGAATCCTACAAATCAACCTAATTAATGACGCTTATGGAAACTATAGAATCTGTACGCCAGGTGGAAGAGGCTGTGATCTGTGCACTTTTGTCTTCCGAATCTGCCATATGGCAGGTTGCTCCGGTTCTGAAACCGGAAATGTTCAGCGACCCGTTATTCGCATTTGTCTACAAAGCCATCTGTTCCCTGAACAGCCGGGGTGAAAAAGCGGATCTGGTAACCACCGATATCGAGATGCGTTGTCTGGATGAAAAACGCTGGAAAGAAATGAACGGGATTGCCATCGTCAACGCTGCCATGACGCAGATACGCCATACCGGCAACCTGATGCAATATACCGAAGAGGTGAAACGGCAGTATATGCTTCGTCTGCTGGGTGCTTTGTTCACTACCTTGCAAGCAAAGGCAAACCGTTTCGATTCCTCCTACACGGCTCTGATCGAAAAGGCGGAATCGTCATTGATGGAACTGCGGGAAACCTGTATTGTCGGTAAACAAGTCAGCCGGATCGGAAAAACGGCCAACGAAGTATTGAATATGCACCGTGAACGTCTGGAAAACGGAGTGGATACGATGCGCATCAAGACAGGACTGGAAGAGTTCGACTATGTGACCGGAGGACTTTACAACGGCGAACTCACCGTTGGGGCCGGACGTCCCGGCGACGGCAAGACAGCCATAGCCATGCAGATTGCCATGAATGTGGCCCTGTCGGGAAAACATGTCTGTTTCTTCAGCATGGAAATGACCGGTTTGCAAACGATGAACCGTCTGTTTGCCGGATTCGGAGGGGTAGATGCCAACCGTTTGCGTATCACAGGTGCTAACCCGGAGGATTTGTTGAAGATGGAAAAAATGGCGGGTGAGTTCCAGGACCTTCCGTTATATTTTGACTATACTCCGGCAAACACGCTGGAAAATATCCGTGCCCAGGTGATGTTACAGAAGCGCAAAAAGCAATGCGACCTGGCGATTGTGGATTATCTACAGGTGATGAAAATGGAAAAGCAGGGGTGGGAAAATGCGAACCAGACGGTCGGATACAATATACAGGGATTCAAGCAAATGGCACAGGATGCCAATATCCCGGTTCTTGTCCTTTCGCAAATGAACCGTAACAGTATGAACTCCAACGATAAGGCGCATATCCCGAATTTGCACGATTTACGTGATTCGGGCGTGATCGAACAGGTGGCGGACTGTGTTTATTTCGTTTATATCCCCGAACGTTACGGGATTACCCAGGATGAAGTCACCGGGGAGAGCCTGAAACAGGTCGGAAAACTATACATAAGAAAAACACGTAACGGATCGACCGGGATTGCCCGTTACCGCTATAATGAGAGTTATACCCGCATCACGAACTATAATATCCGGAGAAGATCATGACAAAGATAGAAATAGAACAACTGAAAGCTTCATACCCTATCGAAAATGTGATCGGAGAGACGGTAAAACTGGAACGAAAAGGGACCAACTATGTAGGACTTTGCCCGTTCCACGAGGATCATCATCCGTCGCTGGTGGTGAATCCTCAAAAACAGACTTTTAAATGTTTTGCCTGCGGAGAACATGGGGATGTGATCGAATTTATAGAGAAGACGGAACATTGTAATTTCATGGAGGCGGTGGGGAAATTGAAAATTGAAAATCGAGAATTGAAAATTAATAAGAAAAACGCGAACCCTGTCGACAGAGATAACGACGCGAAGCAATTTTCAATTAAAAAGAACTTACAGTTCTTTTCTACCCTTCTCCCCTACGCTTGCGGTTATACGGAGTTAACGCCTGCTTATCTTGATTTTGAGGTCGGACAATCTCCTGTGAATGTTCCGAAAGAATGGTATGCGATGCGCAACCGGGTAATCTTTCCGATCCGCAACGAAGCCGGTGAGTTAATAGCTTTTGCCGCTCGCAGGCTAACGGACAATAATTCGGAAGAGCCGAAATATATCAATACATCCACTGCCAACGGATATAAAAAGAGCGAAAACCTCTATGCCCTTCACCGGGCGAAAGAGGCAATTGCGGGGAAAGGCTTTGTGTTTGTAGTGGAAGGATATAAAGATGCGATCGCGATGCATGCGGCCGGATTTTCCAATACAGTAGCATTATGCGGAACGGCCCTGACAACCGGACAGATTGCATTGCTGAAAAAGTACACGAGCCGGATCTGTCTGTTACTGGATGGCGACAAACCGGGACGGGAGGCTGCCCGCAAAATATCTTTATCGCTCAATCCGTATTCGATGGAGGTGCAAACGATCTTTTTACCGGAAGGGGAAGATCCGGATTCTTTATTCCGGCGGTCGGGCAAAGAGGCTTTTGTTTCCCTGATCGATAAGTTTCTGTCGAAACCTCATTTATCGGAAGAAATGCTGCTGACGGCTTGCCTGTTGTTTCCGGAGACTCTTTATATGTTCAAAGGTTCTTCTTGTCTTTTTACGGAATTAGTGAAAAGTATTCTGCAAACGGATGATTTGCTTTTTGAAAATAAGGAGAACCGGATGATACTGGAGCATTTGGGAACAGGGAATCCGGAACCGGGATTAACGCCTGCGTTAAAAAGCATAGTAAATGAATTGCATGTCGAATACGACCAGTTGGTTTACAATGAAAAGGAATTATTCGGGGCGCTTTATCCGGAGGCATCCAATATCCTGAATATCTATCTGACCCGGTTATTATTTCTGTATCTGGAAAACCGTATCCTACAGGAAATACAAAAAAGCGTACACCGGTTATTGGAAACCGATCCTAAAAAGAAAAAGATACGTCTCGATATCCTTGTCAATATAGCCAAACGGCGGGAACAGTTGCGGCACGTTTCGGAAAATCTGGACAGACCGGGGGCAGTTTGGGGATGATGGGGACTGATTCAAATCGTTCTAATCAATAACAAATGAAATTAATATCAAACTTACTTCTTTGGGGAGGCATTCTACTGCTTCCCCTAAACTCTTATGCTCAGTTTACGAAAGGGCTGAGTTACCGGGCGGAAACCGGCGTCAGCTTTAGTGGAGGGGAACATACTCCTTTCTGGCTGACAGCAAATAAACAGGGCCTTTCGTCCATTAAAAAGAATAACGGGTACCTGCGTGCAGGTGTCTTCCGGGAGTTGGAAAACGATAAACGCTTCTCGTATGCTTTCGGGGCGGATCTAGCTGTAGCCTATAATTTTACTTCGACTTTCGTGGTGCAGCAATTGTATGCGGATCTGAAATACCGTTGCCTGGGGTTGAGTATCGGAAGTAAGGAGCGGCATAGCGAGTTCAATAATCCGTTACTGAGTAGCGGTGGACTGACATTCTCCGGAAATGCGCGTCCGGTTCCACAGGTTCGTATCGGTATTCCTGAATATACGCTCGTTCCGGGTACAAAAGGCTGGCTGGCTTTCAAAGGACATATCGCTTATGGTATGTTTACGGATGACGGCTGGCAAAAAGACTTTGTGGTTCCGGGTGGTAAACATACGGAGCATGTGTTGTATCATTCCAAAGATTTATATGTGAAGATCGGTAACCGGGAGAAGTTTCCTTTGATTTTAGAAGGGGGATTGGAAATGGCTGCCCAGTTCGGGGGAAATGCGTTTATCGGTAATGAGAAGATCGATATGCCGAACGGAATAAAGGATTTCTTTAAAGTGTTTATTCCGAGCGGTGGAGATAGTAGCACACCTACAGGGGAACAGACAAATGTCTATGGAAACCATTTAGGCAGCTGGAACTTCTCTCTGACCTGGTATGCTCCAAAAGAATGGACAATCCGTCCTTATTACGAACATTATTTCGAAGACCATTCGCAGATGTTTGGTGAATATGGCTGGAAAGATTGTCTGGCAGGAATAGAAATAACGTTTCCCAAGAATCCGGTGATCGGTAGTTTCGTTTACGAATATATCTCAACGAAAGACCAAACGGGTCCTGTTTATTGGGACCATACCCCTGAGATACCTGAACAAGTGAGTGGTACAGATAATTATTACAACCACTACATCTATGCCGGTTGGCAGCATTGGGGACTGGGGATCGGAAACCCACTCGTCATGTCTCCGATTTATAATACAGATGGTGATATTAGTTTTAAAAGTTCACGTATGCAAGGACATCATTTCGGGATCATGGGAACTCCTTGTGCCGATTTGCAATATCGTGTCCTTTTATCAGTAACCCGTAATTGGGGTACTTATGGCGTACCATTTTATGAGATCAAAAAGAATGGCAATGCGTTAGTAGAATTAACTTATACGCCACATCAGTTAAAAGGCTGGGACTTTACAGGATCGCTAGGTGTTGACAGAGGTGGAATGTTGGGTAAAAGTGTTGGTGGCATGTTAACAATCAGAAAAACGGGATGGATATGATGACTTTAATAAATACGAAGAAAAGATATATAGTGGCGGTGTTGCTGACCCTGATAGTCAGTGCCTGCGGAAAAATGCCGATCAACGGAGACCTGGATGGTCGCTGGCAGATCATGAAAATAGCATATGCGTCGGGAGAGGAAGAGATGCCTGAACGGGCTTACTACAGTGTTGCTTTGCATACAATCAACTTGATGAAGGTTGATGTAACCAGTCAGACCGGCAATATGGAATATACCGGAGATTCCTTGTTTGTAGTCATGCCGGTCAGCAAAGTTAAAGACTTATTGCCATTTGGAATGAACGGGACGGAGCAACGTTTCGGCGTCAAAGAATTAACATCAAAGTATCTAGTATTACAATCGGATTATGCCCGATTGGAGTTCAGGAAGTTTTGATTCAGAAATTATCAGAATTGAACTATCCGATTATTGACCGGTTGTACCCAGCTCCCCTCTTGAGAGGGGGAAGGGGGTGTGTTATAGTTTCGCCCTATAACTAGCTTTAACACACCCCTTATCCCCTCTCAAGAGGGGAATTAGTTACTCCCGTCACTATAAACAGATAACTCAATTATTTTCTAAAATCGAAATAACAACAAAACAAATAACAATATGAATATCGTAATCAGAAATGTATTATTGGGGGGATTACTGTGGTTGGCGGTTCCATTGTCGGCGCAGGTATCCCAGGATTTGATCGACAAGGCAAAAGCTGCCGGTATGACGGATGAACAGATCCGTCGGGAAATGAATAAACGGATGGGACAGTCCGGAGCGGAACAGACTACACGTACGGCCTCGGATGCGGTGGTTACAGATCGTACGGTTGTCGTTCCGGATGGAAAGGGGATACCTCCTCTGGATGCTCAGCGGGAAGCCAATCGTCCGGCAGGAGATTTAAGCGGAACCGTGTTCGGTCGCGAAATATTCTCGAACAAGAACCTGTCCTTTGAACCTAATCTGAATGTACCGACTCCCAAAGGATATGTTTTATCCGCAGGAGACGAATTGCTGATCAATGTCTGGGGAGATTCAGAAGTGAATCTGAAATTGAAGGTTTCTCCCGAAGGAACAATTCTGATCCCTAACCTTGGTCCGGTCTCTGTCAGCGGACTGACTATCGAAACTGCTGAAAATCGTATCCGACAGGAATTAGGACGGATCATGTCTACTTTGTCGGGAGATACGGATGGGGCTAATACGTTCGTATCCGTTAGTCTGAGCCAGATACGCAGCATCAAAGTCAATATTGTAGGTGAAGTCGTTGCTCCGGGAACCTATACGCTTCCCTCCTTTGCCACCTTGTTTAATGCGTTGTATGCGGCAGGTGGAGTGAATGAGATCGGTTCGCTTCGTGGAATCAAAGTTTATCGGAATAGTAAGGAAGTCGCAAAATTGGACGTGTACGATTATTTGTTGAACGGCAAATACAATACGAATATCCGTCTGGAAGAGAATGATATGGTGATCGTTTCTCCTTATGACCAGCTGGCTGTAGTACAGGGAAAAGTAAAACGTAATCGTATTTTTGAATTGAAAAAGGGGGAAACGCTTTCACAGTTATTGAATATGGCCGGAGGTTTTACCGGGGATGCTTACAGGAAAGATGTCCGTATCAAACGAAAAGCCGGTAGCCGCTACCAGATAGCTACTGTTACGGAAGATAAATATCCTACTTTTGCGATGATGGATGGCGATTCCTTGTTGGTGGATTCTGTGATCCCCTTCTATGAAAACCGTCTGACAGTGACAGGGGCCGTTTGGCGTCCGGGAGAATATGAGTTGAATGGAGCGGTACATACAGTCCGTCAACTGGTTGATCAGGCAGCTGGTTTGAAAGGAGATGAGTTTGCCGGCCGTGCTCAGATTACTCGTTTGAATCCGGATTTCACAACTACTGTCATAGCTGTAGATATCCGTGGTATCCTGAACGGTACTGCTTCCGATATGGAACTAAATCCGGAAGACCAACTAAACATTCCATCCCTGTTTGACCTTCGCGAACCTTATACGATCAAAGTAAGCGGAGCGGTAAATTACATAGATACAGTTCTTCCTTACCGGAATAACCTGACCGTTGAAGATGCCATTATGATGGCTGGCGGTTTAAAGGAATCCGCAGCAACAGTCAATGTGGAAGTTGCCCGTCGTATTAAGGATACAAAGACGTACGAAAATACTAACCGTACAGCAGAAGTATTCAACTTTGAATTGAACGATAATTTAGGATTAATCTCTACGGATGGAAAGAAAAGCGATACGGTCTTTACATTAGAACCGTTTGATGAAGTGTATGTGCGTTTCTCACCGGGTTATCAGGAACAACAGGTGGTGAAGGTCAATGGTGAAATTACTTTTGCCGGCGATTATGTATTAGCCGAAAAGAACTCCCGTCTGAGTGATATTATCGCCAAAGCCGGAGGAATAACTCCCGATGCCTATGTAAAAGGGGCAAGCCTGAAACGCCAGCTGACAGAAGATGAGATGCGCCGCCTGGAAACTCTGTTGCAACTGAGTGCAAATAAGCAAAGCCGTGACTCGGTAGCTTTGTCACTGGAAAACATCAAAGACTATTCAGTGGGTATCGATTTGGAAAAGGCTTTGGCAAATCCGGGGAGTGCCCACGATGTGGTGCTACGTGATGGGGATGAACTTTATATTCCACAATTCCAGAGCACAGTGAAGATAAGTGGAGCTGTAACTTATCCGAACAGTGTGACGTATACAAATGGAATGTCTGTAAAAAGTTGTTTGTCGCAAGCCGGTGGTTATAACGATATTGCCCGTAAATATCCGATCGTAATTTATATGAATGGTAAAGTGGCGACGACCAGGAAGCGTTTTATCTTCTTCAAGCACTATCCGAAGGTAGAGCCCGGCAGTGAAATCGTTGTTCCCGCCAAAACGCAGCAAGATCGCAAAACAAGTTTGGCAGAAATCTTGAGCATAACCAGTTCGACCACATCGATGGCTGCAATGATAACCTCTATCATCAACACACTGAAATAATTATCAATTTTCAATCTTTAATTATCAATTAACAAGGTGGATATGATTCAAATGAACGCTCCTGATATGGATACAAACGAGCAGGAGATAGATTTAATAGAGTTGGCTAAACGGTTATGGGGGGAACGCAAGTTCTTGTTCAAATGCTGTGGAGTCGCGATAGTTGTAGGATTGGTGGTTGCTTTCAGTATACCGAAAGAATATAGTACAACTGTAAAGCTGGCACCTGAAACGTCTGATCCGTCTAAAAAGATGGGAAATCTGGGAGGATTAGCAGCCATGGCAGGGATAAACCTGAACAGTACTTCGGGAGCGGATGCCATCTCTCCGGACCTGTATCCGGATGTAGTCAGCAGTATTCCTTTTTTACTGGAGTTATTCCCCGTACAGGTGACAAATGAGAAAGGTGATTATTCTGCATCCTTATATGATTATATGAATGAGGATCAGAAAAGGGCGTGGTGGAGTTATGTGGTACAGGCTCCCTTTAAGCTGTTGGGTGTTGTGAAAGATTTGTTCTCAAAAGAAGAACCGGTAAGTAGTGGAGAATTGACTTCTTTCAGGTTAACAAAGGAACAGGCAGATGTCATAAATGCGTTACAGGAACGCATCTCCGCTTCTGTGGATAAAAAGACATCAGTAATCACTGTCTCCGTTCAGATGCAGGACCCGTTGATCTCTGCGAATATCACTCAAATTGTTTTGGAAAAACTTCAGGGATACATCACAAATTACCGTACCCAGAAGGTAAAACAGGACCTGGAATTCACAGAGAAAGTATTTAGTGAAGCCAGGGAATCCTATTATAAGGCACAACGTGCCTATGCGGCTTTTGAGGATGCCAACAAGAATATTATCTCTGCCAGCTACCGCACGGAACAGGAACGTTTAAAGAATGAAATGACATTAACCTTCAATGTTTACAATACGCTGGCCCAGAAGCTGGAACAGGATAAACTCCGGGTACAGGAACAGACACCGGTTTATACAATTATACAACCTGCCACAGTTCCTTTAAAAGCAGCTTCTCCCAAGAAGCCGTTGATCCTGATCGGGTTTGTATTCCTTGCCATTTTCGGCGGAGTCGGTTATCTGTTTATCAAAGACCTTTTCAAACCCCAAGAGGAAACTGAAGTTTTAGATATTGAATAATTAGTTGGGGTATTTGTATAGAGTTCAGTTTTTATCAGAATTGAACTATCCGATTATTGACCGGTTGTACCCAGCTCCCCTCTTGAGAGGGGGAAGGGGGTGTGTTATAGTTTCGCCCTATAACTAGCTTTAACACACCCCTTATCCCCTCTCAAGAGGGGAATTAGTTACTCCCGTCACTATAAACAGATAACTCAATTATTTTCTAGTATTGACATATTTTCTCAATGTCACTCTGCGATCTTTATCATTCTTACCATTATTTTGTCACTGAAGAATCCGGCTGTCTGCTGGTAGGCTTCAGGGAGGATTCTGTTACTTTCATTGTGAAAGAGGTATGGAATAAGGAACCTGTCGGCTTGCCGGAAGTGGACAGATTATATACTGAAATGCAGCGAATCGGAGAAATGTGCGGCTGCAACCAGTTCCGTATTCTGGCTCATGGCGGTTATCTGCCGGAGGCACTTTCCTTTGAACTGCACGGACTGACTGTTTCGGATGATAGCTATCTGAGAAGTTTGGAGACAGGAAAACATATTGAACTGTTCTCGCATAATGAAGCGGCTTACCGGGCCATCGAGGAAGGATTCAAAACGAACAGAATCGGAGCCGTTGTACAGGCGACCGGTACAGGGAAATCCTACCTGATTGCCCGCTATATTGTCAATCATTCGGAAGACGATATAGTAGTTATTGCTCCCAACGTTACGATTATCGCTGAGATCAAAAAAGCAATCGGCAGGACAATGCCGCATGTGACCTACCGGACTTTCCAGGCATTAGTCCTGAATCGCGGTACGGTGGGTGAACTCAAAGCAGATCATATCATTATTGATGAGTTCCATCATTTCGGAGCAGAGGTATGGGGAAAAGCCGTACAGGAAGTCATTGATAACAATCCGGAGGCCCGTGTACTGGGAATGTCGGCAACCCCGATACGTCCCGAAGAGATGCTCGATACGGTAGAGGTCTATTTCAAGGGAAACCTGTTCCATGAACTGTCTTTGTCTATGGCCTGGTATTATAAGATACTGCCTGTCCCTGTCCTGGTGCAGAGCGTATTCGATCTGAATAACCAACTGGATAAGGTACAGCGTATGTTGAACAGGAGCGACTGTACATCTGAAAGGCGCAAGCGTATTCAGGACAAGATAGACTTTGCCCGTCTCGACTTTCGCGGTTCGTTGAGTGCATCGGAACTGATCCGGCGTTATCTGCCGAAAGAGGTAAAGAAAATGCTTGTCTTCTGTAAAGACAAGGAAGATCTTCAGCATATGATTCCCGAAGTATCGAACTGGCTCGGGCAGGCTGGCTTTGAAACGGAAACATTCGAGATTCATAACGGGCTGAGTAACCGGGAGAATGAAAAGACATTGCGTCGTTTCCGTAGGGAAACGGGAAAACTGCATGTTCTTTTCTCTATAAATATGCTGATCGAAGGATTGCATGTGGAAGGAGTAGATGCAGCCATGTTCCTGCGACGTACAGAATCGTATGTGGTTGCCTTGCAACAGTTGGGCCGTTGCCTGAAAGCCGGTTCGGACCGTCATCCGGTCGTGCTTGACTTCGTCAATAACCTTTCGGGTCGTTCTGTTTATGAGGCTATGTCAAGGGAATTGGTTTATCATCCGGCAATCCGTGCCCCAAAGAGCTTTAAAGGCTTTATGGAGTTTGAAGTAACCGGATTCCTGTCTGATATCCGTGCCCGTGTGGATGATATGCTGGCGGAGTTGGATGCGTGGCCGGTGATGTATGAACGACTGATCGAATATAAGGAGCGTGAAGAACGCTGGCCACAGGCAGCCGAAGGGAAGCTGGGAAACTGGTGCAATACCCAACGGATTGCCCGGAAGAAAGGGACGTTGTCGGAAGATTATATCTCACAGCTGGACCGGATTGGTTTCGAATGGGAAGTACAGGACAGCCGCTGGATGAACTGCTTTGAAGAACTGAAAGCATTTATGGCTGTAGAACACCGTTGTCCCAAACGCGGCGAAAACAAACTGAATACCTGGTGCAACACCCAACGGCAGGCACGAAAGAAAGGTCTCCTTTCCAATGAAAGAATCCGGTTGCTCGATTCGATCGGCTTCTGGTGGGAGCAGGATCTGGATTCGCTTTGGACGGAGAACTGGCAGCAGGTACTTGCCTACTACAAAAAACACAAACGTTGGCCCAAAAGCAATGAAGGTAAAGCCGGCAGCTGGTGTAACACCCAGCGCAAAAACCGGAAACAAGGTTTACTTTCAGCTGAACGCATCGCCCGGATGAATGCCGAAGGTTTTATCTGGACTATCGATGATGTCTGGATGGAAAACTATGAAAAACTACAGCAATTCTTCTCTGAAAACAACCGCTGGCCAACCGCCCGTGAGAACAAACTCGGCAGTTGGTGTTTCGTACAGCGCAGAGCCTTAAAAAAAGGTGAACTCCCTCCTACCCGTAAAGATCTTCTGGATAAGATCGCATTCCCCTGGAGTCTGAAATAATTTATCTTTAATCATATAATAACATATGGTTTAAGCGTAATTTCATATATTTGCGGCATGACAAAGATTTATCGCTGCAAAGATTTGGAAAAGATGGTTTTAAAGATGGGATTTCTCCCCTTCTTTGCTAATGATATTACGGACTTTTCCATTGAAGAATTTACCCCGCAGGAATTATGGTTTTCCGATGAAGAAGAGGGTCCGTGGGAATGGAAAGGGCCTGTTATCCGAAATTTCAATTGTGCTTATGGGAAACTCTTTCAGAAGAAAGCAGGGTTTGTCAGCATGGAATGGTTTCCGGAACTTGTAAACTACAGGCGTGCTATGTACAATCTGAAAGCGGAACCTTTACAAAGTATGGGTAACGTTATTTATAAGACAGTCACAGAGCATGAGTCCCTCCTATCCAAAGAGATAAAAGCGTTGTGCGGTTACAAGAAGCAGCCGGTCAAAAGAAGTGTCAATCCGTTCGACTCATGGGAGACAAGCGAAACACAGGCTTTACTTAAAAAGACAAAACCCAAAGGAGATGGATTTGAAACAGTCATAACCCGGCTGCAAATGGGAACATGGCTCGTTGTGGCTGATTTCGAATACCGATATGACAAGAAGGGAGAGCCTTACGGATGGGGTATCGCCAGATATACAACGCCGGAAGTACTGTTCGGCAAAGAAAAAGTACAGGCTGCCGGCAACCGGTCACCGGAAGAGTCAAAACAACGCTTAATAGATTACCTCACACAATTATTGCCGCAAGCAACACCGGAGCAAATTTTGAAAATACTAGGATAAAGTGCAGTACATAGCGCACAACTGCGCCAAGCCTATGGCACAGTTGCCTATCTTGATATAAAAAGAGGCGAACTACCTACCAGACGTAAATCTGTCTATGGATTCTCCTTTATATGGGTATGAGTGTTGTACCTTCCTGATATTTGCTAACTTTGAAGAGATAACAAATACAAAAACAGGAGCTTACATAGTAAATCGCTTCAAAAGCAATAAGTCAATGATAATAAATAACAACGAAATTGTAATAAAACCTATCCAGGAAGAAGATATTCCATTATTTGATAAATGGCTAGATAAAGAATATATTAAAAAATGGTTTGGAGAAAAAGAGAATTGGCTAAACGAAATAAATGAGAGGAATGGACAATACAGTTTTTTAAAACACTTTATTGTTTACTATAACGACCGGAAAATAGGATATTGTCTTTATGCTGATTGCTTTTTTCTAAAAAGTCTGGAAGAAGAAGGACACGATTTCCAGGAGATGTATGGAGATGTGGCAGAACAAAATCACACTTATGAAATCGGATATCTGATTGGTGAAGAAGAGTTCTTAAATCGGGGTATCGGAAAAAGAATCATTCAGATACTGGAAGATAAAATTACTGAAATCGGCGGAAAAGAAATAGCCGCAGACCCGGCGGAAGAAAATATTATTTCAATAAAGGCATTACTAAGTAATGGTTTTAAGAAAAAAAGCGACGGAGACTACAGGAAGATCTGCAAAATGCGATAAAGATGATTTCCACAGTAAACTACCGTGGAAATCGTTCTGTCCTTACTCTATATTACGGATATATTTGGCAGGAACGCCGCCCACAACCGTATTTGCCGCCACATCTTTCGTAACCACCGCACCGGCAGCTATGATGGCGTTATCACCGACCGTCACTCCTTGAAGAATAGTCGAATTGGCGCCTACCCATACATTCCGCCCCAATACAATAGGGGCAGGATGCATCGAAGCTCGTTTTTCCGGATTGAAATCGTGATTGAGCGTGGCGAATACTACATTATGTCCGATCAGGCATCCATCTCCTAATGTTATGCCTCCATGATCCTGAAAATGGCAACAGGCGTTGATAAAAACATTCTTACCTATGGTCATGTTCTTGCCGAAGTCCGTGTAAAACGGAGGAAAAACACGGAAAGAGGGCTCTACCGGCTTGCCGAACAGTTTGGCAAACAATACCCGAAGCTCGTCCTGAGTATGATAAGAACCGTTCAGTTCAAAAGTGATACGCCGCGCTTCATCGCTCATTTCATCCATGAAACGACTGATTTCAGGTGTATCGAGTGGCCTGCCCTCTTTTACATGTTCCAAAAAATTATCGAGTGTCATTTGCTTCTATTTTGTAAGAGTTATTTTATTATTTGAGATATTCATGAAAGAACTGTTCGAGTTTGTCGAACGGAATGATATTCATTTGGTCGTACAAATCCGTATGGTTCGCATCGGGAATAATCAATAGTTCCTTGTTATCACCTTTCAACTTCTTGAACGCATCCTCGCTGAAATAACGTGAATGTGCCTTCTCTCCGTGAATCATCAATACCGCACTACGGATTTCATCGCTGTATGATAGTATCGGCATATTGATGAATGAGAGTGATGAAGTCTTGTTCCAGCCGCCATTCGAGTTAAGCGAACGCTTATGGTAACCACGCTGAGTTTTATAATAACTGTGATAATCCTTCAGAAATTGGGGAGCATCGGAAGGTAATGGGTCCACGACTCCTCCGGCAAGGGCATATGTCCCGTTTCTGTAATCTTCCGTGCGTTGTGCATTAAGCTGTTTGCGAAGTTCATAACGTGCGTCGGCATCCATCGCATCGAAATAGCCATTGGCATTTACACGGCTCATGTCGTACATCGTTGAAGTGACGGTCGCTTTAATACGTGTGTCGATAGCAGCCGCATTGAGTGCCATACCGCCCCATCCGCAAATACCGAGAATACCGATACGTTCCGCATCCACATCGTCGCGGGTGGAAAGATAGTCAACCGCCGCACTAAAATCCTCCGTATTGATATCCGGGGAAGCGACGTAACGGGGTTCACCACTACTCTCGCCGGTATAAGACGGATCGAAAGCGATGGTAAGGAAACCACGTTCCGCCAAAGTCTGCGCATATAAACCCGATGACTGTTCTTTCACCGCCCCAAACGGGCCGCTCACAGCGATAGCCGGTAACTTACCTCCGGCATTTTTCGGAATATACAGATCGGCAGCAAGAGTAATGCCGTACCGGTTGTGGAAAGTCACTTTCGTGTGATTCACTTTATCACTCTGCGGGAACACCTTATCCCACTCTTCTGTTAAATTCAAATTCTTTTCCATACTATCGTTATTTAAATGATTGTCTGCTGCAAATAGATTTGCCGTGAAGCAAAGACATACAGCCATTGCCATACACTTGTTTTTCAATATTTCCTTCATCTGGTTTTATTATTTATGTTCATAAGGCAAAGGTAAAGGCTTACATCGCATTGTCTTGTAGACAAATTACAGATATTATAACCTTAATTACTGAATGTGGGTGTATAAATTAATAAACGATAATATAACTTGATCCGAAACACCTAAAGACAGGAAACATAACTACATAAAAAATCCCACAAAACAAATGTTTTGCAGGATTTATCTATGCTTATATAAGATAAGCGGTCCGGACGGGACTCGAACCCGCGACCCCATGCGTGACAGGCATGTATTCTAACCAACTGAACTACCGAACCAATGTTTTTGTATCGCATCTCTCTCGATTGCGGTGCAAAGGTAGATAATATTTTTAATTATACAACAGTTTCACACAAATATTTCACATTGGATTGATTATTTTTTTACTTTTGTCCTCCATATAAATATAACAGACATGAAGAATACTCCAGTAGATTATCAGACTGCCAGACGAATAATAGATGGCTACGGATTACCGGATTTCGGGAAAGCAACGATTCGTGAAGTTGTTGCCATATCCACACAATTGGAACAGGAAACAAATACCGAGTTCATACACATGGAAATGGGTGTTCCCGGATTAAAAGCGGCGCAAGTGGGCGTAGACGCAGAAGTAAAAGCATTACAGAACGGCATCGCTTCCATTTACCCGAACATCAACGGTACGCCGGAAGTAAAAGCAGAAGCCTCCAGATTCATCAAGGCATTCATTAATATAGATATCGCTCCGGAATGTTGTGTTCCGGTAACCGGCTCCATGCAGGGAACATTCGCCTCTTTCCTTACCAGCGGACAATGCACGGAAGGAAAAGACACCATCCTGTTCATCGACCCGGGATTCCCTGTTCAGAAACAACAAATCGTTGTGATGGGCTATAAATACGAATCATTCGACGTATACGAATACCGTGGAGAAAAACTGCGCGCCATCCTGGAAGAACATCTTTCCAAAGGCAATATCGCAGCTATGATCTACTCCAACCCCAACAACCCTGCCTGGTTCTGCCTGACAGACGACGAATTGAAGATCATCGGAGAAATGGCAAACAAATACGATACGATCGTGATCGAAGACCTCGCCTATTTCGCTATGGACTTCCGCAAAGAGCTTGGCAAACCGTTTGAAGCACCTTACCAGGCAAGTGTTGCCCATTATACAGATAATTACATTTTACAGATATCCGGTTCCAAAGCATTCAGCTATGCCGGACAGCGTATCGGCGTGACAGCTATCTCCAATAAACTTTACCATCGTGCTTATCCGGGACTGACTAAGCGTTATGGCGGCGGTACCTTCGGTACAGTATATATTCACCGCGTTTTATACGCCCTGTCATCAGGAACCAGCCACTCGGCACAGATTGCATTGGCTGCCATGTTCAAAGCGGCATCAGACGGACAATTCGATTTTATCACTGAAGTGAAAGAATATGGACGCCGTGCTGAAAAGCTAAAGAAGATCTTTACAGACTATGGCTTTACGATCGTTTACGACCATGACCTGGACGAGCCTATTGCCGACGGTTTCTATTTCACGATCGCCTATCCCGGAATGACCGGCGGACAGTTGATGGAAGAACTGATCTATTACGGTGTAAGTGCTATCTCATTAAGCACGACAGGAAGTAATCAGGAAGGACTTCGCGCCTGCACTTCGTTTATCAAACCGCATCAATATGATCTGCTTGAAGAGCGTTTAAAGCTATTCAAAGAAAATCATACCTTATAATTAACACAAACCCGGCATTTATTTTACACTTATTAACCCAAATGCCGGGTTTTTCGTTTGCTTCTTAACATCAAAAGCCATATATTGTCCCTGTCTAACAACAGTAAGCAATCTTCACTATGGCTACATATAATAACATATTCAAAATTACGCATAATAATCTCCTTCCTGCACAAGGAAGCATACTCATATCAGAACCTTTCCTGCAAGATGCTTATTTCCAGCGTTCTGTTGTTCTACTGGTAGAACATAATACGCAGGGATCGATGGGGTTTGTATTAAATAAGAAAACGGATCTGATTGTAAACACTTTTTTCCCGGAACTGGAAGAGTATCCGGAAATACCAATCTATCTGGGTGGTCCGGTAAGTGCCAACCGGTTGTTCTTTATCCATTCATTGGGAGATCTGATCGTACCCGACTCTGTAAAGATCAAAGACCGCCTGTATTTCGACGGTGATTTCGAAGCATTGAAACGTTATATACAGAATGGCCATTCGATTGAAGGAAAAGTAAAGTTTTTCCTCGGTTATTCGGGATGGACGGAAGGACAGTTAGGAAACGAGATCAATAAAAACTCGTGGGTAGTCAGTCACGCAGCTAAAGAAAATGTATTACTTGCCGATGGAGAAAGTTTCTGGAAGAACTCACTCGAACAGTTAGGCAGTAACTACGAGGCATGGACTAAATATCCGAAAGATCCTTATCTGAATTAAATTATCACACAATCTGTTTATTTACTTTTTGCATCATCAGTACATCAGAATATCCGTTTTCTGTGATGATCCAATCTGTCATGATACCTGTAACGGTAAATCCGCAGCGGGTAAAAAGAGCTTTGCTGGCCTCGTTATCGACGGGTATATGCACATATAGTTGATGCAGTTTCAGAAAAGAGAACGCATAATCCATCAGTACATTCATTGCTTCGGTAGCCAATCCGTTTCCCTGATAAACAGGTTCCAGTAAAATACCGATACCGGCACGCCGATGATGTGGTTCGAAATCGTACAGGTCGACAGTACCGACAGCCGCCCCCGTTGAACGAAGCTCGATCATCAGACGCAACTGCTTCAGATCGAAAATATCACGATGCGACTCACGAATATACTCTTTCAGTATATAACGCGAATAGGGAGACATTGTATTTCCAAGACTCCAAAGCTCCGGATTATTTTCCCAGCGATACAAAAGTTCCAGATCTTCCGGCTCCAGGGCACGGAGACGGATCGTTTCATTTTCCAGTTGTGCCATATTATTTCCCCGGTGATATTAGTTGTCCGCTTTTTTTACAATAAATATGATAAGTAACTTTCTTGTCGACCAGCGTATCCATAAATAGAAGCATCTGTTCAAAACGGGCATCCGGATAACAAAAAGCATAATCCGTAAACTCCTTCATCTGATTGCGGCGGCAGATAGCATCCATTACACGTTCCTCATCCAGGTCCCAAAGATTTACATGTTCCAGTTCCGGCATCTGTTTTACGCAGGCAGCCTTAATCGCTTCAAAATTTTCCTCACGGCAAACAACCAGTAAGCGTTTATGCTTGCTTTTCGACTTTGGCTTTACTCCCAACAAACGCGATAAAGCAGCCATTGAAGCACGCAACCCGATAGCCAGCCGGATAAAAAATCCCATCAGCCAGCCGGAATGAGGATAATATTTATTGAAAAAGATCAACATGGCACCGTAGAATGCCTTTACATATTTCATATCGCCATGCTTGGTACTTTCTCCTTTATAATGGAGAATACGCTCGGGGATATAATAGTTTTTATAGCCCCCCAACACCATCCGGTACGACAGGTCGATGTCCTCGCCATACATAAAGAAATCTTCATCCAGGAGTCCGGTCTTATCCAGCGCTTCATGGCGCAGCAACATAAATGCACCGGCCAGCACATCCACTTTATGTTGTTTCTCCTTATCCAGATACGCCAGGCTATATCTTGAAAAAACACGGGATTTCGGAAACAACTTCGACAAACCGAAGATCTTACAGAACGAAACCCAGGGAGAAGGAAAACTCCGCTTACTTTCAGGCAGGAATACCCCATGCCCATCCAGCATCTTTACACCTATCCCACCTGCATTCGGATGTTCATCCATGAAGAAACACAGAGTTCGAAGACTCTCCTCGCCTATCACTGTATCCGGATTAAGCAACAAAACATACTCTCCGTTGCATTGACGGATCGCCTGATTATTGGCCTTGGCAAATCCCGGATTATCCTTATTCTCTATAAACGTCACTTCCGGAAACCGGGGACGGAGATAATCGACAGAACCATCCGTCGAATTATTGTCCACAACAAAAACCTCAGCATCGAGTCCGGCAACAGCAGCCTGAACCGAATAAAGACATTGTTCCAGGAAATACTTTACATTATAGTTTACGATAATAACGGAAATCTTGGTTTCGTACATAAGAATCAGATTATATTTTTATTGAGTCATTAAAACTGGTACGGTTCACAATAGAACGTCCCAATGTTATTTCGTCCGCATACTCAATCTCATCACCAATAGAAACACCACGGGCAATGACGGTTATCTTCACATTATAAGGGGATAGCTTGCGATAGATAAAGAAATTGGTCGTGTCCCCTTCCATCGTAGTACTAAGTGCAAGGACAATTTCCTTTACTTCTTCGTTAGCTACCCGCTGCACCAGACTGTCTATCTGCAAATCGCCCGGGCCAATACCGTCCATCGGCGAAATAATCCCTCCAAGAACATGGTAAACACCACGAAACTGCCCGGTATTTTCGATCGCCATTACTTCCTTGATATTTTCAACCACACAAACGGTCGACTGATCCCGTTTAGGATCAGCACAGATAGAACACATCTCATCGTCACAGATATTATGACAAACTTTGCAATACTTCACTTCTTTCCGCAAGGCCAGCAAAGCGGATGCAAAATTTTCCGTATAACCTTCATCCCGGCGTAGCATATATAAAGCCAGTCGCAAAGCCGTCTTCCTCCCCACTCCGGGAAGCGAAGCCAACTCATTTACTGCATTTTCCAATAAAACGGATGGATATTTTTGAGTCATTGATTACCTTTCTTTGCCACAAAGATAGATAATTTCAATCATATCAAATCCGATCGGCCGTTTTTTGCTGAAAATCGACTTCCCGGATAGTAAAGATCCATTCTATCTTATAATGTTTATAAAGTAGACAAACAGGGAATAAAGTCCACTATACGATTTTGTATAAAAATGCGAAGGAGAAAAAAAACTTCACAATAAATCGGTTTTGAAACTGCTGTTGATAGACTTTTTCGTGAAAGTTTGTTACGCCTATATATATTTTCCAGTAGAAACTTGTTTTATTAGAAAATACAATCTACGTTTGTATTATAATCCTTGCAAGGGAAAAGATATTAATAACTCAACAACACTAGGAGATTTTACAATGGCAAGAGAATACATCAAAAGACACTGGCTCACATTACTGGGGATAGCAATAGGCGCACTTGGAGGATTTCTTTATTGGAAATTTATCGGTTGTACAACAGGGACATGCCCTATAACTTCTTCACCAATCAACAGTTCGATTTGGGGAAGCATCATCGGGGGATTACTTTTCAGCTCTTTCCAAAAAGAAAATAAAGTTTCAACAAATAAAGATAAATAACTTATAGATATGGAAATAGAAGAAAAACAGAATATGCAGCAATCATATTCTTTATTCGGAATGTTTACATTTGCACTGCGCCTGGTTGTTGGCTGGACTTATTTTTCCGCTTTCTGGCGAAGGTTGATACTGGAAAATAAATTGATTCCCGACACAGCCGGTTACATTGGAGAAAAATTCAATCATTTTCTTCCCAACTCATTCGGTATAAAGCCTCTCATCGAATATCTCGTATCCAATCCGGAACAGCTCTGGTGGTCGATGGTTATATTTACAATCATTGAAGGAATTGTCGGATTGCTTTTCATGCTCGGCTTCTTTACCCGATTGATGAGTATCGGCGTGTTAAGCCTTGCTACCGGAATATTATTAGGTTCAGGTTGGCTGGGAACAACCTGTTTGGATGAATGGCAAATAGGCGTTCTGGGCATCGCCGCCGGTTTCACGATCTTCCTGTCAGGTGGAGGAAAGTTTTCACTCGATAATAAGCTTATTTCCAGGATACCGCAGTTCAACGAATATGGATGGACACGATGGCTGACCTCCGGTCCACTGCCTGTCAGCCATAATGTATTAGGAAAAATGTCGATCGCAGGTGCTACGGCCATATTATTCCTGACACTCCTGACTAATCAGGTATTTCATAACGGAGTATGGGGAAAATTACATAACAAATCTGTCAAACCGAAAATCGAGATATCAGCAGCCGGTCTGGATCAGGATAAACTTTCATTCACTGTTTATCGTGTGGAAGGTGCCGATGTATATGGATCTTTTCTGATCGGCATAACCTTAAAAGATGCCAATGGCAATATTATCCTCGACAGAAACGGGGAAGAATTATCCAAATTCGGGGCAGAAGACATCAAAAACAAATACGTGGCGAAAGTTGTTTCAGGAAAGCATAGTCTCGTTATACCATTAGGTAGTAAAGCAGAGCTAACGCTAAAGGATAAAGCATTGGCAGATTTGCCAAAAGGAAATTACGAACTTATATTGACAGATATAAGTGGTATCACCTGGAAACAGGATTTGACATATTAATTATCAATATCAAAAATTGTATCTAATGAAAAGTAGAAAATTCTTTACGCTACTAGCTTTAATGGTTGGTTTTATGACGCTGGCCTCATGCAAAGGACAGGCTAAAAACAACAAAGCAGCAAGCAACACCGAAACTACAGGAAAAGAGACAGCAGCTCCTGTACACCTCAATAAGGCTGACTTTCTGAAGAAAGTATATAATTACGAAGCCAGTCCGAATGAGTGGAAATATCTCGGAGACAAACCTGCCATCATCGACTTTTACGCAGACTGGTGCGGTCCCTGTAAAATGATCGCTCCTTCACTGGAACAGCTTGCCAAAGAATATGCCGGACAGATCAACATTTACAAAGTCGATGTAGATAAAGAAACAGAGTTGGCCCAGGCATTCGGTATTCAGGGAATACCGGCCCTTCTATACATCCCTATGGAAGGAAAACCCCAGATGCTTCAGGGAGCAATGCCTAAAGATCAGTTAAAGGAAAAGATAGAATCAATTTTACTGAAAAAGTAATTTGTTTTTCGCTTACTCTACCAACAAAAATTTTCAGGTAGACTTGATAATCTTCTCAAAAAAGATACTTTTTTCAAGTCTACCTGAAAATTTTCCCATCCAAAGGTTTATTCATAACATCTAAATATTTACTAACTTTGTCATCGTTTGTAAATCATAAAACGAAACGTCATGAGTAAATACCCATTTATGCTGATTATGTGTATGTTTATTGCACAATCAGTTTTTGCACAATCATATTCCAAATACTTCCGCCTGGCTAATCAGGATACTGTCAATTTCACCTTTACAGTGAAGAAGCCCGATATTAAAGCAATAGACTGTTATCCTCAGCGGATTACCCAAATTTCGAAAAACGAAGATAATTACGAAATATCACTCACAACTATCAATCCCTATCTGGATGGAAGCAAACTGGCTAAAATGAAAGAAGCCAAGTATGACAAATCACGGGAATACGACAGAGAGATCGCCCGATTTTTACAATCTACCCCGTTAATAGATGCACAAAACGAACACATTAGACAAATTGCCGATACACTGTTTAAAGATGAAACGCAGACCTTCATTATAATAGAGAAAGCTCTCAAATTTGTTTATACCTATTTATCACCATCCGATTCCATTGCCAAACAGATTGATGCAGGAATTTGCAGAACCGTAGATGTCAATACCGTTATCCAAACAAGGAAAGGTACTTGTAGCGAATACACGAATGTATTTACCGCATTGATGCGTTACATGAATATACCGACTCGTTTTGCTGTAGGATATTGGAATGTTCCCGAATGGAATTCCGAAAGCACCCATGCCTGGCCCGAATGCTACATAGAAGGAGCCGGTTGGTGTTCTGTCGACCCGACTATGCCTTCGTATATCTGCCCGCATTTTGCTGAAATCAGGATGCGTTACGGGATAGATTACGAAGACTGCGACATCAAAACCCTAAATTATGACATCGAACCGATTGAGTTTACCAAAAGATGACCATTATGGCAACAGAGAATAAAATAAAGTACTTTGAAAATCGGGAAGATTGGAGAAAGTGGCTGACGGACAACTTTGAAACCAAAGATGAAATTTGGTTTGTCTTTCCCCAGAAATCATCAGGTAAAAAAAGCATTATATACAATGATGCCGTTGAAGAAGCCCTTTGTTTCGAGTGGATTGACAGTACGATAAAATCACTTGACAAAGAACATAAAATTCAGCGTTTCACGCCTAGAAACCCTAAAAGTACATACTCGCAAGCCAACAAAGAAAGACTTAAATGGTTATTGGAAAATAAAATGATACACCCTAAATTTGAGGATAAAATACGAACTATTTTGTCTGACCCTTTTATTTTTCCAGATGATATAATTGACAGATTGAAAGCAGATAAAACAGCATGGAAAAATTATCAACACTTCTCCGACCCATATAAACGTATCCGAACTGCATACATTGAAGCAGCCAGGAAACGACCTGAAGAATTTGAAAAACGGCTAAACAACTTTATCAATAAAACGAAAGAGAATAAAATTATAACTGGATTTGGGGGAATTGGAAAATACTATTAATCTCTCATAAAATGCTGATGCCTAACTTGCGTCCTGCCTGCAAGCCCACAAGCAAGCAGTCGTAACTGCGTTGGCTAACAACCCATTCTCCACCCATCTCTCAAAAATATACAGCAGCATAAATTACGGCCATATATTTTCTACTCATAGATAAATACACTATATTTGCAAAATATACAGCCGTAAAGTTTACTGTCGTATATTTTCAAAATAGTATGAACTAAATTTACTATCATGAAATTTTATAATCGTGAAATAGAACTGAAACTGTTGGATAAAACAAGGAAAATCGCTTTTAACAACCATTCACAAATGACGGTCTTAACCGGACGCAGACGCATTGGAAAAACAAAACTTATCCTCAAAAGTTGTGAAGAAACACCAACTGTTTATTTCTTTGTAGGCCGAAGCAATGAAGCTCAGCTTTGCAGCCAATTTGCACAAATAGCCAGCAAAGCACTAAATACCTATATTCCGAATGAAATATCCTCTTTCGCTGGACTCTTTGAAATGCTTATGAATATAGGTAAGAATACTTCCTACAACCTGATAATAGATGAATTTCAGGAATTTTTCTATATCAACCCGACTGTATATAGCCAAATGCAAGACATCTGGGATAGATATAAAGACACGACACATGTCAACTTGATTGCCAGCGGTTCTGTATACACTCTTATGATACAGATATTCCAAAATGCAAAGGAGCCACTATATGGTCGGTGTGACAGTATTATAAAGCTAAAGCCTTTTTCTACATCCGTATTGAAAGAAATTCTTTCTGATTATAAACCGAACTATACTCATGAGGATCTACTGGCCCTATATACATTTTCCGGAGGAGTTCCCAAATACATAGACCTGTTTATGCAAAACGGATGTACAGATATGGAAAGCATGGTTAATTACATAGTACGATCTGATTCTCCATTCCTTAGCGAGGGCAAAGCTTTGTTAATACAAGAATTTGGTAAAAAGTATGGTAATTATTTTGCTATTTTATCAGACATCGCTAATGGCCGAAATACATTACCTGAACTTGAAAAAAATATGGGAGAGACCAGTATAGCCGGTCATATAAGAAGACTAGAGGAAGATTACGAATTGATAGCAAAGAAACGGCCTATTTTTGCAAAAGAAGGTACACAAACCGTTCGTTTTGAAATTTCCGACTTATTCCTACGATTCTGGTTCCGATATTTCATTAAATATCATTATCTCATTGAAACAGAAAACCTGGACCAACTTGGAGAAATTATAAAAAAAGACTATCCGACCTATTCAGGGTTAACACTTGAAATGTATTTTAGGCAAATGATGATCGAAAGTAAAGAGTTCAGAAATATTGGTTCATGGTGGCAAAGCAAAAAAGAAAAAGATCCCTGTGAAATAGATATAATAGGCATTTATACAGATGATAAACGCGCATTAGTAGCCGAAGTAAAACGGCAGCGCAAAAACTTCAACCCAAACGATTTCAATGAAAAAGTTGAAATAGTCCGAAATAAAGTACTTTCGAAATACAAAATTGAAGTGAGAAATTTCTGTATGGAAGATATGTAAACTGTATGCGGACAAATCCAGTTTCTCTTCCGCATACAATCCGATAATATCTATTTCATCCTGATCTTGATGGTTCTTGCCTTGCCACCAAGAACCCATATCTGCAAATTCCTTGTTATCAACAAAATAAAAGAATAACTGGATTTGGGAGTTTACTTCTGCTTTCTAAATGCTATACCTATATATAACAAACAAACCAACAACACCGCCCCAATCACCAACATCCGCTTTGGATAAGAAAACTCCACAGTACTACCTTTCTGAAAAGAATCAGAACCAGCAAAACAGTTCTCATCTACAGAACCAGAACTAACAACCGATTCAACCACCTCCTCCCCCTGTTCCTTAATAGCTACATGAGTAACAGACTGCACCCCATTCAACCGGCAGCTATCGAACACGATATGCTCTATATCGATCACCTTATTGCGGGAAGCCTGATACAAATTTTTCAACAACATACTATCACTATGAATACTATGCACCTCCTCTCTTGTCTCCCGGTGTTGCACACTACGCCGCCCGGCACTACAACTGGACAGCAAAACAACCAACAAACCAACCGAAACAAGCAAACTTCTACCCCACATATCCATACCTATCCCCCCTTCATTTATTAATGATCACTTGATAACGATTCTCTCCATTTACCCGAAACGACAAATGCAGGAACTTCTTTCGTTTATAGAGAATTGCCTGATCGAAAGGTAACTTACAATAAAGCAACACATCCAGTAGCTCCTTCGGATCAGGCACATAACAATCCGCAGCTTCCCCCTTCACATGCTGGCTCGAAGGCACGCCACCCACCAACCTGTTCACCTCCGGACTCCGGTAACCACTTGTGATCGCAATCGGCTTCCCATAAGCCACCCGCAAAGGCTGTAACAACCGTTTCACCAACTCCATCATAGCCTGCTTCACCTCAATCGGCGGCTCATTCAGCAACCCATTCTCCACCGCCACCCGGCTATACGTCATTTCTTCCCAGGTAAAATTCCTACTTATCCTCTCTTTCATTTTGTACCGATTTAATTTTATACGAATAATCCACCCCAAACAAAGCCCCGGCAAATGTGCAGGTTTCCCCGAAAGCCACCAGCACACTATTATGAATCTCCCCTTTCGGAGCAATCCAGAAACCGGAGAAAAGAAGAACAATCCCGCTCATTACGAGCAGGATTGCCATTACCAATTGAATAGTCAGTCTTTTTTTCATACGTTCCCCTTTCCTCTTTCAATCAAGTAATCCTCAATTTACCATTTTCAATTATTCAATTTCCGGTCTGTCATCTCCACCGGAACCTTCTTCTTTTTTAGGTTTCGTATCTTCATCTTCTTCAAACTTCACGATCTCACTCATCCAGCGCAGACTGGTACCCGGCGAGAATATCACCCGTGCCTTTTTTATCAGGGAAGCATTGAAAGCATCTGCCGTCTCCGCACCTTTCGAACGAATCGAAAGACGAAAACTACCGAACTCACCCACCTGTACAATACTACCCGAACGAAGCTCCAGGCTCATCGCCCAGTTCAATGAATCGAGTATCGCCTTCACATCAGCACTCGACATCGCCGAGCGGCTGGAGATCAATTCACACAACTTATCCATATCGCAATAGTTCGACGACCGTGCCATCGCATAAGTCTTCACCTTGTCCTTATCGTCACCGCTAAGAACCTTGCGCTGCACCTTTCTAAATTTCAGTGTCATAGCTTTTCTATTTTAATGATTAATACTACTGTTTCCAGGGGAACGATACAAAGGTACAGGTAGGAATATATGCAAAGATCGGCGCGATAGCATCGTGTAAAACAGTATATAATAAGACTTTAGAAACATTCAAAATCTTAAAATACCATTTTTCGCGAACCATCACACTGATCGGTTCAGGCTCTTATTTAACGTTTATCAGGAAAATAATGATTATTACGTGAGATTCTTAGAGATAGATTTAGGTTATTTAATGACTTCTCGTAACAAATTCGATACCCTTTCGGGTATTCCCTAACCAAAGCCACAAAAATAAATACCCGAAAGGGTATCAAACAAGAAATATTCATTATATTTGTACCCGAAGAGGTATCAAAAATGAATAACTTATCATTAAATGAATATGTAAAATCAAAGCGCAAGTCGCTTGGATTATCACGTGAAGAGTTCGCGCTGAAAGCAGGTGTCGGACTCCGTTTTCTTCGCGAACTAGAACAAGGAAAAGAAACCTTGAAAATGGATAAAGTAAATCAGGTATTAAAACTGTTCGGAATGCAACTTGGTGCCGTACCTATGGACAGGAATAATTTAATAGAACCATGAAACAAGCTAAAATTTATATGTATAGTAATTTTGCAGGTATTCTTACGGAAGATGAAAACGGTTACAGATTTATCTATAATCCTGAATATCTCTTAAGTAAGGATGCTGAACCGATCAGTTTAACAATGCCTTTAACAGATAAGCCATATATTAGCAATATATTGCATCCGTTTTTTGATGGATTGATTCCTGAAGGTTGGTTATTAGATATTGTTGAAAAGAATTGGAAAATCGACAATAGAGATCGTATGTCTTTATTACTGGCCTGTTGTAAAGATTGCATTGGTGCAGTTAGTGTTCAATCCTTTTAATACACAATTATGGAAAGATGTTTATATTGCTATCAGCCATTAGAACAAAACGAAACAGACTTTCATTCGCGATGTTCAAAAAAAATATTCGGTACAGCTACACCTCCCCTTCTTCCTTATAGTAAAGCCGATATCGAATCGTTAGCTTTAGAAGTTGTACGATCACAAGTTACTATCACAGGTGTACAACCCAAGCTATCTGTTGATTTGGAAAAAGAAAAAGGAGGAGAAAAACGTTTTACAATTGTAGGTTTATGGGGTGGCTATATCCTCAAGCCACAGACTGAACAATATGCCAACCTTCCTGAAAATGAAGACTTAACCATGCATTTAGCCAGATTAGCAAAGATAAATACCGTTCCTCATTCACTCATACGTTTCAAAGATGGTTCGTTAGCATATATTACTAAACGAATAGATCGAGACAAGAAGGGCAATAAAATACCAATGGAAGATATGTGCCAGTTAACAGAGAAACTAACAGAACAGAAATACAAAGGTTCCTATGAACAGATAGCCAAGAAGATTGTAGAGTTTTCAGCGTACCCAGTCCTGGACTTGATCAATTACGTTGAGATTTTATTGTTCTGTTATCTTACAGGTAATGCAGACATGCACCTAAAAAACTTTTCCCTCTATAAAAAGATAAAAGAAACCACACTAACGCCTGCTTATGATCTCTTATCGACTAAGCTGGTCATACCTGAAGACACAGAAGAACTTGCTCTGACTCTGAACGGAAAAAAACGAAAATTAAAGAGATCTGACTTTGACAATCTACTAAAAACAATGAAAGTTGAAGATAAGGTTATTGAAAATACATACAACAAATTTAGAAAAGTATTACCGCTATGGTATGATTTTATTGAAATTTCATTTTTGCCAAATCAAATGAAAATAGATTATAAGGCTTTAATAGAACACAGATCTTCCATATTAAACAAGTGATAATAGGCAAATGGCAATTCCACATCCCGTTCTATCACATCAAACAGGATTTCACTTTGCTTAATAGCAATCAGCGATTTGAGAACCTCTTTCCTCATAAGTTTTCCTTTATTTTAGGACAAAAAAACATTTTCTTTCCTAAAATAAAGGAAACTTTTTTCATACGTCCCCCCTTTCTCTTTCAATCAGGTAATCTCCTATTTACCATTTTTAACTATTCAATCACCGGTCTGTCATCATCCGGATTTTCTTCTTTTTTAGGTTTCGTATCTTCATCCTCTTCAAACTTCACGATCTCACTCATCCAGCGCAGACTGGTACCCGGCGAGAATATCACCCGTGCCTTTTTTATCAGGGAAGCATTGAAAGCATCTGCCGTCTCCGCACCTTTCGAACGAATCGAAAGACGAAAACTACCGAACTCACCCACCTGTACAATACTACCCGAACGAAGCTCCAGGCTCATCGCCCAGTTCAATGAATCGAGTATCGCCTTCACATCAGCACTCGACATCGCCGAGCGGCTGGAGATCAATTCACACAACTTATCCATATCGCAATAGTTCGACGACCGTGCCATCGCATAAGTCTTCACCTTGTCCTTATCGTCACCGCTAAGAACCTTGCGCTGCACCTTTCTAAATTTCAGTGTCATAGCTTTTCTATTTTAATGATTAATACTACTGTTTCCAGGGGAACGATACAAAGGTACAGGTAGGAATATATGCAAAGATCGGCGCGATAGCATCGTGTAAAACAGTATATAATAAGACTTTAGAAACATTCAAAATCTTAAAATACCATTTTTCGCGAACCATCACACTGATCGGTTCAGGCTCTTATTTAACGTTTATCAGGAAAATAATGATTATTACGTGAGATTCTTAGGGATAGATTTAGGTTATTTAATGACTTCTCATAACAAATCTAATACCCCTTCGGGTACTCTTTTTAATATAATCACGTAATAAATACCCGAGAGGGTATCGAATATTTGATAACCTCTTTCCTCATAAGTTTTCCTTTATTTAGGACAAATCTATTTTTTTCCTAAATTACAGGAAACAGGTATTATTTAACTCTTGCGGAGATTAGCAGACACATTCTCCGCATATTATGCAGCAAATACAGACATTAATCTCCACAAACAATCACATTACAAGTTCATAATTAGTGCTTCTTCCACCTTCATCCGTTTTACGCAACACACAGTAATGCCGTTGAAGAAACCCTATACTCGCAAGCTAACAAAAAAGACTTAAATGATTATCGGAAAAAAATTATAACTAAATATGGAGGAATTGGAAAATACTATTAATCACAATAAAATATCGATACCAAACTCCATACCTTTACGATTAATATAATTAACTATTCTAATGGTACTATCTTAAGTTCATAATTAGAATCATATTCATCTACGAAGACATCATATTCCGCAACTTTTCTCTCTTTCGCTATTATTCTTATAAATTTTTTATATCGTTTCTCCATATTTGGACCGTAATATATTGCTTTGAGACACCCTAAATCCGGAATAGTTGCATAATCTGCATCTTGTTGACTTTGACAACGTGTTATAATACGCCATTCCCTTTCATGGCTATATGCCTTTATGTCCTTATAAAGGTACGCTTTATACCAAAAGAGTTGATCTATAGGAGGTAATACATTAGGCACACGCATGTCTTGCAAAATCTCCCGCAGTATAATATTAATTACATTGGTTGTAGCATCATATCTCTTATCTGAATATATTACTGGAAAAAGATTAGAAAAATTCTTATTCACATTATCACAGTCCTTATTTTTCAAACAAGTATGACATCCTTGAATATGAAACTTACTAAAATCATATTCAAGAGCAAAACCTTTATAACCATCTGCATACAAATCCCACATATAAAGAGATTTAACATCTTCTGTAAAACAAGCAATTTTAGTAAACCGATCATTACGCATATAATCAATGTACCCTTTAATGCGAAGGTCTAAAAAAGGCTGTAGATTTTGCAAATTACTATAAAACGACTTTTTTTTATCCTCGATAGAAAATTTAGCATCCTCATTTTTTAGTTCTTCCATTTGTTCTTTTCCAAAGAATGATTCAAATATCTGATATATATATCCCTTCTCAAAAACATCCCAAATAGCATTAACTCCTCCCCCTTTAATAAAATCTTGAATGTTTTTTTCTATTCCATGTTTGTTAATATATATCAACGAGTCATACCGGTCTTTAAAAGCATTGGCAATACATGTTGAAATAGTACCTTCTTGAAAAGATATGATGCTATCAGCATTACAAGTCCTAAAACGAAATAACTTTTGAGGAATATTGGAAAATAATAGCGTATTAAGCTCTGTCCAAACCTTATAAGATTCTTCCACAGTTGCATCACTTGACAAATAGGAATTTGCTAACAATGTTGCAAAATCATCTTTGAAATCCTTATTCATTTCCATAATAAAAATACTATTTCCACATTTCAAAAACAAAAGTAGTAAAAATCTAATAATCAACATAAAAAATTATTATCCAATCATTAAGTGGTAACTGAAACTGCTATTAGAACACCAATTACTTTATCATCCAACAATAAAAAAAGATTTTCGTAGATAAATAAACCATCTATTTTAGACAAGTTTCCATATATGGTAGATTATCAAACAAAACAAATAGAAAAACTTTACCATTTATACTCAAAGAAGATTAACATTCGCATAGAACGCTAAGTATCAAAACATTAAAGCCATCGCAATAAAGTCCCCAATGCTTTTACCTAGAATAGCCATTCCTGCTTCATGTGGATCTTCAAGTTTATATTTTCTTTTAGCTGCACCATTTAAGGCATAATCATAACCGCTGATAGTGACAATACACCAATGTTTTTGCCTACATTCAATAATTACTTCATCTACATAAAAAGGCCAATCTCCATTATAATCACATTTCCTTATTCTCTTAGATTTGAAATCAGGATTAAATTTTCTATTAAATTCATCAATCGCTGTTCGTTTGTGTATTGATCTGGGAGTTCCTGTATATTTGATTGTATTTTTTCGATAATCTGTTTTTCCGAAGTCTTTTTCATACCACGTACCATAATCCAAAAACGAACTTACTGTTAATTGTTTTCCTAGTTGTCCTAATGTTCCCCAAACAATTTGTCTTGAAAAACTTGCTATAAACTTCTCAAAGATATTAATTATATAGTTTGTTATTTCCTGATACACTTCACGTTCTACGTCATGATTCATTAATTTTGCCATTCTCTGTGCATTAATTGGTTTGATCCTATTTTCAAAATTTTTCCATGATTCTTTTGGATTGATACCAATTTTAGAATTTCCGGTAATAAAATCAAAATTGTAATAGCGTGCAAGTTTTCCAAATTCGGATAATATAAATAGGAGTTCTTTTAAATCCACATTATCATTTATTAATAACCAATCTAGCTCAAACTGAATTGGTTTATAATGAATATAATAGTTCATTTTTATCTCTATCAGAAGTCGTTCTAAATCATGTCCTATTTTTACAAGATATTGGGAATCAGGTAAAATTTCATATTTTTCAATATATCCAGCACAAACATAGGCTTTCATAAATCTTTCAAATCCTTGTGATAAAAGTTGAAGCGGAAGAAAGTAAAAATCATTATCTAGATTAATATTTTGTAGTTCTCCAAATCCCAATCTTATTAATTTATTTGCTGTCTCAAATTCTTCAATTAATGATGCAATTTTTTGTATCTCTATTTCTGCCATATTCTAAAGCTGTTGCTTGCAAATTTGTTTTCTACTCCTATAATTCAAAAGATTTTACAAAATTAAATATTCTCTCAAATATTCCTATATATTCAGATAAATAATAGAAGTAGATTTTTTCAGGTACCACAAAACTCCCCCACCCTCACCTTCCCCGCCAACACCAGTACCTCTTCGCAAGTAAACCCTCCTTTACTAATATTCCCGGCAAGCGTACCGATCTTGCCGCAAATTTGGAAACAGATAAGAACAGACATTGATAAATGATTTATTGAAGTTTGCGCAGTACGCTCTACTACTTCTGTCAAATGGAGCATCCGGATAAACAAGACGGGAAACCGGAGGGGGCAACGGAGACAGGTCATCACTGTTTTTTCAATGATAAAGTCAACATATGACTGCCGATCATGGACGATAACTTCTTCAATAAACTTTTGGTGTTTTTTAGGCAAAGTTGACCATACAGTAAATGCAATTTTATAAATCTTTTCACGTAAATGGTTACGACCTTCCTTCGACATTTTATCAAGACTACGGTTAAACTCGTTCACTTCCGGCACTTTTCCATTTGGGAATAATGCTTCTAATTTGTTTTGTTTCTTCATGATGTATCTAATAGGCGTTAATAAATTTTGGATAGGTTCAAATCTCTAAGCAAAAACTTACCAGGTTTAAACTTCACACTCCTACGGGCCGGTATCTTACAGGAAATGCCGGTACGAGGGTTGCTGCCTGTACGTTCAGCCTGTTCCCAGGCTTTGAAAGTACCGAAACCCTGAAGTATTATTTTATCCTCTTTTACCCTCTCTGTCAGTATTGCTTGAAAAGTATTGATAAACTTACGGGACTGTTTCTGCGAAATACCCATTTTCTCTGCTAATTCGTTTACTAAATCTGCTTTGTTCATAATATGTTTTCTTTACGTGTTTAACTATATTTCTTTCATCAATAGTTATCCCGGACACAACGAATATAATAAGGATTATTCGTGGTTAAATAATTGAATGTGCCATCGCTTAAGCGCAATAAACAAAATTTACCATTTCCACCATATATTGAGCTACTCCAATAGTAACTGCCGAAGAATGTACCAGAACCTTTAATACCCTCTATATATTCTTTATTCATATACATGGCATGTAGCTCTATTTGAGTAGGTAAGCGCCAACCTGTGCCATCTTCATCCAATTTGGAACAATAACTCTTCGTATTTATTTGTGTTAAAACACTAGGGTTCTGGCTTTTTTGTACTTGTATAGAATAAGAACCGTTCATTGTAGGCGACTCTGATAAATTAACTGTTACGCCATGAGATTCAGCCATATCTGTTCCACCTGCATCAAAAGGAGGATATAGTTTCCAATTGCCCCCATCTTTAGTCATCTGAGTATAATAACTTCTCAATACTTGCTGATTAATTGTAACAGTAATCTTTGTTAAATCTCCTGCTTGATTAACCTTTACTGTTTTTGAATGATCACCACCGGTTACAGCAATAGTAAATGTTGCAGAACGGGCACTCCCCATATTTTCAGTTGCATTAAATGTTAATACTTGCTCCGAACCGTCTGCAATAGAAGAGTCGATCGAGGGAGTGATAGCGTTTGTTCCGCCAGCTGGACTGACTGTCCAAGGTAGACCGTAGGTTCCCTTTACCTTTACACTACCTGAAGTCGCATCCTTTTCTAAAGACAGTTCAGTTTCAGACACCGTAAATGTGGAGCCCGATTGTTTAACTGCCACTTTATTTTCTATATTTCCTGCTTTCACTGTTATATCGCCCGATATTTCTGTGCTATTGAGATTCACCTCGCTTGTTTTATATCCCAGATTCTGTTCGTTTCCATTCATTGTTTCCGGAATAGTACCGGTCAGTGTCAGCCAATCAGGCTTGGTAATAGAAAAAGATAATCCCGAAGTTCCTTTAAAAGAGAGTGTTCCGGCAGCGTCCTTTGTTGCTGCCAACGTTGTGGGACTGGCAGATACTGTCAGTGCAGAGGCTTTCTGATTCACCTTTATTGTTCCGGTTGGTCCGCCGATTTCATCCCCGGCACGAACAACTATCTCGCCGCTTCGCGCAGAAGAAAAGGGATTGACAGCGATATTAAAAGTCACATTCTGTGCTTTTCCCGTTGTTTGAGAACCTGAGGTCGCACCAACCAATGTAATCCAGTCACCTTCCGTTACCTTTGCCACCCAGTCCAAACCGGATGTAGCAACAAACGACGATGTTTGATTATTAGCTGCTTCCGGATTTACTTCCATGCTCGAACCTTCTACCCTGGAACCTGCTTGCTTTACCACTATTTCCTCTTTCAAGCCTGTATAACCTATCTCAGCTATCGATGTACCGGCACTCACTGTTATCTTTCCACTCCGTTCCGAAGCCAAGGGGTTACTGGCTGTCGCTTTTATTTTCAAAGCCTGCTCAGTCCCCGTGGCTTCATCTCCTGAAAAAGCAGGATTATCGTCTGCCCAATTCCACCAATTCTCCCCGCTTAAGGCAGCCAGCCATGGTAAACCTTTTGTAGTAGTAAAGGAAGAAGCCCCTTCCGAACCCTCTGCCGCGCCTAAAGAGATAACATCACTCCCTTTAGACAAGGCGGATCCTTCCTGCGTAATGGTTATCTCCTGATTCTCTCCGTTCACATTTACAGAAAAAGTCACACTCCTGTCTTCGGCTTTCGGATTGGCAGACACCGACTGGAAAGTAACCATAGCAGGCCCCTGATGGCTTACTGTTACCCCAGTTCCGGCAGCCACACCTCCTATCATTGCCGACAACCATTCTTCCAAATCGAAAGACCACGCCTGCCCCGGACGGGCGGTGATCTGTACCTCTTTCATTCCACCTTTTTCCGCCGGCATCTTTCCCGGATCGACCTCTATTGGCGGTATCTCATTTACCGTAATACGTTCATCGGAAATATCTATACCGACCAACGTCACCTTCATTACATAATGGTAGTTACGCTCGATATTGTAATTATTCATTCCATCACCCGGATAAAAACGGAATACAACATTGTTATATGTCACTCCCCCCTGCACAGCCGTACCCGTCAATTCGATATAAGTAGCATTTGTCACCCCCATACCGATCTTCTTCTTTTCTGAGTCGATTGCGTTCCCATCACTGACAATACCCGCCATATTCTCCGGTAGATACCAATACATGGTAGCACCGTCTCTATCCGCTATTCCGGTATAATCTGTATATGTCATACCTACCAATTGGTTTTCAGGCACATCAACCTGCATTTTCTGCGGAACCGAGTTCAATGTCACAGTATTAGGAGTAAAAGTAAACCCCTCTCCGGCGATCGAATAAGTAAACGATATCTTAGCCACCATACGGGATAAATTCACCCTGATATCCTTTACTCCCCCTTCTTGTACTACCCCGCTCCACATCCCTGTCATTCCACACAGATTACTTTGGGGTAATCCGGTTTCGGTCGAAACATAAGTCAACAGCAACTTTTTCAAAGCAGTTTCGGTTGCTACCTCTCCCTGGTCACCCATATTAGCAATGAACCACACATGAGATTCTGAACCTTCTCTATCATGTTTCAATTTAATATTAAGTGTATTGCCTGTTAATGAAGAAATATATTTAGCATACAAAAGCTTACCGCCAACATATTGCCCCACCCAGACACTGGCAATCTTACTTTCCTGTGCCTCTTCCAGCGGAGTAGCTGCACGAGTACCGATCGAATCCGATTCCATAGTGCCATCGGCAGTAAACAGTATGCTGCGGGTTACCGGTATATGGTTTGCCAGGACATTCAGATTAAAACCGGCATCCACTTCTTTCAGCGTAGGCAAAAGAATATCATCATCCACGTCTGCCTGTGTACAACCGACTATCCAAAGTAAAACCAAACAGCCAAACAGGCGAATCCAATGTTTGTTCCTTATTTCACTTATTTGTTTCATTATATCCTGTTTTATTCTATTGTCATTTTATATCCACAATTATTGACCACCGCCAACTTCCCCATCAGTCCATACAATTTCTTTCCAGCTTGCCACAACAAACGAAGTTCCTATTCCTTCATTGATATCCGGGTCGGGATAGGGTTCGTCCGGAGCTCCTACATTCGCATCTGTAAAGAAGATTGTCTCCTTCCAATCCAGTACTGTCATGAGCAGGGAGCTTTCGTTGTTCTTCACCTCCAGGGTGAAAACATATCGTTTACCTTCATCGAAAGATATATTTTTATCGATCGTTGCTTTCAACGTCGCCGTTTTATCATCCCTTTGTACTTCGATCTCCACATCAAAAGGTTCCGTATTTTTAGGAAGAAGTATTCCTTTTGTCTTGTTCAAACCCAGATTATCGGCATCAGACTCCACGGGTTCAAATTCTTCCGAAGCAAATACCACTTCTGTTTTATCTTCGGCTTCGCCACCGGTGCATGGAATACCGGTATCTTCACCTACTATAAGAGCTGCACCGGACGAGGATATTTTACTTATGGTCAACCCGGTTGCATACAGTCGGGTGAAAGGGATCACATTCTCTTTGGACGGAGCTACATTGAATACTACTAATGCACATTTACGACTGAAAGTCGCCAAAGTTACCAGACGCGAACTTGCCGATATAGTTACGCCACGGACAAAAGATGTCATTACATCCTCTTTATGAGGAATATCTGTTATCTTATACGTTCCATCAATACTTTTTGCCAGTTTCCTTGCCGGAGAAACAGCATAAAAATCATACACTCCTCCCCTGACAACCATGCCTTCGGCTTTGCCATCGACCGGTTTTCCCGTATCGTCTACCGAACAAAGTGCCAACGAACCGTCAGCCATGACCTTATAGGTAGCTTCAACGGTGGGAGTCGTCGTAGAAAACGGAACGGGAGAAGCCTCTACCCCTATGCTACTCCTGTAATAAGCAACAATCCGTATAGTTGAACCTTCCGGCAACGGAGTCGGAGCCGGCACTTCTGTGTCTTCTGCACGCGTCAGCACAGCGGGTATCCCCAGGTCGGGTTTAACGAATCCGACCTCTACCAACCGGGCTTCCTCCGGTACAATATCTTCTACCATACCGCAGGCACATCCTGTAAGCAGTCCGGTCAACAAGAGTTCTGGCAAAAATAATCGTGTCAACATCCGTTTCATTTTCTCATTTATTATTCGACAGGAATATCCACTGAACCGCCATCGTTCCAACCGGCCACTTTCACATCTGCTATCTCGATCCCTTGCGGCGACATACGGATATTATAGATGTAGTTGTATCCTTTTTCCCAACTGGCGGTAAATGTTCCGGGAACGTCACTGTCGGCTCCCGGAACCATATAAAACGTACGACCGTCATCGAGTGTCAGCTCCAGGGAGATACCTACATCGCTGACAGGAATAACCAGACCAAAAGCCTGTACCGGAACTTCCGACGTTTCTTCTGTTCCGGTTCCTACCACACGCTTATCACCTCCGGCCGTAAATTGCAACTGATCGACAGGCATTATTGCTTCCGTTGTTTCACCCGTTGCCAGATTCAATTGGGCAACAACAGACTTTTTGAATCCTCCTTTACTTTTCAATACGATTTTAGCCACCCGGCAACCGGCAAAAGAAGAACCTGCATTAACTTCCAGTACACGGAAACTCACTTTTGCCAATGCATGATTCATCGTCAAAGAAACCTCCGGATACCAGCGGTCTACCTGATCCGCAGCCGTGCAATAGAGGTAATCCTCCTGGTCGGTTTCCCATTGCACATCCGTTGCTGCATTTACCGTTGCGCTACCGTCAGAAAAGTAGAACTTCTGCTCGTCCAACACCTTTATACCATTCATTAAAAGAGCTTTCGGAATGCCTGCGAGCGAAACACTCTTTTCTGCCGGAGCATAGCCATAAACCGTCCCTTTCTCCGAATACAAAAGAAGCGTTTCCTCTCCTTCTGCCAGTTCCCAGAGAGGAGGACTCCCTGCCGGATTGTATACGAACTGCTGGCTACCGACAGCATTGTTGTATAAAATCTCCGTACCACTACTATTCTGTTTCGTCACGCAAATGCCTATCCCGGTCAGCGGGTTCGGGTTCCTATTCGTTTCCCCGGGGCCGCCCGTCACGACACTTCTCGACTCTACCTCCATCCACATGCCCAGATTCTTCACTCGAAAAGGAACACCCTCTTCCGGCTCGTCGCCACCAGACCCCGGCAAAACGATCTCTGCCTCTGTACACGCAGCACACAGTAACAAAAACACAGTCACTAATCGGTATAAGAATGGTTTCATGGGATTTGTCTTTTTTATTATTAATGTATTACAATGAAATATCCGGTTGTTCGTCTTCCACCCAGTCTTCCACAGTTACATCCACCACTGTCAACTTATTACGGCCGGCAGAGAACGTATAGATGCAGTTGGAACCCGCCGTCCATTCATGAGCCGGCAGAGTAACCGTATATTCGACAGGCGTATTACCACCCTCCTGGAGGGTTATCACTACATCGATTTCATTATCGCCAAAACCAGCTATCGGATAGACGATTGCACTGACTTTTTTAGATACGGCCTGTCCGGTCGTAGTTTTATCCTCGATAAATGCTTTGTCGCTTTGCTCTCCCTCCTTGATCTGCTTCATCAGGACGTAATTCGTAATTGTACGGCTAAGTGCTCCGGTGGTTGAATTATCGCTTATTGCGCCATCTGCCAACGCCATCTTGCCGGTTCCGGTTTTAAAAAGATTGGAGCTGTTTTGATGGTTCTTGATTTCAAACTTCGTAAAATTCACATCATTATCACTCAAATTGCCACCATCGTACACACGGAAAGATACCATCGCCATGGCATGCTTCATGGCCAGGTTGATCAGGTAACCGGGGTTATTCGCATCGGTATTATTCGGGCCACTCTCCGGATCGAAAGGTGTCTGCCCTTTGGCACGGCCGTTGTTTACATTCCGGCCACCCTCCGTCCCATCAAAATACAGGTAGTCTTTTTCAGTTGTTAAAGACAGGCTTACCCCCTTGTTTTTGTTAACTGACCATGAAGTGGCATTCCAGATTTTATTCGCATTATTTGCCGAAGCATCCATCTCTCCGCTGGCAATAACTGTGATCGGGATTTTAAGATCAGATTCACTGTTTATACTTAGCAGGCTACTCAGTGCATTTACATCATACGGATAATAAGCATATACCTTACCTATCGTTTCTTTCAGATAATAAGGCTTTTCATTCTTGGGGTCATAACTAAGACCTTTCTCGGTAATCGAAATCCAGTTCTCACCTTTTGCATCTCCCATATACCATACATGAGGGCCGGTATAGCCGGAACTCGATGCATCGGGAGAATACCAGTCAGTTGCATCCGAGTTGGTCACCACTACTCCCAGACCGGGAGCCGTGTTATAATCCGTATAGGTAATCGCACTGCCGCTCACCACCGATTTGGTTGCCGCTTTCGTTCCGGCATCCACCTTCAGGTTCGGGTTGATACCCAGTGCCACCTGCCCGTCACCGCCACCCAGTTCCGGCTCTATTCCTGTCTCTGTTTCCGTACAGCTTACCGCTGTCATCAGGGC